>OCQB01000001.1_pt1 | contig 611668 bp, 613 predicted proteins | sample 1538631 | NCBI WGS metagenome assembly OCQB01 (sample SAMN04571713, study PRJEB22368) | human gut metagenome | biome: human gut; material: stool | host: Homo sapiens | place: Luxembourg | collected 2012-10-19
CAACAATAGTTGAAGTACGAAAAACATCGTAGAAATACGGTGTTTTTTGTTACCCAAAACCCTACAATTTTATACATAACCACAGGTTAGTACAAATACATTGCGTGATTTTTTGAAAGGCTTAGAAAGGCAATTTTGCCCGATTTTCGCCCCGAAAAATGACAGAAACAAGGCTTGAAGTATCTTTCCTGTGGTTTTTTATTTTCAGACGGAAAGGCGGATTGATATGCCGAGAATGAGCAAGAAACGGAAACAAGAGTGGGCATTGTTTCTGAACGAAAGAAATCGCATTACCTACAACGAACTTTGCAGAAAATGCAGTAATGACTGCAAGCAGAGTTTCCGCTGTATCGTGGTGCTTTGCCCGAAGTATTTATCGAAAAGGAGAATGAAGAACAATGATGAAAACGGAAAATGAAATGAATGTAAATGTACCTCTTGAAGTTGTAAAGGCAAGTAAAATCGAACCGAAAGAAGTGAAATGGCTGTGGTATCCGTATATTCCGTTCGGCAAGGTTACGCTGTTGCAGGGCGATCCCGGCGATGGAAAAAGCAAGTTAATGCTTTCCATTGCCGCCCTGCTTTCAAAAGGAGAAGGCAATCCGAAAGGGTTGCCTTTTGCTGTTACTGAAAATGTTGTAAAATTGGTCAAAATCCATTATAATATTAGAACACGAATAAATGTATTCCTATAAGAGAGCACGCAAGCTGTAAGTCTAAATCCGGTGATTTATGGGCATCATATTAACTGTATGATGTTTCCCGTATTTATTAGCAGGTGCTAATATCTTGCTAAAATGAGGGCAAAAACCCTCAAAATATTAGCAGATTTCAGACGAGATTTGATTAACAGAAAATGCTCGGAAAAGCCAGTAAAATCAAGGCTTTTCAGGAATTTTAAGGGAGTCAAAAATGCCCTTCGGGGGCTTCTCCTAAGGGAGAGACCGTTGGTTCGAATCCAACTAAGTGCACCAAATGAATTAATTCGCAGCTTTAGCTGTGAATTAATTCATTTCTTTTAATTAGTAGGAAACATATTGGCATATTTAACAAAATTGTGTTATACTATGTATTGTTATATATAAAAAGTTAGCAAATATTAAAGGAGAAAATAATTTGGTAAACCATAAAGAAACATTTATGAAAGAAGCTTTAAAAGAAGCTAAAAAAGCATATAAAAAATTAGAAATACCAGTAGGCGCAGTTATTGTAAAAGATGGAGAAATAATTGCGAAAGCTCACAATTTAAGAGAAAATAAAAATAGCAGTATTGCACATGCAGAAATTTTAGCAATAGAAAAAGCAAATAAAAAATTAAATGCATGGCGATTAGAAAATTGTGAAATGTATATAACATTAGAACCTTGTATGATGTGTATGGGAGCAATTGTTAATTCTAGAATAAAAAAAATATATATAGGAGCGTTAGATCCTAAAACAGGTTCTTGCAAATCTGTTATAAATATGGAAAATTACAAATTTAATCATATAGTAGAAGTAGAAACAGGAATTTTGCAAGAAGATTGTGAATATATTTTAAAAGATTTTTTTAAAATGTTAAGAAAAATGAAACGGAGGAAAAAATGAAGCAAAATAGCTTTTTTAAAAAAAGAATAATACATGTTTATGTAATAATATTTATTATAGTACTAGTATTGTTAACCGCAGGAATTTTAATGTTTAAATATCATATTGAAGGCGAGCAAAATATGCCATTTAACCTAAAAAGTATAAGTGTAATGAGTACAGCACAAACAGAGGATATAAAAAACGAAGGAGATACATGGAAAGCAAACTTAATCCAAAAAAATGATATATATTTTGCCTTCGAAAAAAATAGTAATTATAAAAAGCAAGACACAATAAAGAAAATAAAATTCTGTAATTTTATAATAAATAAAGAAACTGAAAAAGGAACAGTTGTAATATATAGACCAAGTACAAATGAATTAACATATGATTATAAAAATGAAGAATATATTGTAAATGATTCTCTAGAATATGAAGGAGCATTATCAACAAATCCAGAAGTTTTACAAATAAGTAATCAGGGTGGAATAATTGGTTTTAGCATTTTACAAAAAGATATAGGAGAATATACATATAACAAAGAAGAAAAAATTGTAAGTGATGGAAAACTTTTAGAAAAAGCAGGAATAGATATTGAAAATGTAAAACTTGAAGTAAGCTTTGATGTGATTATTGAAACTACATTAGGATATAATTTCAAATCTAATGTTAAATTAGATTTACCAACAGGTAATATATTACAAGATGGGGTTTCAACAAAAGAAGATTCAGAGTTAACAAACGTTATTTTTAAAAGATTTTAATATAAAAAACTTGATTAAGTTTAAATAAAATTATATAATAAGCATGGTATTTTTAAGTTAACTTTTGTATGGAGAGTAATTCAATAAAAAACTATGAATCTCGTCAGGTCCGGAAGGAAGCAGCGATAAGTAGCAAATTTTTATGTGGGTTGCTTTCCATAGAGAAGTTAACTTAAAATTTATATAAGAGGTGAGAAATTTGGGATATACTGCTTTATATAGAAAATTTAGACCATTAAATTTTAGCGAAATGGTTGGACAAGAACATATAACAAGAACATTAAGAAACCAAGTTATTGAACAAAGAGTTGGACATGCTTATCTTTTTAATGGTGGAAGAGGAACAGGAAAAACATCAGCAGCCAAAATTTTAGCAAGGGCAGTTAATTGCTTAAATCCTAAAGATGGAGAGCCTTGTAACGAGTGTGAGATATGTAAAGCAATACTTTCTGGTTCACTTACAGATGTTGTGGAAATGGATGCTGCATCAAATAACAGCGTAGAAGATATAAGAGCAATTAGAGATGAGGTTAATTTTTTACCAACACGAGCAAAATATAGAGTATATATAATAGATGAGGTTCACATGTTATCAACAGGAGCATTTAATGCATTATTAAAAACATTAGAAGAGCCACCAGAGCATGTTAAATTTATTTTAGCAACAACAGAACCACAAAAACTACCAGCAACAATTCTTTCTAGATGTCAAAGATTTGACTTTAAAAGAATATCAACACAAGATATAATAAAAAGATTAGAGATAATCTGTAAAGAAAGTAATATACAAATTTCTAAAGAAGCATTGGAATTAATTGCAATACTTTCAGAAGGTGCAATGAGAGATGCTATAAGTATTTTGGAAAGATGTGCAGCAGAGCAAACAGAAGAAATAAATGAAGATAAGGTAAGAGATTTAGTAGGAATACCTAAAATAACATATATAAATAAATTAGCAAAAGGAATTATTAATAAAGAACCAGAAGAGGCAATAAATATTGTAAATACTATATTAGAAGAGGGAAAGGATATTGATAATTTCTTATGGGAACTCATAAAATATATAAAAGATATTTTAGTATATAAATCTACATCAAAATTAGAAATATATAATCAAGAAGAAATAAAAAATATAAAGGAATTAGCAGATAGTACTAATAAAGAAAGATTATTAAGATTAATTTATGAATTGTCTGAATTAGCAAATAATATAAAATGGTCATCACAAAAAGCTATAATGTTTGAGGCCGGAATAATAAAAGCTTGTATGGAAGTAAATGTTGTGCCTCAAAATGTTGTAGCGCAAGAGCAAGTTGTAAATAGAAAACAAATAGCTCCTGTGCAAAAGCAAGAGAATATAGCAGTAGCGCCAAAAGAAAGAAAAATAGAACCTCAAAATCAAAGAAATGGTACACCAAGTGCTTCATATTGGAATAATGTAATAAATAAGGTAAAACAAAGTGGTAAAATGGCTATATACGTAAACTTAATAGGAAGTAAAGCAAGTCAATTAAATGATATGACAGTGGAAGTAGAACTAGCAAATAAAAATGACTTTGGAAGAGAAATGCTAGAAAAATATGAAAATAAAGCACTAGTAGAAAAATTTGTTTCAGAAGAAATGCGGAAAAGCTATGCATTTAAAATTTATTACTAAAAGCGATAGTGCAAAAACAGTAAACAATAAAACTGGAATAGAAGATTTAGATATTCCAATTAATATAATAGATGAATAAAGGAGGATTTTAAAATGTCAAAAAGAGGTGGATTCCCAGGAATGGGTGGATTCGGAGGAATGAATATTAACCAATTAATGAAAGAAGCAAAAAAAATGCAAGCAGATATAGAAAAATCACAAACAGAATTACAAGCAAAAGAATTTGATGCAACAGCTGGTGGCGGTGCTGTATCTGTAAAAGTAACTGGTTCAAAAGAAATAAAAGAAATAACAATAAAAAAAGATGTTGTAGATCCAGACGATGTTGAAATGTTACAAGATTTAATTTTAACATGTGTAAATGAAGCTCTAAGAAAAGTAGATAGTGCACAAGCAGCAAGTATGGGAAAATACAATATTCCAGGGATGATGTAGTATGTCTTATTATTCACCATCAATAGAAAAATTAATAGAAAGTTTTGAAAGGTTGCCTAGTATAGGACATAAAACTGCTGTAAGGCTTGCATTTCACATGTTGGATTTAAGTAAAGAAGAAACAGATGAGTTTATAAATTCAATTATAAATGCAAAAGAAAAGTTAAAATATTGCAGTAATTGTTATAATATTTCGGACACAGATCCATGTCCAATATGTAGTAGTCCTAAAAGAGATAATTCTGTAATTTGTGTTGTAGAAGACGTAAGAGATGTAATGGCAATGGAAAGAACTCACGAATTTAAAGGAGTTTACCATGTTTTACATGGTACAATATCTCCTATGAATGGAATTGGACCAGAAGATATAAAAATAAAAGAATTATTAAACAGAATCGCAAATAATGATATAAAAGAAATAATAATTGCTACAAATCCTAGAGTAGAGGGAGAAGCAACTGCGATTTATTTGTCTAAAATTATAAAACCATTGGGAATAAAAGTTACTAGAATTGCACACGGAATACCAGTGGGTGGAGATTTAGAGTATACAGATGAAGTTACTTTAAGTAAAGCTTTAGAAGGAAGAAGAGAGTTATAAAAAACACCTCAATTTATTATATGAGGTGTTTTTTGTATTATTTAAACAAATTACAATTTCTCTAGCAATGTTTCACAAATATCTCGTGTTGAATTTTTCTTTGCTAAAAGTCTTGCATTGATTTTCATTTTTTGTAATTTTTCTGGGTCGTTTAATATTTTATATAATTCTTCTTCTATTTTATCATGTTTTTTTAACCAAACAGCTACGCCTTTTTGTTCTAGAAATTCTGCATTTTCTTCTTCTTGACCAGGAATTGGATTAATAACAATAATAGGTAGTCCCGAAGCTAAACTTTCTGTGGTTGTAAGTCCACCAGGTTTTGTTATTACTAAATCAGAAATACTCATAAGTTCTGGAATTTTATTTGTATATTTAATAATTTTAACATTTTTACTAGAATTAGTTTCTTCCACTAGCTCATCAAATTGTTTTTTCATTTTATCATTTTTTCCAGATATAGCAATTACTTGCAAATTAGAAAAGTTTTCTATTATAGATTTAAGCATATTAAAAACTTTGTCTTTTCCAAAACCTTGTTCACCACCTGCAAAGAATAATATAGTTTTTTTATCTGGACTTAATTCAAATTCAGATAAAATACTTTCTTTATCATAATGAGCTAGGAAACGATTAGATAAAGGAATTCCAGTTACTTTTATTTGAGTTTCTTTTATTCCTCTATTAATTAAATCTTCTTTCATGCCATCATGAGCAACAAAGAAATAATCTACATATGCTGGATACATAAGCCATTGGCTATGAGGCGCATAATCTGTAATAATTGTTGCAATTTTGCAATTGATTTTTTTCTTCTTTTTTAAAATTGCACACATGTGACTAGCAAATGGATGTGTACAAATAATTAGGTTTGGTTCATACTCTTGCAATAGTTTATTTAACTTGATAGACATTAATTTTTGAGTTTCATCATTCATTTTTGCAACAGCACCTTTTTCAGCACCGTAATATACTTTTTTCCAAATCCAATGTGCACTTTTAGCCATGTCAGAATAAGCTTTTGTGGTTACTTTGTTTAAAGCTTTATTAACATATTCAACACAATCGACCATTTCTATTTGATAGTTAGTATAATTCGAATCTATATACTCTTTTATACTTCTTGCGGCAGACAGGTGACCACCACCGTATGAACCATAAAATATTAAAATTTTCTTCATAAAAACCTCCGTAGAAGACAAATTATTTTCAAATTCAACATAAAATTAGTTTTACCTATTATATCATAAAAAATTATAAAAAAAGTATAATTTTACAAAAAACAATGCAAACTATGTTTAATGATAAAAATTGGAATTTGCTCATTTCAATTATTCAAATAAATAGGAGGGAATTTTGAAAACTATATTATATATTTTTATAACAATAATTTTAGCAATTTGTTTAATATATTTTTCTACGAATTTAACTGATAATAAAGTTATTGCCGCGGCAGGAAGTTCTACTTCAGATGTGCAACTAATAGCAAGAGCTATTAATCGGAGAAGCAAGAGGAGAAAGTTACGAAGGACAAGTTGCAGTGCGGTGCAGTTATATTAAATAGAGTAAAGCATGCGGATTTTCCAAATACAATTGCTGGGGTAATTTATCAACCGAGCGCATTTACAGCAGTTTCTGATGGGCAAATAAATCATCCTATTAGTGAAGATTCAACCGTTGTAAAAGCTGCTCAAGATGCAATAAATGGTTGGGATCCTACAAATGGATGTATATATTATTTTAACCCAAATACTGCAACAAATAAGTGGATTTGGTCAAAAACAATTGTAAAAACAATTGGAAAACACCATTTTTGTAAATAATTATAGTAAAGGAGAATATTAATGAATAAATATTTAAGTTCAATGAAAAAAAATTATATTTATGGAATTTTAATAATATTACTAATTGCTAGTATCATTTTAGGTTATTTTTTATACAAAGAAAAAAAAGAATATGCTATTACAACTCAAAATCAATACAATTTTGCTTTATATGAATTAATAGATTATGTACAAGATTTAGAAAATTATTTAGCTAAAGCAACAATTACAAGCACTCCAGAACACGGAGCAGAGACATTAACAAAGGTATGGCGAGAAGCAAATTTGGCACAAGTTTATTTAGCACAATTACCTATATCTAGTAATGAGCTTTCTAATACTTCAAAGTTCTTAAATCAAGTAAGCGAATATAGTTATTCTCTTTCAAGAAAAAATATATATAATGAAGAATTAACACAAGAAGATCTAGATAATTTAAAAGAGTTACATGAATATAGTAAAGAATTAAAAAATACATTAAATCAACTTGCAACAGATATGAATGAACGGAAGAATAAGTTGGGAAGAACTTACAAAAGATACAAAGACTGCTTTTGCACAACAAGTTGATAATTTATCTGCTGCTACATTTAGTAATATAGACGAAAATTTTGGAGAATATGCAGGATTAATATATGATGGAGCTTTTTCTGAACACATGGAAAGTGCTGAAAAGAAAGGCCTTACAGGAGAAGAAATAGATGAGAAAAGAGCAAATCAAATAGCAAAAGAGTTTATTGGAGAAGACAGAATACAAGAATTTAACTCTAATGGGCTAATAGAAAATGGAAATATTCAGGTCTATGATTTTAATGCTAAAATAGATGATAATGGAAATAATAATAATTTAACAATATCAATAGCTAAAAAAGGTGGACATATTGTAAATATGAATTACAACAGAGAGGTAAAAGCAGAGGTAATAAGCCAAGATGAGGCAAATGAAAAAGGAAAAGAATTTTTAAATTCACGTGGAATATCAAATATGAAAGCAACTTACTATTTGAAAGAAGGTGGAATTGTAACAATAAATTATGCATATGAGCAAAATGGAGTAACAATTTATCCAGATTTAATAAAAGTAAAAGTTGCATTAGATAATGGGGAAATATTAGGTGTAGAAACATCAGGATATTTAAATAATCATACTGAAAGAACATTTACAAAAGCAAAAATATCTATAGAAGAGGCAAAAAGTAAATTAAATAAAAGTTTAGAAATTACAAGTGAAGGAATGGCAATTATTCCAACAGAGTGGAAAACAGAAATATTATGTTATGAGTTTAAAGGCAAAATAGATGATACTGATTTCCTTGTTTATACAAATGTTGAAACGGGAAGGGAAGAAAATATTTTAGTTATTATAGATACACCTAATGGAATATTAACACAATAAAAAAGAAGAAATTGCAAAAGAATTAGGAGTATATGAAAAAGTAAAACATGATGGCGGATGGGGAAATGTATCTGCAAAAGATTGTGGTAGCATTGATGCAAAAGCAATTGAAATAGCAAACAGAAAGGCATAACCAAAAAGACGGATTTATTTATCCGTCTTTTTAAATACAAATAATTTACTAAATATATAGTTTCCTATTATAACAGCTACTTGAGCAACCAATGTAAATATTACTACATATAAATCTGAATCTAGTTTTAATAATGTTACGAAGAACCACATTATAAACATTTCCAATAATAATGTTGCAATTCTTGCTACTACAAAACTTATAAATTCTTTTAACTTATTTTGATTTTTGCTCTCAAATACAAATTTTCTGTTTGTAAAATAAGCAAAGATTACTGCTACTACCCATGAAATTATTATAGCAATTTGTAACTGAAATCCATTAGTTGGATCAAGTATTGTAAATAATAAAATATATTTTGTTATTAAATTAACAAGAGTTGTTAATACTCCAAAAATTAAATAATTAATTATCTCTTTATATTTTATATATAATTCTTTAATTCTTTTTATCATCTTTTCACCTTATTCTATATTTATTGTTTTATCGATTATATATTGTGGACGTTCTTTGCTTTCATCATAAATTCTACCAATATATTCAGACATCATCCAAAGAGATAACAATTGAACTCCGGCAAAAAATGTTATAGCAACCATAATAGAAGTCCAACCTGGAGTTATATTATTCCAATCAAATATAAAAGATAAAAGAGCATAAATCAAAATTATAAATGAGATAAATATAGATAGTATGCCAAATCCACCTAGTATTTTTAATGGCTTAGTAGAAAAACCTATAATACCATCTGCGGCAAGTTTAAGCATTTTCTTTAATGGATATTTTGTTTTACCTGCAAAACGTTCTTTGCGCTCATACTCATAAGCATATTGTTTATAGCCAACCCAACTAAATAAACCTCTTAAAAATTTATTGTGTTCTGGCAAAGAATTAATAACATCAACAACTTTTCTATCTACTAATCTAAAATCTCCAGTGTCTTTTGGGATATCTACATCAGATAGTGCATTTAGAGTTTTATAAAACATACTAGCTGTTAAAAGTTTGAATTTAGATTCACCATCACGTTTTTTTCTTTTTCCATAAATTACTTCATTACCTTGTTCCCAAAGTTTAAGCATTTCGGGAATCAATTCTGGAGGGTCTTGCAAATCTGCATCTATTATAACTATTGCATCACCAGTAACATATTTTAAACCAGCAGTTACTGCACATTGATGACCAAAATTTCTAGAAAAAGAAATTATTTTAACATTTTTATCTTTTTTTGCTATGGTTTCTAGTATGCTTAAAGTCTTATCTTGACTACCATCATTAACAAATATTATTTCATATTCGTAGTTCTGAATAGAATTGCAGACTTTAGTTATTCTGTTATAGCATTCTTCAGCCACTTCTTCTTCATAATACATTGGTATAACTATAGATAATTTTTTCATAATATAATTCATCCTTTTTTATTATATTTATTTATTATTGCATCTACTATTCGCTCACTTGCATGTCCATCTCCATAAGGATTAGAAGCTTTGCTCATTTTGCTATATTCTGTGTTATCTATTAATAATTTTTTAGTTTCGTTGTAAATGGTTTCTTCATCTGTACCAACAAGTTTTAATGTACCGGCTGAAATGCCTTCAGGTCTTTCTGTTGTATCTCTTAAAACTAATACTGGTTTTCCAAGAGACGGAGCTTCTTCTTGAATTCCGCCACTATCTGTTAAAATAATATGAGATTTAGCGATGAAATTGTGGAAATCTATTACTTCTAACGGTTCAATTAATTTTACTTTATCGTCATCACCGAAAATTTCATTTGCAACTTCTCTTACTTTTGGATTTAAGTGAACAGGATATACTACTTTAACATCGTCAAATTCGTCTACAATTCTTCTAATAGCTTTGAACATATGTCTCATAGGTTCACCTAAATTTTCTCTCCTATGGGCTGTAAGAAGTATTAATTTATCATTACCTAACCAATCAAAAATCTCATTATTATAGCCTTTTTTTACGGTAGTTGCAAGGGCATCAATCGCAGTATTGCCTGTAACAAAGATATTTTCTTCTTTTTTACCTTCTTTTAATAGGCTGTTTTTACTGTTTTCCGTTGGAGCGAAGTGCATATCTGCTAAAACCCCAACCATTTGTCTATTCATTTCTTCTGGATATGGAGAATATTTATTCCAAGTTCTAAGACCTGCTTCAACATGACCAATATCTGTTTGTGTATAATATGCAGCTAATGCGCCAGCAAATGTTGTTGTTGTATCTCCATGTACTAAAACAATATCAGGTTTTTCCTTGTTCATAACTTCTTCTAAGCCTTTTAAAGCTCTACTGGTTATATCACTTAACGTTTGACCAGACTGCATAATGTTTAAATCATAATCTGGTTTAATATCAAATACTTCTAATACTTGATCAAGCATTTGTCTATGTTGTGCTGTTACACAAACAATGCATTCAATTTCTTTTCTTGATTTTAATTCTTTAACAAGAGGAGCCATTTTTATGGCTTCTGGTCTTGTACCGAAAACAGTCATTACTTTAATCATTTTTTATTTCTCCTTTTTCAGTTATAGTTAAAAATTTATATAAAGATAATCCACTTATTATAGTTAATGGAACAATTGCTGGCATATAATATCTAGGACTTACTTCTACAAAAAGATGTGCCATTACAAGGCCAATATATAATAGCATATAAAATAAATCCTGAATGTCTGAATTTTTATATTTTATATCAAGATAAACATTTAAAGCGTTTAATAATGTTAATAAAAAAACAAATAAATGTAATGATAATTTAATTATGTGTGCAATTAAATTACTTGGTTGACATATTGATAAAAATGTTCCAAAACTATATTCTGACGTTTGTTCAGTTAATACAAAAAATTTATTTTTAAATAATTTTACATTATTTATTCCATTACTTTTGTATCTTTCAATTGCAAGATCTTTAAATTTTTGTTGAGTTTCTTCAGGGGATAATCCACTTGATAAGAACTCATCAAGTTTTTTTTCGGAATACCACATTCCATTACTTTCCAAATTTGAGCCAATGTATAATGTCCAACCCGAAGTAGTAGAAACATTTCCATTTATAATTTTGTTTAAAGTAAATGTTCCTAATGATTTGACGCACAAAAGACTAATTGTAATTAACAAAAAGCTTAAAATGTAATTTACATTTAAATTTTTTTGCTTTAGGTTTATAAATATATAATATAGTAGTATAGCAATTAACATTATTGGCATTATGGGCCTAAACATGTTTGCAAATCCCATTATAACACCTGTAATAATACTATACAATATAAAAAGCTTAGAGTTTATATGTTTTAATACTTTTGAAAATGCGAATATAGATAAAACAATTCCAAAATTAACTGCTACGACAGGACAGCAAATGGTACACCATATACAATTAATAGGATTTAAAAGCCAGAAGCAGGGTAAAATCATTTTTATATTTTTATTATTAAATGAAAAATATAAAAATAAAGCAGTTAATAAATCCAAAATTATATTTAGTAATACTACAGATTTATATGATATAGAAGCTATCTTAAAAAAGCTTCCAAGTAAAACCATATAGGGTATTAAAAAAGGAAATAATTCTACATATGTTTTTTGAAAAATTTTATTAGACTCACAAAAAGTAGCAGAATTACTAAAAAAAGTTTGATAATCACTTACACCAGTTAATTCGGAATAATTAACACATAATAATAAAACTCTAATTAATATTCCAATAAAAATGACTGATATGAAAATTATTTTTGTAATATTTTTTTTATGTAGTAAATTATTTATTATATTTTTTAATTTTATAAATATTATAAATAAAGAAAATATAATTATGTATAAAATTATGAATTTAATTGAATGTGTATATTTTAAAGGAGCTACTAAAAGTCCAATTGAAAATATACTATAAATAACTAAAAATAATATTTTGATATTTTTAAAAAATTTTTCTTTCATATTTTTTCCCTTCTAAAAGAATTATATATATTAAAAATTCTTTCTTTAATATAAGTTACAAGTTCGTCTTTTAGTATAATTAAAACAAGAGAATATACAATTACACCAATAAAAATTTTAACTATAACAGAAGCTAATCCTGTAAATTTAAATATTATGGTAGCTAATATTATAACTAGGGTCATTGCTAGAGTACTAATAACATAATTTTTCATGGATTTTAAAATATCTGAAAAATTTATTAGATTTCTTGAAAAATATAATTGTATTAAAGCTACAGATAACTCTGCAATAACGGTTGCAATAGAAGCACCAATAGAGTTTATTTTATTTATTAATATAAAATTTAATATAAAATTAATAACAGCACCACAAGATACGGATATAGTGAATTCTTTCTGCCTTTTTGTAGGTAATAAATATTGAGTGCCTAATATATTACTTATACCAATAAATAATATTATTGGTGAAATAGCTTGAATTAGTATTATTACTTTATCATAACCAGCACCAAAGAATATTGGAACAAACTCTTTAGAAACTAAACAAATACCAGTCATGATTGGAAAAGCAAGCATAAATGTAAAACTAAAAGATTTTAATAAATATTTTTTTAACTGCTCCATATCACCTTTTGCAAATATATTCGCCATTCTTGGAACCATAACTGTACCAAGGGAGGTAACAACAGTAAGTAATAGCTTTACTACTTTTTGAGCTTGTTCATAAAAACCAACTTCTTCTTTATTTGCACAAAAAGATCCAATCATAGTTCTATCAAGAACCGTATATACTTGTGTAGCGATTTGTGGTACAAAAAGTATTAAAGTTTGTTTTAAATGTTTAAATATATGTAAAGTTTTAAAATCAATTTTATCAACAAATTTAGGTAAATATAACCATAAAGATAAGTTACCTAATAGATTAGATAATGTAATTATAAAGAAATACTTATATATATCTGCAGGAGATTTAACAAATAGAAAAATACAAATAACAAATAATAATTTTACTATTGAATTTCTAGTTACTGTTTTTTTAAATTCTTCCATTCCCTGAAAAAACCAACTAATATCAATCATTTGGCTAAATAATTCTATCATAAGGATTCTATAATAAACAGCATATTGACCAGATCTAGCAAATGTTAAACCAAATGTAATTATAGAAACTGTCATTGTTATAGTTTTCATTATTAGAATTTCCCAAAATGTAATGCTTCTTTTGGTTTTATTATCTTGTAAATAAGCGATTTCTCTTTGACCATATAAGGCTACACCTAATGAACCAAATAAAACAAAATATGTTGCAATAGAAAGAGTATAACTATAAATTCCGATTGGCTCTGCTCCCAAAACTCTAGATAAATAAGGAGTAGTAATTAATGGCAAAACTATAGTTAATACTTGGTAAAATAAATTATAAAAATAATTTCGTGATATGCTTTTTTGTTCCATCTTATCAAATCCTTTTATATTTTTTTGTTATTTAAATTCATTTCTTTTATACATTTATTTATTGCATTTGTGGTAAAGTATCCACTCCTTGCTTGTTTTTGTACATTATTAATATTATTTAATTTAACATTATAATTAGAAAAATCAATATTATTTATATCATAAATATTGTCTATTAAATATCCAATATCATATTTTTGTATAAAATCGGCAATTGCAGATTTTTTCCATGCTACAACGGGAAGACCAGCAGCAATATATAAAGAAAGTTTATGAGGATTATTATATTTTGTATAATTTTTTAAACAATATGCTTCATCTTCATCATTATATGAACCATCCCATATAAGCCCAAGATTTCCGTCCAGAATGTCAGGCAATTCATCTGGAGGAAATTTTCCTTTGTAATTTACAGTTTTGTGCAGATAACCTAATTCTGTTCCAGTGCCATAAACATTAAATTTAAATTTCATTTTTTCTTTTTCTAATTGATGCAAAAATGGTGATTTTTCTTTTGTTAAATTACCAGCATAAACTAAAGTACAGTCTTCTATCGAGTTAATAGGTTTCCTTTTTTGAGGAGAGCCTGAACATAGATAATCAAATAATTCTAATGAAATTAATTTAGCTGATATATTTTTATCTTCTAAGTATTTTTTCATGCATTTATTATGAACAATTAAGTATTTAAATAAATTTAATTTGCTAAACTCAAGTTTTGCGAAATCTTCTTTCATGTACCTTAACCCATCAATATCATGAATAAGAGCTATGGTTCTTTTTTTATCTGCAATGTTTAATATAAAGTTTCTTTCTATTATTGGGAACTGTAAAACAAGGACTTCTTTACTTAAACGAACTTTAATCATTGTAAATAAAAATTTGAATTTATATTTAAATTTGCCTAATATCGTATTGCCTAGTATAAGGTCTACAGCTTTAGCATTAAAATTTTTTTCTAATATTTCATTTATATCTTTTGGTGCTTTATTTCCAGCATTAAGGGCGTCTGGACTTTTTACATTAATAACCCACATATATATAATCCTTTCAAAAATTATTCAAGTTCATTTTTGGCACAAGCTAGAGCTTCTTCAATAACTTTATGCATGTCATAATATTTATATTGGCCTAACCTGCCACCAAAAATAATATTTTTATCATTGTTAGCTAAAGTCTTATATTTTTCATATAAAGAATTATTTTTATCATTATTTATAGGATAATAAATTTCTTTATTTTCATTAGCAAAATCAGGGTATTCACGAGTTATAATAGTTTTATTACTTTGAGTATTAAATTCAAAGTGTTTGTGTTCAATAATTCTAGTATAAGGAATTTCTAGGTCAGTATAGTTCACAACAGCATTGCCTTGATAGTTATCTATATCTAGAATTTCAGTTTCAAATTTTAAACTCCTGTATTCTAATTTACCAAATTTGTAATCATAAAACTTATCTATAGGGCCAGTAAAAATAATTTTTTTGGCAATATTTTTAAGTTCATTCCTATGATCAAAATAATCATAATTTAATTTTAGATCAATTCCATGTAAAAGTTTTTCAATAATTTGTGTATATCCACCAATAGGAATGCCTTGATATGTATCATTAAAGTAGTTATTGTCGTAAGTAAATCGAACAGGTAATCTTTTTATAATAAAACTTGGTAATTCTGTGCATTTTTGCCCCCATTGCTTTTCTGTATAACCCTTAATAAGCTTTTCGTATATTGTTTTTCCAACTAAACTTATAGCTTGTTCTTCTAAATTTTGTGGTTCTGCTATATTAGCGCTAGATTTTTCTTCTTTAATTTTTTGCTTTGCTTCGCTAGGAGTAAATACTCCCCAAAGTTTGTTAAAAGTATTCATATTAAACGGCAAATTATATAATTCATTTTTGTAACGAGCTATCGGCGAATTTGTATATCTATTGAATTTAGCAAATTGATTGATATAATTCCAAATTTTTTCATTACTTGTATGAAATATATGGGCTCCGTACATATGAACTTGAATTCCTTCAATTTCTTTAGTGTATATGTTACCTGCAATGTGATTTCTTTTATCTATTACTAAACATTTCTTTCCTTTTTTGTTTGCTTCATAAGCAAATACTGAACCAAAAAGCCCAGAACCTACTATTAAATAATCATATTCCTGCATAATTGCCTCTTTTCATAAATATTTATATTAAGATTTTTTTTGTATTTTTTTAATTTTAAAAATATATTTTACATTGCTATTAAAAAACCTTCTAAATCTTTTGGGTTCTCTAATAATTCTATATAACCATTCTAAATGGAATTTTCTAAATATTTTGGGGGCTCTTTTTTTGCTACCACTCAAAACGTCAAAACTTCCTCCAACCCCAACAAAAATACCTTTATCAAAATCGTTTATATTATTATGTATTAATAACTCTTGATATGGAATTCCCAATGCAACTAAAACAACATCAGGTTTTAAATCTTTTATTTTTTGAAATATAACTTGTTTATCTGATACATATCCGTTTTCGTAGCCTGAAATAGTTACATTTGGATATTTTTGATGTATTGTGCTTACTAATTTTTCTATAATTTCTTCTGTAGCACCAAACAGAAAGATACTTTTGTTGAGATCATTACAATATTTAAATAATTCAGAACATAATTCAACACCAGGAATTGTACCAGGTAGTGAATAGCCTAACATCTTTGCACCTTTAATTATGCCAATTCCATCAGCAATAATTGTAGTGTTAGAGTCTAGTAAAGTATTCCTGAAATTAGAATTGTTTTCTGCTGTCATTAATGTTTCCGGATTAGCTGTTACAACAAACATCCTTTTATTTGAAATTAAATTTTTCTTTACAAGGTCATAAAAATCATTTTTTGAGCCTTTATATAATTTGTTGAAATATTCTTTCATTTTTTACCCCTATTTTTTTTGAATTTGTTTTTTAAATTTACATAGTTGCAATACAATTTTATAGAGAATTTATTATTTAATTTCATTCTTAAAAATTCTCTCATTCTATTTTTAAAAGTATTATTATTTAACCAGCTACCTAAAAAAACATGTACAGTTAAAGAATTACGAGACGGATTACAAAGAACATCGTCTTTATATACTTTTATTCCTTCAGGTAATTCCTGTTCTATATTACCAGTTTTACAGCCATATTTTTCAATTAATAAATTAGAAACAGATATTGTATTATTATCTTTAAAATTACCTTCTAATTCTAAATTAGTGTAATAATCTAGAATATCTTTAATTAGAGGGTGTTCCTTTTCTGCTCCAAATACAGCTGTAAAAGGATATTCGGGAGCCTCAAAACCAACAAATGCTCTTGAATTTAATAAAGAGTCTAGTTTATCTATTACAAACACATCTGTGTCAAGGTAAATTCCACCATAGTTGTATATAGCATATGCTCTTACGTAATCACTAACAAAGGCCCATTTTTTATTTTCATACATTTTTTTCACAAAAGAATTACTATTTATATCAAAGTTTTTTTCATTCCATTCAATAAATTCGTAATCCTTTAAATGTTTCTTCCATGTTTTTATACATTTTTTTATTTTGGGTGGTTTTTCTTTTCCACCCATCCAAACATAATGAATAATTTTAGGTATTGCCAAAGTATAACCTCCTATTTCTTTATAGTTATTTTTACATATGGATATATGCACAAGAATTTTGCCAAATTAATTGCTGAAACTTTTTCATCGTCATTATCTACTTCTATACAATTAAATCCTTTTTGCATTTCATTAAATAAATTATAATAAAAAGAAGATAATTCATTATTAAATAATTTATTAGTAAAAGTTCGGATATCTTTTCCCAAATAAATTTCTTCATTTTTTAAATTACTTAAATTTATTGTCCTATTAGAAGGATTTTTATAAAAAGATACAATTGATTTCAAAAATATATTTTCTGAATAATCAGCTCCATAAAATGATTTGACTTTATTTTCTATTATTTTATATCTATTTTTTGTTGGTTTATTTAAATAAAAAGGAACAAAATAATTACCTAAATGCAATTTTCTAATACCCTTTACTCTAGTTAAGTTCCAAATAAACTTTTGAAAATGATATAAAGGAATTGTGTAATAGTTTAATAAAATACTTAATGTTCTTAATTCTCCATTTAAAACATTAAATTTACCTATATTATTGTTAATATAATTTGAGTCATGAATTCTATATTTTAAAATAGGGAAATCAACAGTTTTAACATTTAGTATTGTAGGTGTATTTTGTAAATCTATCCAGAAGGGTGTATTCCAAGATAAATAGTTATTTTTTATGTGGTTTATATAGATTTCTTTTTTCCATAAAGCCACATCGCCATAAATGTTAGCACCGCCATTTAGTAATAATATTGCGGGTATGCATTTTGAATTTCTATACTTTAATGCTTTCCAACAATTAACTATTTTAGAATCATCATTTATTATTTGCAAATCTCCAATTAAAGCATCATAACTTGATTTTTCTGCAAAACTGATTATTTTTTCAAAAAAGTCATTGCACGGTAACAAATCGTCAGAATGTAATACAAAAACGAAATCCCCGGAAATGTAATCTAGTCCATTTAAGATTGCATTTAACTGGTCTTTATTTTCCTGATATATGTATTTTATTTTATTTTCAAGATTATTTTCTTTTTTAAAATTTTCAATTATGCTTTTAGTATTATCTGTAGAACCATCGTCAATAATTATAGATTCCCAATTTGTATATGATTGGTTGAGTAAAGAAGTTAAAGTCTCTTTTATACTCTCTGAATCATTGTAAGTTGGAGTTAAAACAGTTATTTTTTTCATTTTAATTTCATCCTTTTTTATTTTTTTAAAAATCTAAACAGTTTGTATAAAGTTATTAAAAACTGATTATTACTTGCAAAAATTTTACAAGTTAATTTATATACTTTATTTTGAGTTTTAAAGTATTTATTTTCCATCCAATTAGGGAACTTGGAATTCATAATTTCATTTATTTTTAATATCATATTATTAGTATTTTTATATTTTAAAAATCTTCCACATCCGGCATATAACAAATGGTTTATATACAAAAACTCTAATTCCTCATCATAGCCTTTATCTTTAAAGTTAGTATATAAATAATCCATTACATTAAAAATAGATTCTAATTTTTGGTTATATTTAGTTTGATTCATTGTAGAATTTTGCCTGATTACATAGTGATATAAAATTTCATTACAGTAAGATATTTTATTTGAGTACAAAGCTAGTGTAGGAATAATTGCTAAATCTTCATATATATTTCCTTCCAAAAATTTTATATCATTTTTCTTGAAAATATCTGAATTTATTATTTTTGAACAAGGACCTGCAACACACAGTATATAACTTTTGTTTATATTATCTGCTTCAATATACAATGATTTTTTTTCTATATTTTTATTGCTATATTCTTCGACATAGTTGCATAAAACAATATCAGAATTTTCAGATTTTGCTATATTATAAAGCTTTTCTAACATATTAAGTTCAACATAGTCATCACTATCAATAAAAGTTATAAACTCACCTGAGGCCATTTGAATTCCTATGTTCCTAGCTATGGCTTGTCCTTCATTTTTTTTACTTGTATATTTTATATTATTATATTTTTTTGCGTAGTTTTTAATAATATTTAAAGAATTATCTGTAGAACCGTCATCTATTAATATTATTTCAATATCTTCTAATGTTTGATTAATTACGGTGGATAAACAATGATCTAAACATAAACTACTATTAAAAACAGGAATTATAACACTAATTTTATACAATTTATTTCTCCTATATATTATTTAAAAATTTATTCCATTCCTTTGATATTGTCTCTTTTGAAAATTTTAATGCAGTATTTTTAGAATTTTTAGAAAAGTATTGCATTTTTGAAGGATCACTTATTAGTTCTTCTAATTTTGCAATCATTTCTTCTGAATTCCTATTTTTAATTAAAAAGCCATTTTTATTGTTTTCAATTATTTCTTTTGCTCCCTGTGCACTATCAAAAGCTAATAGTGGCAAGCCAAAATTTGCTGCTTCTACTAAAACTAAACCAAAGGATTCTGAATGTGATGTCATTACATAAATAGATGAATTTAGGTATTCGATATCTAAATTTTTTGAATGCTTAGTTCCGCATAAAGTTACTTTTTTTGTTAATCCTAGCATATCTATTTTAGATTGCAAGTTTTGCTTTTCGGGGCCGTCTCCAACAATATGTAAATTCCAGTCAGGATAACTTTTGCAAAACAAATTAAAAATGTCAATTAAATCATCAAATCCCTTTACTGGGTCTAATCTCCCAACAGAAATTAATTGCTTACTTGATAGATTACAAGTTTCATTAGAAATACTGTCTATAAAGTTAGGGATATATATTACTTTAGGTTTACTTATTTTTTGACTATAAAAATCACATAATTCTTTTGAAACAGGCATAAAATAATCAAAATTCTTTAAAGACCTTATCAGCTTTTTAATATACTTTACATTGTTATTATGATGATTATGTTCTTGAGCTATCTTTATAATATTGCTTTTTGCATATTTACTAACCCAGTTGTTGTGGAGAATTCTAGTAGATATTACAATATCACAATCTAAATTTTTAATAGCATTAACCATAAGTTTTTTTCTTAATATTAAAATTTTAAAACTTTTAAAAGCTTCAAAAACTAATCTTATTAAATTAAAATTTTTAAGTGCATTTTTTATTTCTTGTTTATTTGGTTCTAAATTTGTAGTTAAGTAATTGATTGTGACTTTATTGCTTATATAAAAAGCTGGTGAATTTCTTAATTTATATGTAGAAATAATTTCAACATCATTGTTTTCAGACAATAAATTTGCTAAATTTGAAATGACTTTTTCAGCTCCACCAGTTCCTAAATGTAAAGCAAGTATAACTATTTTTTTATTCATTTATTAAATCCTCTTTTGATTTTAAAGTATTAAATAATTCTAGAATATTAATTGCCAAGAAAATACTTACAGCAGGAGCTGTAAAAACATGTCCAGCAAGAAGAGCTATACCGCATCCTATTAATATCCCATACAATTCGAAAATTGTATAATTATTTTTAATATTAACAACAAAATTGCTAAACAATTTTTTAAATAAACTTATAGCAATAAGTATTAAAGGAATAATGTATATTAATGTTCCTAAAATACCATGACAGAAAAATATATCAAAATAATCAATTTCAACTAATTTGTTTTCATATATTCCAGTTTCAGTTGAATATGAAATGTAACCAGTTCCAGTAAGTTTAGTAATAAAAGAGCTTTTATTATACTTCTGAAATGTATTCTTTAGATAGTTATTCCTTCCGCTTAAAAGTTTTGCTTGAGTTTCCTCTGGGACTGGTTTTGATGGCTTTGCCTGAGGGATTGGTGAGACGCTACTAGATTTACCACAAGTTATGCCAATGTTTGTGTTCTTCCCTGCTGGAGTATATGCAACAAATGAAAAGGAAAGTATAATCATTAGCGATATAGCAATAAATTGTTTATAAATAGTTTTTCTTTCTTTAGTAAACATTTTTATACCAGCTAAGATAAATGATAAAGCTAATAATACAAATATTGATAATGCAGAAACTTTAGTTCCAATTTCTAACATTGTAAAAATTGTTGCAATACAAACTATAAAGTTGATAATACTAAATTTTTCATTAATGAGTTTCCAAAAACATATTGGTGCTAACATTGCAAGAATAGCACTAGTTTCATTACCTGCATAAAACAAACCAATACTACCAAATTTATCATTATTAGGATATGTTGGATAACCAATAGAAAAAATTCTACATATAATAATTGTAGCAATATATATAATTAAAGAAATGTTCAAGTATTTTTCTAAAGAAATAAAATTCTTTTCTTTGTTTATTTCATATAAACTAATCAATATTATAGGAAAATAAAATACTTTTACAATTCCTTTTATTTGTGTAAAAATCATAGAAAAATTATATTTTAAGTATGAATTTACAAGGTAGACAACGGCGTATAACGCTATAAAAGAATAATAAATTATAAGTTTTATTTTATCTTTTTTAGGTACCTTTATAATAGAATAAATCATTACGAATAACATAAAAAATACTCTAATGACAATTCCTAAAGAAAGTGTTTCTGATATGTTCCTAACGCACAAAGAAGTTATAATATCGATTATTGGTTGAAGTAATATATAAACAATAAAAATATTTTGAAAATTTATCTTATTAAAAAATCTTGACTTTTGTATACTAATCATTTTTTTTCTCCTTTTTTACTCTAAAAATATCTTTATAACCAATTGCTACAATTGCGATTACTAACAAGGCAAAAGAAATTGCTTTCCATAAGCCACTCTCTAATAAAATAATTGCAAACAATCCAAAAGTTGCACTTATTCCATATAAAATAAATACAGCTTGCTTTTGAGAATAACCTCTATCAATAAGCTTGTGATGCAAGTGACCTCTATCTGCTTTAAAAACCGCTTTTATAGATTTTTGCTTAATAATTCTTCTTATTATTGCAAAAGAAGTATCAAATATTGGTAAAGCAAGAACTAAAAGTGGTGCTATAATTATTATTGCTGTATAGGTTTTTGCAACACCTAATATAGAAATTACTGCGAGTACAAATCCAATGAAATTTGAACCAGTATCTCCCATAAAAGTTCTAGCTGGATTAAAATTAAAAGGTAAGAAACCAAGTAATGAGCCAGCAAGAGCTGTTGCAAATATTATTGATATAACTGGTGATGAATTTAATATAAATATAAACATTAGACAAATAGATGAGATTAAAGAAACACCAGATGAAAGACCATCTAATCCATCTAACAGATTTATTGCATTTGTAATTCCTACTATCCAAAATACAGTAAATACTTTTAAAAATATTTCATTTGCAAGTATTGAAGTAGGTGAAGTTTCTAAAATTTTATCAATAACTATTCCACTAGCGACTACAATAGTTGCAGCTATAATCTGTCCTATTAATTTTACAATAGGTTTAATTCCTTTTGTGTCATCAAAATAACAAAAGACTTCTAAAACTATTATTCCAAGAAGAAATCCAATTAATTTTATATAATAATTATTTGTAAAAATATCTAATTTTTTTTCTATTATCATTGCAATAATTAAATAAATTGCAGAAACAAGAAAACCTGCAACAATTGCAATTCCACCAAGTCGTGGCATTATTTTTTTGTGAATTTTTCTCTTATCTTTTGGTATATCTAGAGCTTTAACTTTTCTAGCAAGCCTAATGCTATAAGGTGTAAAAACATAAGTAGTTATAAAGGCAAGAAGAAATGTAATTGCTATGTCTCCCCACATGTAAAAACCTCCTAACTTAAAGTTCCGTAATGATTTTATATTCAAAAGCAAATTTTGTCAATAAAAAACGATTCATTATAATATTTTTATATAATATTTTGCTTAAATAGGTTAAAACTATTTTCATTTAATGAAAAATGTTATAAAATAGGCATAAAATGAATACTAATTAAAAAGAGTTAAAAAGAGGGAAAAGACATGAACAATAAAAATATAACTGTAAATAAAATAGTGGAAATATGTAATGGAAAATTATTAGCAGGTGAAAAAAATATAGAAATAGAAACATATTCTAAAGATACAAGAACATTAAAAAAAGGTGATATGTATTTAGGAATAAAAGGCGAAAAAATAAATGGAAACAATTATATAGAACAAGCATTTATAAACGGAGCAATTGGATGTATTACAGATGAGAATGTAAATGAAGAAATAATAAACAAGTATAAAGAAAAAGTAATTATAAAGGTAGAAAACACAATAAAAGCAATTCAAGAGTTAGCAAAATATAAAAGAAGTTTATATGATATACCTGTAATTGCAGTAACAGGAAGTGTAGGGAAAACCAGTACAAAAGATATTATAGCAAATGTATTGGAACAAAAATACAAAGTACTAAAAACAGAAGGAAATATGAATAATCATATTGGTTTACCAATGACATTGTTAAAATTAAAAGACCATACAGCAGTTGTTGTAGAAATGGGAATGAATCACTTTGGAGAAATAAGTTTATTAACAAATATTGCAAAGCCAACAGGATGTGTAATAACAAATATAGGAACATCTCATATTGGAAATTTAGGATCAAGGGAGAATATATTAAAAGCAAAATTAGAAATATTAGAAGGATTAGACAAAAACGGATTCGTTTTAATAAACAATGATAATGATTTGTTACACGAGTGGGCAAAAAAAGAAAAAAGATATAAAATATATACATATGGGTTAGAAAATAATAGTACATATATGGCAAAAAAAATTACTACATTAGAAAATAGTAGCGAATTTGAGATAAATGGAATAAAAGGAAACGTGCCAATAGGAGGAATTCATTTTGTATATAATTCTGTCTGTGCATTTGCTGTAGGGGATATATTAAATGTAGAAAAAGAAAAAATAATAAAAGGAATTTCGGAATTTAAACTAACAGCCAAAAGAATGGATATAGAAATTATTAAAAACAACATAAAAGTAATTAATGATAGCTATAACGCAAGCTATGATTCAATGAAAGCGGCATTAGAAGTTGTAAACAACACTTTAGCACAAAGGAAAATAGCAATTCTTGGCGACATGCTAGAATTGGGAGAGTATGCAAAAGAGTTGCACGAAAAAGTTGGAGAGGAAGTAGTAAAAAATAAAATAGATATATTAATTACTATTGGAGAAAATGCAAAAAATATAGCCAATAAAGCAAAGGAATTAAAAATGGAAAATGTGAAAAGCTTCAATAATATAGACGAAGCAATTAAAAATATAAAAGAAATAATAAAAAGTGGAGATTTAATTTTATTAAAAGCTTCTAATTCTATGAATTTTAGCAAGATATTAAATGAAATAAAAGCTTAATTATAAGGAGGTAATGTAAATGAGTAAAATAAAAGTGGGAGTCATATTCGGAGGGATGTCAACAGAACATGACGTATCAATAGTTTCTGGAACATCTGTTGCTAAAAAACTAAATAAAGATAAATATGAAGTTTATCCAATATACATAGATAATAATGGAGAATGGTATAAATGTTTAGATATATCTAAAAAATATGAAGTAGGAGATAAAGTAGAAAACATTCAAAAAATAGAAAACACAATTGAATATTTAAGAGAAATGGATGTTATATTTCCTGTACTACATGGTTTGTATGGAGAAGACGGAACAGTACAAGGTTTGTTCGAATTGCTAAAAAAACCATATGTTGGTTGCAAAGTTATGGGTTCTTCTATTGCTATGGATAAAGTATATGCAAAGATCATATTTGACAAGGCAAAAATTAAACAAGCAAAGTATGAATATATAAGAAAAGATAAAGATGAATATATTTATATAGATAAAGATTTTAACGAAAAAAGAAAAGAGCTAAAAGAAATTTGCAAAATGATAGAAAAAAACATAAGTTATCCAATGTTTATAAAGCCATCTAATTCAGGTTCATCTGTAGGAATAAATAAAGCAAAAAATATAGAAGAATTGGAAAAATATATAGAATATGCTTCAAAGTTTGATAAAAAAATATTAATAGAAGAAACATTAATAGGAAGAGAAATAGAATGTTCAGTATTGGGAAATGAAGATGTAAAAGCATCATGTATTGGGGAAATCTTACCAGCAGAGAATTTTTATACATTTGATGCAAAATATAAAAATGCGGAATCTAAACTTACAATTCCTGCAGAAATAAATAAAGATTTAACAGATGAAGTTAGAAAAACAGCTATAAAAGCATTTAAGGCAATTGATGGTAAAGGTTTTGCAAGAGTGGACTTTTTTGTAAATGATAAAACAAATGAAATTTATATTAATGAAATAAATACTTTACCAGGTTTTACAGAAATAAGTATGTATCCTAAATTATGGGCACAAAGTGGATTAGAATATTCTGAATTATTAGATAAGTTAATAGATTTGGCATTAGAAAATTAATTAGAGGAGTATAAAATGGAATTAAAAGAAATACAAGAATATGTAAAAAAACAATTATCAGAAAAAAGATATAATCACAGCGTAGGAGTAATGGAACGCTCAGAAGAACTTGCAAAAATGTATGGAGCAGATGTAGAAATAGCAAAAAAAATAGGAATAGCTCATGATGTTGCAAAAGAAATAAGTGAAGAAGATAAATTAAAATATGTAAAAGATAATAATATAGAAATAGATGAAGTGGAAAGAGAGAATACTCCACTTCTTCATGCTAAAATAGGAAAAGATATTGCAATAAAAAAATTTGGATTTTCTGAAAGTATGGGACAAGCAATAGCAAACCATACAACGGGAAATAAAGATATGGATATATATTCTAAAATATTATTCATTGCAGACAGAACAAGTAAAGAAAGAAATTTTGATGATATAGAATATATAAAAGATTTAGCAAAAAAAGATATTGATGAGGCAGTTTTATATATATTAGATAAAAAAATAGAATTACAAGTTAAAAAAAGAGCATTAATTCACTTAAATGGAATAATAGCTAGAAATTATTTACTAAGCAACAAAAAGTAGAAAATATAAAAACTGGCATTAGTAAGGAGGAAAATTAATGAGATTTATACACATGGCAGATGTGCATTTTGACAGCCCATTTACAGTACTTGCATCAAGAGAAAATTTGGCAAATGAAAGAAGACTTGAACAAAGAAAAGCTTTTGCAGATACAATAGAATATATAAAAGAAAATCAAATCCCCTTTTTATTTATATCAGGGGATTTATATGAACAAAAATATATAAGAAAAAGCACAATAGAATATATTAATAATTTATTTAAAGAAATACCAAATACACAAATATTTATATCACCAGGAAATCATGATCCATTTTTAATAAATTCTTTTTATAATACATTTGAATGGAATAATAATGTAACAATATTTAATTCTGAAATAAAAATTATAGAGACAGAAGAAGCGGATATATATGGATTTGGATTTACAGATTTTTATTGTGAAAATTCTCAAATTGAAAAAATAAATATAAAAAATAAAAATAAAATAAATATATTAATTACACATGGTTCATTAGATGCTAGTAAAACACTAGATATGCAATATAATCCATTAAATAGTAATAAATTAAAAGAAATAGGGTTTGACTATGTTGCATTAGGTCATATCCATAAAGCAAATTATGAAGAAAATAAAAACAATTTTATATATCCAGGTTCATTAATTTCTTTTGGATTTGATGAATTAGGAGAACATGGATTTTTAGATGTAGAAATAAATAAAAATAATTCAGAAAAAAATAATTTAATTAATTTAAATAATTCCGAAATAAATAATAATAATTTAAAAATAAATAAAAAAATAAAATTTATTAAAGTAGATAAAAGAATTTTTGAAGAAATAAAATTAAATATTTCAGAAATTAATTCAGAAGAAGAACTAATTGAAAAAATAAAAAACGTAAAAACAGATAAAAAAAGAAATTATAAAATAATTTTAGAAGGATATAAAAATATAGAAATAGATCTTAATAAAATCCAAAAAATGGTATTGAACGAAAACATTTTAAAAGTAAAAGATTTTTCAAAAGTAAAATATGACATAAAAGAGTTGGCAAATCAAAACAATTTGAAAGGAGTCTTCATTAACAGAATTTTACAAAAAGAAGAAGAAAGATTATGCACAAAAGAAGAAGCTGAACAAGCCATAGAAATCTTCATAAACGCATTAAAATAGAAAGGAAACATAAAACTGAAACAAGCAACAAAAAGATACAAAAATGACCTGTGGATAACTTCCGGAAAACAACGGAAATAAAGCAAAAGATATTGAAAACACCAAAAGACAACGAGTAAACATAAACAAGAGAAAAACAAGGCAAAAAACATAAAAAATTATGTAAACAAAGATAAAAATTATAAAATAAAGTAAAGAAGAAGTATGACTAAAATCATAATAAAATGATAATAAATTAAAAGAAAAAAATGAAATAAAACAAGTTGAAAAATATCACAGAAATTACGTAAACAAACGTAAACAACAAACAAAATTGTCAAAAAAGAAAAAATAAAATTACTCAAAAAATAAAATAAAAATTAAAAAATAAATTATAATTAACAAAAAAATAATAAAGAAATAATAAAAAAATAAAATCATTTTAAAATATTAATCAAAAAATAATTAAAATAGAAAATAAATAATTTAAAATTAAAACAAAAATAAAAACTGAGGTGATATTTTGGAAATTAATTTTTTAAAAATAAATGGATTTGGAAAAATAAAAAATAAAGAAATTAATTTAAATAAAAAAATAAATTTAATTTATGGAAAAAATGAAGCAGGAAAAACTACATTATTAAAATTTATTCCTTCAATGTTATATGGAATATCTAAAAATAAAAATGGAAAAGAAATATCGGATTTTGATAAATATAAACCATGGGATGAAAATGAGTTTTCTGGCAAAATAATATATACATTAGATAATAAAGATAAATTTGAAGTTTTTAGGGATTTTTCTAAAAAAAATCCTAAAATATATAATGAAAACCTAGAAGATATATCAGGAGAATTTTCTATAAATAAAACTAAAGGAAATCAATTTTTCTATGAACAAACTAATATAGATGAAGAAACTTTATTTAGCACGGCAATAGCAGAGCAACAAGGAGTAGCGTTACCACAGAGCAGTCAAAATATATTAACACAAAAAATAGCAAATATGCTATCAACAGGTGATGACAATATATCATATAAAAAGGTTATGGCTAATTTATCTAAAAAACAACTTGAAGAAGTAGGCACAGAAAGAACAACAGGAAGGCCAATAAATAATATATTAAAAGAAATAAAAATATTAGAAGATGAGAAAAATAAAATAGAAAATTGTGAGTATGATAGCAAAAGCAAAAAAGAAGAAATAAATAGTTTGGAAAAAGAAAATGATAAAATAAAAACAGAAGTTAAAATATATGAAGAAATTAAAAAAATAAAAGAAGAAGAAAAAATAGAAGAAGAAAAAATAAAAATAAAAAATGAAATAAAAAGTGATTGCGAAAATAAAATAAATAAATTAAAGAATGAAATAAAAAATAAAAAAGAAATAAATAATAAAAAAATAAAAAACAATAAAAATATTTTAAATATAATATTAATGGGAATTTTAATAATTTTAAATATTTTAATTAATATAATTAAATTTTCTAAAATTATAGACTATACAGTAATTATAGTAACTGTGGCTTATTTAATAATTAATTTAATAATATTTATTTTAAATAAAAATAAATTAAATAGAAAAGAAAAAATAAATAATCTAGAAAAAATAAAAATAGAAAAAGAAATAGAAATATTAGAAGAAAATATTAAAAACACAGAAAAAGAAATAAATGAAATAAAAAATAATATAGAAGAAAAAAATAAAATAAAAATAAAAGAAATAAAAAATAAATTTAATAATGAAATAGAAATTGATAATTTATTTAATGATAATTTAAAAGAAATAAATTATAATATCGATTATTTAGAAAAACAATTAAATTTAAATTTAATTAGAATAAATACTATTAATATAGAAGAAAAAAATATTAATGAAAAATTAGATAATAAAATAGCATGTGAAGAAAAACTAGAATATTTGTATGAACAGAAAAAAGAATTAGAAGAATTAAATAAAATAATAAATTTAGCAAAAGAAACTTTGGAAGAATCTTATGATGAAATAAAAAAGAATATAACACCAAAATTCACAAAAGAATTATCAAATAACATAGAAATGATTTCTGATGGAAAATATAAAAAAGCAAATTTTAACTCAGATACAGGACTAACAATAGAAGCAGAAAATGGAGAATACATAGAATGTAATAAATTAAGTATAGGAACAATAGATCAATTATATTTATCTCTTAGATTATCTGCAACTAAAGAAATAACAAAAGAAACTATTCCAATAATACTAGACGAGAGTTTTGCATATTTTGATAACCAAAGATTAGAGAATGTTATAAAGTATTTAGATTCCAATTATAATAACCAAATTATTATTTTTACATGTACAAATAGAGAAAAAGAAATTTTAGATAAATTAAATATAGAATATAATTTAGTTAATCTGTAAAATGTAAGTTGAAAAATTTGCAATAGTTGTGTATAATAATTAGGTTAAAAGGAGAGATATATATGTTTGAAAAACTAGAAGACGTAGAGAAAAGGTTTGAAGAGGTTAGTAAAAAAATTAGTGACCCAGAAGTAATTGCAAGACAAAGCGAGTGGCAAAAGCTTATGAAAGAGCATGCTGCAATGGTAGATGTTGTAGAAAAATATAGAGAGTACAAAAAAGCAAATAAAGATTTAGAACAAGCAAAAGAAATGCTAAATGATAAAGAATTAAAAGAATTAGCAGAAATGGAAATAGAAGAAATAAAAGAAAAATTACCTAAAATAGAAGAAGAATTAAAAATATTATTAATTCCAAAAGATCCAGATGACGATAAAAATATAATCTGCGAAATAAGGGCAGGTGCTGGAGGAGAAGAAGCAGCATTATTTGCAGGGACATTATTTAGAATGTACTCAATGTATGCAGAAAATAGACATTGGAAAATAGATGTACTTAATGAAAATGAAACAGGACTTGGCGGATATAAAGAAATAACATTTATGGTTACAGGTAAAGGTGCATATAGTAGACTAAAATTCGAAAGTGGAGTTCATAGAGTTCAAAGAGTTCCAGATACAGAAAGCAGTGGAAGAATTCACACATCAACAGCAACAGTTGCAGTATTACCAGTTGTAGAAGATGTAGAAATAGAAATAAATCCAGCAGATGTAAAAATGGAAGTGTTTAGAGCATCAGGGGCAGGTGGACAACATGTAAATAAAACATCATCAGCAGTAAGATTAATACATGAACCAACAGGAATAGTAGCAGAATGTCAAACAGAAAGATCACAAACTCAAAATAGAGAGTATGCAATGAGATTATTAAAATCTAGAATATATGAACAAGAAAAAGCAAAACAAGACGCAGAACTTGCAAACGAAAGAAAATCACAAGTTGGTAGTGGAGATAGAAGTGAAAAGATAAGAACATATAACTACCCACAAGGAAGAATTACAGACCACAGAATAGGAATGAGTATATATCAAATGGAAAATTTCTTAAATGGTGGATTAGATGAAATGATAGACAATCTAATTGCAGCAGACAGAGCAGAAAAATTAAAAGGTGAATAATGTTGGAAAAACAATCCAGAAAACTGCAAAAATATGAGGTGAAATATAAGATTGGAAACTGATTCAAAAGAAAGAAAAGAAATAGAAGAATTTATTACAAAACATGAAAGAGCTCACTTTTTACAATCTCCAGAATGGGCAAAAGTAAAATCAGAGTGGAAACATGAAGAGATTATATTACATGACGAAAATGGTAAAATAAATGCATACTTAAGTGTGCTATTAAGAAAAGTTCCTGTTTTAAACAGATATATAATGTATGCACCAAGAGGACCAATATGTGATATATATAATGAAAAAATAATTAAAGAGTTAGCAGATGAAATTAGAAAAATTGCAAAAAAATATAAAGCATTTATATTTAGAGCAGATCCAGATGTTTTAGTAGATGACGAAGAGTTTAAAAGAATAATAAAAGAGGCTGGAATAAAAGTAAAACAAAATATTAAAAGTGTAAATGATGTAATACAACCTAAATATGTATTCAGGTTAAATCTAACAAATAAAACAGAAGAGGAAGTGTTACAATCATTTCATCAAAAAACTAGATACAACATTAGATTATCAGCAAGAAAAGGCGTTACTGTAAGAGTTGGAACAAAAGAAGATTTACCAGAATTTTATAAAACAATGAAAGAAACTGGAAGCAGAGATAACTTTATAATTAGAAGCATTGAATATTATGAAAAAATTTATGACTGCCTTGGACCAGAACATGTTAGAATAATGTTAGCAGAATATGAAGGAGAAGTTATTGCTGCAACAATGCCTATACTATATGGAAATAAAGTTTGGTATTTATACGGTGGAAGCAAAAATGAAAAAAGAAATTTAATGCCTAACTATTTACTACAATGGGAAATGATAAAATGGGCATTAGAAAATAAATGTGATGTATATGACTTTAGAGGAATTTCAGGATTTAAAGATGAACATTCAGATTCTTATGGGGTATATAAATTTAAAAAAGGATTTAATCCAGACTTTACAGAATTTATAGGAGAAATTTATATAATATTTAACCCAATAGTAAATAATTTATTTAAAGCGATGTCATATATATATAGAAAAATCGGCTACTTGAAAAATAAATAATGATAAATGGTCAGAGATAGAACTCTTAGGGAAAACAATTTTTACAGGTTCTAATGTCTGACTTTTATTATTACGAAAACGTTACGAAAATATTACAAAAATGTAACATTTTCTATTGACTTTTTACCTAAAATATAATATTCTAGTAGCAGTAAAAAAATATACTGTAAAAATGGAGGAGTTTGTCTTGGCAATCGGTGATATAATTGTAGGTATCGACATAGGAACATCCAAAGTGAATACAAGCGTTGGCGAAGTTAATAGCTTTAATCAAATTGAAGTTATAGCAACAAGTGAATGCAAATGCTTTGGAATGAAAAAATCAAAAATCACAGATGAAGAAGAAATAGCTGCTGCAGTTGCAAAAACAATAAAATCTGCAGAAGAAGAAGCGAATATAAAAATACATTCAGCTTATGTTACAATACCAGGTAAATACGTTACAATTGTACAAAATAGTATTGTAAAAGAAGCAAAAGATAAATATGCTGGAATATCAACAAGAGATGTCACATCTGCAATAATGCAAGTTAGAGATATTGATATACCAGAAAATCAAGTTTTAATAGATATTATTGCAAATCAATTTATATTAGACAATGGTAGAATGATAGACGATCCAGTAGGAAGCCTAAGTTCATCATTTACAGTAAAAGGACAAGTTATATTAGCAGATAAAGAATATGTAAAACAATTAACAAGTGTTCTTAAAAAAGCAGGTATAGAAATAGATGGAATAGTTCCAAATGTACTTTCTGAAAGAGGACTTGTGCTAGACAAAAATGAATTAACAGATAATGTAATGATATTAGATATTGGAGCAGGAAATACAGACATAGGTGTGTTTGAAGGAAATACTTTTATTTATACAAATACAATTCCTTTAGGTGGAGATAATATTACATCAGATATTGCTTATGTTTTTAATATAACAGAAGAAGAAGCAGATAGATTAAAAAAACAATATGGATTAGCATTAAAATCATTTATAGATAACGATACAGACATAATTTTAAATACATATAAAGGCGAAGAGAGAACAAAAACAATAAAAAGCTCAGAGCTAATAGAAGTAATAGAAGCAAGAGTAGAAGAAATGTTCTCATTAGTAAATAAAGATATAACAAATGCAGGAGTAAAATCAAATATAAATAATGTTGTACTAACAGGTCAAGGAATAACAAATATAAATAAAAGCGATGTAGCAGGAAAAATAACATTAAATATACCTGTTAAAATATCAACTGGAAGACTAGTAAGTACAATAAAACCAAATTATAGATCTAGCTATGCATTAATTAAATATATTGCATCAAGACCATTTGCAAAGACTGTTTCTAGCAGTATTGACACAGTATCTGATGAAAATATATTTAGAAATATTTTAGAAAGAATAAAAGAATTTTTCTATTCATAATTAAGTTTTAAATTTTAAAAAAATATATTTGGAATAAGAAAGAAGTGCGAAAATAACTTTAAAATTCCAAACCCAAAAATGAAGGAGGATTAACACTATGATGGAAACAGATTACGATGAAAACAATAATTACATGATGGACGGAACAGCAACAATAAAAGTTATAGGTGTAGGAGGAGCAGGAAATAATGCTATAAATAGAATGATTGAATCGGGAATTAAAGGTGTAGAATTTATAGCAATAAATACAGATAGACAAGCTCTTCAATTATCAAAAGCAAGTTCTAAAATTCAAATAGGAGAAAAACTAACAAGAGGACTTGGAGCAGGAGCAAATCCAGAAATCGGTATGCAAGCAGCAGAAGAAAGCAAAGCTGAAATTGCTGAAATGTTAAGAGGAGCAGATATGGTATTCGTTACAGCCGGAATGGGAGGCGGAACAGGAACAGGAGCAGCTCCAATAGTTGCAGCAGCAGCAAAAGAATTAGGAATATTAACAATAGGTGTTGTAACAAAACCATTTACATTTGAAGGAAAGAAAAGACTTACTCAAGCAGAAAAAGGAATTGCAAACTTAAAAGAAAAAGTAGATACATTAGTTGTAATACCAAATGATAAATTGTTACAAATTATTGATAGAAGAACATCAATTGTAGAAGCATTTAAAATGGCTGATGACGTTTTAAGACAAGGTGTTCAAGGTATATCAGACTTAATTTCTGTACCAGGACTAATTAACTTAGACTTTGCTGACGTTAAAGCAGTAATGTTAAATACAGGTATGGCACACATGGGAATTGGTAGAGCAAGTGGAGAAAACAGAGCAGAAGATGCTGCGAAACAAGCTATTCAAAGTCCATTACTAGAAACATCAATAGAAGGAGCAAGAGGAGTTATAATAAACATTACAGGTGGAAACGATTTAGGATTACAAGAAGCAAATACAGCAGCAGAATTAGTACAAAGAAGTGTTGATCCAGAAGCAAATATTATATTTGGTGTAGTTACAGACGAAAACTTAGGAGATGAAATTTCAATTACAGTTATCGCAACAGGTTTTGAACAACAAGAACCACCAATTTCAAGCATAGGAGTTGAAAACTTAGTAACAAATACATGGAATAAAAAAATAAACTCAATACCAACTCCAGTAGAAAATAAAGACAATCAAAATGATTTAGACATACCTTCTTTCTTAAGAAAAAAAGGAAATAAATAATAAGGAAAAATCTTAAAAATCGCTAAAAGAAAAGTCGATTTTTCCTAAACAATAATTATTAAAATAAAAATGAATAAGAAATAATCTAAAATAGTAGATTATTTCTTTTTTTCGCCTTCACAAAATGACACATTATTTAAACAAACAGTAGTACAATATTTAGCACAGATTAGTATTCACAACTGTAATTTGTGTAAAAGAATACGAGGTGACCTATTGACCATATATATAGATATAATTTTTTTAGAAAATTTATTTATGAATTATATTATTATATTTGCAACTGGAATAATTATAAAAGCACCAAAAAAAATAATTAGAACCCTTGTAGCTAGTAGTATAGGAAGTGTTTATGCAGTACTTTCATATATATCAGTACTGGAAATATGTTCCAGCATATTTTTAAAAATAATACTTTCTATTGCCATGGTATATATTGCATTCAAACCATTAAATATAAAATTGTTTTTTAAAGAGTTTATAATATTTTATTTAACTTCATTTACATTTGGAGGAGTGGCTTTTGCACTTTTATATTTTGTAAGTCCACAAAACATATTAATGGAAAAACGGTGTGTTAATTGGTACATATCCAATAAAAATTGTACTAGCAGGAGGAATAGTTGGATTTATTATTATAACAACAGCATTTAAAAACATAAAAGGAAAATTAAGCAAAAAAGACATGCTTTGCAATATCAAAATAAATATAAACTCAAATAGCGTGTATACAAAAGCAATACTAGATACAGGAAACTTTTTAAAGGAACCAATTACAAAAATACCAGTAGCAGTTGTAGAAAAAGACGTATTAAAAGGAGTAATACCAGAAAAAATATTAAACAATCTATCAAATATTATAGAAGGGAAAGAAATAGATTTAGGAGAGTACCTATCAAAAATAAGACTAATACCATTTATGTCATTAGGGAAAGAAAATGGAATGCTAATAGGAATAAAAGCAGATGGACTAACAGTAAATACACAAGAAGATGTAGTATTTATAAAAAATATAATAATAGGTATATATGATGGCTCTTTAAGCAAAACAGGAAAATATAGAGCACTAATAGGTCTAGAACTTTTAGAAAACAAAGGAGGAAATGAAGAGAATGAACATATTAGAACTGTTAAAATCTAAAATTAGTACAATCTATGTTAAATATTTAAACAATGAGGAGATAGAAAATCTGCCGATTTTTTATATAGCAGGTAGTCAAAAATTACCTCCGCCATTAAGTTCGGATGAAGAGGAAGAATTATTAATTAAACTAGAAAATAAGGATCTAGAAGCAAGACAAATCTTAGTAGAAAGGAACCTAAGATTGGTAGTATATATTGCTAAAAAATTCGAAAATACAGGTGTAGGAATAGAAGATTTAATATCAATTGGAACAATAGGATTAATGAAAGCAATAAATACATTTAATATAAGTAAAAACATAAAACTTGCTACCTATGCTTCTAGATGTATAGAAAATGAAATCTTAATGTATCTAAGAAGAAGTAACAGAATAAAAGGTGAAATATCAATAGATGAGCCACTTAATCAAGATGGTGATGGAAATGAATTACTGCTTTCAGACATTTTGGGAACAGAACCAGATATTACTTCTAGAGGAATAGAAGACGAAGTGGATAAAGTATTACTAAAAGCCTCAATAGAAAAACTAAGTAATAGAGAGAAAAATATTATGGAATTAAGATTTGGTTTTATTAGTGGAACAGAAAAAACACAAAAAGAAGTGGCAGATATGCTAGGAATTTCGCAAAGTTATATATCAAGATTGGAAAAGAAAATTATGAACAAAATGAAAAAGGATATATTAAGCAAAACAGGATAGAGCTTTACTCTATCCTTCCTCCAAATCAGTTACATTTTCTAAACCAGAAATTTCTGTAAAAACAGAATTTATATTTACGTCCTTATGGTATCTGAAAAATAATTGAATATCAGTTATATTTTCTTCATTTGGTTGACCATTTTTTATTTTTTTAATATTAATACTATATTTATCTAATATTTTTTGTATTTCAGGTAAAGTATTTGTATAATCCTTAACAGTAAGAGTTAAAGAAACATTATTAAAATGGTCTAATGTTTCAGATAAATTGTGAGAATGAGAAAGAATAATATATACAAGTACTGTTCCAATAATTCCACCAATATAAAATCCTGCGCCAATACTAAGACCAATACAAGTAACTGCAAGTAAACTAGATGCAGTAGTTAATCCCTTTACATTAAAGCCATCCCTTAAAATAGTACCAGCACCAATAAATCCAATACCAGAAAGTAATTGAGCTGGTATTCTAGATGCATCAACAGAATAATTGTTGCTTAAATATTCACCACAAAGCATTATAAGTACTGCACTTACTCCAATAAGAGAGTGCGTTTTAAAGCCAGCAGGTTTATTTACAGATTCTCTTTCTGCACCAATAAAGCCTGCTAACAAAAAACCTAAAATAAGCCTAATTAAAACTTCAAACCAAAATGATGAAATAATAGCATAAAAAGTCGACATTAAAAACCTCCTTTTAATATTATAGATATATTATAATTTAATAATTAAATAAATAAAAGTAGATTATTTAAAATATTTACTAGTTTCTTCTAAATTGCAGAAATTATTTTGCCTAAAAACTTCATAAGCAACAATAGCAACAGAATTAGATAAATTAAGAGAACGTAAGGTTTCTCTCATTGGAATTCTTATGGTATTTTCTAAATGTTCTTTTAATAAACCTTCTGGAAGCCCTTTGGTTTCCTTTCCAAACAAAAGGAAAACTTCATCTAATTTAGAATAATTAACATCAGAATAACAATGTTGCCCTTTTGTTGTAACTAAAAACATATTATTATTTACTGGATATTTTTTCAAAAAAGCAGATAAAGAATTATGTTCTTCTATGTCTAATTTATCCCAATAATCAAGACCAGCTCTTTTTACATATTTATCAGAAATTTCAAATCCTAAAGGCCTTACCAAATGCAATTTAGCACCAATTGCAGCACAAGTTCTTGCAATATTGCCTGTGTTTTGAGGAATTTCTGGTTCTACTAAAACTATATTTAAATTCATAAAAATCCCTTCCTTAAAAAACTGAATATAATTATAACATAGAATTGGAGAACAGTAAAATAAATTGGAATTTGTTTGACTTTTGTATTTTGAAATGCTAAACTCTTAATAATAAGGAAGAAATTAAATGAAAAATCAAAACAAAATAAAAATAATTAAAATAACATTAACAGTTGTAATATTAGTAGCACTAGCAATATTTTTTTGGAAAATTGCTCCATTTATGATGGATCTATCTACAACAGAAGGACAAATAACTTTTAAAAACAAAATAAATAGCATGGGATTTTTAGGATTGCTATTACTATTTAGTTTGCAAGTATTGCAAATATTATTAGTGGTATTACCAGGAGAACCATTTGAGGTACTTGCAGGAATGTGTTATGGTACATGGGGAGGATGGCTATTTATAACAGTATCTATACTTATTACTACAATAATAATATTCTTTTCTGTAAGAAAATTAGGAGAAAAATATTTATATAATTTCTTCAAAAAAGAAAAAGTGGAAAAAGTAATGAATAGTAAACTACTAAAAAACGAAACAAACTTAGAAATTATTTTATGCCTAATATTTTTCTTGCCAGGAACTCCAAAAGATTTATTTGTATATCTTGGAGGACTTTTACCAGTAAAACCACTAAGGTTTATATTAATAGCAACACTTGTAAGATTTCCATCTGTAATTACATCTACAATGGTTGGAGCAAATATTTCTAATGGAAATTGGAAAACAAGTTTATTAATATATTTAATTACATTTGTAATAACGGCAATAATTTTAGTAATACTTAAAATAAGAGATAAAAACAAAGAATTAATAGAAATTATAAAATAGAGTACAAAAAGAGCACAAAAAAAGGACAAAAGTCCTTTTTTTGTTTTATTTTAACAATTTATTCATATTACACATAAATATAATACTTTCTATTATATCCATAATAGAATAAGCAATTAAGATAACTCCTAATGTAACTAATATTGTACCAGGTGCAAACATTACATAAACACCAGCAACAAGTATTAAAATAGATAGAAGTAAACTTAAAATCCAGTAGCCAGTGTCAGCTCCTTTAAGTCTTACAGAAAGGTCTAATCTTGCTATACCACTTAAAATTATCCATATACCTATAATAATTCTAAAAAATGAAGCAATTGCATTACCACTAACTGTTACAAGTATACCTAAAATTATACATAAAGCACCATATATAAGTCTGTAATCATAAAATAGATAATCATCTTTTGATGTAAAATAAGATATGACTTTAACAATTCCAATAGCAATAAGTAATACACCAATTACATAAGAAACTGCTTGAACCATAGCATCTGGATTTACAACAAGTAAAATACCTAAAAGTAAAAATACTAGTGAAGATAGTATAGATGTAAAGCCTGCTCTTTTTAATAAATCTTTCATTTCTCTCCCTCCATTCCGCTAAAATTATATCACTACTTAAAAATAAAAACAAGAGAAAAAGGGGACAGTGGGGAAAAAGGGGTCTGACCCCTTTTTCCCCCAGATTACAAAAGTTGATTTTTTTCGAGTTTTATTGTATAGTATTGTGCGAGGTTGATATTAATGAAAATTTTGATAGTTATAGACCAATTTGATGATGCAAATAATGGTACAACAATTTCTGCAAAAAGATTTGCAGAAGGGTTAATGAATTTAGGACATGAAGTATATGTTGTAAGTACAGGAAAACCAGCAAAAAATAAATATGTAGTTAAAAAATTGCCACTACCAATAATAGTTTCTAAAATAATAAAATCTCAAGGTATGACATTTGCTGTTCCAAACAAAGATGTATTAGAAGAGGCTATTTCAAAAGTTGATGTGGTCCATTTTTACATGCCATTTTTCTTATCTTATGAAGCGCTAGAAATAGCAGAAAAACTGGGAACACCACGTACAGCTGCTTTTCATGTACAACCAGAAAATATAACATATACAATAGGGCTTGGAAAAAATACAAAGGTAAATGATAAAATATATAGCTTCTTTAGAGATAAATTTTTCAATAAATTTAAACATATTCATTGCCCAAGTAACTTTATAGCAAATGAATTAAAAGAACATGGATATACTGCTAAAACTTATGTAATATCAAATGGAGTAGGCCCAGAATTCAAATATAGAAAAAATGAAAAAAGTCCTGAATTTAAAGATAAATTTGTAATTACAATGATAGGAAGATTATCAAATGAAAAAAGACAAGATTTAATATTTGAAGCAATTTCTAAATCAAAATATAGTGATAAAATTCAATTAGTACTTGCTGGGAAAGGACCAAAATATAATAAATATAAAAAATTAGGAGAAAAATTAGTAAATGAACCAGTAATAAGCTTTTTTGATAAAGAGCATTTATTAGAATTACTTGGGATGACAGACCTTTATATACATTCAGCAGATGCAGAGATAGAAGCAATATCTTGTATAGAAGCATTTGCATGTGGAATAGTTCCTATAATTGCGAATAGTCCAAAATCTGCAACTCCTCAATTTGCACTAGATGACAGAAGTTTATTTAAAGCAGGAAACAGTGATGATTTAGCTAAAAAAATTGATTACTGGATTGAAAATGAAGCTGAAAGAAAACAAATGGAAACAAAATATGCAGAACATGCAGAAAATTATAGAATAGAAAAAAGCATGAAAAAAATAGAAGGAATGTTTGAAGATGCAATTAGAGAATATAGAAAAAATTGAGGAAAATTTAGAAAATGAAGATGAGCATATAATAAACATGTGGACTCCCTTAGATATAGAAATCGATGAGGATTACGACTACATAAAAGAGGGAATAATGTTTAAAATTGCCTCAACTTTGCTATATATAATAGTTTGGCCAATATTGGTTGTATATAATAAAATAATGTACAATTTTAAAATATATGGAAGAAAAAATCTTACAAAAATAAAAACAGGAAAAATAACAGTATCAAACCATGTGCATCCAATGGATTGTACAATGAATGCAATTGCAAATACTCCAAAAAGTTTATACTTTGTAAGTATTAAATCAAATTTTGAAATACCAGTAATTAGGCATATTATTAGACTATTACATGCATTTCCAATACCAGAAGGATTGCACAATAAAGAAAAATTCTTTTTATCAATAAATAAATTATTAAAAGAAAATAAAACTGTGCACTTTTATCCAGAAGCATCATTGTGGCCATATTACAAAAAACTAAGAAAATTTAAAAATGGAGCATTTAAATTAGCCGTAGAAAATAATGTTCCAATTGTACCAATGGTATATAAATTTGTTAAACCATATGGAATAAGAAAATATATAAAAAAGAAGCCCTTTATAGAGCTTTACGTATTGCCAGCAATTTATCCAGACCAAAAACTAGATAAAAAGCAAGCCACAGAAAAATTAAAAAATGATGTGTATTTAAAAATGAAGCAAGAATTAGAAAGTTAAATTAAAATCTGGAACATATTCTTCTTCATGGTTTCCCAATTCTTGAATATACCCATTTTGTAAATCCAGAGAATATAAGTAGTTTAAAACTTCCTTATATTCTTTTTTATTTAATTTTCTGTTTATTAAAGAATCATTTTTTGCTTTATAAGTTGGAAAATATTGAGCCATTACACTTACATATATATCTTTTGGCAAATTTTCATTAATCCATTTTAAAATATTTTTTGTATTTTGAATATGATTTGGAAGAACTAAATGACGAATAATAACTCCTTTTTGAATAATTCCATTATCATCAAAAACAGCATTTCCAACTTGTGAGTACATTTCTTTTATAGCGTTTGTTGCAACTTCAAAATAATTATCCACATTAGAATACTTTTTAGACAATTCATTTGTGTAATATTTTAAATCAGGTAAATAAACATCAATATAGCCATTTAACATTTTTATTGTTTCTACATTTTCGTATCCATTAGAATTATATATAATTGGAATTTTTAACCCAGTTTTTCTTGCAAGTTTAATTGCTTCAATTATTTGGTACACATACATTGTAGGTGTTACTAAATTTATATTGTGAGCACCTTTTTCTTGTTGTTTAACAAAAATATCAGAAAGATTTTGTACAGTAATTTCTTTACCTTTTCCGTTCTTGGCTAATCTCATAGTTTTGGCAATATATACAATTCAAATTGCAATTAGTAAAAAACACTGTTCCAGAGCCGTTTGTTCCACTAATACAGGGTTCTTCAAACATATGCAAAGATGCAAGTGCAATCTTTAATGTATTATCACACTTACATCTACCTTTTTTTCCTTCTAATCTATTAACTTTACAATTATGTGGGCATAGAGTACAACTATTTAACATTTTTTAGTCCTTCTTTAAATAAATTGATTGTGATGGATATGCAAGACCTATTTTTGCTTGATTTACCATATCTAATAAAGTGTAATTTATTTCTTCTTTGAATTTTAAATAATCAACGTATTCTAAAGCACTAGTTTTTAAGTCAATTGATAAATCAATTCCATCAGCAGAAATTGTTTCGAAAAATACTTTTACAGTTTCATTAATAACTTGTGGGTGAGTTGTTAAAGCTAATTTTATATTTTCTGTTAATTGAGTTACTTTTTCTAAAGGAGTATCCAATTCAAGTGTAAGTACAATACGGAATCTTCTACAATCTCTTTTTGATGAATTTATAATATTATTATCTGTTAAAACACTGTTTGGAAGAACTATAACTTGATCATCAGCATTTCTTATTCTTGTTGTCCTAAATGTAATATCTTCTACAGTTCCAGAAAGATCACCAACAGTAATGTAATCACCTATTTCAAAAGGTCTATCAGATATTATAGAAATACCTGCTAAAAAACTTTTGGCAATATCTTGGGCAGCAAGTGCGATTACAACACTACTAATTCCAAGACCTGTTGCTAAACCACCTAAGTTATAACCAAGTTCAGTAATTAAAATAAATCCAGCTATTATATAAATTAATGCCTTAGCTACTTTACTAAAAAAGTTAATTGTTGTGTCATTTCCATCAAAGTTAAGTTTTTCACGTAATTTAGCAAATGATTCAGAATTTGAATCAAATAAATTAGAAAATCCTTTTGTAGCAAGTAATATAACACATATTTTAAATATTTTAGTTATAACAGCAAAGATATCTGCTGGTAATTTTAAAACCATAAATCCAATGTATATTCCAAGAATAACGAAGAATGATTTTAATGGTTTATAAAATCCATTATTTTTAATTTTATTTTTATCTTTAACTTTAAATTTAAACATCTTTACTATCATATATGCAATAGGCGAGCTTATTATTTTGAAAATTACAATAATCGCTAGTCCTATTCCAATATCTACTGCATTTTCAATAGTAAGATTTTTAAAAAAGTCCAATATTTCATTTAAAAATTTCATATTTATCACCAATAACTATATTACCATATTTTAGAGTAATAAACAAATATATTAGTCATAAAATTTTAAGAGGAGGTATTTATGAGAAAGATTTTTTTAAGTATATTGCTTGTAGCAATAATTGTAGCAATTAGCACTCAGGCATTTGCTTTTTCACAATCATCAGAAAAGCTATATAACGGAATAGATGTAAGTGAGTGGCAAGGGAATATAGACTTTGGAGAAGTTGCAAGAGCCGGGATTGAAGTAGTATATATTAGAGCAAGTGAAGGAAGAGGCTATGTTGATCCGTATTTTAGAGAGAATTACGAAAAGGCAAAAGCAAATGGATTAAGAACTGGATTTTATCACTTTTTAACAGCAACAAATGAGGCAGAAGCAAAAGAAGAGGCGGAATTTTTTGTTAGCAATATAAAAGGTTTAGAACCAGATTGTAGATTAGCAATGGATTTTGAAGTGTTTGATGGCTTAGATGTTAGTACTATAAACGAAATTTCAAGAGTATTTTTAGAAACGGTAGAAAAATTAAGTGGTAAAGAATGCGTAATTTATAGTGATGCATATAATGCAAGAACAGTATTTAGTAAAGAACTAGCAGAGGATTATCCTATTTGGGTTGCAGATTATTTTGTAGAAGAACCAGAAAGTAATGGTAAATGGAAATTTTGGGTAGGTTTTCAATATTCAGATAGAGGTAGAGTAAATGGAATAGATGGAAATGTAGATAGAGATTATTTTACAAATGGAGTATTTTTAAATAATGTGTCACAAATTCCAAAAGATACAGTAACAGATAAAAATCAAGAATTTAAATATATCAGGGTTAGCAGGGGAGAAACGTTAAGTGGTATTGCAATTAAATACAATACTTCATATCAATATTTGGCAAGAATAAATAGCATAGCAAATCCAAACTTAATTTATGTAGGTCAAGAATTAAGAGTTCCTATGTTAAGTGATTACAAAATACATGATACTAGTCATAGATTGTATATAGTAAGAAGAGGAAATACTTTAACACAAATAGCTAGAGAATATCGGAGTAACTATAAAAAGTATTGTAGAATTAAATGATATAGCAAATCCAAATTTAATTTATGTTGGAGAAACATTAAGAATACCAACAATAAACAGCTAAAATTTGCTTTTACTTAGAATGTGTGCTATACTTTATGTACACTAAAAAAGGAGGCTTTTTTATGTACAATCAAAAACACCCTAACCATCTTTATCTCAGGAAGTTTAAAGAACGGGACAAAGTAACAATTGGTAGGTGTATAGCACACAAAATACCATTCGGACCGGCAAAAATAAAAGATGCAAGTATTAACGATATGATTCAGGAAGTGGATAATGAATACACCTTGATAATTGCAGATAAAATGTCTGGAAACATGTTGGGAGTAATTCAGTTCTATGAACTTGCAAATATACTTTCAACAGACATTTGGCTGTTCCCTTGGTATGAGGATAATAGCCCATTTGCTACAGAGGCTGTAGAAGAATTTATCAATTATGTGAGAGAAAATGAACCTGAAGTAAAAAGGGTTCGTATGTATGCCACTAATGATAAGCCCCAGTTTATGGTGGCTGCTGTTAGAAATGGCTTCACAAAGGCTAGTGAAAATGAATGGGAGAAAAAAATTATCAGAATTAGATAAGTGTGCTTGCTGGTCTGGAATTCCAGGCCAGCTTTCTTAATTTTAAAAAGATGAATATTTTTTTAATAATGGCATAAAATGTATAAAGTAGATACATATTTTTACGAAAGTGTTGACAAATACGCAAAAGAAGAGTATACTAATACAGTAGTAAAAATTGAATATCGCGGGGTGGAGCAGTTGGCAGCTCGTCGGGCTCATAACCCGAAGGTCGTAAGTTCGAGTCTTACCCCCGCAACCAAAAGATTTACTTAGAGTCGCAAGAGATTGTGGCTCTTATTTTTTACTAAAAATCTATTTTTGCGTTAAATAGTATTTTTTATCATACGATAAAATCTTAAGTAAATTTAAAATGTTTGGAGTAACAACTAAAAATGAAAAAAAATAACATATGAGGGCTTTAGAAAATCTATAATAGAAGGTATGCTAAAAAACATCCAACTTTTAACAGAATTATATGTTAGAGTTGAATATCCATATGATCATCCCTTTGAAAGAATAATTGTAAATATTTAGAAGTACCTGTTGAGAAATTTGTCATTTTATGATATAAAATATAATAGAATTATTATAAATATTTGAGGTGCAAAAATGAAGGAAGAAGAATTAATAAAATTAGAAAAAAAATTATGGGAATCTGCTGATAAAATGAGAGGGGCAGTTCCTGTTTCAGATTATAAATTTATAATATTAGGATTAATATTTTTAAAATATATTTCTGATGCATTTGAAGAGAAATATCAAATCTTAGTAAAAGATGGTTATGGACTTGAAGAGGATAGGGATAGTTATGAGGCAGATAATGTGTTTTATGTTCCAGCTAGGGCTAGATGGGAATATTTAAATGCTCATTCTAAGGATCCTCATATAGGACAAATAATTGACGATGCATTGGAAGAAATAGAAAGAGAAAATCCATCTTTAAAAGGTGTTTTAGTTAAAGAATTTAATAGTCCAAATTACAGAAATGTAAACTTGGGAGAAATAATAGATTTATTTACTAATATAAAAATTGGAAGTAAAGAAGCCCAAGATAAAGATATCTTGGGAAGAATCTATGAATATTTCTTAGGACAATTTGCGTCTAATGAATTGCAAAAAGGTGGAGAATTCTATACACCAGCTTGTTTGGTTAGAACAATGGTTGAGATTCTTGAACCATATCAAGGTAGAATTTATGACCCTGCATGTGGTTCAGGAGGAATGTTTGTACAAAGTATAAAATTTATCCACAGACATAATGGTAATGCAAGAAATTTAACTATATATGGACAAGAAAAAAATCCAACAACATGGAAATTAGCAAAGATGAATCTAGCTATTAGAGGAATAAATAATGACGGATTAGGGAAGTTTGCAGATGATACATTCCATAATGATTTGCATAAAGATTTAAAAGCAGATTTTGTATTAGCAAACCCTCCATTCAATATTAGTGACTGGGAACAAGAAAAATTATTAAATGATCCTAGATGGAAATATGGAATACCACCAAAAGGAAATGCTAACTTTGCTTGGATTGAACATATGGTATCAAAATTATCTATGAATGGTAAAGCTGCAATAATACTTGCAAATGGGTCTTTATCAGCAGGAGGACAAGAAGAAATAATTAGAAAAAATTTAATAGAAGCAGATTTAGTAGATTGTATATTATCAATGCCATCAAATTTATTCTATACAGTTACAATACCTTGTAGCATATGGATTTTAAATAGAAATAAAAAACAAAAAGGAAAAACATTGTTTATAGATGCAAGAAATTTTGGAACAATGGTAACAAGAAAATTAAGAGAACTAAATGAAGACGATATATCTAAAATTTCAGATACATATCATAATTTCCAAAACAATGCAAATTATGAAGATGTAGCAGGATACTGTAAAGTTTCTACAATAGAGGAAATAAAAGATAATAATTATGTATTAACACCAGGTAGATATGTAGGAACAGAAGAACAAGAAGATGATGGAATACCTTTTGAAGAAAAAATGAAAACAATAACAACTGAATTAAAAGACCAATTTGAAGAGTCTCATAAGTTGGAAGAAGAAATTAAGAAAAACTTGGAGGCTATTGGGTATGGAATTGACTGAAATATTTTTTGATACAAATTTTTTAAGAAGAAAAAACATAGATGATTTTTCAGTATTTCATTTTGGTAATCAAGTTGAAGATTTTATAGACTTTTTAGGTACAAATGATGTAGTAGACTATTATAAAATAAATATATCCGAAATAACTACTGAAGAATTAAAAAAACAAATTAATGATAAATACAAAGAAGAATTATTAAAATTAAATGATTCATATAATAAGTTTAAAAATGTACATAATATTAAATTTAATGTAGATGAAAATTTACAATATGATGAATTACTAGAAAAATTAATGAGAGAATATTTTGAATTTTATAATATTAATATAGTTGAAATAAAAAATCTTTCATTACAGAATCTACTAAAAAGAGCTATTAATAAAAATAAACCATTTATTGGTGAAAATGGTAATTCAGATAAAGGGTTTAAAGATGCAGTATTATGGGAGAGCATAATTGAATATGCAAAGAAAACTAAAAGTAAAAGATTTATATTATTTACTAAAAATGTTCAAGATTTTCCAAAAGAGCTCGAAGATGAGTTTGAAAAAACTACGAATAAAAGAATAGAAATAGTAAATGAAATATCTATAATACAAGAAAAGATATTATTAGAGCAATCTAGAAATACAAATGATATATTGACATTAAATTGGCTTAAAGAAAATGTACAAATATTAATTGAAGAAATAAATGATTATTTGAGCAAACATGAAACATGGAAAGGTTACCAAATGTTAAATATTAGTAAAATAGAAGATTTAGTAAACAAAGGTAATAATTTTTATTCTTTTATGCTTTTTAGTAATGAGGATGAAGAAGAATGGCAATGGTATGTAGAGGTCAACTATAAAGATAACGAACTACAGATAGACAGAATTATGCCATGTATATAAATATAATATTTTATAGAAAGTATATAGGGTGATAAAAACGATGAAATTAGAAAGTGCAATAAAATTTAAAAATGGAAAAAAAAGAAATTCACAAACAGGAAAGATTCCTGTGTATGGTGGTAATGGTATTTTAGGATATACTAATGATTATAATGCAGAAAAAGATAATATTATTATTGGTAGAGTTGGAGCTTATTGTGGATGCGTATATAAAAATGATAATCAATGTTGGGTTTCAGATAATGCAATAGTTGGAAATGTAAAAGATGGATATGACTATAATTTTATGTATTATTTATTAAAAAACAAAAATCTTAATTCATTACATATAGGATCAAGTCATCCACTTATGACACAAGATATACTTAACAATATTGATGTAATTATACCAAATTACACATATCAAAAGAAAGCGGCAAAGGTATTAAGTACAATAGATAAAAAAGTGGAATTAAATAATCAAATAAATGATAATTTGTATAATCAAGCTGTTGTTATATATAATAATAGCTTTCAATATAATAATGGAGATTGCAGTATTGGGGATTATATAATACCTAAAAGGGGTAAGAACTTATTATCAAGAGATGCTATATTAGGAGATGTTCCAGTAGTAGCAGGAGGACTTGAACCAGCAACATATCATAATGCTGCTAATACTAAAGCGCCTGTAATTACAATTTCTGCATCTGGAGCTAATGCAGGGTATATAAACTTATGGAATGTACCGGTATGGTCTTCTGATTCTTCATATATTGATAATAGTATTACAGAAAATGTTTATTTTTGGTATGTAACTCTAAAAATTCGTCAAAAGGAAATCTTTGATGCTCAAACAGGTTCGGCACAGCCGCATATTTATCCTCAACATATTGCTGAACTTCCGATAGATAAATTAAATGAAAATGAAATTTTACAATATGAGAAGAAAGTAACACCATTTTTTAAAATGATTGGAAAAAATAAAATAGAAAATAGAAATTTAGAACAATTGAGAGATACATTATTGCCAAAAGTAATGAATGGAGAAATAGATTTAAATAATATTAAAGTGTAAAGGAATGATATGATGGAAATATGTAGATATTGTAATACAGTTATGCTAGGAGAAAATGCTACAAATAGAGATAAATCATATGATTTTTTCTATAATTGTCCAAATTGCAAGAGTATTTATGAGGTAACTAAAGATAAAAATAATCATGTATTAAAATCTAGATGGTGGAACAGTCAAATAAATAAATTCGAACATATAAATAATTACTAAAGAATTTAGATAAATTGTAATTTGTTATAAAGATGGAGATTTGAGTTATGGACAAGTTAACAAATGAGTTTAAGAATTCTCTAATTTGTAATGCAGGAGATACACTAACTGATTATTTAGAAGTAGGAATTGATAGTTTTATAGAAGATGGAATATTAAAAGATATTCCAATAGTTAAATCTATTATAGCTGGTTTAAAATTAGCAAAAAATATTCACGATAGAAATTTATTAAAACAAACATTATCTTTTCTCGCTGAATTAAATAATGGAAGTCTCAGTGAAGAACAATTAGATGAATATATAAGTATAATAGAAAATAATTCTAAAAAATGTGAAGAAGAATTAGGTAGAGTTTTATTATACTTAAATAGTTTTATAGATAAAGAGAAAAGTGTTATGCTTTCAAAATCATTTAAAGCATATATAAAAAAACAAATAAACTGGAATGAGTTTTGTGAATTTGCTGAAATAATAAATAGATTATTTATTCAAGATTTACAAATATTAACCAAAATAAAAGATAGGGATATCGATTTGATGTTCTCAAGAGAAGATGAATTCCGTGCAGAAAGATTATATTCATTAGGACTAATTGGAACATTTTTTAAGGCATTAACTTTTGGAGATATAAAAGACGGTCATATAAATAGCGGAAGAACAATAAGTCCATTAGGAAAAAAGTTTTGTGAAATAATTTTTTAGGGGGGAAAATTATGTTTGATGAAGAAACACTAGAAAATGTAACAATGGAAATATTAAAAGAACTAGAATATGAATGTATAAATGGATATGAAATGGAACGTACAGACTTCTCTAAAGTATTATTAGAAGAAGATCTTTTGGAAGCAATAGAAAGAATGAACAAAGGAATTGAATTTGAACAGATACAAGAAGTTATAAGAACAATTAGAAATTTAGACAACAACAATACTATATTAAACAATAAACAATTTACTAAATATTTACTAGAGGGAATTTCTGTACCGATTCAAGAAGATGGAGAAACAAAATATAAAACCATTAAAATAATAGATTTTGAAAACATACCAAATAATACATTCAAAGCAATTAACCAGTATACAATCATTGAACATAGTGAAAAAAGACCAGATATAATTATATTTATAAATGGTATGCCTTTAGTTGTTGTTGAATTAAAATCAACAGTAAGAGAAGATGTTAAGTTAATAGATGGATATAATCAATTAAAAGGTTATCAAGAAGTACACATACCATCACTATTTTATTATAATCAATTTATGATTGTAAGTGATGGAGTACAAGCAAGAGCAGGAACTATTACCAGTCCATGGAGTAGATTTTCAGAATGGAAAAAAGTAGAAGACACAGATGAAGTATTAGAGAATATGCCTACTCATAAAACTCTATTTAATGGAATGCTTAGAAAAGATAGATTATTAGATATTATAAGTAATTTCATATTGTGGAGTGAAGATAGTAAAATCCTATCAGCATATCATCAATATTTTGGAGTTAAGAAAGCTATAACTAGTACAGAAAATGCAATAGATAACAAAACGGGAAAAGCTGGATTACTTTGGCATACACAAGGAAGTGGAAAGAGCTTCTCAATGGTATTTTATACTGGTAATATGATAAAAGTATTAAATAATCCAAGTATAGTGGTTGTAACAGATAGAAATGATTTAGACAATCAGTTATTTACAACATTCGCAAAATGCTCTGAATATTTAAAACAAGAACCAGTACAAATTGAAAATAGACAAGATTTAAACGAAAAATTAGAAGGAAGAAAATCTGGTGGAATATTTTTTACTACATTACAGAAATTTGAAGAAGAAACAGGAGTATTTAGCCAAAGAGATGATATTTTAGTTTTAGTAGATGAAGCGCATAGAAGCCATTATGGATTAGATGCAACAATAAAATTCGATAAAGCTAAAATGGAAGCATATAAAAAATATGGAACAGCTAAGTATTTGCATGATGCTTTTCCAAATGCAACATATATTGGATTTACAGGAACACCTGTTGAAACAAAAGACAAGTCAACAACAAATGTATTTGGAAATATAATAGATACTTATGATATGACACAAGCAATTATGGATGGTGCAACGGTACCAATTATGTATGAATCAAGAATGGCAAGAGTTGGACTAAATCAAAAGATATTAGATGAGATAGATGATTATTACAATATGCTTGAAACAGAAGAAGGTATTGATGATTATAAAATAGCAGAATCTAAAAAAGCAATGGCTACAATGAAACAAATAATAGAAAATCCAGATAGATTAGAAATGATAGTTAAAGATATTATAAAACATTATGAAGAAATAGAAACGAGTGTGGCTAATAAAGCAATGGTTGTAGCATATTCAAGACAATCTGCATTTATAATGTATAACAAATTTATAGAACTAAGACCAGAATGGAAAAATAAAGTTAATATGATAATAACATCTAATAATAAAGATGATGAAGAAATGCAAAAAGCAATAGGTTCTAAGAAGGATAAAAAACAACTAGAAGTAGATTTTAAAGACATGGAGTCTAGCTTCAAAATTGCAATAGTTGTAGATATGTGGCTAACGGGATTTGATGTGCCTGGACTTGGAACAATGTATGTGGACAAACCTATGAAAGCTCATAATTTAATGCAAGCAATCGCAAGGGTAAACAGAGTTTATAAAGATAAAACCGGTGGATTAATTGTTGATTATATAGGATTAAAAAGATGGTTGCTAGATGCATTAAAAACATATACAAAGAGAGACCAAGGCAAGATTGTAGATAATAGTGAATTAGTAAAAGTTTTAAATGATAAAGTAGAACTAATAAGAGATTTATTTAAAGGATTCTATTATGGACACTTTGCTACAACAACAGATAGTGATAAATACGAAATAATAATGGCAGGTGCAAACTGGATGTTAGAAACAGAAGAAAAGAAAAAAGAATTTATGAAATATAGTTATGATGTTAAAAGTCTGTATGCTTTATGTACAGGAGCTTTATCACAAGAACTAAAAGATGAAATATTATTTTTTATAGCTGTAAGATCATTTATATCAAAATTAAGTGGAGATAAAATAGATGTTAAAGAAATAAATGCAAATGTTGCAAAAATGTTAGAAAGAGCAATACAAGATGATGAAATGCTACAAATAGGTGAAGTACATAATAGCAATCAATTAGCATTATTAAGTAATGAGATGTTAAATAAGTTAGCAAAAATGCAGAAGAAAAATATTGCAGTTGAGGTATTAAATAGAGCATTAAAAGAGTATGTAAATCAAATAGGAAGACAAAATGTTGTTATGATGGAAAAATTCTCAACAAAATTTCAAAAAATTGCAGCAACATATAATGAGAGGACAAGTGTAGAAGATATACAAAAAATAATTGAAGAATTAATAAACTTAAAAAATGAAATTGAAGAAGAATTAAAAGCAGGAAATGAATTTAATTTATCATCAGAAGAAAAAGCATTCTTTGATGCATTAGGAGATGATCCAGAAGTCAAGGAATTAATGAAGGACGAAGTATTAGTGCAAATTGCAAAAGAGCTTGTAGAAACAGTAAATAGTAATATGACAATAGACTGGGATATTAGAAAAGATGCAAGAGCAAGAATGAGAATTGAAATTAAGAAGCTTTTAATTAAATACGACTATCCACCAAATAAGAGTGAGCAAGCAGTTCAGACAGTAATTAGACAAGCGGAATTGAAATGTAAGAATATGATTTAAAAATATATACAAAAGCAGAATTTTTAATAAAAGTTAAATTTTCTGCTTTTTATACTATATTTCGACAATATTTTTAAAATTAATATGATATATAAGGAAAAGGGGGCAATATATTAAATTTTAATATATAAGAATGAATTATGCTAAGTAAAACATGTAATGATAAGTATTTTAATGAAGCTATAAAAGAAGTAGAACATACTGAGCAACTAGATTTAGTAAATAATAATTGTTTAAAGATATATACACTACCAATAGCAAATAATAAATTTAGTTATACAAATTTAAAAAATGTACTTGAAGATAATATTAATAGTTATGTATTTTCTAGGAAAAAAATAAAAGAGGCAATAGAAAAAGATACAGAGAATAGATTGATATTTGAAGCATTAAGAAAATTTAAAGAGATAAAAGATAACGGAGATAGAGGTAAGGGTGCAGAGCTGGGAGAAATATTATTATATATTTTTTTAGAGAGTCAATTAAATGCAAAAAAAGTTTTAAGTAAAATGGAATTAAAAACAAGTAGAAATGATTATGTAAAAGGTGCAGATGGAGTTTTTATATATTCATATGTTAATGGTGGGCAAAATTATTTTGATTTTATAATAGGTGAGGCAAAGCTTCAAGATAAAATAGATGATGCAATAAAAAATGCATTTGACTCAATAGAAGATCATATGGATGCGAATGAATTCGAATATAATTTGGTAAATGATAATATTTTTAAGGAGTCTGTTACAGAAGAAGAAGCGGAAGAATTGAAAAAAATGATAATACCTAGTTTTAGTGAGGAAAACAGTATATTAAGAAATGATGCTTTTGGTATATTTATAGGATATACATTAGAAGCAGATTTAGAAGGCAAGCCTTATTCAGAAGCAATAAAGATTGTGCATGAAAGAATATTAAAGGATATAGAACATATAAAAGAAAAAATGAATGCAAAAATTAAAGAGAAGAAACTACATGATTATTCATTTTATGTATATATATTGCCTTTTAATAAAGTTAGTGAAGATAGAGAAAATATAATGAAAGAATTGTTAGGAGTATAGATGAAAGTTGAATTAGGTGAATATATTTATAGGGATATAGAAAAGAATACATATTTAATTAAATTATATACGGATTTGTTAAAGAAATATACTGCAAGTATATTTAATATAAATATAGAAGATGAAGATATTTGTATAAAAGATTTGTTAAGATTTGCTGATATATTGTCTAAATCTACAAATATTCATAAAAGAGAGTTTCATAAAAATATAGCACAAACAATAGTTGTATTATTAAGTAAAATATATCCAGAAAACGAAGATGTTCAAAAAATGTTATATTCTGTTCTATATACTATAAATAATTATAGAGGAATAAAAGAAGATAAATATTATTATTCTGATATACGAGAATTCGTCTGTAAATATATTGAAAAAAGATTATACAGGATAACTGAGGCAAAAGATGAGTATTTTGTTCGTAATCAAAAAGAAATTTTTGATAATTTAAGTATTCATAAGTGTTATAGTTATTCTGGTCCAACATCAATGGGAAAAACATTTATAATAAGAGAATTTATAGTTAATCAAATATTATCTGGTAATAAGAAAAATTATGTAATTGTTGTACCAACAAAAGCACTTATTTCTGAAATAACAAGTGATTTTATCAAAGAACTAGGAGACAATTTAAAAGAGTTGAGATACAGAGTAATTAATTCCTATAATGATATAAAAGAAGAAGATAATTTAAATTATATAATGGTGTATACTCAAGAAAGATTCTTAATGCATTTAACAAATACATCATTAAACTTAGACTATGTATTTATTGATGAAGCACATAAAATATTTTATAAAGATAAAAGGAGTATGTATTTTTATAAAATTATTGATATATTAAATAGTTTTTCAAGCATTCCTAATATAATATTTTCAGCACCGCTAATTGAAAATCCTGATGAGTTTCTTAAGTTATTACCTAATACTATTGAAACATCTTCGAAAGTTTTTAGATTTTCGCCAGTTTCTCAACAAAAATATATTATAGATTATTATGAGAGTTGTGTACGCGTATATAATGATTTGACAGGAAATTTTATAGAATTAGAATATGAAAAAATAAGTAAGTATAATATAAAAGAAATATTAGAATTACTAGGAAAAGATGCAAAAAATATAATATATTGTGATAATAAAAATGAAGCAGTAACATGGTCAAAAGATTATGCAGATTCACTTCCTGAGATTGAACAAAATGATTCTATAGAAGAAGTAGAAAAATATATATCAGATGAAATACATAAAGATTATTATTTGATAGAAACTTTAAAAAAAGGAGTCGCATATCATGTAGGGTATGTACCAACTTCAATCAGAAAACATATTGAAAATTTATATAAAGATAAATATATAAATACAATATTTTGCACGAGTACTTTGTTAGAAGGGGTTAATTTGCCAGCTGACAATTTATTTATTCCAATAAAAGGTAGTTCTAATATATTAAAGAATGATATAGACTTTAAAAATTTAATTGGTAGAGTTGGTAGAATAAAATATAATTTAAGTGGGAATGTTTATATTATACCAAAAAGTAACGATGATCCAATAAAAAAATGTAGCGATATTATACAACAAGAAATTACTGAACAAACATTATCAATAAATACTTTCTTAACTAATTCTATAAAAAAAGAAATTGTAGAAGCATTAAAAAATGGAAAAACTGTATTAAAAAAGAGAAATTCATTTGACGAATTAGATTTTTCAAGATTTATAATGAATTCCCTTATAAGTGATATAACAAATGATTATAAAAGTAATATATATAAACAATTTAAAGCTATTCTCTCTGCTGAAGATATAAAGATAATAAAAGAGAAGTTTGACTTGTCTGAAGTACCACAAGATATGCCAATTACAACAGATCAAATAAAAAATATAGATAAAAATATTCTAGAAGGATTAGATTATCCTGAAAAAGTAAATTATGATAACATATTGGGATTTTTAGAAAAACTATATAGTTATTTTAATTGGGAATTATATGAATCTAAATTAGGACTTGGAAATAAAAATATATTAAAATATTATGCATTTATACTTAATGAATGGATGAATGGATTTGGATTAAAGCAAATAATAGATCAAGCAATAAATAAGAGAGAACAAGATGGTAAAGTGTATATTAATAGAGAAATTGTTGAATATACAGGTAGTAGTGAACAAATTAATTTTATAATAAATGATACGTTAGATACTATAGAAAATATTATATTATTTAAAATATCAAATTATTTCTTAAAATTTAGTGAAAGATGTAAGACTAAAAAAGGAATAGAAAAACTTCCAAATGATTGGTATGATTATATTCAGTATGGAACAAAAGATGATGTCGTTATAGAACTACAAAAATATGGGTTTAGTAGAGAAATTTCACTAAAAATCAAACATTATGATAAATATATTATTTATGAAGAGGATAAAATACTTATTGATAAAGAAATATTAAACGATAAAAATAAAATGATTGTAGAAGAGGCAGAAGAGGTATTACTTAACAATAATAAAGTTTTTAAATAATAGAGAAAAAGCCCTCGTTTGAGGGCTTAAATTTTATACAATCTTCATAATTTCATTTCTTACATACTCTTCCACCATATTATCAATCATATTATTATACTGAGCCATCACGATAAACTCGTGAGTTTTAGGCTCTGGGTGCTGATGTTTTAAGAAAAGTCGCACCATATCTGCATACTTATACAAATACTTTTCTTCATCATACAAAAAGTCCATAAGACTACCATCAATAGTAAGTTTTCTATATTTCATAGGATTTAATGCTTTTAAATATTTCTTTAAAAGCATACCATATCTTTTAAGAGCCATAATGTTTACCACCCAAACTCATAATAACTAAATTCAAGCAATCACCAAAACCTGCTCTATAATACTTATCATTGTAATAATTGCAAAAATCTAAAAAGTCATCATAAATTTGTTCTAATATTTTCTTCGCAAATTCTCTGTTCTTATAAGGTAAGCTTTTTAGTAGCTTGTCCTCAAGTCCTTCAAAGTGTAAAAGATGTTTTTTATCCTCTTTTGTTAACCTTGCTAATTTCTCATCTCTAAAAATAATCCAATCTGATAATAAATCATTTAATTCATTATTTGACAATTTGTTTTTCATAAATTTTACCTCCAATTTTTACCATTTTTCTTTGGGGAGATTTTGGTGAAAAATTCTCCCCAAAATTCCAAAAATCGCACAAATGTTCCGAAAATGTAAAACTCTGAGAGCACTGAAATACTAATAAAAACTTGACTTTTCTTAAATTTTCAAAACTTGAGTTATGTCAGCTCATAACCCGAAGGTCGTGAGTTTAAGGCTTACGATGCAACCAATTAAGCTCATAGTGCTAGATGTTTTATTTTTTTGAGAAAAGGTGCTATAATATCCACAGAAAGAACAACAAACATGCAGAAAAATTTAAAATGTCAAAAGAAATTAGAATTTTTAGCACAAATAAAAAATAATAAACAACTAAATTTTTTCTAGTAGATGATGAAAAGAGGTATAGGAGAAAAAATATGCAAATAAATTATATTGAAAAAACTCCAATAGCTGCTGAATTTAATATGCTAACAGAATCAGTAGGTTGGGGAACGAGAGAAAATAATATTATAGAAGAAGCTTTAAGAAATACATTATACTCACTTTGTGTTTACGATAGCAATAACCTAATTGGGTATGGAAGAATTATTGGAGATAAAACAATATTTTTATATATACAAGATATAATGGTAATTCCAGAATATCAAGGTAAAAAAATAGGAACAGGTATAATGAACAAATTAATAGAAAAGATTAATGAATATAAGAAAATGAATCCAGAAATAAGAACATATTTAGGAGCATCAAAAGGAAAAGAAAGTTTTTATGAGAAATTTGGATTTGTATCAAGACCTAATGAAGAACTTGGTGCAGGAATGATTTTGTACAATGATTAAAAATATAAATGAAATACAAAAAATCTTATTTTGTTTGAAGTTGATATAAAAGAGGATAAAAATGAATGAATTAAAAAATATATTAAATAGTGGAATTAAATTCTATAAAGAGTTAAAAGAAGATAAAAATGGTAGATATAGATCATGGGAATATTGTTATAAAATTTTCAATGAAGCTCACAAAGCGAATAATGTTGATGATAAATTTATAGATTATCTTTGCTTAAATTTAGCTTTTTATTTAGCAAGTTGGGGAATGTATAGAGGATCATCATTTCTATTACAAAGAGATTATAAAGTGCATAAACCTATTGTTGAGGAATTATTAAAAGAAAAATATAATTGTTTATGGGAAATTAAGACTAGTGACTATATCAAAAAAGAAACTCAAAAAACTTTAATACAATTAGTTGAAAAAATGAAAAAAATGTATAGCGAAATTAGATTAAGTGTTAAAAAAGAAGTACCGAAAAATAAAATATCAGATACACTTATTACAAAAGTATTAATGGGAACTATGGGGTGTATTCCAGCTTATGATAGGTATTTCATAGAAGGAATAAAGAAATATAAAGTGGCTTCAGGTAATTTTAATATAAAATCTATTTTACAATTGGTACATTATTATAATGATAATTATGATATATTTGAAGAAACAAGAAGTCAGATGAATATTTCTGGAATGGAATATCCACAAATGAAAGTCATAGACATGTGTTTTTGGCAAGTGGGATTTGATTTAGATAAGAATAAGTGCACTTAAGGAGGCAAACACAAATAAAAAAGAATTTAGATATTATAAAAATTAGATGTTTAATTTATGGAGATATAATCGAATCAAAAAGTGTCCATGATTTAGTATCTTGTAAATGTGAAAGTTGCCATATTGATGGTGGTAATGAATATTTACGTAAAGATAGAATAGAGGCTTAATATAAACTATAAAGAGGCCTGTTAATAAGTTAAATAACAACAATTTTGAGGGTATAAAATTTTTAAATAAATTTACCCGAAAAAATTGACACTATCCCAAATAAAATAGTATTTGACAAAAGTTAAATTAGATGCTAAAATAAAAATGCACTAAAAATTATATCATATCAAAATTTAAAAGGTTACTATAATAAACCTTGAGTGCGAAGTTCGCCCCATATCTTTTAGATATGGGGTATCTTCTTGCTTAAAATAAAAATTTACAAATTTTGACAATTACATACAATTATGATACAATATTTATGTTAAATTAAATTTGGAGGTATAAAATGAGATACACAATGGGTTTAGATATTGGGATTGCATCAGTTGGATGGGCAGTAATAAACGAAGATAAAAGTAGAATTGAAGATTTAGGAGTTAGAGTATTTAAAAAGGCAGAAGAGCCAGATGGTAAGTCTTTGAATTTAGCCAGAAGAGAAGCAAGAGGAAGTAGAAGAAGAATCAGAAGAAGAGCAACAAGAATGCAAAAAGTTAAGGAACTATTAATTAAATATAATTTAGTTTCAGAAAAAGAATTAGAAACATTATATGTAATTACAGAAACAACACCGGATGTATATGAACTAAGAGCAAAAGGCCTAGATAAGCTATTGAGTAGACAAGAGTTTGCAAGAGTATTAACAAATATTGCAAAACGCAGAGGATATAAGTCAAATAGAAAGATTGATGAAGAGGAAAAAGAAGTAGGAAAATTAAGCAAAGGAACAATTGAAAATAAAAAAATTTTACAGGAAAAATGCTATAGAACAATAGGTGAAATGTTCTACAAAGACGAAAAATTTGAATACAATAAAAGAAACAAAGGGGGAGAATACAATAATACTGTACTTAGAAGTATGCTAATAGATGAAGTGCATATCTTGTTTGATATTCAGAGGAACTTAAAAAGTGAGTATGCAGATGAAAAGTTTGAAAAAGAGTATGTAGAAGTTATAACATATCAAAAACCATATATCACGCCAGAATTACTAGAAAAAATGCTTGGAAAATGTACTTTTGAAAAAGGTGAGCCAAGAGCTCCTAAAAATAGTTATACATTTGAAAGATTTATGCTACTACAAAAAGTAAACAACTTAAACATTTATATAAATGGTGAAAAAATAGAAATACCTCAAAAAAAGAAAAAAGAAATAATACAATTAGCATATAACCAAACAGAAATAAAATATACACAATTAAGAAAAAAATTAGAATTACCAATAGAAGCGAGATTTGCAGACTTAAATTATCAAATTAAAAGAACTGAAGAAGATTCAGAAGAAGAACTTGTAAAGAAGATTGAGAATAAAAAGTTCGTAAAGTTAGAAGGTTGGCATAAAATTAGATTAGCATTAAAAGAAAATAAAGACAAGTTTGAAAAAATTGAAAAAAACCCAGAATTGCAAAATATTATTGCAGATGCATTAGTTAGAAATAAAACTGATGAGACAATAAAAAGTTATTTAGAAAAAAGTAATGTAGATGTGGAAATAATAAATGCTGTATTAAATATTAACTTTACAAAATTTGGGCATCTATCATACAAAGCAATAAATAAAATAATTCCAGAACTAGAAAAAGGCTTAACATATGATAAAGCATGCGAAAGTGTTGGATATGAGTTTAAAGGAAGAAGAAATGAATTACAATATAAATTGCCACCAGTAACAGAGCTAGAAGATGAAATACTAAATTCTGTAGTGTTAAGGTCTGTTTCGCAAACTAGAAAGGTTGTAAATGCAATTATAGACAAGTACGGTTCGCCAACAGCAGTTTACATAGAAACAGCAAGGGAACTTTCAAAACCTTACGATGAAAGAATGAAGATAGAAAAAAGGCAAAAAGAAAATGAGGCCAATAATGACAAGATAAAAGAGTATATAAAAGAAACATTTGGATTTGATCCAAAGCCATTTGATATTGTAAAAATGAAACTTTGGAGGGAGCAAAGCGGAAAATGTGCATATTCAAGTAAACCAATTCCAGCTGAAAGATTATATGAAGAAAATTTTGTACAAGTTGACCATATAATTCCTTTTTCTAGATGCTTTGATGATAGTTATCAAAACAAAGTATTAGTATTAACAGATGAAAATCAGAAGAAAAAAGAAAGAACACCATTTGAATATTTTGGAGAAGACAAAGAAAAATGGCACAAATTTGAAGAATTTGTTAATTTAACATATAAATTTAATACTAGAAAAAAAGAAAATTTATTGATTAAAAATTTCAATGAAGATAAATCAAAAGAATGGATACAAAGAAATATAAATGATACAAAGTACATTTCTAAATTTATGTATAACTATATTACAAATAATTTAAAATTTGCAGAAAGTGAATTAAAGAAAAAAGTATATAATATTAACGGACAAGCAACATCAATTTTAAGACACTATTGGGGATTAAAAAAGGATAGAGAAAAATCAGATAAACATCATGCACAAGATGCTGTTATAATAGCATGTGCAACAAATAAAAATATAAAGAAAGTATCTGAATATAGCAGAAGGAAGCTATTATACAAAAATAATGAAATTATTGATAAAGAAACAGGAGAAATTATTGATTCAAAATATAATATTGATATTTCAATAAAAGAGCCTTGGCCTAAATTTAGAGAAGAAGTAGAAGCGAGAATGGAAGACGTAGACAATAATGGACAATTATATGCATTAGTTAATGGAAAATTTACAAATTATGATGATATAGATGTAACTCAAGTTAGACCAATTTTTACATCAAGAATGCCGGAAAGAAAAATCACAGGAAGAGCACATAAAGATACTATGCGTTCTCAAAAATTTATACAACAAGGTCAAAACTTTACAGTAGTAAAAAAGCCATTAAAAGCTATATCAAAACAGGAAATTGAAGGAATTATAAATAATCCTGATTTTAAAAATTTATATTTAAGTGATAAAAAATTATATGATGACATCTATCAAAAGATGAAAGAAACGAATTTTAAAGCAGAAAAAGCATTTATAAATGAATATAGAAAGTATAGTAAAAAAGGGAATAGCCCTATTGTAAGAAGTATAAAAGTTCCATCAGCTGGAGCTACCGGAGTACAACTAAAAAACGGATCAATTGCTGAAAATGCTAATATGGTTAGAGTAGATGTATTTGAAAAAGATAATAAAAACTATTTAGTTCCTATATATGTATCAGACTTTGTAAAAGATGAATTACCGAATAAAGCAATATTTGCAAACAAAGATGAAAAGAAATGGATAGAAATGACTGAAGAATATAAGTTCAAATTTAGCTTATACCCAAACGATTTGGTAAAAATAAAAAGAAAAAATGAAAAAGAATTTTATGCATATTATTGTTCTACACATAGGGGAACTGGTGCAATTAACTTATTAGCCGTAAATGGAGAAAGAAAAATAGAAGGAATAGGAGCTAAAAGTTTAGAAATTTTTGAAAAATATCAAGTTGATGTTTTAGGCAACATTAGTAAAATTAATAAAGAAAAAAGAGAAGGAGTAAAATAAAATGAGTTGGCGAAGTGTAGTAATTACACAACCGACAAAACTGTCTATAAAAAATAGACAGCTACAAATAACTCAAGATGAAGACTTTAGTATGCCATTAGAGGATATATCAACAATAGTATTAGAAACACCACAAATTAACTTGTCATCAAAAGCCATGAGCATGATGGCCGATAACAAAATCGTTATGTATAGTTGCGATGATAAACATTTACCGAATGGAATCTTTATCCCATTTGCATGTCACAGTAGGCAATTAAAAGTTATAAATCAACAATTAAATTGCTCGGAAAGTTTTAACAAAAGGTGTTGGCAGAGGATTATTATATCTAAAATAACTAATCAGGCCAAAGTGTTAAGTTTATGCAATAAAAGTTTAATGTCAGAACATTTACAAAACTTAGCACAAAATGTTAATTCGGGAGACACAAAAAACAAAGAAGCAATAGCAGCAAAAGGATATTTCCCATCATTATTTGGAAGAAGCTTCAATAGGAATTTTGATGATATTTGCAATACATGCTTAAATTATGGCTATTCAATAATAAGAGGTGCGATTGCAAGAAGTATAGTATCCTATGGATATTTACCATCAATAGGTATTCATCACAAGAGTGAATTAAATAATTACAATTTAGCAGATGATTTTATAGAACCATTTAGGCCTATAGTAGATCTATGGGTAAAAACTAATGTAAATGAAAATACAGAATTTAATAAATTTGTGAGAGCGGAATTAGTAAACCTTTTAAATGTAGATGTGTATATACAAGGAAGGTTACAATCAGTAAACAATGCAATAAACATTATGATAGCATCTTATACTACAGCAATAAATCAAAATGACTATAAAAAATTAGAATTACCAGAAATTTTACCAATAAAAATGCATAGTTATGAGTAATAAATTTATGAGAATATTAGTATTTTTTGATTTACCAGTAGTAAAGAAAAAAGAAAGAAAAATATACTCACAATTTAGAAGATTTTTATTAAATGATGGATATGACATGGTGCAATATTCTGTATATTCTAGACTATGTAACGGAACTGATATGACCAATAAGCATTTGAAAAGATTAAATACAATATTACCCGAAAAAGGTTCGGTGCGTTGTTTGACTATAACTGAAAAACAATATGAAGAAATGAAATTTTTAGTTGGAAAACCATCTGTAAAAGAAAAAAGAGTAAATTGCAATCAATTAAGTTTATTCTAAAAAAGAAAAAATGACCTAATTTTTATTCAATTAGATCATTTTTTTCTTGCATAACAACACGGGAAAACCAGTATTATTATGCGGTATAGCCTCACCTATTATATCATATCAAAATTTAAAAGAGAACTATAACAATTTTATGAAAGGTAATTTAGAAATTATTATTATATCATATCAAAATTTAAAAGAGAACTATAACCCTGTACTGCAACTCGATACAATTTTATAGATTATATCATATCAAAATTTAAAAGAGAACTATAACACAAGCTGTTGCATTTACGTCTCTATGCCTATTATATCATATCAAAATTTAAAAGAGAACTATAACAGTACGTGATTAGGGTATTCTTTTACTTTATTATATCATATCAAAATTTAAAAGAGAACTATAACTTTTCTTGTATTTTATTATTATCCTCGCCGATTATATCATATCAAAATTTAAAAGAGAACTATAACGTAGACTGATTTTCTTCTATTATACTTACTATTATATCATATCAAAATTTAAAAGAGAGCTATAACTATAATAATTATACTTAATAATTAATAATAAGTTGTAGTCCTGCCTATTGTGTCGTAATATGTCGGCTACTGTCATAATAAAACAGTTGTGTTATATTATATGGTAATATATAATAATAGCAAATATAAAATAAAGGGTTGTAATATATGGAAGAGAACGAAGTAAAATTATACAAAAGATGGTGGCTTTGGTTAAGCATTATATTAATAATATTTGTTATAAGTATTATTGTATACGCAAATAATACAACACCAACAAGTAGTACTGAAACAAACTATCTTGAAGTCAATAATCAAAATAAGATTAGTGAATTAAACGAAAATGCACAAAATGAATTAATAGAGAACGTAAACACTAATTTACAAAGTAATGTTCAAGGACAAAAAGACGACAATGTTTTAAATTCTAATCCACAAGAAACAACTATTATAAAAGAAAACAAAAAAAGCACTAAACAATCAAGCACTGCACAACAATCACAAGAAACTATACAAGAAGAGCCAAAAAAAGAAAATAAAAGCAATTCCGAACAACCAAAACAAGAAACAAATTCAACATCAAACACACCACAGCAAGAGGGAAAACTAAAAGAAGGTATAAACGTACAGTCAAAATATCAAAGTATTTTAAATGAATATACTACAAAGTTAAGAAATAAAACACCTTCATTAATTACAGAATACAAAAGTGAGGCATCGTCTAATACAAACGGTTTAGAAGGTTTGGCAACTATATGTAATAATAAGGTTTCGGTTCTAGCTGGAATATGTAGCGAAGGTATAAGTAAAATGGCTAACATATATTACAAGTATGGCTCGGGCAGATATAGCGAGTATGAAGAATGGGTAGGAAAGTTACAAGATGTTTATATGTCGGAAGCTGGCAAAATACAAGATGTTTATATTAATTTTGCTATGTAGCTACATTAATAAAGCAAAATAAATAATTACATACCGAAACTACTACACCGCTTATGTGTTTTAGAATTGTGCTATTTTAGATAGTAATGAAACAACAGGAGAAGCTTTTGCAGATTTTTATAGAAATGGTAACAATGTAAATGTTTTAAGTAAAGAAATAGTAAAAATAATGAAAGGAATGGTATAAATAATATTAAATCCTAGATGGTTAGATTGGTTATCTGATGAAGAAGATAAAAATGGAAACAGAACAAAGCTAAAAGAAAATGCACCTGAAGATATACGAAAAGAATATGAAGAGTTAATAAAAGAAGAACAAGAAAGCATAAGAAAAAATAAATTAAATAAAACTATATTTTAGCACTTACTAAACAGTGTTTTAGAGTTGTGTTATTTTAGACAGTAATGAAACAGACCAATATTATAGAATTATAAGGTCAGCTGGAAAAATGGACAAAAAAATAGAAGTAAATCTTCTTTAGTGGCTCAAAGGCCGAGTGATAAAAACATCACTAGTAACGAAGATATAACTTCTATTAATAGAATAGCACCAATTAAAAATAATGTCAATACAAATAGATAGTCTAATTCATATAAAATTAAAGGAGGGAAAAATATGGATAATTTTTTATTTGATAATTTTATAATTCCATTAGAAGATAGTACATTGAAGGATTTTTACAAAGTGATTCTCTCTGAAGCGCAAACAAAGGTTAAATATGGAGAAAAGGAATATTATAATTATTATCCACAAGAGAAGAAGAACATACAAATCATATTGGAGACCACAAAAAAAGATAATAAGTTGAAAGTGGACAATATGTTTTTTCATCATACATCAGGAACAGTATGGAGATTAAAGATAATTGAAGTAATGAACAACTTTCCTAACACATATTTGGTTTCAAGAGAAGATGACACGGGAGTTATAATTATAAGATTAGTAAATGAAGCTGTGCTAGGTAAAAGATTGAAAACAGGTGATATTATCGAAGCTCAAATTAGCGCATTTGGAATGAATATAGATGTTTATAAAAATGAAAAAAGTCAGAACGATAGTATATTTGTATCTGAAAACATGAATAAAATTATTTTTGAAGATGGAGTACTAATACCATCAAATTTGATTATAAATAATAATACAATTATGAATGAAAAAGAAAGAAATGAAAAGGAACACTACAAGGATAATCTGCTCAAATTCAAAGGGACCATAAAATATGCAAATAAATACGGTATAAATATGTTTGGAATAGAATTGCCAAAATATTATAGTGTAGTAATTAATACTGGATATGGTGAATTACCAATATTTTTTACAAAAAGCTTTTTAAATAATAAGATGATTGAAGAGATTGAAGAAGGTAATACAATAAATGGAGATATATTTTTATCTGGAGATGTTTGTATTAACGAATATGAAAAATATGCTGAAGATAATAGATAGCTTAAGCAAAAAATAACTAAACTTCTTTTGACAAACCAGGAAAATTATGGTATTCTATAAAAGAAGTAAGAAATTTTGTATTATTTGTTTATGTTGAAGCACTGTGGTCTGTTCTAGCTATTTTATGCATGCAGTTTGCATAGCATAAATTTTGTAGTGGGCTATAGTGTTTTTTTAAATAAAAAAGGAGAGAAAAAATGAATAGAGAGGAAAAATTAGAAGAAGAAATAAAATTTAGGGGTTTCGGCTGCAAAACTATTACAACGAGATAATTGCTACATGTTGTAATAGTATAAGTAGCAAATATATCTCGTTATACTTAAAAAAATAGGATAAGGAGATATAAAAATGATAGAAATAGAATTAAATAATATAAAGAAAAACTACGGATTAAAAAATGTTTTAGACGGAGTTAGTTTTGAAATAAAAACAGGAGAGAGAATAGCTTTAATTGGAGATAATGGATCTGGAAAATCCACAATTTTAAAAATAATAAGTGGAGAAGAAAAAGCAGATTCAGGAAAAGTTAATATAAGAAAAGAAGCAGAAATTGGGTATTTAAAACAAGTGTATCCTAATGAAAATGACAGTATAGTAGTCGAGGAATATTTAAAAAGAAGTTTCAAGAAATATTTTGATATGGAAAAGAGATTAAAAGAATTAGAAGTTTTAATGTTAGACAAAAATCAGAATATAGAAAACCTAATAAAAAGATATGGTAGACTTCAAGAAGAATATATAACTTTAGGAGGCTATGAGCTAGAAGAAAAGTTTAAAAAGATATGTTCTGGGTTTAAATTCAAAACAGAATTTTTAAATAAAAAATACAATACTTTAAGTGGCGGAGAAAAAACCATAGTGAATTTAGCAGCAATATTACTAAAAAATCCAGATGTTTTGTTATTAGATGAACCCACAAATCATTTAGATATAGAAACATTAGAATGGCTAGAAAAATTCTTAAATTCATACAAAGGTACTGTCGTTTTAATTTCGCATGATAGATATTTTTTAGATAAAGTGGTAAATAAAATAATACTATTAGAAAAAGGGAAAACTATAGTATATTTCGGTAATTATTCATATTTTGTAAAAGAAGACGAAAGAAGAACTTTGGCTGAGTTTGAGAAGTATAAAAATCAACAAAAGCAAATAGAAAAAATGAAAGAGTCAATTAAAAAATTAAGAAGTTTTGGAGAGCTTGAACAAAATGAATCATTTTTCAAAAGAGCAAAATGCATAGAAAAAAGACTTGAGAAATTGGAAGTATTAGATAAAGTAAGTATAGAAAAGAAGAAATTACCAATTAATATTAAGATGTCTTCTCGTTCTGGAAAAGATGTATTAATTATCAAGAATTTAAATAAAAAATATGGAGAAAAAGTAGTATTTAATAATTTTAATATGGAAGTCTACTTTGGCGAAAAGGTCAGAATAACAGGCGAAAATGGATCACGGAAAATCAACTTTAATTAAAATTATTTTAGGAAAGGACTCAAAATATCAAGGAGAAATAAAGTTAAGCCCTTCTTTAAAAATAGGTTATATACCACAAGAAATAAAATTTGAAAATGAAAAAGAAACAATATTTGAATTCTTTTCAAAAGAATACAATAAAAGCCAAACAGAAATAAGAACATTTTTAGCTAAATATATGTTCTTTGGAAATAATGTATTTAAAAGATTAGAAGAGTTATCCGGAGGAGAAAGAGTAAGATTATTACTTGCAAAGCTCGTAATAAAGGAAACAAATTTTTTAATATTAGATGAACCTACAAATCATTTAGATATAAGTTCAAGAGAAACTTTGGAACAGGCTTTACAAGAATACAAAGGCACAATATTATTTGTATCACATGATAGATACTTTGCTAACAAATTAACACAAAGAGAAGTAGCTTTATAGTTATTGATATTTAAAGAAATTAATATTAGGAAAAGTAAGAATAAGAACAAATATAGTAAGTTAACCATGTTGCCTAAATAATCAAACCATGATATAATATTAATGTAGTATTTCAATTAGTCCATTCGCGTGATGCTACCAAAGAAATTGAGAGTTTAAAACTTGAATAATAGAAAATGTTGAGAACCTTTTTCTATGAATGGCAAAAATTTAAACCATAGCAAAATTATGGTTGTTTTTGCTTTGTTCATAGGAAGGAGGTTCTTTTTGTATATACAACCAAATATAAAAATAAAGGAGAAAATAAAAATGCAAGAAAGCGAATTAGAATATTATGAAAGAATAGGAAACTGGGATTTTAGTCAAATAAAATGTGAGGTCCGAAAAATAACAAATTGGGATTTTTACAAAGAAATAAAAAAATATACAAATGAAAAATCACTATGCTTAGATTTAGGAACAGGTGGAGGAGAAAAAGTATTAAAAAATTATCCAAAAGTAGGAATGATTGTTGCTACAGATTTTTCTAAAGAGATGCTAAAAACAGCAAAAGAAAATCAAAAAAAGTACCCACGAAAGAATGTAAAGTTTACATGGATGAATAATTTAGAAATGACATTTCCAAAAGAGACTTTTGATTTGATTTCAGCAAGACATACAATAATAAATGCAAAACAAATATACAATTGTCTAGTAAAAGGTGGAACTATAATAATAGAAGGAGTGGATAAAAAAGATTGTTGGGAAATAAAGGAGATTTTTGAAAGAGGTCAGGCATATAATGACACGATTTCGATAGCAGAAAAAGACTATATAGATTTAAAAGAAGCAGGATTTAGTAAGATTAAAAAGGTAGAAATTCTAGAAAATGAGTATTACAAGACAAAAGAAGATTTAATGGCATTACTGTTAAAAACTCCAATACTAGATGAGTTTTCTGAAATAGAAAATAGCAAATTTAAACACAAAAAAAGAATAGAAATGAACTTATTTGAAAAATATGTGGATAAGTACACCTTAAAAAAAGGCATTCTGTTGAAAAGGAGACTATATGGAATAATTGCTACAAAATAAAAACAAAAAAATTTAAAAAAATTAGCACTCTCCTATTGACATTGCTAAAAAGTGATGTATAATATACTTGCAACAGGGAAAAATAACATTAAAGTACATATGTGCAACCTATTTTGGGTATCAACACATAAAAATTTTAAAAGGAGGAATGACTTATGATGATGGTACCAAGAAGAAATGGATTTGATATTTTTGATGAGGTTTTCAATGATCCATTTTTCACAAAAAAAGAAAGCAAATTAATGAAAACTGATGTAAGAGAAAAGGATGGAAATTATGTACTAGATATTGATCTTCCAGGTTATGACAAAAATGACATTAAAATAGAATTAACAGATGGATATCTAACAGTTACAGCAAGCAGAACAGAACATAAAGAAGAAAAAGAAAAACACAATAAATATATTCATCAAGAAAGATTCTTTGGAGAATGCTCAAGAAGCTATTATGCAGGAGAAAATGTAAAAGAAGAAGATATTAAAGCAAACTTCAAAAACGGAACACTAGAAATTACATTCCCTAAAGAAGAGAATAAAAAGCTAGAAGATAAAAAGTATATACAAATTGAAGGCGAATAAAAAAGGACCTCGAAAGAGGCCTTTTTTTATTGCATATCAAAGATATTTTTGAACCAGATTTAGTCTATAGCAAAAAGCATTCTCATAGAAAAAGGTTCACATAAAGTAGACAAGATAACTAATCTATGGTAAAATAATTAATGGAAAAGTAGGATATGGGAGTTATTTTAATTATGAATTTAAATGAATTAATGATAGTAAATGAACAGGAATTAGAAAAACTAAATAAAGCTATAGACAGAATAAGCCAAGAAAAATCAAGAATTAATTTTAATAGAGACATATTAGAAAGGCTTATGGAAAGAATAGAAAAAGTAATTCCATATAGAGAAGAATCCGAAATTCGTATAATAACTCCAATAAAATATCATGAAATGTTAAGGCTTGTTATGGACTTTTACAAATCGATAGATGAAGAGATATATCAAAAAGTAAAGAAATATGTTTTGCAACAAGAAAAAGGTGTGAACTGCTATATATATAACCCATATAAAGTAGACAAAGAAAAATTAGATTCTGAAATTGGAATAGAATATTCTGGCTCTACTACAGAAGGAAAGAATTGGTGCGAAATACATATACCACTTACACAACAAATTAATTTTTTAAGAAGTAAAAAAAATATTGCTCAAGGCGAATTAGATAATATAATTCCAGAAGCTACTTTACAGGATGCATATGTTATGGTACACGAGATAGGACATGTCTTGGATTTTAATATAGATCAAATGAGATTAGGAAAAGCTCATGAAGGGAAAAAAGGAGTTACCAGACAGTTGTTAACAGAGAGTACAGCTTTAGCTTTAGAAAAAATGTTTTCTAAATACTTACTAAAAAATAAAATTTTTTCAAAAGAGATTATACAAGCAATTGATAATATAAGAGAAAACCTTGTGCGAGATAATTGTAGGGCTACATATTATAAGTTAGTATTATACAAAGAAAAAGAAAAAAATGGACAGATTACAGAAGAATTTTTAGAAAAAATTATGAGGGATAAAGATTTTTCTAGAAATGTAATAAGAAGAATTGTAAAAGCTATAACAAATGATAATAATAAGGTTTGGTATCAAGAAAAATATGCAATTGCTAAATTAATTGCTCCAAGTATATTTAAAAAATATGAAGAAGGGGACATCTCAGCAATAAAAGAATATTTACAATCAACTCAAGAGGGCAATTTAAAAAATGCATTGTTAGCAATAGGAATAGAAAATAATAAAAATGGAATAGAAGTACTATTTAAGAACTTGCAGGGAGAAGAAATGTTAAGTAGAGAGCAAAATGAAAAGTCAGATGGATAAAAATGATAAGGAATATTTTTCCTTATCATTTTTCTGCAAAAAAAGAGAACATTTTTTCGCGAAAACTATTGACATTAGAAAAATAAAGCAATAGAATATATACGAACAAACATTTGGAGGAAATGATATGATATCAACATTGCATATTAAAAATATTGGAATTATAGATGATTTATCAATAGATTTTAACGAAGGATTAAATATTTTAACAGGAGAAACGGGAGCCGGAAAAACATTAATAATACAATCTCTAGAAATAATTTCTGGTGGAAGATTTTCAAAAGAAATAATAAGAAAAGGTGAAAATTACTCATTAGTTGAAGCAAGCATTTATTTACCAGAGAGTGAAATTTCAGAAGATGGAAATATAATAATTTCTAGAGAGATATATTCAAACGGAAGAAATACATGTAAAATAAATGGCAAGTTAGTAACAGTTAGTGAATTAAAAAAAGTTATGAGTAAAATAATAGATATTCACGGACAACATGATAATCAAAATTTATTAGACAATTCAAATCACATATCATATTTAGATGACTTTGCGGGGAAAGAAATACATCCAATAAAAACACAATATTCAGAGCTTTTTGATGAGTATAATAAAATAAAAAATGAATTAGAAAACAACTATGGAAACGAAACAGAAAAAGAAAGAAAATTAGATTTACTAAAATATCAGTTAAACGAAATAGAAACAGCTAATTTAAAAGAAACAGAAGAAATAGAATTAAATGAAAAACATACAGCAATGGTAAATAGCGAAAAACTTAAAGAAAACTTGCAAATTATAGATGACAATTTAAATAATAATGCAATAGAAGGAATTTCTAATGCAATAAGATGTTTCGAAAAAATAGAAAACTGTGGAGAGATATACAAAGAAAAACTAGCAGAATTAAAAAACATATATTATGAAATTCAAGAAACTAGCAGAGATATCTACTCATTAAAAGAAGATGCAGAATATGATCCATATCAAATGCAAGAAATAGAAAGAAGATTAGATACAATATTCACAATGAAAAGAAAATATGGAAATTCAATTATCGAAATATTAGAATACAAAGAGCAATTAAAAAACGAAATTGAATTAATAGAAAATGCAGATGAAATAAATAACAAATTAAAAATAAAATTAAAAGAAATAGAAGCAAAAATGGATAAACTATGTTTAGAAATGAGTAATATAAGGAAAAAATATGCTACTATTTTAAATGAAAAAATAAACAATGAATTAAAAAGCTTAGAAATGGTAAATGCTAAATTTAATGTTAATGTAAATAAAATAGAAAACCAAAAATATAATAAAAACGGATTAGATGAAGTTATATTTATGATTTGTACAAATATAGGAGAGGAAGAAAAAGAACTAACAAAAATTGCTTCAGGTGGTGAAATGTCTAGAATAATGCTTGCAATAAAAACAGTTATTGCAAATACAGATAAAGTTGGAATATTAATATTTGACGAGATAGACACAGGAATAAGTGGAAAAGCAGCAAAAGCAGTTGCAGACAAAATGAAATTGATTGCAAAGAACCATCAAATAATTTGTATAACGCATTTAGCTACAATTGCGGCAAAAGGAGACTACAATTATTATATATTTAAACAAATAAATAACGGAAAAACTACAACAAATGTTGAACTATTAAATGAAGAAAAAACAATACAAGAAATTGCAAGAATTTCTAATGGAGAAATAACAAAAGTTGCAATTCAAAACGCAGAAGAGTTAAGAAAACTGGCCTGTGCAGTATAATATAAAACAACAAAACCCTCAGAAATGAATCTGAGGGTTTTAAAATTATAACAATATTTTTTAAAATAAAATCATTTTAAGAAACTCTTAAAACAGCTTTTTTAATTCTTTGTTGTTTCTTATATTTTTCGTAAGAATTTAAAGCAAATTCCAAAGCATTTTTATATGCGTTAGAATTTTGCTTATATTGCATCTTGCAAAATGCCTGTAAAATTGTTGTATCAATAATTTCTTGATTATATTGATAAATATCTGGATTTACAGTTAAGACTTTTTTTGAGCATTTATAATAAGAATCTTTTAATCTTTGAATTTTATAATCATCTGGAGCAAACTTAAAAATATGTCTAGCAAGTTCCAAAGAATATTCCAAATTTTTAACTGCAACTTCATCATATAATTTTTTTATTGCAGAATTTATAATTTCCATATTATCTACATTTTTATATTTTGCAGGTAAAAATAAACAAAATTCAGAGTCATTTTGAACAAGATCAATAGAAGAAGATTTTACATATTTAATATTAAGTTTGTAACTACTCCCTAACAAGCTAACAGCTAGATATGACTTGCTTTTAACAGTTTTACTAAAATTAATTATAACCATAAAAACCCCTCCTAAACAAAACAATGTTCGCTACTGTGAAATTATTTTACATCAACTAAAAAAACATGTCAACAATTTTAAACAAAAAATATAAAATTATGATATAATATTTTAAAACAAAAAGGAGATGTTATTATGGAAAGAGAAAAAGCAGTAGAATTATTAAAAAAATATAATAAAGAAGAATTTCATATAAGGCATGCATTAACTGTGGAAGCAGTTATGAGATATTTTGCTAAACAAAAAGGATATGATGAGGATTTTTGGGGAATAGTTCGGTTTATTGCATGATGTAGATTTTGAATGTTATCCAGAAGAACATTGTAAAAAAGCTCCAGAATTATTAAAGGAAATAGATGCAAGTGATGAATTAATACATGCTGTATGTAGTCATGGATATGGAATATGTTCTGATGTAGAACCAACACACGAAATGGAAAAAATATTATTTGCAACAGATGAACTTACAGGATTAATATGGGCAGCAGCAAAAATGAGACCATCTAATAGCACAAAAGATATGGAAGTTTCAAGTTTAAAGAAAAAATTTAAAGATAAAAAATTTGCAGCAGGTTGTTCAAGAGATGTAATAAAAGAAGGGGCAGAAAAGCTAGGTTGGGAATTAAATGATTTGTTTGAACAAACAATACTTGCAATGAGAGAAAGTGAAGATTTAGTAAATAAAGAAATGGAAGAAATATAAAACCAAAAGGTATCTCTACAAAGAGATACCTTTTCATTTTTTAATTATATACTATCACCTTTTAACATAGATCTAATAGTGTTATACAAATATGGCTTAAACTCATCAATAGGCATTGGGTCATTATACAAAATAGAATTAAAGCAAGTAGAACTTGCAAGTTCTATAATCATAAACAAAACAACATCTGGATTTTTAATATTAATTTTGTTTTCTTCTATTCCTTTTATAAATAAAGAGCGAAGACCATCTTTGTTATCATCTAATGTATTATAAATTTTAAATACAGTATTACTTTTAATTCCCCAAGACAAATTTTTAGAAATAAACTTAAGCAATGCAGGAAATTTAGTAAGTTCATCTATAACATAATTTATTATATAAATAATTTGATCAGAAAAATTACTTATATAGTTTTTTCTTAAATTTTCTAATGCATCACAAAATAATTTGTGAGATTTTTTTGCAACAAGAATATCTCTCAACTCATACTTATCTTTAAAATATAAATAAAAAGTACCTTTTGCAACATTCGCATTATCTACAATATCTTGTATAGATGTGTTTTGAATACCTTTTTCGGTGAACAACTTAAAGCCGGTATCTAGCAATCTATTTTTTTTATTTTCCTTAGTTTCTTGAATACTCAATTTAATCACCACATATATTATTATTGCATAAAATGACCAGTAGGTCAATCAAAAATGAAAAAATATTTATAAATTCCACCTGCAACACCCCACATTTCACATAAATTGAATAAATTTCAATAAAAATATTGACTAACGGTCATAAAGGTGCTACAATATAAAAATGACCAATAGTCATAAAATGAAAGGAGCGATAATATGCTAAAATTTGGAGAGTTTATATGTAAGCATAAAAAAATAATTTTAGTAATTTCAATACTTTTACTAATTCCTTCAATATTAGGAATAAAGGCAACAAAAATAAACTATGATATTTTGGTATATTTACCAAGCAACATTGAAACTGTTCAAGGAGAAAATATTCTTTCAGAAGACTTTGATATGGGGGCATTTTCAATAGTAGTTTTGGAAAATATGAAATCAAAAGAGATAGCAAAACTAGAAACAGAAGTTAAAAAAATACAAGGAGTAGAAAATGTAGTAAGTATTGTAGATGCTACAGGAACAAGTATTCCAGTAGAAAGTTTACCACAAGAGGTAAAAGACAAAATATATAAGGATAATACAACATTAATGCTTGTAACATTTAAAGATGCAATTTCATCAGATGAAACAACAAATGCAGTAGAACAATTAAGAAACATGACAGATGAAAGATGCAAAGTAAGTGGAATGACATCAGCATTAATAGACACAAGAGACTTATCAGATAAAGAAGTTGCAATATATGTATTAATTGCAGTAGCTCTATGTATTATAATCCTAGAATTAGCATTGGATTCATATTTGGTTCCAATATTTTTATTGTTAAATATAGGAATAGCAATACTTTATAATATGGGTTCAAATATAATGCTTGGAGAAATATCATATATAACAAAAGCAATAAGTGCAGTATTACAATTAGGTGTAACAACGGACTTTTCTATATTCCTTTACCACAGTTATAAAGCAGAAAAAGAAAAATATTCAAACAATGACGAAGCAATGGCAAATGCAATTGCAAAAACATTAGTATCAGTTTTAGGAAGTTCACTTACAACAATAGCAGGATTCTTAGCACTATGTAGTATGAACTTAACACTTGGAAAAGATATTGGTATAGTAATGGCAAAAGGTGTTCTATTTGGAGTAATAACAGTAGTAACAGTTTTACCAGCAATGATATTGCAATTTAACAAAGCAATAGAAAAAACATCACATAAAGAAATTTTACCTAAATTCACAGCACTAAAGAACTTTAATATAAAACATTACAAATTAATATTAATAGCTTTCTTAGTTATATTGCCATTTGCAGTATATGGATATACACACACACAAGTTTATTACAATCTAGATAGTTCACTTCCAGAAGAGCTAGAAAGTGTAAGTGGAAACAAAGAATTAAAAGATAAATTTGGAATAGTAGCAACAGAAATGATATTAGTAAATAATGATGTTTCAGATTATAAAGTAAATCAAATGTTAGATGAGATAGAGCAAATTGATGGCATTGATTGGACATTAAGCTATTCAAGAATATCAAAAGCAGTGCCAGAACAAGTGCTTTCAGAAGATTTAACAAAAATATTCCAAAGTGATAAATACAAAATGGTAATAATTAATTCTAAATACGAAGTTGCAACAAATGAGTTAAATTCACAAATGGAAGAAATACAAAAAGTAATAGATAAATATGATCCTAATGCAATACTTGCAGGAGAAGGTCCTCTTATGAAAGACTTAATTCAAGTAAGTGATCATGATTTTAATAGCGTAAATACAGTATCAATAGCAATAATTTTCTTATTAATGTTTGTAATATTCAAATCAATATCAATACCAGTTATATTAATAACAGTAATAGAATTTGCAATATTTATAAACATGGGAATACCAGCATATACAGGAACTGTGCTTCCATTCGTTGCATCAATTGTAATAGGAACAATACAATTAGGAGCAACAATAGATTATGCAATATTAATAACAAACAAATATATAACATTTAGAAAAGACGGAAAAGACAAGAAACAAGCAATAGACGAAGCTTTAGGAACATCAATTTCTTCAATAATAGTAAGTGGTCTATGCTTCTTTGGAGCAACATTTGGAGTTGGTGTTTACTCACAAATAGAAATGATTGGTTCACTATGTTCACTAATGGCAAGAGGTGCAATAGTAAGTACATGTGTAGTAATAACATTATTACCAGCATTCCTAATGCTATTAGATAAAGTAATATGCAAAACAACATTAAAAATGTCAAAAATAAAATAAATGAAAGGATGATATAAAATGAAAAACAAAAAAATGATTTCAGGACTTTTGTTATTTACAATAACTTCATATATGACAATACCAGTATTTGCAGCATCAAAATCAGAAACAGTTTATTCAAACCTAGACTCAAATGGTAAAGCATACAAAACAATAGTAAGTACTCAATTAACAAATGAAGATAAATCAGATGAAATAACTGATATATCTAATCTATTAAATATAGAAAACACAAATGGAGATGAAACTTTCAAGAAAGAAGGAAACCAAATAGTTTGGGACAGCAATGGAAATAACATTTACTATAAAGGTGAAAGTGACAAACAATTACCAGTAGAATGTAAAATAACTTATGAACTAAATGGAGAAGAAATATCAGCAGAAGAATTAAAAGGAAAAAGCGGAAATGTAAAAATTAAAATAAATTACACAAACAACGAAAAACACATTGTTTCAATAAATGGAAAACAAGTTACAATGTATACTCCATTTATAATAGTTGCAGGAACAAAAATAGATAATGCAAAAAATAAAAATATTCAAATTACAAATGGAAAAATAGTAGATAACGGAGAAAGCACATTGGCAGTTGGAATTGCAATGCCAGGAATGCAAGAAAATATCGGAATTTCAAAAAGCAAAATAGATATTCCAGAAGAAATAGAGATTTCAATGGAAACAGAAGATTTTGAAATGGGAAATATTATAGCAGTTGTAGCAGTAAAAGGTATAGATGAAGATTTAACAAGTGATTTAAACAGTATGTATAGCCAAATTAATGAATTAGCAAATGCAAGTAACGAAATATTAGCAGGTGCAAATCAACTAAAAGAAGGAACATCAGAATTAGTAAGTGGAGTTGACCAATTAAAAGATGGAACAGGAGCAACGTATGCAGGTTCTAAACAAATAAAAGATGAAGTTGAAGAAAGTACAAAAAATTTAAAAAATGATAATACTCCTGCAATAGATAGCAAAACTTTGGAAGCAATAAAAGCACAAGCAATGCAAAGCGCAACACTTTCAGATGAGCAAAAAGCAGGAATAGCAGCCCAAGCAAAAGCAGCAGCAACACTTTCAGATGAACAAAAAGCAGGGATAGCAGCCCAAGCAAAAGCAGGTGCAAAACTTACAGACGCACAAAAAGCAGGAATAGCAGCCCAAGCAAAAGCAGCAGCAAAGCTTACAGATGCACAAAAAGCAGAAATAGCGGCCCAAGCAAAACTTACAGATGAACAAAAAGCGAAAATAACAGCCCAAGCAAAAGCCGGTGCAGAATTTACAGAAACACAAGAAAAAGTAATAATAGCACAAGCACAAGAAAATTATCCAGAAACATTAACAGAGGCAGAAAAACAATTAATATTAGCAGTTGCACAAAATACAGCATATCAAACAGCAACAACAACTGCACTAGCAGTAGCAGAAAGCACAGCAGAAGCAACAGCTTTAAAAGTGGCACAATCAGTAGCAGAAAGTACAGCAGAAGCAACAGCTTTAAAAGCAGCACAATCAGTGGCAGAAAGCACAGCAGAAGCAACAGCTCAAACAGTAGCACAAAGCACAGCAACACAAACAGCAGAAACAACAGCATTAACAGTAGCACAAAGTACAGCAACACAAACAGCTGGAGCAACAGCAACACAAACAGCAGCACAAGTTGGAAATCAAGCTAAACAAAAATTTACAAATCAAGTAGTATCACAAATGAGTACATTAGGAACTGCTTTAGACGAATTAACAAATGGATTAGCAAATATAGATAACGGAGTAAGTGCATTATCAGTAGGAACAAACAAACTAGATAGTGGAGCACTACAATTAGCAAATGGAGTAAAAACATTTAATGAACAAGGAATATCAAAAATAAATAATTTAGTAAATGGAGATTTAAGAAATATTGCAAGTAGAGTAGAAAAAATGAATGAGCTTGCAAATGAATATAATAACTATGCAGGAATTCAAAATGGAATGGCAGGAGAAGTTAAATTCATAATGATAACTGATTCAACAACAGGAAATGGAGAAGTAAAAAAAGAAGAAGCTGTAATAACAACAGAAGCAAAAGACTCTAAAGAGATAAAAGAAAATAAAGAAGAATAGGCTAAAAATACTTTAAAGAGGCGCAAAACAATGCGCCTCTTTAACTTTATACAAAAGCATTGACATTAACAAAAACAAAATATAAAATATATTTAATGCTACAAATATAAGGAGTTAATTAATGTTAAAATACATTTGGAGAGATAAAAAACAATTAATTATAATAATAGGTGTAATATTAGTATGTAGTATAGCAATAGCAATTGGAATATATGCACAAATTACAAATACTAAAATAAATAAAACCGCAGAAGAAAAAAGAGAAGCAAACTATGAAGACTTGAAAAATAATTTTGACTCAATATTTACAAATACTATTAACAAAGATGGAGCAGCTCAAGTAGCAAACGCTAACATAAATTATGATGAAATAATAGGAACTAAATATGATATTAATGAAAAAAAAGAAACTAAATATAGTATAGTTGCTAAAATACCACTTTTCAAAAAAGAAACAGAAACAACAAAAAAAGTAAACCAAGAAATATTTAACACTTTTGGTGGGAAAATAGTAGATATAATAACAAACAATAAAGCATATACAATATATAATATGGGATATGTTGTATATATTAATGATAATATAATGTCATTAGTTATAAAATGTACACTAAAAGAGGGAACAAATCCACAAAGGACAATAATTCAAACATATAACTATAATCTAGATGAAGATAAGTTGGTTAGCATAGATGAGCTTATACAAAAAAGAAACTTAGATAAGGAGCAAATGCAAAAACAAATAACGGACGAAATAACAAAAGTAAGTGAACAAAATACTAGTATTATAAATCAAGGATATAATGTATATAAAAGAAATCCAAATGATGACATATATAAAATAGAAAATACTAAAAACTTTTTCTTAGGGAAAAATAAAACACTTTATTTAATATATGCATATGGAAATAGCGATTATACAAGTGAAACAGATTTGATAATATTTTAAAAGAACAAAGCGACTAAAGTCGCCCTTTGTTCTTGCAGATTTGAGTTTCCGAATGAAATGAGAAATTTCCTAGTATATAAAATAACTCTCGATATTTTTTATCGAGAGTTATTTGTGTTAAGGTTGCTCCGCTAATTTAATATTAACTTTAAATGTTTGCCCATTTCTATTAACTTCAAGTTCTAGGGTATCTCCAATATTTTTAGTTGCTTTTATTTTATTTAATTCATCCATTGTTTTGATAGAAGTTCCACCGGCTGAAACAATTATATCACCAGCTTTTAAATCTACTAAAGAAGCGGGACTTGAACTTTGAATGCCTTTAACATAAATTCCAACAGGAAGTTTATATTTTTCAGCCATAGCATCAGTAATGTCAATTCCTTCAATACCAATATATGGTCTTAAAACTTTTCCGTGATCTATTAATTGTTTATAAATATCAATTGTATCATTAATTGGAATAGCAAATCCCATACCTTCTATACCAGTTCCAGAAAGCTTTAAAGTATTAATACCAATTACTTTACCTTCACTATTTACTAATGCTCCACCACTATTTCCAGAGTTTATTGCAGCATCAGTTTGAATTAATGTATAAGTAGTTCCATTTTCACCTGTAACAGTTCTATTTACAGCACTTATAATTCCAGAAGTAACACTACTTTGCATTCCCAAAGGATTTCCAACAGCCATTGCAAATTCTCCAATTTTAACTGAATTAGAATTTCCAAGCTCTGCTTCTGTTAAATCATCTTTTTCAATTTTTATAACTGCTAGATCAGTTTGCTCATCTGTACCTATAATTTTGGCTTCATATGGAGTAGAATCATTATATAAATATACATATACTTTTGTTGCCTTTGAAACCTCATAATAAGTAGAAGAATCACTAGAGTTAATAATATGGTTATTTGTTAAAATATATCCATCCTTGCTAATTATAATTCCAGAGCCTTGCGCTTGTGCAAGTTGAGACATGCCTTGCATAAAGTTTGAGGTTACAGTGTATTCTACAGTAATACCAACAATTGATGGTAAAACTTTATTTGCAGAATATATTGCAGTATCAGAATAATTAGAAAGAGATACAGTCTGAACAGTTCCAGTGTTAGAAGATGAACTAGGTATAGCAGAAGTCTCTTCTGTCTTGGCAGAAGTATTTAGAATAGAGTTTTTTATGCTTGGAATTCCAAATACTATAGAAATAACCAGAGCTGTACCTAATATTCCAGAAAGAAATGGAATTAAAAAAGATCTTCCAAAACTAGAACTATTCTTTGCGGGATCATCAAAACTTTTAAAAATATCATTATTTTCTTTCATTAATATAACCTCCTTGTAAAATAAATTATCATATTATAATAATAACCTAAACTAATAATATAATACAAGAAATACATTAAAAAATCCTGAAAAATTAATAATACAAAATCCAATTTACCTAAAAATTATATTGAAATAAATTTCTACATATAATATAATAAAAACAATTTAAAGGAGTTGAAAAAATGAATTTAAAAAATAAAAAAGGTATAACAATAATCGCACTAGTTATTACAGTAGTAATAATGCTAATATTAGTTGGAGTAACAGTAAAAGTAGGAACAAAGTCAATAGATGAATCAGAAAAAGAAGATATAATAACAAATATGATATCTATAAAAACAAGAGCTAAAATAGTTAAAGATCAATTTAATTTTAAGGATATAAGTAGTTTGGTAGGAACTAAATTTACCGATGATACAAAATATGAAAAGACAAATTTAAACCCTGCAATTCCAGAAGAACAAAAAAATAATTGTTATATATGGACACAAGAAGATTTAAATAATCAGGGATTAGCATCAATAAATTCTGATGAATCAAAATTTTATGTTGTATATTATGGGGATAATAATACAGAAGTATATTATTCAATAGGAGTAGATGGAAAATATAGCTTAACAGATTTGCAAGGTGAGTAATGTGAAAGAAAGAGAAATAGAAAGACTAAATAAATTAAAAGAATATGAAAAAAAGTTATATGATAAAGGAATAAAATATATTGCAGGTATAGATGAAGCTGGAAGAGGACCTTTGGCTGGACCAGTGGTTGTAGGTTGTGTAATAATGCCACAAGATTCATTTATTGAATATGTTAATGATTCTAAAAAAGTATCTGAAACAAAAAGAGAAATGCTTTATGAAAAAATAACAAATGAAGCAATTGCATGGAGCACAGGAATTGTAATGCAAGATGAAATAGACGAAATAAATATATTAAATGCAACTAAAAAAGCATTAACAATGGCAATAGATAATTTAAAAGTAAAACCAGAGGTTATATTAGTAGATGCTTTAGAAAAAATAGATACACATCAAATTCCATATATATCTGTAATAAAAGGAGATGCAAAAATTTATAGTATTTCAGCAGCTTCAATTGTTGCAAAAGTAACAAGGGATAGAATAATGCGAGAGTATGATGAAATATATCCACAATATGGATTTGCAAGTCATAAAGGGTATGGAACAGCAAAACATATTCAAGCAATAAAAGAATACGGAATATGTTCAATACATAGAAAAAGTTTTGTAAAGAATTTTATACAAAAATAAAATAATATATAAAAGGGGAATGGCGCAGTTGGAAGACCAACTACGCCAAAACTTACTTCTCGCCTTCATCTCCGTAGAAGTCAGAATCAGGCCAAGTATCAAACGGGTCTTCAGCAGTTTCTGCTGAAATTCGTTTGTTCAGTGCCCTCAGCTCTTTACGGAGTGAATTGAGTTCACTCGGACTTGAAGTGTCAAGCTTCTTGTTGAGCTCCTCAATAATGCGGATGGTGTCTGCAGATAACATAGGTAGAAACCCCTTTCAAATATAAATTTGTAATATTATTATAACACGCTTTACATAAAAAATCAAATTAGGAGGTTGATTTTATGAATATTAAAGAAATTATAGCTAAAAAAAGAGATGGATTAGAATTAAATAAAGAAGAAATTAAATATTTTATAGAAGAATATACAAAAGGAACTGTTACAGATTATCAAGCAGCAGCACTAATTATGGCAATGTATATCAATGGATTAAACAATGAAGAAACTACAAATTTAACATTAGAAATGGCTCATTCTGGAGAAATTTTAGATTTATCAAAAATTTCTAAAACAGTTATAGATAAGCACAGTACAGGAGGAGTTGGAGATAAAATAACATTAGTATTAATGCCCATTATTGCATCACTTGGCGTGCCAGTTGCAAAAATGTCTGGAAGAGGCTTAGGCTTTACTGGTGGAACAGTAGATAAACTAGAATCAATTCCGGGATATAAAACAGAAATAAAAATAGACGAATTTATAGAAAATGTACAAAAGGTTGGAATAAGCTTAATTGGTCAAACAGCCAATTTAGCGCCAGCAGATAAAAAAATATATGCACTACGTGATACTATTAGCTGTGTAGATAATATGTCACTTATAGCGTCAAGTATAATGAGCAAAAAAATAGCTGCAGGAGCAAACAAAATAGTATTAGATGTAACATGCGGAAGTGGAGCTTTTATGCAAAACGAAAAAGATGCAATAGAGTTATCTAATATAATGAAAAACATAGGAAAGTTAGCAAATAGAGAAACAGTATGTATAATTACAAATATGGACGAACCAGTTGGATATGCAATAGGAAATAGCTTAGAAATTATAGAAACAATAGAATGTTTAAAAGGAAATATACCAGAAGACATAAAAGAAATAATAACAACAATAGGAGCATATATACTAAAACTTGCAGATAAAGGTGACAATTTAGAAGAAAACAAACTAAAAATATTAGAAAATATAAAAAACGGAAAAGCATATAATAAATTTTTAGAATTAGTACAAAATCAAAATGGTGATATAGAATATGTAAAAAATACAGATAAATTTGAAAAAGCAAAATACATATTACCAGTAATTTGTGAAAAAGACGGATATGTAGAAAAATTAAATGCAGGAGAAGTAGGAAAAATATCAGTGGATTTAGGAGCGGGAAGATTAAGAAAAGAAGATGACATAGACAAAGCAGTAGGAATAGTGCTAAACAAGAAAAATGCAGACAAAGTAAAAAAAGGTGATATACTAGCATTTGTATATGCAAACAATAAACAAAAAGGAGAAACAGCAGTAGAAGAAATGCAAGATGCATATACAATAGTAGAAGAACCAGTAAAAGAAGAAAAATATATTTTAGGGATTATATAGGAGGAAAACAAAAAATGAAAATAATGTTTATATGCACAGGCAACATTTGCAGAAGTGCAATGGCACATGCAATGTTTGAAAAAATGGCAAAAGAACAAAATAAAAATGTACAAGTATATTCGTGTGGCATATATGCACAAAATGGTGATATTCCAACATATGAAGCAATTGAAACAATGAATGAATATGGGATAGATTTAAGAAATCATAGAGCAACAAATATAAGAAACTCAAACATAAAAGACATGGATGTAATACTTTGCGCAACAATTTCACATAAAAATAGTGTTATAAATATGTATCCAGAATTAAAAGAAAAAGTATTTACGATGAAAGAATATGCAGGATATCCACAAAATGATTTAGATATAAAAGACCCATGGGGATACGGAATAGAAGTATATAAAAGTTGTGCAAAGGAAATAAAGGAATGCCTTAATAAAATTATAGAAAAATTATAACTAAAAAAGCATACTTTCCACTTCAAATAAATTAAAGAAAGGAATAAACAAATGAACATATTAGAAGGACTAAACGATAAACAATACGAAGCAGTAATAAATACAGAAGGACCAAACCTAATTATAGCAGGTGCAGGTTCAGGAAAAACAAAAGTACTAACACATAAAATAGCATATTTAATAGGAGAAAAAAATGTAAAGCCATGGCAAATACTTGCAATTACATTTACAAATAAAGCAGCAAACGAAATGAAAACAAGGGTAGAAGCATTAGTTGGGGAAGCAGCTAATGAAATGTGGCTAGGAACTTTCCACTCTATTTGCGTTAGAATTTTAAGAAGATTTATAGATAGATTAGGATATGAAAGCTCATTTATAATATTCGATACATCAGACCAAAGAAGTTTGGTAAAACAATGTTTAAGAGAATTAAATATTGATGATAAATTGTTTACAGACAGAAGCGTATTATCAGAAATAAGCAATGCAAAAAATGAAATGCTTACACCAGAAAGCTACAAATTAAGGACAAATGGTGAGTATAGAAAAGAAAAAATCGCAGAAATATATGCTGTATATCAAAGAAAATTAAAAGAAAATAATGCAATAGATTTTGATGATATTATCAATTTTACAATAGACATATTAACAGAAAACCCAGATGTTTTAGAGTATTATTCAGATAAATTCAAATATGTATTAGTAGACGAGTATCAAGATACAAATAAATCACAATTTACACTACTAACATTAATTGCAGCAAGACACGGAAATATTACAGCCGTAGGAGATAATGACCAAGGAATATATTCTTTTAGAGGAGCAGACATATCAAATATATTAAATTTTGAAAAGGATTTTCCAGGAACAAAAATAATAAAATTAGAGCAAAATTATAGATCTACAAAAAGTATATTAAATGCAGCAAATGCAATAATCAAAAATAATAGCAAAAAATATGAAAAAAACTTATGGACAGAAAAAGAAGAAGGAAAGCTTCCAGAAGTACATATATGTAATGATGAATATGATGAAGCAAGATATATTGCAGAAGAGATAGAACATTTAAGAAGAGAAGAATATTTAAAATATTCAGATTTTGCAATTCTATACAGAATGAATGCACAGTCACGTAGTATAGAAGAGATTTTAGTAAGAGAAGGAATTCCATACAGAATTATAGGTGGACACAAATTCTACGAAAGAAAAGAAATAAAAGATATAATTAGTTATTTAAGATTAATTCAAAACACATCAGATAATTTGAGTTTGCAAAGAATAATAAATGAACCTAAAAGAGGAATAGGAAAAACAAGTTTAGAAAAAATAGAATCAATAGCATCAACAAACCGGAATATCAATGTATGAAGTAATAAAAAAAGCAGATGAGTTTGGACTAAATAAAGTATTTGCAAATTCAAGAGATTTTGTAAATGTAATAGAAGAATTAAGAGCAAGTAAAGATGAAATTAAAATTTCAGAACTTGTAAAACAAACGCTAAACAAAACAGGATATACAAAAGCTTTAGAACTAGAAAGTACAACACAAGCAGAAACAAGACTAGAAAACTTAGATGAGTTTTTAACAGTAGCAATAGAGTTCGAGGATGAAGCTGCAGAAAACAACTTAGCAGAATTCTTAGAAAGTATAACACTTACAAGCGATGTAGATGAACTAGAAGATACAGACGAAGCAGTAACATTAATGACCTTACATAGTGCAAAAGGACTAGAATTCCCAGTAGTATTTTTAATAGGAATGGAAGACCGGAATATTCCCAAGTTATAAGTCAATAGGAGAAGAAAGAGAATTAGAAGAAGAGAGAAGACTTTGCTATGTTGGACTAACAAGAGCAGAACAATTTTTATACTTAACATGTAGCAGACAAAGAACTATATTTGGCTCAACATCATGCAACAAAATATCTAGATTTATAGAAGAAATACCACCAGAAATGCTAGACGGAGATAAAAACATTAAGAAAGAAAAACAATATGAACCAAAAGAAACAACATATGAGTGGGAATATGGAACAGTAAAAAAATATCAAACAAAAGCATTTGGAGATAAATACTCTCCAAAAGAACCGTCATATCAATTTAGAACAGCAGAAAGTTTCTTAAATTCATTAAACAAAACAAAAGCAGAAGGAGTAGATTTAAGCCAATTTAGAGCAGGGGTAACAGTATATCATAAAAAATTTGGAGAAGGAGTAATAAACTCAGTCGAACAAGAAGGAGAAGACTTAAAACTAGATATAAACTTTGAAAAAGCAGGACATAAAAGGTTGATGGCAAAATTCGCAAATTTAGAAATAAGATAAAAAAGAAGAGCAGTTTTCTTTTTTTGTTGAATAGGAAAAATCAATAATGATAAAATAATAGCAAAACATTGACATGAAAAAAAACAACATATAAAATAATTCATATAGAAACAGCCCCTGTACCTGCCAAAAAAATGAAACATATTACAAATCTTGTAGGAACATATTGTATACGCAAAAAAATGAATTTATGTCAAATGTTTGGGGCTAAAGTTCAGTTGTATGGGGCATTGCCCTAAGTGACTCGCACTTTGAAGAAATTGCTAAAACAAAGGAGGGAAATAAATGAAAAACAAAAAACGGAATTACACTAATAGCATTAATAATTTCAATAATTGTAATGTTAATACTAATTGTGGTAACGGTAACAACAGCAATAAAAGGAGGATTATTTGAAAGTGCAAAAATAGCAAGTAAAAAAACAGAAAGACAATCAGTATTAGAAGAATTAAATGCAATAACAGCAGAGTTTAATGCAGATGTGTATGCAAATCCAGAAAAATATGATCTTGGTGATGATGATATATTTAAAACTATAATAGAACAAGCTAAAATAAGAATTTGTGGAGGAAAAAACGAAAACCCAAATTCAAGTATAACAGCAGATGAGGAAACAGTGGAAAAATCAACAATAATAGATGAAGAAGGAAAAACTAGTTTTCTTATACCTTTTACATATAAGGGGATTGAAGCAAAATGGAAATTTGTTATGAATGAAGAAGTGGAATATATAGAATATATAGAACTAGTTTTTAATGGAATAGGTATACAGGAAATAGGAGATACACCAACAGTTGAACCAGGAGGAAATATAAAGGAAGTAAAAAATGGAGTGCCAATTCCAATAGGTTTCTATTATGTAGCAGGTACAAAAAACACAGGTGTTGTAATAAGCGATAGCCAGGCAGATGAAAATAATTCGCAAGAAAACAATGGAAGTCAATTCGTTTGGGTACCAGTACAAATAAATCCAAAATTAAAAATAGATATAGATAGTGATAAGCAAATTTCCAAAGTAACAATAATGGATTTAGGAGACTATAAAGAAGAAATAAGTGTTAATAAAAGTATTTTTGAAAAGACAATAAACTTAAGCGATAACACTATTTATGAAATAGCAATAGAATATGAGGATGGAACAAGAGAAGAAAAACTTTATAGCACTGATTTACAATATAAGCAACTAAGCAACAACTTGAGAAATTTAAAAGTATTTGCAGAACAGTGTGGGGGATTAGAAAATCTAGCTGATTCTCTTAAAGAAAATAACTATCCAGATCAAAATTTTGAGTTCAAAATTGATAATTTTAAAGAATTATTTAAAGACCAAGAAATTTATGATACCACAGACGACACTCTAGAAAAAGATAGTGTATTAAAATATGGAGGATTCTATATAGGAAGATATGAAGTTGGAACAGATAAGACAACAAAAAAAGGCAATAGTCCTAAAAGCTACATTTCATTTACAGAAGCAAAGTCGGAAGCAGAAGCAATATATAATAGTGAGAGTTATGGAGTAAAATCAAGCCTACCAAGTGGTTCAGCTTGGAATAGTACTGCAAAATGGATCGTTAATTCGAAAGCAGAAAGCTGGAATGGAGTATTTAATGATAGCACAAGTTGGGGTAATTATAGATTGAGCATAAGCCAACGGAGCTCCAAAATCAACAGGAAGTAGTGACTCTTATTCTAAAAATCATATATACGATTTAGCAGGAAACTTGCAGGAATGGACATTAGAAATTGCAAATTCAAATGAAAGGATATGTAGAGGATCAAATTATGGAGTAAGTGGAAGCCCAAGCATGGCTTCTGCTGATTCAATAGCAGAAAGTACGAAACAAAATAATACAGGATATAGACTAATGTTATATATAAAAAAATAACAAAAAAGGGAGCTAAGATGCTAGAGCACAAGCTCCTTTTTTATTGTATGAGAAAAATCGAAGATTTTCCTATTCAACAAAAAGCCTATAATCGCTATTGCCTTTGAGAGTTCCTCATTTCATTCGGAAACTCAAATCGGCGAGAAGAAAAAGTGGCAAAGCCACTTTTCTTGTGCAAACAAATTCCAATTTATCTAATTACTTACTTCGTTTTTTACTTTGTCTATTTCTGTCTGTGGTGCTTGACCTGCTGGTGTGTAATATCCTTTTGCTTGTGCTACCCTAAATAATTCATATTGGAATGATTCGTCATTATTTCTTATCTGTTGTATTGTTTGTCTTAATTGCATATTTTCTGCTTCTGAAATAACTCCTTGATATGTTGTAAGCTCTGCTTTAACGCTTTCTAATATATCGTTAACCATGTATTTTTCTTCCATATTCTTACCTCCTAATTTAAAAATGTTAACAATTTTTGTTTTGTATTTAATGAATCTTGAGCAGCCTTTGTAAACATTTGCTTTATTTGTGGGTCAACACATTGTGATGCATATGTGTTTAGCTTTTGATATGATGTGTCGTGTGCACCTATTAAGTGCCTTAAATTTTGTAATTCTACTTGACTTAGTTCTGACATTAAAATCATCCTTTCCATTTTTTATTTAACAAGTATAGTGTTTACAAAAATTAATAAATTATTCAAAAAAATGTAATTTGTGTGAGGGAAATTCTAGGGACTGTCCCTCAAAATCACCAAACCTGGGGGTTTTTGGGACTGTCCTGAATTCACAGCTATAGCAATTTCTACAATGCCTTCGGGTCGCCGTCCTCGGAGACCCGAAGACATCGCAGGCTTTGCAATATACATAATTTACAGCACGTAAAATACAGAGATTTTGAAAGTAAAACAGAGAAAAAAAGAGAAAATGCAAGTATTCCTAACATTAAAGGACTAAATAAAAGAATATACTTATTGCCAAAAATGTATAATTAAGGTAAAATATTATAGTGAAATTTTAAAAAAATAAGTTAGGAGTGTTTATTATTTTAAGAAGTATAAAGAATATATTTGTGCATGTTAGAAGTTCATTAAAAGTTTTATTTCTTATTATGATATCTACAGCATTAATAGTAGGACTAATATCTTTAGTATATAAACCAATGTACAGTGTAACTGTAAATGGAGAATTTTTAGGATATACATCAAATAAAAGTAAATTACAAAAGAGAATAAATGAATATATAGAAAGTAAGGATAACAGTAATGTTGCTTTTATAGATATTAAAGACTTACCTGAATATTCATTGTGTTTATTGAAAAAAGATAATCAAGCAAATGATGAAGAAATATTTGAAAAAGTAAAAAATTCAGGAACAACATATTATGAGTATTATGCAATAGTAGTAAGCAATGAAGAAAAGTACTATGTAGGAACAAAGGACGAAGCAGAAGCTATAATTAATGAGTTGAAATCAAAGAAAAGTACAAATATAAATAAAATAGCATATACACAAGTTCATTCAACAGAGATGAAAGAATTTACAGAAAAAGATAAAGTTGTAACAGCATTATATGTAAAACCAGTAGTTGTAGCAACATCAGCATATGCAACATATAAAGGACAAAAAATAGCAAGTACAGAAACACCATCATCAGCTGTTTTAGGAATAGGACTAATAAGACCAGTATCAGGAATAATAACATCAAGATTTGGTCAAAGAGCCAGTGGAAAACATACAGGATTAGATATAGCTACTTCAACAGGAACAACAATAGTTGCAGCAGCAGCAGGGACAGTAACTTATTCTGGAAATAATGGTGGAGGCTTAGGAAACTTCATAAAAATAAGCCATGGAAATGGTGTAGAAACAGTATATGGACATTGTAGCAAGTTATATGTAACAACAGGTCAAACAGTTGCACAAGGTGAAGCAATAGCAGCAGTAGGATCAACAGGAAATTCAACAGGACCTCATTTACACTTAGAAATAAGAGTAAATGGAGTAAGACAAAATCCACAAATTTATTTATATAAGTAAAAAGTTAAAAAAACCAGTTCACATTGAACTGGTTTTTTGTTGATCTTTGCATATAAATTTTCATTTATTATAAAATGCTTTAACACAATTAGATATAGCATTTGCTTTAAAAATTGCTTTTCCATATTCTAAAAGTTTTCTTTCGAATAAATCCGGATTATCAACAGTGTTTCCAAATTCGCTTATTTCACAATTAATTGCTTTTACAATAGGTAAATTAGATTTGTTAATATGTATGCATAAATAATATTTTGAATTATATAAGCTCAAAGAAACTTTTCTTAATTTTAAATATGTTTCACTGTTTAGATGTAAGCTTATATACTTACAAAACTCACAGTAATCATCAAATGAATTGAATGAGTATATTACTAAACTATTATTAATTGCAGATGTTTTTCTTTTTATTTTTAATTGTTTTTTTACTTGTTCCTTTTCTGGAAGCCTTGTAACAGTTAGAATAAAGTTCCCTTCTGGAACTGCAATTGCTTCAATCATTAATTTGTAATCTTTTGTATGAAAACCAACTTCTTTTTCGGCTTTATTTAACAAACTACAAAACAAAGCTTGAGATTCAGCAGAATTAGACATAAATGAGTGTAAATCTATATGCTCTTCTTCCAAATCGCTCAAATTTAAAGTGATTCTAATTTTATTCTCTGTCAATTTTTCAATTTTCAAAATAAGTAACCTCCGATATAAAGTATAATATTATTATAGCACCAATATATAACAATTTAAATAATAAAAATATGGAAATTATTATATCACATTATATTAAATAATTATTAAAATAGTGAAAGAAATTGTAAAATAACCCATAATAAATCCTTGAATTTACTTGAAAAAACAAGCAATTGCATATATAATATATTAGTATTTAACAAAGGAGAAATAAGGAGGAGCACAAATGGCAACAAGAGAAAAAAATATATGGATATTATTAGTATTTTTACTATCAGGTCTAGTAATAGGAGGACTTTTAGGAGAACTTGCAGCAAAGGTAGATTGGCTATGGTGGTTATCTTATGGACAAAGTTTTGGACTATCAACTCCGGTATCACTAGATTTAAATGTAATAACAATAACATTTGGGCTAATGTTTAAAATAAATATTGCAAGCATTGTAGGAATGGCAATAGCAATATTTATATATAGAAAAGTATAATGTAGAATTTTTTTAATTAAAGAATACAAAATGCATTGCTTTTTGTTGGGGGCAATTTATATTGAAAGGGCGATTTTATGAGACTAAAAATGAAAGAGCTTCCAATATTAGAAAGACCATATGAAAAATTAGAAATTTATGGAGCCGAGATGTTATCTAATGCAGAACTTTTGGCAATAATAATAAAAACTGGAAACAAAAAAGAAACTGCAGTAGCACTTGCCCAGAAAATATTAAATTTAAATAAAAATTATAACAAGAATGATTTAAGATTTTTGCAAGAAATATCGATAGAAGAGCTTACAGAAGTTAAGGGGATAGGAAAAGTAAAAGCAATACAAATAAAAGCAGTATCTGAAATTGCAAAAAGAATAACAAAGCCAATTACAAATAAGATAAAAATAAGTAATACAAAAGATGTGGCAGAATTAGTAATGTCTGAACTAAGATACGAAAAAAGAGAAATAGCCAAAGTTATTATTCTTAATAACAAAAATACTGTATTAAGAATTGTAAACATATCGTTAGGAGGTTCAAATTTTGCATGTATAGAACCAAAAGATGTATTGGCAGAGGCTATAAAAATGCAGGCACCAAAGATAATACTTATTCATAACCATCCAAGTGGAGACCCAAAACCAAGCAAAAGTGACTATAAAGTAACAGACAGAATATATGAATGTGCTGATTTAATGGGAATTGAATTGTTAGACCATGTAGTAATAGGGGATGGAATATATGAGAGTGTATTAATGGGAAAGGAAACGTGAGAAATATGTTATTTGGACTAAAATCAAAAGATATTGGAATAGATTTAGGAACAGCCAATACTTTAGTTACACTAAAAGGAAAAGGAGTAATATTAAAAGAGCCATCTGTTGTAGCAATAGATAGAAGAAGTGGCAATATCTTAGCTACTGGTTATGAAGCAAAAGAAATGCTTGGAAGAACACCAGAAACTATTAAAGCAGTAAGACCATTAAAAGATGGTGTAATAGCAGATTTTACTGCAACACAGTTAATGCTTAAAAATATAGTGTCAAAAGTATGCCAAAGATATAACGCAGGAAGACCAAGAGTAGTTGTTGGAGTCCCATCTGGTATTACAGAAGTGGAAGAAAGAGCAGTAGAAGAATCAGTTTTAAGAGCTGGAGCAAAAGAAGTATATTTAATAGAAGAGCCAATGGCAGCAGCAATTGGTGCAAATTTAGATGTAGCAGAACCTACTGGAAATATAATAGTTGATATAGGTGGAGGAACAACAGAAGTTGCTGTAATTTCCTTAGGAGGAGTTGTAATAAGTAACTCTTTAAGAACTGCTGGAGACGAATTAGACGAAGATATAGTAAATTATATAAAAAGAGAAATGGGACTAGCAATAGGAGAAACAACAGCAGAAGAAATAAAAATAGAAATAGGATGTGCATTACCATTAATGACAGAAGCAAGCATGGAAGTAAGAGGAAGAGATTTAGGAAATGGGTTACCAAGAAATGTTATAGTTACTTCAACACAAATAGAAGAGGCAATGCATGATTCAATAAATGAAATAGTAGAAGTTGTAAAAGCTACATTAGAAAAAACTCCACCAGAACTTGCATCAGACATAGTAGAAAAGGGAATAGTGCTTGCAGGTGGAGGAGCACTAATCAGAAATCTAGACAAATTATTAAGCCAAAAAACAGAAATGCCAGTATATATTGCAGAAGATCCATTAGAATGTGTTGTAAAGGGAACAGGAAAAACTTTAGAAGACTTAGAAAGATTAAAAACTGTTCTTATAAATGCGCGTAAATGTAGATAAACAATAAATAAGAAAGGATTACAGCGATGTATAGAAACAATAAAACAAGTATTATAGGTATAGTAATAACAATAATAGTATTGATTATATTAGTTTTGCTTACCAATATAAATACAAATAAACTTTCTGGTGCAGAGAATTTATTTAGTAAACTTGTAATGCCTGTGCAAAATGGATTAACGCATTTAAAAAATAAAATTGCAAAAAATGATTCATTTTTCGAAAACATAGATAAGCTAGATGAAGAAAATAAAAAGCTAAAAGAAGAAAATAGTGAATTACAAAAAAAATTACAAGAGTTAGAAATAATAAAAACTGAAAATGCAACATTGAGACAATATGTAAATATGGCAGAAAAGTATGCAGAATACAAAACTGTACCAGCATATATAATAAATAAAGATGTTAGCAATTTAAGTGAAACAATGGTTATTAATGCAGGAAAATCAAGTGGAATAGATGTAGATATGCCAGTTATTACAGAACAGGGATTAGTTGGCTATATTATGTCTGTAACAGAAAATACTGCAAAGGTCCAACCAATAATAGACCCAGCAACTAATATAAGTGGGACAATAACAACATCAAGAGATAGTGTGATTGTAAGAGGAATTTTACGGAAGCAGTAACACATTAAAATTAATGTATATTCCAACAGATGCCGACTTAGTTTTAGAAGATACAATAGAAACTTCTGGATTAGGTGGAATATATCCAAAAGGAATACAAATAGGTAAAATAAAAGAAATAATAGAATCAAAAAATATAACAGACAGATATGCAATTGTAGAAACATCAGTGGATTTTTCAAAATTAGAAACAGTATTGGTAATAACAAAGTAATATAAAAGAAAAGGAGATATATTATGAACAATGAAATCTATGTAACACCACTTGCTGGAAGATATCCAAGTAAAGAGATGAACAAAATTTGGTCAAGTGATTCTAAATATTCAACATGGAGAAAACTTTGGGTTGCACTTGCAGAAACAGAAAAAGAGCTAGGAATTGATATAACAGACGAACAAATTAATGAAATGAAAGAAAATGTAAATAACATTGATTATGATGTAGTTGCAAAAAGAGAAAAAGAATGTAGACATGATGTTATGGCACATGTTTATGAATTTGGTACAAAATGCCCAAAAGCAAAACCAATAATACACTTAGGAGCAACATCTTGCTATGTAACAGATAATACAGACGTAATTTTAATGAGAGAAGCTTTAAAAATTATAAAAGCAAAATTAGTTAATGTAATAAATAATCTAAAGAAATTTGCAGATGAATATAAAGGAACAACTTGCCTAGGATATACACATTTTCAACCTGCACAGCTAACAACAGTTGGTAAAAGAGCAACACTTTGGATGCAAGATTTGTTAGAAGATTTAGAAGAACTAGAATTTGTAGAATCAAGAATGAAACTTTTGGGTTGCAAAGGAACAACAGGAACACAAGAAAGCTTTATGAAATTATTTAAAGATGAAGAAAAAGTAAAACAAATAGATGGAAAAATAGCAAAGAAAATGGGATTTGACAAAGTATATGCAGTATCTGGACAAACATATACAAGAAAGTTGGATTCAATAGTATTAAATTGCTTATCAGGAATAGCAGAAAGTGCATCAAAATTTGCAAATGACATGAGACTTTTACAACACGAAAAAGAATTAGAAGAACCATTCGAAAAAGGACAAATTGGATCATCAGCAATGGCATATAAAAGAAATCCAATGAGATGTGAAAGAATAAATTCACTTTCAAGACATGTAATGGTACTTTCAAATGATGCAAAAATAACAACTGCAACACAATGGCTAGAAAGAACACTTGATGATTCTGCAAATAAGAGAATATGCGTGCCAGAAAGCTTTTTAGCAACAGATGCAATATTAATTCTTTATGAAAACATATCATCAAATATTGTAGTATATAAAAACGTAATAAAAACAAATATGATGCAAGAACTTCCATTTATGGGAACAGAAGAAATACTTATGAATGCAGTTTTAAAAGGTGGAGATAGACAAGAATTACATGAAAAAATAAGAGTATACTCAATGGAAGCTGGAAGAGAAGTAAAAGAATTTGGTAGACCAAATGATTTAGTAGATAGAATAGCAGCAGACGAAACATTTGGACTAACCAAAGAAGAAATTTTACATATATTAAATCCAGATCACCTTTGTGGAAGAGCAAAAAATCAAGTAACAGATTTTATAGAAGAATGTGTAAATCCAGTACTAGAAAAATATAAAGACTTAATAAACGAAGAAAAAGTAGAGATAAATGTCTAGAAAAAACGAGACAAAATGGGACAGCCCATTTTTGTCTCATTAATTATAAATAATAGAGGAAAATATGAAAATAATAGATTGGTTTAGAAGAATTAGACTGCGAAAAAGATTACTAATACCTAGCAGTAATCCTGATTACGAAGATTCAATTAAGCAAGTAAAAGAAAAAATTATAAACAGTATGCAGGGCAGAGAATTTAGCAAAATTGAAGAGGCTTATTATGTATATATAGAACTAGGAAAAATTTTATCAGAAGATCCTATTAATGCTTTTGGGAAAGTTGAAGAGATAAGAGGCCTATTCAATAAAAAAATAGGAAAAGAACTTCAAGGAAATTGTAAAGCTATAGCGGAATTATATGTAAGTATATTAGGAGATATAGGAATAAACTCGGATTTAATAAAAGTAAATGAGAACCCAGGAGCACATGTGGACGCAGTATTAAATATTGAAGGAAAGAATTATATAACTAATCTAATAGGTGATTTATCAAGAATAAAAACTGCAAAAAGAGTAAATTCATTTGCATTTAATTTAGAGAATAATAGAAATATTATGTATTCACCAACATATAAAGATAGAGTAAAAAAATGTTATAACTTATCCTTCCTACCAAGAGAAGAAATAGAAAGAATGGATAAAAAATTAGGATATAGCTATAGTAACGAAAGTGAAAAAGATAATAATAAAAGAGGTATATATACAGAGGATGTATTTGAAAGAATAAAACAAGAATTAGCAGATCCAGAGAAGTTTAAAAAATATGTTCTAAAAGGAAGAGAAGATGTACGAGAAGAAGATATACTCAAATATAAATTAGAATTTCTTTTAGAAAATATGGATAAGTTTTCCACATATAATTCGAATGCAAGATATTTGGAAAATATAAGGTATTACTTTTATACACTAAAAAAGTTTTTTTCGGAAGAAGAGGCAAAAAGAATAAATATGTATGCATGTGTGAACAATGGTGACTTTTCTAAAATACATTCTATTGTAAAATTAAGACCATCAGAAAAATCAAAAGGAGAAAATACATATTTTGCTTATAATAATACCGATAGAAAATATAAAGAAATTTCAAGAGAAGAATTAAAAAGATTTGTAGATAGGGCAAAAGGTTTAGAGATAATTGGTGAAATAGACAACAAGGAACAAATAGATATAGAAGAATTAGAGTTATAAAATGAGACAAAAGAGGAGTGTCCCCTTTTGTCTCATTTATTTAAAATTTCTTTCCTGTTATTTTTTCATATGCTTCAATATATTTATTTCTTGTAGTCTCTAAAACATCTTTTGGAAGTTCGGCAGGAGGATCGTTTCTATATCCGTTATTTGATAGCCAGTCTCTTAAGTATTGCTTATCAAAACTTTTTTGACCTCTACCTACTTCATAATCGTCAAGGGGCCAGAATCTACTAGAATCAGGAGTTAAAACTTCATCTCCTAAGACTAAATTACCATTTTCATCTAACCCAAATTCAAACTTTGTGTCTGCTATAATTATTCCTTTAGAAAGAGCATAATCAGCACATTTTTTATAGATATTAATTGTAGCATTTTTTACTTTTTCAGCAAGTTCATCACCTAAAATTTCTTTACATCTTTCAAAAGAAATATTTTCGTCATGATCTCCAAGTTCAGCCTTTGTAGAAGGCGTAAAAATTGGTTCATCTAATTTTTGACATTCTTGTAAACCTTCTGGCAATTTAATATTGCAAACAGTACCAGTTTTTTGATATTCTGCCCAACCAGAACCTGTAATATATCCTCTTACAATGCATTCAACTGGAAGCATTTTTAGTTTTTTTACTAGCATACTTCTATCTTTAAATTCTTCTTTTCTAAATTCGTCTGGAAATTCCTCATAATTTGTAGTAATTATATCATTTGGTATAATATCAGAAACAAAATTAAACCAAAATTCAGATAATTTATTTAGAATTTTTCCCTTATCCAAAACAGGATTTGGCATAATAAAATCAAATGCAGAAATCCTATCAGAAACAACCATCATAAGTTTATCATCATCTACTTCATATATTTCACGAACTTTACCACTACTAATTTTTTTCATAAAATAACAATCCTTTCTAAATTAATAATTCTCATAACCTACATCTTGTAATTTTGCATCTTTTTCCATAACAGCATCTTTTAATCCAGCTTTAAAATCAGCTAATTTATTACGTATATCTTCATTTGAAACGCCTATTATTTGAGTTGCTAAAATAGCTGCATTTTTTGCACCATTTATTGCAACTGTCGCAACAGGAATTCCAGAAGGCATTTGCACAATTGAATAAAGTGAATCAATACCATTTAAAGCCTTAGAATGAATAGGAACACCAATTACTGGGCATGTATTTACTGCTGCAAAAATTCCAGGTAAATGGGCTGCACCACCAGCACCAGCAATAATTGCTTTAACACCTCTATTTTTAAGATTTTTTGCGTAATCAATTGCTTCATCTGGGCATCTATGAACAGATAAAATTTTCATCTCATAAGAAATTCCCATATTATCCAAGAATTTGGCACTATCTTTCATTATAGGTAAATCAGAGTCACTACCCATAATTATTGCTACATCAATATTTTTTTCCATTTTTCCCTCCCAAAAAATAAATCTGAATTAATTATATTATATAAAATTATAATATACAAGAAAATAAATGAATTTGAAAATTATATTAAGATTTGCAATTTATGGAAGTAGATTATATAATAAGTAAAATCATATAAAGGAGGGGACAATGTCTCAGATACAAATTAATAATTTAAATTTTATTTACCCAGGACAGACCGAATATATTTTTAAAAATGTAAATTTAACATTAGATACAGATTGGAAACTAGGACTTATAGGAAGAAATGGAAGTGGTAAAACTACACTTTTAAAATTACTTTTAGGTGAATACGAAAGTAACAATGCTATAAGCAAGAATATAGAATTTGAATATTTTCCTTATGAAATTAAAAATGAAAACGATTTAACTATTAATATTGCCTATAAAATTCTTCCGAATTTGGAAGAATGGAGATTATATAAGGAACTTAATTTAATTAAAATGGATGCTAATATTTTATACAGAAATTTCAGTACGTTAAGTGGTGGAGAGATGATAAAATTCCTTTTAATTTGTGCATTCTTAAAAGAAAATAAGTTTTTACTTATAGATGAACCAACTAATCACATTGATGAAGAAAGTAAAGATTCGCTAATAGAATATTTAAAACAAAAAAAAGGATTTATACTGGTTTCACATGATAGAAAAATATTAAATGAAGTAGTTGATCATATTCTATATATAGGAAAACAAAATATTACATTGGAACAAGGAACATATAATTCATGGAAATTTAATAAAACAAATAGAGATAATAATGAGATTGAGCAAAATAAACGATTAAAAAATGATATTATGAAATTAGATGAAATCGCCAAAAAAACTGAAAATTGGTCTAATGCTGTAGAAAAGAGTAAAAAAGGTGCTGTAGACAAAGGACACGTAGGACATCAGGCTGCTAAGATGATGAAGAGAGCAAAGGTTTTAGAAAGCAGAAGAGATAAAAAAATAGAAGAAAAAACAGGCCTTTTAAAAGACATAGATATATTACCGGACTTGCAAATGAAACCATTAATTACTTCTAGAAAAAATCTAATTTTAGTGCAAAACTTATCAATATTTTATGACAAAAAAATATTATTTAAGAACTTAAATTTTGAAATAAATTCTGGAGAAAGAGTTGCAATAGAAGGAAAAAATGGAAGTGGTAAATCTAGTATTGTAAAATTAATAGTTGGTGAAAATATACCAAATAATAAAGGTTTAAAAGTCATGCCAAACCTGAAAATTTCATATGTATCACAAATGACAGATGAAGTAAAAGGAACTATTTCAGAGTATGCCAGATATAACAACGTTGATGAAGGTATTTTTAGGGCAATGCTTCAAAAACTAGGAGTTGATAAAGAAAAACTAGACACGAATTTATCGGATTTAAGTGAAGGACAAAAGAAAAAAGTAATGATTGCAAGGAGTATTTCTGAGGATTCTGAGATTTATATTTGGGATGAGCCATTAAACTATCTAGACATTCAATCTCGTGAACAAATAGAGAATATGATTTTAAAATATGAACCAACTATGCTTTTTATTGAGCATGATAATGTGTTTATAAACAAAATTGCTACTAAAGTAATACAATTACCTGAAGAGTAAAAAACGCGTAATACAAAATATTTAAATGAAAGAGAAAGCAAAAAATAGATCTCAAAAGAGGTCTATTTTTTATGGGATAAAATGTCCTAAAATAAATTAATCAACCTAACACCAATTTACATAAATAGGAATATATTATTAATATAGTAGGAGGAATAGCATGAAAGAAGTTTTAAGATTAGAAAATATAAACAAGACATATCAAGCAAAAAATGGGGAAATAGAAGCTTTAAGAAATATAAATTTTAATGTAAATGAAGGCGAATTTGTTAGCATAATTGGACCAAGTCGGATGTCGGAAAATCAACATTACTTTCAATAATTGCAGGGCTAGAAGAAAAATCAAGTGGAAAGATATATATAGATAATGTAGAAACAGAAAATGTATCAAACAAAATTGGATATATGCTTCAAAAAGATAGTTTACTAGAATGGAGAACTATATATAACAATGTGGTTTTTGGGTTGGAAATAACAAAAAGAAAAACTAAAGAAAATGAGCAATATGTAAAAGATTTATTAAAAAAATATAATCTTTATGAATTTAAAGATAAATACCCATCTCAATTATCAGGAGGAATGAGGCAAAGAGTGGCACTAATTAGAACACTTGCAATAAGACCAGAAATTCTTCTATTAGATGAAGCTTTTTCAGCTCTTGATTATCAAACAAGAATAATGGTAACAAAGGATATATACAAAATTCTAAAAAACGAAAATATTACCACAGTAATGGTAACACACGATATATCAGAGGCTATTAGTATGTCTGACAGAATAGTAATACTTACAAAAAGACCAGCAACTGTTAAAAAAATTGATACAATAGATTTTGAAATAGAAGGAAGAGATCCTATGAACTGCCGTAAAAGTCCAAAATTCAGTAAATATTTTGATAGCTTATGGAAGGAGCTAGATGTTGATGCAAAAGAAAAATAATTCAGAAGAAAGAAAGAAGTATCTAAAAAAAATTAGATTAACAAAAATATTAACATTATTTACACAAATTACAGTAGCTGTTGCATTTGTAGCATTATGGGAGATACTAGCCAATAAAGGAGTAATAGATAGCTTTATAACAAGCCAACCATCTAGAATGCTAAAAACCTTTATGAATTTATCTCAAAATGGACTATTAGAACACTTAGGAGTTACATGTTATGAAACAATAGTAGGATTCTTATCTGGAGCTATACTTGGAGTGATTATTGCAATAATACTATGGTGGTCAAAATTCCTATCAAAGGTATCTGAACCATTTTTAGTAGTATTAAATAGTTTACCTAAAATAGCACTTCGGACCGGTAATAATAATATGGGTAGGAGCAGGAACAGGCGCAATTATAGTAATGGCATTGGCAATATCATTAATAGTTACAATTCTAGAAATATTAAATGGTTTTTTAAATACAGATAGCGAAAAAATAAGAATGGCAAAAACCTTTAATGCAAATAAATTGCAGATATTAACAAAAATAGTAATACCAGCAAATATTTCTACATTTATAAATTCGTTAAAAGTGAATATAGGGCTTTCATTAGTCGGAGTAATATCAGGGGAATTCTTAGTATCAAAAGCAGGACTTCGGCTATTTAATAGTGTATGGAGGTCAAGTGTTTCAGCTAGATTTAGTAATGGCAAGTGTAGTAATACTTGCAGCTGTCGCAGCAATTATGTATGAGGCAGTAGTCCTACTAGAAAAAATAATTTTAAAAACAAAAAAATTTGGATAAATTGATTAGTGCCAATGGGGACGGGGAATTTTGGCACAAAATCAAAATTCAAAAGAATAGAAAAACAAAATAAGTTATGTTTGTGCCAAAATTCCCCGTCCCCATTGGCACAGATCATTTGAAAGGAGAAAAATTTTGAAAAAATATATTATAGGCATACTTATAATCTTATTAGTTGTTGGTGGAATTTTAGCATATTCTATGCTTAAAGATAAAAATAACGGAAACACAGAAATGACAAAAATAAGATTAAATGAAGTTACACGTTCAGTTTTTTATGCGCCACAATATGTTGCAATTAGCAATGGATATTTTAAAGAAGAAAATCTGGATATAGAAATTACCACAGGTCAAGGTGCGGATAAGGTAATGACAGCAGTACTTGCTGGTCAAAGTGATATAGGCTTTGCACGGACCGGAAGCTGCAATTTATGTATATAACGAAGGAAAAGAAGATTACATGCAAGTATTTGCACAAATGACTAAAAGAGATGGATCTTTTCTAGTTGGCAGAAAAGAAAACAAAGACTTTAAATGGACAGATTTAAAAGGTTCTACCATTATCCCTGGTAGAAAAGGTGGAGTACCATATATGACATTTGAATATGTACTAAAACAAAGTGGATTAGATACAAAAAAAGATGTAATATTAGATGATAGTATTAAATTTGACTTAATGGCAGGAGCATTTGCAGGAGGTAAAGCAGACTATGTTACACTATTTGAACCAACAGCATCAATGACAGAGGCACAAGAAAAAGGATATATAGTAGCATCAGTTGGAGAGGCAGGAGGAGAAATACCATATACAGCATACTTTGCAAAAAAGAGTTATATAAACAATAATAAAGATATAATTCAAGGCTTTACAAATGCAGTATATAAGGGCCAAACATGGGTAAAAGAACATACAGCAAAAGAAATTGCAGAAAAAATACAAAACTTTTTCCCAGATACAGATTTAAGTATGTTAGAAAGTTCAATTCAAAGATATAAAGACATAGATGCTTGGAATGAAACACCAGTACTAAAACAAGAAGCTTTTGAAAAATTACAAACAGTAATGCAAGAAGCAGGAGAACTTACAACAAAAGCACCTTATGAAACAATAGTAAACAACGAATTTGCAAAAAAAGCTATTAAATAAAAACAAAACATAGCGCAAGTCAAAGGGGATAGACTTACGCTATGCTTCTCATAATATTTAATATATATCATGGAGGATAATTACATTATATATTACCAAACCTTAAATTAAGTTTAAAAATTACAATTTATCCAACCAATCTAAAATAAAGTTATAAACCTCCAATTTATTTACCTCATTAAGTAATTCATGTCTAGCGTTTTTAAACAATCTTAAATACACATTTCTGGTTCCGTCTTTTTTAAGCATTTTATATACTCTTAAAACACCTTTACCATTTTGCCCAACAGGGTCTTCATCGCCAGAGAAAATTAATATAGGAACCTTTACGGTTTTATTAACATTTTTCTGTTTAGATAAATATTGAGTTCCACTCAATAAATCATAATATGCTTGAACAGAAAACATTTTTCCGCATTTCTCATCTTCTATAAATTTATTAACTTCATTTTCATCACTGCAAATCCAGTCAGAAGGAGTTCTGTTTGGTTCAAACTTTTTATTAAAAGAACCTGTAACAAGATGCTCAATCAATTTACTTTTATACCTTTTACCTTTAAAAGTAGAAATTATTTTAATAAGCAGTTTCCCAGAAATAAGCCCATATTTTTGCCCACTTGTTCCAGAAATAATTACACCAGTTAAATTATCATCATATTTTGTAATATATGTACGAACAATAAGTGAGCCCATACTGTGTCCCATAACAATATAAGGTAGATTAGGATACTCATTATGAACTTTATTTTGAAGGATATGAACATCTTCTACTAACCTATCCCAGCCATTATTATCAGCAAAATATCCAAAATCATCTTCACATTTAGCTGTATTACCATGACCTAAATGATCATGACCAACTACAATGTAACCATTGTTGGCTAAAAAATTAGCAAAATCATTATATCTACCAATATGCTCTTGCATGCCGTGAACTAATTGTATTATTCCTTTGTGCTCTTTAAAATCATTATTAATCCATTTTTTTGCAAATACATCAAATCCTGTACTCGACTTAAAACTAAAAGTACTTTCCACTATAATCCTCCAATACAAATTATTACATAATAATATATCATAAAAATTTAAACAATAGAAGAGTTGAAAATAAAAAATAATTGTAATAAAATATTAAAAAAAGATAAAAATAAAAAGTAGGGGCCGCAGTCCTCGGCGACCCGTGCTTAAAAAAGATAGGAGTGAAAAATATGGAATATAGATATAAACCAGAAGGAGTATGCTCAAGAGAATTGGTATTCGATATAGAAGGAGATATTGTAAAGTCAGTAAAAGTTGTTGGAGGATGTCCAGGAAACACAGTAGGAATTTCAAAATTGGTAGAAGGAATGAAAATAAAAGACATAATAAAAAAACTAAAAGGAATTCCATGTGGATATAGAGGAACATCTTGTCCAGACCAAATTGCAAGAGCATTAGAAAAATATATAATTAAATAATGTAGGTGATGACGCCATAGGCAATATGCACTACAAAAAAAGATAAGAGGGAATAAAATATGATAAAAATAGCATTTTTTGATACAAAAGAATATGATAAAAAATTGTTTGATGAATACAATAAAAAATATGGTTATGAAATAACATATTTAGAATCAAGATTAAATAGTGAAACTGCACCACTAGCAAAAGGATTTGACGTTGTATGTATATTTGTAAACGACGTAGTAGACGAAAAAACAATTAAAATCTTAGAAGAAGATGGAGTAAAATTAATAGCTTTAAGATGTGCAGGATTTAATAATGTAGATATAAAAAAGATTGGAGAAAAGCTAAAAGTTGTAAGAGTACCAGCATATTCTCCTTATGCTGTTGCAGAACATGCAGTAGCATTACTTTTAAGTATTGATAGAAAAATATATAAAGCGTACCAAAGAACAAAAAAATACAATTTTACTTTAAACGGACTATTAGGATTTGATATACATGGTAAAACAGTTGGAGTTATAGGTTCAGGAAAAATTGGGAAAGTATTTATAAACATTATGAATGGTTTTGGATGTAGAGTATTAGCATATGATAAATTCCCAGATGAAAAAGCAGCAAAAGAAATGAATTTTGAGTATGTAGACTTAGACACATTATATAAGGAATCAGATATAATATCACTTCATTGTCCATTAACAGACGAAAATTATAAAATGATAAATGAAGAATCATTAGATAAAATGAAAGATGGGGTTGTATTAATAAACACAAGTAGAGGAAAATTAATAGACACAAAAAGCTTAATAAAAAGGTTAGAACAAGGCAAAATTGGTGGACTTGGTTTAGATGTTTATGAAGATGAAGAGGAATTCTTTTTAAATGATATGTCTAATTCATATATAAGAGATGAAGAACTCTCAATATTACTTACTATGCCAAATGTAGTAGTAACATCACATCAAGCATTCTTTACGAAAGAAGCTCTAAATAAAATTGCATTGGACACATGCGAAAATATAAAAGAGTTTTTTGAAACAGGAGATTGTAAAAATAAGGTATAAAAATAATAGCTTGCAAGTTTTACTTGTAAGCTATTTATATATTTTTATTTATTTTACTTCAGAAAAAGAATTTTTACCTGTACCGCAAATTGGGCAAACCCAGTCAGCCGGCAAATCTTCAAATTTAACTGCTTCTTTGTTCTCATCATAAATGAATCCACAAATGTCACACTTATAGTCCATAATATCATCCCTTCTAGTTAAATATATAATATAATAATATAATAAACTTGAAATGTCAATTAAAATATATACAGAAACAAGCTAAATATGATATAATAACTATTGTAAAAAGAGGAGATTTTATGGAACAAGAATACATTTTAGAAAATTGTAAATCTTTTGAACCAGAGCATATTTTTGAATGTGGACAATGTTTTAGATGGAATAAGCAAGAAGATGGAAGCTATACAGGAATATTTAAACAAAATGTTGTAAATGTAAAAAAAGCGGATAATAAAATAATTTTTAGAGGAATATGCAAAGAAAATATAAAAGACGAGTGCATAAAATATTTTGATTTAAATACTAATTATGGCAATATAAAAAGTAAATTATCAAATGTGGATAATTACTTAAAAACTAGTATTGAATATGGAGAAGGAATTAGAATACTAAATCAAGATTTATGGGAAACACTTATTTCATTTATAATATCAGCAAATAATAATATTCCTAGAATAAAAGGAATAATAGAAAGAATTTCCAAAAGTTATGGCGAAAAAATAGTTTGGGATAAGGCTGAATACTACACATTCCCAACACCACAAGAATTATCTAAAGCAAGTGTAGAGGATTTAAGAAACATTGGACTTGGATTTAGAGATGTAAGAGTATATGAAACAACTAAAATAATAAATGAAAATCCAAATAAGTTAAAAGAAATAGAAGACGAAAAAGATGTAAATAAATTAAGAGAAGAATTATTAAAGTTTCCAGGGGTAGGACCAAAAGTAGCAGATTGTGTAATGCTATTTTCCACACTAAAAAAATTAGAAGTATTCCCAATAGATGTTTGGGTACGAAGAGTTATGAATGAATTATATATAAAAAATGATGATGAAACAAAAATAAATAAAAAAGAAATAGAAGAATTGGCCAAAACAAAATATGGCAATTTAGCAGGTATAGCACAACAGTATTTATTCTATTGGAGAAGGGGAGCTTAGAGTGAATAAGGGGATACAAAAGAATTTATTAAAAATACTAAGTTTTACTATAGTTTTTATAGCAGTATTATTAATTAACAAAAAAATATATGCAAAAAGCTACACAATTGATAATATGGATATTCAAGCAGAAATACAACAAAATGGCTCAATTAATATTAATCAAAAGATTACATACAATTTTGTTGGTAATTATAATGGAATATATATAACAATTCCATATTTACTTGAAGATAGTCAAGCTAAAGAAGTAAATCTTGAAACAAAAGATTATAGTATATATAACGGAAATAAAGTAACTATAAATAAAATTATAGATTCTCAAAATGTTGAATATATCGAAGGGTTTTACGTAGATGGAGCTGTAAATGGTGGAATTTATACAGTAGATGCGGATAAGCAAAAATATAAAATAAGTGTATATTCTCCATCTAAAAATACAACAAAAACATTTACATTAAATTATAGTATATCAAATGTATGTGTTAAGCATAATGATGTAGCAGAATTGTATTATAATTTTATTGGTGGAGAATGGGATGTAGATATAAAAAAATTAAATATAGATGTAGTACTACCAAACAATCAATCCAAAGAAAATTTATATGCATTTGGACATGGACCATACAATGGAGTAGTTACAATAGAATCTCCAAATAAAGTGAATTTTAAAGTAAATAATGTAAAAAAACGGACAATATGTAGCAGCAAGGGTTGTATTTGATAAAAGTAACATAAAAAATAGTGCAAAACTTTCAAATAAAGATATGTTATTTAAAATAATGCAAGAAGAAGAAGGCATTTATAAAAATAATGAAAAGAAACAAAGATTTACTACAAAAGTATTGTTACTAGCAATAGCACTGTTCATATATTGGGTAATATTAATATTCGTATATGAAAAAGATAAGAAATATGTTACTGCGTATACTGGAGAAGATGAATTATTAAAAAAATATAATCCATTAATAGCAGGTTGCATACAGGGAAGCAGAGATGTTTTAGCAAGAGACATTATTGCCGTTATACTAAACTTAATAGATAAAAAATTAATCAAAATGGAGATACTGCCAAGTGCTAGAACAAATGAATCATATACATATATATTATCAAGGCCTAGTGCAAAAGAAGAAACAGAAATGGATGAAATAGAGAAGTACATATACCATTGGTTATTTGGAGATAAAACATCTATAGATTTTGCAGAAAGGTTAAAAGAATTGCCAAAAGAAGATGATGCAAATAAGAAGTTTAAACAATTGAGCAAAATGGCAAAAGCAAAATTGAATAGAGTTGGAGCAAATGTTAGCAAAGTACCAATGGCTGTAAGAGTATTTAATGTAATGCTATTTTTTATAAGTATAATTATTGCATTAATCCATTTTCAATATAATAAGTTAAACATATATAATCCAGAAGCAATAAAAGGTATTAGTATTGAAATTATAGAGGTGTTTTTGTTGTGTTTCCCAATGCTCCTTGGAATTTTATATATTCCAATATATTTAATGATATGTACAAGACATAGAGTAAACAAAGCTATAAGAAAATTTACAGGTCAAAAAGTGGTAACAACAACAGTAACCATAGTATTAATATTTTTTGTAGTTATGCTAATAACATTACTATTTGGTGAAAGCTTAAGATTTTTAATAATAGATGAATTATTAATATCAATTTCTCTTATAATAATGCTTACAGATAATTTAATGCTAAAGAATGAATCAATTATGATAGAAGACTTTAGTAGATTAAATATGATAAAAGATAAATTAGAAGATGATACATTATTTAAAGATAGAGATGTAGAACAAGTAACATTATGGGAAAAATATTTGGCATATGCAGTTGCGTTTGGAGTGGCAGATAAAATTATTAAAAGAATTAAAGAAATAAACATTGATGATGACTTAGAAAAAATATTAGAGAGTAAAATGCTCTTTGATGATATAGCATCAGGATATTATAATTTCTATGCAAATGCTAGTTTAGACAGAAGATTTGTAAAAGGATATTCGAGAATAACAGGAGAAGTTTTATCTTCTATGCGGAGAAGCAGGATCTTCTGGAGGAGGCTTTTCAGGAGGAAGCGGCCGGAGGATTTTCTGGTGGCGGAGGATTTTCTGGCGGAGGTGGCCGAGGAGGCGGCCGGAGGAGCCTTTTAATAAGGAGTGAATTATGAGTTTAAGGTTGATTTATGGAAGAGCAGGAACTGGGAAAAGCCAGTTCTGCTTAAACAAAATTAAAGAGCAAATAAATAATAAAACAGCACAAAAAATATATCTTGTTGTGCCAGAACAATTTTCATTTTCAACAGAAAAAAGATTGCTAGAAACACTAGAACAAAATAGTGTAATAAATGCAGAAGTTATAACATTTAAAAGAATGGCACATAGAATTTTTACAGAAGTTGGAGGACTTACAGAAGTAAACTTATCAAAAACAGGTAAGGCAATGCTTGTAAGCAACATATTAGAAAAATATAAAAAAGATTTACAATTTTTAAATAAATCATCCGAAAATATAGATATAGTATTAAGGACTATAACGGAATTAAAAAAGCATGATGTAAAACTAGAAGATTTAGAGCAAAAACAAAAAGAGACAGAAGACGAATACTTAAAAATAAAATTAAATGATATAAATACAATATACAAAAAATATGAGGAAACATTACAAAATAAGTATATAGACGAAGATGATATACTTACAATTCTTGCAAAGAAAATAGAAGAAAGCAGTATGTTTGATAATTCATATATTTACATAGATGAATTTTCTGGTTTTACAAGACAAGAATACAATGTAATAAAAGAATTATTAAAAAAGGCCAAAGAGATTGATATTACAATATGTTCGGACGAAATAAATATACAAAAACAGCCAGAAGAAGATATTTTTTATCAAAACAAAATGGTAATTCAAGAATTAATAAAATGTGCTCAAGAGGTTAATGTAAATTTAGAAGAAAATATAGAATTAAAAAATACTTATAGATTTAAAAATGAGGAATTAAAACATTTAGAAAAAAATATTTATGAGGTACCATATAAAATATATGAAAAACCAGTAAACAATATACATATAAGCTTGCTTAGTCAGCCATATTCAGAAGTAGAATATGTAGCAAAAACGATAATAGAATTAGTAAGAGAAAAAAAATATAGATATAAAGATATATCAGTAATTACAAAAAATATAGATGAATACACAAACATAGTAAAAGCAATTTTCGAAAAATATGAAATACCAGTATTTATAGACCAAAAAGAAGATTTAAGTCAAAATATTTTAGTAAAATATGTGCTTTCAATTTTAGAAATATATGCAAAAAGTTGGTCACAAGATGCAGTACTTGCATATATAAAAACTGGTTTTCTTCCACTAGAAAAAGAAGATATATATAATTTAGAAAACTATTGCAAAAAGTGGGGAATAAAAGGCAACAAATGGTATAAAGAAGATTGGAAATATGATAGATTAAACAAAGATGTAGAAAAGCTAAACGAATTAAGAAGAAAAATTGTAGAACCACTATTAAAACTAAAAACAAGTTTAGACGAATCAAAGCTAGCAGAAGAAATAACAACAAAGTTATATAGGTTTTTAGAAGAAAATCAAATAAGAGAAAAACTAGAAGAAAAAGCAGAAAAATTAGAGCAAGCAGGTAGAAAAGATGTAGCAAATAAGTATAAATCTAGTTGGAATATTCTTATGCAAATATTTGATGAGATAGTGCTAATATTTAGCCAAGACAAAATGAGTTTTAAACAATACAAGAATATATTAAAAGTTGGATTAGAATTTTCTAGTTTAGGAGAAATACCTCAAGTAATAGATCAGGTTATAATAGGAGATACAGATAGGTCTAGAAACCATAAAGCAAAAGTTGTATTTATACTTGGCTTAAATGACGGCGTATTTCCTGCGGTTAATTCAGGAGAAGGTTTCCTTAATGATAAAGACAGAAACTATTTAAAACAAAATGGAATTGAACTTGCAAAAGGAACAATAGAAAACTTGTATGAAGACCAATTTAACATATATAGAGCGTTTACAACAGCAGAAGATGAACTATATTTATCTTATGTATCAACAGATAAAGAACAAAAAGCTAAAAGACAATCTATATTAATTTCTAGAATAAAAAAGATGTTTAAAAATCTAAAAGAAGAAAGTGATGTAGTAAGTAAAAATGATAGTATTTTAACAGCAGAAAGTACATTTAATCAAATGCTTTCAAACATTAAAGATTTTAAACAAGGAAAAGAGATAGATGAAATTTGGTTTGCTGTGTATAATTGGTACATGCAAAATGATGAATGGAAGCCTAAATTAAAAGAGGCTATAAAAGGTTTTTCACATAAAAATGATGCAGAAAAAATAACAGAAGAAAATATAAAAAGACTATATGGAAACACTTTAAAAACAAGTGTATCAAGGCTTGAACAATATAGAGAATGTCCATTTTCTTTCCATTTAAAATATGGACTAAAATTAAAAGAAAGAGAAGAATTTGTAGTAAGACCAATTGATACAGGTTCATTTATGCATGAAGTAATAGATGAGTTCTTTGAAAATACAAGAAATATAAAAACAATAGAAGACCAAGAAATAAAAGAAATAGTAAATAACATAATCGATGAAAAACTTTCACTTAGCAAAAACTATATATTTACAAGCACACCAAGGTTTGCAGTACTTACAAACATACTAAAAAAAGCAATACTTCAATCAATAACATATATAGTTCAACAAATGAAAAATAGCGATTTTGAAATAGCAGGAAACGAAATAGAATTTAATAGAAAAATAGATAATGTAGAAATAACAGGTAAAATAGATAGAATAGATACAGCACAAAATGAACAAGGCAAATACATTAGAATAATAGACTATAAATCATCAGATAGAAGTATAAATTTAAATGAGCTAGAAGCGGGAACACAAATACAATTATTAACATATTTAGATACAGCGGTAGAAAAAACAAAGAATATACCTGTTGGAATGCTTTATTTTAACTTAATAGACCCAGTAATAAAAGCAAGTAGAAATTTAACAGATGAACAAATACAAGAAGAATTAAAAAAGCAATTTAGAATGAGCGGTATGGTATTAGCAGATGTAAACATTATACGAATGATGGATAAAAACTTACAAACAGGTGCTTCAAGCACAATACCAGTAACTCTTGACAAAAATGGAGATATAATGGATTCTCGCTCAAATGCAATAACAAAAGAACAATTTACTTTATTGCAAAATAAGGTTAAAAAAATAATAAAGCAAATAGCAAAAGAAATATTAGAAGGAAATATAGAAATAAAACCAACATACAACAAAGGAAAAAAAGAAGAAGCATGCAAATATTGTGAATATAAATCAATATGTTGTTTTAATCCAAATGTAAATAACTATTCATTTATAGATAATAAATCAAAAAAAGAATTGTTAGATAATTTACAATAAAGCGAAAGGAGAAACAAAATGGGATTAATAGGTTTTTATGCAGGATCATTTGATCCATTTACAAACGGACACTTGCAAATAGTAAAAAAAGCTGCCAGATGTTTTGATAAAGTAATAATAGGTATAGGACACAATAAAGATAAATCAGAGCGTATAGACAAAAATAAAATGAAAGAAGCAATAGAAGAAACAATAAAAGAAATAGGATTAAGTAATGTAGAAGTAGTACTTTATGAAGGGCTAACAGTGGAAAAAGCAAAACAAATGAATTGCGACATATTAATTAGAGGTCTAAGAAACGGTACAGATTACGAATATGAAGAGAATATATCTGCAATAAATGAAAAATTAGCAGGAATGGACACATGTTATTTTAGAGCAGGAGACCTAGGCTACTTGTCTTCAAGCATTGTTATGGAGCTATATACACATAACAAAGAAATAGATAAATATGTGCCAAAAGCAGTTGCAAAATTATTGCAAACAATGTAGAGGTGAAGAAAAGAAATATGATAATAGGAATTACAGGGAATTCTGGTTCGCGGAAAAACTTTATTTAGTCAAGAATTATGTACTAAAACAAATGCAAAATTAATAAATGCAGACCAAATTGTAAAAGAATTATCAAAGTGCGAAGAACCATATTATAAAGAAGTGGTAAAACAATTTGGACAAGAAATATTATTAGAAAATAAAGAAATAAACAGACCCAAATTAGCACAAATTATTTTTAGCGATAATCAAAAAAGAGAAGAATTAAATAAAATTACATGCGCACATATTGTAAAAAAAATTAAAGAAGAAGTGAAAAAAGAAACCCAAAGAATAGCAATAATAGATGCCCCACTTTTAATAGAAACAAAGCTAAATGAAATATGTGATATAGTAGTTTCTGTTATAGCAAATGAAAGTACAAAAATAGAAAGAATTTGCAAAAGAGATAATGTTGACAAGAAAACAGCAAAACAAAGGCTAAACAGCCAGCTTGCGGAAGATACATATATTAAAAATTCAAATTATGTTTTAATAAACAATAATGCAAATCTAGAAAAAGAAGCAAAAGACTTTTTAGAATTGTTAAGTAATAAAAATTTATTTAACAAAGAAACAGTTATAATAAAAAATGAAAACATAAGATATATGCAATTCAAAAAATTATTAGATTATAAAAATATTAAACATTGTTTTACTCTAAAACCATTAGATGTGGGAAGCAATGATACTTATAAAGAAATAAAAGATATAGCAAACAAAAACTATAATGATATATGTAATTTATTAAAATTAGATAGTAACAACATAGTAAGACCATATCAAACACATACAAACAATGTGAAAAAAATAAGTGGTGAAGTTGGCATATTTCCACAAGAATTAAAAGATATAGATGGATTAATAACACAAGAAAATAATAAAATACTTTCTTTAACATTTGCAGATTGCACACCAATATATTTATATGATAAACAAAAAAATATAATAGGTAATATTCATTCAGGATGGCAGGGAACAATTAAAAAGATAGCAAAACATGCAATAATTCAAATGAAAAAAGAATTTAATTCTAATCCAAAAGATATTGTGTGTGTAATAGGACCAACAATTAGAAAATGTCATTTTGAAGTACAAGAAGATGTAAAAAACAAATTTTATAATGCATTCAATTACATGAAAAATATAGATAAAATAATAGAATTTAATAAAAACACAAATAGTTATTTTATAGACACAGTAGAAATAAATAAAAAACTACTAAAAGAAGAAGGAATATTAGAAGAAAATATAGTAGATAGTGGGATTTGTACATACTGTAATAGCAATATAATTCATTCATATAGAAAAGAAGGAAAACAGGCAGGAAGAAATACAGCATTAATCTGTTTAAAATAGAAAGGAACAAAATATGTATCAAACATGGGAAGAATTAGAAGAAGCATGTAAAAATTGCAACAAATGTAAACTCTGTGCAAACAGGCATAATGTGGTAATAGGCACAGGAAATAGAAATGCAAAAATAATGTTTATAGGAGAAGGACCAGGTGCAGACGAGGATTTGCAAGGAATACCTTTTGTAGGGAAAGCTGGCAAATTAATGGACAGAGCTTTTGAAGGGATAGGAATAAAAAGAGAAGAGGTATATATAGCAAACATAGTAAAGTGTAGGCCTCCAAATAATAGAAATCCAGAATACGAAGAAGCAGATGCCTGCAAAGAATATTTAGGAAGTCAAATTAATCTAGTAAAACCAGAAATAATTATACTATTAGGAAGTGTGGCACTAAAAAATATATTAGGCAAAGAATATGGAATAACATCAAGCAGAGGAAAATGGTTTGAAAAAGACGGAATAAAATGTTTACCAACATTTCATCCAGCAGCATTATTAAGAGATGAAGCAAAAAAAATAGATTTCTGGAACGATTTAAAAAAAGTAAAACAGTTGAGTTGATATGAAAAAATAACGTATTGGGGAAAAAGGGGTCAGACCCCTTTTTCCCCAATTTTTTAATATAAATTATTAATTGTATCTCTAGATTTATTAAATCCAAATAATTTTTTTATTTTTACAAAGAAAGTAGAAACAAAAGATAAAGCGCGTTTTGTGTTATCAACTAAAACTAAACTATTTTCTGATGTTTCAAATAAGTTTATTTCACCAAATTGCTCTATTTGTTCTTTCTTTTTCTCAAGGCTTTCCATTATTTTGCGGTAGAATTCATTGTAAAAAGTGTAGTTCTCATTAGAGCCCATTATATTTTTAAAATTATACAATTTATTTTTATATTCTTTTACATCTTCTAAATTTCTAATATTATTAAATTCAGAAATAAAGCAACTTTCAATAATTAAGTTTTGAGTTTTAAAGAATATAGAAGTTATACTATCCTTTTTTGAAGCAATTAGTTTATTTAATAATTTGATTTCACTTACTTTATTAGCATATTGAAGTTCACTTGCAAAATAGTTTAAGTCATTCTCATAAGCTAGAAGTAAATCTATATTTTTAACAATTGTGTTATAAGCCCTTTTATTAGATTTTAAAATAAAAGTATTTTTAAAAACGTCATTACTGTTTAAAGTACTATGAAAAAGTGGATATGTACCTGTAAAATAAGCCATCTGGTTAACTAAAGCACATTCTAAAGGATAATAATTTGGACTGATTGTGTTCAATGAAACATTGTAATAAGTTTCTGAAGTAGAAGGACACATATTAGCTTCTGAAGCCATTAATTGAACAGCGGCCTCATTAATGCCAAGACCAGAATTAAAAGTGCAATTATATAAGCCCATTTTAACTAAATTATTATTTGCATCTCTAAATTCTTGAATATAATGTATACATTCATGCATTGCAAGCTTTGCCATTTCGTCCAAATCATATTCCTTGTTAAAATAAATAGAATTATTTTTATAAAAATATTTTGCACCTGCTGAATCTTCTGGCATTTTTGCAATATACATATTAATTCTAGAAAGAGACGTAAATAACTCGCTTTTATTTAAGTTGTGCTCAGGAAAAGCGAGGCATAGTTTACTTGCTATACTAATTGCAATCGTATTAACTTTTAAGGTATCTAATTGTTCTACAATTTCAATACCTTCTTTTTTTAGTCTAGAATTAGTGCTCATTCGTAACTCCTTTTAAATCTTTGGTACACAAATATTATATAACATAAAGAATGAAAAAATATTTCAAAACCATTAAACTTATATTACAAATTTGTTACATCTGATTTTAAATATATATTGAAAAATTTTATTTATATTGATAAAATATGAATAATTAAATAGACAAATTGGAATTTGTTTAATTGATGTGGGAGATGTGATTTATTGCAAACGTTGTAGGTGTCGCACTCCTGGGCGACCCAAAGGCATCGAAGACTTTGCAATAGCTGTAGGGGGCCCTGTGTTCGCAAAAAAAAGGTGAATTCAGGACAGTCCCCAAAATCCCCAGGTTTGGTGATTTTGAGGAACAGTCCCTAGAATTCCCCTCACACAAAATCCAATCTGTAAAATTAGGAGGAATCCAAAATGGAAAAATGTTTATTACTAGGTAATGGTGGAAGAGAAGCTGTGCTAGCAGAATATATTAGCAAAGGCTATAGTTTGTATACAGTATGCCCTTATGAGAATCCAAGCATTATAGAAATGGTAAATAAATCAGGAGGTAAATATATTGTAGCAGATCCATTTAACAAAGAGATAGTTTCAGACTTTATAAAAGAAAATAATATTGAAGTATGTTTAATAAGTAGTGATAATTTATTACAAGACGGATTAATAGATGTTGCAAGAGAATTAGGATTAAAAACATTTGGACCAACATCAAAGGGGGCTAAAATAGAATGGAGCAAAACTTATGCGCTAGATATAGTAGAAAAATTAGCTCCACAAATGATAATAAAAAACTATAATATAACAAGCATAGAAGAATTAAAAAATATAATAAATTCATATAATGATGATAGCTTTGTTGTAAAACCAGAAGGACTTACAGGAGGAAAAGGAGTAAAAGTTGGAGGAATACATTTTAAGGGGAAAGACGAAGGGCTTGAGTATGCAAAAAGCTGTTTAGAAATAAGTGGAAATGTAATTATTCAAGACAAAATAGAAGGAAGAGAATTCACTGTAATGGCATTAACAGATGGAGAAAATATTGTAGTTACTCCAACAACATTTGACTATCCATATAGATTTAATGAAGATAAGGGACCAGGAACAGGTGGAATGGGTTGCCTAAGTTTTGAAAATGGAATGTTACCATTTTTAGAACAAAAAGACATAGACGAATGTAGCAATTTAATAAAAGAAACATTAAAATATATAAATAAAGATAATTTAGAATTTAATGGAGTTATATATGGAGGATTCTTTAAAACAAAAAATGGAATTAAATTTATAGAATTCAATTCTAGATTCGGGGATCCAGAAGCACTAAATGTTTTAAATTCATTAGAAACTCCATTTACAGATGTAATGAAGAATATATTTAACAAAACACTAAGCACAGAAAACTGCAAATTCAAAAAAGAATGTACTTTTACAGTATACATAGTTACAAAAGAATATGCAGTAGAAAGTAGAAAAGAACCTTTGATATTTACAATAAGTAGAGAAGCAATAGAAAAACAAGGAGTAAAAATATATTTTGCAAACACTAAGCATTTAGAAGGTAATAAATATTCATCAGTAAGCAATTCTAGATTATTTGGTTTAACAACATCAGCAAAATCTTTACAAGAAGCAAAGGAAAAAGTATATAATGCAATAAAAGGAAACATAGATGAGAAATTAGATTATAGAACAGATATAGGAAATATATATGAACACTAAAAAGAGGCTTTAATAGCCTCTTTGTTAATCCCAATCTGTTTTTTGTTTTGTTTGAACATTATCAGAAATTGTTTTAGAACTTGATAACACATACTCGACATGTTCATCTATTTTTTCTACTGCATCAGCTTGCTTTGATTTATAATTTATTGCAGAAAATAGTAATGGAGAAACAGTAATAATTTGTTCCTGCTGTAAAGGTTCTGGTTCAACATTCTCTACTTCTTTTACTACAGGTTCTTCAAAAGAATTATCTAAAGAAACATCAATTCTAGGTTTTTCAATAGAAGTTTCAGGTGAACTAAATAATTCTTCTTTACTAGGTTCTTCTTCAATTTCCAAATCTATTGTTGGTGTATTATTTTCTTTTACAAGACTTTGTTCGTCTTGATTATCTTGAATAGTAGGAATTTCTGGCTTGTTATCCATTTCTTTGCTCTGTTCTTTAACTTCGTCATTAGGTTTTGCTACCAATTCATATTCTTTTTTTACTTCGTCTTGCTTAATATGTTCAGCAGGCGATTCTTCTGGCTCTGTTGGCAAATCTTCTTGCAATTTCTTTGCAGAGTCAATGTTTTCTTCTTGCTTTTCCTCAGCTGTACTAGTTGAAACTTTTTCAACCTCAGTATCAGGGATTTCTTGCTTTTTTAGCTCAGGCAAATCAAGTTCTTGTTCTGCATCAGATTTAGATAATTTTATTTCTATGCCATCTTTTAAGTTTTCTTGATTTATTTCATTAAGTGAAGAATTTGTGTACTTGGCCTTTTCTGATTTTGCATAAACTGTATTTATACAAGAGTTGAAAAAACCATTAGAAATTGCTTTATCTGGCGGAAGCAACAAATTAAAATAACTTATTATTGCATATCTTTTAATATCGTCCATTTCTTTAAACTCTTCATAAGAAAGTGATTTGTTATTTACATTTAAGCCAGGTGTTTTCAATTTGTTTAAATAGGTTGGTGAATAATCCAAATATGTGGCATTTAATATAAGTTCCTTGTATTTATCATTAAATTTAATAGAACCATTTTTATATACCCACTTAAACATTTCATTTACATTGTTTGGCTTTTGAGAAATAGCCAAAAGAGCAGTATATGCAGAAGCTTGTTTAGCTAAATCTGAATAGAGCTTTTGTGGCTGTTCTTCTTGTTTAGGCTCTTTAGCCAATTCTGTAGTTTCAAAAGTAGTTGAATTATTATTTTCTTTATGTTCTTCATCCCTAGAGATAGAATGTAAATATTCATCTGAGGTATATCTTTTAATGTCAGATTGATGTTTTATAAAATCATCTAATTCAAATTTATCATGTATAGAATACTTATTTTCCCATTGTTCACGTTCTCTTGCAAATTCTTCAAAGCTGCCAGTGTGTTTAGTAATTTCAACAAGATCTTTAAAAGCCATTTCTTGGTCAAAAGCATTTTCTCTTAAATTTCTTTTACTAGTCATGTGTTCATATTTTGACTGATACATTTTAAGAAATTTGTCTTTTGGATATTTTTCTTTCCAAGCATTAACTTTTTTCTCTAACGTTTTTAAATCATCAGTATCTCTAATTATTACATATAATTCTCTTAAAGCTTTACTCTGATTTTCAATCTTTTTATTCTCATTAAATTTAATTTGAGACTGAATGTATTGGGTAACAGAAGAATAATATTCATTAAGTAAGTATTCAATCCTTTTTTTAAATTCAGGACTAGGATTATCTAATAATTTTTTATATTTATTTTTCCATGAAGCAATTCTGTAATCTAAAAGCTCAATATCTTGAAGTTGTACAGCTTCTGCAATAATTTGGCAAAGTTCAAAATATGCTTCATCTTCTAATTTTTTTAATTCTTCCTTTTCTGCTTTTGCATTTCCCATACAATAGCCCTCCTAAAATTTATTCCAACAATAATTATATCAAGATTTGCAAGAAAAGTAAAGAAAAGGTAATTTACAATTTTTATAACTTATTGTTTAAAAAATAGATAATCTATGATAGAATAACAAAGTAAAATAAAAATTAAGGGGATAACTATGATAACAAGAAATGAAACAAGAAAAATATTTGTAGGAGATGTACAAATAGGTGGACAAAATAAAGTAGTAATTCAATCAATGACAAATACAAAAACAAAAGATGTTAAGTCAACAGTGGAACAAATTTTAAAATTAGAAGAAGCTGGTTGTGAGATTATAAGAGTTGCATGCTTAGACGAAGAAGATGCAAAAGCAATAAAAGAAATAAAAAGTAAAATACATATACCAATTGTTTCTGATATACATTTTGATTATAGAATAGCACTAGAAGCAGCAAAAGCAGGAGTAGATAAAATAAGAATAAATCCAGGAAATATTGGAAGCGTAGATAGAGTAAAAGCTGTAGTAGATGCTTGTAAAGAAAGAAAAATTCCAATTAGAATAGGTGTAAACAGTGGATCACTTCCAAAAGATATTTTACAAAGAGATGGAAAACCAACAGCAAAAGGAATGGTAGAAGCAGGGTTAAGACATATAAAAATATTAGAAGACTTAGATTTTTATGATATGGCATTATCATTAAAAGCATCATCATTAGACTTGTGCATAGAAAGTTATAAAGAAGCTGCAAATACAATAAATTATCCATTACATCTAGGAGTAACACATGCGGGAACAGAGTTTAGTGGAACTGTAAGCTCAAGTATAGGACTTGGAATTTTGTTAAGAGAAGGTATTGGAGATACAATGAGGGTATCATTATCAGCAGATCCTGTTAAAGAAATAAAAGTTGCCAAAGAAATATTAAAAGATTGTAATCTATATAAAAATGCACCAACACTTATAGCGTGCCCAACATGTGGAAGAATTCAATATGATTTAATACCAATAGCAAATGAAATAGAAGAATTTTTACAAACTATAAAAGCTCCTATTACAGTAGCTGTAATGGGTTGCGGAGTAAATGGACCAAATGAAGCAAGACACGCAGATATAGGAATTGCCGGAGGAATTAAAGAAGGACTTTTATTTAAAAAAGGTGAGATAATTAGAAAAGTAAAACAAGAAGATATAGTAAAAGTACTAAAAGAAGAAATTTTAAAAATGATATAAACAGGTGATAAAAGTGGGAGATATAAATGTTTACACAGGACCAATGAAATGTGGTAAAACTCAAAAGATATTAGATGAAGCTAAAAGACAACAAATAGCAGGAAAAAACGTAAAAATATTTAAACCAACTATAGATGATAGATTTTCAGAGCAAAGTGTTATCAGCAGAAATGGATATAAACAAAATGCAATTAATATTAATAGCATAGACGACATAAAAAATTATGATGCAGATGTATATGTAATTGATGAATTTCAATTTTTAAAAGGAGATTTAGATGAACTATATAAACTTACCAAAAAAGGAAAAAAGTTTTTTATAGCTGGTTTAAATCTAACATCAGAAAGAAAGACTTTTGGACCAATGGGAGATTTATTGTGTATGTCTGATAATGTTCAAATGTTAACATCTGTATGCGAAAATTGCAGAAGTGAAGAAGCTATTTTTACATATTTTAAGGGAAAACAAAAAAATGGAGATATACTAGTAGGAGACGAAGGACTATATATTCCTGTATGTAGAAAATGCTATGAAAAATTAATGAACGAAAATAATTAAAGGTGAAACATATGGAGATAATTGTTGGCAAAACAGCAGGGTTCTGTTATGGAGTTAAAAATGCTGTTGATAAAACAAAAGAGTTAGTACAAAAACAAAGAGAAACATATTGTTTAGGAGAACTAGTGCATAATAAACAGGTTACACAGGATTTGGAAGAACAAGGTCTTATAATTATTAATGATGTGGAAAAAGCAAAGAACAATGTAATAATAAGGTCACATGGTGTGCCAAAAGAAATATACAAAAAAGCTGAAGAGCTCAATTTAAAAGTAATAGACTTAACATGTCCAAATGTATTAAAAATACACAATATTGTAAAAGAGTATTCAGCAAAAGACTATTATATTTTTATAATAGGACAAAAAGATCATGCAGAAACAATAGGAACAGTGAGCTATTGTAGAAAAAATTCAACTATATTAGAAAAAGAAGAAGATGTAGAAAAGGCAATAAAAAATTTTAAGGAATCTAATTTGAAAAAATTATTACTAGTTTCTCAAACTACATTTAGTGTGGAGAAATTTAATAAAATTGTAAAAGCTGTGGAAGAAAATATAGATAAAAATATAGTCTTCGAAGTTAAGAATACAATTTGTAATGCTACAAGCATTAGACAAAAAGAAACCCAAGAAATAGCAAAACAAGTAGATTTAATGATTATAATTGGTGGAAAACATAGTTCAAACACTACTAAATTATATGAGATCGCTAAAAAAGAATGTAAAAATTGCATACTTATAGAAACATCAGAAGAGCTAAATAAAAATAGACTTAAAAATATAAGTAAAATAGGAATTATGGCAGGTGCTTCAACCCCAAGCGAAAGTATAAATAACACTGTTGAAAAATTAAAAGAAATATGTTAGAATTATAGTGGATTAATTTTAAAGAAGGGGATATTGCATGAATCAAATTCTTGTTTCGCAAAAATTATATGTAACACCAGATATGAAGAAAAAGAAAAAAGCATTTAAATTTGAATTCTTTTTATCTGTTTTTTTGCTATGCGTATTATCTTCTTATGCAATTTATGCAGAGTACGATAGAAACAAGAGTGAAGAGGTATCAAAAGAAATTTTACAAGAAATTTCTTTTCAAGATACAACAAAACTTGTGGATGAAGAAGTAATAGTAGTAAGATTGAATGCAATTCCTGAAGAAAAAAATGTAACTACAACACAAGTGGTTCAAATAGAACAAAAAATAGAAGTTCCAGATGAGCAAAAACTAACTGCAAGTGATGGAACAATATATTATACAATAGGAGTAATTAATATACCTTCAATAAATGTTAACTATCCAATACTTTCAACATATACAGACGAATTGTTAAAAATAGCTCCATGTAGATTTCACGGACCAAATCCAAATGAAGTAGGAAATCTTTGTATAGCAGGTCATAACTATAAAAATTCAAAATTCTTTAGCAAAGTGCCAAATTTGCAATTAGGAGATAAAATAGAAATAACAGATTTAAGTGGTAGAATGTTAACATATACTGTATATGATAAATTTATAGTAAATCCAGATGAGTTAGAATGTACAAGCCAGTTAACAAATGGAAATAAAGAAATAACACTAATAACATGTACAAATGATAACAAACAAAGACATATAATAAAAGCAAGAGTAATGTAACATAAAATAAAGGGCGACATAGTCGCCCTTTATTTGCTCTATATAAATTTATATATTGTAGTTGTATTATAAGTATTCCCTGCTTTTAACAAAGGTGTAACAAAATTTGGTTGATTCATAGAGTCTGGTAGAAATCCAGTTTCTAAGCAAACACCAGAACGATTTTTATAACTACAATTCTCTTTACCAATTACTTTATTATTTTCTATAAAGTTTCCAGCATAAAATTGAACGCCGATACTATCAGTATAAACTTCCATAGTTCTTCCAGAACTTTCATCAGATAAAACAGCTATTTTTTCAATACCATTATTAGTTTTGTTAATAACAAAACTATGGTCATATCCACCAGTATATTCAAATTGTTTAAAGTCTTCATTTATTCTAAGTCCTATTTTAGTTGGAGTTCTAAAGTCCATAGGGGTATTAGAAACATCTCTTAATTCACCAGTAGGAATAAGTTCGTCATCAACTTCTACATATTTATCAGCATTTATGTACAATTTGTGCTCCATTGCAGTTCCACTATTATGACCAGATAAGTTAAAATAACTATGATTTGTCATATTTGCAATAGTATCTTTATTAGAGGTTCCTGTATATTTTATTTTTAAATTATTATCATTATCTAAGCTATAAGTAACTGTTATATTAAATTCCCCAGGGAATCCTTGATCCATATCTGGACTTATTAAATTAAAAGAAACAGAATTTGTATCTTCATCTATAGAATAATCCCAAAGCCTACTATTATATGGATTAAATCCACTATGCAAGTCATTTTTTTCTCTTTCATTTTTATCTAAATTATAAGTTGTACCATTTAGTACAAAACTAGCATTTTTAACTCTGTTGCTGTTTCTTCCAACAGTTGAACCAAAGTAGCAAATATCATTTTTAAAATAATTTTCTAAAGAATCAAATCCTAAAACAACATCAGCTAGATTACCATTTTTGTCAGGAACAAACAGAGAAACAAGTACAGCTCCAAAATTAGTAACCTTTGCAACAAGACCATTAAAATTGCTTATTGAAAAAAGTTTAACACAGTTTCCATTTAAATCTTTTCCAAAATCAGATATTTCAATACTCATAAAACACCTCCATTAATATGAATAAAGTATATTATATTAATAAACAAAAAGCAATATAAATTGTATGTGCACTTCATTACGCTTATATTAATAAAATTAAATTTTTTATATTCTATCATAAAATGCCAAAGTGGACGGGAATTTTGACACAAAAAATAAAAAACCTTCATAAAATATAGAGAGATATATTTTATGGAGGTTTAATTTTTATGGCAAGAATAATAGTATTTAATAATGATACAAATAGAATGGAAAATTATTATAGAAATGAAAACGAGGCTATGCCATACAATGCAAATAGGAGCTTAACAGTTGGAGAATTCAGAGGTTCTAGTAAAAGTCCAACACTATGGACAACAAAAAGAGCAATGCAGAGTTTTAACACAACAAGGTATTTATTTGGAGCACCAATTCCAGTAGGATTTGCATTTAAAAGACCATGGGAGCGGAGGACATGGTTCGCAAAGTCAACATTACGCGCGGAGTTTCATTTGACGCAGGTCAAGTGTTAAGTACATCAGAAAGAAATAGACTATGGAACACAGCAAACAGTTCACGGAGTATGGACCTATGTAGAACCACAAAGCTTAACACCTACTTGGGTACATTTTGATAAAAGATTTGGAAGACCAGCTTGTGGCACAGCAGGATATCCATTAATAAAAAGAGGTAGTATAAGTACGTATGTGTTAATAGCACAAGATGACCTAAACACATTAGGATTTAAAACAGGTGGATTAGACCGGAATATTTGGGGGCAGAACCGAAGAAGCAGTAAGAAATTATCAAAGGAGCAGAGGACTACCAGTAGATGGAATAGTAGGTTGCAATACATGGCGCTCACTACAAGAAGACGTAGTAGGAACAGGAAGAACAAGCACTACAATAGATTAGAAAGTATAAATGGAATTTTGCGAAGTGTGAAATGTGAAGTTTCACACTTCATATAAAAGTTGTATTTATAAAAAATCTGTGATACAATATGAAAAAAATTAAAGAGGTGCATATATATGAAGGTTATATTATTACAAGATATTAAAAATGTAGGGAAAAAAGATGAGATTATAAATGCAAATGATGGTTATGCAAGAAACTTTTTATTTCCAAAGAAACTAGCATTAGAAGCAACAAAGGACAACCTTCTAAAACTACAAGCAAAGAAAGATTCACAAGCACATAAAAAAAGTTTAGAGATAGAAGAATTTAAAAAACAAGCCGAGAAAATAAATAATATAACATTAGATTTAAAAGTAAAAGCAGGAGAAAACGGAAAAATATTTGGTGGAATAACAGCAAAAGAAATATCACAAGAACTAAAAAGTAAACAAAATATGGATATAGATAAAAAGAAAATAGTTTTAAAAGAAACAATAAAAAACATAGGAAGATTTTCAGTAGATATAAAATTTGGAGAAGGAATAAATGCAAAATTAACGGTAGACATACAACCAGAATAAAAAGAGTAGAGGATAAAGAATGCTGACATCACCAGATGTTCAGTAGGGACATAGCTCTTCATACAAAGACTATCTTCAAAGATAAGCTTTGTCCCTATACATTAGCAAAGGAGGAAATCATGGAATTAGGAAAAGTACCACCACACGATATAGAAGCAGAACAAGCCGTAATAGGAAGTATGCTTACAGATAAAGACGCTGTAGTCGATAGTATAGAAGTTCTAAAACCAGACGATTTTTATAGACAAGATAATAAAACAATATATGAAGCAATAACAAACTTATATAATAGAGCAGAGCCAATAGATATAATAACAGTAAAAGCAGAACTAATATCACTTGGAAAATTTGAAGCAGTTGGGGGACTAGAATATTTAGCAGTTTTACCAGATAAAGTTCCTACAACAGCAAATGTGGAAAAATATATAAGAATTGTAGAAGAAAAATCTATATTAAGAAAACTTATAAGAACATCTAATGAATTAATAGATTTAGGATATGCGGAAACAGAAGATCTAGACACAATAATGGATCAAGCAGAAAAAAAGATATTCGAAATAGCACAAGGAAAAAATCAAAAAGGCTATACACCATTAAAAGAAGTATTAGTAGAAACATTTGCAGAAATAGAAAAATTATATAATCAAAAAGAGCCAATAACAGGAATTCCAACAGGATTTGCAGATTTAGATTACAAAACAGCACGGACTTCACAATTCAGATTTAGTATTAGTTGCTGCAAGACCTGCAATGGGTAAATCTGCATTTGCACTAAATATTGCAACAAATGCAGCTGTACAAGCAAAAGTGCCAGTTGTTATATTTAACCTAGAAATGTCAAAAAGCCAGTTAGTAAACAGAATTCTATGTAGTGAAGCCATGGTAGATAGCAATAAAATAAGAACAGGAAAAATAGAAGAAGATGACTGGGTAAAACTTGCAACAGCACTTGGACCTCTTTCAGAAGCTCCTATATATATAGATGATACACCAGGTATAACAGTAACAGAAATAAGAGCAAAATGTAGAAAATTAAAACTAGAAAAAAATATAGGACTAATAGTAATAGATTACTTGCAATTAATTCAAGGAACAGGAAAAAGAAATGCTAGCCGTGAACAAGAAATCTCAGAAATAAGTAGGTCTTTAAAAATACTTGCAAAAGAATTAGATGTTCCAGTAATTGCATTATCACAATTATCAAGAGCAGCAGAACAAAGAGCTGACCATAGACCGATGCTTTCAGATCTTCGTGAATCTGGTGCCATTGAGCAAGATGCAGACATAGTAATGTTTTTATATAGAGATGATTACTATAACCCAGATACAGAAAAGAAAAATATAGCAGAAGTTATAATGGCAAAACACAGAGCTGGTTCAACAGGAACGGTAGAGCTATTATGGCTTGGCAATTATACTAAGTTTGTAAATATAGAAAGATATAGAGATGAATAAAATAAGGGGGCTCCAACATTTAAAATGTGGGACCCTCTATTTGTATTTATTAAAAATAAATGCTATAATTTTAGCATTAAACAATTAGGAGACAAAATATGAAAGATAAAATTTTGCAAACAATAAAAAAATATAATTTAATAGAAAAAGGAGATAGTATAGTAATAGGAGTATCAGGCGGACCGGATTCAATATGCCTATTGAATGTACTAAATGAATTAAAAGAAGAATTAGATTTTAAAATATTTGTAGCACATATAAATCATATGATACGAAAAGAGGCAGACGAAGAAACTGAATATGTAAAAAGCTTTTGCAAAAACATAGGGGTAGAATGCTTTACAAAGAAAATAGATGTAGTAAAAATTGCAAAAGAATCAAAAATGGGAACAGAAGAAGCAGGAAGAAAAATAAGATATGATTTTTTTGAAAAGGTGTTAAAAAATACAGATTCAAATAAAATAGCAACAGCACATAATAATAATGACAAAGTAGAAACTATAATAATGAACATTTTAAGAGGAAGCGGAATATCTGGATTAAAAGGGCTAGACCCAATAAGGGAAAATAAATTTATAAAACCTTTAATAGAAGTATCAAGAGAAGAAATAGAAAACTATTGTAAAGAGAACGAACTAAATCCACGAATAGATAAATCAAATAATGAAAATATTTATACAAGAAACAAAGTAAGAAATTGTGTTATTCCGTATATAAAGAAGGAATTTAATCCAAATATATTAAAAACAATAAACAGATTATCAGAAGTGGCAACAGAAGAAAGTGAATATTTAAATAGGGTAACACAAAAAGCATTTGATGAAATATGTGTATCTCTAGAAAAAACTGTAGAAACACACGATTGTATACAAAAAAAAGCAAACAACCAAATAATTTTAGACCTAAAAAAATTCAACAACTTAGAATTAGTAATAAAAAGAAGGTTAATACTATATACTATTAATGAACTTTTAGGAACAACAGAAGGAATAGAAAAAGTAAATATAGATGATATAATTAAACTTTGTAACAATAATATAGGAAACAAATTTTTAAAACCAACAAAAAACATAAAAATTTTAGTGAAAAATAAAAAAATTTTTTTCACTCCTAACTATGACCTTCCGTAAGCAAAGCATTGATACGCAAAGAATAGAAGAAAAAACTTTGCAAAAAACTATTGAATAAAAAAAATGTATATGCTATATTGCATTATAGAAAAACAACATTATTAAACAGCAAATATTAGGATATTGGGATATATAGCACAGAAGACAAATTAATCCCATTACAGTAAAGGAGAAGGTAAAATGAAGAAAAGTTTAAAAACATTAGCAATGTGGTTAATAATGGGGATAATACTTATAGTATTAATTTCATCAATACTGGATAACTCACAAACAAAAATGACTTATTCAGAATTAATGATAGAAATTGAAAGCGGAAAAGTAGAAAATATAGAAATATCAGCAGATGGAAAAAAGGCTTATGTAGTATTAAAAGCAAATCCTAAAATAGAAAAGGAAGTTAACATACCAAGTTTAGATAGCTTTATGGATAAGGTAAGTAGTCATCTAGTAGATGGAAGTCTTACATTAGAAGAAAGATCACAATCAGCAATAATTACAATGCTTAGCTTGCTTTCACCATTTGGAATACTAATTATTTTCTTTGTATTTTGGTTCTTGTTTATGGGAAATAGCCAAGGAAATGCAGGAAACAAAACAATGTCATTTGGAAAAAGTAGAGCTAGAATGATGGGAACAGGAGAAAAAACAAGAGTAACATTTGATGATGTAGCTGGGGTAGATGAAGAAAAAGAAGAATTAGAAGAAATAGTAGAATTTTTAAAATCACCTAAAAAATTTACAGATATGGGAGCTAGAATTCCAAAGGGAGTTTTATTAGTAGGTCAACCTGGTACAGGTAAAACATTACTTGCAAAAGCAGTTGCAGGTGAGGCCGGAGTTCCATTTTTTATAATAAGTGGTTCAGACTTCGTAGAAATGTTTGTTGGTGTAGGTGCATCAAGAGTAAGAGATTTATTTGACCAAGCAAAGAAAAATGCTCCATGTATTATATTTATAGATGAGATTGATGCAGTAGGACGTCAAAGAGGAGCTGGACTTGGTGGAGGACATGATGAAAGAGAACAAACATTAAACCAATTATTAGTTGAAATGGATGGATTTGGAAGCAACGAAGGAGTAATAGTTTTAGCAGCAACAAATAGACCAGACGTATTGGATAAAGCTTTATTAAGGCCAGGAAGATTTGACAGACAAATAGTAGTATCAGCACCAGACGTAAAAGCAAGAGAACAAATACTAGAAGTTCATAGCAGAAAGAAAAAAATTGCAGATGATGTTGATTTAAAAACAATAGCAAAAAATACAGCTGGATTTTCAGGTGCAGATTTAGAGAATGTGTTAAACGAAGCAGCATTACTTGCTGCAAGAAGAGATAAAAAAGAAATAACAATGGCAGAAATAGAAGATGCAATGGTAAAAGTTACAATGGGACCAGAAAAGAAGAGTAGAGTAAGAAGCGAAAAAGAAAACAAACTAGTAGCATTCCATGAAGCAGGTCATGCAGTAGTAAGCAAATTCTTACCAACACAAGATACAGTACATCAAATTTCAATAGTACCTCGTGGCATGGCAGGCGGATATACAATGTATAAACCAGACGAAGATAAAAATTTCATGTCAAAAACAGAAATGGAAGAAACTATTATATCATTACTAGGAGGAAGAGTTGCGGAGCAATTAGTATTAAATGATATATCAACAGGAGCAAGCAACGATATAGAAAGAGCATCTAAAATCGCAAGAGATATGGTTACAAGATACGGAATGAGTGATAAAATAGGAACAATAACATTTGGTTCAGGACAAGAAGAAGTATTTTTAGGTAGAGATTTAGCACAAACTAAAAACTTTAGTGAAGAAACAGCAGCAAAAATAGATGAAGAAGTAAAAAGAATAATAGACGAAGCATATAACAAAGCAAAAACAATATTAAGTAATAATATGGATAAATTATCAAAAGTAGCACAAGTATTGTTAGAAAAAGAAAAAATAGACGGGGATGAATTTGCAGCAATATTTGAGGAATAATTATAGTATAATAAGCCTTCCATTATGGGAGGCTTAAATTTTTTATTTACAGATGTTGACATAAAATGTAAAAAGTGGTACAATTAATATAATCAAAAAGATTTGGCGTGCACAAAAATAAATTAAGCAATTCGAAAAACCAAATAAATATATTTATAAGGGAGGTTGATATTATGAGTCAAACTTTAAAATCTAGAATTTCAGTAATAATATTAATAACATTACTATTATCTTTAATGAGTACAATGTGTTTTGCAGCAAAAGCTAATGCTACAGAACCAACAAAAGAGGAAATTACAACAGAACCAGTTGAAGCAAAATTAAATACAAAAATTTATTTCGAAGGAAAAACTTATACATTCCATAACGGAAAAAGAGTAAGAAAAACATACGAAGAAGGAACACTAGGTTGTGGTATAGTAAGTATAATAGTTCCAAATAAAGAATATGGTGTTTATGTATCTGGTGAAGGATGGATTTCTGAAAAACAAATAAAAAATCAAGAACAATATATAACATTAACATTTGACAAAATAGAAAATGGATTAGGTTCAACTTTAAAAGTTAATGGTGAATTTGTAAAAGCAGAAAGTAGCAACAACGGAATAATTACATACAAAGATGGTGTACTAGAAGCAAAAGCAAATGGTACAACAACAATAAACTTTACAACAAAAGAAGGTAAAGAAATCGAAGTATTAGCAACAGTTTATAATGGAGAAGTTGAATTAAATATTCCAGAAAAATCAGTATCATTGGAAGGAAAGATAAATGCTGATCTTGCAGACAAAAAAGTAAATATTAAAGCTGAAGGAGATGCAAATGCAGCATTAAAAATAGAAAATGGTTCAATCGGTGTAGAAGCAGAAGGAAATGGTAATATCAAAGCAACTGTAGAAGATAAAGAAGTTCTAGATGCAAACTTTAATGCAAAAGGAAGCGCTACAGCAAGCAAAGATGGAATTGAAGCAGAATCAAAAGCAAGTCAAACAATTAAATTATTGCAAAAATTAACAATTAAATTAAATGAAAGTGCAAATGCACATATTAACAAAGAAGAAGTTGGAGCAGGAGTAGGTGCAGATGCATCAGTAAATGATAGAGAAGTAATTTCAGGAGATGCTGCAATGAAATATGAATATGGAGCAGAAGACCCAACAGGAACAGCACATTTAGATGTATTAGATAGAAGTTTAGTTAATGTTGAAGATAAAACAGTTCCAATAATAAGCGCTTTAAAAGCATTATTATCAAAAATTAAATAGTATAAAATTTGATTAAAGATACCGTCTCGAATTTAGTTCGAGGTGGTATTTTTTTTAAAATATATTGATTTTATTTCAATAAATGTATATACTAATAATGTTAAAAAATGCAAAGGAGAAAAAATAATGAAAAGAAAAAGTATAATAATTGCAAGTTTGTTTTTATTTGTAATATTATTAACAACAAAAGTAAATGCGGCAGATGAAGCTTGTAAGATTAGCTTGTCAGCAGATAAAACAACAGTAGAACAAGGAGATACAGTTACAATAAATGTATTAATTTCAAATGTTACAAAATCAACAGGAATAGGACAGTTTTATGGAATATTAGAATATCCAGAAAACATATTTGAACCTGTGCTAGATGATGATACAAGTATTAAATCTGATTATACAGAATATGCAAATTATTCTATATTATATAGTGGAAGACAAGATGATACAAATAAAAATCCATGGTATATAGTACTTGTAAAACAAGGTAATCAAAATGGATTCTTAGCAAGTATGGACACAAAATTTTCTAGTGATTCTAATGGAGCAAAAGAAATAAAACCAGGTGAGTCACAAATAATAGGAAAAATAAAATTAAAAGTAAAGGATAGTGTTGCAGGAACTACTACAAAAGTTCTTTTATCAGATATAGAGGTTTTTGGACCAGAAACAACAGGAGATACAACAACAGATACTCCAAAGGGAGATGCCATTTCAGACGCTAGCATAAGCTTAACAATAAAAGAACCTACAAAAGATGGAACACCTATAGTTTCGGATATACCCAAAAGTGAAGTTAAACAAAATAAAAACAAAAATGCTAATATAGCAAGTAATGAAGTTCCATACACAGGAATAGAAGATACAATACCAGTAATATTTATACTAGCAATAATTTCTGTTCTTGCATATATAAACTATAAAAAATATAAAAATATTTAAATAAATAACCAGTCTAAATGACTGGTTATTTTAGTTTACAACTAATTTGCTTTGCCTTTGATAAAGTTTTTTAATACTTCAATTAATTGGAGCTTTTCAACAGATTGAACTTTTTTTGCTAAACTTTCTGCTGTTTCATCAGCTGAAAGTTTAACTTTTGCCTGAGCTATAATATTTCCCTCATCATAATTACTATTTACGAAATGGACAGTAGGACCACTAAATTCTTCTTTTGCTTCTACAACTGCTTTGTGAACATTCATACCATACATCCCCTTACCACCAAATTTAGGTAAAAGTGATGGGTGAGTATTTATAATAGTATATTTGCTTATTAACCTATTGCCAATTAATTTTAAATAACCAGCTAAAACAATCAAATCAATACTATAATTGCTCAAAACATTATCTAGTTCTGTATCAATTTCTTCTTTGCTCTTTCCAACAATAACATAAGTTGGAATATTACTGCTTTTAGCTCTCTCAAGAGCATAAGAGTTTGGATTATCAGAAACAACTAGATTAATTTTGGCATTTAAATCTCCGAGTATTTATACTATCAATAATAGCTTGCAAAGTAGAACCATTTCCGAGAAGCAAAAACTACTAAATTATACATAAAAACACGACCTTTCAAAATATAATAGAATTATAACATTATAAATAGAAAAAGACAAATTGAAGTTTGTTTAATTGATGTGAGAGGTGGGATTTATTACAAACGCTGTAGGGGTCGCACTCCCGGGCAACCCGAAGACATCGTAGGCTTTGCAATATACATAGTTTACAACAATTTAATTGCGGGTCGCCGAGGACGGCGACCCCTACAAAGTTTGCAATATATTTTCTCAAAAATTAAAATAATAAAAACAGAAAAAAATGTCAAATTTTAAAAAACTATATACAATTTTAAAATTTACAATTATAATAAATCTATGTTAAAAATTATAATGGAGGAACTTTTAATGTTTGATAATGTCAAAGAAGAATGTGGAGTATTTGGAGTATACTCAAACAAACCTGAAAAACTTGCATATATGACTTGCATAGGTTTATCTGGTTTACAACACAGGGGAGAAGAAAGCTGTGGAATTGCAGTAAATACTGATGGAGTAATATCTTATCATAAAGAACCAGGATTAGTTTCAGAAGTGTTCACTAATGAGGTTTTAGATAATCTTCCAGAAGGAAATATGTCAATAGGACATGTTAGATATTCAACAACGGGTTCGGCTAAAAGAGAAAATGCCCAACCAATAGTAATAAGACATAAAAAAGGAAATTTGGCAGTAGTACATAATGGAAATATTACTAATGCAATAGAATTAAAACAAGAATTAGAAGATAATGGAGCAATATTTACAACAACAAGCGATACAGAGGTTATTTGCCATATTATTGTGAGAGAAAGATTAAAAGCAAAATCAACAGAAGAGGCAATTGCAAATACAATGAAAGTTTTGAAAGGTTCATATTCTTTAATAATAATGTCACCTCAAAAGTTGATAGCATGTAGAGATCCACAAGGATTTAGACCATTGTGTATGGGAAAATTAGGTGATGATATTGTGTTCGCTTCAGAAAGCTGTGCATTAGATATATGTGGCGCAGAATTTATAAGAGATGTAAAGCCAGGAGAAATAGTTGTAGTAAAAGATGGAAAAGTAAAATCAATAGACTATGATAGCAAAGAGAAAAAAGGAATGTGCGTATTTGAATATATATATTTTGCAAGACCAGATTCAATATTAGAAGGGATGAGTGTACATGAATTTAGAGAAAAAGCAGGAAGATTTTTAGCAACACAAATGCCAGTTGATGCTGATATTGTAGCAGCAGTACCAGATTCAGGAATAGATGCAGCATTAGGATATTCAAAAGAATCAAAAATACCATATGATTTAGTATTTACAAAAAGTAAATATATAGGAAGAACATTTATACAGAACACACAAAACAAAAGAAAAAAATTAGTAGCATTAAAACTAAATCCATTAAAGAATAGCATAAAGGGAAAGAGAATAGTATTAATAGATGACTCGATTGTAAGAGGAAATACATTAATAGGAATAATAAAAACTCTTAGAAAAGCAGGAGCAAAAGAAATTCATTTAAGAATTGCAGCACCAGCATTTATAGATATATGCTATTTCGGAACAGACATAGATAGCAAAGAAAACCTGATTGCAAATGGAAGAACTGTTGAAGAAATAAGAGAAATTATAGGAGCAGACACCTTAGAATATTTAAGCATAGACAATTTAAAAGAAATAACAAAAGGATGTAATATAGATGATTTTTGTATGGGATGTTTTACAGGGAAATATCCAATCGAAGTACCAAAAGAAATCAAAAAAGATAGATTTGAAGAAAAAATTCAAAAATAGGGGGTAAAAAAATGGATTGTAGTTGTGGAAATAATCCAAAAGATGAAGAGATGAACAGCATCCTAGAAAAATATTCAAAAGACAAAAGTAATTTAATACAAATATTAAATGAAGTTCAAGAGAATTATGGATACATTCCAAAATATTCTCAAATATCGATTTCAGAATATTTAGACATTCCACTTGCTGAAATTTATGGTGTGATTACATTTTATGCAAGATTTACATTAAAACCAAAAGGAAAATATAATATAGCAGTATGTTTAGGGACAGCATGCTTTGTAAAAGGATCAGAGAAAGTATTAGATAAAGCAAAGGAAATTTTAAAAATAGACGTAGGAGAAACAACAGAAGATGGAAAGTTTTCACTAGAAGCAACAAGATGTATAGGAGCATGTGGATTAGCACCAGTATTTACAGTAAATGAAGAAGTTTATGGAAAAGCAACACCAGAATTAATGGAAAAGGTAATTGCAGAATACAAAAATAGATAATGTAAAGCAATTGATGGAAAATAGACCTGTAGGGGTCGCCGCCCTCGGCGACCCGCACCTCAAAGAAATTGCTAAAATTTATATTATAGGAGGTCAAAATGAAATCACTAGAAGAAATAAGAAAAATAAGAGAAGAAAAAAGAAAAGAACTTGATTTACGTGTTAATTTAAAAGCAAATACAAGAGAAAAACATATTTTAGTGTGTCATGGTACAGGATGTACATCTTCTAAATCACCTAAAATAATAGAGAATTTTAGAAAAATAATAGATGAAAAGGGCATAAAAAATGTAAGAGTTATACAAACTGGTTGCTTTGGACTATGCGCAAAAGGACCAATAGTTATAATAAGGCCAGAGGATACTTTTTATGCTATGGTAAAACCAGAAGATTGTGAAGAGATAATAAATACGCATATTTTAGAAGGAAAGACAGTAGAGAGATTGCTTTGTAAAGATATTAACAATTCAGTAGTTCAAAGATTAGATGAATTAACTTTTTATAAAAAACAAGAAAGAATTGCATTAAAAAATTGTGGAATAATAGATCCAGAGAATATTGATGAGTATATAGCATTTGATGGATACAAAGCATTGGAAAAAGTATTATTTGAAATGAGTCAAGATGATGTTATAAATGAAATAACAGATTCTGGACTTCGTGGTAGAGGTGGAGCAGGATTCCCAACAGGTAAGAAATGGTATTTTACTAAAATAGCAGAAGGAGATCAAAAGTATGTAGTATGTAATGCGGACGAGGGAGATCCAGGTGCATTTATGGATAGGAGCATATTAGAAGGTGATCCACACTCTGTAATAGAAGCAATGATGATTGCTGGATATGCAGTTGGTGCAAATAAAGGATATATTTATGTAAGAGCAGAATATCCAATAGCTGTACATAGATTTCAAACTGCAATAAATCAAGCAAAAGAATATGGAATATTAGGTAAAAATATATTTGGAACAGACTTTAGCTTTGATTTAGAAATAAGACTTGGAGCAGGTGCGTTTGTTTGTGGAGAAGAAACAGCACTTTTAGAATCAATAGAAGGGAGAAGTGGTAGGCCAAGATTAAAACCACCATTCCCAGCAAACTGTGGATTATGGCAAAAGCCAACACTAATAAATAACGTAGAAACATATGCAAATATAACAAAAATAATTTTAAATGGTGCAAAATGGTATAGCTCAATAGGAACAGAAAAATCAAAAGGAACAAAAGTATTTGCATTAGGTGGAAATGTTGTAAACGTAGGGCTTGTAGAAGTACCAATGGGAACAACTTTAAGAGAAATTGTATTCGATATAGGTGGAGGAATTCCTGGAGGGCATAAATTTAAAGCAGCACAAACAGGAGGACCATCAGGTGGATGTATACCAGCAGAACATCTGGATACACCAATAGATTATGAATCATTATCGCAAATAGGTTCAATGATGGGATCTGGTGGACTAATTGTAATGGATGATACAAAATGTATGGTGAATCTTGCAAAATTCTATTTAGGATTTACAGTAGATGAATCATGCGGAAAATGTACCCCATGTAGAATTGGAACTAAAAGAATGCTAGAAATCCTAGAAAAAGTTACAGAAGGAAACGGAGAAACAGAAGATTTAGAAAAATTAGAAAGACTTGCAAAAACAATACAAAAAGCTTCTGTATGTGGACTTGGCCAAACAGCACCAAACCCAGTACTTAGCACAATGAAATATTTTAGAGATGAATACATTACACATATAAGAGATAAAAAATGTCCTGCAAAAGAATGTAAAGCATTAAGAGCAATAGAAATTGACCCAGAAAAATGTAGGGGTTGTGGAATTTGTAAAAAAAATTGCCCAGTAAATGCAATAACAGGAGAAGTAAAACAACCACACAAAATAGATGAGGATGTTTGTATTAAATGTGGTACATGTATTAGTAAATGCCCATTTAAAGCTATATCTAAGTAAAAAAATTCATCTTGCGTTGTTAAACTTCGCAAAAATTGATGTGTAGGGGCAGACCTCTGTGACTGCCCAGAACAGAAGGGAGAGAAGTAGTATGTCAGAAATGATTAACCTAAAAATAGATGGAATAGATGTAGAAGTGCCAAAAGGTACAACAATACTTCAAGCAGCTAAAAAAGCAAATATAGATATTCCAACCTTATGCTATCTAAAAGAAATAAATGAAATAGGAGATTGTAGAATTTGTATAGTAGAAGTAGAAGGAAGAAGAGGGTTTGCAACATCTTGTATTCAACAAGCAGAAGAGGGGATGGTAGTACATACACACTCAAAGCAAATTATGGAAGCAAGAAGAGTAATACTAGATTTAATATTATCTAATCATCAAAGAGATTGCTTAACATGTACAAGAAATGGAAGTTGTGAGTTACAAACACTAGCAATGAAATTTAATGTAATGAATGTTGAGTATGAAGGAGAAAAATCAGTTCATAAAATAGATGACTTGTCACCTTCAATAGTAAGAGATTTTAATAAATGTATACTTTGTAGAAGATGCATATCAACATGTAAAAAAGTTCAGAAAATAGGAGCGATAGATTGTGTAAACAGAGGGTTTAGCTCTTGTGTATCAACAGTTGGAGACCATAGTTTAAATGATGTTAACTGTACATTTTGTGGGCAATGTATTACAGCATGCCCAGTTGGAGCACTTCGCGAAAAAGATAGCACAGATTTAGTATGGGAAAAGCTAAAAGATGAAGATACATTTGTTGTAGTACAAACAGCACCTGCAGTTAGAGCAGCACTTGGAGAAGAATTTGGAATGAAAATAGGGACAAATGTAACAGGAAAAATGGTAACAGCACTTAAAAAATTAGGATTTAATAAAGTGTTTGATACAAATACTGGTGCAGATTTAACAATAATGGAAGAAGCAAACGAATTTATCCAAAGATTTACACAAGGTGGAACGTTACCAATGATTACATCTTGTAGCCCTGGTTGGGTAAAATACATAGAAATGAATTATCCAGAATTACTTTCACATTTATCAAGTTGTAAATCACCACATGAAATGTTTGGAGCAATATTAAAATCGTATTATGCTTCAAAAGCTGGAATAGCTCCAAAGAAGATGTTTGTTGTATCTGTAATGCCATGCATAGCTAAAAAGTTCGAAAGACAAAGAGAAGAAATGAAAAACGAAGAATTAGATAATGTAGATGCAGTACTTACAACACGTGAACTTGCAAGAATGATAAAACAAGCAAATATAGATTTTGTGGAATTAGAAGATAGCGAATTTGACGACCCAATGGGAGAAGCAACAGGTGCGGGAGCTATATTTGGAACAACAGGAGGAGTAATGGAAGCAGCACTTCGTACAGCATATGAAACAATAACAGGTGAAGAACTAAAAAAATTAGATTTTGAAGCAGTAAGAGGAGAAGAAGGAATAAAAAAAGCAACAGTAAAAATTGGAGATAACGAAGTAAAAGTTGCAGTAGCACATGGTTTAGCAAATGCACAAAAAATAATGGAAGAAATAAAATCAGGAAAAGCAGAATATCAATTTGTAGAGATAATGGCTTGTCCAGGAGGATGTGTAATGGGTGGAGGACAGCCAATTAAAACATCAAAACAAAGAAGTGAATATGATATAAGAAAATTAAGAGCAGATTGCTTATATGATATTGACGAAAAAAGTACAATAAGAAAATCACACGAAAATCCAACAATTAAAAAATTGTATAAAGAATTCCTAGAAGAACCAGGTAGCCATAAAGCACACGAACTATTACATACAACGTATCATAAAAGAAACAAATATAACATATAATTTACAAAAATAAGATTTGAAAAACTGTCAAAAAAGCAATTGACAGTTTTTTCCTTTGGGTGTATGATAAGCACAATAAATGAAATAATTAACAAAACAGAATATCTACTAATGTTTCCATACATGGGAAGAAAAATCCCGGAATTTGATAACACAAATTTCAGAGAACTAATATATAAATCATATAGAATTCTTTATAAAGTTAATTCTAACATTTATATCTTAAATGTTTTTCACCATTCTAGAGATTTTTTAAATTCAGTAAATATCATTAACAATTAATTTCCAAAACTAATAAATAACCAAAAAATAATTTATGCATTTATTTAATTAATTTAAAATATAATTTATATTATGATTAAAGTGTTTAAAATAAGAACAATATTAAAAACATTAATTCTATTAACTGCTATAGTTGTAAGTATATTAGTAATAAAAAACAAAGTAGAAAATGCAAAAGTTGTTGCAACGTCATCTAATAATAAACAAAAATATAAAATACTAGTTGATGTAGAAGACTCAAAATTATATTTATTTGAAAATGGCGAATTAAAAAAAGAATATAAATGCTCAGGAGGAAAATGGTCTACACCTTCGCCAATAGGAACATGGACTGTAACATCAAAAGCAAAATGGGGAGAAGGATTTGGACGGGAGTTGGCTTGGACTTAATGTACCATGGGGAAAATTTGGAATACATGGAACGCTAGATCCACATTCAGTAGGATGGGCGAGCTCACATGGATGTATAAGAATGAATAACAGTGAAGTTGCAGAACTATATAAAATAGTGCCGGTTGGAACAAAGGTTACAATTGTAGACGGAGTATATGGACCATTTGGTAAAGGATTTAGAGATTTAAAATCTGGAATGTATGGAGCAGATGTAATGGAAATTCAGAAAAAATTAAAAGAATTAGGCTTTTTTGTCCGGAAATCCTAATGGAAAATTTGGAGCAGAAACAGAAAATGCAATACAAAAATATTGTAAAGAAAATAATTTGTATTTAAGAAAAATAATAAATATAGAATTACAAAAACATATGGGCTTTGAATTAATTGATTAAAATAAGAAAATATAAAAAATATTTTACAAATTGTTGACAATCCACATTTACCTATGATATTATTATATGGCACATATTTTGTAAATTGGAAATATGTAGCTCTTATATATTAAGGGTGATTAAAATAAGCAATAAAAGTAGTATAATTAGATAATTTAAAAAAGTGTAGGGACGTAAGACTTACAGACGTCCATAGAGTTAAAAAATAATAAAATCTCCTACACTTTTTTGTATTGCTCAAAAATTAAGTAAAGAGGAATTAAACATTTAGTCAATGTAATAAAAATCAAAATCGATTTAGGGCAGTAAGGTTTTGAGGACTATAATATACTAATGTTTAAGAGGGACTTTATTTAATAAAAGTTAGAATTTAATTTCTACATAAATATATCTGCTCAAACAATAATTATGAAGTGCGAAGTGCAAAAAGCACACTTCCCACATCAAAAAAGGGAGTTGATTTATTTGCTAACAGACTTAAATTATGAAAAGACAACAAGAAAAACATTTGCAAGAATTGGCGATTTTATAGAAATGCCAAATCTTATTGAAGTTCAAAAAGATTCTTATGACTGGTTTGTAAAAGAAGGATTAGGAGAGGTATTAAAAGATATTTCACCAATCGTTGATTACTCTGGAAATTTAGTTCTTGAATTTTTCGATTATTACATGGAAGAAAAAACAAAATATTCATTAGAAGAAGCAAAAGAAAGAGATGCAACTTACTCTACAAGATTACATGTAAAAGTAAGGCTTATTAATCGTGAAACAGGAGAAATAAAAGAACAAGAAATTTACTTAGGTGATTTCCCATTAATGACAGACAGTGGTACATTCGTAATAAATGGTGCAGAGAGAGTTGTAGTAAGCCAATTAGTACGTTCACCAGGATGTTATTATGAATCAGACTATGATAAAGCTGGTAAAAAATTGTACAAGGCTACGGTTATGCCAATTAGAGGAGCATGGCTAGAGTATGAAACAGACAGCAATGACATATTCTATGTAAGAATAGATAGAACAAGAAAATTACCTGTAACAGTTCTTTTAAGAGCAATTGGATTAGTTACAGATGACCAAATTGTTGAACTATTTGGAGAAGATGAAAAAATACTTGCTACTATAGCAAAAGACACAGTAAAAACAAGTGAAGAAGCAATAGTAGAAATATACAAAAAATTAAGACCAGGAGAACTTCCAACAGTAGATGCAGCAAGAAACTTATTTAACAATTTATTCTTTGATCCAAGAAGATATGATTTAGCAAAAGTAGGAAGATATAAATTTAATAAAAAATTAAATTTAGCATCAAGAATTGCTGGACAAGTAGCATTTAACGACATAATGAATAACGAAACAGGAGAAATATTAGTAGAAAAAGATAGTGTTATTTCAAAAGAAGCAGCAAAAGAAATTCAAAACTCAGGAATAAACATTGTTGATGTAAAAGTAAATGACAAAAAAGTAAGAATAATAGGAAATGGAACAGTAGATATTCATTCATATGTAGACACAGAAAAACTAGGAATAAAAATTAAAGAACTAGTAAATTACGAAGTGTTAAAAAATATTTTAGACAACACAGAAGAAAAAGACTTAAAGAAAGTAATAGAAGAAAGAGAAGAAGAATTAGTACCAAAACATATTGTAACAGAAGACATGATTTCATCAATCAACTACTTATTAAACTTACAATATGATTTAGGAAAAGTTGATGATATAGATCACTTAGGAAATAGACGTATAAGATGTGTTGGTGAATTACTACAAAACCAATTTAGAATAGGTCTTACAAGATTAGAAAGAGTTGTTCGTGAAAGAATGACAATACAAGACTTAGATGTTATAACACCACAAACATTAATAAATACAAAACCAATAACATCATCAATAAGAGAATTCTTTGGTAGTTCACAATTATCACAATTTATGGACCAAACAAACCCATTATCAGAATTAACACATAAAAGAAGAATTTCAGCATTAGGACCTGGTGGACTTTCTAGAGAAAGAGCAGGATTCGAAGTACGTGACGTTCACTATACACACTATGGAAGACTTTGCCCAATAGAATCTCCAGAAGGACCAAACATTGGATTAATTTCTGCACTTTCAACATTTGCAGTAATAAATGAATATGGATTTGTAGAAACACCATATAGAAAAATAGATCCAAAAACACACAAAATAACAGACGAAGTTGTATATATGACAGCTGACGAAGAAGATGGATGCGTTATAGCACAAGCAACAGAGCCAATGACAAAAGACGGAAAATTCAAAAATAAGATGGTAAGGGTAAGATACTTAGATGAAGTAACAGAAGTTGAACCAGATAGAGTAGATTACGTAGATGTATCACCAAAACAATTAGTATCAGTTGGTGCAGCTATGATACCATTCTTAGAGCATGATGATGCTAACCGTGCATTAATGGGAGCAAACATGCAACGTCAAGCAGTTCCTCTAATGATTACAGATTCGCCAATAGTTGGAACAGGTATAGAATATAAAGCAGCAAAAGACTCAGGAATAACAGTACTTGCAAAACATGATGGTGTAGTAGAAAAAGTTACTGGTGACGAAATAATTATAAAAACAAAATCAGGAGAAAAAGATACATACAGATTACGTAAGTTCAAAAGAACAAATGGTGGAACATGTATTAACCAACATCCAATAGTTGTAAAAGGAGAAAAAGTTAAAGCAAGAGATGTAATAGCAGATGGACCTTCTACACAAAATGGAGAAATGGCACTTGGTAAAAATGTTCTTATAGCTTTCACAACTTGGGAAGGTTATAACTACGAGGATGCTATATTATTAAGTGAAAGATTAGTAAAAGAAGATGTTTATACATCTATACATATAGAAGAATATGATTGCGAATGTCGTGATACAAAACTTGGAGCAGAAGAAATAACAAGAGATATTCCAAATATAGGTGAAGAAAACTTAAAAGACTTAGACGAAAACGGAGTTATAAGGATTGGTGCAGAAGTAAGACCAGGAGATATATTAGTAGGAAAGGTTACTCCAAAAGGAGAAACAGAGTTATCAGCAGAAGAAAGATTACTTCGTGCAATATTTGGAGAAAAAGCAAGAGAAGTAAGAGATACATCTTTAAGAGTACCACATGGAGAAGCTGGAACAATAGTAGATGTAAAAGTTTACAATAGAGACAATTCAGACGAACTTGGACCTGGAGTAAATGAAGTAATTAGAGTATATATAGCTCAAAAAAGAAAAATATCAGTTGGAGACAAAATGGCCGGACGTCATGGTAACAAAGGTGTTATTTCAAGAATATTACCAGTTGAAGATATGCCATTTATGCCAGACGGAACACCAGTTGATGTTGTTCTAAACCCATTAGGTGTGCCTTCTCGTATGAACTTAGGTCAAGTTTTGGAAGTTCATCTAGGTGCAGCTGCAAGATTACTAGGAATAAAAGTTGCAACACCAGTATTTGACGGTGCAACAGAAGAAGATATAGTAAAATTATTAAAAGAGTCTGGACTATCAGAAGATGGTAAAACAATACTTTATGATGGAAGAACAGGAGAACCATTTGATAAACCAATTACAGTTGGTGTAATGTATATGTTAAAACTTCACCACTTAGTTGATGACAAAATACATGCTCGTTCAACTGGACCATACTCATTAGTAACACAACAACCTCTAGGAGGTAAAGCTCAATTTGGTGGACAAAGATTTGGAGAGATGGAAGTTTGGGCACTAGAAGCATATGGTGCTGCATACACATTACAAGAAATCTTAACAATCAAATCTGATGATGTTGTAGGAAGAGTAAAAACTTACGAAGCAATAGTTAAAGGAGAAAACGTTCCAGAACCAGGAGTACCAGAAAGCTTTAAAGTTTTAGTAAAAGAACTACAAAGTTTAGGACTAGATGTTCGTCTATATTCAGAAGATGACAAAGAATTAGAGCTAAAAGAAAATATAGATGAAGGAATAGATTTTAACTTAGAAGAATTAAATAAAGTATTGCCAGAAGAAACAGCAGTTAATGATGAAGACTTAGAAGAATTTTCAACAGAAGAACTAGATGACGAAGAGCCACTAGACGAAGATGATTTGTTAGATGATGAAATGTTTGATAACGATTTAGGAAAAGACAATCTATTAAATGATGACGACATAATGGACGAATAAAAATTAAAATGCGAAAATATGGGCGCATGATTGCGCCCAAAACAAAAACTTAATTGAATAGAACAATATAAAATAAAATTAAATCACAAGAAGGAATTGTTCGAGCAGTGTATATTTAATTTTAGAGATATTGTGGCCTAATGCAGGGGCGCATAAGTGTACCTGCAAGAATGAAAAATGAAGAATAAATGATACAAAAATTCTTTAAATTTTTGAAGGGGGAAGAAAACCTTAATGGAAAACAAAGAAGTAAAAGATGAATTAGAAATATTCAACAAATTAAAAGTTGGGCTAGCATCTGATGACAAAATAAGAGAATGGTCAAAAGGTGAAGTAAAAAAACCAGAGACAATCAATTATAGAACATTAAAACCAGAAAAAGATGGATTGTTCTGCGAAAAAATATTTGGACCTACAAAAGACTGGGAATGTCATTGTGGAAAATATAAAAGAGTAAGATATAAAGGAATAATATGCGACAGATGTGGTGTTGAAGTAACAAAATCAAAAGTAAGACGTGAAAGAATGGGACATATAGAACTTGCTGCACCAGTTGCACACATTTGGTATTTTAAAGGAATTCCAAGTAGAATAGCTTTAGTATTAGATATTTCACCAAGAAGCCTAGAAAAAGTTATATACTTTGCATCTTACATAGTAATAGATAAAGGAACATCAGACTTAACAAAATGCCAGATCTTAACAGAAAAAGAATACAGAGAAGCAGAAGAAAAATTTGGTAAAGGTTCATTTGTTGCTAAAATGGGAGCAGAAGCAATAAGAACATTATTGCAAGAAGTTGATATAGAAAAATTATCAGCAAAACTTAAAAAAGAAATAGAAAAAGCAAGTGAACAAAAAAGAGCAAAACTTATAAAAAGATTAGATACAGTAGAAAGTTTTAGACTATCTGGTAACAAACCAGAATGGATGATAATGAGTGTTATTCCAGTAATACCACCAGAGTTAAGACCAATGGTTCAATTAGATGGTGGAAGATTTGCTACATCAGATTTAAATGATTTATATAGAAGAGTTATAAACAGAAACAATAGATTAAAAAGATTATTAGAATTAGGTGCACCAGAAATAATTGTAAGAAACGAAAAAAGAATGTTACAAGAATCTGTAGATGCATTAATAGATAATGGAAGACGTGGAAGACCAGTAACAGGTGCCGGAAACAGAGCATTAAAATCTTTATCAGATATGCTAAAAGGAAAACAAGGACGTTTCCGTCAAAACTTATTAGGAAAACGTGTTGACTACTCAGGACGTTCAGTTATTGTTGTAGGACCAGAACTAAAAATTTATCAATGTGGACTTCCAAAAGAAATGGCAATAGAGCTATTTAAACCTTTTGTAATGAAAGAATTAGTTGGAAGAGGATTAGCACACAACATAAAAAATGCAAAAAGAATGGTAGAAAAATTAAGACCAGAAGTATGGGATATATTAGAAGAAGTAATTACTGATCATCCAGTAATGCTAAACCGTGCTCCTACACTACATAGACTAGGTATTCAAGCATTTGAACCAGTATTAGTAGAAGGAAGAGCAATAAAACTTCATCCATTAGTTTGTACAGCATTCAATGCTGACTTCGACGGTGACCAAATGGCAGTTCACGTTCCATTATCACCAGAAGCACAAGCAGAAGCAAGATACTTAATGTTATCTGTAAACAACCTTTTAAAACCACAAGATGGTAAACCAGTTACAGTACCAACACAAGATATGATACTTGGTAGTTACTATCTAACAATGCAAATAGATGGAGAAAAAGGTGAAGGTATGTACTTTAAAGACGTTGACGAAGCATTACTTGCTTACCAAAATGGAGACGTTGGATTACATGCAAAAATAAAAGTAAGAGTAACAAAGGAAATAGATGGAGAAAAGAAAACAAAAACAATAGTAGCAACAGTAGGAAGACTTATATACAATGAAGAAATTCCACAAGATTTAGGATTTGTAGATAGAACAGACCCAGAAAAAGAATTTGACCTAGAAATAGACTTTGCAGTTATGAAAAAGAATCTAGGAACAATTATTGCGAAATGTATAGATAAACATGGATTAAACAGATCAGCAGAATTACTAGACTATATTAAAGCATTAGGATATAAATATGCTACAAAAGGTGCATTTACAGTGTCTGTACATGATGTTGCAGTACCAAAAGCTAAAAAGAAAATATTAGCAGATAGTGAAAAACAAGTAGAAGAAGTATGGAAACAATATAAACGTGGTTTAATAACAGAAGATGAAAGATATTCATCAATAATTAAAATATGGGAAAAAGCAACAAATGATGTTACAGATGCAATGAAAGACAACTTTGATGAATTAAACCCAATATACATGATGGCTCAATCAGGAGCAAGAGGTAACATGAACCAATTACGTCAAATCGCAGGTATGCGTGGACTTATGGCTAATACATCTGGTAAAGCAGTTGAAATACCAATTAGATCTTGCTTTAGAGAGGGACTTGATGTTCTAGAATACTTCATTTCTTCACATGGTGCTAGAAAAGGTTTAGCAGATACAGCTTTAAGAACAGCCGATTCTGGATACTTAACAAGAAGATTAGTTGATGTTGCTCAAGACATAATCGTAAGAGAACATGACTGTGGAACAACAGAAGGAATAGAAATAGAAGATATTAAAGATGGAAATCAAATAATAGAAAAATTACATGAAAGACTAATAGGAAGATATGCACTTCATGATATAGTAAATCCAACAACAGGTGAATTAATTGTTGATAATGATACACTAATTACACCAGACATAGCAGATAAAATTATAAATGCTGGAATAAACAAAGTAGAAGTTCGTTCAGTATTAGAATGTAAAACAAAACACGGTGTATGTGCTAAATGTTATGGTATGGGACTTGCAACAAGAAAAGAAGTAAACATAGGAGAAGCAGTTGGTATTATAGCAGCACAATCAATTGGTGAACCAGGTACACAGCTTACAATGAGAACATTCCATACAGGTGGTGTAGCTGGAGGAGATATTACACAAGGTTTACCTAGAGTTGAAGAGTTGTTTGAAGCTAGAAAACCAAAAGGATTAGCAGTAATTTCCGAAATAGATGGAACAGTAAAAATAGAAGAAGTTAAAAAGAGAAAAGAAGTTACAGTTACAAGCAAAGACAACTCAAAAACATATGTTATTAGCTTTGGTTCAAAACTAAAGGTAAAAGAAGGAGACCAAATAAAAGCTGGTGATCCAATTACAGAAGGTTCAATAAATCCAAATGAAATATTAGATATAAAAGGACCAGAAGGAGTATATAATTATTTAACATCAGAAGTACAAAAAGTTTATAGAAACCAAGGTGTTGATATCAACGATAAACATATAGAAGTTATAGGAAGACAAATGTTAAAAAGAATTAGAGTTGATGATAATGGGGATACTTCAATGTTTGCAGGTTCATTAGTAGATATACATGAATTTAATGAAGAAAACGAAAAAATAAAAGAAGAAGGACTAAGACCAGCAACAGGAACAAGAGCATTACTAGGTATAACAAAAGCATCATTAGCAACAGAAAGTTTCTTATCAGCAGCATCATTCCAAGAGACAACAAGAGTATTAACAGAAGCTGCAATAAAAGGAAAAGTAGATTCATTAATAGGTCTAAAAGAAAATGTAATCATAGGAAAATTAATTCCAGCAGGAACAGGAATGCCAGGTTACAGAAACATAAAGATAAATACAGAAGAACAAGAAGAACAAACAGGCGAATCAGTAGAATAAACAAAAACCTCAATAGATATTTAAAATCTATTGAGGTTTTTTGTTGGACAGAAAAATTGTAATGTTAAAATTTAAAATCTTTATTGCTTTATAATAATCTAAATGGTAGAATTAGACTAATAAAGCAAAAGATTAGGAGGAGTTTTATATGAAAAAATCATCAATAGTAATTTTAGCAGTAATAGCAATTGTAATTATTATAATTGCAATGTTTGTATCAAGTTATAATAACATTGTTGCAAAAGCAGAAGAAGTAGATAATAAATTTGCTGCAGTTGATACACAATTACAAAGGAGAGCAGATTTAATACCGAATTTAGTTAATACAGTAAAGGGGTATGCGAAACAAGAACAAGACGTTATAAACTCAGTAACAGAAGCAAGAGCAAAATTGGCTGGGGCTACAACAGTTTCGGACAAAGCAAAAGCAGATGAAGAATTAACAAGTGCATTAAACAGATTAATGGTAGTAGTTGAAAATTATCCAGATTTAAAATCTTCACAAAACTTTATTCAACTTTCAGACGAGTTATCAGGAACAGAAAATCGTATTGCAACAGCAAGAAGAGACTATAACGAAGCTGTAAAAGAATATAATTTAAAAATTAAAAGATTTCCTACAAATTTAATGGCAGGAATGTTTGGATATAGTCAAAGAGATTATTTTGAAGCTTCAGAACAAAGTAAGGAGGTTCCAAATGTTAACTTTGACTAAAAACAAAAAGCTCTTTGGACTAATAATGCTAATATTTACAATATTAGCATTTTATTATACAACATACGCGGTAGTAAGTCCTAAAACTAATTTTTATGTGAATGACTATGCAGATGTATTATCAGAAGAAACAGAAAACTATATATTAAATTCAAATATTGATTTGCAGAGTAAAACAAAAGCACAAATTGTAGTTGTAACTGTCAAAACTTTAGATGGAAAAACAATAGAAGAATATGCAACAGAGTTATTTAGAGAATTTGGAATAGGGGATAAGGAAAAAAATAATGGAGTACTTTTATTATGTTCTACAGGGGATAGAATGTTTAGAATAGAAGTAGGTTATGGGCTAGAAGGAGCATTACCAGATGGAAAAACAGGAAGAATACAAGATCAATATATAATTCCATATTTGAAAAACGATAACTATGATGAAGGAATAAAAAATGGATTTAGTGCAATATTAGAAGAAGTCTGCAAAGAGTATAATATAGAAATTTCAGGAGCACAAAAATCAAAGTTAGTACAAGATAGCTCTGATGAAGTTTTTATGGTTTTAATAATGATTTCTTTAATAATATCAACAATTATGAAATTTATTTCTAAAAATATAGTTAAATTGATTTATTTAGGTATTATATTTATTGTTTCTTGGATAGTTATAAAGTCTTTTAGTATTGCAATAATAATTTTGCTAATTAATATGGCAATAGTTTTTGTTAAAGATCTTGGTGGAGATTATTCTGGAGGAGGAAGTTCTTCAGGAGGAGGATTTTCTGGTGGCGGAGGGTCTTCCGGTGGCGGAGGGTCTTCCGGTGGCGGAGGAAGTTCGAGAAGTTTTTAACAAATAGAATGAGAAAAAAAGTTATGCAAATTGGAATTTGTGTGAGGGGGAATTCTAGGGACTGTCCCTTAAAATCACCAAACCTGGGGATTTTGGGGACTGTCCTGAATTCATCCGAAACTAAACAAATTCCAATTTATTTAATAAAAAAATAAAATAATTTATAATTTTGGTTGAAATGAGGCAAATGTAATGTTACAATAAAAATGTTGTAAAATATGACAAAAAAAGTGGAAAAATGAAGAGAATTGTATAAAACTCTTCAAAAATCGAATAGGGGGACTAGCATGAACGATATTAAAGTTTTTGCCTGCAATTCAGCAGAAGAATTTACAAAAGAAATATGTGATAATTTAGGAATTGAAATGGGACAAAAAGATTCCTTTAAATTTGCAAATGATAACAATTTTGTACAACTAAAAGAAACAGTTAGAGAAAAAGACGTATACATTGTACAAACAACACAGCCACCAGTTAATGAAAGAATAATGGAGTTACTAATAACTGTAGAAGCAGCTAAAAGAGCAGGAGCAAGAAGAGTAACAGCAGTTTTACCATACTTCATGTATTCAAGATCAGATAAAAAAGATCAATCAAGAGTGCCAGTAACAGCAAAATTAATGGCAACATTGTTAGAAGCAGCAGGAGTAGATCATGTTCTTACATGTGACCTACATAATCCAGCAATCCAAGCATATTTTAATATAATATGTGATAGAGTAACAGCAAAACACTTATTGGAGAAATATTTCCAAGAAAAACAAATAAAAGATATGGTAGTTGTAGCAACAGATGCAGGAAGTTCAAAAAAAGCATATAAATATTCTAAATTCTTTGAGTGCCCACTAGCGTTAATAGATAAAAGAAGAGAATCAAACAATGACAATGCAGTAGCAACAAACATAATAGGAGATATAGAAGGTAAAACAGCAGTAATATTTGATGATGAAGTTAGCACAGCAGGAACTTTAGTAGAAGCAGCACATATATTAAAAGAACATGGAGCAAAGGAAATTTATGCAGGAGCAACACATGGAGTACTAGTAGGACCAGCAATAGAAAGAATAGAAAAATCACCAATAAAAGAATTAGTAGTAACAAATACAATTCCAATTGAGCCAGAAAAAAGAATAGACAAAATAAAAGTAGTTTCAATAGCACCTCTATTTGCGGAAGCAATAAAAAGATTAAATGAAGCAAAACCATTAGGAGATTTATTCGAATACGACAAATAAGATGGTACTCTAAAATGTAGAGAAAATGTAGGGGTCGCACTCCTGAGCGACCCATTCTTCGAAGGCATTTCTTAAATAATATTTTTCCCAAAAACCAAATCTAAATTATTGACAATTATTAACTTTTAATATATAATAGTAAAAGTTAAAAAATCCCACAAGACGAGGCAGATAGCAGTAGTGATAGTGAGGGGAGGGAAATAAATGTCAGAAGTTAAAGTTAATAATGGTAATATAGAAGACGCATTAAAAAGATTTAAAAGACAATGCGTAAGAAATGGTGTTCTACAAGAGGTTAGAAAAAGAGAACATTACGAAAAACCAAGTGTAAAAAGAAAGAAAAAATCAGAAGCAGCAAGAAAAAGAAAATTTTAAAAGTATTAAAGGTGGAAGTTAGGAGGAATAGCTTTCATCTTTTTTGTTTAAAGGAGGAAAAAATATGTTAAAAGAAAAATTAATGGAAGACTTAAAAGAAGCAATGAAGGAAAAAGAAGTATTAAAGAAGAATGTTGTTCAAATGATAAGAGCAGCAATTTTGCAAGTAGAAAAAGACAAACAAATAGAACTAAATGATGATCAAATATTAGAAATAATAGCAAAAGAAGCTAAAAAAAGAAAAGAATCATTGGCAGATTACGAGAAAAGCGGAAGAGAAGACTTGATAAATCAAGTTAAAGAAGAAATAGAAATAATAAATAAATATCTTCCAGAACAAATGGAAAAAGAAGAAATAGAAAAAATAGTAAAAGAAATAGTAGAAGAAACAGGAGCAACAACAATAAAAGACATGGGAAAAGTAATGAAAATTACAAAAGAAAGAATAGGAACAAGAGCAGATGGAAAAGATATAAGTGATGCAGTTAAGAAAATATTGGCATAAATAAAATAAAAAGGAGAATCTATAATGGCATATATAACAAAAGAAATAAAAAAAGGTATAAAATTACATTGCATAGAAACAGAAAAATTTAAAACAAATTTGTTAGCAATGTTTATAACACTACCATTAACAAGAGAAAACGTTACATTTGATAGTGTTATACCAGCTGTTCTTAAAAGAGGAACAGAAAAATTAAAAACACAAGAAGAAATTTCAAAGAAATTAGAAAACATGTATGGTGCAGCTTTTGATTGCGGTATAGAAAAAATAGGAGATAACCATGTAATTAAATTTTATTTAGAAGCACTAAACGATAATTTTATACCAAAAGAAGCAAATCAAGATTTGTTAAGAGAAAGCGTAGAGCTTTTACTAGATATAATATTAAACCCATTAGTAGAAAACAATGCATTTAAATCAGACTATGTTAGCTCAGAAAAAGAGAACATAAAAGTTTTAATAGAATCAAAAATAGATAATAAAGATGCATATGCATTTAACAGATGTGTTGAAGAAATGTATAAAGACAAACCTTATGGGTTATACAAATATGGATATATAGAAGATTTAGATAAAATAAATGAAAAAAATCTCTACAACTATTACAAAGAATTAATTGCAAATAGTAAAATAGACATATTTATTTCTGGTGCTTTAAACGCAGAAAAAACAGCAAAAGTAGTAGAAGAAAATGAGAACATTAAAAAACTTTCAGAAAGAGATGGCAAACGTATACTAGGTGGAGAAAAATCTATAGAGAGCAAAGAAATCCACACAATAGAGGAAAAGATGGATATAACACAAGGAAAACTAGTAATGGGATTAGATGTAGAAAACATAAATGAAGAAGATAAATTTAAAGTAGCAATATATAATGTAATACTAGGAGAAAGTGCTACATCAAAATTATTCCAGAATGTAAGGGAAAAAGCAAGCTTGGCATATACAGCACGTTCAAATTATGTAAGGCAAAAGTCAAATATATATATTAGATGTGGAATAGAAATAGCAAATTATGAAAAAACAGTAGAAATAATAAAAGAACAATTAGAAGACATGAAAAATGGTAAATTTACCGAAGAAGATATAAAAAATGCAAAAAAATATATGACATCAGGAATAGAATCAATACAAGATGAACAAGATTCAGAAATAACATATTATTTAGGACAAGAACTATCACAAAAATTAACAACATTTAAAGAATATGCACAAAAAATAGAAGAAGTTACAGCAGAAGATGTAAAAGAAGTAGCAAATAAAATAAAAATAAATACAATATATTTTTTGAGAAATTAGAGATACAAAGGGAACTTCTAAGGACTGTCCTGAATTGTAAATGTAATATATTGCAAACGTTGTAGGGGTCGCCGCCCTTGGCGACCCGGAGACATCGTAGACTTTGCAATGTACATGCTTTACACCAATTCAATTGCGGGTCGCCGAAGGCGGCGACCCCTACTTCCAACCTCGAATATACAGAAAAAGGAGAGAAACTATGCAAATTATAGAAAACTTACAAGTCAAAGAAAAATTATATACCGAAAAATTAGAAAATGGCTTAAATATAATGATTATACCTAAAAAGGGTATAAAGAAAAAATATGTAATGTGGGCAACACATTATGGTTCAATGGACAATAAATTTGTTGTGCCAGGAGAAGATAAAGAAACAGAGGTTCCAGACGGCGTTGCACACTTTTTAGAGCATAAAATGTTCGAACAACCAAATGGGACAAATAGTTTAGATACATTAACAGCACTAGGAGTAAATGCGAATGCATATACAACAACAAATCACACAGCATATTTATTTGAATCAACAGATAACTTCTATGAAGCATTAGATGAACTTATGGATTATGTACAACATCCATACTTTACAGACCAAAATGTGGAAAAAGAAAAAGGCATTATAGGTCAAGAAATAATGATGTATGACGACTATCCAGATTGGGCTGTATACATGAATGCTTTAAAATGCATGTATAAAAATAATGCAATAACAATAGATATAGCAGGTTCAATAGATTCAATAGCAAAAATAGACAAAGATGTATTATATAAATGCTACAATACATTTTATAATCCTTCAAATATGGTAATGGGATTTTGCGGAGATTTTGAACCAGAAGAATTAATAAAAGAAATAAAGAAAAGATTAATAGAAAAACCAAATCAAGGAGAAATAAAAAGAATTTACGATCCAAAAGAAGAGGGAATTGTTAGCAAAAGCAAAAAAACTCAAATGGAAGTAAGCATGCCAATTTTTGTAATAGGAATAAAAGATGATACTTCAAATGCAAAAGAAGAAATAGTAAAAAAACATTTAGCAATAGAAATATTATTAAACATGATTATAGGAAAAAGCTCTAGAACATACAAAAAATTATATGAAGAGCAACTATTAATATCAGAACCATTTGTAGAATATGAATTTGGAGATAATTTTGCACATATAGCAATAACAGGACAATCAAAAAATCCAGAATTAGTATTAAAAGAAATACAAGAAGAAATAAATAATCTAAAACAAGACGGATTAGATGAAGAACACTTTAACAGAATAAAAAATATGCTTTATGGAACAGCTGTAAAAGAATTTAACAATGTTTCAGATATAGTAAGAATGTTCGTTTCAGACTACTTTAAAGGAATAAACAGTTTTGACTATTTAGAAACATATAAACAAATTACAAAAGAATATGCAAAACAAATTTTAAATAATGTGTTTAAAGAAGAAAACACAATAATATCAGTAGTAGAGCCAAAAGATAAAACAAATTAACTTATAAAAATAGAGGTAAAAATGAACACTATTACATTTCCAGGACTAAATTTAATATTTAATATATCTAGAATAGCATTTTCAATAAATAGCATACACATTTATTGGTATGCTATTCTAATAGTTTTAGCCATTATTATTGGAATAATAATATTTAAAGTAAATGACCGGAAAGTATGGAATAAAATTTGCAGATATAATAGACTTATGCATATTTTTAATACCAATTTCAATAATATGTGCAAGGTTGTACTATGTATTATTTGAGATAAACTATTACATAAAAGAACCATTGCAAATTTTCAATTTAAGAAATGGCGGACTTGCAATATATGGTGGAATAATAGGTGGAGCAGTTACCTGTTATATATATTGCAAAAAGAAAAAAATAGATATACTGGATTTATTAGACTTTATAGCACCGTGTTTAGCACTTCGGACAAGCAATAGGAAGATGGGGAAACTTCATAAATGCAGAAGCATACGGTACACAAACAAATTTACCATGGAGAATGGGAATATATGAAGCTGGAAAATATATAGAGGTACATCCAACATTTTTGTATGAGTCAATATCAACACTTACAATATTTATAATACTTACAGTAGTATCTAAAAATAGAAAATTCAAAGGTCAAATAACATATTTATACTTAATAATGTATTCATTTGCAAGAGCAATAATAGAAGGATTAAGAACAGATAGCTTAATGTTAGGACCAATAAGAATATCACAGGCTTTGTCAATAATTATATTCATAATGACGGTGATAGCGTATATTAAAAGAGTAAAATCAGATAAATTGGAATTTGTGTGAGGGTGAATTCTAGGGACTGTCCCTTAAAATCACCAAACCTGGGGATTTTGGGGACTGTCCTGAATTCATCCGGAACTAAACAAATTACAATTTGTCGTTTTTTTTTATTTCTTGACAAAATGAAAAACAAAATATATTAAAATCTAAACAGATGTTAAAAAATAGAGAAATATGACATACGAAATTTATTCAAAAAACAGCATTTTTGCTGTTTTTTTATTGACCTAAATGTAAAAATATGGTATTTTATTAATATACAAAAGAAAAAATTAATAAAAGGAGTGAAAAGTCTATGCTAGATGAAGAAATCCTAGAATTAAGACGAAAATTAAATGAAAGTATAACAAAAGAGAAGGATTATACATATATATATACCCTAAGCCTAGAATTAGATGAATTAATAACAAGATACTATAATAAAAAAATAAGAACAAGAATATATACGAAAGACAGAAGATAATGTCATAATAAAAAACAGTTTAAATATAAAAAAATATTTAAACTGTTTTTTTTAATTTGTATTTACAAATTAACATTTTATATGCTAAAATAACATAAAATAGCACAAGAAAATGAAAAATGTTGAAATAAAAGGAAAACTGTGGTATAATTTATTTATCTAAAAGTAAGTAGGTGAAGAAAAATGAGAAAAACAAATAAAAAAACTCTTTTTAATATAACATCAGTTTTATTAATGACTTTACTTTTAATTTACTTATTTACTACAAATATTTATGCTTCTATAACCCCAAGCTATTATAAGCCTACTTCTGGAGGAGGTTCCCAAAAGTTATTTTCTAAGGCGGGAGAGGTATTAGGAGCAGTGCAATTAATAGGTAGCATAGTATCTGCAGTTACTTTAGCTATTATAGGAATTAAATATGTTGTAGGAAGCGTAGAAGAAAAAGCAGAATATAAAAAAACAATGTTACCATATTTAATTGGTGCGATACTAGTTTTTGCAACATCAAATTTGGTACATATAATATATGAAATAGGAAAAGACATAAATAGTTAAAAAGGAGTGGTAATATGAATAAAAGTATATTGATAAAAATTTTAGTATTATTTATATTATCAACAATGCTAATTATGCAAACAACATATGCTGCAGATAGCGTTCTAGATGCAGGAGAAGGATTTATTGATACGGGAAAGAGTCAAACGTCACCAATTAAAGAGTCACAAATAAAAACAGTATCAGATCAAATATACAATATTTTATTAGCAATAGGAACAGTTATAGCAGTAATAATAGGAGCAATACTTGGAATTCAATTTATGGTAGGAAGTATGGACGATAAGGCAAAGGTAAAAGAAAGCTTAATACCATTTGTAATTGGATGTGTAATAATATTTGGAGCATTTGGAATTTGGAAAATAGTTGCTACAATACTACAAGATGTGTAATTATAATATAGTTATTAAAGTTATTCTATTAACTAGAATATTTTAAATATAAAAAAATAATGAAAGGGGTATTAATTATGAATACTAAGAAGATTTCAAAAATAGTATCTGTATTAATGATAGTTGCAATGTTAGCTATGGCTTCAACAGTTGTATTTGCACAATCAACAGATCCAAGAACAATAACACCACTACAAGGAACAGGAACAGGTTCTGTTAAAAGCTTAGGACAACAAATATTAGGTATAGTACAATTAGTTGGTTCAATTGCAGCAGTTGTAGTTTTAGTTGTATTAGGTATTAAATACATGATGGGAAGCGCAGAAGAAAAAGCAGAATACAAAAAAACAATGATACCATACATAATTGGTGCAGTTTTAATATTTGCAGCATCAAATGTAGCAGGTATGATTTACGATTGGGCAAGCACAATAAAATAAATAAAAATAATAGCCGTATGGCTATTATTTTTTTGCCAAAAATCGGGTAATTATTACAAAAACATTACAAATATATGAAATTTATATTTTTACGCCAAAAATGTTACAATTTAGCCAAAAATTTGTTATAATAGATATAACTATAAAAAGGTACTAAGGAGGAATTCATTTTGGGAACATATGAGATACCTAGAAATGTAAAGGGAGAAGGAAGAATATTATTCATTTTTACTCCTAAATCTTTAATATACACGGCAATAACTGCGGCTATAGGATTAGTATTTTATTTTATTTTAAAGGCAATAGGACTTGGAATTGTAGGGATAATAATAGCTGTAATCTTTGCTGCAATAGGATGGGCAATAGGAATGTTAAAGGTTCCAGAAATACCATCATTAAAATTTACAACACAAACAAGTGGGCAAAATATCGATGATGTTATAAAAAGAGCAATAAAATTTCATGCAAAGAAGAAAAAAATATATGTGTATACAAAGGAGGAAAATGATAATGGAGATAACTAGTATATTTGTGATAATTGCAGCAATATTAGTTTTTATTATATTAATATTAGCATTAGTTTATTGGAAAATGAGCCTAGATGAGAAAAATGGAAAAGAAAAAAAACATACAGAGATTAAAGAACAGGGAACAAAACAACAAACTAAAGTCCCACAATCATATAATAAACAATCAATTTTTTCATTTATGGAATTTGATAAAATAGAAGATAACATGATTGTACAAAAAAATGGGAAAAGATATTTAATGGTTGTAGAATGCCAAGGAATAAATTATGATTTAATGTCTAGAATGGAAAAAAATGCAGTAGAAGAAGGGTTTTCACAATTTTTAAATACATTGAGACACCCAATTCAAATATATACACAAAGTAGAACAATAAATTTAGATAGCAGTTTAGAAAATTATAAACATAGAGTAGATGGAATAAAAGAAGAGTTGGATAGAAAAGAAAATCAATATAAACAAATGGTTCAATCTGGAAGATATGACGAAAAACAATTACAAAAATATAAATTAGAAATAACAAAACAAAGAAACTTATATGAATATGGAAAAGATATAATTTTTAACACAGAAAGAATGAGCTTGAATAAAAATGTACTTAGAAAACAATATTACATAGTAATTCCGTATTATTCATCAGAAGCAGGAAATGATTTATTTGATAAAGATGAAATTAGAAATATAGCTTTTTCTGAGCTTTATACAAAAGCTCAATCAATAATAAGAACTTTGGCAGGATGTAGTGTAACGGGAAAAGTATTAGATTCATATGAACTTGTGGATTTATTATACAACGCATATAATAGAGACGAGGCAGAAACATATGGAATGAAAAAAGCATTACAAGCAGGATATGATGAATTATACATAACGGCACAAGATGTATTAGATAAAAAAATAAAAACATTAGATGCACAAATACAAGAAAAAGCAATGGAAGAAGCTAGAACAGCAATAGAAGAAGTTAAATCTGAAAAACAAAAACAATTAGAACAAAAAGAATTAACAATGGATGACCTAATAGCAGATATGGCAGCACAGATATTAGAGGAAAGCAAAAGTTATATAGGGCAAGATGTAGCAAAAGAAGCAAAAAAGAGAATAAAAACAAAAGATAAAGGAGGGGAAAAAGATGGCAAAAAAGCAAAAGCAAAATCAACTAGCAGAACTACAAAATAGTATTGCTGAAAATGAAAATGGTTATGGACTATTAAAAAAGAAAACAATAAAAGAATTAATTGCTCCATCTGGAATAGATGCTTCAAATATAGATAGATTAGAAATAATATCGACAACAACTAGATTTGCAAGAACATTTTTTATATCAGCATTACCACGTATGGCTACATTCCCGGAACTTTTAAGAGATATGTATATGTTTGGAGATATAAACACATCAATATATATCAATCCAATAGCAGAATCAAGATCTCAAAATGAGCTAAATAAAGTTATAAATGAACTAGAAACAGAAAGAATTGTAGCTTATGACAAAGGAAATATAAATAGAGAGAGCTTATTAGCACAAAAAAGAGTAGAAGCAGAATCTTTAAGAGATGAAATAGCAGCAGGATTTAATAAACTTTATGAAGCTTCAATTGTTTCAACATTGTTTGCATATAATTTACAAGATTTAGACAGATTAACAAAATTATTAGCAACAGAAATGTCAAAATCATTAATAGATATAAAATCAGCATGGGGCATACAAGAAGAGGGATTTCAATCAAACTTACCATTAATGGAAGACAAAATAAAGAAGATTCACACATTTGACCGTAGATCGATGGGAACAGTATTTCCATTTACTACATCAGAAGTAGGACATCCAACAGGTGTTCCACTAGGATTTAATAAACAAACAGGTGTGCCAATTTTATTTGATAATTTCCATCCAAGCTTAACAAATTATAATATGGTTATATTTGCTAAATCTGGTGCTGGTAAATCTGTTACAATGAAAACGCTAATTTCAAGATCTTCTGTTCTTATGGGAATAGAAAGTTTGGCACTAGATGCTGAAGGTGAGTATACAGTAGTTGCAGAGGCCCTTGGAGGAATAAATGTAGTAATAAGCCCTAATTCACAAACAATTATAAACTTATTTGATATAGAAATAGAAAAGGTAAAAGATGAAATAACAGGGAGAGAAAGGCCTATATTAAATGTAGAGAACAAAGTAGAGGACGTAACACAAGCACTTTTAACAATGGCGAGAGGAAGTACAAGAAGTACAGAAGTAAACGAACTTACAAAACAAATAATATCAGAATCAGTGGCAGAAGAATATGCAAGAGTGGGAATTACAGCAGATCCAGCAAGTTTATATGAATCAGATAGTGTAATTTCTGGAGATGCTTTAGGGAAAAGAAAAAAAGAAATGCCAACAATTGGTTCTTGGTATAAAAGAATAGTAGAAAAGGCAAAGCAAAATGATAATTCAGATTATAGATTCCATTACAGCTATTTAATAAAAGTTATGAAACAATATGTAAGAGAATTAAATGGACAAATGGCATATTTCGATGGGCAATCTACATTTGAACTATTAGATGGAGCACCATTTATAAACTTGGATATATCTCAATTGGAGGAAAGATTTGCAAGACCACTTGCACAACAAATATTACTTTCTTGGATTTGGGAAAAATATGTTAAAAAGAATAGTGAAGATAGAACAAAAGCAACTAAAAAAAGAGTTTTAGTTGATGAAGCTTGGATGCTTCTTCCATATCCAGAAGCAGTAGATTTTTTAAACACAATGGCAAGACGTGCAAGAAAAAGAAATGTATCACTTGCAATAATTTCTCAAAGATTCCAAGATTTCTATGAAAAACCAGAAGCACAAGCGGTTTTAACATCATCAGATACAAAACTATTTTTAGCACAAGATAAATCAGAAATAAACTACTTAAAAGAGGTATTTAAGTTAAGTGAAGGAGAAGCTGGATTCTTAGTAACTTGCTTAAAAGGTGAAGGATTACTTAAAGTAGGAGCGGATACAGCAATATTACAAATTAAGCCTACAAGAAAAGAGTTTGAGTTTGTAGAAACAAACTTAAATAAAATAGCACAAATGAAACAATCGAGAGAAAGTTAAAATATAGGAGGAAACAATGAAAAATATTGCTAGTAAAAAAACAACTCAAAAAATATTTTTAATAGTTTTAACAGTGCTATTATTTAGTTGCATCGTGCCAAATTATTCAATGGCACTAAGGCCATCTGATAATGGAACGGATACACATTCGTACAATCCAGTAAAGATAGATTCAGAGATAACGGTAGAAGATGTTAGCTTTGATGGTGGAACTTTATTAACTCCAATAAAAAAATTATGCTATACTGTTGGAGATGCAATTATGACTATAGCTCAAAAAATAGTTATAGGAAATAAATTTACTGTTCCATGTGCAAATGTTACACCAGTTGGAGATAAAGGAACAGGAGAAGGTCATGATGCATGGGATGATGCTGGCGATAACAATATAAAGTACCCAGCATATTTATACCTTACACCAGAATCAATTTTTAGAAATCAAATTGCTTCATTAAATCCAAACTTTATTAATGCGATTAATATGGATGGAACATTGGAGAAAGCATTAGGTGGAGACGATGATGTAGTGATGGATGGAAAAACATCTACTTCACATGCTGATAATGTAGAAAAAAATTTGAATGTGTTGAGATCAACAATTGCTAAATGGTATGTTGCAATAAGGAACTTTTCACTAGTTGGATTACTTTCTGTTCTAGTATACATAGGTATAAGAGTTGTAATATCAAGTACAGCATCAGATAAAGCTAAGTACAAACAAATGATTTCGTCTTGGGTAGGTGCAATATGTTTAATATTTTTATTACATTATATAATGGCATTTACATTTACCCTAACAGAAAATTTAACTGATTTGTTTAATTCAAATATGGGCAATCCAGGAATTAAATTGCCTAGTGTTGTCGGAGATGATGCAAAATTTACATTTAATGATAAAACAAATAATGAAAAATTTAGTGAAGTGTTGAGCAAGTTACAAGGAGAACACTTGGTAATCAAGGGAAATGTTTTTAATGCGAACAATGAAATTACAGGAGTTGCTAACTTAATGCAATATGCTAGATTATATGCTAATTTAAATGGCGCTTCTGGATTAGGATATACAATAACATACTTATTTCTAGTTGGATTTACAGTGATATATTTTGCTAAATATATAGGAAGGTTTATAAGAATAGCATTTTTAACATTGATTGCACCATTAATAACACTTACATATCCAATAGATAAATTAAATGATGGGCAAGCGCAGGCATTTAATATGTGGCTTAAAGAGTTTACATTTAATGTTTTAATACAACCATTTCATTTGTTAATATATATGATATTTATTAGTTCAGCACTAGAGTTTGCAAATTCAAATATAATATATACAATTGTTGTATTGGGATTTATGACACAAGCAGAAAAACTATTGAGAAAAATGTTTGGCTTCGAAAAGGCGTCTACAATGGGAGCATTTTCTGGAGCAGCGGCAGGTTCTATGCTTGCAAATGTTGCTGGTAAAATAGGAAATAAAGTTGCAAAGGGTAAAGGCGGATCCGGTGGAAACGGTGGATCTGGCGGAAGTGGTGATGGAGCTAGTCAACCAGATAGAATTCGTGCGAAAGAAGATCCATATGATGGATTGAATCCAAGAGATGGTAATGGACAAAGCCAACAAAATAATAATGAACCAATTCAAAATTCAGGAAACAATTTTAATAATAACGATTTAGATGAAGAAGGAAAAACAATAGAATCAGAGAGAGCGGCGTTAGATTCTTTATTAGATGAAGGAACAACACCAGGAGCTGATTGGTCTGATGACGATTATAAGGCATATCAAGAATTGGAAAAAGAGCAAGAAGAACAAGAGCAAAATACAATTCCAATGCAGGAACAAAATTCAGAACTTGAGGCAGAAGATAGCAATGATTTAACAAAAGGACAAATGGTAGGAAATGCTGTAAAAGCAGTTGCAAGAAACAAGGCAATGAGATTAGGAAATAAAACGGGTTCACATTATATAAATGCATGGAAGGCAACAAAAGGAATGGGCGGAAAAGCTCGTGCAAAAGCACTTGGAAAAGAAGCATGGAATGGTGCTAAAGTGGTTGCACCAAAAGCTTTAAAACTAGGAGCAAGAACGGCTGGAAGATACACGTTTGCTGGAACAGCAGCATTAATTTCTGGATCGGCAGCATTAATGTCTGGTGACCCAAGTAAAATAGCCTCTGCTGTAGGAATAGCAGCAACAGCAGGATCAAAGACAGGTAGAGTAGTTGCTGATAAAGGAATATCAAGAGTATCGAAAGATTGGAATATAGCAAAAAGAGGATATTATGGTAAAGATTATGCAGCTAAGCAAGAGGCAGCTTTGAATGACAAATGGAAAAATGATGCGGAAATAGATGATAAATATAGAGAAGCTTTTGGAAATGAGAATTTTAAAGCTGCAAAAGAGGCAGCTCTTGAAATGAGAGAAAACTATGGAACTACTGATGATGATCAGATTATAAAATCATTAAAAATGACAAGCGAATTTGGAGGAGAAAAGGCAGCAAAAGAAGCAACAAAAGCAAATACAGAAGTGCCAACACTTGAGCTAGCAAAAAGAATTCCAGCATTTGCAAAAGGAATTAGTGATGATATGTATGATGATTATGATAGGTACAATACAGGAAGAAATAAGATGATAGATAAATTTACTCGTCAACCGGGATATGACTTGAAAAAAGCAGAACAAACAACAGATACTATTTTAAAACAAGTTGCAAGAGTAAAAGGTAAAGAAATTCCAATTCAAAAAGCTATACCACAGTCTAAACCAAAAGGAAGAACAAATAAAAAATAGAACCAAAAAATATAAAAATAATAGGAGGTTCAAAATTGCATAAAATATTAAGCTTTTATAATAGTAATAGAAGAGTTATATGGATTGCAATACTAGCAATTGCATTCACGATAATATTATTGCAAACATTAAATAATGATGCTAAAAAAAGAAATTCAGAAATTAATACAAATGATGAGATAAATAGTAGTAGCAATACTACTATTTATCCTAATAACCAAGAAGATTCTTTAAGCAGTAATTATAATAGTGAAAAAATACAAGATGAAAAATTAAAACTTATAAGTGCTTTTTTAGAAAAATGCAATAATGGAAAAATTGAAGAAGCATATGATTTGTTAAGTACAGACTGCAAAGAGGAAATGTTTCCAGTATTAGAAAAATTTAAAAATGACTATACAGATTTAGTTTTTAACACAGTTAAAACATATGATATAAAATTATGGATGTCAGGTAAATATAGTATATATAAAATAAGTATATATGAAAATGCATTAGCAGCTGGAGTAGTTAATAATAATGCAATAGATAGCTATTATACAGTTGTTGAAGAAAATAATGATTATAAAATAAATATAAATAACTTTATTGCGAAAGAAGAATTAAATACAGAAAATAGTAATGACTATGTTAGAATAAATGTAATAAGCAGAAAAATATATATTGATTATGAAGAATATGAAATAAAAATAACAAACAATACGCAGAAGACAATTTTGATGGATGGATACAGGAAGAACAATTCAATGTATTTACAAGATTCAGTGGGAGGTAAGAAAACAGCATATACTAATGAAATACCAGAAAGATTATTGATAATTAACCCGCTATTAAGTATTACAAGAACTATAAAATTCAATAAATCATATACGGAAAAAATATCTTCTAAAGGAATAACATTTGAAGATATTATACTAGATTATGATGAATATAAAAAACAGGAAAATAAACAAGAATATAGTAATGTTTCAAATATAAATGTTGGTTTTTAAAGTGAGGTGAAAAACTTGCAAGAAGAAGATGATAATAATGTAGCAGCTGAGGTTGCAAAAGAAGCAGCAAAAGAAGCAGCAAGACAAGCAAAACAAGCAGCAAAGGAAGCAGCAAAAAAAGCGGTTAAAGATGCTTTAAAAAAAGCTTTAATGGGATTAGCTAAAAGCCCATATTTTTGGCTTGCAGTAGGAATTATATTAGTTTTAGTAATCTTTTTAGCGGGAGCACATTATGTTATACAAAAAAGTAAAATAAAATCATATCAAGAAGATAAAGAAAAAATAACCACAGAGAGTGGATTCTTTGATATTGGAAAAACAATATTTAATAATGGCGTCTACGAATATCAATTTGAAAGCGAAGAAATTGAGTTAGCCAATAAGCTGCTAACAGCGATAGGATATGACCCAGCTACATTTACAAATTTTGAAAAATACGTTTTAGTAAAAGTTTCAAATGCAAAAGAAGATTCATTAGGACAATTAACTATGGATTTGGATTTGCAAGAATATAGTGAAAAAGAATTACATCTCCTTCCCAAGTTTGTAGAAGCTGAGTTAAAAACAATGTACCCAGATTTAGGCGGAGATACAAATAAAGTTAGAGATAGTTTTCAGGGAAATGTAAAAATAAAAAGGAATGATTATGAATTAAAATATAAACCACAAAAAGAATTTGACAAATTGATAGAAACTAATAGCTCTGATGTGTTAAATTATTTTACATTAGATGAAGCTTTTAATCTGTCAGTTGCAAATGGATCAACATCAACATCTAGTAGTCAACTAAGTGGAGATAAGGGGCATGTAACTGATGATGGCTATTCGCAGGAAACAATATATGTAAAAACCACTGTTCCATATATGAGTGTAATACAAAAATTTGCTACACCATACTCATTTTTCTTTACATTATTAACAATAACAGAAGATGCAAATTTTTGTGAAGATGTTGCAAACCTTGCATTGAAAAATGAAGTAGAATTAACTGTTTATGATGAAGTTACAACAGTACAAAATAAATATGTAGAAGAAGGAACAGCGAAAGTTGATTACAAATATTTGTTTAAATTGGAATATGATTATAAAGAGAATGATGAAAAAGAAAAAAATGAAAGATATAATTATGATAAATATAATGAACTGAACCAAGAAGAAAAGTATACAAAAACAACAAATAGTACAAATATATCTACTACTCCTAAAATTGTAGTAAGTAAGGCAAATACTATTTTTTGGAACATGCAAAATGCTTATAAAGAAGAATCGAAAACTGAGCCAGAAAATGTTTCAACAGGAGGACCAACTACACAAAAAATTGATCCAGAAGAAAATATTAGAATAGATACTATTACTTCGTCTGCAGGATATCAAAAACTAAAACCAGATATGAAATCTGAAATAACTGCTGAAGCGGCAAAAAAAGGAAAAACAATAAATATCACAAATATAGATATAAAAACGGGGACAGGCTGGTCATATAGATCTGTATGGGCAAAAGAGAGAACAGTAAAAGCAACAAATACAGAAAATATAACAAGAATAGAATATGCAGTGGATGATTCTAAGGCTAAACTAGAATTTAAAGATGAAGGAAAAGGTGGCTTTTATGATATTTTAATTAGTGACGAATATAGACATACAACAACAGAGCATATATATGAACTACAAGATAGATTAAATGAATTCTTTTCAGATACTTTAGACTCAGCAGAAATATATATTAATATATTTGAGTATATGAAAGCACTAGTAATGGGAATAGAGCCAAGTATTGACATCAGTAGCATAATGGATCAGATAGCAAGTGGAAATGAGCTAACAGCAGTAGGTTTGGTTGGTGGATATATTGTGGAAACAACTAAATCTTCAGAAAATTTAGTACTAAATGAAGAACAATTGAAAACTGCAATAGAAAAATGGGCAAATTCTGGTACAAGAAGAAATAATTTAGATAGTGTTGGAGCAAGTAAATTTATTGAATTACAAAATAAATATAATGTTAATGCAGTTTTTGCTATTGCAGTGTTTCAGCAAGAAAATCAGTGTGGTGCTGCTAAAGATGCTAAGCTGATTAAAAATAATACTAATAATTGGGGAAGCATAAAAGGAAACTATAATGGAAATTCGTGGACCGACTCAAAAGGCAATACATGGCGAGTATATCCTAGCTATACAGAAGCAACAGAGGATTTTATGAGATTAATAAAAAAAGAGTATTTCTCAGAGGGAAAGAACTCTGTACAAACAATATCAGCAAAATATTGTCCGGGTTCGCAATCATGGGCACCAGGAGTTACTGCAATAATGACAGAGATTTATAAAGCTGCAGGCGTAAATGTAAGTGAACAAAAAAATGTAACTGGCGGAAATGGATATACTACAACATTTACAAACCAATTTGGTAGGGAGTTTAAAGAATATAAACAAAATGGAGCACCATACAGCAGTAAGAGAATATATGATTCAACAGTATCAAAAGTTGGATGTGGAGTAACATCTGTTGCAATAGTAGCATCTGGATACGGAATAAATAAAAATCCATATGAGTGCTATCTAGTTAATAGTAATTTAACAAATTCGCTAAGAGGAATGGGATTTACAGTTACTGAAATGGGAAGATTTGAAAATAGAAATGCTGGGGTGCCATTTGATAAAAACAAAATAATAGAGCATTTAAAATCAGGAAATCCAGTTATAATATATGTGTTAAGAAGTGCTGGAAGTACTTTTACTACTGATAAGCATTATATGGCATTACTAGATGTAAAAGATAATGGAAATTATATATATGTTTCAGATCCATGGGCAACAGGACGTACAGGCTGGCAGTCAGCTGTATCATTATTTAATGGCGCTGTTGGAGCAAAATTAGTAAGTAAATAATTAGGAGGTTATAGTGAAAAAAATTAAATATATTATATTAATTCTTATATTAATTTTAATACTATGTATAACTGCCATTGTTGTAATTAATAAAAAGAACGAGAAAAATCATGGAGAAAAAGACACATTAGTTTCGGAACATCCAACATATGTAATAAACGAAAATATTGAGAAGTTAAGTAATAGAAATCAATATTATATATTATTGGATTGCATAAAGGAATTTGTTAATTATACTAATAATAAAAACACTAATGCGGTAGAAGCAGTAACTATGCAAAAAAACATACAAAATATTATAGATGAATACACATTTAAAAATGTAGATGACATATCTTTAGAAGAAATATATGTTCTAAATGGGTATACATATTGCACATATTATATAAAAGGAAAAGAAAGTATAGAATTAGACAAGAGATTTTATATGATGGCAAATTTGGATTTTGAAAATACAACATATAAATTAACTCCAATAACAGAAAATGAATATAATAAACTTATTACAGAAAATAAATCAAAAAGTGATGAATTGACTATTTCTAAAAATAAATATAATTTATTTAAAAATATAAATGTAACAAATGAGGATATGGCTCGAAATTATCTTAATGATTATATAAATAAAGCACTTAATTATCCAGAGTTAGCTTATAATTTACTTGATGAAGAATATAAAAACAAGAGATTTGGAAACCTAGAAGAGTATAAAAATAGTATGAGTGAAAATAAAAATCAAATGGAAAATACAACAATGGTGAAGTATGGTGTTAATGAAAAAGATAATTATACTGAATATATAATTGTAGATAATTTTGATAATTATTATACAATAAAAGAAAATGGAATAATGGATTATACAATATTGCTAGATAATTATACAATAAAAACAGAGGAGTTTATAACTACATACAATAAAGCAAGCGATGCAAAGAAAGTAGCTACAGATATTGAAATATTTATAAAAATGATAAACAACAAAGATTATAAAAATGCATATGAATGTTTATCAAGTGAATTTAAACAGAATTATTTTAAAACAATTGATGAATTCAAAAACTATGTGCAGAAAAACTTTTATGATACAAATTATATAACTATTAAAAATGTTCAAACAAAAAGTAATGTGTATACTTGTACAGCTAATATTAAGAGTGGGGTAGGTGTAGCTGCAGATGATATGGATAAAAATTTTATAATAAAATTAAATCCAAATGCAGAATTTGAATTATCTTTCGAGGTAGAATAGGAGAGTAATATGGAAAAAGAAAAGAAAATTTCAACATTTACAGCGAATGAAAAAGAAACTATGGAGAAAATGGACAAGTTTGAATCAAGTATGAAAGAAAGCCTAGCAGAGGGAGAAAGAATTTCTAGTATAGAGTATTATGAAAAGTTAAAAATAAAAGATGGATTAGAAATAAATTCTGATATTTATATAGCCAAGATAACTAATGATGATGGAACAGAAAAAGTTGGAATATATGCAAAGGATTCCAATAATTTATTAGGCTATGTTAATGAAGAAGGACATATAGAATTTATTGATCCATTATTAAGATCTTTGGAAGTAGAAATGACATTGGAAGATTTAAAAGAACTTAATATTGAAAATATAAGAGCAAAATCGGAGGAGCTAACGCCAGAGGAATTAGAAGAGTATATAGAAAAACAAAAAAAAGGCGAAGGAAAAGAAGAAAAAGATGAGAAAGAAGACAAAGATTCTGAGGAAAAAGATGAGCAAGAAGCAAATGAAGAATTAATGGAAAATGAAGGACAGGATCTAGGAATTACATATTATAAAAAAATAAAAGATCCAAGATTACAATTAGAATTTCCAGAATTGAAAGGAAAGAAATTAGGATTGGCATATTCTAGTAAATTAGGACAATACATAATTACAGAAAAAGATGAAAATGGAATAAGAATAGCTGACGAGATTAAACCGGCAAAGCCAACAATGCGTAGTGTGATTTCAATAGACGAGAATGGTGAGAATGTAGAAAGAAAAAGTCCACATGCATTGATGAAGACGAACAGAAAAGATATTGAAATGTCAATTACAATAGATATATATGGCTATATTGAGTTGGGAAAAGTGCGTGTAACTCCATGCAATGAGAGAGTCGAAAGACCGGTAAAAGTACAAAGCAAAACAAATGTACCAGAAACAGAAGTTATTAAAGCAACAGATACGAGAACTGAAAATCATGAAATAGCACATAATTTTGAAAAAGGAGAAGAGAAAGGAATAGAAATTCAAAATTTAAATATGATAATAGATTTGGGTAATGGAGAAACAACAACAATAGCAAAAGAAGCAGAAAAGGCAAAAGTTTCGCCAGAAGAATTTTTAAACCTATACAATGAGGCAGAAGGAAAAACTCCTAAAGAAAAAATTGATAACGCTCACGAAGAAGTAGAAGAGCAATTTAGAGGAAATGAAAGAAGAAGATAAAAAAATAGTTTGCATTGTGCAAACTATTTTTTTAATATAATAAGATTTCGTTGAATAGTAGGAATACTTAAAGCTATTTTAATAATTAATATCGTTGCTACAATGGACAAAATTAATGTTACAAAATTCTTTACATGTTCTTTAAAAGTCTTTTTATATTTTATTTTATATCCCATATTTCTTAAATTGTTTACATATGCATCATGATAAGCTCTGTTTACAGCATCTTGATAAGCTTGCTCTCTTGCTTGTTCTTGAGCACGAGCAGTATATGTATCAGTTTGATATTGAGCAGAATCATTATTTGTATTGTTATAATAATTATTGTATTCATTAGAATTTGAAGAATTAGTATTTCCAGCAGATGAGTATTGTTTTAAAGCGTTTTCTAATTCTTTGCAATAATTGCTAAGTTTTAGAAAATCTTCAGCAGAAACAGTTTGTGGAGAAGTACTTGCTTCATAATCATGTAATTCTTCATCATATTCTTTTCTCTTTTCTTCATTAGATAATATTTCATATGCTTCAGAAATTTCCTTAAACTTTTCTTCGGCTTCTTGTTTATTATCTGGATTTGCATCAGGATGATATTTTTTAGCTAAAAATTTATATACTTTGGAAATTGTTTCTTGAGAGGCTTTTTTATTTACTTCTAAAATTTCATAATAGTTTTTCATTTATATACTCCTAATAGTAATATATTAAATTATATCACATCAAAACTAAGAAACACAATAATTAAAAAAAGATTACATTTGAATAATTTTAAACCAAAATTTTTGCATAAACTCCTAATAATAGCTAAAACTATTATTGGGAGTTGATTTTTTATGAAATTAAAGTCAAAATTAATTTTATGTGTAATGATTTTTTTCTTGATAGCAGGTATATTTACAAGCAGTTTAGCAATGAAAAACTATCAAACAGTAAGCACACCAACAGGTTTTGTTACTGCAACAACACTAAATGTAAGACAAGGACCACGGTACTAACTTTGGAGTAATAACAAAAGTGTATAAAAACCAATATATACGCTTATTTGCAAAAATAGGAGATTGGTATATTGTACAAACGGATAATGATTATATTGGAGCAGTTAGCAGTAAATATATTAAACTAATATATCCTAATACTCGGAAGTGCTGGGAATAATTCTAACACAACAAAGCCAAATGCAAACAATACTACCAAAAGTGAACTTACAGCTGATGAACAAGAGGTATTTGATTTAATTAATGCAAAAAGGGTTGCTAATGGTTTATCTGCATTAAAAATAAATGACGAGGTACAAAATGTTGCAAGAATAAAAGCACAAGATATGGTCGATAATAGTTACTTTTCTCACACTTCACCAATTTATGGTTCCCCATTTGATATGATGAAAAAATTCGGAATAAGTTATAAAACAGCAGGAGAAAACATTGCAGGAAATTCAAGCAACAGTGGGGCTGTAAATGCGTGGATGAATTCAGAAGGGCATAGAGCAAATATTTTAAATAGTAGTTTTAATTATACGGGGATAGGTGTAGTAAAAAGCCCAAAATATGGGAAAATATATGTACAAATGTTTATAGGAAAATAAAACTAAATTATGCATTTTTAATGCTTTATTTAATAAAATTTAAAAGGTGATTTTATTGAATAATATAAAAAAAATAATAATTGGATTTATAATTGCATTAATGTGTGTTAATGTAAGTGTATTTGCATACGAAATAGAAGAAGAAACGGACTATGTATGGTTAAAGGAAGAAATAGAAAATGTTTCTACAAATGTTTCAAAAGAACCAAGCATTTTATCAAGAAGTGCAATTGCTTTTGATAGAAATTCAAAAACAATATTATATGGTAAAAATTATGACAAAGAAGTTCCAATGGCAAGCACAACAAAAATAATGACAGCAATAGTATTTGTAGAAAACAATAAAAACTTAAATGAAGAAGTAGAGGTTTGCAAACAAGCTGCAAACATAGGGGGCTCAAGGTTAGGACTAAAAACAGGAGACAAAATAACAAAAGAAGATTTATTATATGGATTGATGCTTTGCTCACGGAAATGATGCTGCGATACAAGTAGCCGTAAGCACTGCGGGAAGTGTAGAAAATTTTGCAGATTTAATGAATAAAAAAGCACAAGAGTTAAATTTAAAACATACTCATTTTATAACTCCACATGGATTAGACGAAGAAGGGCATTATACAACTGGATATGAACTTGCCTTAATTGCTGATTATGCTTTAAATATTGAAAAAATAGCAAAGGTTGTAAGTACTAAAGTGCATAATGTAAATATAAATGGAAATATAAAAACAATAACAAATACAAATGAACTGCTTGGATATTTAGACGGTGTAAATGGCATAAAGACTGGATTTACAAATGGGGCAGGAAGATGCCTAGTAACGTCAGTAACAAGAAATGGATTTAATATTATAACAGTTGTACTAGGAGCCGATACTAAAAAAATAAGGACAAAAGATTCTATCAATTTAATAGAGTACATATATAAAAACTATGAAATAGTAAATCTAGAAGAATTGGTTAATAATGAATTTGAAAAATGGAAAAAAGTAAATGAGAATAGGATTATTGTAAATAAAGGTGAAAAGCAAAGTGTAAAATTAGGTTTAGAAAATTTTAAATATAAATTATATCCAATAAAAAAAGAAGAAATTGATAATATAAGAATAAGTATAAATTCTTTAAAATATTTAGAAGCACCAGTAGAAGAAAACACTAAAATTGGAAAAGTCACACTACAAATTGGCGATAGTAATGTGGAAAGTATAGATATAATCACAAAAAATATAGTAAATAAAAAAAGTGCAAGATATTACTTTATAGAATTAATAGGAAATTTTAAGAATGTATATATGCAATTAATTGCATAAGTAAAAAAATAAAGACTTTGAAAAAAGTCTTTATTTTTTGGAGGCGACACCCGGATTCGAACCGGGGGATCAGAGTTTTGCAGACTCGTGCCTTACCACTTGGCTATGTCGCCGAATATTTAAGATATGATATAATTTATTCACTTTTAATTAAAATAGTACCAAATAACAATAAAAAAGTTAATAGTGAACAACTAAAAATCTGGAGCGGGAAACGGGGCTCAAACCCGCGACCTCTGCCTTGGCAAGGCAGCGCTCTATCAACTGAGCTATTCCCGCAAAAATTAAAGCATAACTATAATAGCAAATTTATATAAAAAAGTCAATAGAAAAAATTGGATTTAATTGCTAAAATCTTTTTTACATAATGTGTTGATAAATAACTTAAAATATTGTATAATTAGTATGTATTATTGGATATGGCGTTTAAAAGCATGCTTACTTTAGTAAAAATACTAAAGGGATTTTTATACATATAAAAAGGCTGTATAACTACGGGAATAAGCCAAAAGAACAAGAAAATGAAAAAATTATTATACACATAAAAAAATGTCATGAAAATGTAATATTTAATGCTAATAAAAAACAAAACTCTAAAAAATGGCTTCCGTAAAGGCTTAAAGGACGTTTTTTTACAAAAGAAAAATGCCTAAAAAAGAGGTATTGATTTAATTTTAAAAAAATTTATAATATATATAGTTAGTATTTTGTAAGAAGGAAGGTAAATTATGAAAAGGATTAAGATTTTATTAATGGCATTAATAGTAGCTTTGATTTCAATAGCGGTACTAAACCCAAATGCGATATATGCAGCAGAAGAAAAAAGGGACCTTACATATCAAAGAACAAGACCATATAGTGAAGATAATGGAGATAATAACATAGACAATGAAGAATATACCTTCGCTAGACATAAAGATGGTCAAGAATTTAAGTATTCAATAGTAAAGATATTTGATTATAATAAAAGAGAATTAGAAACTCCATATAAAAAATTCGAAGATAGCTTTTATTGTATAAGAGGAGGAAAGGGCTTTGGTAGTGTGGAATTTGGTGACAATAGTTCTGCAAACTCAACAAAATATACAGTAATAGAAAATATGAAATCTAATACTAATGAGGTAATTGCCAAGTATAAAGAATTATATAATATTAACCTAGATAGAACAGAGAACATTACTTTTAATGAGAAAACATATAACAATGTTAACATATATAATGCAATGCTATGGATAGCAGATAATGCATATTTACCAGTAAGTACAGATAAATACAATGCACAAGAATATAAAACAGAATTACTAACAAAAATAGGAATTGCAAAAGTAAACCAAGGGATGATAACAGATGATGATTTAGAAGTAATTCAACAGTTAGCTTTTTGGTATTTTGCAAATTATGATGAAAACGGAAAAAATGAATCAGTATCAACAACAAATCCAACACCAGTTAATTGGCTAGCTATAAATGAAAGTAATGATGTGTTTGGAACAAGAAGGGCAAACTATTTAAACAGAATATATCAATATTTTATAGAAGGAGCATTAAAAGAAGGCTCAGATTCAACTAGCACAATAAGAGAAACAACTAATAGTGATAGTGTAAATATAGAATTTGATAAAAATATAAAATTTGGAGTAGAAGATAAAAGTAGTACAGGAACAAAGCCAAATCCATATGAAAACTATTATCTAATAGGACCATTTAAAATTACAACAAACGATGCAAGATACAACGATTTTGAATTAGCATTAAAAGACGGAAAAGGAAATATTGTTAATCAATACTTCTATTTTGAACAAACAGAAGATACATTAAAAAGAATGCAAATTTTTGATGTTATAGATTCAGCAGGAAATAAAGTTGAATTAGAAAAAGTTACATATAATAATGAATATTATATTAAATTATATAAATCAGCAATGGAATTTGTTGATATAGACTGCTCAAAATTTTCACTAAAAGTATCAAAAACAGGAAAATGGGCAACAGCAAATTTCTTGTATGCTACAGGAAATGACCAAGCAGTAATTGAAATAAAAAGAGATAAAGCAGAGGCAGAAGATGAAATATCAACAGAAGTACCAAAAAGATTTGACTTAGCACTACGTAAATTTATAACAGCAATTAAACGTGCAGAAAAAAATATAGAAGTTGCAGATAGAACACCAAGAGTAGATACAACAACTTTAATAAATGGTATTAAAGATGATAGAACAGGAGAGGTAGAGTATACAGCAACATACACTCATCCAAAAGACAAACAAAAAGTAGAAACAGGAGATATAGTTACATATAAAATAAGAGTATATAATGAAGGACAGGTAGATGGAACAGCAACAGAAGTAACAGATTACTTGCCAGCAGGTCTAGAATTAGTTGCTGAAAGCACAATAAATACTAAATATGGATGGAAAACAGGAGAACAAATAACATTAAAAGATGGTTCAAAAGTGACACCAATAACATCTAACTATTTAAAAGATACAACTATAAAAGCATTTGACAGAACAAAAACATCAGAAACAACAGAAGGCATTTGGCAAAAAGCAGAAAAAGGCGAAGGCGGATTATATTATGCAGATTTAGAAGTAGAATGTAAAGTTGTAGCAATAGCAAGTGGAGTAGAGCAAAACCTAAGAAATATAGCAGCAATAACAGCAGATAGCGGAGATGATGATGACTCTGTACCAGAAAAACCAAATTTAGATGATTATACTCCACCAACAGACAACAGCACATATCAAGAAGATGATGATGACTATGAAGATTTAGTTTTACCAGGAAAAACATTTGACTTAGCATTAAGAAAATATATAACAGAAGTTAATGGTACAAAACTAGAAGATACTAGAGTACCAGATATAGATGTAACAAAACTAGCAAGTGGAGAAGCAACAACAGCAGACTACAAGCATAAGAAATATCCGGTTGAAGTAAAAACAGGGGATGTAGTAACATACAGATTTACAGTATATAATGAAGGCGATATAGAGGGTTATGTATATTCTATAACAGATTATTTACCTCAAGGGTTAGAATTTGATGCAAAATCAAATCCAGAGTTTATAGAAGCTAAAACTTCAGGTGAATACACAGCAGAAGAATTAGAAGGTAAAGAATATATATATAGTATAAATAAGGAAAAAAATACAATTACAATATCTAAGATTCCAGCACAAGGAGAAACAGGACTACAACCATATTTATTTGGCTTAAATCCATTTGACGGAGAAAAACTAGATAGTAAATCAATAGATATTAAATTCAAAGTTTCTGCAGAAACTTCAGCAAATGATATGGTTTTAACAAATATTGCAACAATGGACTATACATCAGCACCAAGACCACAAGAAGAAAAAATTAAAGATAGAGATTCTAAACCAGAAAACTTTACTGAGCCAACAGCAGAAGATTTATTAGAGCCATTACCAGGATATAAAGGAAACGAAGAAAATAAAAATGATTTAACAGATTCTAAATATCATTATAAAGGTCAAGAAGATGATGATGATTTTGAGAAAATAATTATAAAAGGAACACCTTTTGACTTATCACTTCGTAAATTTATAACAAAACTAAATGGAACAGAATTAAAAGATGAAAAAGATAGAACACCAAAAATAAATACAAGTAAGCTAAATACAATAGATTCGACAACAGGAAAGAAAATAACAACAGCAGAATATGTTCATCCTAAAGATGCTGTAACAGTAAGGAAAGGAGATATAGTTACATATAAAATAAGGGTATATAATGAAGGCGATAGAAATGGATATGCAACAGAAGTAACAGACTACTTGCCAGAAGGACTAGGTTTCTTACCTAACTATACAAATAACAGCATTTGGTCAATACCAAAAACAACAGATGAAGCAACAGGAAAAGAAGTATTGCCAGAGGGAATTGAAATAAAGAACTTAGTTGGAGAAAATGGTTTCTATAAAGACGAATCAGAAATAAACAAAGATAAAATAAAACTAGAGGACTTTAAAGATCCAATAACAGGTGAAGTGCCAACAGATTATAGCCAAATACAAATAGTAACAGGCGAAAGAGCAGCAATATCAACAAAAGCATTAAAAGAAAAATTAATTAAAGCATATAAATCACAAAAAGCTGATGAAGACTTATGGCAACAAAGTACAAATGATGAAAAAGATGGATTATTCTATCAAGAAGTTGAAATAACATGTATAGTTTTAAAAGAAAACACATATAAAGGAATACTAAAAAATGTTGCAGAAATAACAGAAGAATATGATGAAAATGGAAACAAAATAGAACAAAAAGGTGATGACAGAGATTCTGAGCCAAAAAATGTTTATGAAGATGATAAACATACACCAGGCAAAGAAGAAAATGGATATACACCAGGTGAACAAGATGACGACGATTTTGAACAATTACAATTAAAATATTTTGATTTAGCACTTCGTAAATTTATAACAAAAGTAGATGGAGAAGCACCAGAAGCATCAAGAGAACCAGTGCCAGATGTAAGTACATTAATAGATGGAACATATGATAGAAATGGCAAAAAAGAACATACAGCAACATATAATCATCCAAAAGATCCATTATGGGTAAAAAACGGAAGCAAAGTAGAATATACAATAAGAGTTTACAATGAAGGCTCAGAAGATGGATATGCATATGAAGTTTCAGATGATATACCTAATGGATTAGTATTTGAAGCAGATGATGCAACAAACAAAGCATATGGTTGGGTAATGTATAGAGAAATGACAGAAGGCGATGAAAACATTGCTAAAGAAGACATTATAGAATATAATGGTAAAAAATATGTTATAACAACAAAAGCAGAAGAAGCAACAATGATAAGAACAAGATACTTAGAAAAAACATTAATAAAAGCATTTGACCCAGAAACAAAAACATTAAGTTATGCAGACGTAAAAGTAGTATTTACAATAAAAGAACCAAAAGACTTTGATAAAGATAGTGTAATAATAAATCAAGCACAAATTACAGAAGATAGTGGGGATGACGAAGATTCAACACCAAACGAATGGCAAGATGAAGATGACGAAGATATAGAAAAAGTACGTATACCAATTTTTGATTTAAGCTTATTAAAATGGGTAACACAATCAGTAGTAACAGTAGATGGAAAAACAACTACAACAAATACTGGATTTAAACCAAATAAAGGCTTAACAGAAAGCACTGGAGAAGGAATAAGAAACAACAACGAACCAGAACCAATAGCAAAAGTAGAATTAGACAAGAAAAAATTAAATAAAACTGTTGTTAAATTTGTATACAAAATAAGAGTAACAAACGAAGGAGAAATTCCAGGATATGCAACAGAAGTAACAGATTATATTCCAGAAGGATTAGAATTCCATGTAGAGGATGGAAACAACAAACAATATGGATGGGTAAAATCTGGAGATGACAAAATAGTAACAAGAGCACTAGAAACTGTATTATTAAATCCAGGAGAATCAAAAGAACTAGAAATAACATTCAGATGGATAAATAGTGAAAAGAATCTAGGACAAAAAATAAATATAGCAGAAATATCAGAAGATGCAAACGACTACAATACAGATGACATAGACTCAACACCAAACAACAGAGAAAACCCATATAAAGAAGAACAAGAAGACGATGACGACTTTGCATTAGTAATTCTATCAATAAAAACAGGTGCAACACAATTTATGAGTTACTTTACATTAATAACAATAACACTTGCAATCGTAGGTGGAGGAATAATCTTAATAAAGAAATATGTATTAAAGTCATAAATGAAATAAGAAGAGATTAGAATTTAATTCTAATCTCTTCTTATTGTATAGGAAAAATCGACTTTTATCTTGACCTCATGTAAGATTTTTCCGTATACAACAAGGTTAGGCTACCTTAAAACGCCCGAACGAAGTGAGTGGCATGTATTTTGCACTTTCTTCGAAGGTATACTTAGCAAAATGCCTTTCTTATGTTAAAAAACAAATTCCAATTTGTATTATAATGGAAATTTTTTAAATTTATTTACAAATATAATTTTATTATGTTATAATCTGTTTTATAAGGAGAAGATAGAATGAATCAAATATTATCAACAGAAGATCCAAATAAAAAGAAGACAAAACAAAAAATGAATTCACCAGAATTTAATAAAATAGTTAAAGTTTTTGCTATTGCAATTTTTATTTTTGGCGCAGCTTTGATAGGCGTTTATTCATACAAATTAATAAATAAAAGTAAGATAAATAAAATAGCAAAACCAGAAATAGTTTTAGACCAAGTGGAAGATGAAGCTACAATTTCTGCAAAGGCTGAAGGCGGAATAGAAAAAATCACATATTATTGGGATTTGAATGATAAGACTGAAAAATCATTAAACGGAACAAGTGAATACAGTGAGTCTATTGCAATACCAAAAGGAACAAATACTTTAACTGTAAAAGTAATTGATAGAAATGCTCAAGAGTTTGAAACAAGTAAAGAATATACAGGAACAAAAGACACAGAAAAGCCATTAATAGACTTGGACAAAACAGATGGAACAAATATAACAGTAACAGATGAAACAGAACTTGCATATGCAACATATAGATGGGAAGATGAACCAGAAGAAAATACTGTTAAAGTAGAAGCAGAACCAAAAGAAGGAGAAACTGTTGCTAAGGAAATTAATATAAAAATAACTGCCAAAAAAGGAACAAATACATTAATAATTACAGCGGTTGATGCTGCTGGCAATACAGAAATATCAAGAAAAACATATGTGGGAAAAACAGACCCAGAAATAGACGTTTATAGAGAAGGAGATAAATTATATTTAAAAATTACTCATGAACTTGGATTTAAAAAAGTTGAGTTTTCAGTAAATGGACAAACTTTAGCATATGATCAAAACTTTAGTGGATATGATGCTACAAAGAAAGAGTTATTCTATTATTTCAATTTAAAAGAAGGAAAGAATGAAGTAGCAATAGTAGCAACAAGTAATGAAGATACACAAAAAACATATGTAGGGCAATGCCAGTACCCATAAAATACTAATGATAGGAGAAAAAGATGATTAAAGAAATACATATTATAGACTGTAATAATGATTTAATAATGACGTTAAGAGAACTATTTGAAGAGGAAAGAACATTTAGATTTAGAAATATAAATCCAGATAAATTAGAGCTTTCTCTAAAAAGTATTCCAAGTCTTATAATAATTAATGAAGAATCAATTAATGAAGATGTATTAGAATTATGCGAAAAAATAAGAAAAAATGAGGATAATAGTATTACTCCTATAATAGTAATAACAGCCGATGATTCAGAAGAGCATAAAATAGATATTTTAGAAAGATCAGTAGAATATGTTATTTCAAAAAAAGAGATTAAAGATTATTTGTATTATATAATAAAAAATCTATCAAGATTATTAACTGTAAATAGAACCGTTAGTCCGCTTACAGGATTACCAGGAAATTTGCCAATACAAACAGAACTTAAAAAAAGACTATTAAAAAAAGAACCATTTGTTGTATTGTATATTGATTTAGATAACTTTAAAGCATACAATGACGTATATGGATTTTTAAAAGGCGATGAGATAATAAAATTAACTGCAAAAATAATAACAAAACACATACATGCATTAGAAAGTACAGATGCATTCGTTGGCCACATAGGTGGTGATGATTTTGTTGCAATAACAAATGATGATATAGACTATGAAGCAATATGTCAAGATATAATTGCAGAGTTTGACGTGGAAGTTTTAAAGCTTTTTAACGATACAGATATAGAAAGAAAATACATAGAAGTTCAAAACAGAAAAGGAGTAATGGAACAATTTCCACTAACATCTATTTCAATAGGAGTCGTGGTAGCAGATGCAAAGAGATTTTCAAATATTTTAGAAATAGGAGAAGTAGGAGCACAGGTTAAGCATCTATCAAAAACAACAATGGGAAGTTCTTATGCTATAGATAGAAGAGAAGAAAATGATTAATAAAAAGAATAACATTAAAAAACACTTCATATATATTTTATATGAGGTGTTTTTTATGGTAGTAATAAATAGAAAAAAGATAATATTTTGGGCGGGAATAATTGCGACATTTATGTTTTTGTATTCAATTACAGCATACAATGTAAATAATACAAAAAATAAAACAGTTGCAACAGTGGCTTTACCAGTAAATAATAAAGTGATTGTAATAGACGCAGGACATGGAGTTCCAGATGAAGGTGCTCAAAGTAGTAATGGAACAACCGAAGCAGAAAGTAATTTAAAAATAGCGTTAAAAGTGCAAAATCTGCTAGAACAATCTGGCGCAACTGTAATACTTACACGCTCAGATGAAAATGCAATATATGATTTGGACAGTAATACATTAAAACAAAAAAAGATATCAGATATTCATAATAGAGTAAAAATAGGCAATGAATCAAGTGCAGATATATTTGTATCAATTCACTTGAACAAAATACCACAGCAACAATATTGGGGATGGCAAACATTTTATAAGCAAGAAAGCCCAGAAGGACAAAAACTAGCAACATGCATACAAAACAGTTTAAATCAAACAATACAAAAGCAGAATGATAGAGTACCACTTAAAATAGATAATGTATATATAATAAAGCATGTGGAAATACCAATAAGTATAGTAGAGTGTGGCTTCTTGTCAAATCCAGAAGAAGAACAACTGTTACTAACAGATGATTATCAAACAAAACTAGCTTGGGGAATATATACTGGAATAATGGATTATTTTTATAATATGTGATAAAATAGCCCTGATGAAAAATGTTCATCAGGATTTTTTTTAAAGGATGAAGATATGAAAGATTATATTAATGTTATTGGAGGGGGATTAGCTGGCTGTGAGGCCGCTTACCAGATTGCTAAAAGAGGTATTAAAGTAAAATTATATGAGATGAAACCTAGTGTTTTTTCTCCCGCTCATTCGAATAATAATTTAGCAGAGATTGTTTGCAGTAACTCTTTTAAATCAAATGCAATTACAAATGCATGTGGATTACTAAAACAAGAGTTAAGAGAACTTGACTCACTTCTTATAAAATGTGCTGATTTAACAGCTGTTCCCGCAGGACAAGCGTTAGCTGTAGATAGAGATGAATTTTCTAAATTAGTAACTAAAAAAATAGAAGAAAATGAAAATATAGAAATTATAAGAGAAGAATTTATAGGCAATTTAGAAAAAGATGCTATAACTATTATCGCAACAGGACCACTTACATCAGACAAAATGGCAGAACAAATTTTAAAAATAACAGGGGAAAATAAGTTATATTTTTATGATGCTGCTGCACCAATTGTGGAAAAGAGCAGTATTAATATGAATATTGCTTTTTATGGAGATAGATATTCACAGGAAAAGAAAAAAGAAGAAAGTATGCAAGAATGGAAAGAAAGACTAAAAAAGCAAGAAGATACAAGCTATATAAATCTTCCGTTTAATGAAGAGGAATATTTAATATTCTATAACGAACTTATAAACGCGGAGGTTGTGACTCTACATGAGTTTGAAAAAAGAGAAATTTTTGAAGGATGTATGCCAATAGAAGTAATGGCAAAAAGAGGGGAAGATACAATTAGATTTGGACCATTAAAACCAGTTGGCTTTGATGATCCAAGAACAGGTAAAAGGCCATATGCAATTGTACAATTAAGACAAGATAATACTAGCGGTACATTATATAATTTGGTAGGATTTCAAACTAATTTAAAATTTGGAGAGCAAAAAAGAGTATTTTCTATGATACCAGGACTAGAAGATGCAGAATTTATAAAATATGGTGTTATGCACAGAAATACATATATAAATTCACCAAAATTGTTAAACAAAGAAGGTAATTTAAGAACTAATAATAATATTTTCTTTGCGGGACAAATAACAGGAGTAGAGGGATATGTAGAATCAATTGCGTCAGGTTTATTTGCTGGAATAAATGCAGTAAAAGAACTAAAACAAGAAGAAAAAATAATTTTCCCAAAAGAAACAGTAATAGGAGCATTAACAAATTACGTTTCTTCACCAAATGAAAAATTTCAACCAATGAATGCAAATTTTGGAATATTACCTCCACTAGAAGAAAAAGTTAAAGATAAAAAGAAGAGATATGAGAAAATGGCCGAAAGGTCTTTAAATAAGATTATACAATAGTAAAGATATTACACAAGCATTACAGATATGTTAAAAAACAATGACTTTACATAAAACCATTGTAAAAAATGTTAAATTATGTTAAAATATATTATATGAGTGTCATATTAGGAGGTAAAATATGAATAAATGGGAAGATAAATATGAAAAATTAAAAAATGGAGAATTTGATGCAAGAATAGATGAGTTGAAAGATAAAGCAAACAATAAAACAGCAACAAAGGAAGAATATAAGGAATATGAAAAACTATCAAAATCTAAAAATAATTTAGGAAAAGTAGAAAATGTATTAGAATACAGAGAAAAACTAAAAGAAGAGTTAAATGAATTAAAACAAGAAGTTGAAACAAGAAAAGATGCTGTTTTAGCAAATCAAGAGTCTAAGAAACTTGAGAAAGAGTTAGTTAAAATAACTGAAGAAATAATAAAAACAGAAAAAGAACTAAAAGATCCAGAAATTAAAGAAGATAGAAAAAATGAATTACTTGCAAAAAGAGAAGAATTATATGGAAAAAGAGATGAAAACAATTCTAGATATGCAAAAGCTCAAAAAGCCCTTGAAGGAGAATTTAGTAGAGAAGGTGAATTAAAGAATTTATCAAAAAAAGAAATAGAAGATAAAGCACTTCTATTAAAAACAAGAATGAGCAAATGTAATATGGTTGCTAAAAACTTACTAAATGGTGCTAGTTGGGATACTATAGATTTAAAATTAGATAATTGGGACAAAAAGTATACAAAGAAAAAAGATGTTGAAAAGACAAAGACTGAGAACGAAAATTCAGGTAAAGAGGGAGAAGTATCTGCAAAACCTTCTTTAGAAAATAAGTTAGGAGAATTTTCAGAAGGAGATTTAATTTCTGACTCAAGTGCAGAAAAATACAAAAAAAACAAACGATTAATGTCTGAAGATAAACATCCTAGATTAACTAAAATTAAAAATTGGTTTAAAAAGATATTAAAAAAAGAAGAAAAGATGCTACCAGAGCCAGAAGAAAAGGGAAAATCAGAAAAAATTAAAGCGGCAAGCGCATTAAATAAAACTGAGGAGTCTAAAGAACAAGACGAAGACAAGTCTTTTAGAGAATATATAAAAGCAGTAGCAGAAAAAGGCATGGACGGAGTTTCAATGGAAGAAAAAGTAGCAAAACAAGAAAAAGCAGAAAGAAAGCTTGCTGAAATGAGAAAAGCAAACAGAGCCGCAGAAGCAGAAAAATTTGGACAAGATTATGCAGAAAAATCAGATTATAGAAATAAAGATGATGGTGAAGAAAGATAAAATTAATAAAGCTCATATAAAAATATGGGCTTTATTTTTTTGCAAAAAAATTAAAAAACTTTGCAAAAAGTATTGCATTTTATAATCTAATCGTATAAAATAAGTTCAAAGTGGAGCGAAGTGGAGGAAAGTGGAATAAAAATCCTCAAAAGTGAAAAGAGGTGGAACATTTGTTAATAGGCGAATATGAGCACTCAATTGATACAAAAGGTAGACTTATAATGCCTTCTAAATTAAAAGAAGACATTGGAGAAAAGTTTGTTATAACACAAGGACTAGATGGATGCTTGTTTGTATATTCGCGGAAACGAATGGAAAAACTTCGAAGAAAAATTAAGAACATTTCCACTTACAAATAAAGATGCAAGAGCATTAAAAAGATTTTTCTTAGCAAGAGCTACTGAATGTGAACTTGATAAGCAAGGAAGATTTTTAATAAATAGCAATTTAAGAGAGTTTGCAGGATTAGAAAAAGAAGTAGTTATAATAGGAGTATTAGACAAAATAGAAATTTGGAGCAAAGAAAAATGGCTTAAATATAGTGAAGAAGAAAATTTAGCAGCTGATGAAATTGCAGAAAGAATAGAAAACTTAGGTATATAACTTGGAAAAGTTTATATAAAACACAAAAGATAAAAAACAAGATACTAAAGATTAAATTATTAAATACAAAAGAAAGCAAAAAATACTAAAGAAAAGAATACAAAAGATAAAAGAAGTACTAAAGAAAACTAGTACAAAAGAAAAATTAAAAAAACACCAAAGAAAATATTCTAAAAATAAATTACACAAAAGATTACAATTATAATTTACTTAACAAGTAAAATTATACACACAAAAGAAAAAATATTAAGTACAAAAGAAATCAATACGACTTTTTAAGAGGGGTTGTAAAAAACACACAAAAGAAAAATGGCGAAAGCCAAAAGAAACAAAAGAATTATATAAACAAAAGAGGAAGACAGTTGGTACATATATTTTTACCAACTGTTTAATGCTATTTTTTTAGTTGAGGTTTAAATTGGAAAAGATAGAATTTAATCATGTATCAGTATTACTAAATGAATGTATAGAAAATTTAAATATAAAACCAGACGGAATATATGTAGACGGAACAATGGGCGGTGCTGGGCACAGCTTAGAAATAGTAAAAAAACTTTCTAGAAAAGGTATGCTTATTGGAATAGACAGAGATGAAGAAGCTTTAGCAGTAGCAAAAGAAAGATTAAAAGAGTTTAACAATGTGAAATATGTACATGATAATCATGACAATATAGATGAAATAATTAAAAATTTAAATATAAAAGGCGTAGATGGAATTTTACTAGATTTAGGAGTTTCTTCATATCAAATAGATGAAAAAACAAGAGGATTTACATATATGGATGACGGACCTCTAGATATGAGAATGGATAAATCTCAGAAACTTACAGCCGAATATATAGTAAATAACTACAAGGAACAGGATTTAGCAAGAATAATATTTGAATATGGCGAAGAGAAATTTTCTAGAAAGATTGCAAGAAATATTTGCGAATATAGAAAAAATAAAAAGATAGAAACAACTGGAGAACTTGTAAAAATAATAGAAAAGAGTATTCCAGGTAAATTTAGAGAAAAAAATTCTCATCCAGCAAAAAGAACATTTCAAGCAATTCGTATAGAAGTAAATAATGAAATAGAACCTTTGTACAATACGATAAAAAATTCGATAACAGCTTTAAATAGTAAAGGAAGATTATGTGTAATAACTTTCCATTCACTAGAAGATAGAATGGTAAAAAAAGCATATGTAGATGCAGAGGGAAAATGTACTTGTCCAAAAGATTTACCTTACTGTGTGTGTGGAAATGTAAGTCTTGGTAAAATTATAACTAAAAAACCAATTTTACCAACAGAAAAAGAAATGCAAGAAAATTCAAGAAGTAGAAGCGCAAAATTAAGAGTATTTGAAAAGATATAAAATATATAATGAATTTTGAAGGGGGTGTATAAAAGTGCCAAGAAATTTTAGTAAATATCAATATGAAACAAGTCCAAGAAAACTTGAGCCAGAATATACACCTGTAAAAAATCCATATAAAAAGAAAAAAACAACAGCAAGAAAAATACAAACAGTAAATAAAAATAAAGCAAATGAAATAAAAAAGAGAAAAATGAGAGTAATAAAATATATAGCAATAGGTTTTTTAATAATTTTTGGTATAAGTTTAAGAAATTCACAGATAGACGAGAATTTTGCTAAAATACAAGACTTGAAGTCGGAATTAGCAGAAGTGGAAAAACAAAATGCTCAATTGGAAGTAGCAATAGAAAATGGAATGAATTTAAACAACCTAGAACAAGAAGCAAAAACACAATTAGGAATGCAAAAATTAAATTCAAAACAAACAATATATATGACACTTCCAAAAAATGATTACATTGAACCAGCCTCAGAAGAAGTGGTAATAGACGAAAAAGAGTCTCCTTTTAAGGTAATAATAAATACAATTAAGAATATATTTAAATAAGATTAGTATTAGATAAATAAATAATACTAATCTTATTTTTATTATATTAGGAGAGCTTATGAAACCTACAAATATTAAAAGAAAAAGAATATTAAGAAATATGATATTTATTACCTCTATATTATGCTTTTTACTGATTGTAAGAATTGGGGTAATACAGTTCGTGCAAGGTTCGGAATTACAGTCAATGGCGTATTCCCAACAAACATTAAATAGAAAAATAAATCCTAAAAGAGGGACAATATATGATAGTACTGGCAAAAATGTATTAGCAGTAAGTGCTAGTGTGGAAACGGTTTCTGTAACACCTAAAAATATAGCTCCACAAAACAAGGAAAAACTAGCCAAAAAGATGGCAGAGATATTTGATCTAAATTATGAAAATGTTTTAAAGAAAGTAAGTAAAAGAAGTTCGATAGAAACAATTGTAAAAAAAGTTGATAAAGAAAAAACAAATGAACTTAGAGTTTGGCTAGATGAAAATAATATTGTAACAGGGGTTAATATAGATGAAGATACAAAAAGATATTATCCATATGGCACACTTGCATCTAATGTTATAGGGTTTACAGGAAGTGACAATCAAGGTCTGGAAGGAATTGAAAGTAGATATGATAGCATATTAAAAGGCGAACAAGGTAAAATATTAAAATTAACAGATGCCACAGGTTCTGAGTTAGGTACGTCAGGAGAAGATTATGTAGAAGCGGTGAATGGAGATGATTTAATATTATCAATAGATATGACAATACAGGCTATTGCAGAAAAATATTTGGCACAGGCTTGTGTTGATAATGTTTGTACAGGTGGAGGGAATATAATAATATCAAATCCAAAAACTGGTGAAATTTTAGCAATGGCTAATTATCCAAATTATAATTTAAATGAACCATATTTAATAAATGAAGAAGATTTAAAGATTGTATGGGATGACTTATCTGCAGGAGATAAATCAAATGCACTTGCTCAAATGTGGAGGAATAAAGCAATATCAGATACTTATGAGCCAGGGTCTACATTTAAGCTTGTAACTGCATCAGCTTCATTGGAAGAAGGAATAACTGATACAGATAGGGCTGGAGAGTTTTGCTGTACTGGTTCTATAAATATTGCAGGAACGAGAATAAAATGCTGGAGATATTATAGACCACATGGAGCAGAAAGTTTAAGGCAAGCGTTAATGAATTCTTGTAATCCAGTTTTTATAGGACTACGGACAAAAATTAGGAGTGGAAACATATTATAAATATTTAGAGAAATTTGGGTTGCTTTCCAAAACGGGAATAGATTTGCCAGGAGAAGCAGGAAGTATATTTTTAAAAAAAGAAAAAGTTGGCCCAGTGGAACTTGCTACAATATCATTTGGTCAAAGATTTGAAGTAACACCAATACATATGCTTACAATGTTATCTACAATTGCAAACAATGGGAAAAAATTTACGCCAAGATTAGTAAAGGCGACAATAGATAGTAAAACGGGAGAAAGACATGATATAGAAGTAAAACAAGGAGAACAAGTAATATCAGAAGAAACAGCAAAAAAAGTGCTTAGCATGATGGAATCTGTTGTATCAGAGGGAACAGGAAAAAACGCTAGAGTAAGTGGATATTCTATTGGTGGAAAAACAGGGACATCAGAAGACGGAGTAAATACTGGAAAATATGTAACGTCATTTGTTGGAGTAGCAGATATACCAGATCCAGAAGTTGCAATTATAATTATTTTATATAATCCAACTGGAGAAGGAGGACACCAAGGAGGTGCAATAGCAGCACCAATAGCTTCACAAGTTTTACGGAGAAGTATTACCATATTTAGAAACAAAAAAACAAGAAGAGGAAGTAATAGAAACAGTAACAATGCCAGAAGTAACTGGAATGTCTATAACTGATGCAAAAAAAGCATTAAAAGAATTAGGGCTAGAAGTAGAAATTATAGGGGAAGGAGAAACAGTAGGAGATCAATTACCTAAAACCGGAATAAAAATAAATACAGGAACAAAGGTAACAATTTATGCTAATTAGACAAATTGCAATTTGTTTAATTAAATATTCAATTTTACTATACAAAACGCAAAATTAATTATATAATACATGTGTATCAATAAAATTAGGGATAAATAATTTTACCCTTTGTATTAAAAACAAAAAAAGGAGAAGATAAAAATGAAATTAAAATCATTATTAAATGGAATTGAAGGCTTGAAAGCCAAAGGAAATCTTGATACAGACGTAAAAGGAATTACACATAATTCAAAAAATGTAAAGGAAGGAGATATGTTCATTGCAATAAAAGGATTTGACACAGATGGGCACAAATACATAAAGGATGCAGTAGAAAATGGCGCAAAGGTAATTGTAATACAAGAAGGCGAAACAATAAAAAAATCAGATATTAAAGATGATACAATAGTTATTTCTGCTCCAGATACAAGAATTGCTACATCAAAAATAGCTTGCAATTTTTACAACAATCCATCTTCAAAATTTACATTGATAGGAGTAACAGGAACAAAAGGAAAAACAACTACAACTTTTATGATTAAAAGAGTGTTAGAAAAAGCTGGTCACAAAGTTGGTTTAATAGGAACTGTTGCAAATTATATAGGAGACAAAAATTTAGGAGAAAGTTCTAGAACAACACCAGAAAGTTTAGAATTACAAAAACTTTTTGCAGATATGGTAGAGGCAAAAATAGATACAGTAGTTATGGAAGTTTCTTCACAAAGTTTAAAATTACATAGAGTAGATGATTGCCAATTTGATATAGGATTATTTACAAACTTTTCTGAGGATCATATTAGTCCAAAAGAACATCCAGATATGGAAGACTATTTTAATTCAAAATTGAAATTATTTGATATGTGCAAAATAGGATTTATAAATGCAGATGACTTTAATGTATTAAAAGTAAAAAAATTAGCAAAAAATTGTGACATAAAAACATATGGTATAGACAATGCAGCTGATTTATTAGCAAAAGATATAACAATAACAAATTCAAGTGTAGATTTTAAAGTAAAAATAGGACAAAAAAATGAAAGAGTAAAAACAGGAATACCAGGAAGATTTAGTGTATATAATTCATTAGCAGCAATAAGTGTAGCTTTAAAATTTGGAATAGATGCAGAAACAATTAAGGAAGCTTTAGTTGATGTTAGGGTTCCAGGAAGAAGTGAACTTGTACCAAATAAAAAAGACCTTACAATAATGATAGATTATGCTCATTCACCAGAAAGTCTACAAAATATTTTATCAGCAGTAAAAGTATATACAAAAGGAAGAGTAATTTCTGTATTTGGTTGTGGAGGAGATAGAGATCATGGCAAAAGACCAATAATGGGAGAAATTTCTGGAAATATTGCAGACTTTACAGTAATTACATCAGATAACCCAAGAACAGAAGAACCATCTGAAATAGTAAAAGAAATAGAAGATGGAATGAAAAAAACAAAAGGAAAATATATAACAATAGTAGATAGAATTGAGGCTATAAAATATGCAATAGATATGGCCAACAAAAATGATATTATTGTTCTAGCTGGAAAAGGACATGAAACATATCAAGAAATAAATGGCAAAAAATATCCATTTGATGAAAGAGAAATAATAAAAAAATTAATGAAATAAAATAATGCCATTAATTATGCTAACATAAACAAAAAGTATAAGGGCGCACAGGGTGCGCCCAAGTAATAATAAAAGAGTTTTTGAGGGGGGAACAAAATTTGTATTTTCAGACAAGAATACTATTTGTATCATTTATAGCAACAGTAATTATATCAATTTTTGTAATACCTATTTTAAAAAAACTAAAGGTTGGTCAAATTGAAAGAGATGATGGACCTCAGTCACATTACAAAAAACAGGGAACTCCAACAATGGGTGGAATAATAATTGCACTTCGGAATAATTATAGGAACAATTGGAGGCTATATTTATTACAGGACAAGAGAGCCGGAAACAGCAAGAAATATTCTACCATTACTATTAATAACAATAGGATTTGGAACAATAGGCTTTATAGATGATTTTAAAAAATTAGTTTTAAGGGATACAAAAGGATTAAAACCAGCATATAAAATGCTAGGATTACTAATAATTTCAGTGGCATATACATTATATTTAACAAGAGGAATACATTTAGGAACAGAAACATTTATCCCTTTTGCTAAGAAATATATAGTATTACCAATGCTTTTGTATATACCTTTTGTTATATTTGTAATGCTAGGAACTACAAATGCAATAAACTTAACAGATGGAATAGATGGGTTAAGTACTAGTATATCAGCAATTATTGCGACATGCTTAACAGTAATTGCAATAATTTTGGATGTAAAAGAAGTAATCGTTTTTGGAAGTATAATAGTAGGGTCATGTTTAGGATTCTTAATATTTAATCTAAATACAGCAAGAGTATTTATGGGAGATACTGGCTCATTATTACTTCGGAGGAGTAATTGCTGCAATGGCTTTATATTTGAAGATGCCATTGATATTATTAATAATTGCTTTAATTCCAGTAGCAGAAACATTATCTGTTGTATTGCAAGTAACGTATTTTAAAGCAACAGGAGGAAAAAGATTACTAAAAATGGCACCACTTCACCATCACTTTGAATTATCAGGATGGAAAGAAAATAAGATAGTATCAGTTTTTAGTGTAATTACTCTTATACTTTGTATAGTAGGATTATATTCAATATAAAGAAGCTTCGAAAGGAAGGATACAAGAATGCCGAAGATAAATAAGGAAAACAAAACATATAAATCTTTTGATTTTACATTGTTTATTACTGTAATTTTATTATTATCATTAGGAGTAACAATGGTATTATCAGCAAGTTCTCCATCATCACTTGCAACAACGGGAAGTAGTTATACATATGTAAAAAAGCAAGCTTTTTGTGCTGTGCTTGGAGTGGCATTAATGCTTATAATATCAAAAATTGATTACAGAAAATATCAAAGATTTTATAAAATTGCATATGTTGTTTCTCTTTTTATATTATTATTAGTTTTAGTGCCAGGACTTCGGAAAAGAGGTAAACGGTGCAAGACGTTGGATAAAAAATGTTCCAATAGTTTCATCATTTCAACCATCAGAAATTACAAAAATAGGAATAATATTATTTTTTGCGGCATATCTAACAAAACATAAAAATGAGCTAAAAGATGTATGGAAGGGATTTATAAAACCAATAGTATTTTTCGTATTACCAATTGTGGGAGTATTGCTAGGAGTACAATCACATCTTAGTGCTTCACTTGTTATAATAGCAGTTGTGTCTATAATGATGATTGTAGCGGGATGTAAAATATCACATTTTTTAACACTAGGAGTTTTAGGAGGAACAGCAGGAGGAATAGGATTATATATATTGGCAAAATTCTTCAAAAAAGGAGGATATAGACTAACAAGAATAATATCATTTTTAAATCCATGGGATTATGCTCAAGATGAAGGATGGCAAATTATTCAAAGTTTATATGCAATAGGTTCAGGAGGACTTTTTGGAGTAGGACTAGGAAATAGTAAACAAAAATATTTATACATATCAGAACCACACAATGACTTTATATTTGCAGTACTAGCAGAAGAGTTAGGATTTATTGGTTGTGTGGCTGTTATAGTTTTATTTGGAATATTTATTTGGAGAGGAATATTAATTGCAATGAAAGCTCCAGATATGTTTGGAAGTTTACTTGCAACAGGAATAACCTCATTAATAGGAATACAAGCAATAATAAATATAGCGGTTGTAACATCTTCTATACCAGTAACAGGTATGGCGCTTCCGTTTTTTAGCTATGGAGGAACATCACTTATAATTCTATTATGTGCAGTAGGCGTATTGCTGAATATATCAAGGCAGAGTCAGAAAATATAAAAACAATAAATTGGAATTTGTTTAGTTCCGGATGAATTCAGGACAGTCCCCAAAATCCCCAGGTTTGGTGATTTTAAGGGACAGTCCCTGGAATTCCTCCTCACACAAACTACAATTTACGGAGGTAATAAAATGAAAGTAATAATTGCAGCAGCACAAACAGGAGGGCACATTAATCCAGGAATTGCAATTGCAAATAAAATAAAAGAAAAAAATAGAAATGCTAGAATAATGTTTATTGGAACAACTAGAGGACTAGAAAATGATTTAGTTCCAAGGGCAGGTTATGAATTAAAAACAATAGATGCTTATGGCATAAATAGAAAAATAAGCATAAGTAATATAAAAAATATGTTTAAAACATTAAAGGGTTTTGGAGAGGCAAAAAAGATTGTAAAAGATTTTAATCCAGATATTGTAATAGGTACAGGAGGATTTATTTGTGGGCCAACAATTATGGCTGCAAAAAAATATAAAATACCAACATTGCTACATGAAAGTAATGCCTTTCCAGGAGTAGCAACTAAAATGCTAGCAAAAAAGGTGGATACGATTTTAGTAGGTTTTGAAGAAGCAAAGCAAAGACTACCAAAAGCAAAAAATGTGGTAGTAACAGGAACACCAACAAAAATAAAAGGAATAGCAATGTCACAAGCACAAAAAGATATTATGAAAAAAGAAATGGGCTTAAAAAATGATTTGCCAGTTATTTTAATTTTTGGAGGTAGCCAAGGAGCAAAAACTATTAATGAAACATTAAAAGATATAATACTAAGCAAATTAAACAAAGATTATCAGATAATTTGGGCGTCAGGTCCTAAACAATATGATGTAATAAAACAAGAACTAAAAGAGAAAAAAATAAATATTAATAAAATAGAAAATGTCAAGATTATACCATATATTTATAATATGGAAGAGGTAATGAATGTAGCAGATATAATAGTTTCAAGAAGTGGGGCTATGACAATTACAGAGATAGCTAAAATTGGAAAACCAGCAATATTTATTCCATTCCCATTTGCAACCGAAAATCATCAAGAGTATAATGCTAAAGTATTAGAAAAAGTGGGAGCAGCAAGAATAATATTAGATAAAGATCTAAATGCACAAAGTTTATCTAATACAATAGAAGAGATGCTAAAAGATAAAAACAAACTTGAACAAATGGGACAAAATGCAAAAAAAGTATCTGTAAATTATGTAGAAGACAAAATATATGAAGAAATAGAAAAAATTATTAAATAAAATCCAAATTTTCAAAGAAAGGAGGACAAGCCGTGGATATAGAAAGATTAGAACAAAACATAAGGTATACATTTAAAAACAAAGAACTACTAAAAACCGCATTAACACATACTTCGTATGCACATGAAAAAAAAGTAGAAAGTAATGAAAAACTAGAATTTTTAGGCGATAGTATATTAGAGTTTGTAACAAGTAATTATTTATATAATAATTATAGAAAACTAAAAGAAGGAGAAATGACTAAAGTTAGAGCTTCTGTTGTTTGTGAAAGCAGTCTTTATCAAGTTGCTTTAAAGCATAATTTTAGTGATTTCTTAAAACTAGGGAAAAGTGAAATAGCATGTGGAGGAAATAAAAAACCAGCGATACTTGCAGATAGTGTAGAATCAGTGATTGCTGCAATATATGAAGATTCAAACTTAGAAAATGCAGAAAAATTCATAATAGAAAATTTAAAAGATCAAATAGAAATTGCGAGCAAACATGTAGGGATGAAAGATTATAAAACAGTTTTACAAGAAAAACTACAAATACATGGAAACGTAAAAATTGAATATACAGTAATTGATGAAAAAGGACCAGATCATAATAAGACTTTTGTAGTAGAAGTAAAATGTGATGGGAAACATTTAGCAATTGGACAAGGTAGTACTAAAAAGGCAGCAGAAATGGAAGCTGCACATAATGCATTGGAGGGAAAAAATGAGTGAACAATACATAATACCAATATTTGTACCACATTTAGGTTGCCCAAATGATTGTACTTTTTGTAATCAAAAAAGTATAAGTGGACAAACTAAGCAGGTAACAGCAGAGGATGTAAAACAAACAATAGAAGAATATTTAAAAAGTTTTAAAGATGAAAGTCTTCATAAAGAAGTAGCATTTTTTGGAGGAAGTTTTACAGGAATAGATGAAGCTAAACAAGAGGAACTTTTGGAAGCTGCATATGAATTTGTGAAAAATAAACAAATTCATTCTATAAGAATTTCAACTAGACCAGATTATATAGATAAAGAAAAATTAAAATTACTAAAAAAATATGGTGTAAAAACAATAGAATTAGGAGTTCAATCAACAAATGACTATATATTAAAAAAATGCAAAAGAGGACATACTTTTGAAGATGTAAAAAAAGCATCAAAATTAATAAGAATGCATGGATTTGTATTAGGACATCAAATGATGATAGGACTTCCAGAAAGTACAAAAATAGATGAATTAAATACAGCAAAAGATTTAGCAAAATTAAAACCAAAAATAGTAAGATTATATCCAGTTCTAGTAATAAAAGGAACGGAATTAGAAAAAGAGTATCAAAATGGAGAATATGAACCAATTCCACTATCACAGGCAGTAGAAAGATGTAAAGAACTATATTATTTCTTTACAAATAAAAAAATTACAGTAATAAGAATGGGATTGCAAAATACTGATATAATTTCTGATCCTAAAAATGCAAAAAGCGAAGTTGTTGCAGGACCATATCATGAGGCTTTTGGGCAACTAGTAGAAGATAGTATTTGGTATGATTCTATACTTGAAAAAATTAAAAAATTTAATGTAAAAGTTAAGGAAATAGAAATAAAAGTAAATCCAGAAAATATAAATAATATTGTTGGACATAAAAAGGAAAATATAAAAAAACTAAAAGATTTATATGATGTGGATACAAAAATAATTCAAAGCAAAGAAATTAAACCAGGAAAATTTGAAATAGAAATTTTAAAAACATATACAGATTTTTTAGATGAATAGATACTTTTAAAAACATCCATACTAAGTATGGGTGTTTTTTGTGACTAAATTTAAAACAAAAAGAAAAATTATAAAAGTAAAGCGTTTGATAGTACAATTTATTCAAATTGTTGTAGGAACTGCCTTGGTTGCAGGATCTACAAGCTTATTCTTACTTCCAAATCAGCTATCCTCAGGAGGCTTTTCTGGTATTGCAACAATTGTGTACTATTTATTAAACATACCACTAGGTACCACAGTACTAGTTTTAAATATTCCACTATTTATAATGTCATTAATAAAAAATGGAAAACACTTTTTTTTAAATGCCATAGTTGGAACAGCAGGATTATCAATATTCTTAAATGTATTTGAAAAACTAAAACCAATTACAACAGATAGATTTTTGGCATGCATCTATGGAGGAATAATTGCAGGAATAGGAACAGCAATTATATTAAAGGCAAATGCATCAACAGGAGGAACAGACCTTTTAACACAAATTATAAAAGCATATAAACCTAATATAAGAATTAGCAATTTGTTAGTAATATTAGATACTATAATTGTTGCGGCAAACGTTATATTTTTTAAAGAACTAGAAATAGGACTATATTCTGCAATTACAATATATATAATGGGAAAAATGCTTGATATCTTTTTTGAAGGTATTGATTTTGCAAAAATTGTATATATAATATCACAAAAAAATGATGAAATAGCAGAACAAATAGGAAACCAGATAAAAAGAGGTAGTACATCTCTTTATGGAAAAGGCATGTATAAAAAACAAGATAGAGAAGTGCTGTTTTGTGTTGCCTCAAGAAATGAAGTAAGAGAAATAAGAAAAATAGTAAAAGATATAGATAGCAATGCATTTATAGTAATAACAAATGCAAGAGAAGTATTTGGAGAGGGATTTAAAGAAACATAAATGGAAAATTTTGCATAAGCGGTTGACAATTATGTAAACATATGCTACAATAAATATATCGTGGGAAAATATCAAAAGAAAACAATTCATTTCGAAAAGGAGAATAAAATGAATAATAGAGAAGATTTTATGAAAAGAATAAAGGCAAATATTCCATCAGGAAATTATCCATTTGATGCAGAAGAGATGCTATTAAATGCTGAATTAAAAACCAAAGAGAAAAATAAGGAAAATGAAAATAATAAAATGACAAGAAGATTAGGAGATTATCCATTTGATGCAGAAGAGATGTTATTAAACACTGAATTAAAAAAGATGGAAGAAGGAAGATAGAAAGTATTTAGAGTGTTGAATTTTATCAACACTTTTTCTTTTTATGTACTTTTAAAACATTGTAATTACCACAAAATCATGCTATAATAAAATGTGCTTTGTATTTTCTAATATACAAAACTAATTTGAATATAATATAAGAAGAGGTTCTAATGGACGAGTCAATAAAAATATTGCCTAATTTTAAAAAATTTAATAGCTACATAGATGATGTAAAACAAGGAATAAGCCCAATAATGTTATCTGGGCTTACTGATGTTGCAAAAATTCATTTTGCATATTCAACATTTTTTTATACAGAAAAACCAATTTGTATAGTAACATATAATGAATTACAAGCAAAAAAAATTATAAAAGACTTACAATATTTTACTAATAAAGTAGAATATTTTCCAAGAAGAGAAATACTTTCTTATGATTATTTAGCAGAGAGTAAAGATATTTCAAATGAAAGAATAAACTGTTTAAATAATATATATAGTAAAAAAGCCAAAATTATAGTAACAACAATAGAAGCGGCTTCTCAAAAAATAGTAACAAAAAATGAATTATATAAAAACATAGTAGAAATAAAAGAAAATTCAATAATAGAATTAGAAGAGTTAAAGAAAAAATTATTTTACCTGGGTTATGAAAGAAGAGACTTAGTAGAAAATGCAGGAGAATACAGTATAAGAGGTGGAATAATTGATATTGGTATTACTAAAGAAACAGGTATAAGAATTGAGCTTTGGGGAGACGAAGTAGATTCAATAAGAGAATTTAATATAATGTCACAAAGATCAACAGAAAAAGTAAAAACAGCAAAAATATATCCAGCAACAGAGTTTGTATTAGAAAGAAATATAGAAGAGGTAATTAGTGACATTTTAAATGATTTTGATGAAGAAAAAGTTGCAGAGGATATAGAAGAAATTAAAAATGGGAATTATTTAAGCAAAGTAGATAAATATTTTAATTATTTCTATAAAAACAGTGAAACAATAATAGATTATATAAAAGAAAATTATATAATATTTTTAGATGAAATAAGCAAAATAAAAGCGAGATCTGAAAATATAATAAAAGATAATCAAAATGTAATAAAATCATTAATGGAAAAGAAAAGAACAGTGCCACAGGCCTTAACTAACTTAAATAATTATATTGATTTTTTAGGATTAATAAAAAATATACAAACCATATATTTAGAAAAACAAGATATAGGATTTGTAGATAAACAAAGTATGCATGCAAAAAGAAACGGATATAGTTTTAGCTATAGGGAGGTTAACTTTTTTCGTAGTTCAATGGATTTATGTTTTAAGGAAATACAACAAGCACAACACGACAAAAAAACAATAGTAATCCTTACAGGTAATAAAGATAATACAAAAAAAGTTAAAGATTTATTATTAGAAAAATTAGAAAATTTAAATAATATAACTGTAAAAGAAGGAGAACTTTCATCAGGATTTGAATGCTATGATTTTAATCTTTTAGTAATATGTGTAAAAGAATTATTTGCAGTACCACAAAAAAGGAAAAAACTTAGCCAAGATTTTAAACAAGGAGAAACAGTAATATTCTCAGATTTAAAAATAGGAGATTATGTTGTTCACAAAACTAATGGTATAGGTGTGTTTATAGGTGTAAATACTATAAAAGCAGATGGAGTTACAAAAGATTATATTAAAATAAAATATAAAGATGATGATATATTATATATTCCAACAAACAACTTAGATAATATAAGAAAATATATAGGAACAGATTCTAGAGCACCAAAAATAAATAGATTAGGTAGCAAAGAATGGGAAAATACAAAACAAAAAGTAAAATCAAATTTAAGAGAAGTAGCACGTGATTTAATAGAATTATATGCAAAAAGAGAAAAAATAAAAGGCTATGCTTTTTCAAAAGATACAGAATGGCAAAAACAATTTGACAGTAGTTTTGAATATGAAGAAACAGCAGATCAATTAAGAGCAATACAAGAACTAAAAACAGATATGGAAAAGCCAAAGCCAATGGATAGATTACTTTGTGGGGATGTTGGATATGGTAAAACAGAAGTAGCAATACGTGGTGCTTTTAAAGCTTGTATGGATCAAAAACAGGTAGCATATTTAGTACCTACTACAATACTTGCAAATCAACAATATGAAGCATTTAAGGAAAGAATGAAGGACTTTCCTATAAGAATAGAATTACTAAATAGATTTAGAACAAAAAAAGAACAAGAAGAAATTATTAAAAAATTAAAGCTAGGAGAAATAGATATAATAATAGGCACACATAGATTGCTTAGCAAAGATGTTGAGTTTAAAAATCTAGGATTTCTAATAATAGATGAAGAGCATAGATTTGGTGTTAAAGACAAAGAAAAAATAAAGCAATTAAAAACTAATGTGGATGTTTTAACAATGACAGCAACTCCAATTCCAAGAACACTTCACATGTCAATTGTGGGAATTCGTGATATGTCATGCCTTTATGAGCCACCACAGAATAGAAGACCAGTTCAAACTTATGTATTAGAATATGATGATGAAGTAATAAAGGAAGCAATAACTAGAGAACTAGAAAGAGGTGGACAGGTATTCTATTTGTATAATAAAGTAGAAAGTATAGAAAGAAAAGCAAACAAAATAAAAGAACTAGTTCCAGAAGCAAAAGTTGGATTTGCTCATGGTAAAATGACTGGAAAAGAACTAGAAGATATAATGCTAGAATTTGTAGATCAAAAGATAAATGTACTTGTATGTACTACAATATTAGAGTCAGGGATTGATATTCCGAATGCCAATACAATAATAGTTGAAAATGCAGATAGATTAGGATTGGCACAACTTTATCAAATAAGAGGAAGAGTAGGAAGATCAAGTAAACAAGCTTATGCTTATATAACATATAAAAAAGATAAACTAATGACAGAAGTTGCAGAAAAAAGATTAAAAGCAATAAAAGAATTCACTGAATTCGGTTCAGGATTTAAAATAGCAATGAGGGACCTAGAAATAAGAGGGGCAGGAAGTTTAGTAGGAGATATGCAACACGGCCACATGGAACAAGTTGGATATGATACATATTGTAAATTGCTAGATGAAGTGGTAAAAGAAATGAAAGGAATTAAAGTAGAAGAAGAGCAAGAAATTACAATAGATATAAATGTATCTAGCTATATACCAGATAGTTATATAGAAAACAGTAGTCAAAAAATAGAAGTATATCAAAACATAGCATTATGTAGAAACAAAGAAGATATAGAAAATACAAAAAATGATATAATAGATAGATTCGGAAAAATGCCACAAGAAGTAGAAAACTTATTAAAAATTGCAAGAATAAAAGAAATCTGCAATCAAAAAGGAATAATAAAAATAACACAAAGAAATAATAATATTATATTTACATTTGCTAATAATGAAAGTTTTGATATGCCAATAGATGAGCTTATAAAAAAATATGGTGACAGAATAAAATTTTCACCAGGCAAAGAACCATATATTACGTATAAATTAAAAGATCAAAGCAAAACATTAGAAGAAATAAAGGATTTTTTAAAAATATAATTGCAAACGTTGTAGGGGCGGGCCCTGTGTCCGCCAAAAAAGAAAGGAAAACCAATATGGTAATCACAAGTAAAGATAATGAAACAATCAAAAAAATAAGAAAATTAAAAGAAAAAAAGTACAGAGACATAGACAAAAAATACATTATAGAAGGTGCAAAATTAATAAAAGAAGCAATAGAAGAAAAAGCCGAAATAGATACAATAGTAGTATGCGAAAATTGTGTGCAAACAGGCGAAATAGATTCGAAGACCTTATATGAAATTGCAAAATACAATTGTGTGTATGTAGATGAAAAAGTATTTAATAATATAACAGATGTGCAAAATCCACAAGGCTTGTTAGCTGTTGTAGATAAAAATTGCAAAGAACAACAAATAAAATATGATGAAGATGCAATAGTTATTTTAGATGGAATACAGGACCCTGGAAATTTAGGTACAATATTAAGAACAGTAGATAGTGTACGGATTATCACAAGTTGTAGTATCTAAAAAAACAGGAGATATATTTAATCCAAAAGTAGTACGTTCAACAATGGGGGCTATATTTAGAATAAACATAATACAAAGTGATGATTTAGTTGCTACAATAAAAGAAATAAAAAAACATAAATTTAAAGTAATAGCAACATCACTTCAGACAAATGACAGTATATACGATATAGATTATAAAAAATCAGCAATAATAATAGGAAACGAAGCAAATGGAGTTTCACAGGAAGTAATGGAAACGGCAGATAAAAAAGTTAAAATTCCAATGTTAGGTAAAACAGAAAGCTTAAATGCTGCAGTAGCAACAGGAGTAATGCTATATGAATATGTAAGACAAAAGTTGATGAAATAAAATATAAAAAAATTAAACGAAATGTTCTGTTTCGTTTAATTTTTTGCTAAAATTTCTAAAATTTGAGGATAAATTTCTTCTGCATTATTATTCCAATTGTCAGCTATTTTTTTTGCTTGTTCTCTTGTTCCAGCATAAACTTGAACTTCAAAAAGAGTTTGATTGTTTTCTACTATTTTGCATTTTACACTATATTCATTTTCATTATGAGGAATAAAATCACTTGTAATAGAAGCTTTATTTTGAAAATCACCTAAAGTTTCTTTAAAGCTATTATCAACTCTAAATTTAGCAATTCCTGGTATTATATCCGAAACAAGCTCTAATGCTTGCCTTCCTGCATCTGTAAGCTCATACAAATTTTCTCCATCTTGTTCAAAAGATATAATATATTTGTTTTCTAATAAATCTAACAAAAATTGTTGAAAATAAAAGTAATTCATATTATCTATTGTAATTACCAACTTTAAAAGAGCATCATTGCTAATTGGCTTTGATACTTTGTTTAAAATATATAAAATTAAAGCCTTTTTTTCGGCTAATGTTTCACTATCTGATGTTAGTTTCATAAAAATGCTCCTTTAATTATTTATAATGAAATGATTATAACACAAACATTAACAAAATACAACTTGTAAAATTTTACAAAATTATGTAAATGTGATATAATATAAATACATAAATTTTTTGGAGGTGCAAACCATGTCAAAAAAACGCTTATCAGGCGAAGAACTCTATGAAGAGTTTAAAAGACGGGAAGCTAAAAACAAGGAAGAAAACGAAAAGAAGTTAAGAGAAGCAAGAAAAAATGTACCAAAATGTTGCAGAAATTGCAGGCGAAGTTGGTATAGATATGTTCTTCCGACAGGAAGCTTCTTAGAGCCTTCTGAGTTCTGTGGCTGCAGACTGAAGGTTAGTCTCGTAGATCCGAATGGCGTTTGCGAAAATTTTTTGTAAGAGGAAAGGGTAAGAATGCTTAAATAGCAGTCTTACCTTCTTCTTTTTAATTTAAATAATAAACATTTTGTCAATTATTGTCGATGAAAAATTCTTTACATTCTAAAAAAAGTGTAGTAATATATTTTTATCAAATTGCAGATCTGCAATTTAAAAAGTATTTAATTCTTAAAAAGTTTTTATCTTTTTAAAAATCCAAAATTAAAACAATTTAATATTAAGAGGTGATGCGTATCTGATAACATACACTAAGCGTAATATTTTTGTAATTTCCTTAATTATCACACTTACAATATTCTGCTTAATTGAATTTACAGCTAACAAAGTAGAAGCAATATATCTACAAAAAAAGCAAAGCATACAAACAGACAATAAAGAAATTGCAAAAAAAGAAGAAATAGAACCAAAGAAATATGAAGAACCAAAAGAGCAAAAATGGGAAATAGAAATACCAAAGATAGATTTAACAGCACCAATTTCTGAAGGAACAAGCCAAGAGGTAATGCTAGAATATGTTGGGCATTTTGAAAATACAAATCTTTTAAATGGAAATGTAGGACTAGCAGCGCATAATAGAGGTTATCCTATAAATTATTTTGCAAGGCTTAAAGAATTAGAATTTGGCGATGAGATAATATATAAACAGGGTTATGAAACGAAAAAGTATGTTGTAAATAATATTACAATAATTCAAGATACAAATTGGTCATACCTTCAAGATACAGAAGAGAATACAATAACATTAATAACATGTGTAGAGAACAAACCTACACAAAGACGTTGTATTCAAGGAATAGAAATTAAGGAGGAATTTTAATGAGAAAAAAATTAATATCAATAATAAGTATAATAGTTATTTTAATAGGATTAATTCCAATATCAAGTAAGGCAGTAGTACCCATAGATACAGCATATATCTATGCAAATAAAAAAACAGAGGGGCTATTAATGTGGAAAGGATTAAAAATACATACACATTTAGCTGTATATAAAAAAGACGGAAAAGAGTATCCAGCATATTGTATGAATAGAGAATTACCTGGAGTGGAAATTGGTAGGTCTCAAACAGTAGATGTAAAGAAATTAGTAAATAATGTAATGGTATGGAGAGCTATAATAAATGGATATCCATACAAAAGTATTTCCGAACTTGGATGCAATACAGAAGAAGAGGCGTATTTGGCAACAAAACAAGCTGTTTATTGCATGCTTACAAATAGAGATGTAAATGAATATTCTGCAATAGGAGAAGCTGGAGAAAGAACTTTAAATGCATTAAAAACAATTGTTAATAATGCGCGAAATTCAAATCAAACAAAAGTAAGTTCAGAATTAACAGTAAATGAACAAGAAAAACTATGGAAAATTGATAATTTAGACAGCAGTTATATTTCTAAAACATTTTTAGTAACTGCAAATACTTCAATGAGCAAATACACAGTAAATGTTAAAAATTTAAATATAGAGGGATATAAATTAGTGGACCAAAATAATAAAGAAAAAACAGAATTTTCAAATTCAGAAAAATTCAAAATACTTATACCAATACAAGAAGTAAAACAAGATGGAAATTTTTCAATTGAAGTATCGGCACAAGTTGCTACAAAACCAGTATTCTATGGAGAAAGTAGAGATAGTGGACTTCAAAGTTATGCACTAACTGGTTATACTTACGAAGAGGGCACAGGAAGTAAAAAGGTTTATTATACAAAAAATGAAACAAAAATAATAATCACAAAAACAGATGACAAAACTGGTAAGAAGTTAGAAGGAGTTGAATTTGAATTATTAGATAAGAATCAGAATAAAATTTATACAGAAATTACTACAAATAAAGATGGAATAGCAACAATAGATAATTTACTGCCAGGTATATATTACATTAGAGAAACTAAAACATTAGAAGGTTACCAATTATATAGTAAACTAATAAAAGTAGAGTTAGAACTTAATGAGGAAACAACTGTAAATGTAATCAATTCAGAAAAAGAACCAGAAATATATAAAGAGGAGAAAAAAACAGAATTAGCCGTAAAAGAGAAAAAAAGTAATATTAAAGTAAAAGAAACTGGTCCAAAATTACCTAAAACTGGAATGTAGAATCTTACATATTCCTTGACAATCCTTCTAGTAGCATATATAATATTTGATGTAAAACTACATAAAAGTAAGAAGGGAAGAGTGAATTTATTAAATGTCACAAATTATAGTATTAGCAATACTAATATTAATAAATGCATTTTTTGCAGCTACAGAAATTGCATTTATATCACTTAATGACGCAAAAATAGAAAAACAAGCAAAAGAAGGAAACAAAAAGGCAAAGCAAATAAAGAAAATGCTAAGAGAGCCAAGCAAATTTTTGGCAACAATACAAATAGGAATTACACTTGCAGGATTTTTATCAAGTGCATTTGCAGCAGATGCATTTGCAGATGATTTAGCACCAATGCTACAAAACTTAATACCTTTAGGATTAACTGCATGGAGAAACATATCAATAATTTTAATTACAATTATACTTTCATACTTCTCACTAATTTTTGGTGAATTAGTACCAAAAAGACTTGCAATGAGAAATAGTGAAAAAATAGCTTTTGGAACAATAGGAATAATAAGAACAATATCTATAATAACAGCACCGTTTGTAAAATTACTTACAGCATCAACAAATGGAGTATCAAAATTGTTTGGAATATCAGGAACAGATGAAGAAACTGTTACAGAAGAAGAAATAAGAATGATGGTAGATGTTGGAGAAGAAAAAGGTTCAATCAAAGAAGAAGAAAGAGAGCTTATAAATAATGTATTTGAATTTAATGACAAAGTAGTGTCTGAAATAATGATTCATAGAAAAGATATATATGCAATAGATATAAATTCAGATATAGACAATATTTTAAAAGAGTTAGATGAATATAAATATAGTAGAATACCTGTATATGAAGAAAACATAGATAACATTGTTGGTATGTTATTTATAAAAGATTTGCTTGCAAATGTAAATAAAAAAGAAAAAGTAAAAATAGCAAAAATTATAAGAGAACCATATTTTGTATCAGAAAACAAACCTATAGACGAGCTTTTTAGAGACTTACAAAAAAACAAACACCAATTGGCAATAGTATTAGATGAATATGGTGGAACAGCAGGGTTAGTTACAATGGAAGATATAATAGAGGAACTTGTTGGTAACATATTTGATGAATATGATGAGGAAGAAAAAGAATTTGAGAAAATCGATGATAATACATTTCTAATTAGTGGTAGTGTTTCTATACATGACTTAAGAAAAATTTTAGGTGTAGAAATACCGGAAGGAGAATATGATACTTTATCTGGATACTTAATAGAATTGCTTGGAAGAATTCCATCAGATGATGAAAAACCTGTAATAGAAACCAAAAGAGTAACATACAAAATAGAAGATTACGAAGAAAAAAGAATATTATGGGTAAAAGCATGTAGAAATAATGTAGAAGAAGATAACGATGATGAGAATGATGAGGAAGATAGTAAAACAAGTAAAGAAGATACAGAAAAATCAGAAGATTAGTAAAAACACAAAAGGCAAGCAGAATTTAATGCTTGCCTTTATAAAAAGGAGAATAATATATGTATAAAGAATTTGGAATAAAAGAAGATGTAATAGAATTATCAAAAAAAATAGAAAAAGATTTAGATCCTATATTTAAAGAAGTAGAAGAGATAGAAGAATGTAATAGTTTGAAAGTGTTGTCTGCTTTTCAAAAATACAATTTATCAGAAATGCATTTTAATGGAACAACAGGATATGGATATGGAGATATAGGAAGAGATACAATAGAGAGCATATTTGCAGATATATTTAAGGCTGAAGATAGCTTAGTTAGAACTCAATTTATATCTGGAACTCATGCAATTTCTACATTGCTATTTGGCATACTAAGACCAAATGACACATTAATTAGCATATCTGGGAAACCATATGATACTTTAGACGAAGTAATTGGGATAGTAGAAAATAAAAGTTCACTACAAAGTTATGGTGTAAAATATGAGCAAATAGAGCTAGTTAATGATGATTTTGACTACAAAGCAATAGAAGAAAGAGTAAAAAAAGGAAATATAAAATTGATTGAAATTCAACGCTCTAGAGGTTACTCAACAAGAAAGACTATAGACTTAGAAAAAGTAGAAAAAGTAATTAAACTTATAAAGGATATTGATAGAAATATAATTGTAATGATAGATAATTGTTATTGCGAATTTGTAACTAAAAAAGAACCAATTGAAGTTGGTGCAGACGTAGTAGTAGGTTCTTTAATTAAAAATTTGGGCGGAGGAATTGCTCCAAATGGAGGTTATATAGCAGGAAGAAAAGATATAGTAGAACTAGCAGCAGAAAGATTAACAGCACCGGGACTTGGAAAAGAAGTTGGACCAAGTTTGGGAATTAACAAACAAATCTTGCAAGGATTATTTTTTGCGCCACAAGTTGTAGCAAGTAGTTTAAAAACAGCAATATTTGCAAGCAGAATGCTAGAGGAGTTAGGATATAATGTAGAGCCAAAATTTAATGATAAAAGAGCAGACATAGTTCAAACAATAGAATTTAATGATAGAGAGAAACTAATAAAATTCTGTCAAGGAATACAAGCAGCTTCACCAGTAGATTCAAATTCTGTTCCTATGCCATGGGACATGCCAGGATATACAGACCAGGTAATAATGGCTGCAGGAGCATTTACACAAGGATCATCAATAGAGCTTTCTTGTGATGGACCAATAAGACCACCATATACAGCCTTTTTACAAGGAGGACTTACATATGGATACGGAAAATTGGGGATTTTAAAAGCAATTTCAAGATTATAGATGAATTGGAATTTATATGAAAGGAAATATTAATGAGAAATACAGTAATAATTGGAGGAGGACCTGCCGGATTAATGGCAGCGATTTCTTCTGCTAAAAATGAAGATAAAGTAACAATAATAGAAAAAATGCATTCTTGTGGAAAAAAATTACTAATCACAGGAAAAGGAAGATGCAATATAACAAATAATGCCCAAATGGATAAGTTCATGGCAAATACTCCAACAAACCCAAAATTCCTTTACGGAGTTTTTAATAACTTTACCAATAAAGATATAATAGAATTATTAGAAAGTGAAGGAGTAAAAACAAAAGTAGAAAGAGGAGAGAGAGTTTTTCCAGTTTCGGATAGGGCACAAGACGTTTTAGAAGCATTACTACATATATTAAAAAAAGAAAATGTACAAATATTAACTAATACAACAGCTAAAAGAATAATTACTGATGCCGAGAAAAATGTTTTAGGTGTAGAATTAGATGATGGAAAAGAAATAAAGGCAGACAAAATAATTCTTGCAACAGGAGGTAAAAGTTATCCAGTAACAGGTTCAACAGGCGATGGATATAGAATAGCAAAAGATTTAGGTCATACTATTACAAAAATAGAGCCATCATTAGTACCACTTACATCTCATGATGAGGTTTGCAAAAAATTGCAAGGATTGTCTTTAAGAAATGTTGCAATTCAATTACAAATTTGCGATAAAGTAGTATATAAAGATTTTGGAGAAATGTTATTTACTCATTTTGGCGTGTCAGGTCCAATAGTATTGTCAGCTTCATCATATTTGGTAAAAACAAAAAACATAGAACAAATTCTAAAAGAAGACAAAGTAGAATTAGAAATAGATTTAAAACCAGCCTTGTCAGAAGAAAAACTTGACGCGAGAATATTACGTGATTTTGAGGAGCAAAAAAACAAACAATTTAAAAATAGTTTAGATAAATTGTTGCCACAAAAGTTAATACCAGTCATAATAGAGAAAACAAATATAAACGAAAGCAAAAAAATAAATGAAATAACTAAACAAGAAAGACAAAAATTAGTAAATGAGTTAAAACATTTTAAAATTAGCATAAATGGAACAAGACCTATAGAAGAAGCAATAGTAACATCAGGGGGAATAAACATTAAAGAAATAAATCCCAAAACAATGGAATCTAAATTGATAAATGGATTATACTTTGCAGGAGAAATAATAGATGTAGATTGCTTGACTGGAGGTTACAATTTACAAGTAGCATGGAGTACAGGGTATACAGCAGGAATTAGTTAAATTGGAATTTGTTTAGTTCCGGATGAATTCAGGACAGTCCCCAAAATCCCCAGGTTTGGTGATTTTAAGGGACAGTCCCTAGAATTCCCCCTCACACAAATTCCAATTTGTATAAATTTTCTCAAAAAAATAAAAAAGGAACGAATAAATGGAAGAATTTAAAACAATAAGTAATAATGTAGAAGCAGAAATAGTTGAAAAGAAATCAAAATTCATAGCTCATGTATTTTATATAGAGTCAGTAGAAGAAGCAGAAGCATATATAAAGGAAATGAAAAAGAAATACCATGATGCAAGACACAATGTTTTTGCATATGCTTTAGAAACCGGTGACGGTGGAATAGCAATAAAATTTAATGATGACCGGAGAGCCTTCTGGAACAGCTGGAAGTCCAATATTAAAAATAGTATTAGAAAAGGGATTATCAAATGTTTTGGTTGTGGTAACAAGATATTTTGGAGGAATTCTATTAGGCACAGGAGGACTTGTAAGAGCTTATTCTGAAGCTACAATAAAAGCACTGGAAAAAGCAAAGATAGTAAATAAGAAAAAAGGATATAAAGTAAAAATAGTTACAGCATATGATCAAATAGAACAATTTAATTACTATGTAAATAAAAACAAGTTAAAGGTTATTAATACAGAATATTTGGAAAATATAGAATTTATGGTGGAAATGGCAGAGGAGCAATTAAATGAAATTACAAATAACAACAGTAAAAATCCTTTAAAAATTATAAAATATGATATTTTAAAAGAAAAATATATTGATATATAGCCACTTACGACCAAAATTAGAAAAAATTTCCAAAAAACTATTGCAATATTTATAAAATAATATTATAATTCAAATTGTAAAAAATTTACAAATATATTTTTAGGGGGTATAGTTTTGAAAGAGAAAATTACAGTTTTGATTGCAGATGATAATCCAGATTTTGCAATGACATTAATAGGCTATTTGGAGAAAGAAGATGATATGGAGGTAATTGGTGTTGCCAAAGATGGTAAAGAGGCATGCGACATGATATTAAATACAAAGCCAGATATTGTTTTACTAGATGTTATAATGCCATATTTAGATGGGTTAGGAGTACTAGAAAAAATATCGGCATCATCAATGGATAAAAAGCCAATATGCATAATGTTATCAGCTGTTGGTCAAACTAAAATAACTCAACAAGCAATAAGCCTAGGAGCAGAATATTATGTAATAAAACCTTTTGATATAGAATTATTAATTAAAAGAATAAGAGATATAAAATATTTTGAACCAAAACAAAACCAAGGTGCAACAATAAATAGAGAAATTAAAGCTCCATACATAGACATTCCAAAAGAAAACAAGAAAAGTGAAGATAACCTAGAAGCTCTAGTTACAAATGTTATACATGAACTAGGTGTTCCAGCACATATAAAAGGTTATCAATATTTAAGAGAAGCTATAATGATGGTTATAAATGATATAGATATCATAAACCAAATAACAAAACAATTATATCCAGAAATAGCAGAAAAATACAAAACAACACCAAGTAGAGTAGAAAGAGCAATACGTCATGCAATAGAAGTAGCATGGGCAAGAGGACAAGCTGATGCTGTAGAAAACATATTTGGATATACAATTTCAGCAGCCAAAGGTAAGCCAACTAATAGCGAATTTATAGCAATGATAGCTGACAAATTAAGATTAGAATTAAAAACAGCATAGAATTTATGAAATAAAGGCTAGAAGCGGATTATACAGCTTACAAAAATTGTCACTAAACCTATAAAGGGTATAAAAATACATATAGATTAGGTGAAAAATCTGCATAGAAACCTATAAATGAAATAATCTTAAACCTATAAACTTTTCTTATTTATTGGTTAATGTTTTTAATATTTAAAACATTAACTGATAAAGAAGGAAGGTTTTTTATTATGGAAAAAATTGATTATGATATTGATGAATTTATGGATTATTGTACAAGTAAGAATTTGAGTACAAAAACAATAGCAAGCTATGAACAAACATTAAGATTATTAGCACAATATTTGAAGGAGAATCACAAAGTAAGGAAAGTAGAAGATACAAAAGAATTATATATCAGAGAATACATTAGATATTTAAAAGAAAGAGGAAAATATACAGTAGTAACAAATGAAAATACAAAAGTTGTTAACTTCCCAGAGAATAGAGAAGATTATGGCAAAAAGATAACGACTACGACAATCAATAATTATATTAGAAATATTAAAGTATTTTATAATTATCTTTATGAGAACAGATATATTACAATAAATCCAGTATCTAAAATAAAAGAAATAAAATGCGAGAGAAAAGCAGTAGGATATCTTGATGATGCCAATTTTAATAGATTACTGAGATGTTTTGATGTATCTAAATTCCATGAATATAGAGACTATATAGTGGCTCAATTAATATTTGATACAGGTATGAGACTAGGGGAAACATTATTAATTAAAGAAACAGAAGTCGATTTTACCAAAAGAACAATTTTACTAACAGCAGAAAATACAAAAGGAAGAAAAGATAGATATGTTTTCTTTTCACAAGAAATGCTAAAACAATTGAGGAGATGGCTACAATATAAAGATAGGTATAGAGAATCTTCGTATGTTTTTTGTACTAATAAGGGAAAACCACTTCAAATAAATAATTATGAAACCAATTTCAAGAAGTATGGAGAAAGAATTGGAGTAAAAGACATTCACCCTCATATGCTAAGAAATAACTTTGCGAAAAGATTTTTAATGACGGGTGGAGACATTTACACATTATCTAGAATTTTAGGACATTCCTCTGTTAAAGTAACAGAAAAAGCATATCTTGATTTGGATGAAGATGATTTAAGAATAAATTATCAAAGATATTCGCCTTTGGCAAATTTAAAAAGAGTGTAGAAAGGGGAATAATTATGATAATAATACCAGAAAAAGAAGTTTTAAAAATACTAATGGCAATGAAAAACGAATCAGTAGAAATATTAGTAAAAGGAGCAATAGAAGTAAAGCAAATAATAGATAAATTAGAATATAATGAAAGAAGCGGAGTAATTGAATTAAATAATAAAAAGACAAAAGAATATACAAGATTGAACTTAAATGAAGCATATTGTACAATGACAAATAAAAGTAAAAATAAAATACAAGCAAATATTGATAGTTTAAACAATGATACAGTTGTTTTAATAAAAAAATTACCAAAAGATAAAATTGCTTTTTAGTCAAAAAACATTGACTTGATTTATAACATATTGTAAAATATTAACAACCTTTCACTTAAAGATAGAAAGGGGGTTAGTGTATGACATCTTATGACTTAATTTGGCAATTGATAAATATTCTTTTAGATAATAAATCAGAAGCCAAAGAGACAAGTAAAGAAGAAGACTAATACATAGTCGAAACAAGATAGATTTTACGGGTCTATCTTGTTTTTTTTACAAAAAAATAGTATGTGCATTTACGGTACACATACTGTTAGCAAAATGACATCTTATGACCAAAGACATATTTGCTTAAGCTAAATATATAATAACATATATTTTACTCAATGTCAAATATAATTTATCCTAAATTTTCCAATCCGTATTCTATAATCTGATTTATAACATTGTTAAAACTCAAATCGTTTTTTTCTGCTAATTCATTAATCTTATCAAATGTTTTCCCACTTATTCTTATAGTTCTAGTTATTGTATCATGACTCTTCTTGACATTTTCAATCTTCAATTTTTCCATAAATAATCACCTAATATTAGTGTATACAAAAATAAATTAAAAATAAGTACACAAAATGTGTACAAAAGAAAAATCTTATGTTATAATTTGAGAAAAACAAGTAGATGTTTAACAATTTTGACTAAGAGTATATAAATTATGAAATTAATTATAATTTTAAGGAGGTGTAAAATGAGCAAAAATGATAAAGAATATTATTATTCTGGAAATAGCTTTGCTGATACATTAAAGATAATAGCAGTTGTAGTAGGTTCTGTGGCCGTAATTGCAGGAATTATTGTCTATAAAAATTCTGCAGTTATAGGAATTGCTAGTATAATTACTGGGATTGCCATAGGGATTTTTTTATATGCTGATGCTGAAAAAATCGATTTACTAAACGATATTAGAGAAAATTCAGAACATCTAAGAGATAATGTAAATGAAAAAAAGTGAGGAGAGAAGTGCAAATGGAAAAATTAAAAGGAAAATCAAAATATATATTTATAGGAATTATAATAATTTTAGTTGCTATAATTACAGTATTGATAATAAATAAAAAAAGTGATAGATTTGAAACAATTTCAACAACTAAAGAAAATGTAGGTACAGTTAGCAAAAATGAAAATAAGTCAAATAGTGAGGCTAAAGAAATAACTACAGATGATAAAGTAACAATTGATAATTATTGCGAATTTAATATAAATAAAAGCATTATTGCTAAAAATGTAAATCCTGTAAATCCAGATTCATATTACCAATACTTAAATAGTGGTGATGGAAAAATTTTAGTAGGATTAGAATTAAAAATTAAGAGTTTAAAAAGTGAAGCTGTAAAACAAAACAGTATGATAAGTGGAAAGTTGATATATGACAATAAATATGAATATAATTGTAGTGTGGCAGTAGAAGAAGCTGATGGTGGAAACATTAATACATATACAAACTTATATAATATTGAGCCATTAGAAACTTTGAAGTACTTTTTAATAAGTGAAGTTTCAGAAGAAATTACAAATTCTGGAAAACCGATAAAAGCAATTATTAATGTTAATGGAAATTCATATAGTTTTAATATTAAATAAAACAAATTAATATACAAAATCATATAAATGTTTAGTTTTCTAAGCAAATATATGATTTTTTTAATAATTAATTAAAAAAACAATAAAATCAAAGTCGGCTTTTTACTTAAATATAGGCAAAGTCACGATAAATGATACGATATTTTTTATCAACATCACCAAGAAATAGAAAAATTATGTGATGAAAACTACTTACAGAATACAGGACATTTTCAACTCTTGGCAAGTTGTAAAATACCGGGAGGCAAAATTTATTAATAAATTAAAAGAAAAGAAAAATTTAAAGAATATGAGATGAATAAAGGTGTTTTATCGTATTAGATAAGATATGTAAACGATATGAGAATAACACGAAAACCTTTAGACAAGCAACATACCTGCAATTATGTTCTTTTCTTTTTTGTCTAAAATATATAAATATTATTAGCTATTTTGTATAAATTAGTTTAAAAATAAACTAATTGCCTATAATTGCGTAAAAATTTAATGTGAGAGTTTAGGAAATAGGCAGGTAGTAAAAATAATAGCATCAAAATTATTATATTAATTGATGCTATTTTAAAAGGGTCCTATAAATTGTACTTTTTTATAATCTGTTCCAGCATAATAACATATAGGGTTTACAAATATTCGTGAAATCTTTGTGTCGTAATCTTGATATATTTTTATTACAGGTTGTTTATTTAAAGTTATACTACTAATATCTTCATATAACCTTTTTGCTTTACTTATAGAATAATTACATATTTTTGCAATATCAGAGGTTTTATTTAAAATTTTTAATCTACTAATGTCTTTTTCTAATGGGTTTTCGCATAAGATATTATATTCTTTATTAATATATGGAATCAATTTAAATACATAAGCAAGCGTCTTATGCTTGTTTGCAGGGACACTATTATAAAGTTTTCTAATACTTTTATGATTTAATCGAATAAAATTATTAGATGATTTTTTTGAGTTGATTTTTCCTTTAAAAAAGAAATCAGTATTAATAAATAAACAATTTTTTTTCTTGTCTTCTATAATAATATTGTTGCTAGTCATTTCATTATAAAATTCATAAAATTGTTTAGTAGATAATTTTAAGTATTTGTTCATGTTGGATTTTGTCATATATACTTTGTCACAGATTTTAAGAATACCATCATAAGTTATAAATGTTGAAAGATATAATAGTCGTGTTAAATGACCTAATTTCATATTTGGAAATAGCTCTTCGCAATACCTAAAAATAAGCCAAGAAAAATTCCCATAACTTTTGTATCTTGAATTAATTATTTTAAATTCTTCTTGCTTTTTGAAATATTCTGCCCTTTTTTCAAGTACTTCAGTAGGAATGAATCTACCAAAATCGGATTCAATTAATTCACCAGTATCCTTATTAATAATCAATAAGTTTCCTTGCATTCTTTTTCATCTCCTTAAAAAAAGTAATAAAAAAAGAGACTTAAAGCCTCTTTTTTTATCCTATATTATTCTGTATAGAGCGAAAAATAATATAATGCTAGACAATACTATAATTTACGCTTTTTGGTAGCGTGATAATATTTTTTACTGCGATTTCTAGATTGCCTTTTAGAAACAATAATTTTGCAGTCAATACAATACTTTTGATTAGTTATTTTCTTGTTTTTACTTTTAAGAAAAAATCCGCCACATTCTTGACATTGGAAGTAATGTGGATTATTAAATTTATAATTATTATTACATAATTCAAAAAATACAGTTCTAGAAAAATAGTCTTCTAATCTATTGTTTTCAACATCTTGGTCATATAAAGATTTATCATTGATTTCTAAAACTCTCTTTAATCCTTTTTCAAATGACTTTTTTTCATATTCTTCCTCATCTAAATAGTTTTCAAACATCTTTTTTACACACCATTTAATAAAAAGTATTTTTTTATCATGTGAAATATCAAAATCTTTTTCATAATAGTCTTCAAATATTATTTTATTATTCCTATTAAAGGTAAATAGTTTGCTTTTCTTATCAAACATCAATTTAAGAAATAATTGTAGTATTGCTTGTTTTTCTTTTTCCTGATGTGAAAAATTATAGTAAACAAAAAATTCCCATAAGTATATTTTATCTCCATCGTTAATCATTTCAAATAATGACTTATATGGAAACATATCTTTTTTTAGTATGGAATTTTCAGATATGTTGTTTTCAGATGAGTAGTTCCCCATGATTTCTCCTTTATTAAAAATAATATAGTAAATTATACTATAAAATTACGATATATGTTAAGAAGATAATGAAATAAATTGCCAAATCCAGCAATGACAATATTCGACAAATTATACCTCTTCCAAAATATGACAATTTATGATACGATATAAAAAAATAAAGGAGATACGAATATGTTTGGAAAATTAAAAAAATATTTAGAAAACAGAAGAAATAAAGTAAAAGATAATATAGAGAAAGGCATAGTAGAATATAAGGAAAGTATAGTTCCATTTTATCTTAATCAAAGAATAGTTTATGATACTTTAGCGATAATAAATGATGGATTTACTGAACTATATAATGTTAGTAATGCTAATAGTAATAACAATTCATTAGAGGGGATAGTAAGCGCAAAATTAGACACATCAGGTAATCCATTGACTCTAATGAGCACTAGTATAGGTAGTGAATTAAGGAGAAATAAAAGCATTGGAAATGAAAATAAAGAGGAATTTAAAAAGGTTCATACTCCAACTTCATTATTCTCAGAAGTTTATCGATATCTGAACAAATATAAAATGATAAGAAAAATAGAAGAGGCACAAGACATATATAATTTACAATGTGGTGACTTTATAGAATTTCACACAAAATTATCTATTAATACAACAGAAGAAATGTTTAGAAAAATGAAAAAGATGTGTAATATAGGTGAGATATTTACTAGTTTTGGTGATGAAGGTAAAGAACTTATAAATGCAATACAAATATTTAAAAACATGGGACAAAAAATAGAAAAGTTATTAGAATTTTTAGATATACAAAACGAAAGAATAAAATATTTTGTGGGAAGTATAAAAGGAAAAAATATTGCTATTAAAATTGATAAAAATAATATAATTGATGCTGATTATGATCAAATTAATAATGGGGATTTTAAAATAATTGGAAAAGTTCTAGAAATAGTTGAAGAAGGAGAAAATATTAGTTTGAATAGAGAAAGTGTTTTGGGATTAATAAAAGATGAAGGATTGCAACCAATAAAAGAAGCTTTTAAGACATTAGGAGATACAATTTTTGATACTCAAAACGAAATTGTTGATACAATAGCAGGAAAAACTATTATTGTTATCCCAATTGTTATTGGAATATAGAGAGGAATGTAAAGAATGATAATTGAAAAAATTAAGCTGAAAAACTTTAGAAAATTTGAAGGAGAACATGTAATTGAATTTAATGAAGATATTAATGTTCTAATAGGTGATAATGAAGCAGGAAAAAGTACTATTCTAATGGCTCTAGACTTAATATTAAGTGGAAGTCAAAGAAAAGTTGATGCAATAGGATTGGAAAATTTATTTAATGCTAGTGTAATTGATAATTTCTTAAAGGAAGAAAGAAGTTATGACAAGTTGCCCGAATTGTATATAGAGATATATTTAAAAGATACAGGAATTTCAGATTTAAACGGAGAAAACTATTCAGAAGGAAGTAATAAACCAAAAGATGGATTAAGATTTGAATGCATACCAAACGATGAATATAGTAAAGAGATAAGTTATATTATAGAAGATAATAAAGCCATATTTCCATTTGAATATTATAATTGCAATTTTAGGACATTTGCTAAAAATCCGTATAATGGATATAGGAAATATATTAAGCATGTACTTATAGACAACTCATTAATTAATAATGAATATGCTATGAAAGAATACACTATTTCTTTATACAACTCGTATACTGACAATAAGATTAGAAATAACCATAAAATAGAATATAGAAAATTAAAAGATTATTTTACATCAAATATATTAAAAGATTTCAATGAGGATTTAAAAGAAGTTAAATTTGGATTGAATAATAACAATAAAATGAATCTAGAGAATAATCTTGCAATATATGAAAATGACATAAATATTTGTAACAAAGGTTCTGGAAGGCAATGTATGATAAAAACAGAATATGCATTAAATAAACAAAGGGAAAATATTGATATAATTCTGATTGAAGAGCCAGAGAATCATCTGAGTTATATTAATATGAAAAAATTATTAAATGAAATATCTAAAACTTCAGATAAACAAATATTTGTTACAACCCATAGTAGTACGATATGTTCAAGGCTAAATCTAAAAAAGGTTATTTGTATGAACAGCAATAGTATTAATCCTATTGAGTTTAAGAATATTTCTGAAGATACATCTGATTTTTTTATAAAGTCACCTTCAAGTGATATTTTAAGGTTTATATTATCTAAGAAAGTAATTTTAGTAGAAGGGGCAGCTGAATATATATTATTAGAAAAATTCTATGAACTTATAGAAAAAGAAAAAATTGATAATAATGGGATTAGTATAATTTCTGTTAATGGGTTAAGTTTTTTAAGATATTTAGAAATTGCAGAAAAATTAAAAATAAAAGTGGCAATTATAACGGATAATGATGGTGATTATAATGAAAATGTATATAATAAATATATAGATTATAAATATATTGAAAATATAAGTGTATTTTCAGATACAGACAATAATAATAAAACTTTTGAGATATCTTTATATAACAGCAATATCAATTATATAGAAAACAAAAGAATTACTACAAGCAATAACAAACAGAGATTCATGTTGAACAACAAATCAGAAAATGCATATAGAATATTAAAAGAATTAGAAAAGATTAATGGAGAAAAAGGATTTAAAGTACCAGAATATATAGAAAGGGCAATAAAATGGATAAAAAGTTAATGTTAGCGGTGGCTGGAGCAGGTAAGACAACATATCTAATTAATAGACTAAATGAAGTTCAAAATTCTATAATTGTTACATATACAATCAATAATTATAATTCAATTAGAAGTGCTATAATAAATAAATTTAAATACATTCCTTCAAATATAAAAATCTATACATATTTTTCTTTTTTATATAACTTTTGTTTTAGACCATTTGAAAGGAACATTAACAGTAAAGGATTACAATATGGTACAATAATAGAAAAAAATGCAAAATCAAATCAATTGCGATATTACATGAATATGAAATCAAGAAAAATGTATGCAGGAAGATTAGCAAAGTTATGCAATGCAAAAATTATAGACAGAATAAAAAAGAGAATTGAGAAATATTTTAAGTATTTATTTATAGATGAAATACAGGATTTTGCAGGAAACGATTTTAACTTTATTAGAAGCTTAGAGGAATGCAATATTAACATTTTATATGTTGGAGATTTCTATCAACATACTTTTGATACTAGTAGAGATGGAAATACAAATTTCAATATATTTAGTGACTATAAAAATTATACAGATAAATTGAAAAATAGAATATTAAGTTTGGATAATACATCGCTAATAAAAAGTAGAAGATGTACACAAACAGTATGTGATTTTGTGAGATGTAAAATAGGAATAGAAATATATTCTTATGAGAATAAAGAAAGTATAGTAAAGGAAATAAAAAGACTTGAGGAAATAGATGAAATAATGAGAGATGATAAAATAACTAAATTATTTTATAACAATAGTAATAAGTATCTTGGAAACACAGATAACTGGGGAAACAGTAAAGGAAAAACATATAATGAAATATGTGTTGTACTAAATCAAAAAACGTATAAATTATATAAAGAAAATAAACTTAGGGAATTATCTCAAACAACAAGAAATAAATTGTATGTGGCATGTACACGAACTAGAGGAAATTTGTTCTTTATTTCAGATAAATTAATAGAAAATTATAAAAAAATATAGTTTACATACCATTTATTGGCCTTGTCTTAGATAAAAAAATGAGTTAAAATAAACCTATAAATATTAAAGACAAAAACCAATCAAGTAGTAGATTATTTTAAAAATCGGCTATATCCAGAAATAGCAGAAAAATACAAAACAACACCAAGTAGAGTAGAAAGAGCAATACGTCATGCAATAGAAGTAGCATGGGCAAGAGGACAAGCTGATGCTGTAGAAAACATATTTGGATATACAATTTCAGCAGCCAAAGGTAAGCCAACTAATAGCGAATTTATAGCAATGATAGCTGACAAATTAAGATTAGAATTAAAAACAGCATAGAAAAGAAAAAACCTCGGAAATTTTATTTCCGAGGTTTTGAAATATATTGATTTGTCTATCTCTTTGAGAATTGAGGTGCCTTTCTTGCTTTTTTAAGTCCGTATTTTTTACGTTCTTTCATTCTTGCATCTCTTGTTAAGAATCCAGCAGATTTTAAAGCTGGTCTGTATTCGCTGTTAGCTTCTACAAGTGCTCTTGCTATACCATGTCTTACAGCACCTGCTTGACCACTTATTCCTCCACCTGTTACTTTTGCAATTACATCAAATTTATCTAAAGAGTTTGTTGTAACTAATGGTTGTTTTACTATAACTTTCAAAGTTTCAATACCAAAGAATTCATCAAGTGGTTTGTTGTTTACAGTAATATTACCATTACCATTTACTAATCTAACTCTTGCAATTGATTTTTTTCTTCTACCTGTTCCATAGAATGATATTTTTTCTTTTTTTGTTGCCATATTATTTTACCTCCCAAATTTCAGGTTTTTGAGCTTGATTTTCATGTTCTGCTCCTGCATATATTCTTACTTTGTTAATCATTTTTCTTCCTAATCTATTATGTGGAAGCATTCCTTTAATTGCAAGCATCATTGCTTTTTCTGGATTATTAGAAAGCATATCTTTTGCAGAAATTTCTTTCATTCCTCCAATATATCCTGAATGATGTCTATATACTTTTTGATCTAATTTTTTTCCTGTTAAAATTACATCTTTGCAGTTTAATATTATAACATGATCACCTGTATCTTGGTTAGGTGTAAATGTTGGTTTGTGTTTTCCTCTTAATAATTTTGCAGCTTCAGCAGCTACTCTACCTAATGGTTTTTGACTAGCGTCTATTATATACCATTTGCTTTCAACTTCATTATTTTTTGCCATATATGTTGTATTATTCATTAGAAACTGTTCCTCCTATCATATTTTAAAGATTATATTGTAAAATATATTATTAACTACCGGGTAATAGGTTAAAAACATATTACTACAAATATTCATACTCAACTATTTTAATATATAAATAAAAAAAAGTCAATAAAAAGTCAATAAAAACCTTGACATTTTTAAAAAAATACTGTATTATTATTAAGTCGTAAAGAAGAAGTAACCCTTCTCACCTTATCTAGTATGGAAAAAGGTTAATATTTAAGTTAAATAAATTTAAGTATTGTGGGTAACTTGTTCTTTTGGAACAAGTTTTTTCATTTGTTAAAAATATTAAACAAAGCAAGACGAAGATTTTTATTTGTTTGGAGGTGAACAATATAAAACAAGATCAATTAATTAATGAGCAAATTAGATTTAGAGAAGTTCAAGTTATTGATGAACAAGGAAACAAACTAGGAAAAATGAATACACATGAGGCTATTGATTTAGCAGAAGGTAAAGATTTAGATTTAGTACTAGTGTCATCAAATCCTGAAAACCCAGTTTGTAAATTAATGGATTACGGAAAATACAAGTTTGAACAATCAAAAAGAGAAAAGGAATCTAAGAAAAAGCAAAAAACTGTTGAAGTAAAAGAAATAAGAGTTACACCAAATATAGAAGAACATGATTTTAATTTTAAAACAAAAAATGCTAAAAAATTCTTAGAGGATGGAAGTAAAGTTAAAATTACAGTAAGATTTAGAGGCAGAGAGTTAAGTTATGCAAAACTTGGTGAACAGGTATTAAATAAATTTGTAGAAAGTTTATCAGAGGTATCAACATTAGAAAAGAAACCTTTGTTAGAAGGAAAAAACATGTTTATAATACTAGCACCAATTAATAAATAAAAGATTATTAAGGAGGAATAAAAAATGCCAAAATTAAAAACAAATAAAGCAGCATCAAAAAGATATTCTTACACAGCAAGTGGAAAAGTAAAAAGAACATCAGCTAACTCTAGACACAGATTAGCTACAAAAACAAAAAGACAAAAAATGTCAAGAAGACCAAATGCTTATGTAGATAAAACATGTGAAGCAGGTATCAAAAAAATGTTACCATATGGAAATTAGAAAATAGGAAGGTGAATAAAAAATGGCAAGAGTAAAAACAGCAAGAATAACAAGAAAGAAACATAAAAAAGTATTAAAACAAGCAAAAGGATATTTTGGAGCAAAAAGCTATAGATTTAGAAATGCAAACCAAGCAGTTTTAAAATCATTATCTTATGCATATGTAGGAAGAAAAGATAAAAAAAGTGATTTTAGAAAATTATGGATAGCAAGAATAAATGCAGCAGCTAGAATGAACGGAACAACATATAGCAAATTAATAGCAGGTCTAAAAAAAGCTAATGTAACAATAAACAGAAAAATGTTAGCTGATTTAGCTGTAAATGATCCTAAAGCATTTACTGAAATTGCAGAAATAGCAAAAAAAGCATAATTTGAATTAAAACAATAAAAGGAAAGAATTGAAAATGAATTCAATTCTTTTTTTATTAAATAGGAAAAATCGAAGATTTTCCTATTCAATAAAAATGCTATAATCGCTATTGCCTTTGAGATTTCCTCATTTTATTCGGAAACTCAAATCGGCGAGAAGAAAAGTGTGGCAATGCCACTTTTCTTATTATTGTTTTTTCATTTTTGGTTTTGAAACCAGAGAAGCAATATAGCCAAAGAATATTGCTGCGGCAATTCCACCAGCGGCTGCGGCAGTACCACCGGTAAAGGCGCCAACTAGTCCGTTTTGTTGAACTTTTTCAATAGCTCCTTTTGCTAATAAGTTTCCAAAACCAGTTAAAGGAACAGTTGCACCTGCACCTGCAAAATCGACTAAATGTTGATATATTCCTAATCCTCCGTAGAATTGCACCGCTTGTTACAAATATAACTAAAATTCTTGCTGGTGTCAGCTTTGTTTTATCAATTAAAATTTGACCAATAATACAAATTAATCCTCCAACAACAAAAGCTTTTAAAAGCATAACCCAATTTAAATTATTAAAAAAATCTTGCATTTATATTACATCCTTTCTATAAATTGTAATTTGTTTAAATCTCTATAGAAATCGCATGTGCAATTCCAGGAATTGATTCGCCTTGCTGTGAAGAGGTTGCGTTTGTAAGCGCACCTGTTGCAATTAAAAGAATTTTTTTTAGTTTCTTTTGCTTTAATTGATTGAATAGATAGCCAGAAAATACACTAGCACAACAAGCACAACCAGAACCTCCAGAATGAGTATCTTGGTTTTCCTTATCAAAAATCATTACTCCACAATCATTATAATTATTTTTAATGTTATAACCTTTAGCTTGGCACAGTTCTATTGAAATTTCTTTACCAATATAGCCTAAATCACCAGAAAATATTCCATCATAATAACTTGGATTTCTACCGGTATCTTTAAAATGTGTAACTAAAGTGTCTACAAAAGCAGGTGCCATAGCAGCTCCCATATTGTTTGCATCTTTTATTCCCATATCAACTATTTTCCCAGTAGTTATACTTGTAATAAAAGGACCTTGACCTGTTTTAGAAATTATTGCAGAACCCGAACCTGTAACAGTCCATTGAGATGAAGGAGGCCTTTGATTTCCAAGCTCTAAAGGAAATCTAAATTGCTTTTCTGCACTACAAAAATGGCTAGAAGCAGCACAAAGAATATTACTTGCACCATTACCATCAATAAAAACAGAACCCAAGCTTAAAGCTTCTACAAAAGTAGAACAAGCCCCAAAAATTCCGAAAAAAGGAATGTTCAAGTCTCTTAATCCAAAACTAGAAGATATACACTGGTTAAGTAAATCACCTGCAAAACAATAATCTATTTGATCTACAGGTATCTTTGATTTTATAATACTTAAGTTTACGGTTTCTTTTATAATTTTGCTTTCAGCCTTTTCCCATGTTTTTTCTCCCCAAAATTCATCTTCTAAACATTTATCAAAATACTTAGCAAGAGGCCCATCGGCTTCTTTTGGACCAACAATACAAGCGGTATCTAATATTGTTATTGGATTATCAAATTTAATTGTTTGAGAACCTATTTTTTTCATATTATACCTCCAAATAATTATATAAAATTTGCTTATACTAATGTTATGGCTTGTGTATTAAAAATCAAATACACTATTCCAATTAAAATTGATGTGGAAATTCCGTATACCAAAACTGGACCTGCAACTGTGAACATTTTTGCTCCTACTCCCATAACATAACCTTCTGATTTGTATTCCATCGCTGGAGAAACAATAGAATTTGCAAAACCAGTGATTGGCACAAGAGAACCAGCTCCGGCAAACTTTCCTATTTTATTAAACACATTAAGTGCTGTTAGAAATGCACTTAAGAATATTAATAGAATGGAAACGATTGTGGAACTTATATCTTGTGACAAACCTCTAAATTTACAAATCTCCATTATAAATTGCCCAATGCTACAAATTAAACCACCAACCCAAAATGCATTTAAACAATTTTTCCAAATTGGAGAATTTGGTGATTTTTTATCAACATATTCTTGATATTCTTTTTGAGTATTAATTGGTTTCATATTTTCCTCCTTTAAATCCTATTTTCATCTACGCTAAATGTAAGATCAATGGTAGAATAGTATTCTATTATTTTGTTACCATCTATTTTTGCTTTTTGCTCTAAAACAGTAACAGATGAGATGTAATCTATTGTCTTAGAAGCTTCCAATATTGTTTTGGTAATTGCATCTTTCCATGAAACATTAGAAATACCAGTTAATTTTAAATGTTTTTCAATTGTCATAATTAATAAAACCTCCGAAAATAATATAATAATATAATTTCCTGAAATACTAAAAATATGCAAAAATATATGTTTTAAATTAATATTACAATTAGATTACAATTAGATTACAATTAATCCAAAAATATTGACTTTTGAAGACTATATTATAAAATATACGTAAAGAAAATTTGGTTATAATAGTATATTTTGGGCAAACATTAAAAAAATTCAAGTTTAACAAGATAAAATATTGTAAATTATAAATATTAGTAAAAAAAATAAAACTAAGGAGAAAAAAATGCAAAGCTGTTTAGGTCTTTATATAGAAAATAATATAATTAAATATGCAAAAACTTCAAAAGAACGTGAAACAGTGAAAGTAGAATCATATGGAGTAAAATTTTATGATGATTTAGAAAAAGCAATAAAACAAATTGTAACTGAAACATTTAGTTTTAAAACTCCAATAAGTACAAATTTAGCAGATGAACAATACACATATGCTAATGTATTTAGCTTGCTTAACAAAAAGGACCTAGAAAAAGCAATAGGTACAGAGTTCGACTATTTTTGTAATGAAAAAGGAAAAAACAGAAATGCTACAGAATATAGAAGATTGCTATTAGATAATTATGATGATAAAGACAAAACCGGAGTCCTATATGCTTATGTTGATAAATCAAGCATTGTAAGCAGATTACAATCACTAGATGGCTATAGAGTAAATACAATAATTCCTTTACCTATTGCAATAAAATCACTAAATAATTTTGCGGATAAAAGAAATAGCCTAATAATAAATATAGAGGAAGAAACGAGTTTTACTACAATAGTTAATGGTAAGATTTATAGAATAAATAAAATTGAAGATGGTATGAAACAAATATTAGATTCTATATCATTGAAAGAAAATTCATATGCAAAAGCATATGAAATATGTAAAAATACAACGATATATACATCTGAGGGACAAGGACTTCAATCAGAGGAAAATGAATATTTAGAAGAAATTGTGCCAAGATTGTATAACATAGTAGAAAAAGCAAAAGAAATAATGATTGAAAACGAAATAGAAATAGAAGATATATATATAACAGGATCTGCAAGTATAATAAACAATATAGATTTATATTTTCAAGAGAATTTTCCAGACAAAAAATGTGAAATTTTAACACCATTTTTTGCCTCAAAGAGCAATTTGAAAATAAACATAAAAGATTATATAGAAGTGAATTCAGCAATTGCACTATCATTAGAAGGACTAGGAATAGGAACAAAAGAGGCGAACTTTAAACATAATGGAAAACTAGAAGGTTTATTAACAATAGATTTTGGAGGAAATTCTAAAAACAAATCTACTAGTGCAAAAGAAAAGTCTAGTAAGTTGACTAACTTATTCAAACTAGATTTTAGTGAAGGACTAGATAATACAGAAAGATGGTTACTTAGAACTGCAATAGCAATTTTGCTATTAATAGCTGTTTATATTTCATTTGAAAAAGTATTGATGTCACAAATAAACAAAAAAGATAAAGAAGTTCAAGGATTTATAGATGATTCTCAAGCAAAGATAGCACAAGTAGAAGAATATACAAATTTATTAAACACTAGAAAAGGAGAATATCAATCTTTAGTTGAGCAAATTGATAAGCAAAATGAAAGAATTTCGGAAATAAATGCAAAGAAAAATGCAATTCCTAATTTATTAAATAAAATAATGTTTGTAATACCAAAAGAAGTTCAACTAATATCTATTACAAATACAACAGGAAAAACAATACAAATAGAAGCACAAGCAAAAAAATATGAACAATTAGGTTACTTTATTGCAGGTATAAAGAATGAGGGAATTTTAATTGATGTAACTTCAACAGCAGGAACAAAAACATCTGAATTAGTTAAAGTTACAATAACAGGAAACTTAAATTATTAATATAAAAGAGGAGTAGGTTGTGAAAAAAATATTAATTTCAATTATAATAATATTGTTAATTGGATTGGGATATATAATAGGGGTAAAAAGCTTAAGTATTGGACAATTAAAACTGGAAAGTGTAGGCGATATAAAAAATGCTAGTGCTAGCTTGGATCAAAAGTTCAATACAAGCAAAGAAATTTCAGCTAAAACTTATCCAAAATCAATAGAAGATTTAGATAAAGTAGTTAGAGATTTAAAAACTGCTAAACAACAATATCAGGCAAAAACTTTAAACAATCCAGATGTTCAATCGAATTTAGGAATAATACAAGTAGAAAAATATAATATAGAATATTTATGGACAATTATAGGAAATTATGCAACAAAAAATGGTGTAACACTTACACTTGATATTAAATCTACAAGTGCACAAGATGTATACAATTTAAACTTTAGTTTAGAAGGGAAATATATAGGAATTACAGATTTTATATACAGCTTAGAAGATGATAGTGAACTAAAATTTGAAATAAAAGATTTTAAAATATCATCAGATAAAATAACAACAAAAAATACAGCTACAAATGTAACAGATAATGAAGTAACAAGTAATGAAAACGGAGACAATCAGGAAAGTAATAATACAGTAAATGATAATTCTAAGACTAATAGCAATAGCACAAATACAAACCAACAAGATACCACAGCAAATAATAGCCAAGACAATACTGAATCAAAAGGTGATGGTATTACATTATATGCTACATTTACAGTAGAGAATGTAGGCATAAATTTAAATGAATAATGTGGAGGAGAGAATGGCAAAGACAGTTATAAAAGAAATTTTTATATTTTTATTGCTACTTTTAGTAATAGCACTTGTGCTAGGAATAATGTTTTATGATTATATACCTAATAATAAAACTGTACCTACGGCTTTAAAACAATATGAATTAGCGCCAGAGGCACAAGAAGAGTTAAATGAAACAATGAGTAGAAGTAGCGAGAATATTGTAAAAACATATTATATAGACAGTTCAGATTTAAGTGCATATGCAAGCGCAAAAGACTATAATAAAGGAAAAGTAAATCCATTTGAAGATTATACTTCTGAAAACACAAAAAATAATACAAATACAAGTAGTAATACAAGCACAACAAATAAAAAAAATACAAATATAGCAGAAAATAAAACAACAAATACAGTAGATAGAAATGAGGATTTTACAGGAGGACAAGGTGGCAAAACAAGATAATTTTACCACACAAACTTTTCTATAGAGAAAAGAAATTATAACTTTAGGTAATATTTATATATATAAATATATACAAACAAATTAAAAAATAAAGGAGGGGAACAAAAGATGAGAGGACAAAAAGGTATTACATTAGTTGCTTTAGTAATAACAATAATTGTAATGTTAATATTAGTAGGTGTTTCTGTAACAGTTGCTATTAACGGAGGATTATTTGATAAAGCAAAAGAAGGAGCAACAGGTACACAAGAAGCAGCAAATGCAGAAAGAAACTTATCAAATGGAAAAGTAATGATCGATGGTAATGAACACAATGTTACAGACTTTGCACTATAATCAAAAAGTATTATTAGTTGCGAATTTGCGGGGCATATGCATTATATGTATATGCCTAAAAATCTATTAAGGGAAGATAAAAGGAGAAATAATATTGGAAGCCATAATATATATAACAATTTTTATAATAGGAACATTATTTGGAAGCTTTTTTACACTTGCAACATATAGAATACCACTAGGGCAAGATATTACACATAAAAGATCATATTGCCCAAATTGTAATCATAGATTAGAGTTTTTAGATATGATTCCAATATTTAGTTATATATTTTTAGGCGGAAAATGCAGATATTGTAAACAAAAAATAAAACCAAGATACCTTCTTTTCGAAATCTTTTCCGGCTTAACATTTTTATTCTTTGCATTATCATTAAAACTTGATATTTTTAGATTTAATATTAATATAATAGCATATCTAGTATATGGACTATTATATATTTCAACATTATTTTTAATAGCAGGTATAGAAAACCAAAATCATACAATTTCAAAACCTGTTTTGTTCTTTGGTTTTATAGTTAATGCAATATATATAATATATTTATATATATTTAAACTTGATATATATAAATATGCTATATATCTAGCAATATTTTTAATAATAGTTTTAATAGATACTATTATTTTAAAGAAAACTGGCAAACAAAACTATACAAGTTCGATTTTGTTACTATGTTTTTATATGGCTTTGGCAACAGGAGAAGAAGTAACAATTTTGTCAATTATAACTGCGTTATTAATGACAGCGATATCACAAATTGTTATATCAAATAAAGATAATAAAAGCGAAATAATAATGAAAGATCAGAAAAAAATATCAATTGGAACATATTTATGCATAAGCAATATTGTGTTTTTAATATTACAGAATTTTATTTTGGGAGTTAATATATGAAGAGGTTTTTAAAAAGCAATAAGGGAATAACTGGTGCAGATGCTGTACTTGGCGTTGCATTGGCTATATTGTTTTCTGGAATTATAGCCACACTATCTTATAATATATATGTAACTAGTAGTTCCTTAAAAAGATCATCAAAAGCATTGGAATATATAACAAGTACATTTGAATATGTAGCAACTCAATATTATGATAATGTTACAGAAGATAATATAAAGAACTATATTAGTACTAAATTAGATGGAAAAATATCAATAAATGAGGGTACACCATATAAGGCACAAGTTTCTGTTACCAATTATAATCAAATGGAAGGAAATACAGATAAGCTGGATTTGGTAAAAGAAATTACAATGTCAGTAACATATAAATTAGGAGATAAAGACCAAACAATAGAAATAAAAACAGCAAAATCAAGAGAAAAACTAGAAGTTCCAAATAAACCAGATTTAGATAAAATAGCAATAACAGAAGGACAATATATATATCCAATAAAATATGTAAATGGAAACTGGGAAGTAACTTCTAAAGATGATACTAACTGGTATGACTATGATAGAGGACTATGGGGCACCGCAGTAGTTACAGCCACTCCAAAATCAATAGGAGATGTAATCACTTATGCAGATGGAACCATATATTTATGGATACCAAGGTTTGAATATAATCCAAATCCTGAAACAACACAGGATAAAAAAGGTTACCATATAGTAAATTTTTTATACAAAAATACAAATAAACGAATTGTAATTAAAAACGGAACAACAAAAATAGAGAACAGAGAATTAGAATCTACAAAGGACTCATTACCAAGCCAATTTACAAAGCCTGGAGAATATGGAGACCCTAAGTGGAAAAATGAAGAACTAACTGGAGTTTGGATTAGAAACGGAGAGTTGGGCACAGATCCATACAGATATTTTAATATAACTAAATACAAACTAGATAATGCAAAATACTCTGGAAAGTTATGGCAAAGTAAATAAAATTATATAAAAAAATTAATATATATATTATAATAATATATATAATCATGCAAAAGAGGAGGAACTAATATGGATGCTAAACGAAGAGGACCAATAGGTATAGAATTAGTAAAAAGAGGGCTAGTAAATGAAGAAGATATAAATAGAGCACTAGAATACCAAAAGGAAAATCCTAATAAAAAAATAATAGAAATAATAAATACACTTAGTTTATGTGATGAATATTCGTTAATTCAAGCATTAGGAGATATATTAGATGAAAAAGCAATTATATTAACTCAAAGTGATGTAAAAATAAATCCGTCTGACTATATATCTATAGATGTGATAAAAAACAACAAAGCTATTCCATTTGAAATAACAGGAAATAAAATAAAAGTATGTTTTGCAGACACATTAGATAGAAAAGCTGTTGAAATAGTTAGATTAATTCTTTTAAATAAAGGATTAATAATGGAAAAATATATAACATTTGAAAAAAATATAAATCAAATAATAGAAACATTAGAAGGAACAGCTACAGATAATATAAATTCAAATACTGACACAACTGGTTTAGTTGATAGTATAATTAAAACTGCAATAAAGAAAAGAGCAAGTGATATTCACATAGAACCATTAGATGACCAAGTAAGAGTAAGATATAGAATAGATGGAGAACTTGTAACTGCAGTAAAGATTCCAAAAGAAAAACAATCACAAATAATAGGAAGATTAAAAGCAATTTCAAATATGTACCAGGAGAAACAAGAATCACAAGATGGTAGAATTATAATGTATCCAGATTATAATATTCGTGTTTCTTCACAAAGAAATATTTATGGAGAAAAATTCGTTTTAAGATTATTAAAAAAGAATATGAATATTAGAGGACTAGAAGATTTAGGATTCCCTGGTGATGATAAATTTATTAAATCATGTTTTAATAAAAGAAATAGTATAACAATAGTTGCAGCACCTACAGGAGAAGGAAAAACAACAACATTATACAGTATAATTGATTATTTAGATAAACCACAAATTAATATAACAACAATAGAAGATCCAGTCGAAATTCGTATTGCGGGATTAAATCAAATAGAAATAAATGAAAAACTTACATTTTCTGATTCTTTAAGAACAGTATTAAGACAAGACCCAGATATAATATTAGTTGGAGAGATTAGAGATAGAGAAACAGCAGAAATAGCAGTACAAGCTGGACAAACAGGTCACTATGTACTATCAACAATCCACACAATAGATAGTATAGAAGTAATAACAAGATTAAGAAAAATGGGAGTATCAAACTATGATATTTCTAGTACAGTTGGAACATCAGTTTCACAAAGACTTGTAAGAAAAGTTTGTAAAAAATGCGCAAGAAAAAGAGAATTTAATGATAAAGAAAAAGAAGTAATTAAAAGAATTGGCGAAAAATATAATGTTGAATTTGATCTAACAGATAAATACACTTATGATGCTGTTGGATGTAAGGAATGTAATAATAGTGGATATTATGACAGAATAGGAATATTTGAGGTTCTATCACTAGATGATAATATAAAAGAATTGATTGTAAATGGAGCATCTAGTATTGAAATAAGAAAAGAAGCATTAAAAGGAAACTTTAAACCATTAGTGGTTGACGGAATTAAAAAAGTAATTGATGGAATAACAACACTAGATGAACTTGATAGGAAAATTATATTATACTAGGGGGAACGAAAATGTTAAATATGAATAAAGTTTTAGATGAAGCAATAGAGAAAGATGCATCAGATGTACACTTAATTTTTGGATTAAAGCCTATACTTAGGGTCGCAAGAGAATTACAAGAGAGTGAAACAGCAGAGGTGCTAGGTGAAGATGAATTATATGAAGCATATGATTACTTTGTAAGAGGAAACATAGATAAAGATGAAATTTATCATGAAACCAAAAGACTTGATACATCATTTGAATATGAAAACATAAGACTAAGAGTAAATATATCGTCAGCAGATGACAAACCAACATTTACACTAAGAATTATAAAAAATACGCTTCCTACATTTCAACAATTAGGAGTACCAGACATCGTTAGAAGAATGACACTTCAACCACAAGGATTAATTTTGGTTACAGGAAAGACAAATTCACGGAAAAACAACAACATTAAATGCTTTAATAAACGAAATAAATGAAAAGGAAAATAAAAAAATACTAACACTAGAAAAACCAGTTGAGTTTAAACATCAATGTAAAAAATCTGTAATTGTTCAAAAGGAAGTTGGAAGAGGAGGAGACGTTCCAAACTTTAGAGATGGTGTAAAAAATGCTCTAAGAGAAGACTGTGACATATTAGTAATTGGAGAGATTAGAGATAGAGAAACAATGGAAGCTGCAATAGATATGGCAGAATCAGGACACTTAGTAATAGGAACATTACATACAAAATCTTGTGCAGAAACAATAGATAGAATGATAAACTTCTATGAAGTAAGAGATCAAGCTAGTATAAAATATTTAATGTCAGCATTATTAAAATTAGTAGTATCACAAAGATTATTAAAAGGTACAGATGGAAAACTAGTATTATTACCAGAAGTAATGGTTGTAGATAATATTGTTGCCGGATGTATAAGAAAAGAAAAATTTAGTGTATCAGAGTTAGAAGATGCAATACAATCAAACATAGATAAAGGAAGTATAAGTTTGATAAATTCTATTGCACAATTATTTGTAGAAGATAAAATAACACTACAACAAGCAAAAGCTCAAATAGAAGAAAAGAACATAGAAATTTTAAATAGAACAATAATGCAAATGAAAATAAAAAGAGGACAGATTCAAAATTAAAAGAATGGAGGATTCCCATAATGCCTATATATATATATAAAGCTGCGACTAAAAATGGGCAAGTTGTTAGAAACAGAGTAGAAGAAGTAAATAGATTTATTTTATTAAGAAGATTAAAAAATAATAATCTTTTACCAATATCTGTTACGCAAATAAATGCAAAAGGAAACAAAGCACTAAAAAAACAGAAAAAGAATGTGGAAAGTAGTAGTAGTATATTAAAAAACATAAGAAGCAAAGAAATAGAAAAAAATATGATGTCTCGAAAAGAAAGAATAAAAAAAGCTTTATTTTCGAATGTTACTAGTGCTAAAATTACTACTAAAGATTTAGTAGTATTTACACAAGATTTTTACTTGTTAAAAAAGGCTAATTTTAACAATATACATGCATTAACAACAATAATAGAAAGTACAGAAAATGCATCATTAAAAGGAATTTTAGAGGATATACTTTTAGGAGTGGAAGCTGGAGAAAATATGTATACTACGATGGAGTATTATGAAGGAGTATTTCCTCCAATATATATAAATATGATAAAAGTAGGAGAACTATCAGGTTCACTTACAAGAGCATTGCAACAAGCAGTTAAATATTTAGATGATACTATGAAACTCAACAAAAAAATAAAATCGGTATTAGTACCAAACCTTACAATGTTTTTTGGTCTTTTAATTTTACTTATAGGAGGTACTATTATAGCTGTACCATCTCTTCAAGGAGTATTAGAATCTGTAGGAAGTAAAGACCAATTACCAGCAATAACATTATGGTTTGCGGATTTCTTAGATAAAGTAGCAGCACATTGGTACATTCCATTAATAGTAATATTGGGTATAGTAGGTGCAATATTTTTCTATGTAAGAACACCACAAGGAAAATATAACTTTCATTATTTTAAATATAGGATGCCTGTGTTTGGAAGGCTAATATATGCAATTGATTTTACTAGATTAATGAGAGCAATACTACTAAATATACAAAATGGAATGAGATTACAAGATGCATTAGAAACTAGTAAAAATATATCAACAAATCTTGTTATGTTATCATTAGTAGAATCATCAATCAATAATATCTTAGTTGGTCAAAGTTGGATAGAGCCATTTGAAAAAGCGGGATTTTCTGCACCAATGGCGACAGAGATGCTAAAAATTGGTATGCAAACAGATTTGGCAGAAATGATGCAAAAACTATTAGACTATATGGAAATAGAAATAGATGAAAGTATGAAAAGAATAATGAAGGTATTACCACAGATAATATACATTATAGTTGGCCTAATGCTTATATTTGTAACAGTAGTAGTATTAGTACCATTAATTCAAATGTATATGGGTACATGGATGTTCTCTGCATACTTATAATTATAATTTGTTTTGGAGGAATATTATGAGAATTGGTATTGATGTTGGTGGTAGTCATATTGGATTAGGACTCGTAAATAAAGATGGCAAATTAGTTTTAAAAGATGAAAAGGATTATGACAAAAGACAAGAAGATATGTCTAATATAGTTTTAGAAACAATAATTGAGCTAATAAATAAAAATATAGATAACAATAATGTAAAAAAAGAAGAAATAGAAAGCATAGGAATTGCTTTTCCAGGAACAGTATCAGAAACAGCAGTTATAAAAGCTGAAAATTTAGGGATAGATAATTTTGAAGTTGTAGAAAAAATAAAAAAACATTTTGATGTACCAATACATCTAGAAAATGATGCAAAATGTGCAGCAATTGCAGAAAAAGAATTTGGAAGTCTAAAAGAATATGAAGATGCAGTATTTTTAATAATTGGCACAGGTGTTGGTGGAGCGGTTTATTTAAATGGAAAATTATTAAGACCTAAAAGATATTCTGGTTTTGAAGTTGGACATACAGTGATAAACAAGAATGGGATAAAATGTAACTGTGGAAGAAATGGATGCTTTGAAGTGTATTCATCAATGAGGAGACTAAAAGAAAAAATAAATAAAGAATTTAACTTAAACACCACAGATGGAATAAAAATAAGAGAATTTATGGAAGAGAATACAAATAATAAAAAACTAGATAAAATATTGGATGAGTATATACAAAATTTAGAAACTGGAATAGCAAATCTAATAAATATATTTGAACCGCAAGCAATATCAATAGGTGGAAGTTTTGGACATTATGATATACTACTAAAGAGACTACAAGATAAGATAAATGGAAAAACAGAATTATATAATAAAGAACAAATACCTAAAATTGTAATAGCAGAATTAAAAAATGATGCAGGAATGATAGGTGCAGCAATGATATAAAATAAAAAAATCAGTTTTATTTAACAAAACTGATTTTTTATTTTATATACTAGGGAATTTCTCATTTCATAGTATATTAAAAAACACTATAATTGCTATTGTATTTGAGATTTTTATTCAAATAATAATTTTTATAAAAAAACATATACAATTTTTTTTTGTTTAATGATATAATTCAGTATGAATTTAAGGAGGAATTAAATTGGGTAAAATTGTATTATTAGATGAATTAACAATAAATAAAATTGCTGCAGGTGAAGTTATAGAAAGACCAGCATCTGTAGTAAAAGAATTAGTAGAAAATTCAATAGATGCAGGAGCAACAAATATAACAGTAGAAATACAAAATGGTGGAATTTCTAAAATAAGAATTATAGATAATGGCTCTGGAATGAGCAAAGATGATTTAGAATTTGCATTTGAAAGACATGCAACAAGCAAAATAAGAAAAGCAGCTGACTTGGAAAATGTAAAATCTATGGGATTTAGAGGTGAAGCTTTAGCAAGTATTGCAGCTATTGCGCACGTAGAGCTAGTAAGTAAAACAGAAGATGACAATATTGGGCACAAAATAGTAGTTGAAGGTGGAAAAATCTTAGAAATAGAAGATTCAGCATCACAAAAAGGAACAACCATAACAGTAAGCAATTTATTCTTTAATACGCCTGTTAGATACAAATTCTTAAAAAAAGATTTTACGGAAGCAGGATATATTGAAGATGCAGTAACGAGAATAGCAATTGCAAATCCTAATATTGCAATAAAACTTATAAATGGGAATAAAACAATAATACAAACAAACGGAAATGGTGATTTAAAAACAGTAATATATACAATATATGGAAAAGAAATTGCAGAGGGACTTTTAGAAGTAAATTATGAGTATGAAGGAATAAAAGTAACAGGAGCAATAGGAAAACCAGAAATTGCAAGAAACAATAGAAGTTATCAAATGTTTTTTGTAAATAAAAGATATATAAAAGATAAAACATTATCTGCAGGAGTAGAACAAGCATTTAAAGGACTAATTCCAATAGGAAAATATGGAGTGGTTGTTTTAAATATTGAAATAGAACCTAATAAAATAGATGTAAATGTACATCCAACAAAATTAGAAATAAGATTTCAAGAGGAACAAAAAGTATTTAAAGCAATATATCATAGTGTAAAAGATACTTTACTAAAAGGAGATTTAGTAAAAGAAGTAGAAAGAGAGCCAGTTGTAGAAGAACAAAAATTAGAAGTAAATCAAGAACCTGTAAAACTAGAAGAAAATAAAATAAAAACAGAACAAGTAGTAGAACCAAAAGTAGAAACGGAAGATATAAAAAAATCTGGATTTATGGGATTATTTAAAAAGAAAGAAAAAGATGCAGATGAATTTATAGAAAATTATAGTACAAATACACTTCAAGAAATATTTGCAGAAAAAAGTGCTGGACAACCAGAAGAAGTGGAAATACCAACACAAGAACAAAAAAATAAAATGGAAGATATAATAGAAAAACAAAAAGAGCTAGAGAATCCTAAAGTAGAAGAACCTACAAGCAAAGATTTTGACGAAATGTATGTAAAAACATTTGGGAAGCTTCCAGAAACACAAAAAATAGAAGAAAATTCTAATAAAATAGATGTCAAAACTTTAAAAGAAGTAGAAAATATATCGGTATTTGAAGAAAAAGAAAATTATAATACAATCCCAAAATATAAATTTATAGGAGCTTTATTTTCTACATATTTAGTAATCGAAATGAAAGACGAAATTTATATAATAGACCAACATGCAGCACATGAGAGAGTTATGTATGAAAAAGTTAAAAAGAATTTTTATAATAACATGGAAAAAGATTCTCAGATAATGCTATTACCAGATATAATAGAATTATCACACAAGGAAAGAGCAATTGTAAAAGAAAATACAGACCTATTTAAAAAAGCTGGATTTATAATAGAAGAATTTGGAGATAACACAATAAGACTAATAGGAGTTCCTTCATTGTGTATGGACTTGGACACAAAAGAATTATTTTTAGAAATATTAGACGAAATAGATACAGTTGCAATAACTGCAAAACAAGAAAAAGAAGATAAATTTATTAGCACAATAGCGTGCAAAGCTGCAGTAAAAGCAAATATGAAATTAACAAATGAAGAAGTGGATACATTAATGAGACAATTATTGGTTTTACCAAATCCATTTACATGTCCACATGGAAGACCAACAGCAATTAAAATGACAAGATATGATATAGAACGTAAATTTAATAGAAAATAATTTTATAAAGGAAATAAAAATGAACAAACCAAAAGTAATAGTTATTGTAGGACCAACGGCTTCACGGAAAGTCTGGTTTAGCAATAGAACTGGCTAAAAAAATAGACGGAGAGATAATCTCGGCAGATTCTATGCAAATATATAAAGATATGAATATAGGAACAGCTAAAGTTTTGGAAGATGAGATGCAAGGAATTAAGCACTATATGTTAGACATAATCTCGCCAGAAGAAAGATATAGTGTTTCTGATTTTAAAAAACAATCAGAGGAATGTATAGAACAAATCTTACAAAAAGGTAAAATGCCTATTATTTGTGGTGGAACAGGACTATATATAAATTCTTTAATATATGGAATAGAATTTGCAAATGAAGAAATAGACATGAAATATAGAGAACATTTAAACGGAATTGCGCAAAATGAAGGATTAGAAAATTTATACAAAAAAGCATTAGAAATAGATCCAGAAGCAGCAAATAAAATAAGCAAGAATGACCAAAAAAGAATTATACGAATACTAGAAATATATCACAAAACAGGAAAAACAAAAACTCAGCAAGACCTAGAATCAAGAAAAAATGAAGTAAAATACGATTATAAAGTTTTTGGAATAAATATGGACAGACAAGTTTTATATGATAGAATAAACCAAAGGGTAGATATAATGTTAAAACAAGGGCTCATAGAGGAAGTACAATCTATTTTAGAAAAATACAATAAATTTCCAACAGCAATGCAGGGCCTTCGGATATAAAGAAGTAGTAGAATACTTAAATGGAAATATTCAAAAAGAAGAAATGATAGAAAAACTAAAAATGGAAACACGAAGATATGCCAAAAGACAACTAACATGGTTTAGAAAAAACAAAGAGATATATTGGCTAGATGGAACTGAGAATATAAATGATAATGTAAACACAATATTAAAAGAATGCAATTACTAATAAAGGAGGGATTAAATATTGGCTGACAAAAATGTTAAAAAGAACAAAGACACAAAGAAAAAGAACAGTAGAAAAAGTATTAATAAAAATAAAACATTAGGCATAATATTATTAGTTTTAATAATCTCTTTTTTAGTGTATGCAACATATGAAATAATAAGTTTAGTGGCTGTACCAACGAATACATTTATTATTGAAAATGGATCTATATCTAGTGAAGAAAGCGTAACAGGTTATGTAATAAGAGAGGAAAAAATAGTAAAAGGTACAAATTACAAAAATGGTATGGTACAAATAAAAACTGAAGGAGAAAAAGTAGCAAAGGGAGAAAATATATTTAGGTATTATGGTGCAAATGAAGAAGATATAAAACAAAAGATAACAGAAACAAATGAAAAAATTCAAAAAGCCATTTCAGGAAACACACAAATACTTACAGGCGATATAACTGCTCTAGATAGTCAGATAGAAAGCAAGATCGACGGAATAAGTGGAGAAAATGAGATACAAAAAATAAAAGAACAAAAAAAGGATATAGATACATATATTACAAAAAAATCAAAAATTGCTGGAGATTTAAGCCAGGCGGGTTCATATATAAATGGTTTGATTCAAGAAAAAAATAAATATGATGAAGAATTGACTAAAAACTCAGAATATGTAACAGCACCTATGAGCGGAGCAGTTTCATATAGAATAGATAATCTAGAAGAGATACTAACTCCAAATAGTTTTGAAAAACTGGATAAAAAGTTTTTAGAAGATTTAGGTTTAAAAACTGGACAAATAGTAAGTTCAAATTCCGAGGCGGGAAAAATAATAAATAATTATGAATGCTATATTGTAACAACTATGAATTCAAAAGAAGCAAAAGAGGCTAAAACAGGTGATAAAGTAACATTAAGACTTTCAACTCAAGATAATGTAACAGCAACAATAGAATACAAAGCAGAAAAAAATGATTATGTAGTATTAGTATTTAAGATAAGTGATTGCGTTGAAAAACTTATAGATTATAGAAAGATATCAATAGATGTGATATGGTGGGAATATGAAGGACTAAAAGTGCCAAAATCAGCAATTATATATGATAATGGGCTAAGTTACATAGTAAGAAACAGGGGAGGATACTTAACTAAGATTTTAGTAAAAATACGTAAAGAAGGAGAAAACTATTGCATAGTTAGCAACTATGATTCAGAGGAACTAAAAGAGTTAGGTTTTACAACATCGCAAATAAACAATATGAGACAAGTTACTATATATGATGAAATAGTATTAAACCCAGATTTAAAAAATGTTGAATAGTATTACAAAAATATTACAAAGAAATTAAGATTTGGTTACAATCGACAAAAGTATTGACAATTTGAAAGAAAAGATAGATACTTATAATATGAAAATTACGAAGGAGAAAAAAATTAGGAGGTTTTTTAAATGGCAGGAGCAATTATGAATAAAGTATGGGATTTTTTAGGAGTAGATACTGCAAACGATGAAGAAGTAGAAAATGATAATGAAAATATATATGGTTATGAAAGAGAAGAAGAACCAGAAGAAGTAGAAGAGAAAGGACTTTTTGGAAGAAAAAGCAAAGTTGTTAGTATGCCACAACCACAACAAATAAAAATGGTAATAACACAACCAACTTCTTTTGAACAATCAGAAGAAATTTGTAATTATTTAAAAGAAAAAAAATCTATAATAGTTAACTTAGAATATGTAAATAAAGATGTAGCAAGAAGAATTGTAGACTTTATTAGTGGTGGAGTTCATGCTTTAGATGGACATATCCAAAAAGTATCAAATGCAATATTCTTGGTTGCACCAGTTAATTATGAAATAGCAAGCGATTTAGCAAGAGAAGAAATAAAAAATAAACTTTCAGTTTCATGGCTAAAAAATAATAACTAATATAAAAATTAATAAGCATGGGCATATTATTATGCCCTTTTATAATAAGGAGTGATAATAATGATAACACCATTAGATATAGAAAATAAAAAATTTGCAAAACAAATGATGAATGGATACAATGTAGATGAAGTAGATGATTTTTTAGATGAATTAACATTGGATTATGGAAAATTATATAAAGAAAATGCAGAATTAAAAGCACAAAGAGAAGAACTAGATTCTAACGTAGGAAAATATAAAAATATAGAAAACACTATACAAAATACACTAATAATGGCTCAAAAAACAGCAGATGAAGTACAAGAAGTCGCTAAAAAACAAGCAGAGCAAATAATAAAAGATGCAGAATTTCAAGCAAAGAATTCAGTAGAAGAATTAAATACACAAATACTTTTAAAACAAAAAGAATTAGAAGATTTAAAAAAACAATTTGATGTATATAAAGCAAAAATGGAATCACTTTTAATTTCACAATTAGAGCTTTTAAAAGATCACAAAGAAGATTAAAATAAACAAATTTTAAAGAAAATAAAGATTGTATGATTTATACAATCTTTATTTTTGTGCAGTTAAATATTGTAAAAAGTGTAGAAATATGTTATATTTTAAAGGATGACGTATATTTTATAATATACAAAATGAAAGAGGAGAGATATGTATTTAATAGTAGGACTTGGAAATCCAGAAAGCGATTATGCAAATACAAGGCATAACATGGGTTTTGATGTAATTAATGAAATATCAAAAAAGTGCGATATAAAAGTATCAAAATCTAAGTTTAATGCATTGTATGGCATGGGAGAAATAGAAAATAATAAGGTAATATTAGTAAAACCACAAACCTATATGAATTTGAGTGGAGAAAGCATTATACAATTTAAAAAATTCTATAAAATTTCCAATAAAAATATTATAGTAATTTATGATGATATAGACTTAAAAATAGGAGATATTAGATTAAAAGCAAAAGGCGGAGCAGGAACACATAATGGAATGAAATCGGTTGTACAAAATTTAAATACAGAAGATTTTATACGAGTACGTGTAGGAATAGGGTCACCAGAGAATAAAGAAGATATGATAAATTATGTAATAGGTCCTATACCTAAAAGAGAAAAAGAAATATTAGAGGGAAGCATAGAAAAAGCAGCAGAAAGCGTAATAGAAATATTAAAAAGTGGAATAGATGTTGCAATGAATAGATTTAATTAAAGGAGACATAAATGTTAGAACTAATTATAAACAAAGAACTAGATAAAAAAACTATAATGCTAGTAGAAAATGGGATACTAGTAGAAAAACATGAAGAACATGAAAATCATCAAAGACTAGAAGGAAATATATATTGCGGTAAAGTACAAAGTGTACTACAAGGAATGCAATCAGCTTTTATTGATATAGGTGACAAAAGAAATACATTTATACGTTTAAAAGATTTATTACCTAAGGAAGATGAAACAAAAACAGATATAAATAATAAAATAAAAGAAAAAGATATAACAGATATAATAAATGCAGGAACAAAAATATTAGTACAAGTAAAAAGAGATGGAACAGAATCTAAAGGAGCAAGAGTTTCAACACACATAAATTTACCAGGTAGATTTGTTGTTTTTATGCCAAACACAAACTTTATAACAGTATCACATAAAATAGAAGATGAAAACGAAAGAAATAGATTAATAAATATAGTAAAGCAAGTTTTACCAAAAGACGATGGAGCAATAATAAGAACATCAAGTAATAATATAAATGAAGAACTATTAAAGCAAGACCTAGATGGATTGATAAAAAAATGGAAACAAATAAAAAAAGACTATGATGAGCATAAATTAAATGGTCCAAAATTAGTATATGATAATAAAGCATTACTTAGAAGAACTTTAATAGATGTTGTGGATCAAAACCTAAATAAAGTTATAGTTAATGATAAAAAGACATATAAAGATGTAAATGACATTTTAAAAAGCATGGGTATGGAAGAGAAGATAAAATTAGAACTAAAAGAAAACGAAGATTTATTAGAAATGCATTCATTAAGAAGCCAAGTTGAAAAGATGAGCAATAGAAAAATATGGCTTAAATGCGGTGGATTTATTACAATTGATAGAACAGAAGCATTAACTGCAATTGATGTAAACACAGGAAAATATACAGGAAATAATAATTTGGAACAGACCGTGTTTAAAGTAAATAAAGAAGCAACAACAGAAATTGCAAAACAATTAAGATTAAGAGATATTGGCGGAATTATAATAATAGATTATATAGATATGCACGAAGAAGAAAATAAAAAAGAAATAATAGAATTATTAGCACAGAGTTTAAAAAAAGATAGAACTAAATCACAAATATTAGGATTTACTAAACTAAACTTATTAGAAATGACAAGAAAAAATATGTGTAATAATGATGATTATTAATAAGAGGTAAAAAATGAAAGTAGGATTTGTATCATTAGGTTGTTCAAAAAATTTAATAGACACAGAAATGGCAATAGGACTATTTAAAAAGAACAACTTTGAAATAGTAAATGATGTAGAAAAAGCAGAAATAATAATAGTTAATACATGTGGATTTATAGAATCAGCAAAACAAGAAGCAATAAATACAATACTTGAAATGGCTGAACATAAAGAAAATGGAACATGCAAATATTTAGTGGTAATGGGGTGCTTAGTTCAAAGATATAAAAAAGAACTACAAAAGGCACTTCCAGAAGTAGATTTATTTATAGAAATAAATGACTATACAAACTATTGGAATAAAATTCTTGAATTATTAGACGAAAAAGAAAAGCCAGATACTATAAATAATTTGTGCTATATGGATAGAGTAATAAGTACAGGAAATAAAACAGCATATTTAAAAATAGCAGAAGGATGTAGCAACAGATGTACATATTGTGCGATACCATATATACGTGGACCTTATGTAAGTAGACCAATGGAAGAAGTATTGGAAGAGGCTAAAAAATTAGCAACAGCTGGAATAAAAGAACTAATAGTAATTGCACAAGACACAACAAGATATGGAGAAGATTTATATGGAGAATCAAAACTAAGTGATTTACTAAATGAGCTTTGCAAAATTGACGGTTTTGAATGGATTAGATTTTTGTATGCATACCCAGAAAGCATAACAGATGAATTAATACAAACAGTTAAGAACAACCCAAAAATCTGTAATTATTTTGACATACCAATTCAACATATATCAGACTCTGTGTTAAAAAGAATGAATAGAAGAACAAATGGAAAACAAATAGAAGAGCTAATTAACAAAATAAAAAAACAAATACCAGATGTAATATTAAGAACATCATTAATTGTGGGATTCCCAGGAGAAACAGAAGAGGATTTTAATAAACTATATGAATTTGTTAAAAAAGGATATTTTGATAAATTAGGAGTATTTACATATTCTAAAGAAGATGGAACACCAGCGGCAAGATTAAAGGAACAAATACATCCTGCAACTAAAAAGAAAAGATATAATCTAATAATGAGTGTCGCAAAAGATATATCTGCAGAAAAACTAAAATCTTATATAGGAAAAGAGTATAAGGTATTAGTAGAAGATACCACATTTGACCATAAATTCTGTGTGGGTAGAAGCTATATGGACATACCAGATACAGATGGAATGGTAATAATAAAGAATTGTGACACCAAATTAGTAGGAGAATTTGTTAATTGCAAAGTTACAGCAGTAAATAATTATGATTTAATTGCTAAAATAAGTAATAAATAACTTAGTACCTCCATACTATCAGATGGAGGTATATTAATTAAGTGAGGTATATTATGGAAGAAAAAGTTAGTTTAAAAAGACATTTAAAAATACTTAGTAAGCAATACACTAATATAGAACAAGTTGCAGAAGAAATAATAAATTTACAAGCAATACTTAATTTACCAAAGGGAACAGAATTATTTTTAAGTGATATACATGGAGAATATGGTTCATTCTCTCATATTTTAAACAATGGCTCTGGAATTATAAGAAACAAAATAGAAGATATATTTAATAATCAAATAACAGAACGTGATAGAAGACAATTAGCAACATTAATCTATTACCCAGAAGAAAAATTAGCTTTAATAAAAAAAGAGGTAGAAGATATAAAAGAGTGGTACAGCATAAATCTATATAGACTAATAGAAGTTGCAAGAGAAGTAAGTTCAAAATATACAAGATCTAAAGTTAGAAAAGCAATGCCTAAGGGATTTGATTATATAATAGATGAGTTGCTACATCTTCAGGGATGTGGACCAGATAAAGAAACATATTATAAGCAAATAATTAGTTCAATTATAGAATTAGATAGAGCAGACGAATTTATAGTAGCAATATCAAACCTAATAAAAAGAATGGCAATAGACCATTTACATGTAATAGGGGATATATTTGATAGAGGTCCAAATGCAAAGCTAGTAATGGATACATTAATGAATTTCCATAGTTTAGATATAGAGCTTGGAAACCATGACATATTGTGGATGGGAGCAGCATGTGGAAATAAAGCATGTATAGCAAATGTAATAAGAATATGTAGTAGATATGATAATATAGATACACTAGAAGACGGTTATGGAATAAATATAAGACCACTTGCAACATTTGCACTAGAAACATACAAAGATGATAATTGTGAAAAATTTGTACCAAAAGTATTTGACTACAACAAATATATTAGAAGTGATGAAATATCAATAGCAAAAATCCATAAAGCAATATCTATAATACAATTTAAGCTAGAAGGTCAAATAATAAAAGAGCACCCAGAATACAAAATGGATGGAAGACTTTTATTAGATAAAATAGACTATGAAAAAGGAACAATACAAATAGATAATAAAATATACAATTTAAATGATACAAACTTCCCAACAGTAGATTACAAAAATCCATACAAATTAACAAAAGAAGAAGAAGAGATAATAAATAGATTACAAGAATCATTTAAAAATAGTGAAACTTTAAATAAACATATATCATTTTTATACTCAAAAGCTTCTATGTATAAATGCTTTAATTCAAACTTATTATTCCATGGATGTGTTCCAATGGAAGAAGATGGAGAATTTTCAAAAATAGAAGTATTAGGAGAGAGCATATCAGGGAAAAAATACTTTGATTGCATAGAAAAAATTGCAAATGAAGCGTATTTTGGAAAAGAAAACAACAAAGATGCAGTAGATTTTATGTGGTACTTGTGGTGTGGCCCAAAATCGCCATTGTTTGGCAAAGCAAAAGCAGCAACATTTGAAAGATATTTTGTAGAAGAAAAAGAAACTCACAAGGAAGAAAAAAATCCATATTTTGCATTAATAGAAAATGAAGAAATATGTGATAAAATTTTAAAAGAATTTGGATTAGGAACAAAAAATTCACACATAATAAATGGCCATGTACCAGTAAAAGAAAAAGATGGAGAAAGTCCAATAAAAGCAAATGGAAAACTTTTAGTAATAGACCGGAGGATTTGCAAAAAGCTATAGAGGACAAACAGGAAGAGCGGGATACACATTAACATATAATTCTTATGGGTTAATACTTGCAGCAAATGAACCATTTGATTCAAAAGAGTCAGCAATAAGAGAAGAGCAAGATATAAAATATGATATAATGGTAAATGAAAAAGAAACAGAAAGAAAAAGAGTAGCAGACACAGACATAGGAAAGGAAATACAAGAAGAAATAGAAGACTTAAAACTATTACTTTCAGCATACAAGCAAGGCAAAATAAAAGAAAATATCTAATTTTAATGGTGAAAAAGGGGTCAGACCCCTTTTTCACCATTTTTCACAAAATCATAGAAAGTTCTAAATTCATAGCCTTGCTCTTTTAAATAATTAATTGAATCTTCTAATGCATCAAATTTAAAAAATTAAATTATATACACCAGTTGTAAACATGCAAGTAATAATTCCTAAAAATGTAGGAATTAAAAATGCAAGTGCGGTCCATTTTAGACTTCCAGATTCCTTCCTTATTGTAATAAGAGTTGTAGAACAAGGAAAATGCATTAAGCAAAAAAGCATAACATTTATTGCAGTTAAAATGGTCCAACCATTACTAATTAAAATATTAGAAATGTTTGATAAATCATCAATTTGCATTAAACTTCCACCAGCAGTATAGCTCATAAGAATTATAGGGAGGACAATTTCATTTGCAGGAAGTGCTAATATAAATGCAGTTAAAATATAACCATCTAACCCCATAAGTTTAGCAAAAGGATCTAAAAAATTAGCAACATGAGTTAGTAAACTAATTCCACTAATATTTATATTTGCAAAAAGCCATATAATGATTCCAGCAGGAATTGCAATACTAACAGCTCTTCCAAGAACAAATAGAGTTCGGTCAAAAATCGAACGCACCAAAATTTTTCCAAACTGAGGAGTTCTATAAGGTGGAAGCTCCAGCATAAAAGATGATGGCATTCCTTTTAAAATCGTTTTAGAAAGTATTTTAGATACAACAAGTGTAACAATAACACCTATAATTATAACAGCAATAACAGCTAATGTGGACCAAATAGAAGACCATATTCCTAATGCAGAACTTGCAAAAAATATAGATGAAATTGTAATTAAAAAAGGAAAACGTCCATTGCATGGTACAAAATTATTTGTAAGCATGGCAACTAATCTTTCTCTTGGAGAATCTATAATTCTACATCCAACAACACCAGCAGCATTACATCCGAACCCCATACACATTGTTAATGCTTGCTTTCCAGAGGTACAAGCTTTTCTGAAAAAGTTATCTAAATTAAAAGCAATTCTTGGCAAATATCCCAAATCTTCTAAAATAGTAAAAAGAGGGAAAAAGATAGCCATTGGAGGAAGCATTACAGCAACAATCCACGCGAGAGTTCTATATAATCCAAATACAGATATATCTATAAGCCATAGAGGAGAATTGAAATGCTCAAATAGTAAGACTAACTTTGTTTCTATATAATTAAAAAACTTTGTTAGTAATGCAGAAGGATAATTTGCTCCTGTTATGGTAATCCAAAAAATTAATGCAAAAAATAAAAGCATAATTGGAATACCAGTTAATTTAGAAGTAAGTATTTTATCAATTTTATTTGTTCTCACAGAATAATTTTGCCTTTTACAATGTATTACATCTAAACTAATTTTTTCACTATGAAACATAATTGTAGAAACAATAATATCTTTAAAACTAGATATATTTATATTATTTTCTTCTAGTATTTCTTTTGCTTTATTAACACTGCAAGATATATTTTCATTATCAACTAAATTTATATTTAGGTAATTTTCAATTGATGAAATAATTTTAGAATTTCCTTCTAGGAGTTTTAAACTAATCCATCTATAATTAGTAAATAAAGAAGAACATAAAAGTTCCTTAGCACTTTTTTCAACAATAGTAATTGCATTTTCTATAGATTCTGGATATTCAATTTTGAATAATTCATCAGAACAATTTTCAGTACAAACTTCATATACACTTTGCATTAATTTATTTAAAGTTTTTTTCTTCCTAGCAATAGTTCCAACAACAGGAACTCCAAGAGTGAAAGAGAGTTTATCTAAATCTATTTCTATTCCTTTCTTTTCTGCTTCATCTAGTAGATTAACACAAACAACTACTTTGTTTGTAATTTCTAAAATTTGATATACTAAATTCAAATTTCTTTCTAAGCAAGTAGCATCAAGCACCACAACTGTACAATCAGGATTTCCAAAACAAATATAATCTCTAGCAATTTCTTCTTCTTGAGAATTGGACATAATTGAATATGTACCAGGAATATCTACTAAAAGAAAATTTTTGTTATTAAAAGTGGCTATACCACTAGCATTACTAACTGTTTTACCAGGCCAGTTACCAGTATGCTGATGAAGACCAGTTAAAGAATTAAAAACAGTACTTTTCCCAACATTAGGGTTGCCTGCTATTGCAATTGTAAAATCACATTTAGACTTTAAAGCTTCTATATCGTTATCTAGCAATTTAGTGCCGGTGGAACTAGAAGTAAGTCCCATAAAATCACCTCATTTTAAATATTTATATAATATATGCAAAAAATAAAAAAATGAAATATAAGAAAAAATTGGAATTTGTTTAATTAATCATAATCAATTTAGAATCTTCTTTTCTAAGTGCAATTATGCTTCCACGTACTTCGTAGGCAATAGGATTTCCAGTTGGGCTTTTAAGAACAGCAGTTATATTAGTTCCATTTACAAGGCCTAAATCTAGAAGTCTTCTTCTTAAATCTCCATTACAATTAAGAGAATGTATTTTAGCACATTTATTAATATCCAATTTATCTAAAGATGTATTATTCACTATAAACCTCCAAAACAAGTAAAATTAAAAACGAAGAGGTCTGTCCTCATTTGTTTATATATATAAAAGATTTGTTACTACTAATATATGAAAATAAATATGTAATTGACACAAAACGGCAAAGAATATATAATGTTAAAAAATAAAGAAAAGAGGTATAAAAATGGAAAGAAAAAGAGGATTTGAAATAGCAAAAGGATTTGAAAATAGTAATATAAATTTACCAGTAAGGTCAACAAAAAATTCAGCAGGGTATGATGTAGAAGCAGCAGAAGACTGTATAATTCCAGCTTTTAAACCAGGACAAAAACCAACACTTGTAAAAACAGGAATAAAAGCATATATGGAAAGTGATGAAGTTTTAATACTTGCAAATAGAAGTTCTAATCCAGGTAAAAAGGGATTAATTCTAGCAAACAGTATAGGTGTAGTAGATAGCGACTATTATGAAAATCCAGACAATGATGGACACATAATGTATGCATTCTTCAACTTTAAAGCAGAAGATGTAGAAATAAAAAAAGGAGAAAGAATTGGACAAGCAATTTTCCAAAAATATTTGGTAACAGATAACGACATTGCACAAGGCGAAAGAACAGGCGGTTTTGGTTCAACTAACAAACAACTCTAAAAATTTTATGTAAAATATACCAAAAATTCCTTTGACTTATCACCAAAATTGTGGTATAATAAAAAAGGTCGAGAGAGAAATAACAGACTAAAAAAGGAGTGACTGTAAATGTTTAATGTTGGTGATAAAGTAGTATATCCAATGCACGGAGCAGGAACAATAGAAGGTATAGAAGAAAAAGATATTTTAGGAGAAAAACAAGCTTATTACATAATAAAAATGCCAGGTGAAGTAAAGGTAATGGTACCAACAGCAAAGGCAGAAGGAATAGGCGTAAGAGATATTATAGATAAAGAAACAGCTGGAAAAGTTTTTAAAGTATTAGAAACAGATTCAACTCAAATGGATATGAATTGGAATAAAAGATATAGAGACAATATGGAAAAAATGAAAAGTGGAGACGCTTATGAAATAGCAGATGTAGTTAGAAACTTAAGTTTCAAACAAAAAGAAAAAGGACTTTCAACAGGCGAGAAAAAGATGCTACTTAATGCAAAACAAATATTAGTAAGTGAACTTACTCTTGCTGAAAATTCTAATAAAGATCAAATGGAAGAATTAATAAATAACACAATAAACAATTCATTTGCAGAATATAGTAAAACAATTAATAGTAATGAACCACACAATGTTGTTAAAACATTCATTCCATTTAATGGAGCAGATACAAATAACATAACAGATGTAAAATAATAAATAAAAGTTGAACTGTCTTAGACATATATCTAAGACAGTTAATTTTTTGTTAAATAGGAAAAACAATATATGAAGGATTTGAAAATTAGTTGTCGAATAATATAATTATGTAAAAGAAAGGCGTAGAAAAATGGTACGTTATAGTGAGGAATTAATAGATGAAATAAGAAATAGCAACGATATAGTAGATATAATATCACAATATGTAATATTAAAAAGAAGTGGTAGAAATTTCTTCGGTTTGTGTCCTTTCCATAAAGAAAAGACACCTTCTTTTTCTGTGTCACCAGACAAGCAAATATTCCATTGCTTTGGATGTGGGGCAGGTGGAAACGTAATTCATTTTATTAGTAAAATAGAGAATGTGGATTTTAAAGAAAGTCTAGAAATTTTAGCAGATAGGGCTGGAATAAAATTACCAACATTAGAGAATAACGTAGATTCAAAAAGATTAGAACTTAAAGAAAAAGTATACGAAATCAATAAATTAGTTGCAATGTATTATCATGAAACACTATATAAACCACAAGCAAAGCCAGCACAAGAATATGTAAAAAAGAGAAAACTAGATAACAAAGCATTAAAAGAATTTTGTATAGGTTATGCCGAAAACGCCAATGTTTTATATAAATTATTAAAAGAAAAAGGCTTTACAGAAGAAGAAATACTTGCATCAGATTTAGTAATAAAAAAAGGAAATAATTATGTAGATAGGTTTAAAAATAGACTGATATTTCCAATACAAGACATAAGAAATAGGTTTATTGCTTTTGGAGGAAGGGTATTAGATAATTCACTTCCAAAATATATCAACTCACCAGAAAATATAGTTTATAGTAAAGCAAGAAACTTGTATGGATTAAATGTAGCAAAAAATACAAAAACAAGAAAGCTAATTATAGTAGAAGGATATATGGATACTGTATCACTACACCAAAGAGGAATAGATAATGTAGTTGCATCATGTGGTACAGCACTTACAGAAGCACAAGGAAGATTACTTAGAAAATATGCGGAAAAAGTAATTATATCTTATGATTCAGATTCAGCAGGACAAGCAGCAACACTTAGAGGATTAGAAATTCTAAATAATTTAGGGTGTGATATAAGAATACTTCAGATGGAAGGGGCAAAAGACCCAGACGAATATGTTATAAAATACGGAAATGGAAGATTTAATGACTTAGTAGAAAATGCAATTTCATTAGTAGAATTTAAAATAAAAGTATTAAAAAAAGGTTTAAACATAGAAAATACAAATGACAAAATAAAATTTATGAATGAAATAGCAAAAATATTAGGCGGAGTAGACAACAAAATTGAACAAGAAATATATATAGACAAAATATCAAGTGACTATAACATATCAAAAGAAGCAATATATGCACAAATAAATAAAAATGAATATTCAAATAATAAAGGAGCAAAAATATTAGAAAGCTCTAGTATTAGAAAACCAACAATAAAAAGACAAGAAAAAGAAATAAATCCAGAACTAGAAAAAAGAGAAAATATAATTATTTCATTATTAATAGATGGAGGAGAAGAGGTATATAACAAAATAAAAGACATTATCAATCCAAATGACTTCAAAAGTGAAGCAAATCAAAAAATAATGAGAAGATTGTATGAAGAATTTGAAAAAGGAAATAGTAATATAAATAGCTTAGTAGATATGTTTGCAGATGACGAGCAAGTTGTAAATGCATTAACAGGAATTATGGCGGATGATTACGAAATAGAAGATAATAAAAAAGCATTAGATGATGTAATAAATAATTATCAAAAAGAAAAACTAATGGCAAGAAGAAACGAAATTATACAGAGTCTGAATAATGCTAGTTTAGATAAAGAAAAAGCCAGTGAATTGGAAAAAGAATTGCACACATTAATTATAAAATTGGCACAAATTAAATAGGAGGTAAAATAATGGCAAGAACAAAAAAAGATAATGAAGAAATTATTGAAGATTTGAAAGCAAATAATAAAAAAGCAAAAAAGAATGAAACAAAAACAGATAATGCAAATAAAGAAACAAAAGAAGAAACAACTAAAAAAGTAAAAGATATAGTAGAAAAAGCTAAAGAAAAAGGAAAGATAACATATGGGGAACTTGCCACAGAATTAGGAGATATAAATCCAGAACAAATAGATAAAGTATTTGACGCATTTGAAGAAATGGGAGTAGATGTTTTAAAAGACGATTTTGATGAAGAACCAGATGTTGAAGAATTAGAAAAAGTAGAAGACATAAAGGTAGAAGATATTAATACAATGAACTTTGATGGTATTAATATTGATGACCCGGTTAGAATGTACTTAAGAGAAATAGGAAAAATTCCATTACTTAGTTTTGATGAGGAGCTAGAACTAGCAAAAAGAGTAATTAATGGAGACGAAGAAGCAAAGCAAAAATTAGCAGAATCAAACTTAAGATTAGTAGTAAGTATTGCAAAAAAATATGTAGGAAGAGGAATGCTATTCTTAGACTTAATTCAAGAAGGAAATATGGGACTTATAAAAGCAGTAGAAAAATTCGATTATACAAAAGGATATAAATTCAGTACTTATGCTACATGGTGGATTAGACAAGCTATTACAAGAGCAATAGCAGATCAAGCAAGAACAATAAGAATACCAGTTCACATGGTAGAAACAATTAACAAATTAATAAGAACATCAAGACACCTATTACAACAATTAGGTAGAGAACCAACTCCAGAAGAAATTGCTCAAGAAATGGAAATACCAGTAGAAAAAGTAATGGAAATTCAAAAAATTGCACAAGATCCAGTATCACTAGAAACACCAATAGGAGAAGAAGACGACAGCCATTTAGGAGATTTTATACAAGATGAGGACAGCCCAGCACCACAAGATTCAGCAGCATATACATTATTAAAAGAACAATTAGAAGAGGTTATGAATACATTAACACCAAGAGAAGCAAAAGTACTAAAACTAAGATTTGGATTAGAAGATGGAAGAGCAAGAACACTAGAAGAAGTTGGACGTGAATTCCAAGTAACACGTGAAAGAATAAGACAAATAGAAGCAAAAGCATTAAGAAAATTAAGACATCCTAGCAGAAGCAAAAAATTAAAAGATTATATGAATTAAACATATTATAGGGAGCATTACTGCTCCCATTTATTGTGTAAAAAGGAACGGCAGGCTGTCCGAAAATTAATCAAAAAATGTGCCAATGGGGACGGGGAATTTTGGCACAAAAAAGAAAAAACTATAATGTAATTTGACAAAACTACCCATTTATGGTAAACTAATTATAGAATTGTGTAATTTAGAGTAAAGAGGTGAATTTTCTTAAAGTAATTTAAGAAGAAATTTATGGGATATATTATAAATGCAATTAAGGCATTCGTAAGTAAGGAGCCAAACGAATTTAATGAAGGAAATCTTTCTGTAGCTGAGAAAAAAGAATTAGATGAAATAATAAAAGAAGATAAAACCGAAGCAATTGAAGATAACTTTTTGAAATCTTTGAAAACAAACAAGCAAAAAGTGGTTGAATTACCAAAAAGAAAAGTATACAGAGAAAAATTCGAAGAAAAAAAAGATATTCAGAAAAAAGAAGATAGTAAAAGAGATGAAAGATAATCTAATTTAAACACATAAAAAACAGAAAATTTTAAAAATTTTCTGTTTTTTATTGACAAACCCTTTTAAACTTATTATAATAATACAAGTTCCATATGGCGAAGTAGCTCAGTTGGCTAGAGCATTCGGTTCATACCCGAAGGGTCATGTGTTCGAATCACATCTTCGCTACCAAGAAAAAACAGTAGATATTCATCTACTGTTTTTTGTCGTTTTGCTACTGTTTTAATAATTCTGCCAACACTGTTAAGAATGAATCCTTGTTTTGCAGTGCATAGGTGTTCTTTTGGGGATCATAACTTACATAGAGGAAAAGTCTATTTTGCGTCAAGATTTTAGAGATCCTTTTAATATCAGCCTCATAAATCCTTCGGCTATTTGTTGCTTTCAAAAAATCATCACGGATATCTATCTTTATAGGTTTCCACTGGTCATGAACAAGTAGCTTTAACCATAGATAGCAGTGAGCATCATCATAAATGGTATAGTTTCCTTTACTACCATTTATTCTCTTGTTAAATTTTTTGTAAAGCAGCATGTATTCCTCACTTGTAATGTTATAAACCTTATAAACACCTTTCCTTTCTACCGATAATCCATTGAAACTGGCCCGGTATATCATTATCAAAACCTCCTTATAAAGTTTTAACAATTATATCATAATATAAGAAAAAATGCAAAAAAATAAAGCTGTTCCAACAACTTGAAGAAACAGCATCATATTTTAAAATTATTTCTTTTTAACTTCTGGTATAATAATATTTTTCTTTTTTTCATCTTTAGGCTTTGGCTTTGCTGCATTTAAGTGTTCATAAACAGGAGAAAATTCTAATTCTGAACCATCACCTTTTACAACTTCAATTTCTTTATTTTCATTTTCTTGTTCTGACATAAAATCACCTCATTTATATAATAAAAATTATATTATATAAAATAATAACACAAAAAAATAAGAATGTCAAAAACATTGACTTTTAAAGTTTTAAATGCAATAATATATATTGTTAAAATAGAAAAAAGAGGAGAACAAAAGTGGAAATAGAACAAACAAAAGCAATAATAGAGGCTATACTTTTTTCTGCTGGTAGAGTAGTAGAAACAAAAGAATTAATGGCAATATTAGAATTGAGTAATGAAGATATAGATAGTATAATACAAAATATGAAAGCAGAATTTGAAGAACAAAATAGAGGAATTGAAATTATAAAAGTAGAAAATGGTTACCAAATGACAACTAAAACAGAATATTATGATTATATTTATCCTATATTTGATAATAGAGCAAAACCTAGTTTGTCAGCAGCAGCACTAGAAACACTTTCTATAATTGCATATAATCCTAAAATAACAAGAGCAGAAATAGAACAAATAAGAGGAGTAAATTCTGACGGAACAATATACAAATTATTAGAGTATAACTTGATAGAAGAAGTAGGAAGATTAGATGCACCAGGAAGACCAACAATATATTCTACAACAAAAGAATTCTTAAAAATGTTTGGAATTTCTAATTTAGAAGAATTACCGGAACTTCCAAAATATAAAATTGATGAGAACGAGCAAATAGTAATAGATGAAATTATAGAAGAAACACCAAATGAGGAGACATCTAAAAATAGTGAAATAGATGAGAACAATAAGGATTAAAAACATAATGAACCAAACTTAAAAAATACTAAAGAAATTTATAAGTAGGTGGTAAAATGAAAAGCCAAAAAGGTATAACAATGGCATCATTAGGAGTATATATAGTAGTTAGCATTATTGTTGTAGCAACGCTTGCTACTATAATGGCAAATTATAAAAACTCAATAAAGACTATGGATAATGATGCAGAATATTCATCAGAATACAATAAGTTTAATTTATACTTTTTAGAAGAAGTAAAAAAGCCAGAAAACTCAAGTATGGAACGTGCTAATTCAATAGAAACTGTAGACAATGATTACAATTCAATAAAATTTAAAACAGGAAATGAATTTATGTATAAGATACAAGAGGAAATATTGTACTTAAATAAAAGTACTGGAGAAAAAATAAAACTTATTAAAAACGTAAAAAAATGTACATTTGAATTTAATGGTATAGATCATGAGGCAAATGGTAAAAATGTAATTAGAGTAAATATACAAATAGGAGAAACAACACCAAAGGAATATACGTATGTTTTAGATGGAGAGAATAGTACAAATTCATATAGTACAGAAAATGGCTATATAGAAGGAATAATAACAATACCAAAGGCTTGGGATTCATCAAAACTAAATGAAAAAGATCCATTTAGAACAGAAGAAATAAATGGAAATTATAGTATAGCACCAATACCAAATGGATATCAGGTATCTACAATTGAAGGAGAGAACAAAATATCAACAGGACTAATTATAACAGATGGAACAAATAGATTTAAATGGTGCCAAGGCAATGAATTATTAGATTATGATGAAGCAAATTATGGAACAACTTGGACAGCAGCAATGGATGTAACTGATCTAACAAGTACAAAAGCTATATATGAAAGCCTAAAAAAATCAAAAACATTATATGGTGGCGCATATATAAAAGAAGATGAGACAACAGATACAGTAAAATCAATTTTATGGATAAAATAGTAATATTTAATAATCACCTAAATACAATATAAAAAACGTTGTAATTAGGTGATTATTTTGAATATATGTTATATAAGTGAAATGCACGAAACGTGCGACTTTGTAAAAAGAATAGTAATAAAAATAAAAAAAATATTTAATATAGTAGAATTTAGCGAGGATAATGGCAAAACAACAATAACTTTACCTTTATTTAAGTCTAATAAGATTAGAAACAAAAAGATTATAAAGATAGCCAAAAGAATTAACAAAAAATTGTATGATAATAATATTGAAAATGTAGTGTTATCAAACTATTTGGAAGAAAATGAAATATTAAAACAAAAATTATATTGCCAAAATATTAATATATTAGATGGAAGATATCTGTTTTATTTGCTTATTCCAGAAATTATTGAGTATATATTAAAAAGACAAAAAGTAAAATTACAAAATGGAGAAGTTACTTTATTAATAAATGATTTTACGCAAAACAATGCAAAAATAATTACATATATTGCTCAAAACGTAAAAAGAGTAAATATTGTTACAAATCATAGTAATAAGTTTAAAAAAATAGAAGATTATTTATATAATGAACTAGGAGTAATTCTTAATATAACAAATAATAAGAGTAAAAGCTTATCAAATGCAAACCTTATTATAAATATAGATTTTCCAGAAGAAATAATAAACAAGTATGAAATAAATAGCAATGCAATAATAGTGAATATATTTAATGAGATAAAAATAAGAGCAAAAAAATTTAATGGAATTAATATTAACTATTATAAAGCATGTATACCAAAAGAGTACCAAATAGATGGTTTTCAAAACAACCTAGTATATGAAAGTAGTATTTATAAATGTAGTTACGAAAATGCTAGAAAAGATATAATTGCAAATAAAATTAGAATAAAAAAATTAGTAGGAATTAATGGAGATATTTCAGAAAATGAATTTTGTAAAAACTTAAAATATAATACTTGACAAAACTAAAATTGTGGAGTAGTATAATGAATTAAATAATATTTTAAAGGAGAAATGCCAAATGGAAGAAAAAGAAGTATTATTAACACAAGAAGGATATGATAACCTAGAAAAAGAATTAGAATATTTAAAAACAGAGAAAAGAAGTGAAATATCAGAGCGTATTAAAGTTGCATTAGGATTTGGAGATTTATCTGAGAATTCTGAATATGATGAAGCAAAAAATGCACAAGCTTCAAATGAAATTAAAATTGCAGAACTAGAAAACAAATTAAGATATGCAAAAATAATAGATGAATCTGAAATAGATACAAAAACAGTTCAAGTTGGAAATAAAGTTAAAGTACTAGATATGGAATTTGACGAAGAAGTAGAATATACAATAGTAGGTTCAACAGAAGTAGACCTATCACAAAACAGAATATCAAATGAATCTCCTATTGGATCAGCTCTATTAGGTGCAAAAAAGAACCAAGTAGTAGAAGCTCAAACACCAGGGGGAGTAGTGAAATTTAAAATTCTAGCAATAAAAAAATAGATTATTTTACCATTTTATGTAGACAAAACCTCCCAAATGTAGTATAATAGTGTTGTTAAGTAATAAAACACGAAGGTAATGAATAAAATACTATGGAAAAGTATAAGGGAGGAAACCAAATTGATTACAAATTACACAGAAAATAATTACCTAGTTTTAATAGGTAAAATTATTAGTGATAAGACATTTAGTCACGAGATTTATGGAGAAAGCTTTTATGTATTTAACTTAGAGGTACCACGTTTAAGCGGAAATGAAGATATTATACCAATAACAATATCAGAAAGATTAATAGCAAATTTCGATTTAACAATAGGTAGAAAAGTTGTTATAGAAGGGCAATTTAGATCATATAACAGTTATGAAAATGAAAAAAACAGATTAGTATTAACAGTATTTGCCAAAGATATTATTGATTACAAAGAAGAGCAAGAAGAAAATGTTTCAAATGAAGTTGTTTTAAATGGATATGTTTGTAAAAAACCAATATATAGAAAAACACCATTTGGAAGAGAAATTTCAGATATCTTATTAGCAGTAAATAGAGCATATAATAAATCAGATTACATACCATGTATTGCATGGGGAAGAAATGCTAGATTTTGTGAAAACATGGAAGTTGGAACAGAGGTAAAAATAGTAGGCAGAGTTCAAAGCAGAACTTATGAGAAAAAGTTCGAAGATGGAAGAACAGAACAAAGAGTTGCTTATGAAGTATCAATTGGAAGCTTAGAAGTAATAAATAAAGACGAAAATAGCAACCAAAATGAAGAAGCAGAAGCAATTTAAGAAATAATAATCAAAAGGGACAGCAAAAGCTGTTCCTTTTTGTATTATAAAGACAAAAGCACATCATAGCGCATCTTAAAATTAAATAAAAATTGTATTGTAAGAAAATGTTAAATATGATATTATAGCAATAGAAAATTAAATTGACTATACAGAGGAGAATATTATGGAAAAGGAAAAAAAGACAATAGATAAAAATTCAATAAGATTTACAATAATGGCAGTTATATTAATTGCAATTTTTTGTTTTGCAATATCTCCAGTAACCTTGCAAAATGATACATTTTATACAATAAAAATAGGTGAACATATATTACAAAATGGAATTGATATGAAAGATCCATTTTCATGGCATGAAAATTTACAATATACATATCCGCATTGGCTATATGATGTAGTAATATATTTAGTGTATAGTATAGGAGGACAAGTAGGAATATATATTTCTACAATAGTATTAAGTATAGCACTTGGACTTACAATGTATTTAGTGAATATAAAACTTACTAAAAACAAGCTAACATCATTTGTACTTACAATAGGAGCAATGTATTTATTAAGAAATTACATAGCAGCAAGAGCTCAACTTGCAACATTTATATTATTTATACTCACAGTGTATTTTATAGAAATGTTTTTAGAAACAAAGAAAAAAAGATACGTGGTAGGCTTAATAATAATACCAATAATAATTGCAAATGTACATTTAGCAGTATTTCCATTTTACTTTGTGCTATATCTACCATACATAGCAGAATACATGATATATATACTTTCACATACAGAAATTATAGTAGTTAATGCTAAAATTGATAGACTAAATAAAAAAATATTAAAAACTACAAATGAAGATGAAATACAAAAAATAAAAGACGAAATAAATAGATTAGAACAAAAAAATGAGAAAACAATAAATAAAAAAGAAAAAATAAATGCAAATCCATATAAAATAAAAATAAGAGGAAACAACAATGTAAAAGCATTAATAATTATAATGATTATTTGTTTATTTACAGGATTCCTTACACCACTAGGAACAACACCATATACATATTTGATAAAAACAATGCAAGGATCGACAACACACAATATAAGTGAGCATTTACCACTAACACTTGTAAATAATCTAGAATTTATGTGCACATTAGTACTTTTTATTGCAATACTAACATTTACAGATACTAAAATAAGACTAAGTGATTTATTTATGTTAGGTGGACTAGTTCTTCTTACATTTTATACAAGAAGACAATTTTCAATGTTTACATTAATTTGTGTAATAATCTTAAACAGACTAATAAATGCATTGTTAGACAAGTATGATCCGGAAGGATGTAAAAAAGCAATAAAAAAGATGACAACAATAACAGGGATGATAGTTACTATTTGTTTGGTATTAACAATAAGTGTAATACAATATAAGCCTAAGATGAATGACCATTTTATAGATGAAAACTCATATCCAGTAGGAGCTGCAACATATATATTAGAAAATTTAGATATAAAAAACATAAAGTTATACAATGAATATAATTATGGAAGTTATTTAATATTTAGAGGAATACCAGTATTTATAGATTCAAGAGCAGATTTATATGCACCAGAATTTAATCCAGGAGTAGAAGTGTTTAATGATTATATAAACCTTTCTAATGTAGATATAGACAACGTGGAAGAAAAATTAGATAAATATGGAATAACACATATGTTAATGTATAAAAAATCTAAGTTAAGAAAATTTGTAGAACAAAATACAGAGAAATATAATTTGCTTTATGAGGATGATAACTTCTGTTTATTCGAAAGAAAACAAGTAAAAGAGAGTGTATAATGAAAAGTAAAAAGATTAATTCTTTAATGATAATTACAATAATTGCAATATTGCTAGATCAACTAATAAAGATAATTATAAAAAGTAAGATATTTAATTCTAGTATAATACTAATACCACATGTACTTAATTTAACATATGTGCAAAACACAGGGGCAGCTTTTGGAATTGGAAGTAATAGTACATCAATGTTCGTGGCAGTAAATGTAGTTATAATAGGACTAATTACATACTTTATATTTTCAAAAAAAGAAGAATTAAGTAAATTAATATTAATTGCTCTTCACCTAGTATTAGCGGGAGGAATTGGCAATTTAATAGATAGAATAGCAAGGGGTTTTGTAATAGACTATATAGATATATCACCATTAATAAAATATCCAGTTTTCAATTTGGCAGATATATTTGTAGTAATTGGTTGCCTAATAATTGCAGTTTTTTTAGTAAAAGATACAGTAATAAAAAAGAAAAATATAGGAGAATAAAATGCAAGAATATAAAATAAGACAAGATGAACAAAATATTAGATTAGATAAAATAATTGCAAGCATAGATAATAGTATTTCTAGGACAAGCGTGCAAAGACTTATAGAAGAAGGGAAAATCCTAGTAAATGAAAAACAAGAAAAACCTTCATACAAAGTTAATGAAGGAGACATTATTAAGATAGAAAAAGAAGAGCCACAAGAGATAGACTTAAAACCACAAGAAATACCAATAGATATAATTTATGAAGACAAAGACATTTTAATAATAAACAAAGCAAAAGGGATGGTTGTTCATCCTGGAAATGGGAATCCAGATGGAACCTTAGTAAATGCAGTTATGGCAAAATGCAAAGATAGCCTATCTGGAATAGGTGGAAAAATAAGACCAGGTGTAGTACACAGAATAGATAAAGATACATCACGGACTAATAATAATTGCCAAGAATGATAAAGCACATATTAATATCAGTGAACAAATAAAGAATAGAGAAGTAGAAAAAACATATATTGCATTAGTTAGGGGAAACGTTAAAGAAAATCAAGGAATAATAAATATGCCTATTGCAAGAAGCACAAAAGATAGAAAAAAAATGGCAGTAGATAAAAAAGGAAAAGAAGCAATTACAGAGTTTAAAGTGCTAAAAAGATATGATGGATATACTTTATTAGAAGTGAAAATAAAAACAGGAAGAACACATCAAATAAGAGTACACATGGCAGAGATAGGATATCCAATTGTAGGAGATTATACATATTCAAATGGAAAAAATCCATTTGGAGTAGTTGGTCAAATGCTACATGCAGCAAAATTAAAATTTGTACATCCTACAACCAACAAAACAGTGGAATTTGAAGCACCATTACCAGAATATTTTGAACATGTATTGCAAGAATTAGAAAACAATTAAAAAAATTGGAATTTGTGTGAGGGGGAATTCTAGGGACTGTCCCTTAAAATCACCAAACCTGGGGATTTTGGGGACTGTCCTGAATTCATCCGGAACTAAATAAATTACAATTTATATAAATAAAGGAAAGGATTTTTATGGAAGAAATTAGACTACAAAAATATTTGGCAAACAATGGAATTGCATCTAGAAGAAAATGCGAAGAACTAATTATGCAGGGCAGAGTAAAAGTAAATGGAGAAGTAGTTACAGAATTAGGAACAAAAATAAATCCTGATAAAGATATAATAGAATATAATGGTAAAACAATTAAAAATACAAATACAGAGCACACATATATATTGTTAAATAAACCAATAGATTATGTTACAACTGTAAAGGATCAATTTAATAGAAATACAGTACTAGATTTAGTAAAAACAAATAAAAGATTGGTACCAGTTGGAAGACTAGATATGTATACATCAGGGGCAATAATACTAACAGATGATGGGGATTTTGTATATAAAATAACACATCCAAAGCATGAAATACCTAAAACATATAATGTTACAGTAGTAGGAAAGGTTACAGGTGAAGAGATAGAGCAATTAAAAAATGGAGTTGATATAGGAGATTTTGTAACAAGCAAAGCAGAGGTAAAAATATTAAAAATAGATGAACAAAAAAATATAAGCAGATTACAGATAACAATACATGAAGGAAAAAACAGACAAATTAGAAGAATGTGCGAAGCAATAGGAAAAAAAGTAATTAGTTTACATAGAAGTAAAATAGGAAATTTAACAGTAAAAGACTTACCATTGGGAACATGGAGATATTTAACTAAAAAAGAAATAGAAACACTACTTGAAAAAAACTAACCTTATATATATAATAAAATAAACCAAAGAAAAAGGAGAAAACTTATATGGAATATGCACAAAAATTTATTCCAGAAGGTTGGGAAGAATGCACAAAGTCATTTTCACTAGATGAATTAAATAAGCTGTCTGTAAGTGGAGAGATTTTGCAAGCAAAAGTAACCAAGTGCGATAGCAACTATAACTTATATTTGGATTTAGGAAATAATATAACAGGAGTTATACCAAGAGAAGAGGTAGAGGCTGTAAATATAGACGAAACAGGTTTCCCAAAACCGAATATATGTATAAGCAAAGTTAATAAAATAGTTCAATTTAAGGTTAAAGATATTACTAAAAATGATACAGTAATACTTTCCAGAAAAGCAGTAGGAAAAGAAGCTGTAAGCTGGGTAAAGGACGAACTAAAAGAGGGTATGTGTGTAAATGGAATAGTAAGAAATATTAGACCTTATGGAGCTTTTGTAGAAATTGGAGGAGGGGTAGTTGGACTACTCCACATAGAAGATATATCAGTTGCAAGGATAAAATCTCCTTATGAAAGATTCAAAATTGGACAAAAAATAAAAATTATGATAAAATCAATAGATAGGAGAACAAATAGGGTAATTCTTACATATAAAGAGCTACTTCGGAACATGGCAAGAAAATATAAAAGGCTTTAAAGAAGGTATGAAAGCAAAAGGAATAGCAAGAGAAGTAGAAAAGTCTAAGAATGGAATATTTGTTGAGCTAAGACCTAATCTTGTAGGTTTAGCAGACTACAAAGAAGGTATTGAATACGGCGAACATATTAATGTATATATTAAGAAAATAATACCAGATAAAAAGAAGGTTAAGCTTATTATTATTTAAGGAGGGCCATAATTATGGTAGAAGATGAACAAATAAAAACAGAAGTATCACCATTTGCAATAAGAGAGGGAGAGATAAAAACATTTGATGGGAAAGACGGATATGTTTCTATGAATCAAATAATTCATAAAATAAATATAGGACATATTTCTGATATTCATTTTAAAATAATGGAATTGGTAAACGAATTTGAATTTATAACTTCAAGACAAATATATCAAATATTAGTACATAAAGGTGAAGATATAAAATCACAAGATAAGTTAAACAATAAACTAGAACAATTAATAAAATGTAAGATTTTAACAAGATATTATTTTATGGGGGAAGAAGGAAAATGCATTTATAGAATTTATTGCTTAGAAAAAATGGGTAAATACTTGTTAAATTCAAGAGGCGTAGAATGTAAATGGCAACCAACAGATAATACAAAACCAGTTGCAATGATAAAGAAGAGATTGGCAGGAAATCAAATAATAATAGCATATTTAAGAAAAGTAAGTGCTTTTGATAAATACACAGTAAAACCTGCAATAACAGCAAAAAAATTAGGAAAAGTATTTAAAGCACATGCAGGAGTAAAACTAACAAAAAACGGAAAATCAATAGACTTTATATTTGAAGCTGTAAGAAGAGAAGAGGACTGGGAAAAGAAACTAGTAGATAGATTACAATTATATAAAGACTTTTATGAAAGTTTTGTTCAATTCGATTCTGGATTTGAAACAAAACCACAGTTAATATTTGTATGTGAAGATGAAAAACATATGGTAGAAACGTTAAAAACAATAGTAACAAATAGAATGGAAATACCAGGAATAAAAACATTATTTACAACAGATTTAAGACAAAATAGTGAAACACTTGAAAAATCATTAGTAGAATTTAAAATTGATGAAGCAACAGGAAAATACAAAAAAGAAGAAATCGATTTAAAATTGTTAGGATAAATAAAAGATAAAAAAGAAATTCCAAATTGGAAATTGGAATTTCTTTTTTATTGTATAGGGAAAATCGACTTTTATCTTGACCTCATGTAAGATTTTTCCGTATACAACATTAGGCTACCTTAAAACGCCCGAACGAAGTGAGTGGCATGTATTTTGCACTTTCTTCGAAGGTATACTTAGCAAAATGCCTTTCTTATATACTTTTATTCTTTTTTCTTTTTTAAATCAAAGCTAATTGCATCTTCATTATCAAAGAAGTAAGAACTATCTGTTACGTCTGTTTGAATAGGATCAGTATCCCCTCTTTCATCCTTTGAAAATACTACTTTATTAGGTTTCCATTTTTGCTTTTCTTCTTTTTTATTGTCAGGTGATACATTTGCTATATACTTATTAAAGTTATATGTTTTTGTTTTATGAGGACTTTTATATTTGCTCTCCAAAAAGTCTACATTACCAAAGTTAACAACATTTTTTCCCTTTTTATCTTTTGTTTTATAAATAATACTCTTAAATTTAAGACCTTGTATTTTAGCATTATGCATATGATCTTTCCATGCCCAAGTTGGTGAACCTAATTTAGAAGAATATGCGCCATCCTCTGTATCATATCCAGGATGTACATCCCATTCTCTACGTTTTCCAAATTCTCTCATCCACCAATCCATTTCGTCAGGAGTGTTGTTTCCAAAGGTTATTTTTGTAGGTGAGTTTGCAAGTATTTTTTCAGATCCTAAACCAGAAACTGTTTGAGCAGAAAAAATGGTTCCAATTTTAAATTTTCTATATAATGTAAACATATCTTCAAAATTAGAAGGATCATAGTGATCGAATTCGTCCACATATAAGAAGTGAGGAATTCTATTTTTTACTAATTCACGATTGTTTTCTACAGAGCACATCATAAGCATTAAGAAAAATCTACCAAAACCTTGATCTGCTGTTCCACCAATTTCATATGGCCTTGTTGAAATAAGAACGATTTTACCTTCGTCTAAAACAGCTCCAAAGTCCATATTATTATATCTATTACAAATAATGTTTCTAGCTTCTGCTGAACGTAATAATACATCAAGTGTAGAAGAAGCAAAATGTACATATCTTTGCATGTCTTTTCTTCCTTCTGAACCTTTGTAAAAATATTGTTTAAAATAAGTTAATTGTAATTCATATTCTTTTGCAAGTTCAGGGTCTTTTTCTAACTCTTCACACATTTCTTGTACTAAATCAAAATTATTAAAACATTTAAGTAAATCTTCTAGGTTTGGCATTAATCCATCATGCATTTTCCCATACATTAATTTTAAAAGTAATACTACATTTTGAATAGCTTGTAAAGAAATATCTTCTGAATATGCTAATTCAGCAGTGTGACTTGGTGGATTATATAATCCCCTAATAACTAAAGAAACAATCAAACCACAAAGAGCAGGACTACCAATAATAAATGGATTTAATCCAATTGATTCTGGGTTTGTTGGGTCTATTTCTATAAATGGCATATCATAAGCTTTTGCTACCTCTTTAATTGTATCTGTATGTTTTGAATCAGGACTTACGACTGTAATACCAAAATTTTTATATACAATAGAACCATTTGGTTCAATTTCATATATCATTTTCTTCATATATGCTTTATAAATATTTTCTTTTCCTTCAACAGGTGTAAGCATATTCAAATTAAAGTTTTTGTTTAAATATTCATTATTATAAGGTTTATTTAAGTAAGCAATATTTGTTTTTAATGCGGTATAACCCATTTCCTTAGAAACTTCACGGAAGAAGAATTTCTTTTCTATATCTCTTGCAATCATCGGTTCCATTATCATAGAAGTTTTACCAGTTCCAGAAGGACCAATTACGAGAGTAGGTTGTAATCTTCTAGATTCTAATATTTTAACAGGTTTACCTGTAGTTTTATCTTTACAAAATTCAATTTCTAGACTATAAGGACCAGTAGTACCATCTGGTGCAGATATATCTATACCAGGGTAATCACAAATTGATTCTTGAAAATTGTTAGGGAATATTGGGTCTTTAATCACTTTTAATAGCCAAAGAACTACATTATAGAATGTTGTAAGTGGTATATAAATTGAAATTGCTGTAAGTGCATGTTTTATCAAGTCGGCAAATTCTGTAATAATAAACTCATGATTTGGCAATGCCATTATTCCAAGCCAAGCCAAACGATTTAGCCATTGAACTACCATTGAAACTCCAATTACATATAAGCAAATGTAATATGTATAGAAGAAAGATATTTTCGTTTCATCAGACTTACAAAACTTAGATGGATACGAAAATGCAAATGCAAGTACAGGACAAGCAAGAGCTAATGTATATCTAATTGGTCCCCAATAAGATACTGACATTCCTGTAAAAAACATTATTAGGAGTTCTACAACTCTATCTACTATTATAAATCCTGTTATTAATGTTAGAATATATGTAAAAAATGTATTTCTATCAGTCTTTAGTAATTTTAAAAATTTGTCTATATACTTCACTTAAAAATCCCCCAATTATCTATTTTTATACATATATATTATCTTATAAAATTGAGAAAAAAACAAGTCTTTTTAAAGAAAAAGTTCATATATATAAATAAGAAGACAAATTTTAATTTCGGGTCGCCGAGGGCGGCGACCCCTACTTTAGTCTGGAGGAATTAAAATAAAAAGAAAGAATAATAGAAACGATAAAAAAACTGGCTTTATGCAAGGCGTTGTTGTTTTAATGCTTTCACAAGTAATTATAAAAATAGTAGGCCTAATATATAAGTTATATCTTACAAACAAACAAGGCTTTGGGGATAGGGGAAATGCAATATATTCAGCTGCATTCCAAATATATGCGCTATTTCTTACAATTTCTTCTGTTGGAGTACCAAATAGCATTTCAAAACTAGTGTCTAGCAAAGTAGCAGTAGGAGATAATAAAGGTGCATATAGAATATTTAAAATAGCATTTGCATTATTTGGAATTCTTGGATTTGTTGGAAGCTCAATATTATTTTTGGGAGCAGAAATAATAGCCAATAAATATTTACAAATACCAGAAGCAAAATTAGCATTAATGGCTCTTGCACCATCAGTATTTTTAGTATCAATAGAAGCTGTGTTAAAAGGATATTTTAATGGAAGAGAAAATATATCTATCACAGCTAATTCACAGAGCCTAGAGCAAATATTTAAGACATTATTAACAATTGCAATAGTAGAAAATATAGGGAAAATATCTGGAAATAATACAATTGTTATGGCAGCTGGGGCAACATTAGCAACAACATTGGCAACATTATTTGCATTAATGTACTTATACAAGTATTTTGTAGATAGAAAAAAAGAAGTTTGGCAAGAGGTTATATCTTCTTCAAATAACAAAAAAGAAGGAATAAATAGAATTATAAAAAATATTTTATTAGTAACAATACCAATATCATTAACTGCACTTTTTTCAGCCTTAAGTAAGACAATTGATGCAATGACAATTGTAAGAATATTAAAAACAACAATAGGAGAATTAGAAGCAACAAATCAATATGGAATATTAAGCGGAAAAGTAGATGTACTAGTAGCATTACCGTTTTCTTTTAATATAGCATTTGCAACAGCTTTGGTACCTGCTATATCTTCTGCTATTGCAAAAAAACAAAAATACATAGTAGAAAAAAGAATAGAATTTTCTATATTAGTTACAATACTTATAGGAATCCCATGTACAATATACATGAGTATGTTTGCAAAAAATATTTTACTAATTCTGTTTCCAAATGCATCAAAAGGAACCGAAATGCTTCAGTTGTCGTCAATTACTATTATATTTATTGTGCTAACACAAACGATAAATGGAGCTTTACAAGGACTGGGAAAGGTAAACATACCTGTTATAGCATTTGCATTAGGAGGAGCAATTAAATTAATACTAAACTTAATATTATTGCCAATTAATAGAATTGGAATATATGGAGCTATAATTTCTTCAATAATTTCAGATATATTCATATTTGCAATTTGTTTCATAACACTAAAAAAACAAATTACTACAAAGCTTTATGTAAGTAAATATATTGTAAAACCCACTATTGCAGGAGTTTTTATGTCTATTACTTCATATATAATGTACAATAACATTATTAATAAAATACAAAACAATATAATTGTATTATTTGTTTCAATCTTTTCTGGAATGATGGTGTACTTTATTTTAATAATAGCGTTAAAAATATTAACAGAAGAAGAAATTTATATGCTTCCCTACGGGCAAAAGCTATTCAGAACATTTAAATCTAAAAAGCAACAAATGCAAGTAAAATCAACGCATACAGAGCTACCAAGACATGGAAACCTACGGGGCAAAAGGGTTTGTAAAAAAATAAAAATAAAAAAAGAAGGATTTTAGCTAATTTTGGCGAATAATCTTAAATAGTAGAAACCGAAGCTGTTTTTACTGCACAAAACAAATCTTATTAGGAGGTAATTTTAAATGAACAAAGCTGAATTAGTAGCAGCAATAGCTGCAAAAACAGGAGACACAAAAAAAGGTGCTGAAGCATCAGTAAACGCATTCGTTGACGTTATAACAGATGCACTAGCAAAAGGAGATAAAGTTCAATTAGTTGGATTTGGATCTTTCGAAGTAAGAAAAAGAGCAGCTAGAAAAGGTAGAAACCCAAGAACAAAAGAAGAAATCAAAATACCTGCATCAAAAGCTCCAGTATTCAAAGCTGGTAAAGCATTAAAAGATTTAGTAAATAAAAAATAAGAATTAATACAAAATATATAAGTATGAATTCATATTATAAGAGCAAGAATTTCTTGCTCTTTTCTTTTTCTATTATATTGACACAAATAAAAACAACATATAAAATGTAAATGACAAAATGCATAATTACATATAGAAGATAAAAAATATAAATGAAATATAAAAAATAAAGAACACAAAGGAGGAAGCAGATAAGATGAACCAGCAAATTAAATATAGAAACCGTTACAATTCTCCAAAAGGAATAACAATAGTTGCATTAGCAGTTACAATAGTAATAATGCTAATTTTAGTAGGTGTAACAGTAACAATTGCAATAAATGGAGGACTAATAGGAACTGCAAAAGACTCAAAGGAAGAAACAAGATACACTCAAGTATTAGCGGAAAAAGAAATGTGGGAATCAGAGAAAAGATCAACAGATAGATTTGGAATACAAGTTGAAACATTAGAAGAATTTGTAAACAGATTAAAAAACAACAAATTACTTACAGAAAAAGAAGCGGAACAAGCAAAGCAAAACCTTAAGGTTACCATAGCTAAAAAAATCATATATCTTTCTAAGGACAAAGTGGTTGCAAATTCAGGTTTGTGGGAAGCGACCATTGACAAGAAAACACAGCAGGCAATATTAACAAAATATAAAGGAACCGGAGAATTGCTAAAAGATGTAGTTGTTCCAAATGCAATAGAAAAAGACGGAATAGAATATGAAGTTATTCAAATAGGAAATGGAAATAAAGTTGCGGAATTTGAAGGAGAAATTACAATTTCGGAAGGAATAACAACAGTTGGTTCATCAGCTTTTTGCGAGTGCAAAGATATAACAAAAGTAAATTTACCAACCAGTTTAAAACAGATCCAATATCAAGGATTTAGGCAAACAACAAATCTAAAATCAATATCATTACCTAAAGGACTTGAAGTGCTGGGGGGAAGAGCCTTTAATGCATCTGGAATAACTAGTATAGTTATTCCGGGAAGTGTAAAAACAGTAGGAGCATTAGCGTTTTTTCAAAGCTATATAGAAAAAGCCACAATAGAAGATGGCGTAGAAATACTTGATAGCGCTGCTTTTAGATCGAGCGGGTTAAAGGAAATTACTATACCAGGTAGTGTGAAAGAAATAAAAGATAGTTGCTTTAGTGAGATATGGGGACTTTCAAAAGTAACAATAAATAACGGTGTTGAAAAGATAGATGGTGGAGCTTTTTATGGTACTGCTATTAAAGAGATTGAAATTCCTGCAAGTGTTTTAACAATTGATGATTCGGCATTTTCTGGTTGTGGCATGATACAAACAATAAATGTAGCTATAGACAATCAAAATTACAGTAGTCAGAATGATTCATTATATAATAAGGACAAAACAAAAATTATAAGATATCCAAGTGGAAAAAAAGATACAGAATTTGAAGTGCCATCTACAGTTAAAGAAATAGGAAATAGTTGCTTTTCTAGCTGTGGAAATTTAAAGAAAATCCAAATTACAAGTAATGTTGAAAAATTAGCTACATCATCATTTGTTAACCAAGGAAATTTGACAGAAATAAATGTAGTAAGTGAAAACAAATACTATTCAAGTGAAGATGGAGTGTTATTTAATAAAGATAAAACTGAATTTATAAAATGGCCACAAGGGAAAAGCTTAACAGAATATACAGTACCAGGAACAGTAAAAACTATTAAGGGAGGTAGTTTTTATGCAAGCAACATAAAAAGTATAATAATACCACCTAGTGTAGAGAAAATGGAAAGTTATGCTTTTCAATCAACGAGTGCAACAAAAATAGTTTGCCAAGAACAAGATGGAAAAGGTGTAAAAGAAATTGGATACAGATGTTTTTGGTTAACAAATTTAAACGAAATAAGTTTACCAAGCACATTAGAAAAATTAGATGGAGAAGCCTTTAGAGGAAGTTATAGTCTTAAAAAAATAACAATAAACAAACCAGAAAATTCTCTTTCTGGTAAACCATGGCAAGCAAGTGCAAGTGTAATTATAGAGTGGACTGGAGAATAATAAAAACAATAGAAAAGACCTGTGAGTAATTTACTCACAGGTCTTGCGTTTTACGGTTTCCATTTAACAAGTGCCAGATTCCCTAAGGAATCAGACACTATTTTTATACTATTTTTCCTTACAACGTTCAATGCCTGAGAAGAAAACTCGGATCTAGAGAACAATGCTTTCTTCGGAGGTTTTGATTCAAATGAAAAATAGACATCATTGTCATTTGGAAACAATAGATCTACCCGAGTGTAAGGACCATTTTTAAAATCCTTAACAAACTTTTCAAATGCTGTTTCTTTCATTATTGCCACTCCTTAAAGTTATTAGATATTTTAAACGCAACCAAATATCCATTAGTATAAGTATAGCACGAAGCAGTATAAAAAGCAAAACAATATTACGAATATTGTAGGGGCACCACAATATGCGATCTGCAATACTCTGAATATTAATATTCCGTAAGTAAAAATACAACCACAAAGTCTTGACAATAAATAGAAACAATGATAGAATATAACGCGTTAGTGTTTAAAAGTAAATTAGCACTTTTAATTAAAAAATATAGGAGGTGAATTTTAAAGTGCCAACAATCAATCAATTAGTAAGAAAAGGTAGAAAAACAACTACAACAAAAGCAAAAGCTCCAGCTCTTTTAAAAGGTTACAACTCAAAATTAAACAGACAAACAAACCATAGAGCACCACAAAAAAGAGGAGTTTGTACAGTAGTTAAAACAGTAACACCTAAAAAACCAAACTCAGCATTAAGAAAGGTTGCTAGGGTTAGACTATCAAATGGTTATGAAGTTACTTCATATATTCCAGGTGTAGGTCATAACTTACAAGAACATAGTGTTGTATTAATAAGAGGTGGAAGGGTAAAAGATATCCCTGGTGTTAGATACCACATTATAAGAGGTACATTAGATACAGCTGGCGTTAAAGATAGAATGCAAGCTAGATCTAAATATGGTGCAAAAAGACCAAAAAAATAAAAAATATTTTTTAAGTAGTGCTAATAAATAGATATAATATAGATATAAATTTATTGCGCTATACGGGAAGAAAAATCTTCCAGAGTAACTAAGTGTTTTTATGAAACACAAATAATAAAGATTGTGAAAAATCACATATCTTAGAAAAGGAGTGAAGAATAGTGCCAAGAAGAGGATATATAGCAAAAAGAGAAGTTTTACCAGATCCAATATATAATAGCAAAGTTGTAACAAAATTAATAAACAACATTATGTTAGATGGTAAAAAAACAGTTGCTCAAAAAATAGTATATGATGCATTTGATATCATAAAAGAAAAAGAAGGAAAAGATGCATTAGAAGTTTTTGAAGCAGCATTAAACAACATAATGCCAGTCCTTGAAGTTAAAGCAAGAAGAGTAGGTGGAGCTACATATCAAGTTCCAATCGAAATTAGAGCTGAAAGAAGACAAACATTAGGATTAAGATGGCTAGTAAACTATGCAAGAAATAGACATGAAAAAACTATGGCTGAAAAATTAGCAAACGAAATAATTGATGCTACAAACAGCACAGGTGGATCATTCAAGAAGAAAGAAGAAATGCATAGAATGGCAGAAGCTAATAAAGCTTTCGCACATTACAAATGGTAAAAAACGAATAAAAATAGGAGGAAAAAATTAATGGCAGGTAGAGCATTTCCATTAGAAAAAACAAGAAATATAGGAATAATGGCACATATAGATGCAGGAAAAACTACTACTACTGAAAGAATTCTTTTCTATACAGGTAAAACTCATAAAATAGGAGAGGTTCATGAAGGTGAAGCTACAATGGACTGGATGGTTCAAGAGCAAGAAAGAGGTATTACAATTACTTCTGCTGCTACAACATGTCAATGGTTAGGACATAGAATAAATATCATTGATACACCAGGTCACGTTGACTTTACAGTTGAAGTTGAAAGATCTTTAAGAGTACTTGATGGATCTGTAACTGTATTCTGTGCTAAAGGTGGAGTTCAACCACAATCAGAAACTGTTTGGAGACAAGCAGATAATTATCATGTACCAAGAATGGCATATGTTAATAAAATGGATACAACTGGTGCAAATTTCTTATCTTGCGTTGAGCAAATGAGAAGCAGATTAAATGCAAATGCTATTCCAATCCAATTACCAATTGGAGCAGAAGATACATTCAAAGGAATAGTTGATTTAATAAAAATGAAAGCATTTATTCATAAAGACGATTTAGGAAAAGAAATTGAAGTAACAGAAGTTCCAGAAGATTTAAAAGAATTAGCAGAAAAGTATAGAAACGAAATGATAGAAGCTGCAGCAGAACAAGATGATGACCTAATGATGAAATATTTAGATGAAGGTGAACTTTCAGAAGAAGAAATCAAAAAAGGTTTAAGAAAAGGAACATTAGCTAATAAATTAGTTCCAGTATGTTGTGGATCATCATATAAAAACAAAGGTGTTCAAGAATTATTAAATGCTATAGTTGATTATATGCCATCTCCATTAGATATACCACATATTAAAGGTGTTACATTAGATGGAGAAGAAACAGAAAGAAAAACTTCTGATGATGAACCTTTTGCAGCATTAGCATTTAAAATTGCAACAGACCCATTCATTGGAAAATTATGTTTCTTTAGAGTATATTCAGGAACATTAGAAGCTGGTTCAACAGTATTAAATGCAAATAAAGATAAAAAAGAAAGAATGGGAAGAATAGTTTTAATGCATTCTAACCACAGAGAAGATATAGACAAAGTATATGCTGGAGATATTGCAGCAGCAGTTGGATTAAAAGAAGTTACAACTGGTGATACATTATGTGATATAAATCACCCAGTTATATTAGAATCTATGGAATTCCCAGAACCAGTTATCGAAATAGCAATTGAGCCAAAAGATAAAGTAGCTCAAGAAAAAATGGGTATAGCACTTTCAAAACTTGCAGAAGAAGACCCAACATTTAAAGCATATACAAACCATGAAACTGGTCAAACTATAATTGCAGGTATGGGAGAATTACACTTAGACATAATTGTAGACAGATTAAAGAGAGAATTCAAAGTAGAATGTAATGTAGGTAAACCACAAGTTTCTTACAAAGAAACAATTAGAAACAAAGTAAGAGTTGAAGGAAAATTCATTCGTCAATCTGGTGGACGTGGACAATATGGACATGTTTGGTTAGAAATGGAACCATTAGAGCCAGGTTCAGGAGTGCAATTTGAAAGCAAAATTGTTGGTGGTGTTGTTCCTAAAGAATACATTAAACCAACTGAAGAAGGAATTAGAGAAGCAGCAGAAAGCGGAATTCTTGCAGGATATCCAGTTATAGACTTTAAAGCAACATTAGTAGATGGATCTTACCATGATGTCGATTCATCAGAAATGGCATTCAAAATTGCAGGATCTATGGCATTTAAAGAAGGATGTAAACAAGCTAAATCTGTAATACTAGAGCCTATAATGAGAGTTGAAATAACAGTTCCAGAAGAATACATGGGAGATGTTATAGGAGATGTAAACTCAAGACGTGGTAAACTAGAAGGAATGGAAGCAAGAAATGGAATGCAAATAATAAGAGCATTTATTCCACTTGCTGAAATGTTTGGATATGCAACAGATTTACGTTCAAAAACACAAGGTAGAGGAACATATGCAATGGAACCAAGCCATTACGAAGAAGTTCCAAAATCTGTATTTGAGAAGATAGTTGCATCACGTTCTAAGAAAGAAGACTAATCAAAACGAATGAAATTGGGCATCTTGCGGTGTCAAACTTCATAAAAATTTTTTCAATATACAACCGTATAATTTCAAAAATTTTTAATTGTTTTCCTAGCAATATACCCAATTTGCTTCGTTTTGAGATGCATATAAAAATAAAAGAATAAAAGGTATTGCAAAATAACAAAAAATGTTATAGAATGCATTTATTAAAAAATTGTTATTAAATTTTTAAATATAAAATAAAAGAAGTAAGCTTTCATTATTTATTATTTATTTAAGGATAAATAACAAATAATGAAAAGTACAAATTACTTCGTAATTTGAAGGAGGAAAATTCAAATGGCAAAAGCAAAATTTGAAAGAACAAAACCACATGTTAACATTGGTACAATTGGTCACGTTGACCACGGAAAAACAACAACAACAGCAGCTATTACAAAATGGTTAGGATTATTAGGAAAGGCTCAATACACAGCATATGATCAAATCGATGGTGCTCCAGAAGAAAAAGCAAGAGGAATCACAATCAACACAGCACACGTTGAATATGAAACAGAAAAAAGACACTATGCACACGTTGACTGTCCAGGTCACGCTGACTATGTAAAAAACATGATTACAGGTGCAGCTCAAATGGATGGAGCAATATTAGTTGTTTCAGCAGCTGACGGTCCAATGCCTCAAACAAGAGAGCATATACTATTAGCAAGACAAGTTGGAGTTAAATATATCGTTGTTTACTTAAATAAATGCGATATGGTTGATGATCCAGAATTATTAGAATTAGTAGAAATGGAAGTTAGAGATTTATTAACAGAATATGGTTTCCCAGGAGACGAAATTCCAGTTATAAAAGGATCTTCATTAAAAGTTCTAGAATCTACATCAACAGATCCAAACGCACCAGAATATCAATGCATCAAAGAATTAATGGATGCAGTAGATAGCTATATACCAACACCAGAAAGACCAACAGATGGTGACTTCTTAATGCCAGTAGAAGACGTATTCTCTATAACAGGTAGAGGAACAGTTGCTACAGGTAGAGTAGAAAGAGGAGTTGTTAAAGTTCAAGACGAAGTTGAAATAGTTGGTTTATCAACAGAGAAAAAGAAAACTGTTGTAACAGGTGTTGAAATGTTCAGAAAACTATTAGACCAAGCAGAAGCTGGAGATAATATCGGTGTTCTATTAAGAGGTATCGATAGAAAAGATATCGAAAGAGGTCAAGTTTTAGCAAAACCAGGATCAATACATCCACATACAAAATTCAAAGCACAAGTTTACGTATTAACAAAAGAAGAAGGTGGAAGACATACACCATTCTTCAATGGATATAGACCACAATTCTATTTCAGAACAACAGACGTTACAGGTGTTATCGATTTACCAGCAGGTACAGAAATGGTAATGCCAGGAGATAACGTAGATATGACTATCGAATTAATCACACCAATAGCAATGGAAAAAGGATTAAGATTTGCTATTCGTGAAGGTGGTAGAACAGTTGGATCTGGTATAGTTTCAGAAATAATTGAGTAATACCAATTAATTATAAAAAGAGGTTATTTCTAACCTCTTTTTTATATACTAGGAAATTTCTCATTTCCTAGTATATAAAAATGCTATAATCTGCGTTCTTTCACACTTCGCACCTCGCACTTCGTGAATTTCCAATTGACCAATCAAAATCATTAAAAACCTAAATTTCCTATCTTTTACTATTGATTTTTTTTCAATTAAATAATAAAATATAAAAATGAAAATATATTGTTATAAAGAAGGGAATTTAAAATGAGAATTTTATTAGATGCAATGGGTGGGGATAATGCACCTGATGCAAATATTAAAGGCGCAGTAAAAGCAATAAACGAAATTAGTTCAGAAATAGTATTAGTAGGAAACGAAAAAATAATTAATAGCAGAATAAAAGAATTATATGGAAAAGATACTATATCAGAAATATCAGATAGATTAACCATAAGAAATGCAACAGAAACAATAGAAATGGAAGATATACCAACACAAGCAATTAAACACAAAAAAGATTCATCAATGGTAGTTGGATTTAATATGCTAAAAGCAGATGAAGGTGATGTATTTATCTCAGCAGGGAATTCGGGAGCATTACTTACAGGTGCTACATTATTAGTAGGAAGAATAAAAGGAGTAGACAGACCAGCAATTGCACCAATGCTTCCATCATATAAAAAAGGGTTAATGTTAGTGGATGCAGGAGCAAATACAAATTGCAAACCAATAAATCTTTTACAATTTGCACAGTTTGCAAATATATATTTGAAAAACATATATAAAATAGAAAAACCAGCAATAGGATTACTAAATATTGGTACAGAAGAGACAAAGGGAAATGACCTAATGAAAGAAAGCTATAAACTTCTAAAAGAGAAATCAGAAGAGTATGGAATAAATTTTGTAGGAAATGTAGAAGGAAGAGAAGCTTTTTCTGGGGATATTGATGCAGTTATAACAGATGGATTTACAGGAAATATATTCTTAAAAACAGTAGAAGGCTTTGGAAAACTAGTAAAACGTTCTTTAACAGAAAGTTTAAAAAAGAATCTACTAAGTACAATAGGAGCAATTCCTGCACTTCCAGGAATAAAAAGATTTACAAAGACAATGGATTACAAGGAATATGGTGGAGCGTTGTTCTTAGGAGTTAAAAAACCAGTGGTAAAAGCACATGGAAGTAGTGATGAATATCTATTTTACTTTACAATAAAACAGGCAGAAAAATTTGCAGAGTCAAAAGCAGTAGAAATTCTAAAAGAAGAATTTGAAAAAAAGGTTACAACTCAGACAACATATTAAAAATGTAGAGAAGATGTAGTGGTTGCACTCCTGGGCGACCCATTCTTCGAAGGCATTTCTTAAAATAAATGAAATAAATTGTAAAAAAGTATTGACAATATATTTTAAACCATATAATATTTTAGTTAGTAAAAAATAAATAAAATAGTTTAGAAGATATATTTCTAACTTCTAGATAAATAAGGAGGTGTAATGCGACCTATGAGTTCAGAAGAAGTTTTCGATAAAGTAAAAGAAATAATAGTAGAACAATTAGGAGTAGCAGAAACTGCTATAACACCAGATGCATCTTTTATAGATGATTTAGGTGCTGATTCATTGGATATAGTTGAGTTGATAATGGCATTAGAAGAAGAATTTGATTTAGAAATTCCAGATGCTGATGCAGAAAAAGTTGTTACAGTAAACGACGTAGTAGAATACATAAAAGATAATGTGTAGTCTATAAATTTAAGAAGAAAGGACAATAACCTTTCTTTTTTTATTTCGTCTATTTACACATAAAAATATTTAGTATATAATGCTACAAAAAGAGGTGATTTACCATGCCGACTTTTGAAAATCTAAAAAGAGAAGATGAACAAGTTTATAATGCAATAATGCAGGAACTAAAAAGAGAACAAAACAAAATAGAATTAATAGCGTCAGAAAATTTTGTAAGTAATAGCGTTATGGAGGCAATGCGGAAGCTATATGACGAATAAATATGCAGAAGGATATCCTAGAGCAAGATATTATGGAGGATGTGAATGTGTAGATATTGTAGAAGATTTAGCGAGGGACAGACTAAAAGAAATTTTTGGAGCAAAACATGCAAATGTCCAACCACATTCAGGAGCTCAAGCAAATATGGCTGTATATCTTGCAAAATTAAACGTGGGAGATACAGTTTTAGGAATGAATTTATCACATGGAGGACATCTATCTCATGGAAGTAAAGTAAATTCTTCTGGAAAATTGTATAATTTTATTCCATATGGAGTAGATGAAAAAACAGGTAAAATAGATTATGAAGAAGTAGAAAGACTAGCAATTGAACACAAGCCAAAATTAATACTTGCAGGAGCAAGTGCTTATCCAAGAGAAATAGATTTTAAAAAATTTAAAGAAATTGCAGATAAAGTCGGAAGTCTTTTTATGGTAGATATGGCACACATTGCAGGATTAGTAGCAGCAGGACTTCATCAAAATCCAGTACCATATGCAGATTTTGTCACAAGCACAACTCATAAAACTCTAAGAGGACCAAGAGGAGGAATAATTTTATGCAAGGAGAAATACGCGAAAGAAGTTGATAAAGCCGTATTTCCGGGAATTCAAGGTGGACCTTTAATGCACGTAATTGCAGCCAAAGCTGTATGCTTTGGTGAGGCACAAAAGCCAGAATTTAAAGAGTATCAAAATCAGATTATAAAAAATTCTAAAACACTAGCAGAAGAATTATTAAAATATGGATTTAATTTAGTATCTGGAGGAACAGATAATCATTTAGTATTAATAGATTTGAGAAATAAAGGAATAAAAGGAAAAGAATTAGAAACAAGATTAGATGATATTGGAATTACAGTAAATAAAAATGCAGTTCCATTTGATACGGAAAAACCAAGTATAACAAGTGGAATAAGAATTGGAACACCTGCAGTAACAACAAGAGGGTTTAAAGAAGGAGAAATGAAAAAAATAGCAAAATTAATAAGTATAACAGTAGAAGATTATGAAAATAAAAAAGAAGAACTAAAAAAAGAAGTATCTAAAATTTGTGAAGAATATCCTTTATATAAATAAATTTACTTACATATATAAAATTCAATTTAATTAAAACAATAAAAAAGGAGGAAGCAGAAATCAAATGCAAGTACTACAATTAAGTTTGAAAATGTAATGCAAGCCATTTCATTTCTGCGTAAATAAAATGGCAGACAAATTAGTAATAGTCGAATCCCCAGCAAAGGCAAACACAATAAAAAAATTCTTAGGTGGAAGCACAAAAGTAGTAGCTTCTATGGGACATATAAGGGATTTACCTAAATCAAAGTTGGGAATTGATACAAAAACATTTGAACCTCAATATATAAACATAAGAGGAAAAGGAGATTTAATAAAATCCTTAAAAAAAGAAGCAAAAGATGCAAAAAAAGTATATCTTGCAACTGACCCTGACCGTGAAGGAGAGGCAATTGCATGGCATTTAGCTAACATTTTAGGAATAGATGAAGATAAAATGTGTAGAGTAACATTTAATGAGATTACAAAAGATGCTGTAAAAAAAGCAATACAAAATCCAAGAAAAATAGATATGGATTTAACAGATGCACAACAAGCAAGAAGAGTATTAGATAGAATAGTTGGATATAAAATAAGTCCCGTATTATGGAAAAAAGTCCAAAAAGGCTTATCTGCAGGTAGAGTACAATCTGTAGCTGTAAAATTAGTTGTAGATAGAGAAGAAGAAATAGAAAAATTTATTCCAGAAGAGTATTGGAATATATATGCTACATTAGCCACAAAAAAACCTAAAAAGAGTTTTGAAGCTAAATTCTATGGGAAGAATGATAAAAAATTAGATATACACTCAAAAGAAGAAGTAGACAAAATTCTAGACGAATTAGAAAAAGCAAAATATGTAGTTAGTGAAATAAAAAAAGGAGAAAAGAAAAAAACACCGGCACCACCATTTACAACAAGTACAATGCAACAAGAGGCTTCAAGAAAATTAAATTTTGCATTAAGAAAAACAATGCAAGTAGCTCAACGGATTATATGAAGGTGTAAAAATACCAGAAAAGGGAACTGTTGGTTTAATTACATATATGAGAACTGACTCTACAAGAATATCAGAAGAAGCAAGAGCAGCAGCAAAAGTGCATATTGAAAATACATATGGAGAAGAATACTATGAAAATAGGTATTATAAAACAAATAAAGATGCACAAGATGCCCATGAAGCAATAAGACCAACATATATTGATTTAACACCAGACAAAATAAAAGAAAGCCTAACAAATGACCAATATAAATTGTACAGATTAATATATAATAGGTTTATAGCTAGTCAAATGGCAGCAGCTATATTTGATACTATGCTTGTAAAAATAAACGCAAATGAGTACAATTTTAGAGCAAATGGACAAACAATAAGATTTAAAGGCTTTATGACTCTTTACGTAGAAACAGAAGATAATGAGCAAAAAGAAGAGTTTGCTAAAATACCACCACTTACAGAAAACCAAGAACTACAAAAAGAGAATATAGAAACAAAACAAAGCTTTACAGAGCCACCACCAAGATACACAGAAGCAAGTTTGGTAAAAGCATTAGAAGAAAAAGGAATAGGAAGACCAAGTACATATTCACCAACAATAACAACAATTCTTGCAAGAAGATATATAGAAAAAATACAAAAACAGTTACATCCAACTGAACTTGGAAGAATAGTAAATAAGCTATTAATAGAGAACTTTGGAGATGTAATAAATGTTGAATTTACTGCACAAATGGAAGAAGAGTTTGATAAAATAGCAGAAGGAAAAGAAAATTGGAAAAAAGTAATTGCAAACTTCTATGGACCATTTGAAAAAGTAGTAGAAAAAGTAGACAAAGAATTAGAACATGTAAAACTAGAATATGAAGTATCAGATGTGCCATGTGATAAATGTGGTAGGATGATGGTAATTAAATACGGAAAATATGGAAAGTTCTTGGCTTGCCCAGGATATCCAGAATGTCAAAATGCAAAACCATATATAGAAACAATAGACGAACCATGTCCAAAATGTGGAGGTAAAGTACAAATAAGAAAAACTAAAAAGAGAAGAAATTATTATATATGTGAGAACAATCCAAACAACGGATGCGACTACATATCTTGGACAAAACCAGTAAAAGAGAAAAAAGAAAAATAATTCAAAATTATTTTGCAAAACAGTGTAGCAAAAATGCTATGCTGTTTTTTTAATAATTGAATAAAAATTCCTATACCTGGCAAAAATATGTATAAATTACATATTGAGGTGGAAGAATTTTGAAAAAAACTAATTATAAATATTTAAATATAAAAGGTGCAGTGTTAGATAACTATCAATTAGAACAATATATGGAAAAGATTGCAACAAGCCATGATGTGGAATTAACATCTAATATTGCAACATACCCAATTCCAAGATTAAAAGATAATTATAGGTTTATAGAAAAAACTTATGATTTATTAAATAAACATATAAAAATGGGAATAAACCTATATCCAGCAGGGGAATGGTTATTAGATAACTTTTATATAATAGAAGAAACATTTAAAACTGTATGTAAAGAAATGACAATTACAAAATATAAAAAACTACCAGGAATAATAACAGGTATGTACAAAGGTTTTAGCAGAATATATGTAGTAGCATCGGAAATAGTTGCATATACAGATAATAAAATAAATGATGAAATTTTAAGTATGGCAATATCTGCGTACCAAAGAAGAAAAACTCTTGCTATGGAGGAAATATGGAATCTTTGGATTTTTTTAGAGATAGCTATTATAGAAAATATAAGAAATATATGCGAAAAGATATATTCTTCACAGGTACAAAAATATAAAGTAGAAAGTATTATAGAAAGATTAGTTGAGAAAAAAGAGGCAAATACTCAAGTTTTTAAACCAATTAAAGATGAATATAAAGAGAATGTTTCATATAAAGAAATGAAATATCCTTTTATTGAATATATGTCATATAAGTTGAAGAGCACAGGAAGAAAGGGATTACCATATTTAGAAATATTAGAAGAACAAGTAAATAAAATGGGAATGACAATTTCTGAAGTTATAACAAAAGAGCATTATGACATTGCAGCAGCTAAGGTTTCTATGGGAAATAGTATTATTAGTATAAAAGAAATATTAAGAGTAAATTTTTTAGATTTATTTGAAAATATAAATGGGGTAGAAGAAATATTAAAAAAAGATCCTGCAAATGTATATAGTAAAATGGATTATAAAACAAAAGAAGATTATAGAAATAAAATAAAACAAATATCAGAAAAGACCAAAATATCTGAAATATATATTGCAAATAAAATATTAGAAATGGCAAGAATATATCAAGGGAAAAATAGAAAAAAGACACATATAGGCTATTATTTAATAGAAGATGGAAAAGCAGAATTACTAAAAGAATTAGGTATAAAAATTATATCAAAAGAACAAAAAGCAAAAAGATATATTTTTAGTATAAATCTAATCTCTATATTACTTACAATACTATTTGTTATAAGGTTTAACTATATAAGCAAAAATGTAGTAATTTCAATAGCTTCTGGAATTATACTATATGTACCTATTTCTCAAATGTTTATGCAAGTGCTAAACTATATTTTAAGTAAAAAGGTAAAACCTAAATTAATGCCAAAATTAGATTTTAGTAAGGGTATTCCAGAGAAATATTCTACATTTATTGTAATACCAACAATTATAAATTCAAAAGATAAAGTGAAAGAACTATTTGAAAAATTAGAAGTATATTATTTAGCAAACAAAAGTGAAAATATATATTTTGCTTTGCTAGGGGATTGTACATCTAGCAAGAACGAAAAAGAGAGCTTTGACGAAGAAATAATAAAAACAGGATTAGAAGAAGCAAAAAGATTAAACAAAAAATATAAAACTTTAATAGAAGAAAATGATAAATTCTATTTTTTGTATAGAAACAGAGTTTGGAATGCAGGGGAAAAGAGTTTTTTAGGCTGGGAAAGAAAAAGAGGCTTATTATGCCAGTTTAACGATTTTATAGTAAATGGGGTAAATTTTTTTAGAGTAAACACAATAGCAAATGAAGAGAAAGATATTTGCAATAAAATTAAATATGTAATAACACTAGATTCTGACACTAATCTTGTTTTAGATTCTGCACAAGAACTAATAGGTGCAATGGCACATATTTTGAATAGACCTGTTTTAGCAAAAGAAAAAAATATTGTAGAACAAGGACATGCAATAATTCAACCGCGAATTGGAATTGATTTAGAAGCAAGTAGAAAAAATCTATTTACTAAAATTTATGCAGGACTTCGGAGGAACAGATTTATATACAAATGCTGTATCAGATATCTATTATGATAATTTTGATGAAGGGATTTTTACAGGTAAAGGGATATATGACGTAGAAATTTTTCATAAAGTATTATGTGAGGAAATACCAGAAAATACAGTATTAAGCCATGACTTACTAGAGGGAAATTATTTAAGATGTGGACTTGCAACAGATATTGTATTACTAGATGATTATCCAAGTAAATATATAAGTTATATTACCAGATTAAGCAGATGGATACGTGGAGACTGGCAAATAAAGATGTGGCTTAATAAACAAATTACAATAAAAAATGGAACCAGAAAATTAAACCCATTAAATAAATTATCTAGATTTAAAATATTGGATAATTTAAAAAGAAGTATAATGCCAGTTACTGCATTTATTGGGATAATTTTTTCTGTAATTTTAAAAATGTCAACAAGTGTAAAAATATGGCCAATAGTTACAATTTCTTTATTAGGAATAACTTTTTCAAGTGTAATTGATATATTAAATTATATAATTTTTAAAAAGAATGTAGATTCTAACTATATTTCTGCACACAAAAATATAATACCAGTTATAGGAGCCTTAAAGGCAAGTGTATTAAGAGGAATATTAGAAATAAGTTTTCTACCTAATAAAGCTATAATAACATTGAATTCAATAATAAAAACAATATATAGGACAAAAGTTAGCAAAGAACATTTATTAGAATGGCTAACAGCAGAAGAAGCAGAAAAACAAGCAAAAACGGACATTGTATCATATTATAAATTCATGTGGGCAAATGCTTTGTTTGGAATTTTAACTTTACTAATTGGTATATTTACAAAGCAAATATTTGAAGTAATACTTGGTGTTATATGGCTTTTTGGACCTATTGAAGCATATTATTTAAGCAAAGATGCAAATAAGATTGAAGCAGTAGAGAAAATATCAAAGCAAGATAAAGATTATCTTTTAGAAACAGGTGAAAAAATTTGGAATTTCTTTGATGATACAATGAATGAAGAAAATAATTTTTTACCTCCAGATAATTACCAGGAAGACAGAAAAGAAGTAATAGCAAAAAGAACATCTCCAACCAATATAGGGCTTCGGTATGCTTGCAATTGTATCTGCTTATGACTTGAAATATATAGAGTTAGAAGATGCTATAGAAAGAATAAGTAAAACATTAGAAACAATACAAAAATTGCAAAAATGGAATGGACATTTATACAATTGGTATAATACACGAACTTTAGAACCATTAAATCCAAGATATGTTTCAACAGTAGATAATGGTAATTTTATTGGGTATTTATATACTGTAAAACAATTTTTAACAAATACTGAAAAAAATCTAAAAGTAAGTGTTCCTAACACATCTGGATATATAGAAAATATTAATCAAATGATACAAATTATAGATAGCATTATACAAAGTACAGATTTTTCTGTGTTATATAACCCTAAAAAACGACTATTTTCAATAGGATTTAATATAGAAGAAAATAAATTAACAAATTCGTATTATGATTTGCTAGCTTCAGAAGCAAGACAAGCTAGTTTAGTTGCGATAGCTAAAAAAGATATACCATCAAAACATTGGAATAGCTTAAGTAGAACAATAACAAGCTTAAAAAAATATAAAGGACTTGTATCATGGTCTGGAACAGCATTTGAATATTTAATGCCAAATATAAATATAGAACAATATGAGGGCAGTTTGCTAGACGAGGCATGTAGGTTTTTAATAATGAGTCAAATGGAATATGCAAAAAAATTAGGAATACCATGGGGCGTTTCAGAAGCGGCTTTTAATTTAAGAGACTTAAATAATAATTATCAATACAAAGCATTTGGAATACCATGGTTAGGACTAAAAAGAGGTCTAGAAGATGATATGGTAGTGTCACCATATTCTGTATTTTTAAGTTTAAATTATGTACCAAAACAGGGAATAGAAAACTTAAGATTATTAGAAAGTGAAGGCATGAATAGTAAATATGGTTTTTATGAATCAATAGATTATACACTTTCTAGACTAAAATATGGCAAGAAATATGAAACAGTAAAAACATATATGGCACATCATCAGGGATTAAGTCTTTTATCAATTAATAATTTAATAAATAAAAATATACTAGTAAAAAGGTTTATGAAAAATCCAGAGATTGAAGGAATTAAAATATTATTGCAAGAAAGGATGCCAGAAAAGGCAATAATTACAAAAGAGAAAAAAGAAAAAATAGAAAAATTAAAACCAAAAGATTACGAAAACTATACAGAAAAAACATATAGTAAAATAAATTATGAATTGAATGAAGCAAATACAATATCAAATGGAAATTATACAATATGTACAAAATCAAATGGAGAAGGGTTTAGTAAATATAAAGGAATTCTAATAAACAGATTTAAAGAAACAGCAGATAAAAAACAAGGAATAATTTTTTATATAAAAAATGTATCAAACAAACGAATATGGACAAACATTCCAATAGATAAAAGGCAAGACAAGCTCAAGGTTTCTTTTACACCATCTGAAACTAAATTTACAAGAACAGATGGAAACATAGAAACAAAAACAAAAATAATTGCTTGTGCAAATGATCCAGTAGAAATAAGAAGGCTTGAATTAAAAAACAATGGAAATATGGAAGAAACGCTAGAGATAACTAACTATTTTGAACCTGTTTTATCAAAGCCTGAACAAGATTATGCTCATCAGGCATTTAATAATTTATTTATAACATTTGAAAACTTAGAAAAAGATAACATTCTAGTAAAAAGAAAGAAAAGAGGAGTAAATGATAAAGATATATATTTAGCGGTGAATTTATATACAGAACACGAAACAGTTGGAGATTTTGAATATGAAATAAGCCAAGAAAAATTTTTGGGTAAAAGAAACACACTTATTCCAGAATTAGTAGAAGATTCAAAGCCATATTCTAAAACAATGGGATTAGTTACAGAACCATGTTTAGCAACTAAAAGAACTATTAAAATAAAACCATCTGAAACAATAATAATTGACTTAATTTTAAGTATTTCAAATAATAAAGAAGAGGCAATATCAGCATTAGAAAAGTATAAAAATGAAAAAATAATAACAAAGGCCTTTGAAGTGTCACGAGCAAAAGTGGAAGCAGAAAATATATACTTAGGACTAAAAGGAAAAGAAGTAGAAACTTATCAGAAATTACTTTCTTATTTATTATTCCATAACCCATTAAGAAAACTGGTTTTAGAAAGATTGCCTAAAAGGATATATTCTCAAAGTAAGTTATGGAAATATGGGATATCAGGAGATTTACCAATTCTGCTACTAGAAATAAAGGATATAAACGATATTTATGTAGTAAAAGAATGCCTAAAAGCGTATGAGTTTTTTAAAAACAAAGATATAAAAATAGATTTAGTAATAATAAACGAGGAACCGAACTCTTATGATTCATATTTAAAATATGAAATAGAAGATGCAATAATAAATAAGCAATTGGCATATTTAAAAAACATTTTTGGTGGAATATTTACAATATGCAAAAATGAGATAGATTTAGAAGATATTGATTTACTAAAATTTAAAGCATCAGTATTTTTAAAAGCTGAATCAGGTAGCCTAGAAACAGCAATAATAGATTTGGAAGAAGAATATTTAAAAACAATTAAAAATATAGGAATAGAAGAAAATGAGCCAATAGTAGAAACCGAAAAAGAAGAAGAACTAGAAGAAAATATGGAGAAATTAAAATACTATAATGAATATGGAGGATTTAGTGAAAATGGATTAGAATACAAAATAAAAATTGGAAAAGACAATAAACTTCCAACTGCATGGAGTATGATACTTGCAAATCCTAAGTTTGGTACTTTGGTAACTCAAAACATAGGAGGATTTACATGGCATAAAAACAGTAGATTAAATCGATTATCTGCATGGAATAATGAACCTGTGCTAGATATACCTTCTGAAATTATATATTTAAAAGATAAAGAAAATGGTAAAAAATGGTCACTTTCAAATAATTTAAATGATATACAAACAAATTCGTATATAACTTATGGTTTAGGATTTGTAAACTTTAAGAATATATATAATGGAATATATCAAGAGCTAAATATTTTTGTTCCAAAAGAAGACACAGTAAAAATAAATATTTTAAACCTTAAAAACTTGCATGCTAAAAAGAGAAAACTAAAATTATTATATTATATTAAAGATGTGCTTGGAGAAGATGAAATAAAAACAAACGGAAACATACAACTAGTAAAAGAAGCGAATGTAATTTTTGCAAATAATTTATATAAGGATAGTTTTAAAAGATGTATTCCATATATTACAACCAGTGAAAATATAAGAAGCTATACAGGAGATAAAAAATCATTTATAGGAAATCAAAGTATAAAAAATCCAATTGCACTAGATTTGGTTTCATTAGACAATAGTTCTGGATTGGGACAAAATTCTTGTATTGCAATAGAATTGGAAGTTGAATTAGAAGGATATGAAAGCAAAGAAATTAGTATAGTATTTGGAGAAGAAGAGAGTAAACTAGATGCAAAAAATACTGCATATAAATATTCTAAAATAACAAATTGTACTCAAGAACTAAACAAAGAAAAAGCCTTTTGGTATGAATTAGTAAGTAGGGTACAAGTAAAAACACCAATAGAATCAATAAATATAATGCTTAATGGATGGGCAACATATCAAACAATAGTATCTAGACTATGGTCGAGAACGGGCTATCAGCAATCAGGCGGAGCAATAGGATTTAGAGATCAATTGCAAGACACAATAGGATTAAAATACACAGATATAAACTTTATGAAAGAACAAATATTAATTGCATGTAGACATCAATTTATAGAAGGAGACGTAGAACACTGGTGGCATGATGACATTAATAGAGGAATAAGAACCAGATTTTCGGACGACTTATTATGGCTTTGTTATTTGGTATATGAATATATAAACTTTACAGGGAACTATACTATTTTAGAAGAAGAACAACCTTATGTTATGGGAGAGCTTTTACCAGATGGCGTTGATGAAAGATATGATGTGTATTTAGAGTCAAAACAAAAAGAAAATGTATATACACATTGCATAAGAGCAATAGATAGAAGTCTAAACTTTGGAGAACATGGATTGCCTAAAATAGGCTCAGGAGACTGGAATGATGGCTTAAATACAGTAGGAAACAAGCAAAAAGGTGAAAGCATTTGGTTAGGATTTTTTATATACAATATACTTGAAAAATTTATTCCTATATGTGAAAAAAGAGGAGATATGTCAAGAGTAAACGAATATAAGATAAAAAAAGAAAATCTAAAAAAAGCATTAAACACAGCAGGTTGGGATGGAAGATGGTTTAGAAGAGCATATATGGATAACCGGAGAACCTTTGCGGAAGCATAGAAAATGAAGAATGTAGAATAGATAGCATATCACAAAGTTGGGGAGTAATATCAAATGCAGCTGACAATGACAAAAAATATATATCAATGGAAAGTTTAGAAAATCATTTAATAGATACAGAGAATGGAATAATAAAATTATTGGACCCACCATTTAATAAAACAAAATTAGAGCCAGGTTATATAAAAGCATATTTACCAGGAGTAAGAGAAAATGGAGGACAATACACACATGCAGCAATGTGGGCAATAATTGCTTTTGCAAAACTTGGATTTGGAGATAAGGCTTTAGAATACTATAGAATGATTAACCCAATAGAACACACAAGAACAAAAGAAGCGGCAATAAAATATAAACAAGAACCATATGTTATACCAGCAGATATATATGGATCAAATAATCTTGTGGGAAGAGGCGGTTGGACTTGGTATACAGGCTCAAGTAGCTGGTTTTTAAATGCAGGAATAGAAAATATATTAGGGCTAAAAGTAGAAAATGAAATATTAAAGCTAGAGCCATGTATACCAAAAAAATGGGAAGAATACAGTATAAAATATAGATATAATACAAGCATATATAATATAAAAATTAAAAATCCAAATGGAAAAAACAGCGGAGTAAAAGAATTTTATTTAAATGGAAACAAAATAGAAGAAAAACAAATAAAATTGAAAGACAATAAAACAATAAATGAAATAGAAATAATTTTATAAATGTCATATTTCCGTAATAAATTTGTAAAAAAAACTTGTCTAAATTTAAGTTATATGATATAAAGAATGTATAAAATTGAAACAAAGAAGGGTGGGGCTTTCTAGTGGAAAATATTGAAGAAAAAGATAAAAAGACAATTTTAATAGTTGATGATGAAAAGCCAATAGTAGAAATATTAGTATACAATCTACAAAAAGAAGGATATAACACATTAGAGGCAAATGATGGACTTACAGCAGTAGAAATAGCTACTACAAAAAAGCCAGATTTAATATTATTAGATATAATGCTACCTAAAATGGATGGATTAACAGTATGTAAAAAAATAAGAGCTTCTCTTAATGTACCAATTCTTATGCTTACAGCAAAAGATGAAGAAATAGATAAAATATTAGGATTAGAACTAGGTGCAGATGATTATATAACAAAACCATTTAGTGTAAGAGAATTAATGGCAAGAATAAAAGCAAATTTAAGAAAATCAGAAATAAAAGAAAGTCCAGCAGAAGCAAACGAAGACAAAACTAAAAAGATTGTTGTAGGAAGCTTAACACTAGATTTAGATAAATTCGAAGCAAAAGTAGATGGAGAAGTTATTGACTTAACATTAAGAGAATTTGAAGTGTTAAAATTTTTAGCAAGCCAAGCAGGACAAGTAATAACAAGAGAAGTATTACTAGAAAAAGTTTGGGGTTATGAATATTATGGAGATATAAGAACAGTAGACGTTACAGTAAGAAGAATTAGAGGAAAGATAGAAAAAGATACTGCAAATCCAAAAATATTAATAACGAAAAGAGGCGTAGGATATTATATAAAAGCAAATTAATATATAAATTGTAATTTATGGAGGGGAAATTCTAGGGACTGTCCCTTAAAATCACCAAACCTGGGGATTTTGGGGACTGTCCTGAATTCACCCGAAACTAAACAAATTACAATTTATTTTTTTGAGGTGAAAAAATGTTTAAAAGTGTTCAAATAAAAATGATATTAATAATTATTGCACTTGCAGTAGTAATGCTTGCAATTCCAGAATATATATATTTAGCAAGATTAAATAATTTAAATGTAGCACAAAACCCTGAAATGTTAGCACAAAGCATTGCAACATGGAAAATTGTTTTATCAATATTAACAGGAAGTTTTTTAATCATATCTACAATAATTGTTATATTCACATCTAAAAATGTAGTATCACCAATTTCTAAATTAATAAAAAAGGTAGAAAGAATAGCAGCAGGAGATGAAACAGAACAAATAGAACTAAAAGAAGTTGATAATGGAAAATCAAATACAGAAATAGATGAATTAGTAAAAGCATTTAACGTAATGACAGCAGGATTAAAAGAAAATCTAAATGAAGTAACAAGACAAAAAATGCAAATAGAAACAATTTTACTTCATATGACAGATGGAATTATAGCATTTAATATAGATGGCAGTATAATACATATAAATCCAGCTGCAAGTAGACTTTTAAAAATAACAGCAGATGATAATACATTTGACAAGATATTCAAAAAACTAAAAATAGATATGAATATGGAAAAAATAATATATTTAGAAAATTGGACCTCAACAGAGCAAAAAGTAAATATAGATGATACATATGTAAATATGTTTTTTGCTCCATTTAAAGACGAAAATAATAGACCAGCAGGAGTAATGGTACTAATTCAGGATATAACAGAACATGTAAGACTAGATAATATGAGAAAAGAATTTGTGGCAGATGTATCACATGAATTAAAAACTCCACTTACATCAATTTTGGGTTATTCAGAAACACTTGCAACAAGTGAATATGACAAAGAATTGCAAACGAAGTTCTTAAATGTTATATCATCAGAAGCAGTAAGAATGACTAAACTTGTAAATGATTTATTAACACTTTCTAAGTATGATAATAAAAAAACAAATACAGAAAAGACTGAATTCGATTTAGGAGAACTTGTAAAACAAGCACAAGAAAATTTACAAATAGAAATGGACAAAAAACATCAAAAAGTAGAATGCTTTGTAACTGCAAACGTTCCAAATGTTTATGCAGATAGAGATGGTATAGAAAGAGTAGTACTAAATATATTATCAAACAGTATAAAATATACTGGTGAAGGTGGAACAATAAAAATATATGTAGGATTTGTATATAATGATGCATATATAAAAGTAATTGATAATGGGATAGGAATTCCAGAAGAAGACCTAAACAAAATATTTGAAAGATTTTATAGAGTAGATAAAGCAAGAACAAGAGAAATGGGTGGAACAGGACTAGGACTTTCAATAGCGAAAGAAATATTAGATCAGAACAATGGAAGAATTGATATAAAGAGCAAAGTACACGAAGGAACAGAAGTAGTAATTACAATACCAACAAAAAGTAAATAAATTGTAATTTGTGTGAGGGGGAATTCTAGGGACTGTCCCTTAAAATCACCAAACCTGGGGATTTTGGGGACTGTCCTGAATTCATCCGGAATTAAACAAATTCCAATTTATACAATGAAATAATTGAAAAAATGTAGATAGTAATGTATAATGAGGAAGTAATGTATTCGAAAGAAGGAAAAACAATGGAAGAAAAAGCAGATTCAAAAATAAAAGATATATTAGAATGGGCATATTGCATAATAATAGCAGTAGTCTTAGCATTGCTATTTAGATATTATATAGGAACACCAACAATAGTAAAACAACCATCAATGTACAATACCTTAGAAGAAGGACAAAGACTTATTCTAAGCAGATGGACAAGAACTGTAAAAGGAACATACAAAAGAGGAGATATAATAACATTTGAAGCACCAAGTCAAACACAAATGTCTACATTTGATGTAGATATGAATAATCCAGTTGCAATATATGATTATAAACCAAAGGGAATTTTTGCTAAATTTTCATATTATGTATTAGAATTTAATAAAACAAGCTATATAAAAAGAGTAATAGGTGTAGCTGGAGACCATATAAAAATTGAAAGTGGCAAAGTTTATTTGAATGGACAAGAATTAAATGAACCATATTTAAGAGATGGAATAAAAACAGAACAAAAAGTATTTACAGACATTATTGTTCCAGAAAATTGTGTGTTTGTTATGGGCGACAATAGACCACAAAGTATGGATAGCAGAAGCTTTGGATGTATCCCACTAGAAAAGGTTGAAAGTAAAGTGGTAATTAGATTTTGGCCATTAAATAAATTTGGAAAAGTTAAATAATCAATTTTAGGAAGATTAATATGATTTTTGAAAATATTATAGGAAATGAAAAAAATAAAAAATTACTAGAAGACATTATAGCTAAAAACAAAATTGCTAATGCATATATGTTTATTGGACAAGAAAGTATTGGTAAGTTTTTATTTGCAAAAGAATTTGCAAAAGCTATATTATGTCTAAATGAAAACAAACCATGCAACAAGTGTAAATCATGCTTAGAACTTGAGAATTCAAATAATCCGGATTTAACAATAATTGAACCAGATGGAAATAACGTAAAAATAGAACAAATAAGAGAACTAAATAAAAAAGTAGTAGAAAAACCAATAGTATCAACAAAAAAAGTATATATAATAAATGATGGACAAAACATAACAAAAGAAGCTCAAAACGCATTACTAAAAACATTAGAGGAGCCACCAGAATATGTTACAATAATACTAATTACAACAAGTGAAAGTGCTTTTTTACCAACAATAAAATCAAGATGCACTAAAATAAACTTTAACAAACTTACTAAAGAAGAAATGTTAAATATATTAAAAAACAAATACAATTATCAAGATATTGCAGATATAGTATATAAAATATCAAATGGAAGCATAAATAAGTCAATTCAAGTAATAGAGCGACAAAGCGAATTTGAAACTATAAATAAAACATTTAGCAATCTGGAAAATACAAATATAATTGACCTAATAAACAGCAAAGAAGAAATTTTTAAAGATAAAGAAGAAATAAATAATATATTAGATTATATTATTACAATTTTTTTTGAGAAAATCAAACAGAATGTCAAATATGTTGAATGTATTGAAATCACAGAAAAAACAAAAGAAAGATTAAGAAAAAACGGTAATTATGATATGACAATAGATAATTTTATGCTAAGTATATGGGAGGAAATAAATGGCTAATATTATAGGCGTTAGATTTAAAAAACCAGGTAAAATATATTTTTTTGACCCTGATGGAATAGAAATAGAACAAGGAGAACATGTTATTGTAGAAACAGCAATGGGAAAAGAATACGGAGAGGTAGCAATAGCAAATAGAACCATTCCAGATGATAAATTAGTAAAACCTTTGAAAAAAATAATTAGAGTTGCAACAAACAAAGATAAAAAACAGCATGAAGAAAACAAAGAGAAAGAAAAAGAAGCTTTAAAAATTTGTGAAAAGAAAATAAAAGAACATGGGTTAGATATGAAACTAACAGATGTAGAATATAAATTCGATAGAAGTAAATTGCTTTTCTTTTTTAAAGCAGATGGAAGAATAGATTTTAGAGATTTAGTAAAAGATTTAGCAGCAATATTTAAAACAAGAATAGAATTAAGACAAATAGGAGTAAGAGACGAAGTGAAAAATCTAGGCGGAAACGGAATGTGTGGAAGAGAATTATGTTGTTGTTCTTTTTTAGGAAATTTTGAAACAGTATCAATAAAAATGGCAAAAGAACAAAACATATCATTAAATCCATCTAAAATATCTGGTAATTGTGGAAGATTAATGTGTTGCTTAAAATATGAACAAGAAGTATATGAAGAAAAACTTAAAAGATTACCAAAAGTTGGAGCAATAGTAAAAACAGAAGATGGAGAAGGCGAAGTTTGTGGTGTAGAAACACTAAAAGAAATAGTAAAAGTAAAACTTCATGATGGAGAAGACACTTTCTTTAAAAAATACAATTCAAAAGATATAAAAATTATAAAAAATGCAGAAAAAGAGGATGACAGTATAGAAACAGATAATCCAGAAGATCTAAAAGAATTACAAGAATTAGAAAAATTAGAAAAAATGGATGAAAAAAATAAAAAATAATTTAGATATTAATTTTTATAATAAAGTTTTAAAGGAGGGGAAGATATGGCATACAAAATAACAGATAAATGTATATCTTGTGGAGCATGTGCAGCAGAATGCCCAGTAGGATGTATTTCACAAGGAGAAGACAAATACATAATAGATGCAAATTCATGTATTGGTTGTGGTACTTGTGCAGGAGTTTGCCCAGTAGAAGCACCAGAAGAAGAATAAAATAAAAAAGAAAGAAGTGCGGTTTCTAATTAGGACATAACCGCACTTTTTTTTACTGTTCTTCGCCAAGCATGTATGCTGATTTCTCAGCAACCTTATCGGCGAGACCAATGATCAACCACAGGGCGATGGAAATGAGGATTGCATATCCTTTCCAGATAAATAATTCTCTTATAGAAAAGTCATCTGAAAAAACAAGCAAAACAAATAATAATGATACTACAATGCCAATGGCTGAAACTACTTTTACTACGCTTGCCAGAGCTTTCGTAGCTTTAAGGGTTACTTTTAATACTTTTGCGATGATTTTTTTAGTTTTTGTCATGGTTAATTTCACCTTTCTAATTTTATATTACTCTAATTATACCACATATCAAACAAAAATTCAAATTTTAGCAAATTTGCGGGTTGACTTTTGCGTATTTTCGAAATATACTTTATTTTGTATAACAGTAAAATAAAGACATATAGATTAATAAGGAGGTTAATAAATGGACGGGTTAATAGAAATTAGATGGCATGGACGAGGAGGACAAGGTGCAAAAACAGCATCACTTCTTTTAGCAGATGCAGCATTCAACACAGGTAAGTATATTCAAGGATTTCCAGAATATGGACCAGAAAGAATGGGAGCACCAATTACAGCATATAACAGAATAAGTGATAAACCAATTACAATACATAGTAATATTTATGAACCAGACTATGTAGTAGTTGTAGATGATACTTTATTAGAAACAGTTCCAGTAACATCTGGACTAAAAAATACAGGAGCAATAGTAATAAACACTACAAAAAATGCAGAAGAAATAAAAGGATTACTTAAAGGTTATGAGGGAAAAGTATATAAAATAGATGCAAGAAAAATATCAGAAGAAGCATTAGGAAGATATTTTCCTAATACACCAATGCTTGCAGCAATAGTAAAAGTTAGTAAAGTTATGTCAGATGAAGAATTATTAAATGATATGAAAGGTTCATTTAAACATAAATTTGCTAAAAAACCAGAAGTAATAGAAGGAAATATGAAAGCATTAGAAATGGCTTTAAATTCAGTAGAAGAAATTTAAAATGAATGGAAGGAGAATAGGAATGGATATTAATTCAAAAACACCAATGGAAGAATTAACACCAGGTGGAGATATATATACAGCAGGAAATGCAAGAGAATTTAAAACAGGGGATTGGAGAAGTCAAAAACCCATATTCTTATCAGAAAAATGCAAACAATGTGGACTATGTTTCCCTGTATGCCCAGATGATGCAATACCAGTAGGAAAAGACCAAAAAAGAACAGAATTTAATTATGATTATTGCAAGGGATGCGGAGTTTGTGCTAAAGTGTGTCCATTTGGTGCAATAGTTATGCAATAAAACAAATGAAACAGAACATATGTCTGTTTAAAATAAAAAAGGGAGGAAATGAAATGTCTATTAGAGAACGTTTAAGTGGTAATGAAGCAGCAGCTATTGCAATGAAACAAATAAATCCAGATGTAGTAGCAGCATTCCCAATAACACCATCAACAGAAATACCACAATATTTTTCAACATTTGTAAGTAATGGAGAAGTAAATACAGAATTTGTTGCAGTAGAAAGTGAGCATAGTGCAATGTCTGCAACAATAGGAGCAGAAGCAGCAGGAGCAAGAGCTATGACAGCAACTTCTGCAAATGGAATGTCATTAATGTGGGAAATGATATATATTGCTTCAAGTTTAAGATTGCCAATAGTAATGAGTTTGGTAAATAGAGCAGTATCAGGACCATTAAATATCCATAATGATCATTCTGATGCAATGGGAGTAAGAGATGCTGGATGGATTATGTTGTTTTCAGAAAATAACCAAGAAGCTTATGATAATTTAATAATGGCACATAGAATAGCAGAAAATAAAGATGTAAAACTACCTTTAATGGTATGTCAAGATGGATTTATAACATCACATTCAATAGAAAATATAGAATTAATAGAAGATGATAAAGTAAAAGCTTTTGTCGGAGAATATAAACCAGATGAATACTTGCTAAATAAAGATAACCCAATAGCAGTAGGACCACTTGATTTACAAGCATATTTATTTGAACACAAAGCACAACAAGCAGAAGCAATGAAAAATGCAAAAAAAGTAATATTAGATGTAGCAAAAGACTTTGAAAAAATGACAGGTAGAAAATATTCTTTCTTTGAAGAATATAAACTAGATGATGCTGATATTGCAATGGTATGTATGAACTCAACAGCAGGAACAACAAAATATGTTGTAGATAATTTAAGAGAAAAAGGAATAAAAGCAGGACTTCTAAAAATAAGAGTATTTAGACCATTTCCAGCAGAAGAAATTGCAAAAGCTTTAGAAAATGTAAAAGCAGTTGCAGTATTAGATAAAGCAGATTCATTAAATGCTGCTGGTGGAGCTTTATTTGAAGATGTAACATCTGCAATGTATGTAAATAAAAAACAAGTTCCAATGGTAAACTATGTATATGGAATTGGCGGAAGAGATACAAAAGCAGACGATATAGAAAGCGTGTATAACGATTTGGCTCAAATTGCAAAAACAGGAGAAATAGATAACCCATATAGATATTTAGGATTAAGAAAATAGGAGGAAATAACAATGGCATATAATTTAAAAGAAGTAATTGCAGAAAAACCATCAAGATTTACAGCAGGTCATAGAATGTGTGCAGGATGCGGAGCTCCTGTTGTAGGAAGAATGGTTTTAAGAGCATTAAAACCAGAAGACCATGCAGTAATATCTTGTGCAACAGGATGTATGGAAGTTTCAACATTTATCTATCCATACACAGCATGGACAGATTCTTTTGTACATACAGCTTTTGAGTGTGCAGCTGCAAATGCAAGTGGAGCAGAAGCTGCATACAAAGCATTAAAAAGAAGTGGAAAAATACCAGAAGATCAAACAACTAAATTTATAGCATTTGGAGGCGATGGAGGGACTTACGATATAGGACTACAAAGCTTATCAGGAGCAATGGAAAGAGGACATGATATGGTATATGTATGCTATGATAATGGTGCATATATGAATACAGGAATTCAACGTTCATCTGCTACACCTAGATTTGCAGATACAACAACATCACCAGCAGGAAAAGTAATTCCTGGCAAGATGCAAAATAGAAAAGACTTAACAAATATAATGGCAAACCACCATATTCCTTATGTTGCTCAAACAATTGCATATAATAACTTTAAAGATTTATATGAAAAATCAGAAAAAGCAATATATACAAAAGGACCAGCTTTCTTAAATGTACTTACACCATGTCCAAGAGGATGGGGATATAATACAGAAGACTTAATGCAAATAAATAAATTGGCAGTAGAAACATGCTACTGGCCACTATATGAAGTAATAGATGGAAGATATGTAGTAAACTACAAACCAAAAAATAAACTTCCAATAGAAGAATTCTTAAGACCACAAAAAAGATTTAAACACATGTTTAAACCAGGAAATGAATGGATGATAGAGGAATTTCAAAAAGAAGTAGACAGACGTTGGGAAGAATTATTACACCTAGAAGAAATAACAAATAAAGAAGAAAATTAACCTAAAAAAAGCCTAATATAGGCTTTTTTTGTTGAATATATAATAAATTTATGCTATTATTATATAGTAAAATAAACAAATGGAGTGATTTATATGCAAAGTAAATATGATGTAATAGTAGTAGGAATGGGGCCTAGCTCAATTTTTTGTGCCTATGAACTAATACAACTAAAAAAATATAAACATGTACTATTAATAGACCAAGGAAAAAGAGTAGAAGACAGATATTGCCCAATAGAAAAGACAAAAAAATGTGTACATTGTAAACCAATGTGTAATATAACAAATGGATTTTCCGGAGCAGGAGCTTTTTCTGATGGCAAATTATCACTATATGATAGCAAAGACGATGATATTCATGTTGGAGGAATTTTACACAAATATATAGGGGTTCCAAAAACAAAAGAGCTAATAGATTATACAGACAAGATTTACCTAGACTTTGGAGCAGATAAAAAACTAGAAGGAACAGAATATCAAGAAGAAATTGCTAAAATATCTAAAAGAGCAGAAAAAGATGGAATAAGATTAATAAATATTCCAATAAGACATCTAGGAACAGAAAAAAGCCATGAAGTATATGGAAGATTAGAAAAATATATAGAAGACAATGGCGTAGAGATGCTTTTCGGAACAACTGTTGGAGATTTAATTGTAGAAAATGGCGAGATAAAAGGTGTTAAAATTAAAGAAGCAAAATATATAGAAGATGAAGAATATCCATTAGAGAGTGTATATGCAGATAAAGTTGTACTAGCTGTTGGAAGAAAAGGTGCAAATTGGCTAGTAGATATGTGCAATAAACATGGTATAAAAACAGATACAGGAATAGTAGATATTGGTGTTAGATATGAGCTTCCAGACGAAATTATGAAAGATGTAAATAAATACATGTATGAAGCAAAGTTTGTTGGAAGAGTAGGACCATTTAGAGATAAAGTAAGAACTTTTTGCCAAAACCCAAGTGGATTTGTATCAGCAGAAGTTTATGATAACAATTTAACATTAGTAAATGGACATTCATATAAAGAAAGAAAAAGTACAAATACAAACTTAGCAATACTTGTATCGCATCACTTTACACACCCTTTTGATAAACCAATTGGATATGGACGTAATGTTGCTCAAAACTTAAATGACCTAGGTGCAGGAAATATAGTAGTTCAAAGACTAGGAGACATACATAGAGGAAAAAGAACTTGGGATTATGAGTTAGAAAGAAATTCAGTAGAACCAACATTAAAGTCAGCAGTAGCAGGTGATATTACATTTGCATTAGGTTATAGAACGATGGTAAGTATACTAGAATTTATAAGAACAATAGATAAAGTTGTAGAAGGATTTGCAAATCCAGATAATCTTTTATATGCACCAGAAATAAAATTTTACAGCAATAAAGTAATAATAAATGAACAATTTGAAACAAATATAAAAGGATTATACTCAATAGGAGATGGAGGAGGAATGACAAGAGGTTTAATGATGGCATCATGCTCAGGAATCCAAATGGCAAGAAACTTGTAAAAGTAAACGTTTAATTAATAATATGTGAAAAAACAAACAGACATTAGTTCAGTTGAAACGAAATGTTTGTTTTTTGCAAATATTGCATATATGTTTACTTATAGAAATAATAAGTTGCTGAAGCAAAAGAATTGGACTAAAAACAAATAGGAAAAATTTGACATAAAAAAAAATAATAGTATAATTGCAATATAACTTTTAAATTAAAAAATATTAACAGAGGAGTATAAAAATGAAAAAGAGGTTTAGTGTAATAATATGCGCATACAATATAGAAACATATGTATCAAAAGCAATTGAAAGTGTATTAAATCAAACTTTTAAAGACTATGAGCTAATATTAGTAAACGATGGCTCAAAAGATAATACTTTAAATATTCTTAAAGAATATGAAAGTAAAAATGGTGACAGAATTAAAGTTATAGATAATGTAATTAATTTAGGATTAAGTAAATCAAGAAATATAGCAATTTCACAGGCAAATGGAGAATATATAGTTCATCTAGATGGTGATGATTTGTTCTATGAACCAGATACTTTAAAAAAAATAAATAATACAATAGGGGAAGATGGAGCAGATGTAACATATTTTGGGGTAAAATATGTAGGAGGAGATAATAAAGTATATTTACCAAATGCTGAAAATTCAACTAAAGAGGCAAGAATAGTTTGCGACATGCATTTTGCAGTTGCAAGTAAAGTCTGGAAAAAAGAATTTTTGGATAGAAATAATATAACTTTTATTGAAAACATGTATTATGAAGATATGGTATATTCTATAAAAGCAACTATACTAGCAGAAAAATTAAAATATGGGGAATTTCCTATATATTATTATTATAGAAATAGAGAAGGAAGTATAATGGCTACACCTAATATAAAGAGATGTAAAGATATGTATAAGATGCTTTACTATTTAATGGAACTATATGAAACCACACCAGAAGAATTGAAGCCATATTTACTAAGCTTTATAAACAATGAAACAAGAAGCTTGCCAATAAGAATAAATGCTATAATAAAGTCAATGAAAGGAAACACAAAGGCACCAGTACTTCCAAAAAGAAATTATAAATTTAAAAAAGAAGATATATAATCTATAAAGTCGTATAAAAATGAAACTTTATTTGTGTAAACAAAGAAAAGACACTAGACACTGCTAGTGTCTTTTGCTTTAAATTGCAAATTAATAGAACTTATGATAATATGATTGCATAAATAAATTAAAAAAGTAGAATATTAAAAATAAAAGGAAAAAACATGGAAGCTCTAGAAATTGCAAAATTAATTGAAAATCATGGAGGCAGGCTTTATTTAGTAGGAGGGGCACTTAGGGACAAACTATTAAATAGGCCTATTTTTGATGAAGATTATTGTGTAGTTGGTTTAGAAAAACAAGATTTCTTAGAGCTATTTCCAAATGCACATATAAGAGGAAAAGCCTTTGAGGTTTTTGATTTGAATGGACATGAATTCGCACTTGCTAGAACAGAGAAAAAAATAGGAAAAGGTCATAAAGAATTTGAGATTACAACAAATAAAAATATAACAATTGAAGAAGATTTGTTAAGGAGAGATATAACAATTAATTCAATTGCACAAGATGTTTTAACTAAAGAAATAATAGACCCATTTAATGGACAAGAAGATTTAAAAAATAAAATAATAAGAGCAACAAGCACTAGCTTTAAAGAAGATCCATTAAGAGTATATAGAGTAGCTAGATTTGCAAGTGAGTTAAATTTTAAAGTAGAGAAATTAACTATACAAATGATGAATGAATTAAAAGGAGAATTAAATTCATTATCAAAAGAAAGAGTATTTTGCGAATTTAGAAAAGCATTAGCAACAGAAAAACCATCAATATTTTTTTATGTTTTAAAAGAAGCAGGAGTTTTAGATATACATTTTAAGGAAATATATGATTTAATAGGAAGTATCCAGCCAATAGAATATCATCCAGAAGGAGATAGCTATAATCATACAATGATAGTAGTTGATAATAGCGCAAAATTAACAGATAATTTAGAAATACGATATGCAAGTTTAGTTCACGATTTAGGAAAAGGCTTAACACCAAAAGAAATATTGCCACATCATTACGGACATGATGAAAGAGGTGTTGAACCAGAAAGAAAATTGTCTAATAGAATAGGAGTTCCAACTTCATGGAAAAAAGCAGGAATTACATCATGTAAAGAACACATGAGAGGTGGAATATTTAGTCAAATGACCCCGGCAAAACAAGTTTCTTTTATAGAACGAGTAGAAAAATCTGTGTTAGGATTACATGGATTGCAAATAGTAGTATATTGTGATAAAAATAGAACAGGAACTTTAAGTGAAGAAAAGAGAAAAAAATGTACATTTGAACAAATAGGGCAAGAGCTACTAACAAAAATAAATGGAGAATATATAAAGGAAAAATATAAAAACATACAAGGACAAGAATTTGGAGAAAAACTACATCAAGAAAGAGTAAGATGGATGAAAATGCAACACAAATAAAATAGGGAAAAAGGGGACAGACCCCTTTTTCCCTATTTTATTGTTACAACAGTTACTCCCATTTCACCTTCGCCAAATGTACCCATTCTATAAGATTTAACATGTGGGTGTTTTTTTAAAAACGCATGGATTCCAGCTTTTAGCTTTCCTGTTCCTTTGCCATGAACAATTCTAACTGTTTCTAATCTTGCAATATTTGCATCATCTAAATATTTGTCTACTAGTGGAATTGCTTCATCTACTGTTAAACCAATTACATTTATTTCGTTAGATATATTTTTAGACTTTATTATTGATTTATTTTTAGTAGGTTGAATAGCTTTTTGGGTTTCTTGTTTTGTTCTCACAAGTTTATCAATAGCAATATTTGTTTTTAAGCTTCCTACTTGGATTTCTATTTCAGAAGAAGCATTTGGAAGTTTTATTACAGTTCCAACTTTGCTAAGAGGAATAACATATACTTGCATTCCAACTTTTATTTCGTCTGGTGTTAAATTACCTTTTTGATTTTTGCTATTCATAGAAAAGTCTTTTATTTTATCATTTACTTTACTTTTTAAATCATACATTTCTTGAACAGAAGTTTTGCCATTTTTCTTTGAAAGATTGTTCATTTCTTTTATTATTTGTGTTGCTTCATCTTGAACATCTAATAATATGTCTCTAGCTTCTTTTTTTGCATTTTCAACCATAAGGATAGCTTTTTCTTCATATTCTGAATAATCAGTTTCAAGTTTTTTTCTAAGCATTTCTATTTGATTTAAATTTTTAGTTGTTTCATCTTTCTTTTTTTCAATTTCTATTTGATTATCATAAATTTCTTTTAATAAATCTTCTATACAAATATTATCATTATCAATTAATGATTTTGCTTTCTCTAAAATACTTTCTTTTAAACCTAGTCTTTTACTTATTTCAAAAGCATTACTTTTACCAGGAATGCCAATTAATAATTTATATGTTGGAGATAAAGTTTCCAAATTAAATTCGAAACTTGCATTTTCAAAACCATTTGTAACAATTGCATATTGCTTTAATTCTTCGTAGTGAGTAGTGCTAATTACAATTGAACCTAAATTATAAAAGTAGTCTAAAATGCTTATCGCTAAACGACTTCCCTCTATTGGGTCAGTGCCAGAACCAAGTTCATCTAAAAGAATAAGACTATTTTTAGTTGCTATTTTAGTAATTTCAACAATATTTAAAATATGAGAAGAAAAAGTACTTAAAGATTCACTAATACTTTGTTCATCACCAATATCTGCAAAAATATTATCAAAAACATATATACTACTATTTTCTTTGCAAGGAATTAAAATTCCGCTATATGCCATTAATAACAATAAACCTGTAGTTTTTAAACAAACAGTTTTACCACCGGTATTTGGCCCTGTAATTATAAGAGAAGAATAGCTTTCTCCAATGGCAATATCAATTGGTACTACTTTGTTCTCATCAATTAAAGGATGGCGCGCTTGAACTAAATTTACATATTTCTTATTGTTAATATCAGGTTTAATTCCATTTAGCTTTTTACTAAAACTTGCTTTGGCAAATATAAAATCAATTTGACCGATTAATTCAACATTGTTTTTTAATTCATTAGTAATTGGCATAAGTTTTCTAGAAAGCTCTGTTAAAATCTTTGCAATTTCTATTGCTTCTTCAGCTTTTAAGTTGTTCAATTCATTGTTAAGCTCAAAAACAGCAAGAGGCTCAATAAAAACAGTAGAACCACTTGAAGAAACATCATGAACAAATCCTTTAACAAAACCTCTATATTCTTCTTTTACTGGAATTACATATCTTTCATTTTTTATTGTAACAATACTATCTTGCAAATACTTCGAATATGTAGCAGAATGAACCATTGAGTTTAATTTATTTTTAATTTCTACACCTAAATTCTTTTGAGATTTTCTAATCGAGTTTAACTTTGAAGAGGCGTTATCTGAAATAGTATTCTCATCTAAAATTTTATCGAAAATTTCTTTTTCTAATAATTTGTTAATATATAATAGATCACAAGAAGGAAGTATTAAATCACATGTTTCGTCAAGGAAATATTCCTTTAATTCTCTGGAAGTTTTTAAGATACTACCAATTTCCAACAAATCTAAAGCTGTTAAAGAAAAGTTAGATTCAAGATTTTTAATTGCAATATCAATATTAGGAATAGAAGAAAGAGGTAAACTTCCTTTTTTATAAATTAATCCAAGAGCCTGATTTGTTTGTTCTAATAAAAAAGATACATTTGTACTTGGATTTAGTCTTCTACATAAATTTTTACCTAAATATGTTTTAGCAAAACCTTCTAACATTTCTAGTATTTTATTATATTCTAATTTATCTAAATACTTTGAGTTCATATTATCAATCTCCTTAAAACATAGATATTATACTATTTTTTTGAAAGAAAGGCAAATTGAAATTTATCTAAATTCATTTGAAAAAACAAAAAATCTATTGTTTTTAAAAAACTATTACAGTATAATAAAGTTAGATTTTATTGGAGGTAACAAATGAAAAAGTTGAAAAGTGAAAATGGTGCAATTGCAATACTTGTTTTAATTTCACTAGTATTTTTAACCACTTTTTTAATAAGTAGTTATGTAATAATGTCAAATAAAATGCAATCACAAAGAAAAGTTATTAGTGACACAAAAGACATATATGAGAATTATGACTTAAATCAAATGTATGAATCTTATTTTGATAAGTCAAGAGATGGACTACCAGATAATGTAGCACAATTAGAGTATATTGAAAGCACAGGAACACAATATATAGACACAGGAGTATTTCCAAGTAATAATTTAAAAATTAATATTAAGGCTTGCTATACAAATAGTAATTCAACATATATGCTAGGAAGTGATAATGCATATAATGCTGGTGTAAATATCTGCTGGGATTCAAGTAGTAAATCACAAGGCTATAGGGGAATATTTGGAACCCCAATAATGGGTACAGGTGTTATTCCACAAATTAATGTACCTGTAACAATAACATTGCAAAATAATAAAATTTATGTTGATGGACAGCAAAAAGGCTCTGGAAGCACACAAGATGTATCTAAATATAGCAAAAGTAGTATATATGTATTTTGTACACATAGAGGAGGAAAAGCACAACATAATACTAGTATGAGATTATATGAACTACAAATGTATAATGGAGATACATTGATTAGAGATTTTATTCCAGTTCTTGACCAGAATAATGTGGCATATTTATATGATAAAGTAGAAAAGAAATTCTATTATAATTCAGGGACAGGAACTTTTAATTATAAGAAAAAAGATAGCCAAAATATGCAACTAACTAAGGTGAATTATATTGAAAGTACAGGAACACAATATATAGATACAGGAGTAAAATTGAATCAAAATTCAAAAGTAGAAATGGAAATAGCGCTTGCGGAGGGCATGACTAATATATTTGGTTCGAGAACGAGTGCAACCCAGAACAATTTTACGATTGTGTTTGCCAGTTCTACAGGTGTTGCAATAGATTTCCAAAACTATTCAAATAATAGGTTATTAGTTGACATTCCTGTTTCTTTAGATTCACCAATATATTATAGTATATCTAAGGATGAACTGAAGATTGGTGATACAGTAAAAACTGTTCAAAATTATAGTTCATTTGAAACTCCACAAACAGCATATATTTTTGATATTTCAGGGAATCCATGGATTAAAACAAAGGCAAAAGGCAGATTATATTATTGTAAAATATATGATGGAGACACATTAGTTAGAGATTTTGTTCCTGTTATTGATGGAAGTAATATAGCATGCCTATATGATAGAGTTGAAAAGAAATGCTATTATAATGCTGGAACTGGAACATTTTCATACGGAGAATAGGGTTAGAGCATAAAAAACAAATAACAATAATGGCTTTTTAGTTGACTTTTTACACAAAAAATTATAAAATAACTGTATTGAAAAATGCAGTTATTTTTTTAAGGAGGAAATAATAAATGGGTGAAGTAATAGTTATAACATCAGGGAAAGGTGGCGTAGGAAAAACAACAACAACAGCAAATTTGGGATCAAGCTTAGCAGAAGCTGGTAAAAAAGTTGTTTTAGTAGATACCGATATAGGATTAAGAAATCTAGATGTTGTTATGGGACTAGAAAATAGAATAGTTTATGATATTGTTGACGTTGTAGAAGAAAAATGCAAATTAAGACAAGCACTAATTAAGGACAAGCGTTTTGAAGAATTATTTTTACTCCCAGCCGCTCAAACAAGAGATAAAACTGCAATAAATGAAGAACAAATGAAAGAACTAACAAAAAAATTAAAAGAAGATTTTGATTACATATTAATAGATTGTCCAGCTGGAATTGAGCAAGGATTTAAAAATGCAATAGCTGGTGCTGATAGAGCAATAGTAGTAACAACTGCCGAGATATCAGCAATTAGAGATGCGGATAGAATAATAGGATTATTAGAAAGTTCAGAAATTAGAAATCCGGAATTAATAGTAAATAGATTAAGACCAAACATGGTAAAAAAAGGTGAAATGATGGAAGTTGACGATATAGTTGACTTATTATCAGTTGACCTAATTGGCGTAGTTCCAGATGATGAATATATAATCACACAAACTAATAAAGGAGAACCTGTTATAAAGAACAAAAAAGCACCATCAGGAAAAGCATATATAGAGATAGCAAGAAGAATTCTTGGAGAAAATATAGATGTTACAATACCAGGAAAAAAACAAGGATTATGGGAAAAAATAAAAGGATGGTTTAGAAAATAACATAAAAAGTGAAGCATAAAATCGCTTTTAGAAAGGAAATAGAAATGTTCGAAAGTATAGTAAACTTTTTTAAAAGATTAAAAAAAGCAGAAGAAAAAAATGTACCTAGTAAAGATACAGCAAAAGAGAGATTGCATTTAGTTTTAATGCAAGATAGAGCAAATGTTTCTGCTGACTTTCTAGAATTAATGAAACAGGAAATTATAGAAGTTATAAAAAAATATATAGATGTAGAAGAAGAAGCAATTGATGTTAGACTTACAAATGAAATAAAAGAAGATGGAACAACAGGTGCACCATCACTTTATGCTAATATCCCAATTGTTAATATAAAAAATGAAATGAAAAAAGAAGTAGAAAAAGAAAAAATAGAAAAAGAGAAAAAGGAAGAAGATAAAAAAGAAGAACAGAAAGAGACAAAGCAAGAAGAAGTAAAGGCAGAAGAACAAGAAAAAAGCAAAGAAGAAATAAATGAAGAAGAAAGCAAAGAAAAATCAGAAGAATGCGAAGCTAAAGAATCAGAAGAAAATAAAGAAACAGAATCAGAAAACAATGAAGAAGAGAAAAAAGTAGAAGAGGTAGAAGCAGAAGAAAAATCAGAAGGTGATAGAACAGAACCAGAAAAAGAAGATAAAGCTGAAGAAGAAAACAAATAATTAGATAAAAAAATAAAATAATAAGATTAGGTGGAAGCAATATTCCACCTAAAAAAATATTTTAGAAAGGTTAAGCATGAATAAGAGAAACTTAAAAAATATAGAATGGAGCATTTTAATTTGCATATTGTTATTAGTAATAATTGGCTTAATTGCGTTATATAGTGCAAGCCAAGGAACTGAATTGGATGCCTTTAAAAAACAATGTATATGGATTTTGATAAGCATTCCAATAATGTGCGCAGTAATGTTTATAGATTACAATGTTATTGCACGATTCTCTTGGATTTTTTATGCAGTTTTTATGATTTTATTGGTTGTGGTATTATTTACGGGAGCAATTAATGGAGCAACTAGCTGGTTTAATATGGGATTATTATCTTTTCAACCTGGAGAGCTTGCTAAAATATTTGTTATACTTTTTTTGAGCTACACAATTGTAAATATTCAGGCAAATGGAAAAAATCAAATAAATAGACCTAGCAAGTTAGCAATTGTATTGTTAATAGGACTAGCACCAACATTTTTGATAGCAATTCAACCAGATTATGGAACTGCATTAGCATATATAGTTGCAATTACATTAATTTTATATGTTGCTGGAATAGATAAAAAATATATAATAACTACTTTTGCAATATTAGTTATAGCATTGCCATTATTGTATTTTTTTGTATTACCAGACCATGCAAAATCTAGAATAGAAGTATATTTAAATCCAAATTTAGATCCAAGAGGTGCAGGATATAATATTATCCAATCAAAGTTAGCAATAGGAGCGGGAAAACTTTTTGGAATGGGATGGCTTAATGGAACGCAAACTCAGTTGGGATTTTTATACCCAAAAACTACTGACTTTATATTTCCAGTAATAGGTGAAGAGGCAGGATTTATTGCGTGTTGCTTAGTTGTAATTATATATGTTGTATTAATTACAAAAGCAATTAATGTAGCAAAAACAACAAGTGATGATTTAGGTTCATATATAGCAATGGGAATAGTGCGGAATACTTTTATTCCACGTTGTAGAAAATATAGGAATGACAATAGGATTGCTTCCTATAACAGGTATACCATTACCATTTATAAGTTATGGTGGAACATCATTAATTACTAACTTTATATCAATAGGTTTATTATTAAATATTAGTAGCAGAAGACAGAAAAATATATTTTAAAAAGGGATAGATATGTATATACACAAATTAAAAATAGGAAATGTAGAATTAGAAAATAATATACTACTTGCACCAATGGCAGGTATAACAGATTTAGCATTTAGAAAAATTTGCAAAGAGTATGGAGATCCAGGGTTAGTGTACACAGAAATGGCTAGTAGCAGAGCCATTTTTCATAATGATGAAAAAACCAAAAAGCTTTTAGATGTAGAAGGGGAAAAAAGACCAATAGCAGTTCAAATTTTTGGAAATGATCCTAAAATAATGGCTTTTGCTGCAAGCAAGGTTTCAGAAATTGCTGATATTATAGATATAAATATGGGATGCCCAGCACCAAAAGTAGTAAAAAACGGCGATGGAAGTAAGTTATTATTGAATCCAGAATTAATAGGAGATATAGTACAAGAAGTAGTAAAAACAGTGGAAAAGCCAGTAACAGTAAAAATGCGAAAAGGCTGGGATAAAAACAATATAAATGCAGTAGAAGTGGCAAAAATTATAGAACAAGCGGGAGCAGCTGCAATAACAATACATGGGAGAACAAGAGAAGAGTACTATAGCGGAAGAGCAGATTTAGATATAATAAAACAAGTAAAAGAATCGGTAAATATACCGGTAATAGGAAATGGCGATATAAAGAGTATAGAAGATGCTAATAAAATGTTTGAGTATTGCAATGTGGATGGAATTATGATAGGAAGAGCAACAATAGGAAATCCATGGATTATAAATGACATAATAAAAGGTGAAAAAAGAGAAATTTCAAACGAAGAAAAATTAAAAGTATTAAAACAACATATAGAGTTAGCAGTAGCTGAAAAAGGAGAGTATATAGCAGTAAGAGAAATGAGAAAACATATATGTTGGTATATAAAAAATCTTAAAGAATCAAGTAAAATAAGAGAAAAAATAAATAGAATAGAAGATGTAAATGAACTAGAAGCTTGTCTAGAAGAATATTTTAAATCATTATGAATAAAGTTATAAAAGAATAGCAATTAGCTATTCTTTTTTTGTATTATCAAAATAAAAAAGTGAAATTTGTGTGAGGGGGGAATTCTAGGGACTGTCCCTTAAAATCACCAAATCTGGGGATTTTGGGGACTGTCCTGAATTCATCCGGAACTAAACAAATTCCAATTTACAATTATAAGGAGGTAATTAAAAATGAAAAAAATAATTACTATTATAACAATAATAATTGTTGTAATAATTGCTTTTTTTATTGAAATTAATTATAAAAAAATAAAATCTGGAAATAATATAAGTATCAAATCAGCTGATAATGTAAAAGATTATATTTTAGGTATTAGTTCATATGAGGCAACATTTAAGGTAGAAATAAATTCAAACAAAAATAACAATTCATATTTAATAAAAGAGCAGTATATAAAAGAAAATGGAATATACAAACAAGAAGTATTAGAGCCAGAAAATATAAAGGGTTTAACTACTATATATGATGGTTCTAGTTTGAAAATTGAAAATAGTAATATTAATTTAAGCAAGATTTATGAAAATTATCAATGTTTAGGAGATAATGCATTAAGTTTAAGTGCTTTTATTGATGATTTTTTGGATTCTGGCGAGAACAAAGTAACAGAAAATGAAAATGAAATAATATTGGAGACAAGTACAAAAAATGGAAATAAATATATAAATCACAAAAGGCTATATATTGACAAAAAAACATCTAAACCAACAAGAATGGAAGTACAAGATGTAACACAAAAAAACATAATCTACATATTATATAATGAGATAAAAATAAATAATTTACAAAAAGAGGATGTTTTAGCATTTAAACTAAGCCCATTAGAAAATGATATATAATACAAAAGAATTTTAAGTAAATTATATTCTTAATCTCAAACTCATATCTAAAATATACAAAAAATCTAATTAACAAAAGTACCAGGAGTGAAGAATATGGTAATAAAAAGAGGAGATATGTTTTATGCAGATTTAAGTCCGGTAGTTGGTTCAGAACAGGGAGGAATACGACCAGTTTTAGTAATACAAAATGACACAGGCAATAAATACAGCCCAACAGTAATAGTTTCGGCAATAACTTCTCAAATGAATAAAAACAAATTACCTACACATATAGAATTAGATTCAAAAGAATTTGGATTAAAAGCTGACTCTGTAGTACTTGCAGAACAGATAAGAACAATAGATAAAAGTAGGTTAAAAGAGAAGATAGGACATATAGATGATAGAATAGTAATAAATAAAATAAATGATGCGCTTGGAGTAAGTTTTGGACTAGAGGAATAAAAAAACAGAAGATTTTATAATCTTCTGTTTTTTTTATATACAAAGTCGCTTTGTTCATTCCTATTTTAATCTTTGCTTTTTGCTTTCTTTTCGTCTTTCATAACTTCTTTAATAGAACCTAAACTTGCAAGAGCACTTGTTGCTTCAAAAGGAATAAATACTTTGTTTGCTTCTCCTTTTGCAACTTCTTTAAGTGCTTCTAATGATTTTAATTGAACTAATGTATCATCAGGGTTTGCATTTTTAATTGATTCATAAACCATTTCTATTTCTTTAGCCTTAGCTTTAGCAACTTCACGAATAGCTTCTGCTTCACCGGCAGCTTTTCTAATTCTTGATTCTTTATCAGCTTCAGCTTGAAGAATAGCAGCTTCTTTTTGACCTTCTGCTATTGTAATAGCAGCTTGTTTTTCTCCTTCAGCTTGAAGAATAGCAGCTCTTTTATTTCTTTCTGCATTCATTTGTTTCTCCATTGCATCACGGATATCTTCTGGTGGTCTAATATCTTTAATTTCAACTCTGTTTACTTTACATCCCCATTTATCTGTTGCTTCATCAAGTAATATTCTTAATTGATTATTAATCATATCTCTTGAACTAAATGTTGAGTCTAAGTTCATTTTACCAACAATATCACGAATAGTTGTAATTGCTAAGTATTCAATACCTCTTTTTAAAGATTGAATTTCGTATACTGCTTTTGCAGGATCTGTTATTTGATAGAACACAACAGTATCTATTGTAATTGTAACGTTATCTTCTGTAATAACTCCTTGTGGTGGTATATCCATTGTTTGTTCTTTTAAACTTACAACACTTCTTACGTGATCAACGAAAGGAATGATTATTGTAAGTCCAGCGTCAGCAACTTTATGAAATTTACCAAGTCTTTCTATAATATAAACTTCAGATTGTCTAACGACTTTGATTGATTTGAATGCTATAATTAAAATTATAACTAGTAGTATAATTAAAAATGGCATATTAATTCCTCCTAAAAAAATATATATATTAAAAATATTGATAACTATAATACGGATGTTACTCTAATTGGGCTAACAACTAATTTAACACCATCAATTTTTAAAACTTCTACTTCTGTGCCTTTAGCAATAGAAGATTCATCATCTGTTTTTGCAGACCATACTTCACCATTTACTTTTACCTGACCAGTTGCTTCTATTGGATTAATATCTAATGTTACAATACCATGTTTTCCAATTAATGAATAGCTATTTGTAGGTATTGTATCTTTTTTATTTATGAATTTATCTGCTAAAGGTTTTGTAAGAGGTATAAGTATTGCAGAAGAAATAACAAATACTGCTGTTTGTATTGCTATGCTATCTGTAAATATGCTAGCAACCATAGCTAAAAGTGCACCGATGCCTAACCAAAATACTAAAAATCCAACTGTTATGATTTCAGCTACAAAAAATACTCCAGCTGCGATTAACCAAAAACACCACATATACACTCCTCCTAATAATATTAATCACAATAATTATTATACTATAAAAAAATAAAAAAGGGAAGATATTTCCCTTTAAATTCTATGGGAATAGAAATTTTTTTAGTACAGGTACTTTCCAAAATACAAACACTATAATTGCAACAATTATGATTGTTAAAACAAGAGCAAATATATCTTTAGAACGTTCTTCTTTACTTTTTTTAGTTTCATTATAAAGTGCAGTACCAATTATTTGAAAGTACTTTTTAGGATTTAAAGAATTTTCACGTTCTTTTCGTTTTTTATTTACATACTTTTGAGATTCTTTTTCCATTTTTAAACTTTGGACCTCTTTTTTTAGTCTTTCCTGCTCAGAATATAGATTATTATATACATTAAAATTATTAGAACCTAGTCCAATTTCTTCATCATATTGAGCTCGAAGAGCTTTATTAGATAATATTCTATATGCCTCTGTTAACTCTTTAAACTTATCTTCAGAAAGATATGAATTACTTCCAGAGTTCATATCTGGGTGATATTTTTTTGCTAGTGTTCTATAAGCTTTTTCTATAACCTCAAATGATGCATTTTCGCTTACTTCTAGAATTTCATAATAATTTTTCATAAAAGTACTCCTTACGTATAATATAACCAAATATATAATAACATAACAGTACAAAATTGTAAAATATATTTTTAAATAATTAGATAAATTGTAATTTGTGTGAGGGGGAATTCTAGGGACTGTCCCTTAAAATCACCAAACCTGGGGATTTTTGGGACTGTCCTGAATTCACCCGGAACTAAACAAATTCCAATTTTTTTACAAAAGACTTGCTTCAAAAAAGATAATAGTGTAATATAATACAGTATTGAAAGATTTTTTAAGTAAATGAAAATTTAAAAGGAAGGAGAGAAAAGAGTAGAAATTAAAATAATGTAGCGCCAGGACAATGTATATTGTTGACGAGGATTAGAACTTATCGAAAGATTCGGCGGATGGTTCTATGGCATATGGTTGTCATTAAATATTACACAAAGACTAATAGCAATATTAGAACAAAGGTAATATAAACCTTAATTTACTAAAAATACTTTCAATTCCATTTTAGATTTTTTAGGAGGTACACTATGTGTGGAATTGTAGGTTATATAGGAGATAAAAAAGCAACTCCAATATTAATTAATGGACTTTTAAGATTAGAGTACAGAGGGTATGATTCAGCAGGAATTGCTGTAATGGAAGGAAACAACATTGTTGTAAAAAAAGACAAAGGGAGAGTTAATAATTTATATAATTTGGAAGGAATTGATTCTTTGAAAGGAACAACTGGTATTGCTCATACAAGATGGGCAACTCATGGAAAACCATCAAAAGAAAATTCCCATCCGCATATGGACAATTCAGGTTCTTTTGCAGTTGTCCATAATGGAATAATAGAGAACTATCATGAATTAAGAAACTTTTTAATAGAAAAAGGATATAATTTTTTATCACAAACAGATACAGAAATTATACCAAACTTAATACATTATTACTTTACAAAAGAACATGATGTATTAAAAGCAATAAAAGATACATGTAATGATTTAAAAGGAAGCTATGCATTAGAAATATTAGCAGCAAGTGAAAGTGATAAAATGTTTGTTGTAAGAAAAGATAGTCCACTTGTTATAGGAAAAGGTAACGGAGAAAATTATATATCATCAGATATACCAGCAATCCTTTCTTATACAAAAGATTTTTATCTTTTAGATGACAATGAAATTGTAGAACTTTCAAAAGATAATGTAATTTTCTATGATAAAGACTTAAATAGAATAAATAAACCAATAAAAAGTATAGAGTGGGGAGCAGCTAGTGCAGAAAAAGATGGTTATGAAGACTTTATGCTAAAAGAAATAAATGAACAACCAAATGCAATAAGAGAAACAATTGGTGCAAAACTAGATAATGGACATATAGAAATAGAAGACTTGAATTTTACAAAAGAATATTTAAAAGGTTTAAATAAAATATATATAGTAGCATGCGGAACTGCAATGCATGCAGGATTAGTAGCAAAAACTATATTTGAAAGACTTTGCAAAATTCCAGTAGAAGTAGATATTGCTTCAGAATTTAGATACAGGGATCCAATAGTAAATGATAAAACACTTGCTATATATATTAGCCAATCAGGCGAAACAGCAGATACAATAGCTGCATTAAAACTTGCAAAATCAAAAGGAGCAAAAACACTTGCAATATCAAATGTAATCGGTAGCTCTATAACAAGAGAAGCTGACTACTCAATATATACACATGCAGGACCAGAAATAGCAGTAGCTTCAACAAAAGCATATACTTCACAAGTAGTACTTCTTAGCATATTAGGATTATATTTTGCAGAGAAACTAGAAATAGCAGATTTAGAAGAAATAAAAGAACTAAAAAAGGATATTTTAAGATTACCATCACAAGTTGAAGAGATATTAAAAGACTTAGAAGAAATAAAACAATTTGCAAAAAAAGTTTATAAAGAAAAAGATATGTTCTTTTTAGGAAGAGGAACAGACTATGCAGTAAGTTTAGAAGGCTCTTTAAAACTAAAAGAAATATCATATATTCATTCAGAAGCATATGCATCAGGCGAATTAAAACACGGACCAATAGCTTTAATAGAAAATGGGATAACGGTAGTTGCAACAATGACAGATAAAAGATTAGTAGAAAAATCAATAAGCAATGTTCAAGAAGTAGTAACAAGAGGTGCAAAAGTACTTTTAATTACAAGTGAAGATATAAAAAATGATGGATTTGATACAGTAATTAAAATACCAAAAACAAGTCCACTTATATCACCAATACTTTCTGTAATACCAATGCAAGTACTTTCATACTATATTTCAAAAGAAAAAGGTTTAGATGTAGACAAACCAAGAAATTTAGCAAAATCAGTTACAGTTGAATAAAAAGAACCCCTAAACTTTATAAAAGTTTAGGGGAATTTGTTTGCATTATAAAATATAAAAAAAGTATTGCAAAATAAATTTAATATGATAAAATATGTACAGAAAATTTGTTTGCAAGGAGAGAGCTAAATGTTCGCATATATAAAAGGTAGTTTAGAACAAAAATCAAATAATTATGTTGTAATAGATGTAGGTGGAATTGGTTATAAGATATTTATGGCAACAAAAGCAATAGAAACTTTAGGAGAAATTGGTAAAGTTGTTAAAGTACATACACATTATTATGTAAGAGAAGATAATATTAGTTTATATGGATTTAACACAAATGAAGAATTACGTATGTTTGAGCTTTTATTACAAGTAAGTGGTATAGGAGCAAAATCAGCAATAGCAATGCTTTCAGAAATAAGCCCATCAAGTTTTGCACTTGCTGTAATATCAGATGATATATCTCAATTGGTAAAAATACCAGGAATAGGTAAAAAAACAGCAGCAAGAATAGTGTTAGAGCTTAAGGATAAATTAAAAACAGAAGAAGCAATAACAAAAACAGAAGAAGTAAAATTATCAATAACAAACGAAGAAGAAACAAGCGAAGCAATAGCTGCATTACAAGTACTAGGCTATACAAAACGAGAAATAGAAAAAGCTTTGGAAAATGTGGATACAAAGAATTTACAATTAGAAGAGATAATAAAACAAGGATTAAAAAACTTAGCAAGAAATTGAAAAATAAATTCCAATTTGTTTTAGAGAGGAGAATAAATGGATTTAAATATACCACTGGCCCACCGCGTAAGGCCACAAACACTAGATGAATTTATTGGGCAAGAAGAAATTTTAGGTAAAGACAAAATTCTATATAGAACAATAAAAGCAGATAGATTATCTAGTATAATTTTATGGGGACCAACAGGTTCAGGTAAAACATCTTTAGCTAAAGTTATAAGTAATACAACTAAATATAAATTTATAAAATTAAATGCAGTAACTTCTGGTGTTGGAGATATAAAATCCGCAATAGAAGAAGCTAAAAATCCATTACTTAACCCAACAGGGAAATGCATATTATTTATAGACGAGATTCATAGATTTAACAAATTGCAACAAGATGCATTGCTTCCTTTTGTAGAGAATGGTACAGTTATATTAATTGGAGCTACAACAGAAAATCCATATTTTGAAGTTAATAAAGCTTTAATTTCAAGGTCTATGGTTTTCAAACTAAAACCACTTTCTGTAGAAAATATATTTACAATATTAAAAAATGCTATAAAAAATCCAGAGGGACTTGGAAGTTATAATATAAATATAGAAGACGAAACACTTAAAAAAATAGCAGAAATTTCTAATGGTGATGTAAGAACAGCATTAAACAGTCTAGAAATAGCAGTACTTACAACACCAGTAGATAAAAATGGGCTCATTAATATAACAAATGAAATCGCTGCTGAATGCGTTGGAAAAAAGAAATCAATGTTTGATAAAACTGGAGATAGTCATTATGATAATATAAGTGCATTTATAAAATCAATGAGAGGAAGCGATCCGGATGCAACAGCATTTTATTTAGCACGAGCAATTGCAGGTGGAGAAGACCCAGTTTTTATTGCAAGAAGAATTGTGATTGCAGCAGCAGAGGATGTAGGACTTGCAAATCCAAATGCATTAGTTGTTGCAAATAGTGCAATGCAAGCAGTAGCAAGTGTAGGAATGCCAGAGGCAAGAATAATATTATCAGAAGCTGCAATATATGTAGCGACATCAAAAAAATCAAATGCAACATATTTGGCAATAAACAAAGCTTTAGAAGATGTGGAGACAAAAGATACAGGTGAAATTCCAATGCATATAAGGAACGCACCAGTTTCTGGAATGAAAGATTTTGGATATGGAGAAGGTTATAAATATCCACATGATTATCCAAATCATCAAGTAGAACAACAATATTTGCCAGACAAAATGCTAGGTACAAAGTACTATATAAAGGATGAAACAATAGATTAGAGAACAAAAAGATATAATTACTATTTGCTCTAATAAAAAAGTAAACCCAATTTATTAAAAAATAAATTGGGTTCTTTTAAAAATTTTTATTTTTTTACAACTTTTTTATCTGGTATATATTCTAATAATTCAGAAATTTCACAGTCAAAAGCTTTGCAAATGTTGTTTAAGTGTCTAACATCAATTCTTTTTACTTCTTCATAATACATTTTAGAAATAGTTGCAGGTCTAATACCTGTAATTTCAGATAAGGCTTTTTGAGTCATTTTATGTTTTCCTAATAAATCAGATAATCTAATTTTTATCATAGAACATCATCTCACTTCTTCGAAATTATGTTGTATTTTATCATTTAATGTTGAAAAATCACATGGATTAAAATTAATATAACGGTAAACGTAAGAAAAAGTTGCCTACCAGTAAAAATTAAACTTGATATTTATAAAAATAAAAGAATAAAAATTGAAAAATGTGTAAAAATATAGATATAAAGATGGAAAGTAATATAGAAAAGAATAGGAAATAGTATGATTAAAAAGATACTTTTAGGAATAAGTGCAGGGATCATAAGCGGACTTTTTGCAGCAGGTGGGGGGATGATAGTTGTACCTGCATTTGTTCATATATTTAAATTAGACGAAGCAGAGGCAAGAGCTACCTCTGTTTTTTCAATTTTGCCAATGGTTATCACTAGTGGCTTATTTTACTATAATAATAACTACATTAATTGGAACATTGGAATTAAATGTGCAATAGGAGGTATAATAGGAGGCTTTATTGGATCAAAGCTGTTAAAAAAATTGCCGGACAAAGTTTTAAAAATTATATTTATTGTGTTTTTAATTTATGTTTCAATAAAAATGATAATTTAGATAGGAGAAAGATATGTTAGAGATTCTTACAGGATTGATATCGGGAACAGTAAGTGGTACTGGGATGGGAGGAGGAACAATTTTAATTCTTATACTTTCTGTGTTTATGGGAGTAGAACAACATACAGCACAAGCCACAAATCTTGTGTTTTTTGTGCCAACATCACTTTCGGCAATTGTTACAACAATAAAAGATAAACTTATAAACTGGAAAGTAGGAATTCCAGTAGCAATATCAGGAATTGTAGGAGCAATAATAGGAGCAAAGATATCAGTGAATATGGATGTAAAACACCTAAAAAAATATTTTGGAATTTTTTTAATTTTGATTTCAATTTATGAAATTTATTCATTAATCAGACAGTATAAAAAAGATAGAAAAAGTAATAATAAAAATATAGAAAAAAATAAATTGTAATTTGTGTGAGGGGGAATTCTAGGGACTGTCCCTTAAAATCACCAAACCTGGGGATTTTTGGGACTGTCCTGAATTCACCGGAACTAAACAAATTCCAATTTATATTAGAAAGGAGAATAAAAATGAAATTTGTAAAAGGTATGATTATAGGAACTGCAATAGCTGCAGGTATGGCAATTATGTATAATGAAGGTATGATGAATAAAAAAACAATAATGAAAAAAGGTAGACAATTAGCAAAAAAAATAGGTGCATTTTAGTAAACAAGGACGTATTTTAATTTATACGTCCTTGTTTAGTATTTATTTGCAAGGTTTATTACAGTCTGGCTTACAGTCATCTTTACAAGGTTTGTCATCACAATCAAGTTTTACACCTTTTAGGCATTTACCATGACGTTTGCATTCTTTGCAAATTTTTACATGTTTTACTCTGTCTACCCAAATTTGTAATTCATAAGATTTGTCTGGGCAAAGTGGTCCAAATACGAATTCACCATTTTTATCTGTAAAGGTATGAGAAACTGGTTTTCTTTCTTCTTTACCATATTCGAAGCAAACTTCTATTAGTTTTACAACAGCATCTTCAACAGGGTCTTTGTAGCAATCCTTAATTACTCCATATATTACGTTTCTGTTATCTTCTGGTAAATTTATTTCTAAGTCGAATTGTTTACCTTTTTCGATAAAACCGTCAACCTTAACAACTGGACAAAAATCTTTTTCAAATTCCATTTATATCATTTCCTTTCTTTATTTTACTTAATATATTGTATGTTTTATATTGACAAAAAGTGACTAAAAACATTAAAATATAATAAATAAAGAGGTGATTTGTAAATGAAAGCAATAAAAATATTAACATTTGTAATAATAGGAATATTAATTGTTGGAGCAGGAGTAGGAGCATATGTATATTTTTGCACAGATACTTTTAAATCAACTAAAGAAATATTTTATAATTATTTGGGAGAGAATCAAGCAGAGCAGTTATTGGAAAGTGACAGAACAGAGCAATTATTAACAAAGCTTTCTACACAGAATAGTGAGCAAAAGATAAATGTAAATTTGAATGCTGTAATGAATGGACAGAATGTTTTAAACAACTCTAATATTTTAATAAATGGTAAAACTAATATTGCAGAAAAGAAATCAGAATTAAATGTTATTTTTGGTGATAATGACAAAAAAGATATATTAGAAATAGATACAGCCAAAGACCAAGAAAAATATGGACTATCTTTTAAAGGAATAACAAATAGATATATTACTCTAGAGAATAAAAACTTGGATATATTCTGGGCTAAACTAGGAATTGCAAACTTAAATTTAGATAAAATAGAACCAACTGAATATTCAACACAATTATCTAGCAAACAGGATAATGTGAAAAAATTATTGAGTAATTCATTCGGAATAATAAAGGAACAAGCTTCAAAAGAAAAATATTCTAATTTAGGAAAAATGGAGACTGAATTAGATGGAGAAAATGTTCAAGTAAGTGCATATGAGCTAAAACTAAGCAGTGATGAAATGAAACAAGTCTTTTCTTCTTTAAAATCGTCAAATATAGATGTTAATAAAATAATAGATACATCAAGTTTTTTAGGAGATAGTATAGAAAATTTAGGATTTGATTTTACAGAAACAATATATGTACATGGAGGAAATTTAGCTAGAATTCAAATTACTATGAAAGATAGTTATTCTCAAACAATACAAATAGTAAAAACATTTGAAAAAAATGATATAACATTATCATTACAAGTAGAAAATTCTAAAGGCACACAAATAATGGCAGATATAACAAAAAATAGTACAGAGAACAACGAGAAATATGTAATGAATTTAGAATTAACAGCTACTGAAGAATTAAGAATTGTAGCAGACATAAATGTAGATATAGCATTTAATACAAACGCTACAATTACAGCATTAACAGATGAAAATAGCTATATTATAAATGAAAAATCAGGAGATGATATAAAAGATTTATTTCAAAAAATATTTGAAATGATAAAAGAAAGAGAAGGTATAGAAAATACAGCTATAGGAATATTATATAATGCGATTGAAATGGGAGAACAAATGCCGCAAATGAATGAAAAATTAGAGGAAACGCTTAGAGCAACAAATAATTAAGAATAATAGATTAAAAAATCTCTGTTCATTTTATGAACGGGGATTTTTTTGCAAAAAAAAGTTGAAAATTTGAAGATTTTAATATATTATATAAAAATGAAGAACAAAGCGACTTTAGTCGCCCTTTGTTCTCGCCGATTTGAGTTTCCGAATGTAATGAGGAAATCTCAAAGGCAATAGCGATTATAGCATTTTTATATACTAGGAAATGAGAAATTTCCTAGTATATAAATAAGGGGAAAAATCTCCTTTTGTTTAAGTAAGAAAAAAAGGTGGAAAACATGTACTTAAAAAGATTAGAGTTGCAAGGATTTAAATCATTTGCAGATAAAACAGTATTAGAATTTATGCCAGGGATTACAACAGTAATAGGACCAAATGGTTCTGGAAAAAGTAATATTTCTGATAGTATTAGATGGGTTCTTGGAGAGCAAAGCATGAAATCCCTAAGAGGTTCAAAGTCAGAAGATATTATATTTGCTGGAACTCAAAATAGAAAATCATTAGGATTTGCAGAAGCTTCAATAGTAATTGATAATACTGATGGAAAATTACCAATAGAATATTCAGAAGTTACAGTTACAAGAAGAATATATAGAAATGGAGAATCTGGTTATTACATAAATAAAACACCATGTAGATTAAAAGATGTTTTGGAATTATTTATGGACACAGGGATTGGAAAAGATGGTTATTCTATAATAGGACAAGGAAAAATAGATGAAATTTTAAGTAATAAATCAGAAGATAGAAGAGCAATTTTTGAAGAAGCAGCAGGAATTGTAAAATATAGAGTAAGAAAAGCAGAATCAGAGAAAAAACTCGAACAAACAAAATTAAATTTACTCAGAATAAATGATATTTTAGCAGAAATAGAAGCAAATATTGAACCATTAAAAAAACAATCAGAAAAAGCTAAGAAATTCTTAGATTTAAGAGAAGAATTAAAAGGAATAGAAATAGGACTATTCCTATTTAACATAGATAATTACAAACAAAAATTAGTAGAAATTACAAAAGATATGGACATATTTGTAACCCAACAACAAGATGAAGAAACAAAGATGCAAGAAATGCAAAACTTAAAAGAAGAATTAAAGACTAAGATAGATGAGATAACAGAAAAGATAGAAGAAACTCAAAACTTAGGCTTTGAAACAAGCAAAAAACAAGAACAAATCAACTCAGATATAAACCTTGCAAATGAAAGAATATCAAATAATAAAGAGAATTATGAAAGATATTTAAAAGAGATTGAGGAAGTAACTAATAGAGTAAAAGAGTTAGAAGAAGAAAAGACACAAAGATTAGAGAAAAAACTAAATTTATCATCTAACAGAGAAAAGTTTGCAAAAGAATTAGAAGAAAAAGAAAAAGAATTAGAAGAGATATCTAAAAAACTATCATCAGAAGAAAAACAAATAGAAGAGCAAAAAAAGAAAGTAGAAAGCAATGTAGATTCAAAATATGAAAAAGCAACACAAATTAATACACAAGAAGTAAATTATGAGAATTTAGAAAAAAGAGAAAAAGTAGTAAAAAATGAAATATCAGATACAATATCAGAATTAGATCAAAAAAGATTAGAAAAAGATGAGATATCTAAAACATTTTATGAAATAGAAGCTAAAAGAAATGAAGCAAGCAGAAAATTAGAAGCAATAAACGAGAAAAGAGAAGCAAGTATTGCAAAATCAAAAGAATACCAAGACAAAATAAATACACTTTCTACAGAATTAAGAATAAAAGACTCAAAATTAAAATTCCTAAGTGACATGGAAAAAGAAAAAGAAGGATATATAAGAAGTGTAAAATCTCTATTGCTAGATTGTGATAAAGATGCAAGCCTAAAAAAAGGTATGCATGGAGTTTTGGCAAACATATTAACTGTTCCAAAGGAATATGAAACAGCAATAGAAACTGTACTTGGACAAACACTTCAAAACATAGTTACAGATACAGAAGAGGATGCTAAAAAACTAATCGAACATTTAAGAAAAAATAATTTAGGAAGGGCATCTTTCTTGCCAATAGCTTCTGTAAAAGGAAAAAGAGTAGATAAATTAATAAAAAACAATTTAAGTGGAGTAATAGGAATTGCAGTAGATTTAGTAAAGGTAGATAAAAAATATGAAGAAATAATATTAAATTTACTTGGAAGAACTGTAATTGTAGACAACATGGAAACAGCAATAATACTTGCAAGACAGAATAAATATTCATTTAGAATAGTTACACTAAAAGGTGATGTAATTAATCCAAGCGGAGCAATAACAGGTGGATCAACTACAGTAAAAACAAATAACATAATAGGAAGAACAAGCCAAATACAAGAACTAGAAAAAGACATCAAAAAATTAAATAAAAAAATAGAAGAATTGGAACAACAAAAAGAAGAATACGAGAAATCGCAAGAAGATGTTATTGAAGAAGTAATGGGACTAGAACATATTATGCAAGACACAGAAATTGTGTATGCAACAGAAAAACAAAAAGTTGTATCAATAGAAGAAAATATTACTAAACTAGAAAACAAGCTTGCAAATCTAAGAAAAGAACTTTCTCAAATAGGAGAAGACAAGAAAAACAACAAAGAAGAAGCAGAAAAATTACAACAAGAAATTGAAGTATTAGAAAAAGAAAATGAAGAACTACAAAAAGAAATAACAGCATTTAGTGACAAAAATAAAGACACTCAAAAATACATAGATGACTTAAATTTTGATATAACAAATTTAAAAATATCAGTTAGTTCATTTGATGAAAGCAATAGCTCAATAGATGAAATTGTTGCAAGAATAGAGCAAGATATTCAAAACAATAAAACAAGTATAGAAAATAAAAAACAATTAAGAGAAAAAATAGTAGAAGACAATAAAAACCTAGAAGAAGAAATTCTAAAACTAAATGAGCAAATAGAACAAATGAAGCAAGAAGTAAGTACAAGTGGAGAGAAAGTAGAAGAACTAAAGAAAGAAAGAATTTCTAAAAATGAAGAACTTGCAAAAGCAGAGGAAGAAATTACAAGCAAGTTTAAAATAATAGAAGATTTAAAAGCACAAATAACAAAACAAGAAGTTAAAAAATCTAAAATAGAATATGAATTAGAACAAATAATAAATAAAATGTGGGAAGATTACGAAATAACACCAAATAATGTAGCAGAAGAATACAAAAAGCCAGACAATGTAGCAGAAACTACAAAACGAGTAAAGCACCTAAGAGATGAGATAAGAAATTTAGGAAGTATTAATGTAGATTCAATTGAAGAATATAAACAAACAAAAGAAAGATATGACTTTATGTGTGAGCAAAGATTGGATTTAGAAGACTCAAGTAGTAAACTAAAAAAAGTAATTCAAGACATGACAAAAATAATGAAAGAACAATTTGAAAAACAATTTAAAGTAATAAATAAGAATTTTGGAGAAGTATTTAGTGAACTATTTGGTGGAGGAAAAGCAGAACTTAAACTTACAGACGAAGAGAATATATTAGAATGTGGAATAGATATAGAAGCACAACCACCAGGAAAAAAACTTCAAAACATGACTCTTCTATCAGGAGGAGAAAAAGCATTTACAGCAATTGCGTTGCTATTTGCAATATTAAAAATCAATCCAGCACCATTCTGTGTATTAGATGAAATAGAGGCAGCTCTAGATGATGTTAATGTTTATAGATTTGCAGAATACCTAAAAAAATTCACACAAACAACACAGTTTTTAGTTATAACACATAGAAAAGGAACAATGGAAGCAGCAGATACTGTGTATGGAATAACAATGGAAGAAAACGGAATATCAAAACTTCTTTCAATGAAATTAAAATAATGTTTGACAAATGACGCAAGCTATGGTAAAATATTCATCTGTAAGCCGCATAAGTTAGGTTTAAATGCTATGTATAATAGCTACCTAAGTTGTAATCTTAGCGAGTATTAGAAAAATGGAGGTCGTATAAAGAATGTACGCAGTAATTGAAGCTTGTGGAAAGCAATACAAAGTAGAAGAAAAAGACGTAGTATTTTTTGAAAAATTAGATGCAGAAGAAGGAAAAAAAGTTACTTTTGATAAAGTAATATTAGTATCTGATGATGGAAAAGTACAAGTTGGTAACCCTTACGTAAAAGGTGTTAAAGTAGAAGGTAAAGTAGTAGCTCATGGAAAAGGTAAAAAAATTATCGTTTTCAAAATGAAAGCTAAAAAGAATGAAAGAAAGAAACAAGGACATAGACAACCTTATACAAAAGTTGAAATAACATCAATAAAAACTGCAGCAGCTAAAGCTGAAAAAGCAGAAACAGCTGAAAAACCAGCAGCAAAAACAACTACAACAGCAAAAAAAGCAACAACAACTAAAGCTACAACAGCAAAGAAAACAGCTACAAAAAAAGAAGAAAAAGTTGAAGCATAGTAGTAAATAAAAAAGATAGATTGTAGGAAAACGTGAAGGGAGTGAATTATAGATGGCACATAAAAAAGGTCAAGGTAGTGTTAAGAACGGTAGAGACAGTGAGTCAAAACGTTTAGGAGTGAAAAGAGCAGACGGAGAATTCGTTCTAGCAGGAAATATATTAGTAAGACAAAGAGGAACAAAAATACATCCAGGAATTAATGTAAAAAAAGGTAGTGATGATACATTATATTCAGTAGTAGATGGAAAAGTTAAGTTCGAAAGAAAAGGTAAAGACAAAAAACAAGTAAGTGTTTACCAAGAAGAAGCCTAAAAAATAAAGAAAAACTCTTCAAAGATTTGAGGAGTTTTTTTAATTAAAGGTTTATTAGAAACTTTCCAATTTACTTTTATTGTAATAATAAAAAAAATAGTATATAATATATAAATATTAAAAAATAAGAGGTGCAAATTATGGAGAAAAAAATAGTTCTTACAGGAGATAGACCAACAGGTAGATTACATATAGGTCATTATTTTGGCTCTTTAAAAACAAGAGTAGAATTACAAGAAAGTGGAAAATATGATCAATATATATTAATTGCTGATGTTCAAGCATTAACAGATAATTTTGGCAATCCAGAAAAAGTTAGAAAAAATGTAAGAGAAGTAGCAATGGATTATTTATCAGTAGGAATAGATCCAAGTAAAACTACTATATATATTCAATCAATGATACCAGAAGTTGCAGAACTTACAGTATACTATTCAAATCTTGTTACAATAGCAAGACTTCAAAGAAACCCAACAGTAAAAACAGAAATTGCACAAAAAAGAGATGTTTTTGGAGAGAGCGTAACGTATGGATTTTTAGGATATCCAGTAAGCCAAGCAGCAGATATAACAGCATTTGAAGGGAAATTAGTACCAGTAGGAGAAGACCAGCTACCTTTAATAGAACAATGTAGAGAAATTGTTAGAAAATTTAATAGTATTTATGGAGATGTTTTAGTAGAACCAGAAGCAGTTCTTTCAAGCACAAAAAGAATAAAAGGTCTAGATGGAAACGAAAAAATGGGAAAATCACTAGGAAATGCAATATATTTATCAGATTCAGAAGAAGAAATTACTAAAAAAGTAATGGGAGCTGTAACAGATCCAAATAGAATAAGAAAAGATGATTTAGGAAATCCTGATATATGTATGGTTGCATATTACCATAATTTATTTACCCCAAAAGAGGAATTAAACAAAATATGTGAAGAATGTAGAGCAGGAAAACGTGGTTGTGTAGCATGCAAAAGAGAACTTGCAAAAAGTATTATAGAAACTTTAAAACCAATTAGAGAAAAAAGAGAATATTACGAAGCACATCCAGAACTAGTAGATAAAATACTAATGGAAGGAACAGAGAAAGCAAGAAAAAAAGCAAAAGAAACAATGGCAAAAGTAAAAAAAGCAATGAAATTAGACTACTTTGAAGGAGAAGAATAATGTTTATAGACTATACAAAAATAATAATTAAATCAGGAAACCGGAGGAAATGGTGCAGTTACATTTAGACGTGAAAAATATGTAGCAGCAGGAGGCCCAGACGGCGGAGATGGCGGAAAGGGTGGAGACGTATATTTTACTGTTGACCCGGATTCAAATACATTAATAAATTTTAGGTATAATAAAAAATATAAAGCAGAAAATGGTCAAAACGGAAGTGGAAATAGATGCTTTCGGAAAATCTGGAGAAGATTTATATATTAAAGTACCAATTGGAACAGTTGTAAAAGACGCAGAAACAGGAGAGTTAATTGCGGATTTATCTAAAGAAGGACAATGTGAGTTAATACTTCCAGGAGGAAGAGGAGGAAAAGGAAATTCACATTTTGCAACATCAACAAGACAAGCTCCAAGATTTGCACAAGATGGAGAAAAAGGAATAGAAAAAGAAGTAATATTAGAATTAAAGCTACTAGCAGATGTTGGACTTATAGGTTTCCCAAGTGTTGGAAAATCTACAATACTTTCAAGAGTAACATCAGCAAGACCTAAAATTGCAGATTATCATTTTACAACATTAGAACCAAATTTAGGAGTTGTAAAAACAGAATTTGGAGATAGTTTTGTACTTGCAGACATACCAGGAATTATAGAAGGTGCAAGCGAAGGTACAGGATTAGGCTTAAGATTTTTAAGACATATAGAAAGAACAAGACTTTTACTACATGTTATTGATGTTTCTGGCTCAGAAGGAAGAAATCCAGTAGATGACTTTAATACAATAAACAAAGAATTAAAAAAATATAGTGAAAAATTAAGCACAAGAAAACAAATAATAGTGGCTAACAAAATAGATGCAATGCAAGATGAAACATTATATGAGCAATTAGAAAAACTAGCAAAAGAAAAAAATATAGAAATATTTAAAATATCAGCAGCAACAGGAGAAGGATTAAAAGAACTATTTACACATGTATCAAAAGTACTAAAAGATTTACCAAAAGAAGATGTAGAAGAAGTTGAAGAAAAGAAAGTATATACATTAAAGAAAGAAGAAGAAGGATTTAATGTAAGAATAGAAAATGGTGTATATATTGTGGATGGCCCAGCTATAGAAAAAATACTAAGAAGAGCAAACTTAGAAGATAATGAATCTTTATATTATTTCCAAAAAAGTATTAGATTTTTAGGAGTAGAAGATAGATTAAAACAAATGGGAATAAAAGAAGGAGACACAGTAAAATTCATGGATTGGGAAATGGAATGGTTTGATTAAAAAAATCCAAAAATTTGTTTGACAACTAAAAAAACTTATGATACTATATAGGCAAATAGATTTTCGGGAGTGATTAATAGTGAGTAAAGAAGAAATGACTGACTTGAATAAAAGAGAAAGAGCTATACTAAAATTTATAGAAAAACAAATAAATGAAAAAGGATACCCACCATCAGTAAGAGAAATAGGAAAAGCAGTTGGATTAAGTTCAACAGCAACAGTTCATGGATATTTGGCAAAATTAACTAAAAAAGGATATATTAAAAAAGAAGACCAAAAAGGAAGAACTTTAAGAGTATTAAAAGGAGGACTTGCAGATAACGGGAAACCTTCTCCAAAGCCTCTATACAATGGAAGAGAATTAGTTGATGTTCCAGTTATAGGAAAAATAACAGCAGGTGCACCAATACTTGCAGTAGAAAATGTAACAGACACATTTCCGATTCCAATTGATTTTGTTGGAAACAGCGAAAGCTTTATGCTTACAGTGCGTGGAGAAAGTATGATAGAAGCAGGAATTCTAGATGGAGATTACATACTAGTAAAAAGACAAAATAGTGCAAGAAATGGTCAAATAGTAGTAGCATTAATAGAAGATGAAGCAACAGTAAAAACATTCTATAAAGAAAAAGATTATATAAGATTACAACCGGAAAATAGTACAATGGATCCAATAATAGTACCAGATTGTAAAATACTTGGTGTTGTTGGAGGAGTATTTAGAAAATTATAATAATTGAGTGTGATAAAAAGATTGCATATTAATGCAATCTTTTTACAATATTTTAATAAAAACTTGAAAATTAGTATTAGATTTATTATAATTGCAAAAGAAAGGCGGAAGAAACATGTATAAAGATAAAGAAAATATTGTAAAAGTTAAAGTTATAGGAGTAGGTGGCGGAGGAAACAATGCTGCTATGAGAATTATAAATGATGGGGTTCAAAATATAGAAACATACTTATTAAATACTGAAACAGGAACACTAAGAAGGGCAAATACTAGAAATGTATTGCAAATAGGAAAACAAACAACAAATGGTTTAGGAGCAGGAGCAAATGAGATTATAGGTGAAAAAGCAGCTCTAGAGAGTAGAGAACAAATAAGAAAAATATTAGAAAATACAGATATGCTATTTTTAACTGCCGGAATGGGTGGAGGAACAGGAACTGGAGCAATACCAGTAATAGCTGAGCTAGCGAAAGAAATGAATATTTTAACAGTTGGTATTGTAACAAAACCATTTACTTTTGAAGGTAGAAAAAGAAGTATTAGAGCAGATATTGGAACAAAAAAATTACTAGATAATGTTAATGCTTTAATTGTTGTATCAAATGACAAATTGCTAAAAGTTATAGGAAATAAAACAACAATACAAGATGCATTCGAAATAGCAGATAGTATTCTAGAACAAGGAATACAAAGTATAACAGATTTAATTACAACAGTTGGAGAAATAAATATTGATTTTGCAGATATAAAAACTATTTTTAGTTATACAGGAAAGGCATATATGGGAATAGGAAGAGCAGAAAAAGGAGAAACACTAGAAGATGCTGTAAAAACTGCAATAAATAATCCTTTAACAGAAAACAAAATAGATAATGCAAAAGGCGTAATTTTTAATGTAAGGGGAGGAGAGAATCTTAGCCTAACAGAGATTAATACAGCGGTTCAAGTGATAAATGATAAAGTAAGTGATGATGCAAACATTATATTTGGAACAGTAATAGATGAGTCATTACAAGATGAAATGGAAGTTACTGTTGTTGCAACGGGTGTAGAAGAATAAATATGAATATCACCTCATAAAATGAGAAATACTATTTTATGAGGTGATTTTTTTATGAAAAAAAGTGAGGATGAATTAAAAAAAGAGAATACAACAAAATATGGAGAATTTGTATGCACAGAATATCAGTGGCTACCTTTAGAAAAACAAAAGGAGCAAGCAGATAAAATGGCGAATATGACTAAAAAAGAAAAAGGAAAAAAAGATTAAAAAAGTGTAATAATAATTGTTCTTTCCTAATATACATTTATTAAAGTTTAATTGTACAAACATTTTTATTTAGGAGGGAATATTAGTATGGAGAATCTAGAGATATATGAGGACATTGCTAATCGTACAGATGGAGATATATATGTTGGAGTAGTACGGCCCAGTAAGAACTGGTAAATCTACTTTTATTAAAAACTTTATGGATTTAGTAGTTTTACCAAATATACAAAATACACATAAAAGAGAAAGAGCAAGAGATGAACTTCCACAAAGTGCTGCTGGAAGAACAATAATGACAACAGAACCAAAATTTGTACCGAATGAAGCTGTGGAGATTACAATTGGAGATAATTTAAAACTAAAAACCAGATTAGTAGATTGTGTAGGATATTTAGTAAACAATGCACTTGGTTATATGGAAAATGAAGTTCCAAGAATGGTAAAAACACCATGGTCAGATGAAGAGATGCCATTTGAGATTGCAGCAGAAATAGGAACTAAAAAAGTAATTACAGAACATTCTACAATAGGGATACTTGTTACAACAGATGGAAGTATAACAGAAATTCCAAGAGAAGATTATGTAGAAGCAGAAGAAAGAGTGGTAAAAGAACTTAAAGAACTTAATAAGCCATTTGTAATTGTATTAAATACAAATAATCCATATTCAGATTATACAAAAGAACTATCAAGAGCACTAGAGGATAAGTATCAAGTAGCAGTAATTCCAACTGACTGTACAAATTTAAACATGGAAGATGTTAACGATATATTTGGAAAAATACTATATGAATTTCCAGTTGAAAGAATAAATTTAAATTTCCCAGATTGGGTAGATGGATTGGATGATGAGCATCCATTAAAACAAGAATTATATACAAATATAAAAGAAGCATTTAAGAATACAAATGCAGTAAAGAATATAAATGTTGGAATAGAAAAAATAAATAGTACAGAAATAGTAAAACAAACAACAATAAAAGAAATAAACTTAGGAAACGGATCTGTAAGTTTAGAAATTACATTACAAGAAGAACTATTCTATCAAGTACTAACAGAAATAACAGGAGTAGATGTACAAAATGAAGCAGATTTATTCTCTACAATTTCTAATTTAGCAAGTGTAAAAAAAGAGTATGATAAAGTTGCAGTTGCATTAGAAGAAGTAAAACAAAAAGGATATGGAATTGTAACTCCAACTATGGAGGAATTAATACTAGATGAACCAGAAATGGTAAAACAAGGTTCTCGCTTTGGTGTAAGATTAAGAGCAAAAGCACCTTCTATACATATGATTAGAGCAGATATTGAAACAGAAGTATCACCAATAGTAGGAAGTGAAAAACAATCAGAAGAGTTAGTAAATTACTTGCTATCAGAATTTGAAAATGATCCAATAAAAATTTGGGAATCAAACATATTTGGTAAAAACTTACACGAATTAGTAAATGAGGGCTTACAAAATAAACTTTCTAGGATGCCAGAAGATGCACAAGAAAAATTGCAAGAGACATTAGAAAGAATTATAAATGAAGGAAGCGGAGGACTAATTTGTATAATATTATAGGATAAAAGGACGCATAATGCGTCCTTTTTATAAATTGGAATTTGTTTAGTTCCGGGTGAATTCAGGACAGTCCCAAAAATCCCCAGGTTTGGTGATTTTGAGGGACAGTCCCTAGAATTCCCCCTCACACAAATTGCAATTTGTAAAAATATAGAAATAATAAAAAACGGTAGCAATTTTTCTTGCAAATTATATAAAACAATAATATAATAAATGCAACAATATAGGAAAGGAAACTAATATGTTAAAAGAACAAGGATTTGTAAGAGTAGGAGCTGTAGTTCCAAAATTAAAAGTAGCAGATACAGAGTTTAATTGTAATGAAATAATAAAACAAATAGAGGTTGCAAGTAATAATAAAATTCAAATAGCAGTATTTCCAGAACTATGTGTTACAGGTTATACTTGCCAAGATTTATTTGAACAAGACACCTTACTAGAAGAAGCAGAAAAGGCACTAAATAAAATTTTAGATTATACAAATAATTTAGATATTATTTGTATAATTGGTATGCCAATAAAAGCAGAAAATCAATTATTTAATACAGCAGTTGTAATTCAAAAAGGTAAAATACTTGGAATAGTTCCAAAAACTTTTATTCCAAACTACGGCGAATTCTATGAAAAAAGATGGTTTGCATCTAGTAAAAATGCAAATAAAAAAGAAATAGAAATATTAGATCAAAAAGTTCCTTTTGGAATAGATTTACTATTTAAAGATAAAGAAAACAATGAAATTTGTTTCGGAATAGAAATATGTGAAGATATATGGGCAGTAGAACCACCAAGTAATAAATTGGCACTACTTGGAGCAAATATTATATTCAATTTATCTGCAAGTAATGAAGTTATAGGCAAAAAAGAGTATAGAAGAGAATTAGTAAAAATGCAATCAGCAAAAACAATATCAGGATATGTATATTGCTCTAGTGGTGTGAATGAATCAACTTCAGATGTAGTATTTTCTGGAGAAAGTATGATTTTTGAAAACGGTTCTTGCTTAACAAATAACCAAAGATTTGACTTTGAAAGTAATATGATTTTTACAGAAATAGATACAAAAAGACTTGCAAACGATAGAAGAAAAAATATCAGCTTTATGGGAAATCCGGTAGATTTAGAATATAGAGAAATAAAAATAAATATACCAGATAATATAGAAAATTTAACAAGAGAATATAGTAAAACTCCATTTGTTCCGGAGGATAAAAAAAAAATAAGTGAAATTTGTGAAGAAATTTTAAATATACAAAGCTATGGTTTAGCTAAAAGATTATTACATACAAACATTAATAAAACAATAATTGGAATATCAGGTGGATTAGATTCAGCACTTGCTTTTTTGGTAATAATTAAAGCATATGAAGTATTAAATCTTCCAAAAGAAAATATAATAGCAATAACAATGCCAGGATTTGGAACAACTTCTAGAACACATAAGAATTCTATAAAGCTTATAAATGAGTATGGAGCAACATTTAGAGAAATAAATATAACTAAAAGTTCTTTGCAGCACTTTGAAGATATAGGACATGACAAGAAAATGAAGGATATAACTTATGAAAATGCTCAAGCAAGAGAAAGAACAAAAATACTAATGGATATTGCAAATGAAGAAAATGGAATAGTTGTTGGAACAGGTGATTTATCAGAGTTAGCTCTTGGATGGTGTACATATAATGGTGACCACATGAGTATGTATTCTGTAAATGCAAGCATTCCAAAAACACTAGTAGAATATATAATAAAATGGGTTGCAGACAATAGTAAGGAAGAGTATAAGAATATAATTAATGATATATTAGATACGCCAATATCACCAGAACTATTGCCACCAGATGAAAATGGCAATATAGAACAAAAAACAGAAGAACAGGTTGGACCATATATATTGCATGATTTCTTTTTATATCACTTTTTAAGATATGGAGCAGAACCTAAAAAAATATACATATTAGCGTGCAAAACATTTAAAAATGACTTTAAAAAAGAAGACATAAAGCATTGGTTACAGGTTTTTATAAAAAGATTTTTTACACAGCAATTTAAAAGAAACTGTATGCCAGATGGACCAAAAGTAGGAACAGTAAGCTTATCTCCAAGAGGAGATTTAAGAATGCCAAGTGATGCAAGTTATAATATTTGGTTAAATAATTTTTAATATATTTGGAGGGAATAATATGTTTAATTATGAAGATTATGAAAAATCAGCAGAGTATATCAAGGGAAAAATTAAAGGTAAAAATCCTAAAATAGCAATAGTGTTAGGATCTGGATTAGGAGGATTAGCAAAAGAAATAAAAAATGAAACAGTAATAAAATATAAAGATATACCTAATTTTCCAGTTTCAACAGTAGAAGGACATGCAGGAGAATTAATAATCGGAGATTTGAATGGAACAGAAGTAATTGCAATGAACGGAAGATTTCATTATTATGAAGGATATGAAGTAGCACATACTGCATATCCAATTAGAGTATTTTCTTTATTAGGAATAGAAGATATTATACTTACAAATGCAGCAGGAGGAATAAATACAGATATAGAGCAAGGAAGTCTTATGATTATAAATGACCATTTAAGCTTTTTTGCAGAATCAGTATTAAGAGGAAAAAATGAAGACAAATTTGGAGTTCGTTTCCCAGATATGTCTGAAGTATATAGTAAAGAACTGATTGAAAAATTAAGACCAATTATGTTAGAAAAGATGGGAAGATGTTATGAAGGTGTATATGCATATATGAAAGGACCTTGTTATGAAACACCAGCAGAAATAAGAGCACTAAGAATATTAGGAGCAGATGCGGTAGGAATGTCAACAGTTCCAGAAGCAATAACTGCAAGACATTGCGGAATAAATGTAATAGCAGTCTCATGCATTACCAATATGGCAGCAGGAATTATAAAAAAGGAACTTTCTCATGAAGAAGTAAAAGAAACAGCTCAAAGAGTAGAAAAGAAATTTGTAGAAACAATAAAAGAATTTGTGACAAAAATATAATTGGAGTGAAGAGATTATGAATTTACCAAATAAATTAACAATATTTAGAATTTTACTAGTACCAGTAATGGTAATAATCCCATACTTAAATATAAGTGGAACATTTTTAAATATATCGATTGAATATTGGATAATGGGATTGATATTTGTAATTGCATCATATACAGATCATTTAGATGGAAAATTAGCAAGAAAAAACAATCAGATAACTGCATTTGGAAAATTTGCAGATCCATTAGCAGATAAAATATTAGTATTAGCAGCAATGCTAATATTTGTGGAAGCAAAAAGTTTACCAGCGTGGATACCAATTATAGTATTATTTAGAGAATTTGTAGTATCGGGATACAGACTAATAGCTGTAGAAAAAGGTGGAGAAGTAATAGCAGCAAGTATTTGGGGAAAACTAAAAACAGTAACACAAATGATTGCAATAATATTAATGTTTATAAATATTAATAATACAAACATATTTGGAGCATTTATAAGAGGAAATCTAACAGGAGCAGAGTTAATAATAAATATACTAGCAACAGTGTTTATGTTAATTTCTGTAATAGCAACAATCTTCTCAGGTTGGGACTATGTAAAAAATGGTAAAGAATTACTAAAAGATTAAAAATTGGTGAAAAAGGGGTCAGACCCCTTTTTCACCAATTTAACAGAGGAGGAACTTAATTGGACAAGCAAAAAGCAAGAAAACGTATTGATGAATTAAATAAACTTACTGCATATTATGCTAAAAAATACTATGATGATGATGCACCAGAAATATCAGATTTTGAATATGATATGCTTATGAATGAACTTAAAAATTTGGAAAAAGAATTTCCAGAGTTTATAAGCAAAGATTCACTAACTCAAAAAGTTGGAGGAACTGTAAAAGAAGGATTTGAAAAAGTAACACATATTGTGCCACTTCAAAGTTTACAAGATGTGTTTTCTTTTGATGAGTTGTATAGCTTTGATGAAAGAATGAAAAAATTTGATAATAATATTAAATATGTTGTAGAAACAAAAATAGATGGATTATCAGTTGCATTAGAATATAAAAATGGTGAATTTGTAAGAGGTGCGACAAGAGGAAATGGACAAGTTGGAGAAGATATCACAGATAATTTAAAAACTATTAAAAATATTCCTAAAAAGCTAAAAGAAAACATAGATATAGTAGTAAGAGGAGAAGTTTTTATATCTAAAAAAGACTTTGACGAATTAAATGAAAAGCAAGACGAAGAAAATAAATTTGCAAATGCAAGAAACTTAGCAGCAGGTTCACTAAGACAGCTAGATAGTTCAATTACAGCTACTAGACCTCTTGATATTTATATTTTTAATGTTCAAAAAAGTGATACAATAAAATTTACATCACATTATGAGTCTTTGTTATATTTAGAAAAAATAGGTTTTAATGTAAATCCTGTAAAAATATTTTGCGATAACATAAAAGAAGCGGTAAAGGCAATAGAAAAAATAGGTGAAGATAGAGAAAAAATTCCATTTGGAATAGATGGAGCAGTTATAAAAGTTGATGATTTAGATTTAAGAGAAAAAATAGGTACAACATTTAAAGTACCAAAATGGGCTATTGCATATAAATACCCACCAGAGCAAAAAGAAACAATATTAAAAGATATTGTTTGTAATGTTGGAAGAACAGGAGTAATTACACCAATGGCAATACTAGAACCAGTAGTGGTTGCAGGTTCTAAAATATCCAAAACAACCCTTCACAATGAAGATTTTATAAAAGAAAAAGGATTAAAAATAGGTGACCATATATTAATACAAAAAGCTGGAGATGTTATTCCAGAGGTTGTAAAGGCATTGGTAGAAAAAAGAACAGGCAATGAAAAAGAATTTGAGATGCCTAAGACTTGTCCTGTTTGTGGAGCGGAAGCTGTGAGAGAAGAGGGAGAAGCCGCTGTAAGGTGTATAGGAGTTGAGTGCAAAGCTCAAAACTTAAGAAACATTATTCATTTTGCCTCAAAAGAAGGAATGAATATTGAAGGATTAGGCGAAAAAATAGTAGAACAGTTATATAACAACAAATTAATAGAAACAATTGCGGATATATATTACTTAAAACAAGAAGATATAGAAAGCCTAAAAAAAGATGGAAAGAAATTTGCAAAAAACTTAATAGACGCAATAGAACAAAGTAAAAGCAACGATTTAGATAGATTGATTTGTGCAATTGGAATAAGACACATTGGAACAAAATCTGCAAAAACACTTGCAAGAAGATTTAAAACAATGGAAAACTTAAAAAATGCTACATTAGAAGAATTAATAATGACAGATGATGTAGGAGAAATTACGGCAAGAAGTATTTATGAGTTTTTTAAACAAGAGCAAACACAAGATTTGTTAAATAGATTAGAACAAGCAAATGTGAATATGAAGCTAAAAGAAGAAACAAATAATGATAATAGATTTGAAGGAAAGACATTTGTATTAACAGGTTCATTAGAAAACTATACTCGTGAAGAAGCAAGCAATATTATAGAAAGTTTTGGAGGAAAAACTTCTAGCTCTGTATCTAAAAAAACAGATTATGTTTTAGCAGGAGAAGAAGCAGGAAGTAAACTAACAAAAGCAGAATCACTAGGAGTAAAAATAATAACAGAACAAGAATTTCAAAAAATGATTAAATTGGAATTTGTTTAATTGATGGGGTGAATTCAGGACAGTCCCCAAAATCCCCAGGTTTGGTGATTTCGAGGGACAGTCCCTAGAATTCCCCTCACACAAATTCCAATTTATAAAGGAGATAAAATGAATAAAGACTATAGTTTTGAACAATTATGGAAAGATTTAAATGATGGTTATCAAATATATTACACATATATGGACACAAGATATTTGCTTAGCAAACTTACTAAAAACTGCTATTCAAAGGAAATAGTCAATTTTAGTGGAAAGGGACCACATCCCAAAACACAAATTATAACATTAAAATCTGTAAAAGAAATACATCCTTTTATGGAGAATATAGAGTATAAAATTCAAGCATAAGGAGTTTCTTATGAATATTTTAGAAAAATATAATCAAGAACAACTTGAAAGATTTTATCAGGATTTAAATAAAACAGAACAAAGCAAGCTACAAAAAGAAATAGAAAATATTGATTTTGAACAAATAAATAGCCTGTATATAAACTCAAAAAAAGACGAGATTATTGAATTAAAAGAAATAGAGCCAATTAAATATTATATAAAAAAGAAATTAAGTAAAAGTATAATAGAAGAATATTCAAACCTAGCAAAAGAAATCTTGAGAAAAAATAAATTATGTGTTATTACAATGGCAGGAGGACAGGGAAGCAGATTAGGAGTAAATGGGCCCAAAGGAATGTTTAAATTAAATATAGATGGAAAACTAAAAAGCTTTTTTGAAATAAACTGTGAAAAACTTATTAAAGCAAATAAACAATATAATATAGAAATATTATGGCTTATAATGACTAGCAAAGAAAATGATTTACAAACACAAGAATTCTTTAGAAACAATAACTATTTTGGATACCCTAAGAATAGAATAATATTCTTTACACAAAATGAAATTCCAGTTTTGGATTTAAATGGAAAGATTCTGCTAGAAGAAAAGCAAAAAATAAAAAAAGCAGCAAATGGAAATGGAGATGTTTTTGAGGCTTTAAGTAAAAATAATATTATAAATAAACTGGATGATGAAGGCATAGAATACATATCATTTATGGGAATAGATAACATTTTGGCAAATCCAATTGATTATATTTTTTTAGGGATGATGGCTTATAAGAAATATCAAGTGGCTTCGAAATCCATTTTTAAAGAAAATGCTATGGAGAAATCTGCAGTCTTTTGCAAAAGAAAAAACAGGCCATATATATTAGGATATGACAAAATTTCGAAAGAATTGTCAGAAGAAAAAGCAAAGAATGGTGAATTTCTATATAGAGACTGTAATGTTTTGGCACATCTTATGACACTAAAAGCAGTAAAAAAAGTTATACAAAAGGACCTACCATATCATAGGGTATTTAGAAAAACTAATGCACTAAATCAAAAGGGAGAAAGCGTAATACAAGATAGCTTTAAATTTGAAAAATTTATATTTGATGCCTTCTCATATTTTGAAGATATGTTAGTTTTGAGAATAGAAAAAGACGAATTTGCTCCAATTAAAAATAAAGCAGATATAGAATTTGCTATAAAAGAATATAATAAAAAATAAAAATGTTTTGAAACTATTGACTTTACTACGTTTAGTTAATATAATAAGGTCAAATTCAATTGATGATGGAGGCAAAAGTAAACAAATGGCACAAGGTAAATTAGCATATTCATTTGATGACAATTTAAACAATAAAACTGATGAACAATTAGTAACTTTTGCAAAAGAAGGAAATGAGAAGGCACTAGAATACTTATTTGAAAGATACAAAAACCTTGTTAATATGAAGGTAAGTAAGTATTTTATTGTTGGTGCAGAAAAAGAGGATATAGTACAAGAAGCAATGATAGGATTGTATAAAGCTGTAAAAAATTTTGAAGTGGACAAGCAGAATTCTTTTAAATCATTTGCTAATTTGTGCATAGAAAGACAGTTGATTACAGCAATAAAAACTTCAAACAGACAAAAGCATATACCTCTCAATTCTTCATTATCCTTAAACACTTCAGTATATGAAAATGATGATGATACTTCATTAATAGAATGTTTTAATTCTAAAACAGTTGAAGATCCATTAGACACTATAACAAAAAAAGAATATTACAAAAAAGTAGGAACAAAAATAGATGAGCATTTGAGCGATTTTGAAAAACAAGTTTTAGGAAGATTTGTAAAACGGAGAAAGCTATGTAACAATTGCAGAAAAACTTGACACACAAGTGAAATCGGTTGACAATGCAATACAGAGAATTAGAAAAAAAGCAATTAGAAATATAGTAGATGAGGAGGAATAATCCTCATCTTATATGCTTCTATAGCTCAGTAGGTAGAGCACTTGCGTGGTAAGCAAGAGGTCACCAGTTCGATTCTGGTTGGAAGCTCCAAAATAAAAGAAGTGTATATCATTTCCAAATTATCAGAACTAATATGCACTCCTTTTGGCTGTTATTTGGTAGGTTTAGCTGCCGAAACTAAAAAGTTCGGTAGGGCTTTGCTAGAATCATTTGGCACTGCTTTAGGTGTTTTCCAAAAAACTTCTGTACTACACCAAACAGGTGTTAAACGATACTGCAAATCTGAATAAACCGGCATAATAACAACTCCTTTCAATATGTGATTAAAAAATATTATATCATAAAAAAACAAAAAAATCAAAAAACGAAGAGGGATTAGTATGAAAATAGGAATAGTAGGTTTACCAAATGTAGGCAAAAGTACAATGTTTAATAGTATAACAAATGCAGGGGCAGAATGTGCAAACTATCCATTCTGTACAATAGAACCAAATGTGGGCGTTGTACCAGTACCAGACGAAAGATTAGATGTTTTAGGAAAGATGTATAATACTCAAAAAATAACTCATGCAATTGTAGAGTTTGTTGATATTGCTGGACTTGTAAAAGGAGCAAGTAAAGGAGAAGGACTTGGAAATAAATTTTTATCACATATTAGAGAGGTAGACGCAATAGCACAAGTAGTAAGATGCTTTGAAGACCCCAACATTGTACACGTAGATGGAAGTATAAATCCAATTAGAGATATAGAAACAATTAACTTAGAATTAATATTAGCAGATATAGAAACAGTAGAAAAAAGACTAGAAAAAGCAAAGAAAAATTTAAAAGCAGACAAAAAATATCAAGAAGAAATTGATTGTTTGGAAAAAATAAAAAAACATTTAGAAGAAGAAAAACCTGCAAGAACACTAGAACTTAATGATGACGAAAAAGAAATTTTAAAAGATATGATGCTTCTTACAGCAAAGCCAATCTTATATATATGTAATGTATCAGAAGAACAATTGGCAAATGCAGAAAATGATGAAAATGTAAAAAAAGTTAAAGAATATGTAAAAAACGAAAACAGTATAGCAATTCCACTTTGTGCAAAAATTGAAGAAGAGCTAACAAGTTTAGAAGAAGCAGATAAAAAAGAAATGCTAGAAGCATTAGGACTAAAAGAATCTGGATTAGATAGAGTTATAAGAGAAAGCTATTCAGTGCTAGGTTTAATGTCATTTTTAACAGCAGGAGAGCCAGAAGTAAGGGCATGGACAATAAAAAAAGGAACAAAAGCACCAGTTGCAGCAGGAAAAATACATTCAGACATACAAAGAGGATTTATAAAAGCAGAAATAGTTTCTTATGATGACCTAATAAAAGAAGGCTCAATGAACGCAGCAAGAGAAAAAGGATTAATTAGATCAGAAGGAAAAGAATATATAATGCAAGAAGGAGACATTGTTCTATTTAAATTTAATGTTTAATAAAAAAATGTCGAAAAATAAATATTTTTTTAAAAAAAATTTAAAAAAAACCACAAAACTATTGCAATAATTGAAAAAATGTAGTATAAATAATAGAGAATAATTTATAATAATATTATAATGTGATTAAAGGAGATAGAGATTATGTCAAGAACAAAAGAAATATTAATAAGTTTATTAGCAATTATAGTTTTAATTTTAGCAATAACAACAAATGTATTTGCAACATCAGCAGACGATTTACTTAATGCACTTGGAAACAATCAAAATAATAATACAGTTACACAGATACCATCAAAAGATAATAACAATACAAATAACAATACAAACAACAATAACAATAAATTAAATAACGTAGTTAACAACAAAGCAAATGTTTCAAATGCAACAGAACATGCAGATGCAGGTGTTGATTACTCAATAGTATTTATAATAGCTGTATGTGGAGTTTCAGCAATATATGCTTACAAAAAAATAAGAGACTATAATGTATAGAATTAAATAAATAAATGTTTTTAGAGCTGTTCTGCAGAACAGCTCTATTGTACGTTTAATTCCATTTCTTTGGCTTTTAAAATAAGCCTTTTTTTATTTATGTTATTACAAGTAATTAAGGTTATTTCTTTATTCCCATTTGTTTCTTGAGAAGTACAACTCATGTCATTTTTTTCAATTTCATACATTTCATAAACTTTATAATATACACACACGTTTGCTGGGGCATATATTTTTATAATGTCACCAACATCCAATAAAGAGAGTTTACTAAAAAAACGGTCATCATCAAAATTGTGCCCTGCAATACAAAGATTACCTACTTTATTTGGATCCGGACCGAAAAACTTGCAAGGTGAGATTTTAAGAAGCTCATCATTAGTTTTAGAAAGAATAGGATATTCAATATTAATTTTATCAATTTGTATTATGCCAATTACATTAGCTTCATCAGAATTGTTTAATTTTACAACAGTATAATTTTGCTCATTTGAATACAAACTATCTATATTAAAAGAATTAATTAAAGTAGAAGCAAATTTTTCTTGTTTTTTTGAATTGTATAGATATACAGAAAAATATGAAACAGTGGATATAAATAAAAACAAAGAAATATATAGTAAAAATTTAAAAGATTTAGAATTATTTTTAGAATTATTTTTTTCATTATTAATACCTGTATATAATATTTGATTCATAATATATTAGTGTATATAAATATAAAATAAATATACATAAAAAAGATTTACAGAAGAGTCTAAATATTTATTCACATCACGTCTAACTTATAAGCTGGATATGGAAGTAGATGGAACCCTTACAAAAACTTGTGGATGCATTCAACCGTTTTATTATGAAGGCGAGTTATGGAGAAGCGGAGAAAATGGATTATTTCTTGTAGCTGGCTCTGAAGGAGATTAAACGTAGGAGGAGAAAAGAATTCATGGAATATGCCAGTCCGTCCAGTGATAACAGTTAAGATTAAATAAAATAGTAAATTGGCTAAAAATGACCTAAAATGCTTGATTTTTTTAAAAAACAGGTATATAATAATATAGCAATTGAAAAAATACTAGAAGAGTGGGAACAAATCCCACTCTTCAATTATGAAAAGGAGAAAAAATTGGCAAAGATAGAAGAAAAGGTTGAAAGCCTTATTAAGCAAAACATAGAAAACCTTGGATATGAACTTTATGATGTAGAATATGTAAAAGAAGCAAAAGATTACTTCTTAAGAATCTATATTGATTCAAAAAAAGGAATAGACTTGGAGGATTGCGAAAAAGTAAGCAATAGTATTACAGAACTGCTTGACAAAGAAGATGTAATTCCAGAGCAATATTTTTTAGAGGTTTCTTCACCAGGAATTGAAAGAACTTTAAAAAGAGAAAAGCACTTAAAAGATAATATAGGAAATGAAGTTCAAATAAAACTATTTAAACCATTTGAAGGTAAAAAACAATACAAAGGAATATTAAAAGATTTTGATGAAACCAAAATAGAAATAGTTAGTCAAAATGAAGAACAAATAGAAATAGACAGAAAAAATATATCACAAATAAAAACAGTATATAATTGGTAAAAGAAAGGATGATTATAATGAAATCAATCGAAACTAAAGAATTGATAACAGCAATTGAAGAATTAGAAAAAGAAAGAGGAATAAGCAAAGAATATTTATTAAGTTCATTAGAAACTGCTTTGGTTACAGCATATAAAAGAAACTTTGATTCAGCTGAAAATGTAAAAGTAAATATGGATGAAAACACAGGAGATATAAAAGTATATGCAGTAAAAACAGTTGTAGAGGAAGTTTTAGATGATCAATTAGAAATAAGCTTAGAAGAAGCCAAAAAAGAAAATAAAAATGCAAAAATAGGTGATGAAGTAGAAATAGAAATAATACCTAGAAACTTTGGTAGAATTGCTGCACAAACTGCAAAACAAGTAATTGTACAAAAAATTAGAGAAGTAGAAAGAAATATGGTATATACAGAATATAATGACAGAAAAGGAGAAATTGTTTCTGGAATTATACAAAAAGCAGACGGTGGAACTATTGTATTAGACTTAGGAAAATTAGAAGGAATAATGCCAGTAAAAGATCAAATACCAACAGAAACATATCATGTAAATGATAAAATAAAAGCATATGTTGTTAGTGTTGAAAGAGGATTAAAAGGAACACCACAAGTGCTAGTTTCTAGAAGCCATCCTGATTTTGTAAGAAAATTATTTGAATTTGAAATACCAGAAATATATGAAGGTTTAATAGAAATAAAAAGTGTATCAAGAGATGCTGGTTCAAGAAGTAAAGTAGCTGTATATTCTACAAACGAAAATATTGACCCAGTTGGTTCTTGTGTAGGACAAAAAGGAATAAGAATTCAAAATATTATAAACGAACTAAATGGAGAAAAGATAGATGTTATAGAATGGAATGAAGACCCAGCAATATTCATATCAGCAGCATTATTACCAGCACAAGTTATGGCAGTAGATGTAAAAGAAGAAGAAAAATTTGCACAAGTAATAGTTCCAGATGATCAATTATCTTTAGCAATAGGAAAATCTGGACAAAATGCACGTTTAGCTGCAAGACTTACAAACTGGAAAATTGATATAAAAAGTGAAAGCCAATTTAGAGCATTACTAGAGAGCCAAGAAGAAACAGAAGGAACAACAGAAGAAAATTAATAAGTGCAGTGTTCGCAGTCCTTGAAGACCAGCAAAAAAAGGGAGATAATTTTATGAAAAATGTTGTACAAAGAATGTGCATGGGATGCAATACAAAAAAAGACAAGAAAGAATTAATTAGAATTGTTGCATCAAAAGACGGAAATATTGCAATAGACAAAACTGGAAAGTTATCTGGTAGAGGAGCATATATATGTGATAGCATAGAATGTTTAGAAAAAGTAATAAAAAATAAAAGATTAGAAAAAGTACTAGAAAAAAATATAAGTGAAGAAATTTATAATGAATTAAGGGGTGTAATTATTGACAAAGCTAATTAAAAACAAACCAAACAGTAAAGAAAATTATGGGGGTGATACTATTGGGTAAAATAAAAATACATGAAATAGCAAAAAAATTAGGTGTTAATAGTAAAGACGTATTAGAAAAAGCACAAGAATTAGGATTAGATGTAAAAACACATATGAGTAGTGTTGATGAGAGTGAGGCAAAGAAAATAGAAGCAAAGTTTTCAAATAATAATACAAAAAAAGAGGTAAGAGAAAAAAGAGACAATCCAGTTATAATTAGAAGAGAAGTAATTATGACTGATTCTGATGCAACAAAAAAAGAAGAAATAAAAAAAGAACAAACAAAAAGAGATAGAGATGTTGGCTTTATAGAAAGACAAAGAAAAACAGATTACAATATTGTTTATAGAAATAAACCTACAAAACCTCTTACAGTAAGCGAACTATTTGGAAAAAAAGAAGAACCTAAAAAAGAACCTGCAAAACCAGTAGTAGAAAAACCAGAAGTAGCAGAAAAAGAAGAAAAGAAAGTAGAAGTTACACCACTTGAAAAAAATGAAGAAAAGAAAACAGAAAATGCAAATAAAGAGCAAGTAAAAAAAGTTGAACCAATAAACCAAAAACCGGTACAACAAAGACCTGCTAATAGAGAATTTAATAGAGATAATCAAAGACCATACAACAGAGAAAATGGACAAAGACCTTATAATAGAGATGGACAAAACAATAGACCATTTAACAGAGATGGGCAAAGACCTTTCAATAGAGATGGACAAAACAATAGACCATTTAATAGAGATGGACAAAGACCTTTCAACAATAATAGAAACCAAGGAAATTTTGGCGGAAGAAGACCATTAGATGAAAGAGGAATTGAGAAAAACATAAAAAATATAATGGCTTCAGATGTAGTAGAAAAAGAAAATGTAAGAGAATACGCAAATAAAGCAATAGATAAACAAAAAAACAACAGATATGAGGAAAAATCGAATAAAAAAGCTTCAAAATCAAGAAGAAATGATTTCGAAGAAATAAGCAGTCATAAATTAAAAGACTTAAAACAAGAGAACAGATTATCAAATATGTTTGATGAAGGTTCTATGTTAGACTATTATGATTTAACAACAACAAGAGGAAGAAGAGGAAAGAAAAAATTACAACAAGGTGAAAACAGAGTAAAACAAAAAATATTTGATTTAACAGATATAACAATACCAGAAACAATAACAGTAAAAGATTTAAGTGCAGAACTTAAAAAAACTAGTGGAGAAATTATAAAAAAACTATTAGGCTATGGAATAATGGCAACAATAAACAATGAAATTGACTTTGATACAGCATTCTTAATAGCAGGAGAGTTTGGAGTAACTGCTCATAAAAAAGAAGTAGTTACAGATGAAGATATTTTATTTGATGATAGTGAAGACAAAGAAGAAGACTTAAAACCAAGACCACCAGTAATTGTTGTTATGGGACACGTTGACCATGGTAAAACTTCTTTACTAGATGCAGTAAGGTCTACAAATGTAATAGAAGGAGAAGCAGGAGGAATTACACAAGCGATAGGTGCATATAAGGTAGAAATAAATGGTAGAGAGATTACATTCTTAGATACACCGGGACACGAAGCATTTACAGCAATGAGAGCAAGAGGTGCTCAAATAACAGATATAGCAATATTGGTAGTTGCTGCAAATGATGGAGTAATGCCACAAACAATAGAAGCAATAGACCATGCAAAAGCTGCTGGAATACCAATTATTGTTGCAATAAACAAAATAGATGTAGAAGGAGCAAATCCAGATAAAGTAAAACAAGAACTTGCAGAATATGGATTAGTTTCAGAAGATTGGGGAGGAGATACTATCTTTGTTCCAATCTCAGCAAAGAAAAAAATAAATATAGATAATTTGTTGGAAATGGTACTTTTAGTTGCAGATATGAAAGAACTAAAAGCAAACCCAAATAAGCAAGCAAAAGGTGTAGTAATAGAAGCAAAACTAGATAAATCAAAAGGGCCAGTAGCAACAATGCTTGTACAACGTGGTACATTAGACATAGGAGATACAATTTTAGTAGGATCAGTTATAGGTAGAATAAGAACAATGACAGATGATAAAGGGCACAAAGTAAAAAAAGCTGGACCATCAACACCAGTAGAAATAACAGGTTTAACAGAAGTGCCAGAAGCAGGAGACACATTCTACGAAGTAAAAGATGAAAAAACTGCGAAACACTTAATGGAAAGAAGAAAACGTCAAGCAAGAGATAAAGCCTTAAAAGCATCATCAAGAGTTACATTAGATGATTTATTTAGCCAAATAGAAAAAGGAAACCTAAAACAATTAAATATTATAGTAAAAGCAGATGTACAAGGTTCAGTAGAAGCTGTAAAACAAGCATTAGAAAAACTATCAAACGATGAAGTAAAAGTTAAAGTAATACATGCAAATGTTGGAGCAATAACAGAAAGCGATGTTACACTTGCAAATGTATCAAATGCAATAATTATAGGATTTAATGTAAGACCACAACCAATAGCAAAAGATATGGCAGATAAAGAAAACGTAGAAATAAAAACATATTCTGTAATATACAATGCAATAGAAGACGTAGAAGCAGCTATGAAGGGAATGTTAGACCCAGTATTTAAAGAAGTAGTAATAGGAAATGCAGAAGTTAGACAAACATTTAAAATTTCAGATGTTGGTACTATTGCTGGATGCTATGTAACAAATGGTAAAGTTGCAAGAAATGCAGGAGTAAGAGTATTAAGAGATAATGTTGTAATACATGATGGTAAACTAATCTCATTAAAGAGAATGAAAGATGATGCAAAAGAAGTTGCAAAAGGATTTGAATGTGGAATTCAAATAGAAAACTTTAATGATATTAAAGAGGGAGATATTATTGAGGCATATATTATGGAACAAGTGAAACAATAATGCATTGTAAACGAACAAAATCAGGCATCTTGCGTTGTCAAACTTCGTAAAAATTTTTGCAACATACAGCGTATAGTCTTAAAAATTTTTACTTGTTTTCCTAGCAATATACCTAATTTATTTCGTTTACTACTAGTATTAAAGAAAGCAATAAAGGAGATAAAATGAATAAACCAAAAGGTGGAGGAAACCGATTAAATAGGATAAATGAAGAATTAAAAAGGGAAATAAGTAATATAATTAACTATGAAGTTACAAATTCAAATGTAACAGGAATGGTCAGTGTAACTTCTGTAAAAATTTCCCCAGATTTAAGATATGCAAAAGTTAAAGTTAGCATATTAAATTCTAGAAATGTTAAACAAACATTGGCAGGTTTAAAATCTTCTTCTGGATTTATAAGAAGTAGAATTGCTCAAAGTGTTAACTTAAGGGTAACGCCAGAATTAGTTTTTGAGTTAGACGATTCAATGGAATATGGAGAAAGAATAGACACAATTCTAAAAGACATAATGAAAGATATTAAACCAAATGAATAAAGGAGATTAAATATGACCCTAGATAATATTATAGAAGAAATAAATAATGCATCAAGCATAGTAATATTAACACATGAGAACCCAGATGGAGATGCAATAGGAAGCAGTTTGGCACTATATAATGGACTAAAACAATTAGAAAAAAATGCTGACGTTATAATACCAGAATACTCAAATACATATAAGTTTTTACCAAATGCAAGTGATATAAAAAAAGAAGGAAATGCAGATTCATATGATTTAGCAATAGCATTAGATTGTGGAGATATAAAAAGATTAAATGGGTTTGCAAAATATTTTGAAGATGCAAATACAAAAATATCAATAGATCATCATAGTGCAAATACAATGTTTGCAGATTATAACTTTGTAAATCCAGCAGCTCCAGCGTGTTGCCAAATATTAATTACAGTTTTAGAAGCACTAGGAGTAACAATTAATAAAGAAATAGGTACATGTTTATTAACAGGAATAATTACAGACACAGGCGGATTTAAGTATTCAGGGGTAACAGCAGAAACTTTTGAATTTACAGCAGAGCTATTAAATAAAGGAGTAAAAGTATCAGACATATATAAAAGAGTAATGCAAACAATATCAAAAACTCAATTTGAATTAAGAAGAATTGCAATGAATAGAATAGAGTTTTTTGAAGATGGAAAGATTACATTTACATACATAACAAAAGAAGATGAAGATAAAGTAAATGCAGGAATAAATGATTACGATGGAATAGTAGAAATGGGAAGAGATATAGAAGGCGTAGAAGTATCAATATTCTTTAGAGAGAAAGATGATGGATATAAAATTTCTTTACGTTCAAACGACTATGTTAATGTTTCTGACATATGCTTAATGTTTTCAGGCGGAGGTCATATAAGAGCCGCTGGAGGTAGCATAAACTTACCATTTGAACAAGCAAAACAAAAAGTAATAGAAGAATGTAAAAAATACTTAAAATAAGGGGAATAAATGGACGGACTAATCTTAATAAACAAGCAAAAAGGTTTTACTTCACATGACGTTGTAAATGTTATAAGAAAAAAATTAAATACTAAAAAAGTAGGACACACCGGTACACTAGATCCAAATGCTACCGGTGTTTTGCCAATTTTAATAGGAAAAGGAACAAAAATTTCTAAATACCTAATGGAACATGATAAAACATATATAGCTACACTTAAATTGGGAGAAAAGACAGATACAGGAGATAGCGAAGGACAAGTTATAGAAGAAAAATCAATACCAAAAGATTTAAGAAAAGAAGATATAAATGATGTTCTACAAAGTTTCTTGGGAAAACAAAAACAACTACCACCAATGTATTCAGCAATTAAAATAAATGGAAAAAAACTTTATGAGTATGCAAGAGAAGAAAAAGAAGTTAAAATCGAACCTAGAAACATAGAAATATATAAAATAGAATTATTAGAATATCAAAACAATAAAATAAAATTTGAAGTAGAATGCTCAAAAGGAACTTATATAAGAACACTATGTGAGGATATATCTCAAAAGCTTGGAACAGTAGGATATATGGAAGAGTTACAAAGAACAAAAGTAAACACCTTTAAAATAGAAGATTCAATTTTACTAGATGATATAACATTAGAAAATGCAGAAAAAAACATAATAAAAATAGAAAAAGTTTTTAAAGAAAAAGATAAAATCAATTTAGATAATAAAAAATTAGAAATGTTTTTGAATGGAGTAAAACTAACATATAGTTTATCAGAAGATATATATAGAATATATAATAATGAACATTTTATAGGGATAGGGATACTAAAAAATGGATTATTAAAAAGAGATATAGTAATTTAAAAAACTTTGTGATAGAATTAAATAAATTAAAATTAATATATAGGGGGAATACATATGATGAGCACAGTTAGCTATTTAATTACAATGGCTGGAGGAATGTTTTGGATTTTTAGAGTTGTTGTTGCACTTTTAGACAGTATGCAAAAAGATTTTCCAATTAAACCACTAAATCCAACAATAGAAATAATATTATTATTTGTAACACTAATATGTTTAGTACTTATTGTAAAAAGAAAACTTATAGGAGCATTGATTTATTTTGTATCTTATGGATTATACTTTGGAACAGATATATACAATCAAATTACAGCAATAACAAGCGGACAAACGGAAATTACAGAATATGCAACATTGTTTGTTTCAATAATAGGTGTATTTATAGCGATTTTAACAGTATTAGATATTGCAATAAATAAAGATAGAAAAAGTGCTGCAAGAAATAAAAGGACAGACTGGTTCTATGGAAACGAGGAGTATGAAAGAAAGCTAGATGACAGAGCAGACAAAAATCAATACAAATTTTAAATAATTTGTAAATTAATGTTGAAGAAAATACTTTTATATATTATTATAATTATATATAAAAGAAAGGGGGATATAAATGGAGGATTTATATTACTATTCGTATACAGCAGATATACCTGCTACCACAACAGCAACATTAGGTGCAATGCTTGGAACGTATTCTGCTATTGTTATAGTTTTTTATGTATTGCTTGTTATTGCTCAATGGAAGATTTTCACAAAGGCTGGAGAAGCTGGATGGAAGTCGTTAATACCAATTTACAATATGGTTGTACTTTATAAAATTATAGGTTTATCACCATGGCTACTATTAATCTATTTAGCAGGTATAATACCAGTTGTAGGTTATATAGCTACATTAGTGCTTTCAATAATATCAATGGTTAAACTTGGACAAGCATTTGGCAAAGGTGCAGGATTTATAGTTGGTTTAGTTTTTTTAACACCAATATTCCAAATGATATTAGGATTTGGTAGTGCAGAATATGTTGGACCACAATCTAATAGTTAAAAATAAACTAAAAAAGGCAGAAATGCCTTTTTTGTTTTAAAAACCCCAAGAATGTATGAATATAAAGAACAAAAAAACGAGGAGAAAAAGATATGAAAGAGAGAATAGTAAAACCATTTACAATGTGGAAACACTTTAAAGGAACAAGAGCTTTTGTAATTACAGTAGCAGAACATAGTGAGACAGGAGAAAAATTGGTTGTTTATCGTTGTATGGATAACAATGGAAAAACTAATCATAAAGACGGAATTTATGTAAGACCATTGAATATGTTCCTATCAGAAGTAGACCATAAAAAATATCCAGATGTTACTCAAAAATATCGCTTTGAAGAGATTATAGATTAAAAATGAGTAGAAGACTATAGCAAGTGATTAGTTGAAAATCACTTGCTTTTATGTTAAAATATAAAAGTATTAAATAAAAATAAGGTGAAAAATATGAATGAAAATAAAACTAATATAAATTGGTATCCAGGGCATATGTTAAAAACAAAAAAACAAATAATTGAAGATTTGAAATTAATAGATGTAGTTGTAGAATTACTAGATGCACGTATACCAAAATCAAGTAGAAATCCAGATATACAAAAAATAGTACAAAACAAAAAAAGAATAGTACTATTAAATAAAAGTGACTTGGCAGAAGATAGAGAAACTAAAAAATGGATTGAGTATTACAAAAATAATAATGTAACTGCAATTGCATGCGATGCAAATTTAGGAAAAGGAATAAAAGAAATCTTAAATCAAATAGAAAAATCTGTAGAAGAAGAAACTCAAAAAGCAGCATTAAAAGGTAGAGTAAAGAAAAATATAAGAGTTGTAATACTTGGAATACCAAATGTAGGAAAGTCATCATTAATAAACAGGCTATGCAATAAAAAAACAACTATTGTAGGAAACAAACCAGGTGTTACGAAACAAAAACAATGGGTAAGAATAGCAAATAATATAGAATTGCTGGATACACCTGGTGTTCTATGGCCAAAGTTTGAGGATGAAACTGTTGCACTAAATTTAGCATACACAGGCTCAATAAAAGATGAAGTGCTAGAAACAATAGAAGTAGCATTCAAGCTATTAATATATTTATATAATAATTATAAAGCAAATTTATTGGAAAGATATAAAATAACAGAAAGCGAATTAGACCAAATAGATTCAGAAGACGAAAATGAGAAACTATATAATCTTATGAAACTAATAGGAAGAAAAAGAGGAGCCGTTATATCTGGTGGAGAGATAGATGATGAAAAAACTGCAAAAATAATACTAAATGATTTTAGAAGCGGAAAATTAGGAAAAATAACATTGGAGAAGGTAAATGAAAAGTAAAGAAGAAGTAAATTTAATGTCGCCACTTGTTTGGGCTTATGTTGGAGATAGTGTTTATGAGTTATATATAAGAGAAAAACTTGTAAATGCAACAAATTTAAAACCACACAAATTACATATAGAAACAATTAAATATGTAAAAGCCAAAGCGCAAGCGGATACATTAGAAAAAATAAAAGAATATTTAACGCAAGAGGAATTAGAAATTGTTAGAAGAACTAGAAATACTCAAAATCATCATTTGCCTAAAAATGCGGATCCAACAGATTACATGTATGCTACGGCATTTGAAGGATTAATAGGATATTTATATTTGAGTGGACAAAAAGAAAGATTAGATGAAATATTAAGTAAATGCATAAATTAATATAATTAAACAGGCGACCATTGATCGCCTGTTTTTAAAACATTATATACTTTTTACTATTCACTCTTGCCATAAAACAAGTGTGGTGACCCCTACGGGAATCGAACCCATGATTCAGCCTTGAGAGGGCTGCGTCTTAACCGCTTGACCAAGGGGCCAAATAAACGTACACTTATTTATAACATTTTTTATATACATTGTCAACACAAAAAAAGGAATTTTATGTATTAAGAATACTCAAAAATTGTGGTTTACAATTATTGCAATTTGTTATATAATATTAAAATAAGTTTTTAAGGAGATGAAGCATATGGCAGAAAATATTGAAAATAACCAAGAACAATTAGATGAGAATCATTTAATAGCAATTAGAAAAGAAAAATTAAGAGAATTACAAGAACAAGGGAAAGACCCATTTAAAGTAACAAAATATAATAGAACACATTTAAGCCAAGAAATAAAAGATAATTATGAAGAATTAGAAGGAAAAGACGTTTCTGTAGCAGGAAGAATAATGGCAAAAAGAATAATGGGGAAAGCATCTTTTTGTACTATTCAAGATGCAAAAGGAAAAATTCAAAGTTATGTTAGTATAAATGACTTAGGAGAAGAAAGCTATTCTGCATTTAAAACATATGATATAGGAGATATAATCGGAATAAAAGGATTTGTATTTAAAACAAGAACAGAAGAAATTTCTGTACATGCAAAAGAAGTAGTACTTCTTACAAAATCTTTAAGACCACTTCCAGAAAAATTCCATGGATTAACAGATAAAGAAGAAAGATATAGAAGAAGATATGTTGACCTAATAATGAATGAAGAAGCTAAAAGAGTTGCATTCTTACGTCCAAAAATTATTAGATGTATACAAAACTTTATGGATGGAGAAGGATTTACAGAAGTTGAAACACCAGTATTAACAACACTTTTAACAGGTGCTTCTGCAAGACCATTTGTTACACACCATAATGCACAAAATTTAGATATGTATCTTCGTATTGCATTAGAATTACCACTTAAAAGATTACTAGTAGGTGGAATGGAAGCTGTATACGAAATAGGTAGAGTATTTAGAAATGAAGGAATGGACTTAAAACATAATCCAGAATTTACATTAATGGAAGCTTATTTAGCATATTCTAATTTAGAGGGAATGATGGATTTAACTGAAAAAATGTTCCAAAAAATTGCAAAAGATGTAACAGGAAAAATGATATATAATTGGAGCGGAAATGAAATTAACCTTGAAGGACCATGGAAAAGAATTAGTATGACTGATGCAATTAAGGAACAAACAGGAATTGACTTTAAAAAGATTACAGATATAAATGAATGCTTAAAACTAGCAGAAGAACATAATATAGAACTAGAAGAACACGAAAAAACTTACGGACATATAATAAATGCATTCTTTGAAAAATATGTTGAAGAAACACTAATTCAACCAACATTTTTATACGGACATCCATTAGAAATATCACCACTTACAAAGAAAAATCCAGAAGACCCAAGATTTGTAGATAGATTTGAGTTATTTATAGCAGGAAAAGAATTTGCTAATGCATACACAGAACTTAATGACCCAATTGATCAGCTAGAAAGATTTGAAGCTCAATTAAAAGAAAGAGAACTTGGAAATGATGAGGCAAATGATATAGATATGGACTTTATTGAAGCACTAGAATATGGTATGCCACCAGCAGGCGGAATTGGATACGGAATAGATAGATTATGCATGCTATTCACAGAAAGTGAATCAATAAGGGACGTAATATTGTTCCCAACAATGAAACCATTAGCATAGAACATTTAAGTATTTTAATAAAACCTAATAAATTTTAAAAAAGCTGATATAAATAAGCTTCGCCTAGCCTTTACAAAATTTTAAAAGCACATATATTTTGGCTAAAAGGATACATAATTAATTTAGTCTAAAGTGGGTGGAACATATTTTGCAGAAATGATTTAATATCAACACTTTATAGAGCAGATAATTTTCAATTATCCGCTTTTATATGTAGATAAAACTAGCAAATACGGATTGGAATCTATTTCACATATTAAATATTTAATTAAAGCAAATAATAGTCAAATAACTGATTCAGAAATTGATACATTATTAGAAGATACAAGGCAAAAGAAAATAGTTATTACAGAAAAAGGAAAAAAATTCAAAAAGAATCTTTTGAAAAAGTACAAGAATTTGAAAAACGATTAAGTGATAGTTTAACATCAATATTTGTAACATTAGAAATTCAAAAGCTATTATGGTTATGGATCACGAAAAGATAATTGAAAGAGGAAATCATGAAGATTTAATGCGTGGGAAAGATCAATATTATCAATTATATACAGGAGCTTTTGAATTAGAATAAATTATTTAAAAGGAAATATATGAAGTTAAATGGCTTTAAAAACATATGTCTTTTGTGTTATAATATACTCTAGAAATTATAATTTATAAACGAAACTAATAAGTATAGAAAAATGGAAATGTTCTAGATATGGATATAAAAAGTTATATAAGACAAAAACATCAACAAGAATAAATATATTTGATTTCTTGACAAAGTAATAAAAATTTAATTAGTAACTATCTATATATCTTGGAGGTGTGATATGAAAAAATTATATATAATAACTGGTGCAAATGGTTTTCTAGGAAATAATATAATAAGAAAATTAGAACAAAATAGTGAAAATGAAATAAGAGCACTTGTATTACCTAATGATTCTATAAAGGCATTGGATAACTTGAATTGTAAAATTTATTATGGAGATGTTACTAAAAAGAAAAGCTTATCATCAGTTTTTGAAAATATTGATGGAAAAGAAGTTTATGTAATACATTGTGCAGGAGTTGTATATATAAAATCTAAATATAACCCAATTGTATATGATGTTAATGTTAATGGCACAAAAAATATTGTAGACAAAGTTTTAGAAATAGATGCAAAACTTATTTATGTAAGTAGTGTACATTCAATTACCGAAAAGCCTAATAACGAAAAAATAACAGAGATTACTAACTTTGATTCTGGGAAAGTAGTAGGATTATATGCAAAAACAAAGGCAGAGGCAGCAAAATATGTTATTGATGCAATAAAAAATAAGAATCTAAATGCTTGTATTATTCATCCTTCTGGAATTATTGGACCAAATGATTATGGGAATAGCCACTTAACACAATTAATAAAAGAAGTAGCGACAGGAAAACTCTTTGCTTGTGTAAAAGGAGGGTATAATTTTGTAGATGTTAGAGATGTAGCAGATGGTATAATTAGTGCTTGTGATAAAAATAATAGAGGAGAATGTTATATTTTATCTAATAAATATATTACAATAAAAGAATTGACTGATTTTGTTTGTGATTTAGAGGAGAAAAAAAGAATTAAGATAGTGTTACCACTATGTTTGGCAGAATTAGTAGCTCCAATTTGTGAACTATATTATAATATAAAAAAGCAAACTCCATTATTTACAAAATATTCTCTATATACATTATCTTCTAATTCTAATTTTAGCAATGAAAAGGCTAAAAAAGAATTGGAGTATAAAAATAGAGATATGAAGGATACAATTAAAGACACAATAAAATGGTTAAAAAGGATGAATTATATTAAATAACACAAATTGTATGATTAAAATCAAAATATTAGTTATGTACAGTAAATGTTAAAAGTCTTTGACAAAGTTCCAAAGACTTTTGGTAGAGGTTTTACAGTAACACTTATATAATTGTATGTGAAAGGGGGAAGAATATGAAATTAGGAGAAAATATTTTTAAATTAAGAAAAGACTTAAAACTTTCGCAAGAACAATTAGCAGAAAAAGTTGATGTCACAAGGCAAACAATATCGAATTGGGAGTTAGGTGAAACATCTCCAAATCCAGAGCAATTAAAATTACTATCTAAAACATTAAATGTTAGCATTGATGAGTTACTAAATAATGATATTAAATCAGTAATGGTTGAAAAAATTAGTAACACAGAAAAACTTGTAGAAATAATAATAAAGATTTTAAAAGGAATTGGGATTCTATTTATTGTGTTTTTAATTGTTACTTCTATTTTAATATTTATGTTTGGGGCTGAAAAAAAAGAACCAGCAGAAGAGTCAAGTCAAACTATTCATCTTAATTGCAAATTAAATGATAAAGAATATAGCTATCTCATAGAAATAGATGAAAATGGTGATATAGTAGAGGCTGGTGGTAGTGAATATATTCAAAATATTGTTAAAGATAAAGAATTTAAAAAAGGTAAAATATTAGTAGAATACATAGAATCATACTTTAAAGATAATGGTGGTAGTTGTAGATAATAAGAAAACAGGAAAGTGAATATTTCATAATCCAGATAAAGACATAAAAATAGTTGAATCAAAAGCAAGTCAAATAGAATTTGAAGATTTTAGTAATGGCGATATTACTCTTAAAAAGCCAAAGGGATGAAAAGTCATTACAGTAGGAACTAAAGATCAGTATGCAATTAGAGTATATGATACTGAAACCAATGAAATATATAAAGCATATAATAGATTCACAGATGATTATGATGGTGAAAGATATAAACCTATAACAGATGATATGTACACAGAAAAAACAAGTGTATATATAGAAAAATAATAATAAAAACATTAGTATAAAAATCCCCCAGTATAACTGGGGGATTTCCATATCGGCCTATAAGGCCTTGATACTAGCTGACGCTGAAGCGTCAGCAGTTTGACAGCTTACGCCACTTTCGTTTGCGTTTTTATTACTTACTACCCTTTGAAAGGGTCTCTATATTCCTTTATTGCTATTTGATCTGATATCATATCTTCTTTTAGCTGATTTGCTACATATGATTCTAGTTATTTTGCTAAACGTGATTGTATAGAAATAACTGCTACATATACTCAAAATACTTTTAAAGGTGATGGAATTGTACTAAAACTAAATGCTAATGGCGGTAAAATAGATGGTAAAGAATATAATAGTTATGACTACATAGGAGGGGACAATTCAGGAACATCCATGTCACTTCTACAATATATGCCTGTGAGAGAAGGATATACTTTTAATGGCTCAAATCCAAAAACAGGTGACAATGTAATGCTTTATGTAGCAATAGCAAGTATGTCAATAATAGGACTTGGAGCAACAACAATAGTTGCAAAAAAGAAAAAAATGAACTAAAAAAATACTACAAAAGAGGGGACTAGAATTTTCTAGTTCTCTTTTAAAAATAAAGGGAGCGATTATATGGCAGGAAAAAGAGCTAAAACTAAAAAGAGAGTAAAGCTAAATAAAAAGCAGTTAAGTACCATAGGTGTTCTAATATTGATAATAGCTGTTATATTTATAATTATAATGATATTCAAACCTGTTAATGTAGGGAAAATAAACAAAGAAGGTAAAGCGGAATATATAGAACGTGTTGCAAATGTAACAAAATATCCAGACAAAAAAATTGTAGAATTTAAAAACGATTATGAACTAATAGATAATGGAATAATAACAACCGAAATCTATGAAAAGTTAAAAAATAATGATAATATCTACAATCTAACTGTAACAGAATATTTAAGATTAGGAGATATATCATCAAAAGAAAGCTACAATATAAACAAAGCAATACAAACAGGAGTAGTAAAAGAGAACACAATATATGCAGATTATTTTGCAAAAACTTGTGGATTTAAAAACAAAAAAGAATTATTAAAATATACGAAGGCTGTATTTAAACTAGCTGATAAAGAAAAATAAAAATAGAATTAGATTGTATTTTGTGTTTTGAGATGATGAATAAAAATGGTATACTAGCAAAAATACTACTTGTAAACAATTGAAATTTTTTTAAAAATGTGGTATAGTATGAAAGGTAAAAAAATTAGATGATTTAAATATTTATTGTTTGATAAAATTTAATGAGATTTAATAAATTTTGTGGGGTAGCATTGAAAAAGCACTTTTTGATTTGTTTAAAAAATATATGCTTAATATACATGGAGCATAGAACAAATTGAATAGGGATGAGGAAAGAGGAGAATATGTTTAATTTTTCGTTAGATAAAAGGACAATTACTATAATTTTAGTTGTTATGCTAGCATTATGGTTAGTAAGTAGTGGAACAGCAGGAGTTTTAAATCTGCTATTAACTGTACCAGGAGTATTAATAGCAATTACATTTCATGAATTTGCACATGCGTGGACTGCTGTAAAATTGGGAGATGATACTCCTAAAAGACAAGGGAGACTTAGCTTAAATCCATTTAGTCACATGGATCCAGTAGGAATTATACTTTTAATCGTTGCAGGATTTGGATGGGGTAAACCAGTAGAAATAGATCCAAGAAATTTTAATGGTAAATATTCATTATCAAAGGCAGAAGCAATAGTTGCGGCAGCAGGTCCTATAATGAACTTTATATTAGCATTTGTATTTATGATTATATACTATGCTTTATTTGCCGCAACAAATGCTTTAGCAGGACTTTCTATTATGTGGCAAAACGTAATAAATTATATAATACTTTATACAATAAGTATTAATATAGGCTTAGGAGTGTTTAACTTAATACCATTACCACCACTTGATGGATCAAAAGTATTAATGCACTTTTTGCCAGCAAAAGGTAAAGAATGGTTTTATAATAATCAACAAATATTTTATGTAGTATTTTTATTAATTTGGATTACAGGATTATCAAGTGTGATATTACAACCAGCATTTACAGCAGTGTATGCGGGAATTAGATGGGTTGTAGAAAAACTATTTAGACTGTTATCATTAATATAAGAGTATAATTTACACCTCGCACTTTATTATAAAATAAAAAACATATAATTAAGGAAATGAAAAAATGAAAGATATATTAACTTTAGGAATTGAATCAAGTTGTGACGAAACTTCCGTATCAGTTGTAAAAAATGGTAGGAAAGTTCTTTCTAATGTAATAAATTCACAAATAGACATACATACAATTTATGGTGGCGTAGTGCCAGAAATTGCTTCAAGATGTCACACAGAAGTTATTAATCAAATAACAAAACAAGCTTTAAAAGAAGCAAGTTGCACAATGAATGATATAGATGTTATAGCATGTACATATGGACCAGGACTAGTGGGAGCTTTATTGGTAGGAGTTTCTTATGCAAAAGGATTAGCATTTGCAAATAACAAGCCATTAGTAGGTGTAAATCACATAGAAGGACATATTGCAGCAAACTATATAACTCATAAGGAGTTAAAACCACCATTTTTGTGTTTAATGATGTCTGGAGGAAATACACAAATTGTGCATGTAAAGGATTATTGTACATTTGAAGTTTTAGGAAAAACAAGAGATGATGCAATAGGTGAGGCTTTTGATAAAGTGGCAAGAGTTGTAGGCCTTCGGTTATCCAGGTGGACCAAAAGTAGATAATCTTGCAAAACAAGGAAAAGCAAATATAGAATTACCAAAAACACATTTTGATAATATGGATTTTAGCTTTAGTGGAATAAAAACAGCAGTTATAAATTTGAACCATAAGGATCCTAATATAAATAAAGCGGATTTATGCGCAAGTTTTGAAAAAACAGTTACAGAAATACTAATAGAGAATACAAAAAAATCTATAAATTATATTAAAAATACTGTATGGGTGGACAATCCTGACCGCCAACAAAATTATCCAATTAAATTGGCACTAGCTGGTGGAGTATCTGCAAATTCATATATAAGAAATGAATTTGCAAAATTAGAAAAAGAGCAAAATATAAAAATATATTATCCAGAATTAAAATTATGTACAGACAATGCAGCAATGATAGCTTCTGCAGGATATTACAATTATTTAGCAGGTAATTTATCAGATTTTACATTAAATGCAGTACCAAATTTAAAATTGTAATTTAGATAATAAAGGAGGAAGAAATGGCAATATACGCAATATCAGATTTGCATTTATCTTTTGGAAACAACAAACCAATGGATATATTTGGCGTAAATTGGGAAAATCATACAGAAAAAATAAAAACAGACTGGCTAAAAAAAGTAAAAAATGATGATTTAGTATTATTGCCAGGTGACTTTTCATGGGCTATGTATTTACAAGATACATACCAAGATTTTGAATATTTGCACAACCTGCCAGGAAAAAAGCTACTGCTAAAAGGAAATCATGACTATTGGTGGACTACATTAAAAAAAATGAGAGAATATCTTAAAGAAAATGAATTTGAAAACATAGATTTTATATATAATAATAGTTATTTATTTGAAGACAAGATAATAGTGGGAACAAGAGGATGGCAAGATGATGATAATACACAAGATAAAAAAATATTAAAAAGAGAAAATATAAGATTAGAACTATCAATAAAAGATGGAATAGAAAAATACGGAGAAGACAAAGAAATTATAGTGTGTATGCATTATCCGCCATTCAACAATTACAAAGAAAGTGAAATGAATTTTATAGCTACCATGAAAAAGTACAATGTGAAAACTTGCATATATGGACATTTGCACGGAGAAGCTGGAAAAGAAGCAAAACAAGGGAAAATAGACGGAATAGATTTTAAATTAGCAAGTTGTGATCAAGTTGAATTTAAATTGCAAAAAATATAAAAGAAAAAATGTATGAGATTGCTCTCATACATTTTTTTCTTACTGCACAAAGCTAAGCTTGAACTGAGATGGATCGTCTCTTATTGCGCGTATTGAAAACAGATATGTTCCATTTTTGCGTATTATACGAGGAGGAAAATTGTTGTTTTCATTTAAAACAACAAACCATTCTCTATCATCATCATCACAATGTGCAATGTGGAGTCCAAAATCAGCATTTAGAATTCCAGCTTGATTTGGATTCAATTCAATAAATAATCCACTTAAATCTTTTACTGGACCAACAACTCTGCCAGATACGATGTCGCCTACTTCGAAATTTTGATAAGGGATAGTTGAGCGATAACTAACTATAAATTTTCCATACATATTTTGATATAAAATATGTACAGGAATATAGTCAATTTTGTTGAAATAATCTGAAGGGTTAACATATGAGGAAGAAACTTCCTTATATGGTATTGCACCATATATTCCTGCTCCAATATCAACAAAGGCATGCGACTGTGTTGCTCCTGTTTTCCAAGCGTAAATTACTTTGGAAGAACCTTCAAGGCTTGAAAAATACAATAAAGCATTTTCCATATTCTTCTTTCTGGAAAGTAAAAAACGCTTGGTGTCACTAAAATAGCCAATTATTTCAGCTGTAAGTAAACGAGAGCCTGCGAAAAAGGGAGCAAGAGATTTATAATCCGCATCTCCTAAATCATAAATACTCAGTTCACTTAAAGGAATGATTCCATAAAATGAATTTCCAATAAAGACTTCCATTTCATTTGCGGAATAGTCATAACTTCTTACTGAACAACTAACTACTTTACCAATGTAACATTCAGGATCGATTAAAGGATCTAGAAATGTTAATGGGTTCCGGGCTTCTGGTAAAAATTCTGGTGTTTTTTTCATTGATTTGAACCTCCTTAAGTATATATGCTAAAAAGCACTACCTAAATTATACCACAATTTTATGTAAAATTCAACGAAAAAGTGAGCTTTATTAACCAATAAGGGTTGCAAAAAATAAAAAATGTGATATAATACAAAAGTTAATAAAAAACGGAAGGAAGATAAAAAATGAACGTAAAAGTAGAAAAAACAGAAAATAATAATGAAGTAAAATTAGAACTTACAGTAGAAGCAGAAAAATTTGATGGAGCAATAAAAACTGTATTTAACAAAAATTCTAAATATTTTAATATACCAGGATTTAGAAAAGGCAAAGCACCATATCAAATAGTAGAAAAAACTTATGGAGCACAAATATTCTATGAAGATGCTTTTAATGAAGTAGCAGGAGAAGCTTTTGAAGAAGGATTAAAAGAGAACAATATAGAAGCAGTAAGTAAACCAGAAGTAGAAATAAAACAAATCGAAAAAGGAAAAGACTTAATATTTACAGCTGTTGTTCAAACAAAACCAGAAGTAACATTAGGAAAATATAAAGGTATACAAGTAAAAAAAGTTGAGTATAATGTATCTGATGAAGATGTTGAACATGAATTAATGCATATGGCAGAAAAAAATGCAAGATTAGTTTCAGTAGAAGACAGACCAGTTGAATCTGGAGATATAACAGTAATAGACTTTGAAGGATTTGTAGATGGAGTAGCTTTTGATGGTGGAAAAGCAGAAAACCATGAATTAACAATAGGAAGCAATACTTTTATACCAGGATTTGAAGACCAAATAATTGGAATGAAACCAGAAGAAGAAAAAGAAATAAAGGTAAAATTCCCAGAAGAATATTTCTCTGCAAATTTAGCAGGAAAAGATGCTACATTTAAAGTAAAATTACATGAAATCAAGAAAAAAGAAATGCCAGAAATAAATGACGAATTAGCAAAAGACATTAGTGAATTTGATACAATAGAAGAATTAAAAAACAGCATAAAAGAAAAACAAGAAGAACAAAATAAAACAAGAGCAAAATACGAAACAGAAGATGAAGTTATAAAAGCAGTATGTGAAGAAGCAAAAGTAGAAATCCCATCAGGAATGATTGAAACAGAAACAGATCATATGGTTCAAGACATAAATACAAGATTAAGTTATCAAGGAATGAACATAGATCAATATTTAAAAATGATGAACAAAACAATGGATGAATTTAGAGCAGAATACAAAGAACAAGCAGAAACAGCTGTAAAATCTAGATTAGTATTAGAAGCAGTTGGAAAAGAAGCAGGAATAGAAGTAAAAGAAGAAGAAATATCAGCTAAAATCAAAGAAATGGCAGAAAACTACGGAAGAAAAGAAGAAGAAGTTAAAGATAACCCAGAATTAGTGAAATACGTAGGAGATAGCCTAAAAACAGAAAAAACAATAGATTTCTTAGTAGAAAATGCAAAAATAAAATAATTTGTTTTAAGTACTAGCATTGAAGAAAAAATAAAAAATAAATAAAGGGGGTAATAGCTTGTTGTAGAATATTATAATTAGGCTATTACCCAATTTTTAAATTAATAAAACCAAGGAGGAGAATTATAATGGAAAATTTAACAAATAGCTTAGTGCCTTACGTAATTGAACAAACAGGAAGAGGAGAAAGATCATATGATATATTCTCAAGATTATTAAAGGATAGAATTATATTTTTAAGCGAAGATGTAAACCATGTAACAGCAAGCTTAATAATAGCACAAATGTTATTCTTAGAGTCAGAAGATCCAGATAAAGAAATATCATTTTATATAAATAGCCCAGGAGGTTCTATAACAGACGGAATGGCAATAGTAGACACAATGAACTATATTAAATGTCCAGTATCTACTATATGTGTAGGCTTGGCAGCAAGTATGGGATCTGTACTTTTAACATGCGGAGCAAAAGGCAAAAGATTTGCAACACCAAATTCAGAAATATTAATACATCAACCATTAATTTCTGGTGGATTAGCAGGTCAAACAACAGAAATAAAAATACATGCAGACCACATGGTAAAAACAAGAGAAAAATTAAATAAGTTACTAAGCGAAAAGACAGGACAAAGCTTAGAACAAATAGAAAAGGATACAGAAAGAGACCATTACATGACAGCACAAGAAGCATTAGAATATGGTCTAATAGATGAAATCATAGATGTTAGGAGGTAACAATGGCAAATAGAAACATTACAAAAAGTGTAAAATGTTCATTTTGTGGAAAACCACAAGAAATGGTAAAAAGGATTGTTGCAGGGCCTAATGCATATATTTGTGATGAATGTATTGCAATATGCAACAATATAATAGAAGACGAGAACTATGATGAAGAAACAGGGTACGAGGATTTAAAATCAGAAGATATACCAACACCCGCAGAGATAAAACAAATTTTAGATGAATATGTAATAGGACAGGATGATGCAAAAAAAACATTATCTGTTGCAGTATATAATCATTATAAAAGAATAGCATGTGATGAAATTATTGATGATGTAGAAATACAAAAAAGCAATATACTTTTATTAGGACCAACAGGATGTGGTAAAACGCTTTTAGCACAAACACTTGCAAGAATATTAAATGTGCCATTTGCAATAGCAGATGCTACAACACTTACAGAAGCAGGATATGTTGGAGAAGATGTAGAAAATATTTTACTTAAACTAATACAATCAGCAGAATATGATATTAAAAAAGCAGAAAAAGGAATTATATATATAGACGAAATAGATAAAATAACTAGAAAATCAGAAAACCCATCAATAACCAGAGATGTTAGTGGAGAAGGCGTTCAACAAGCTCTACTAAAAATAGTAGAAGGAACAGTAGCATCAGTACCACCGCAAGGAGGAAGAAAACATCCTCATCAAGAGTTTTTGCAAATCGATACAAGTAACATATTATTTATATGTGGAGGCGCTTTTGAGGGATTAGAAAAAATTATAAAAGACAGAGTAGGAAAAAAGGGAATGGGCTTTGGAGCTCAAATAGAAAGCAAAAAAGAAATAGAAAAATACAAAATCTTTGAGGAATTACTGCCACAAGATTTATTAAAATTTGGTTTGATTCCAGAATTTGTAGGAAGACTTCCGATTATTGCAACTCTTAAAGAACTAGACAAAGAAGCTTTAATAAATATAGTAACAGAGCCAAAAAATGCATTAACAAAACAGTATAAAAAACTATTAGAGTTAGATGGGGTAGAATTAGAATTTGAACCAGAAGCATTAAATTCAATAGTAGAAAAGGCAATAGAAAGAAACACTGGTGCAAGAGGACTTCGTTCTATAATAGAAGATATAATGAGAGATATAATGTTTGATATACCATCAAATCCAAAAATAGAAAAATGCATAATAACAAAAGACACAGTAGAAGGAAAAGATGGACCAAAGCTAGTTATAAACGAGAATAAAACTTCAAAAAGGATAAAAATAAAGAAAAAGCCAATAGAAGCAAATAAAAGTGAAACTGCATAATTAAGAAAATGGGGGATTTTCCCCATTTTTTGTTGAATAGGAAAAATTATATTGACAAATCAGATAAAAGTTTGGTATAATATACAAGTTGAAAAATACGCACATATAGTTATAGTTTAAGATTGTGCTTATAAATAAGTGTTCTTAAATGTAAAAAACTATGTGGAGGAAAAACAAATAAGGAGGAATGTAAAATGGCAGTAGTTGCAATGAAACAATTATTAGAAGCAGGTGTACACTTTGGACACCAAACAAAAAGATGGGACCCTAAAATGGCTGAATACATTTACCAAGCTAGAAACGGTATCCATATTATCGATTTACAAAAGACATCAAAGAAAATTGATGAAGCTTACAAATTTATGAAGGATATTGCAGAAGAAGGAAAAACTATCCTTTTCGTAGGAACAAAAAAACAAGCACAAGAATGTGTTAAAGATGCAGCAATAAAAAGCAATATGTTCTATGTTGACCAAAGATGGTTAGGTGGAATGTTAACAAACTTTAAAACAATAAAAACAAGAATTGCAAGATTAAACAAATTAGAAGAAATGGAAAATGATGGTACATTCGAAGTTTTACCAAAAAAAGAAGTTGCAGCATTAAAAAATGAAAAAGAAAAACTAGAAAAAAATCTAGGTGGAATTAGAGACATGAAAGAAATGCCAGGAGCTATGTTTGTAGTAGATCCTAAAAACGAAAGAATTGCAGTATTAGAAGCTAAAAAATTAAATATTCCAATAGTAGGTTTAGTAGATACAAACTGTAATCCAGAAGACGTTGATTATCCAATTCCTGGAAATGATGATGCAATAAGAGCTGTAAAATTAATTACAGACGTTATGGCAAATGCAATTATAGAAGGAAGACAAGGAGAAGCATTAGATAACGAACAAGAAGAAATAGCAACAGAAGAACCAACAAGTATTGAAGAAGTTGTAGCAGAAGAAACAGAAACAGTAGAAGAATAATTAATTAAAACGAACAAACAACTCAAAGACATGTAGGGGACGTACCTAAAGGGGCGACCCCTACAATAATAGAGTTTGAATTTATAATTTTAAAGGAGGAAAGCCATATGATAACAGCACAACAAGTAAAAGAGTTAAGAGAAAAAACAGGTGCAGGTATGATGGACTGCAAAAAAGTTTTAACAGAAACAGATGGAGATATGGAAAAAGCAGCTGAATTATTAAGAGAAAGAGGAATAACAAAAGCAGCTAAAAAATCTGATAGAATAGCAGCAGAAGGATTAGTATATTGCTATGTAACAGACGACAAAAAAGTTGGTGTAGTATTAGAAGTTAATGCAGAAACAGACTTCGTTGCAAAAAATGAAGAATTTAGAAAATTTGTTGCTGATACAGCAAAACAAATAGCTGTTACAAATCCAGCAGATGTAGAAAGCTTATTAGCAGAAAAATCAATAGATGATTCTTCAAGAACAATAAAAGATATATTAACAGACAAAATAGCAACAATAGGTGAAAATATGTCAGTTAGAAGATTTACAAGGTTTGAAAGCACAGGATTAGTAGAGAGCTATGTCCATGGAGATGGAAAAATAGGTGTTTTAGTAGACTGCCCAAAAGGAACAGAAGAAGTTGCAAAAGATGTATGTATGCAAATTGCGGCAGCAAAACCTGAATATTTAAATAGAGAAGAAGTTCCACAAGAAGTAGTAGCACATGAAATGGAAATTTTAAAAGCACAAGCTATGAATGAAGGAAAACCAGCTGAAATAGCAGAAAAAATGGTTCAAGGAAGAATAGGAAAATTCTATGGAGAAATCTGTTTATTAGAACAACCATTTGTTAAAGAACCAGATATAAAAGTTCAAAAATTATTAGATAACAACAATGCAGAAATAACAAGATTTGCAAGATTCGAAAAAGGCGAAGGACTTCAAAAAAGAGAAGAAAACTTTGCAGAAGAAGTTGCAAAACAAATGAATCAATAGTTAAATAAAAAAACGGATTTTAAAAAATCCGTTTTTTTCATTTAAATTTTGTTTACAAAATTAATGAAATTATCTAAAAACCAGTTTCGAATTTTGCTGCTTTTAATGGATTTAATCTAAATTCTATTTTGAACAAGTTAAATTTAGATAAATCTTTATTTTCTAAACATTCAATATACAAGTTAAGAGCTTCTTCTGTTTTGCAAGCAGAAATAATTGCTGGGTTTAGATCATATTTAAACATAATATTAAGAGCATATTTCAAAGCATCAAAAACTGATTTTGCTTCTCTATCTCTTATTAAAGAATATGCTTCTCTAAATCTTGCTAAGCTAGGGTGCTTTGTATAATAATCTAATGGTAAAATAAATTCTTTATTTATTACATACTCTAAAGATTTGTATTCTTTTGGGTATTTTTCCATATATGACTGAATTTCAGAAACTGTATAAGGCAGAAATACTTTATTATCTTTTTCAGAAATTATTAATGTATTATTATTTTGAATATTTCCATCTGAAATTTCTTCAGAAACTTCTTCAGATTTTTTGCCATTTGAAGAATTTATTCTTTTAACAAAACGATCAACCTCTATATCTGCTAACATTATATCTTTTTTTATTTCTTCATATGTAGAAAAATAAGAATTTATTTTCTCTTTAAGATTTATTGCAACTTCGTCAGAAGAAGCGTTTCTTGATAGAGAAATAAAGCCACTATTTATATCAATTAACAAAGACTTTAAAGAGTTTAATTTTTCAATATTCTTAGCAAACTTTTCTGAAATATTATTTATTTCTTCTGAATAATCTTTTTTAGATCCTATTTTAGAAACAGAGTCTGTTTTTGATAATGTATCAAAAAGACATGTTACCTCATTTCTTTTATTTTCTTGTTCCGCTATTTTTAAGTTAATATTTACTAAGTTAGCCTCAAAATTTTGCAACAAGTATAATTCATTTGAATTAAAAATTCCATCTTTTGTGATTGCTTCCAATTATATTCCCCCTATTAAACAAATATATAACTAAATATATTATAACATAAGCAAAGACAAAAGTATGTGACAAAAAAAATAAAAAAACATTACAAAGAAACAAAAAAAGACTTTTTATCGTAATACTCTTGTAACAAGAAAGTGTTATAATAAATCCATCAATGAAAATAAGGAGGGTTTCAAAAGATGAAAAACAAAAAAAGAAATTATGTAATCGTAGTATTGGTGGTGCTATTACTAGCGTTAGCAGTAGGATATGCTGCATTTAGTGATACATTAACAATTTCAGGTACAGCAAATGCAAAAGGTACATTTGACATGGAATTTACTTCTGCAACAATTGATACAGCTACAGCAAAAGGAATAAACACAACAGAATCAACTGCAACAATATCAACTGATAAAAACACAGTTACAGTAGTTGTAAAAGACTTAGCTTATCCAGGAGCAGGAACAAATGTAACAGTAGTTGCCAAAAATGCAGGTACAGTTCCAGCAAAATTAAAAGGTTTAAAATTTACTGGAAATGAAGATCCTGACATAAAAATTACATTCCCAGAAGGATTAGCAGTAGGTGAAGTAGTAGAAGCAGGAAAAACATGTTCAATTACTTTCTCTGTAAAATGGGATGAAAACTCAACAATAGCAACAAAAGATTTAACATTTAGCGCCGAATTAGAATACGAACAAAGCACAGATGCATTTACAGGAACACCAGCACATACAGATGCATAAAAACATATAAATCTAAGGGTAATTTGTTTAAATAAAATTACCCTTAGAGCGTATTAAAACCAATTAGTATAAAGGAAGCCCAAATGAAACGAACAAAAATAGAAACAATTTTAATATTTGGAATTTTAATTTTATATTATGCTTTATCTCAAATATTTTTTGTGAAGATGGGAAGCATATATTCTATAATAATAAATCCACTATTTTGGATTTTACTGTGTGTAAGTTTAAAGTTATATATAAAAAAAACATATGCAATAGCAAAACTAAAAAAAGAAATAGTAGATTATACATTAATAGCTGTATTAGGATATATAATAGTATATTTGATTTCTGGATTATTTGTATCATTTGGAAAAAACCCAAACTCTACAACTTTAAAAGGGCTGATTATAAACTTTTGGGTAACAGGAACTGTGATTTTAACACGAGAATATGTTAGATATTTAATAATAAACAATACATATGAAAAACAAAAGAAAAAAGTGGGTATAGCATTAATAATTATAATGACTTTATTAGAAGTAAAAACTTTAAATATAACTGATATGAATGTTTATTATGCGTTTAAACAAATAGCATCAGCTTTCTTACCAGTATTATCTAAAAACATATTATTTACATATTTAGCATACTGTAAAAACTATGTAGCAGCAGTATGTTATGACTTGCTTATATATTTAGTATTATGGCTATCACCAATATTACCTAAAATGACTTGGTTTATGATAGCAATAATAGATATAGCAACACCAATAATATTGTTACTATATATAAGATATATAAAAAGAAAAAAGGATTATTTTAAATCAAAAGAAGGTGCAAGTGACTCTGAACCAAAATCAGTTATAGTTTTAGTGATAATAGTAATACTTGCTATATGGTTTGCATTAGGAATTTTTCCGGTAAAACCAATAGCAATAGCAACAGGAAGTATGTCTCCTCAAATAAATATTGGAGATGTAGCAATAATAAAAAAATGTGGACCAAACGATGTAGAAGTTGGGGACATAATTGAATATAAAATGCCTGACTTTACAGTAGTACATAGAATAGTAGAAATAAAACAAGAAAACGGTAGATACTATTTTGCAACAAAAGGAGATAGCAATGACAGTAGAGATAAAAATTTAGTAACAGAAGATCAGCTTATAGGCAAATGCTTATTTAAAATAAGATATTTAGGATATCCAGCTATCTGGATAACTGGTGTAAAAACACAAAATGAATTAGGTTTATAAGAAGGGGAGAAGACAATTACTAATGAGAAAAAGAAAGCAGAAACTAAGAAAATCAATAAGAACTTTTTACATAGTTTTAGCTATTAGTATAATAGCTTTCTGTTCTGCTACCATTTTTAATAAAACCGTAAAAAAAGATACATATGATAAAAAAGAAATTATTTTAACATATACCAATAAATTAAATACAACATACGATGTAGATTTAAAAGACAACAAATTTATGGACCAAAAAACATTACCAATGGGTAAAACATATGTAACAAATCTAATAGATAAAATAAATATGAAGTTCGACTTTTCATATGATGCTTCAAAATACACAGAATTAACATACTCATATTCTATTGTTGGAGTACTAAATGGAGCTTATTCTAAAAACGGAACGCCACAAAAAGTATGGGAAAAAGAATATGTTTTATTAGAAGAAACAGAAAACAAAAAGTCAAATAACACAATAAATATAAAGGAAAACATTCCGATAGATGTAAATGAATATAACGATGAAATTTATAATTTTGAGAAAACATTAGGAATGGCAATTACAGCTAACCTTAATGTTCAATTGAGAGTTAATATAGATGGCAAAATAAATGATACACAAATAAATGATAATTATGTATCAAATATAGATATAGAATTAGGAGAACAAACAACAGAGATAACAGGAAAATTAACAGACGAAACAGAAGATACATTATATAAAACAACAACAAACAATAAAAATAATACAGTTGTTATAGCAGTAAATGTAATACTAATAGTCGCTGCCTTAGCATGGCTAAGATATATTTCAGTAAATACAACAAATCTAAATACAGTTAGAAATAATTACAAATTAGAATTAAATAGAATATTAAAATCTTGTGAAGATAAGATTGTAAAGTTAAGCAGAAATGTAGACTTAAACGGAAAAGAAGTTATTGAAGTTAATGACTTTGGAGAATTAATAAAATTATCAGAAGAATTGTATAAGCCAATATTATACTGGAATTCGAACCAAAAAGAAGAATCGGAGTTCTTTGTTATAACTAATAGCGTAATATATAAATTTATATTAAAAGTAAAATAGGAGAAATTTATAAGTATGGCAAAATACAAAAGGAAACATAAAAAGAATAGTGTGTTATTGATTGGTATTGCAGTTATTGCAATACTAATCTTTATAAGCACGGGTTATGCTTTGTGGTCAGATACACTTTATATAAACGGAACTGCAAATACAAAGTATAAGGAACCAAAATTAGATTCTATTACAGTAAATAAAGTGGATAACCAATATTTCGTTTTTTATAATGCTGATGATCATGACAATCTTCATGCATTAACAATAAAAAGTTCTTCTGTCAATAATGGGGATGAGAAAATAGAAGCAATTGCAAATTGTAATAGAAGAAGCTGGAATGTAACTAAAAGAACTGTAAAATTAAGTATGACATTTATAAATAATTATCCAGTTACAATAACAAATGGAACGGCAACACTTTTACAGAATACTACAAAACATTCTATAAGAACTGAACAAACACCAACTGTTTTAACAAATGAAACAGGAGTATTTAATATTTTATTTGATTTAGAAGCAAATAGTAATCTTTCAAATGGTACTGTAAAATATAAATTTTCTTATAATGTTGATGGAGTGGTAAAATATTTTTATGTAACAATCAATATAAAACTATAAATATTTGACCATATAATAAAAAAATAGTATAATATAAATGTAGTTTTATTGCTATTTAGTAGGGACCCATAAAAATTTATTAGGAGGAAAACAGAATGGGAAACAGCAGAGAAAATATTTTTTTTGGGGATGACTTGCACCGGAACTTGCAAGATCCAGTACAAGAGTATTGGAGAAATTTTAGTGAAGTCAATATTTTGGACATGTATGATGGTGTAAAAATCATCAGAATTCCAAAAAATGTAGGAGCAATAAAAATCTCTCATTTTAAGGCATACATGAGGGATAATGGTTACAAAATTCTCGGAACGAGAGAATCAAGTGACCAAATTTTTATTTCCTATAGAAAAGCTTCACAGTAAGACCTACAGCCCTGTCATTAGTTTGACAGGGCATTCTTTTTGCAAAAGCAATAACATTTCAAAAACATTACAAAAATATTACAAAAACAATTGCATTTTAAAAAAGCATGATATATAATGATACAGAACTTTGAAAAAAATATAAAAGAAAGAGGGTTTTAATTTATGAGCAAAAAGTACGTATACCTTTTTAAAGAAGGAAATGCAGACATGCGTGAATTATTAGGTGGTAAAGGTGCTAACCTAGCAGAAATGACAAACTTAGGTTTACCAATTCCACAAGGATTTACAGTTTCAACAGAAGCTTGTACAGAATATTACAACGATGGTAAAAAAATCAATGATGAAATTCAAAGCCAAATTTTTGAAGCATTAAAAAAATTAGAAGAAATGCAAGGCAAAAAATTTGGAGACAATAATGATCCATTATTAGTATCAGTAAGAAGTGGTGCTAGAGCATCAATGCCTGGTATGATGGATACAATATTAAACTTAGGTTTAAATGATGTAGCAGTTGAAGGATTTGCAGCAAAAACAGGAAATCCAAGATTTGCATATGATTCATATAGAAGATTTATTCAAATGTATTCAGATGTTGTTATGGAAGTTCCAAAATCTTTCTTCGAAAAAATAATTGACGAAGTTAAAGAAGCAAAAGGAGTTCATTACGACACAGAATTAACAGTTGATGATTTAAAAGAATTAGTAAAAAGATTTAAAGAAGTTTACAAAAATGCTATGAACGGTGAAGAATTCCCACAAGATCCAACAGAACAATTAATGGGAGCAGTTAAAGCCGTATTTAGAAGTTGGGACAACCCAAGAGCTATAGTTTACAGAAGAATGAATGATATACCAGGTGACTGGGGAACAGCTGTAAACGTACAAGCTATGGTATTTGGTAATATGGGAGAAACATCTGGAACAGGTGTTGCATTTACACGTAACCCATCAACAGGTGAAAAAGGAATATATGGTGAATACTTAATCAATGCACAAGGTGAAGACGTTGTTGCAGGTGTTAGAACACCACAACCTATCACAAAACTTGCAGAAGATTTACCAGAATGCTATAAAGAATTTATGGAAATAGCAAACAAACTAGAAAATCATTACAGAGACATGCAAGACATGGAATTCACAATCCAAGAAGGAAAATTATATTTCTTACAAACAAGAAATGGAAAAAGAACAGCACCAGCAGCTATTCAAATTGCTTGTGACTTAGTTGACGAAGGAATGATAACAAAAGAAGAAGCAGTTTTAAGAATAGAAGCTAAATCATTAGATCAATTACTACACCCAACATTTGATAAAGATAGCTTAAAAGCAGGAGAAGTAATTGGAGAAGCATTACCTGCATCACCAGGTGCAGCAGCTGGTAAAGTAGTATTTACAGCTGAAGAAGCTAAAGAATTAGGAAAAGGTGGAAAAGGTGAAAGAGTTGTACTAGTTCGTCTTGAAACAACACCAGAAGATATAGAAGGTATGGTAGCTGCACAAGGTATATTAACAGTTCGTGGTGGTATGACATCACATGCTGCAGTTGTTGCTCGTGGTATGGGAACATGTTGTGTATCTGGATGTGGAGATATCAAAATGAACGAAGAAGCAGAAGAATTCGAACTTGGTGGATACAAATTCCATAAAGGTGATTTCATTTCATTAGACGGAACAACAGGAAAAATCTACAAAGGAGATATAAAAACTGTTGAAGCTTCAGTTAGCGGAAATTTCGGAAGAATAATGGGATGGGCAGATGAATTCAGAAAATTAAAAGTTAGAACAAATGCTGATAACCCAAGAGATACAAGAAATGCTGTTAAATTAGGAGCAGAAGGTATAGGATTATGTAGAACAGAGCATATGTTCTTCGAAGAAGACAGAATTCCAAAAATAAGAAAAATGATATTATCAGAAACAGTAGAAGCAAGAGAAGCAGCTTTAAATGAATTAATACCATTCCAAAAAGGTGACTTCAAAGCTATGTACAAAGAATTAAAAGGATTACCAATGACAGTTCGTTATTTAGATCCACCTCTACATGAATTCTTACCAACAGCTGAAGAAGATATCATAGCATTAGCTAAAGATATGGGTGTTACAGTAGAACACTTAAAAGAAAAATGTGCTGAATTACATGAATTCAACCCAATGATGGGACACAGAGGATGCCGTTTAGCAGTAACATATCCAGAAATCGCTAGAATGCAAACAAGAGCATTAATGGAAGCTGCAATCGAAGTTAAAGAAGAAGACGGATACGATATAGTTCCAGAAATAATGATTCCATTAGTTGGAGAAAAGAAAGAATTAAAATTCGTTAAAGATATAGTTGTAGAAACAGCTGAAAAAGTTAAAGCAGAAAAAGGTTCAGACATTGAATACCATATTGGTACAATGATTGAAATACCAAGAGCTGCATTAACAGCTGACGAAATTGCTGAAGAAGCTGAATTCTTCTCTTTCGGAACAAACGACTTAACACAAATGACATTTGGATTCTCAAGAGATGATGCTGGTAAATTCTTAGATTCTTACTACAAAGCAAAAATCTATGAATCAGACCCATTCGCAAAATTAGACCAAGATGGTGTTGGAAAATTAGTTAAAATGGCAGCAGAAAAAGGAAGAGCAACAAGACCAAACATCAAACTTGGAATATGTGGAGAACATGGTGGAGAGCCATCAAGCGTAGAATTCTGCCACAAAGTAGGATTAAACTATGTATCTTGCTCACCATTTAGAGTTCCAATCGCAAGATTAGCAGCAGCACAAGCAGCATTAAAAAATAAATAAGATTTATAATCTTAGAGGTGCATGATTGCACCTCTATTTTTTATATACTAGGAAATTTCTCATTTCCTAGTATATAAAAATGCTATAATCGCTATTGCCTTTGAGATTTCCTCACTACATTCGGAAACTCAAATCGGCGAGAACAAATGGCGACTAAAGTCGCTTTGTTCTTCTTAAAAACATTTTAAAATAAAACATTGACACAAATAAAAACAATGTATATTATAAATACAAATAATAAAATAAGGAGTGAACAAATATGAATAAATATTATTTTACTTCAGAAAGTGTAACAGAAGGGCATCCAGACAAATTATGTGATTACATATCAGATACAATATTAGATGAATGTTTAAAGCAAGACCCAAATTCAAGAGTAGCAGTAGAAACATTTGCATTTAAAAATATAATTACAGTTGCAGGACAATTAACCACAACTGCAAAAATAAACATAGAAGAATTAGTAAGACAAGCTGTAAAAGAAATTGGATATGATAATGAAGAAACAGATATGGATTACAGAACATGCAAAGTAAATATAGAAATAAACAAGCAAAGTCCAGATATAGCGATGGGAGTAGATATAGGCGGAGCTGGAGACCAAGGAATAATGTTTGGATATGCATGTAACGAAACAGAAGAATATATGCCATATGCTATTTGGCTAGCTCACAAACTTGCAAAAAAGCTAACTGAGGCTAGAAAAAACAGAGAAATAAATTATCTAAGACCAGATGGAAAAACACAAGTAACAGTAGAATACGAAGATGATAAACCTAAAAGAATAGAGGCAATAGTTATATCTAACCAACATAATGTAGATGTGGATATTGAAGAATTAAGAAAAGATATATACAATAAAGTAATTATGCAAGTAGTAGACAAAAACATGATAGATGAAAAAACTAAAATCTATATAAATCCAACAGGAAGATTCGTAATAGGCGGACCACTAGGAGACACAGGGTTAACTCGGAAGAAAAATAATAATTGATACATATGGTGGATATAGCAGACATGGAGGAGGAGCTTTTTCGGGAAAAGATGCAAGCAAAGTAGATAGATCAGCAACATATATGTTAAGACATATTGCAAAAAATCTTGTAGCAAATGGGTATGCAAAAAAATGCGAAATACAAATATCATATGCAATAGGGGTAGAAGAACCAATTTCAATACATATAAATACATTTGGAACAGGAACAAAAAGTGAAGAAGAACTAATAAAAATAATAAAAGAAAAATTCAACTTAACACCAAGAGGGATAATAGAATACTTAAATCTAAAAGATCCAATATATACAAAAACAACAAACTATGGGCACTTTGGTAAAAAAGAATTACCATGGGAAAAAATAATAAAAATATAAAAAATGTTTTTTGCTAAAAAGTGAGAAAGAAAGGAAATGTCCATTTTTTTCTCACTTTTACAAATAGGAAAATTTATTTGCTTTTATATAGGTCACTTTCATATAAATCATCTATATATACGCTCTTTTCAGGAGAGCCATCTAAAAAACCAATTTTGGCAATATCATCATTAACTTCTTGAATCCATACAGGCTTTTCTTCATAAAAAACTTCACTTAATTGTCTATGGTTTAAAATCTCATTTAATCTTTGCTTATTCATAAGAACAACTCCTTTTGATTTTAATTATGGGGCGCCGAGGACGTCGACCCCTATAACTAATATATCCAAAAAGCTAAAAAAAATACTTGTAAATACATAAATAAACCTATATAATGAAATTGTACAAATTATAACATACATATGAAAAAAGAAAGGGTGGAAACATGAAAGAAAAATTAATTAATTTAAAAAACACTGTAGTTAATTTCTATAAAGCAAATAAAAAAATAGTGCTTATTGCATTAGCTGTAATATTAGTTTTAATAATTGCTTTAATTATAGGAACAGGAAAAGAAGAGTATGGAAACACATATGGAAATTTAAGAAACAAAGGAATTGTAGCCGCAAAAGGAAATCAAATTTATTATGTAGCATTTGATGAAGGAAATGTAGATGGAATTTACAAAGCAAAGAAAAATGGAAAAGAAAAATCAGAAAAAGTGAGTAGTGAATATGGCTATTATTTAAACATAGTAGGAAACTACATGTATTATATATCTGAAGAAAACTCTCAATTAATTAGAGCAAAATTAAATGGAGAAGATAATCAAGTAATTGCAGAAAATGTTAGTTTAGAGCCAATTGTGGTTACAAACAACTGGATTTATTATTTTGAAGGAACAAATCTTTATAAAGTAAAAACAAATGGAAAAAATAGAACACAATTATCTAATAAAGCAATAGAAAATTATCAAGTAGTAGAAAATCAAATCTATTATACTTATGAAAGTAATGGAAAATATGTTTTAGCAAAAATGAACTTATCAGGCAAGAATGTAGTTAAAATAGACGAAGAAGCAGGTAGAGAATTTTTTGTAAATGGTAATAAGATTTATTTTATAAACGAAAAATACGATATGGAAAATTATGAGTATAAATATGAATTATACAAAATGAAAACAAATGGAAAGAAAAAAGAAAAAATATGTGATATAGCAGGAGGATTAGATACATATACAGTAAACTTTACAGAAGATGCTATATATTATGCAAAAGCAGTTAAAGATGAAAAAATGGCTATTTACAGCATAAAACTAAATGGAAAAGATGAAACAAAAATAACAGAAGTAAACACATATTCAAATGCAATAAATATAGTAGATAAATTTATGTATTATCTAAATGAAAATGAAGAAGGAAATGTTCAAGTATATAGAATAAGAACAAATGGACAAGACAATAAAGCAATGTAGTTGGAGGTAAAAAGTGCAAATAGTATACAACAATACAGAAATTGATGTAAAAAAAGGGACAAAAGTATGCGATTTATTAGAGCAAGAAATATCAAAATCTAAAAATGAAGTTATTGCTTGCAAATTTAATAATGAATTAAAAAGTTTAAATTATGAAATCAATAGTGATGGAAAAATAGAGTTAATAGATGTTACACATAAAGATGGAATGAGAGTTTATAAAAGAGGATTAATATATATAATAGCAAAAGCTTTTCAAGAAGTATATAATAATGCCTTAATAACTGTAAACTACCAACTATACCATTCAATGCTATGCGAAATTGATAACATGAAAGTTACAGAAGAAATGATAAAAAAAGTAAATAAAAGAGCCCAAGAAATAATTGATCAAGACTTACCAATAGTCAAAAGATTTATGACAAAAGAAGAGGCAGAAAAATTCTATGAAAAAGAAAAAACATTAAAAGGAAAATTGCAACTAGATTTAAAAGAAAAAAAAGAAGTAACATTATATTATTGTGAGAACTATTATAATTATTTTTATGGAGTAATGCCAATTTCTACAGGTTGCATAAAAAAATATGAATTATTAAAATATCATGATGGTTTTTTAATAAGATATCCAAGCAGAAAAGATCCAGACAATTTACCTAAATTTATTGAATGTCCAAAACTATTAGAAACATTAGACGAATATGAAGACGTTCACAGAATATTAGGAGTAAATACATTGTATCGTTTGAATACAATAATAAAAAAAGATAAAATAAAAGATTATATTTTGTTAGACGAAGCATTACACGAGAAGAAAATTGCAGGAATAGCTGATAATATTGCAAAAAACAAAGACCTAAAAGTAGTGCTAATTGCAGGACCATCATCATCAGGTAAAACAACATTTGCAAAAAGATTAGCTTTACAACTTAGAATAAATGGTTTAAAACCAAAAACAATTTCAGTGGACAACTATTTTGTAGAAAGAAAAGATACTCCAGTAGACGAAAATGGAGATTATGATTTTGAAAATATAAAAGCAATAGATACAAATTTATTAAATAATGATTTATTAAAACTATTAAATGGTGAAGAAATTAAAGCACCTGCATTTAATTTTCACACAGGAAGTAAAGAGTATAGTGACCAAAACACAATGAAATTAGAAGATGATGAGATTTTAATAATGGAAGGAATACATTGCTTAAATGATGAACTAACATATTTAATACCTAAAAAACAAAAATTTAAAATATATATAAGTTGTTTAACTGTGTTAAATATAGATTATTATAATAGAATTTCAACAACAGACAGCAGGCTAATAAGAAGAATAGTAAGAGATTATCAATTCAGAGGATATAGTGCAATGCATACATTAAAAATGTGGCAATCTGTAAACAATGGAGAAGCAAAAAACATATTCCCATACCAAGAAGAAGCAGATGTAATGTTCAATTCTTCCTTAATATATGAACTTAGCGTACTAAAAAATTATGCATTGCCATTATTAAAAGAAATAAGTCAAGAAGAAAAAGAGTTTTCAGAAGCAAAAAGGTTATATTCTATGCTTAGCTATTTTGAGCCAATAGAAGAAAAAGATGTACCAAGCAATTCATTACTTAGAGAATTTATTGGAGGAAGCATATTTGAATATTAAAAGGAGAAAACATGAGAGTATTTACAGAAATAGATGAAGAATTTATATGTGAACATTGTGGCAAAAAAGTAGAAAAATTAGGGTATTCATGCAGAAATCATTGTAATCATTGTTTGTATTCAAAACATGTTGACAAGAACCCAGGGGATAGGCAAGAAGAATGCCATGGTTTATTAGAACCAATAGGAATAGAAATAAGCAACAAAAAAGGATATGTAATAGTATATAAATGTCAAAAATGTGGAGCAATAAGAAAAAATAAAGCAGCAAAAGATGACAATATGGATTTAATAATAAAACTTAGTGTAGCAAATTAATAAAACTGTATAACACACAAAGGAGGATAAAAATGAAAAAAGAGACTGGAATAACTATAGTTGCATTAGTAGTTACAATTGTTGTAATGTTAATTTTGGTGGGAGTAAGTGTAACAGTATCAATAAATGGAGGACTATTTAATACAACAAAAGAATCAACTTACAAAACAGAAGTAAGTCAAGTAAAAGAAGCATTAGAAGAAGAGATAGTACAAAGAAAAGCTAGAAGAGAGTCAGTTGATAATATAACAATTAAAGATTTAGATATACCAAACAAGATAAAAGATAAATACAAAGATAAATTAATAATAATAGGTAAGGATATATATTATGACCCATCTAATATAGAAAAAGATAATGAAGAAGCATGGTTAGAAGATATGGATATTATTGCAAATACAAAGTTTTTTACTTACAATACTAATGGAGATACAATAACCGGATTAAGTGAAAGTGGATATACGGCCATAGAAAATGGGGTAACGAAATTTGTTATGCCAACAAAATATGTAAGCAAAGATGCAAATGGTAATAGAAAAGTTACAACAATAACAACAATTGAAAAAAATGCATTTAATGCAACGGTTGAAGGAAAAGGGGCGTGTGCAAAAATAAAAAGCATTGTATTTCCAACAACATTAACAACATTAAAAACTAATGCTTTTGACGGATGTAATGGGTTAGAAAAAATAGATTTAAGCAATACGCAAATCGAAGCAATAGAAAATTATTCATTTAGAAATTGTAGTAATTTAGCAGAAGTTAAGGCCCCTAATACATTAAAAAGTATAGGAGCAGCTAGTTTCGCAAATTGCAAAAATCTATTAAAAATAGATTTAAGTAAAACACAGGTAACATATATTGGGCAATATGCATTTTCTTATTGCATGAACTTAAAAGAGGCAATATTGCCAGAGAATTTAACGGGTTTAGATAGTTTTGCTTTTTGGCACTGCGAGAAAATGGAAAAAGTTAATATAGGAAGGATAACTTCAGTTAGGCCATATTGTTTCCAATATTGTACAAGCTTAAAAAATATAGAAATACCAGATTCAGTTACATACATTTCTGAAAGGTCATTTCAATGTTGTTCAAGTTTGGAAAAGTTAATAATTCCAAGTTCAGTTACAAGCATAAATTTTGAAGCATTTGCAAGCTGTGAAAAAATTCAAGAAATACGAATTCCATCAAGTGTTACAACAATAAGTTATAATGTCTTTTCACAATCTGCAAAAGGTGGAAAGATGTATGTACCATATACGAAAGAAGAAGAAAAGCCATCAGGATGGCATGGTGCATGGAATAGAAGTGGAGCTACAATTATTTATGCAGATGAAACAACCTAAATAAAGGAGTAGAATATGGAAATAATTTGTTATGCAATTTTACTACTTCTAGCAATAATACTATTTAAATTCATATTTAAAATAAATATAAAAAAAATTAAAGAAAAACAAGAAAATAAAGAATTAGAAAATATTACAGATAAATTTCCAAATAACATAGAAATAGCAAAAGAAATGCTAAAAATGTTAGATAATAAAAATGTAAAAATAGAAGAAGCCAAAGACACTGGAACAAGTTTGTATATAGCGGTTACAAATAAAATAAGCATAGCAGATATGAAAAACAATTATGCAAGAATACAAACAATAGCACATGAATGTATACACTCATGCCAAGATAAAAGATTATTATTATTTAACTTTATATTTTCAAATATAAATATAATATACTTTATAATAATAAGTGTATTAACAATATTAAAAGTAATAACTAACCAGAGCTTGCAAATAGCAATACTTATGCTATTTACACTAATCGAATTTAGTGTAAGAAGCTTTTTGGAAATAGATGCAATGACAAAAGCAAAATACCTTGCAAAAGAATACATGGAAAAAACTAAACTTTGTACAGAAGAAGAAAAAAACAAGTTATTAAAAGAATATGAAAACATAAATAAAATTGGAATACCATTTGTGATAGATAATTTATTAACAACAGCACTTGCAAGAGTTCTAATCTATTGTATAGTTTCAATAATTTGGTAAGAAACAGATAAATTGTAATTTGTGTGAGGGGAATTCTAGGGACTGTCCCTCAAAATCACCAAACCTGGGGATTTTGGGGACTGTCCTGAATTCATTATAACAAGGAGGAACAAAATTGCTTAAAAAAATATGGTTACATTTTAAACTAATTACAAAACATAGGTGGATAGTATTTAAATTATGTACAAAAGCAGGATTACCATGGAGAGGACTTATACATGATTTATCTAAATATGGTCCAACAGAATTTTGGGAAAGTGCAAAATACTATGTAGGTTATAAAAGTCCAATACAAGTAGCAAGAGAAAAAAGACAATACTCGGCTGCATGGCTTCATCATAAAGGCCATAACAAACACCATGAAGAGTATTGGTATGATTTTAATGCACCAGTAAAGGCGCCAGTTATACCATATAAATATACAATAGAAATGTTGTGCGATAATTTATCTGCTGGAATTGTTTATAAAGGAAAAGATTTTACAAATGATTATCCATTGTGGTATTGGAATAATGTAAAGAATAAAGAATTATTTCATCCAAAATTGATTAATTTTTTTGATGACGTTTTTGAAGAGATTAGCAAAAAAGGAATAGAAGAGGTTTTAAATAAAAAAAATTTGAAAGAGAAATATAACAAATATTGCAGTTAACCTTCTCTTTCAATGCCTTTAAATTTTGTTTTATAAGCAGTTAAACCATTATTAACTTGTTGTTGAAGTTCTTCTTTTGAAAGTGATATATATTTATTTTTTTCACTAGAAAAAGAAAAATACATAATATTATCCGCATCAAGTTCTAAAGATATATAAGAAGACAAAGAATCATTTGATAATTCACTACCTTTAGGATAACAAGCATAAAGCATAACTTTTTTGTCTTCTTCAGGTGAAAGTATAGCAGAGCAAAGCCTTTCATAATATCGTTCTAATTCTAAAAAGCCGATAGATCTATTAGGAGTTTCACTATAGGCATTAAGGTTATTTATTAAAAATAAAAACTTATACTTTAATAAATTTTGAGGACTGCAATTATCTAAAGTAACACCATTTGGTAAAATATATTCATTTACAAAATCGGGATTCTTAATTTCCAATTTAATTCTATTAATAAAATCATTCAAATAAATACCATGAAAAGAATAACCAAGTTTTTTATCCATTCTTTCTAATTCACCTGAACTAACAGAAGCGAGACTTAAAAAATTTTCTTCTTGTAATTCTCGGCGATATCCTTCATTAATGTATTCTAAAGGTGGGGCAAAATGCCTAGTTCTAGCACCTGTTTGAATGTTGTATAAATCTTGAAGCATATTTACATAGTAAAAACTAGCATTAGGAGTTTCTATTAAAACATCTGCATGAGTAAAATTATTATAATAAAAACAATACGCATTAATATTAAGCTTATTCAAGATGTGTGCATATAATTCAGCAGAAGAATTACAAATAACATTAGTAGAATTAATTCTTTCAAAATTTTTCCCATTCTCAAAAATCCTATCCTTTTTACTTCTCGAACCAGATAAAAAATATCCTGTATCAATATTTAATATTTTTCCAAGTTCAAGGTAAACAAAATAGGCTTTTTCTAATTCAGTTAAATTATTTGGTATTGAATTTATAATTTTCTCTACAATTTTTTCCATAAATATATTATACCACAAAAATTCTAAAACTCAAACATATTGCTAAATTCCAACTGTTATGGTAGAATATCTGATAGTGACTAAGGAGGAAAAATAATGCACGATAAACAAAAATATATTAGAAACTTTAGTATAATAGCACATATAGACCATGGAAAATCAACATTAGCAGATAGATTAATAGAAAAAACAGGACTTTTATCTTCTAGAGAAATGGAAAGTCAAGTATTAGATAATATGGACTTAGAAAGAGAACGTGGAATTACAATAAAAGCACAAGCTGTTAGAATGTTATATAAAGCAAAAGACGGAAATGAATACATATTAAATTTAATAGATACCCCAGGACATGTAGACTTTAATTATGAGGTTTCAAAAAGTTTAGCTGCATGTGAAGGTGCAATATTAGTTGTAGATGCAAGCCAGGGAGTGGAAGCACAAACACTTGCTAATGTATATTTAGCACTAGATAATAACCTAGATATTTTACCAGTAATAAACAAAGTGGATTTGCCAAATGCTAGACCAGAAGAAATAAAACAAGAAATAGAAGATATAATTGGAATACCAGCAATGGATGCACCTTGTATTTCTGCAAAAACTGGGTTAAACATTGATGAAGTTTTAGAAAGAATAGTAACAGATTTTAAACCACCAGTGGGAGATGAAACAAAACCATTAAAATGTTTAATATTTGATTCTTTTTATGATAATTACAAAGGAGCATTAAGCTATATAAGAGTAGTAGAAGGAACAGTAAAAACTGGTGATGAAATACTATTTATGGCTACAAATAAGAAATTTGTAGTATCAGAGCTTGGGTATTTAGAGCCAGGAACCACAGTACCAGCAGAAAAATTAACAGCAGGGGAAGTTGGATATATTGCGGCTAGTATAAAAAATGTATCTGATTTGCATGTAGGAGATACAATAACAACAGCAGAAAATCCGGCAAAAGAGCCACTCCCAGGATATAAAAAAGCAAATTCCATGGTATATTGTGGAATGTATCCATTAGATGGAGGAGATTACGAAAATTTAAAAACAGCACTAGAAAAATTAAAATTGAATGATGCTGCATTAGAGTATGAACCAGAAACATCTATTGCTTTAGGCTTTGGCTTTAGATGCGGATTTTTAGGACTACTTCATTTAGAAATTATACAAGAAAGATTAGAAAGAGAATTTGACTTAAATTTAATCACAACAGCACCATCAGTTATATATAAGGTGTATAAGCAAACAGGAGAGGTAATAGAACTATATAATCCAGTAGATTTACCACCAGCACAAGAAATAAGTTATATAGAAGAACCAATAGTAAAAGCAGAGATAATGCTTCCAAAAGAATTTGTTGGAAATGTAATGGAAATATGCCAAGATAGACGTGGCACATATATTGATATGAAATATTTAGACAGCACAAGAGTAACATTAGAATATGAATTACCACTAAATGAAATAATATATGATTTTTTTGATACATTAAAATCAAAAACAAAAGGTTATGCTTCTTTTGACTATGAGTTTAAAGAATACAGAAGGGCAGAACTTGTAAAATTAGATATACATATAAATAATGAGCCAGTTGATGCATTATCTTTTATAGTACATAAAGATACAGCATATACAAGAGGTAGAAAAATGGCAGAAAAACTAAAAACAGTTATACCAAGACAATTATTTGAAATACCAATTCAAGCAGTTGTAGGAGGAAAAATTATAGCAAGAGAAACAATATCTGCAATGAGAAAAGACGTACTTGCAAAATGCTATGGAGGAGATGTTACAAGAAAGAAGAAGTTGCTAGAAAAACAGAAAAAAGGTAAAAAGAAAATGAGACAAATAGGAAAAGTTGAAGTACCACAAGAAGCCTTTTTATCAGTTTTAAAATTAGATGAGGATTAAAAAAATATTGCTAAAAAGTCAAAAATATATTATAATAAAATACAGGAGATGATAATATGAAAAGTGAAGAAGGCTTAAGTGAATTTATGAAATTTGCATATAAATGCAATAAAGTAAGAGATATTAAAGAAGCTTTTGAGGAGTACCCTGTAGAAGAAGAATGGCATAAGGGCAAAATTGAAAATGTGTTGACATTAAAAGAAGAATCTTTAGAATATAATAATTACGAAATTGGAGATATAGTATTTGTAAAAGAATATTATTACTCTAATGGAGTAAAAGGGAAAAATCATTTTTTTGTTATTATTGACCAAAATAATATAGCAGTACCAATAGAAAATTTTGGAATGCTTATATCTTCAAAGTTGACTAAATTAAAATATCCAGCTAATAAATTATTAGAAAAAAACAACAAAAACAATCTAAATATGGATAGTATAGTAAAGACTGATGTGATATATAAGATACTAAATAATCAAATACTTTTTAAAATAGGTAAGGTAGACACAACTAAAATAGAAGAATATAAGAATAGCTTTATAGAAAATAATAAGGAGAATTAAAATGAAAAAAGAAGAGTTAAAAAAGAATAATACAGATAAACAAAGTTTATCTGACCAAATAGAAGGACGAAATTCCGTACTAGAATTATTAGAATCAAATAGAGATATAAATAAAATATTTATTGCAAGAGGAGAAAGACATGGTTCTATAAATAAAATAATAGCAAAAGCTAAGGAAAGAAAAATAGTTATTGTAGAAGTGGAAAGACAAAAACTAAATGCAATTTCTGAAACAGAAAATCATCAAGGAGTAATTGCAATAGTACCTCCATTTAATTATTGCGAAGTAGAAGACATATTAGAAGAGGCAAAATCAAAAAATGAAGACCCATTTATATTAATTTTAGATGGAATAGAAGATCCACATAATCTAGGATCAATAATAAGAACAGCAGAAACAGCAGGAGTACATGGAGTTATAATACCAAAAAGAAGAGCTGTTCGGAGTAAATGCAACTGTATCAAAATCATCAGCAGGAGCAGTAGAACATGTAAAAATTGCAAGAGTAAATAATATTAATGAAACAATAAAATACTTAAAAGAGCAAGGAGTATGGATTTGTGGAACAGATGGAGATGCAAAAACATATTACTATAATCAAGATTTAAAAGGAGCACTTGCAATAATAATAGGTAGTGAAGGCTTTGGAATGAGTAGACTTGTAAAAGAAAATTGCGATTTTTTAGTAAAAATTCCAATGAAAGGAAAAATTACATCTTTAAATGCTTCAGTTTCTGCAGGAATTGTAATATATGAAGCATTAAAACAAAAAAGCTTGACAGGATTATAAAATTAATATATAATGTTAACATAACTTCATATTGGGGCCTGATCCAACCGATACATCTTGTCACCATTCTTTTATTTTCCTACCCCCTTATCATGCACCAAACCACCGATCAGGTCCTACCGGGACTCTTTATAACAAGAGTCCCGGTTTCGTTTTGTACAAAGCATTATTTTTGTGTAAAAATATAATAGAAGAATTGACAAATTTTATAAAGAATAATAAAATAAAAAAAGAATTATATATTTGTCCCTACAACGGTGGGGACGGTTTTCGTATAAAGGAGTAATTTTATGAAAAAAGTTAGTAAAGAAGAAATTAGGCATATTGCAAATTTAGCAAGGTTGGAACTAAATGAAGATGAAATAGACAATTATATAGAAAACTTACAAGATATTTTAGATTTTGCAGATGTTGTAAATAATGCACCAGTACAGGATTTAGATATTACGATAGGAACAAATGAAGCAAAAAATGTGTTTAGAAAAGACGAAGTTAAAATATTTGAAGACAATGAAGCATTACTTGCAAATGCAAAAGAGAAAGAAAGAAATATGTTTAAAATTCCAAAAGTAATTCAATAATGTAGGGAGGAAAATATGGAACTATATGAGTTAACAGTCCACGAATTGATGGACAAGTTAGATAAAAATGAAATAACATCAGAAGATATTACAAAAAGCTATGTAAGTAGAATAAATGAAAAAGAAGACGACATAGAAGCTTTTGTTACTGTTCTTTCAGAAGATGCAGAAAACAAAGCAAAAGAAATAGATCAAAAAATAGAAAAAGGAGAAATCACAAATAAGTTAGCAGGAATTCCAATAGGAATAAAAGACAACATTTGTACAAAAGGTATAAAGACAACATGTAGTTCTAAAATGCTAGAAGATTTTGTATCTCCATATGATGCAACAGTAATGGATAAAATAAATGCAGAGAATTTAATTACAATAGGAAAACTTAATATGGATGAATTCGCTATGGGCGGTTCAACAGAAAATTCATATTTTAAGAAAACAAAAAATCCTTGGAATTTAAGTAAAGTTCCAGGAGGGTCATCAGGTGGAAGTGCAGCAGCAGTTGCTAGCCAAATGGTACCTTGGGCTTTAGGCTCAGATACAGGTGGAAGTATTAGACAACCATCAGCATTTTGTGGAGTTGTTGGACTAAAACCAACATATGGACTTGTATCAAGATATGGATTAGTAGCATTTGCATCATCACTTGACCAAATAGGACCAATAACGAAAGATGTTAGAGATAGTGCTATTTTATTAAATATAATTGCAGGACATGACGAAAAAGATTCTACATCAGTAGATATGCCTAAAAAAGATTATGAAAAAGCATTAACAGGAGATATAAAAGGACTAAGAATAGGTGTACCTAAAGAATTTTTTGGAGAAGGAATAAATAAAGAGGTTAAAGAAAGTTTAAAACAGGCAATAGAAACATATAAAAAATTGGGAGCAGAAGTTGAAGAGTTTTCTTTAGATATTGCAAAATATGCATTAGCAACATACTATATAATTGCTTGCGCAGAAGCTAGTTCTAACTTAGGTAGATTTGATGGAATTAGATATACTTATAGAGCAAAAAATTTTAAAGACTTAAAAGATTTATATAAAAAGACTAGAAGTGAGGGCTTTGGAGCAGAAGTAAAAAGAAGAATTATACTTGGAACTTATGTGTTATCTTCTGGATATTATGATGCATATTATAAAAAAGCTCAACAAGTTCGTACATTAGTAATGAACGAATTTAATAAAGGTTTTGAAAAATATGATGTTATACTTACTCCAACATCACCAACAGTAGCTTTTGGAATAGGAGAAAAATCAAATAACCCATTAGAAATGTATTTAGCAGATATTTGTACTGTTTCTGTAAATATAGCAGGATTACCTGGTATTTCAATTCCTTGTGGAATAGATAAGGAAGGAATGCCAATAGGAATGCAATTAATAGGAAACAAATTCCAAGAAGAAACTATATTAAATACAGCATATAGTTTTGAACAAGAATATAAATTTAGAGAGAAATATAAACCTCAATTTAAAGGAGGGATAGAATAATGGCAAGAGAAGATTATGAAGCAGTAATAGGATTGGAAGTTCATGCAGAGCTTTCAACAAAAACAAAAATATTTTGTTCATGTCCTACAACATTTGGGGCAGAACCAAATACTCATGTTTGTCCAATATGTATGGCAATGCCAGGAACATTACCAGTATTAAATGAGAAAGTTGTAGAATATGCCGTAAAAGCAGGTCTTGCAACAAATTGCGAAATCTCAAAAGACAGCAAAAATGATAGAAAAAATTACTATTATCCAGATTTACCAAAATCATACCAAATATCACAATATGATAAACCATTATGTAATCATGGATATGTAGAAATTGATGATGAAAATGGAAACAAAAAGAAAATTGGAATTTTAAGAATTCACATAGAAGAAGACGCAGGAAAACTAAATCATGATGAATTTGGTGGAGACAGTTTAGTTGACTTAAACAGAGCGGGAGTTCCATTAATAGAAATCGTTTCTATGCCAGATATGAGTAGCGCAGAAGAAGCAGATAGATATTTAAAGAAGCTAAAATCAATACTAGAATATATAGAAGTATCAGATTGCAAAATGCAAGAAGGTTCTTTTAGAGTAGATGTTAACGTATCTGTAAAAAAGAAAACTGATACTAAATTAGGAACACGTTCAGAAATGAAAAATATGAGCTCATTTAGAAGTATTACAAGAGGTATTGAATATGAAATAGAAAGACAAATAGATTTATTAGAAGCAGGAGGAAAAGTATTACAAGAAACATTAAGATGGGATGACGTATCTGGAAGAACTTTTTCAATGAGAGATAAGGAAGATGCACAAGATTATAGATATTTCCCAGAACCTGATTTAGTAGCAATAAAACTTTCAGATGAATATATAGAAAATGTAAAAAACAGTTTGCCAGAACTTCCAGAATCTAGACTTAATAGATATGTAGAAGAATATAAAATGACACCAAAGGATGCTGGAATAATAGTAAACTCAAAATATTTATCAGATCTATTTGAAAAGGCATCAAGTATTTGTAACAACTATAAAGCAGTTAGCAACTGGATTATTTCAGATATAACAGGAATATTAAACGAAAAAGAGTTAGAACCAAACGAAATTCCATTTACAGCAGAAGAACTTGCAAAAGTTGTAATATTAATAGACAAAGGAACAATTAGTTCTAGTATAGGTAAAAAAGTAGTAGCAGAACTATTTGAGAATCCAAGAGATCCAGAAGAAATTATAAAAGAAAAAGGATGGATACAAATTTCTGATGAGGGTGCAATTAAAGAAGTAGTTATGAATATACTAGAAGCAAATCCACAATCAATAGCAGACTTCAAAGCAGGAAAAGATAGAGCACTAGGATTTTTAGTAGGACAAGCAATGAAACAAACAAAGGGGAAAGCAAACCCTCAACTTTTAAATAAGATGTTTCTAGAAGAATTAAAAAAATAAACTAAAAGCCTTGACAAGACAAAGAAAAATTAGTATAATCTTATAGTGACTTTAAAGAATAATATGTAAAACATAGATAGATAAAGCATTTACGAGGGAGGGAATAAAAATGGCACAACCAAAAAGAAGATGGTCAAAACAAAGAACACATACAAAAAGATCAACATGGAAATTAGAAACACCAAATATTGCAACATGTAAACATTGTGGAGAGCCAGTATTACCACACAGAGTTTGCGACAATTGTGGATATTATGATGGAAAAGAAGTAATAGTAAAAAAAGATGCCTAATAAGGCATTTTTTTTGTTTTCTCATATATACAACAAGGTTGACTAAATAAAGTATATGATATAAAATATTAGGCGAAAGAAAAGGGTGAGAAAATGGCAAAACCAATAGTTGCAATAATAGGAAAACCTAATGTAGGAAAATCAACATTTTTTAATTATATAATAGGAAAAAGAATATCAATTGTAGAAGACGTTCCGGGAGTAACAAGAGATAGAGTTTATGGAGAAGCAAACTGGAGAGGAAGAAATTTTACATTAATAGATACTGGTGGAATTGAACCTAAATCTGATGACATTATTCTATCTCAAATGAAAGAACAAGCAGACATAGCAATAAGCATAGCAGATGTTATTATATTTATAACAGATATAAGACAAGGGATAACCGCAGCAGATCAGGAAATTGCTCTTATGCTAAAAAAATCTAAAAAACCAATTGTTTTAGTATGTAATAAGTCGGACAATGTGGGAGAGACGAGTAATGACATATATGAATTTTATAATTTAGGAATAGGAGAACCATATCCAGTATCATCTACAAATGCATTGGGAATAGGAGATGTGTTAGATGCTGTATATGAGCATTTTCCAGAAAAGGATGAAACTGAGGATGAAGATGAGATAATAAATGTTGCTGTAATAGGAAAACCTAATGTAGGAAAATCCTCTTTAATAAACAAGATATTAGGAGAGAATAGAGTAATTGTAAGTAATATTGCAGGAACAACACGAGATGCAATAGATTCATATTTTGAAAACAAACATGGAAAGTATAATTTTATAGATACAGCCGGAATTCGAAGAAAAAGCAAAACAACAGAATCAATAGAAAAATTTAGTATAATGAGATCTCTTTTAGCAATAGAAAGAGCAGATATATGTTTACTATTAATAGATGCAAATGAAGGAGTAACAGACCAAGATGCAAAGATTGCAGGAGAAGCACATGAAGCAGGTAAAGGAATTATAATAGTAGTAAACAAATGGGATGAGGTAGAAAAAACAACAGGAACATTAGAAAAATATACAAAAGAAGTATATAATAAATTAAGCTATTTATCTTATGCACCAATAATATTTATATCTGCAAAAACAGGTCAAAGGGTAGACAGAATATTTGACATGATAAATACAGTGGCAAATAATAATGCAATAAGAGTTTCTACATCAATACTAAATCAAGTTATAAATGAGGCAATAGCAGTAGTTCAACCACCAACAGACAAAGGAAGAAGACTTAAAATATTGTATGCTACACAAGCTAGTACAAAGCCACCAACATTTGTAATATTTGTTAATAGTAAAAAGTTATTTCATTTTTCATATGAAAGATATTTAGTGAATCAAATAAGAACAAACTTTGGAATAACAGGAACGCCAATAAGAGTAATTACAAGAGAAAAAGGAGAAAAGGAGGAATAAAAATGATAGGAGTATATATAGGAGTTGCAATAGTTGCGTATTTTTTAGGAAGCATAAGCTTTTCAGTAATTTTCAGTAGAAAGTTTGCAGGATTTGATGTAAGAGAAAAAGGAAGTAAAAACGCAGGTTCAACAAATGTTTTAAGAACAGTAGGAAAAAAAGCAGCTGCATTAACATTAGTATGTGATGTGCTAAAAGGAGTAATGGCAATAGTTGTAGCAATACTTGCAGGACGTATATGGACAGAAGTTGATGAAACATTATTAGAATATATAGCAGGATTTTTTGCAATACTAGGACACACATTTCCAATATTCTTTGAATTTAGAGGAGGAAAAGGAGTTGCAACAGCACTTGGAGTTTTAATAACTTTAAATTGGAAGATTGGTCTAATATGTTTAATTTTTGCAGTTATAATAATTGCATTTACAAAAATGGTATCAGTAGGTTCAATATTAGCAGCAGTGCTATATCCTATACTTACAATATTTATGGGAGATGTTAAATTTCTACCTGTAATGATTAGTATATTAATAGCATTATTGGTAATATTCAATCATAGAGAAAATCTAAAAAGAATAAAAAATGGAACAGAAAACAAAATTAGTTTCAAAAAATAGGGAAAAAGGGGACTGTCCCCTTTTTCCCTAAAATTAAAGGAGTAAACAAATGAAAAACATAGCGATAATAGGTAGTGGAAGCTGGGGCACAGCTTTAGCAATACATTTAGCAAAAATGGGTAACAATATAAAAATGTGGGCATATCTACAAGAAGAAGCAGACTTAATAAACAATACAAGAAAATGTAAGTTTTTACCACAAGCATACATACCAAGTAATATAATTTGTACAACAGATTTAGAAAAAGCAATAGATGGTTCAGAAATGATTCTAATAGTAACACCATCTAAAGCGGTAAGAGAAACAATAAAAAAATTCAAAAAATATGTAACAAATCAGGAAATAATAATATGTTCAAAAGGATTTGAAAAAGAAACACTATACACATTAAATGAAGTGGTAGAAGAAGAACTACCAAATTCTAAAATTGGTGGACTTTCGGGACCAAGCCATGCAGAAGAAGTATCAATGGGAATACCAACAGCATTGGTAATAGCTTCAAAGCATAAAGATTTATTAAAAGATGTACAAGAAACATTTATGAATGAAGTTCTAAGAATATATACATCAGATGATGTAAAAGGTGCAGAATTAGGAGGAGCATTAAAAAATATTCTTGCTTTTTGTGCAGGAATTGTTATTGGACAAAAATTAGGAGATAACACATTTGCAGCACTCCTAACAAGGGGACTATCTGAAATGTCTAAATTAAATACAAAAATGGGAGGAAAAACACAAACAATATATGGATTAACAGGCTTGCGGAGATTTGATTGTAACGTGTTTAAGTGAACATAGTAGAAACAGAAAAGCCGGAATAATAATTGGAGAGGGCGGAACAGTAAAAGAAGCAAGAGAAAAAATAGGAATGACAATAGAAGCAATAGATAATATAGAAACAGCTTATGAACTTTCAAAAAAATATAATGTAGAAATGCCAATAGTAGATAGTGTTTATAATATATTATTTAATAAATTAACGCCAGAAGAGGCAGTATTTAAATTAATGACAAGAGAAGCAAAACAAGAAGATTAGAATATTATATAAAAATATGGTAAAAATATTAATATTGTAAAATTTTAAAGGAGGAGTAAAAATGGGATTTTTTAATGATATAGGTAAAAAAACATCAGAAGCAACAAGTAAAATAGCAAAAGAGACAAAACTAAAGATGAAAATTAATGAAAACAAAGGTAAAATAAAAGAGTTATATGAAGAAATAGGAAAGAAAGTTTACGAAAAGCATGTGAGAGAAGAAAATGTAATTATAAAAGAAGAACTTGCAGAAGAATGTGCCAAATTAGATGGATTATGCAAAGAAATCGAAGAGGCAAGAAAAGAAATATTAACATTAAATCAAAAGAAAGTATGTTCAAAATGTTATGCAGAAATAGAGAAAGAAGCACAATTTTGTCCTAAGTGTGGAGAAAGACAAACAGAAGAAAAAACAGTGTTAGAAAAAGCTGAGGAAAAGTTAGAAGAAGCTGAAATAAAGCCGGAAAAAGAAGCAGAAGCAAAAGAAGTGAAGGAAGAATTAGAAGAGAAAAATAATAATGAGTAATTAATAAGGATACCTTTCAAAAAGGTATCTTATTATTTGGTCTGCATTATGTTCTGTGACATTTAAAAAGAAACCTTTATCTAAACTAATCCACATATTAATTTTATATTTTTCATTATTATCAATAAAAACACCTATAATATCAGCAATCTCTATAGGATTTTCAAACTCTTTTTTCCATTCTAGAAGATTATTATCAACATTAATATTATTAAAACTTTTTAAAAAATTAGCAATTTCTTGATTTGTTTGACTATATAAACTAACAATCGTATTCAATTTAAAGACTCCTTAAAAATTTATCTAAAATTAGTTTTACCAAAGTTATAAAAGAATAATCACAAAAATATTGGAAATAATATGCTTGGTGATATATGTGAAAAAAGTTAAAAGTATTTTTGCTCTATTTACAATAATATGCATAGTGACAATGACAGGGTGTGCGAAAAAAGATGAGAAAAAAGATTTAAAAGAAAAAGTTAGTGAGGAACTAGATTACTTGGATACACACATAATTAGTATAGCCAATAGTTTAAACAATATTAGTCTTGAAAATTATACAATTACTTCTCAAAGAGTTGAAGTAGAAGAAAAATCGAAAAAATCATCAAGTGGAAATTCTGGAGGGAACCAAGAAACGGGAACAGGGCAAAGTGGACAAGGTAGTTCCGAAAAATCTCAAGATAATCAAAATTCACAAAAAAATAATAATATAAATACAACAAAAATGGAAACCAATTCAGTGCTAGATGCTATAAAAAGTGATATTGATTGGAATTCTATAAAATATGATATAGAAAACTTAAATCAATCATGGAGTGTAATATTACTAGATTTATATAGCTTAAATGTTAGTAATGATGATATTATTGCATTTAGCAAAGAGTTGGATAATTGTATAATAAGTATTAAAAATGAGAACAAAATTGATTCATTAAATAATATAGTTAAATTATATTCATATATACCAATTTACGAAAGAGCAATATCAGCAGAAAATAGTATTCAGAATATAAAACAAACAAAATCATTTTTAGTAAATGCATATTTATTTGTTGAACAAGGAAATTGGAATGATGTTCAAACAAATATAAGTGAATGTGAAAAATCATTTAAAAACGTTGTAAATGACATAGAATTTGCGAAAAAGAATGAATACAAAGTTAATAAAACCTATGTTTTAGTAAAAGAATTACAAAATTCTTTAAATTTACAGGACAAAGAAGTATTTTATATGAAGTATAAAAATTTGCTGGAAAGCATAAATACATTGTAAATGTTGACTTTAAGTAGAAAACAGGTTAAAATAATAAATAGAGTAAATTGAACAGTCGCGTGTAGATGCCGCAAGGCCCTATATGAGGAAAGTCCGGGCTCCATAGAGCAATAATGCTGGATAACGTCCAGTGAGGGTGACCTTAAGGAAAGTGCAACAGAAAATAACCGCCGTTTTAAACGGCAAGGGTGAAAAGGTGAGGTAAGAGCTTACCGCAAATATGGTGACATATTTGGTCAATGCAAACCCCATTTGGAGCAACACCTAAATACAAGAAGGTTAAGACTGCTCGTCGTCTTCTTAAATTGGTGGCTTGAAATATATAGTAATATATATTCTAGATAAATGACTGTTTTTAACAGAACCCGGCTTATAGATTTACTCTAAAAAGCTATTACTAGTTTAAAAGTAATAGCAATTTTTTTTTAGAAAAGTATGGAAAAATTATAAAATTTATGTTAAAATATTATGTAGATTTGTATTTTTTGGAGGGAAATATGGAAAGTACTAATATAAACGAAAAAATAGAAGAGATAAAGAGTAAGAAATATGATGAAGAAGCTATTAAAGAAGCTTTAAAAAGGACTCAAAGGTATTTAAAAGAATTAGCTGGGGAGTATAGAAATGAAGGATTAAGTATAGAAGAAATTAGAGAAGAAGCTTTAAAGGAATTGGAAAAAGGCCTTTCTTCAGTACCTAATAACGGATTTAAAGTTTATGACCTTGCAACAAAATATAGAACAGTAAAAGAATTGCTAAAAATGGAAAAACGTGATACTTCAAAACTTTATAAATTATTAAATCAGGCAAGAGAATTAGAAGGAGAAAATCCTAGAGAAGAATTACATACATCATTAAATATGGAGAAAGTAAAGTTAAGTTTACTAAGAAACGTTATTAGAACATGTAGAGTGACAGATAATAATAATATATTAACTGCTCTGCATAACGGAAAAAAACAAACAGAAAAGGAAATAAAAGATGAGCAAAAAGCAGCACTAGAGGCAGTTTTTAGTGTATTAGAAACTTATGGGATAACTGATGAATATATAGATAAAGCTAATTCAGTATTACAAGAAGAAAATGTTAAGAGTTTATCTTTTGCTAAAAAAATTGGATTAGCAGATGATTTTTGTAGAGATACAGACGAAATTGGATTGTATGATGTACTAGATGAAAGATTTTTAAAAACAATAACTGTAGAAGATGTAAATTTATTTAGTGCTTTTTGGCAAAGTAAGTTATTTCAAAACATGCAAGAAGTTTATACAGGATTAGATATAATAGATAATTTAGGGTTATGGCAGGAAGTTATTGATGGAAATGAAAAAGATATAGATAATATGAGTATGGAAAGATTAACTCCAGCAATACAAAGAGCTAGATTAATTTTACTAATAAGAGATGTAACAAAAAAAGGAGAAGAAATACCAGAAGAACTACAAAGTGAATATGCTAAATTTTTGCAAGAAGAAGGATTACCAGAAGGAGATTTGGTGGAAGAAATAAACAAAACAAGAAGAGAAATAAATGCTTTAGGAGGAATGTTAACAAATATAATTGCAATGCAGAGCACAATTATTCAAGATTTAAAATCAGGTAATATAAGAACAAAAAAATGGGGAAAAATTGCTGAGAATGATGATTCTATTCTATTAGGAATAAACAATCCTAATTTTGTGGGACCAACAACAATGCAATTAGATAAAAAAGTATTAGAAGATTGGTTATCTAAAATTGGTGATAGAAAAATACCAATATATAAAGGCGAGATTGATCCTAAATACTCAAATGTTTCGAATGTATATACACTAGCAGTACCAGCAGTTAATAAACGAATAAAAGAAGAAAGAGAAGGCGAAGGGAAAAAACCTGTATTAGATTATTTAAGATAAATTAATTAAAGATTGCATATCAAGAGGAATTGGAGCTTCGAGCTTCAATTCTTTTTTGGTAATAGGGTGAACAAAGGACAACTTTCTACAATGTAAAGCTTGCCTATTTATTAAATCAGAAGAGGTTCCATATAGTGTATCACCTAAAATAGGATGGCAAATATATTTGGAATGAACTCTAATTTGATGGGTCCTGCCAGTTTTTAAAATGAATTTTACTAAACAAAAATTAGGGTAATTTTTTATTAACTCATAATAAGTAAGAGCATAATCGCCATTGGGATTTATGCATCTTTCTATTATGCTATTTTCTTTCCTAGCAATAGGTGCTTCTATTTTACCAGAAATATTTTCAAGATTACCACAAAGCAAAGCTATATATTCCTTATAAAATGTATTATTTTGCATTTGCTTTACCAAGCACTCTTGAATATATTCATTCTTAGCAAAAATAACTAAACCAGAAGTATCTTTATCTAACCTGTTTACTGGTCTTATTTTTTTATTCAAACCTATAGATTCAAAATAATATTTAACGCCATTTGCCAAGCTATTCTCATAATGCAAAATAGAAGGATGTACAGCGATATTAGGAGCTTTATTTATAACTAATAAAGAGTCATCTTCATAAATGATGTTTAGATCCATTTTAGTAGGGATTATATTGTCAGAAGATTCCTCACAATTTAAATCGCAAGAAATGACATCATTAATAGAAAGCATTTTATCCAAATAAGTTTCATTTCCATTTAGCAAAATACATTTATTCTTCTTTAATTTTGTAATTAATCTATTTGACATATTAAATTCTATTTTTAAAACTTGCCTAACTGTTTTATACAAAGACAAATTTTTAACAACATATTCTAAAATCATATAAAAACCTCAAAGCAATTATATAATTTATAAATAGCAAAAGCAATAAGGAAAAATCCAATCTGTCACAAAATCCTAAAATAAAAATATAATACATATATAGAGGTGAGAAAATGGCATTTTCTGATAGAGAGTTGATTGCAAGACTTGTTCAATGCGAAGCAGGAGGAGAAGGCGAAAATCGGAATGAAAGCAGTTGCAACAGTAATTATGAATAGGGTAAATAGCAGTACACGGAGAATATGCGCGTATTTCTCAAGGAGGAAGTATACGAAACATAGTTTTTCAAACAGGCCAATTTGACTGTGCAACAGAAACATTAGAAAATCAATATAATTCACAAAACATATATAATATGGTTCCAACAGATGAACACTATAATGTAGCCGATTGGGCGATTGCAGGAAATAAAATAAACGAAATAGGAGAATGCTTGTGGTACATGAATCCATACAATCCGAGTTGCCCCAACACATTTCCATACAACGGTTCACGGCACATTTCATACAAGAATAAATGAACATTGCTTTTATAGGCCAACACCTCTATATGATCAAACTTAAAATCAGGAGGATAGAATGTATTATAATAATTATAATTTTCCAGAATATAGAGCAATGGAAATAGATAACCAAAGAGCACCAGAAACAGTAACAAATGCTTTATATACGCCAGCTTTTTTAAGACAGCATATTGGTAAACTTGTTAGAGTAGAATTCCTTATTGGAACTACTTATTTAGAAGATAGAACACGGGATATTAGTAGAGGTTGGAGCAAGCTATATTGTACTTCGTTCAATACAAGATGCAAATTTATTGTATTGTGACATATATTCTATAAAATTTGTAACAATATCAGAAAATCCATTTATAAATAACCCGGATTTTCAGGTGTAACAATGAAATAAATATACAAAATTATAAAAAAATCTTGTACTTTTCATAATTTCTTTATATAATATTTAAGTATGCTAAGAACAAGGAGGAATATAAATGGCTTTTTTAGATGATATAATAAAAAGAGCAAAAGAAGAAAGAAAAACTATAGTATTACCAGAAGCAACAGATTTAAGAACTTTAAAAGCAGTAGATTTAATTTCAAAAGAAGATTTTTGTAATGTTGTATTGATAGGTAATAAAGAAGAAGTTTTAAAAATAGCAGAAGAACATAGCTTTGACGTTTCAAAGGCACAAATAATAGAACCAAGTTTGTCAGAAGACTATAAAGAATTTGTAGAGGCTTTTTATGAATTAAGAAAACACAAGGGTATGACAATGGAAAAATCTGAAGAACTAATGAAAGAACCTGTATTTTTTGGAATGATGATGATAAAAAAAGAAAAAGCTGATGGATTAGTTTCAGGAGCAGCACATTCAACAGCAGATACATTAAGACCAGCATTACAAATTTTAAAAACAGCACCAGGGACAAAGTTAGTTTCTACATTTTCTGTAATGGTCGTTCCTAATTGCGAATATGGAGAAAATGGAGTATTTGTTTTTGCAGACTGTGGATTAAACCAAAATCCAAATTCAGAAGAATTATCAGAGATAGCAATATCTACAGCAAATAGTTTTAAACAAATATTAGGAAAAGAACCAAAGGTAGCAATGCTTTCTTATTCTACAAAAGGTAGTGCAAAAGCAGAAGAAGTAGATAAAGTAAGAATAGCAACAGAACTTGCAAAAGAAAAAGCACCGGATTTAGCAATTGATGGAGAAATGCAATTTGATGCAGCAATAATTCCAGAAATAGCAAAATCAAAAGCTCCAGGAAGCAATGTAGCAGGACAAGCAAATACATTGGTATTTCCAGAATTAGAAGCTGGAAATATAGGATACAAATTAGTAGAAAGATTAGCAAAAGCTGAAGCTTATGGACCAATATGCCAAGGTATGGCAAAACCAGTAAATGATTTATCAAGAGGTTGCAAAGCAGAAGATATTGTTGGGGTTGTTGCTATAACGTGTGTTCAAGCTCAACAGAACTAAAACAAATGAAAATCAGCATCTTGCACATTTTCTTAGAAACAATAAAATCCTCAACGTGCACACGCACGCCTCCGGTTTTCTTGCTTCAGAAAATGCACAATATAATAGTTTTGATTTGTTTTGAATAAAACTATAATTATGAATGTAGGGGAAGACCATGAGTCTGCCCACAATAGAATAAAAGGAGAGAAATATATAATGAAAATATTAGTAGTAAACTGTGGAAGTTCATCTTTAAAATATCAATTAATAGATATGGATAATGATAGTGTATTAGCATCAGGAAAATGTGACAGAATAGGTGGTATGGGAATAAATATGCCATTTATAGAATATAAAAAAGGAAATGGACAAAAAGTAAAAGCTGAATTAGAGTTACCAGATCACACAAAGGCATTCGAGACAGTAATAGAATATTTAACAGATCCAGAAATAGGAGCAATAAAAGACTTATCAGAAATAAATGGTATAGGACATAGAATAGTAAATGGAGGACCTAAGTTTACAAAGGCTACTCTAGTAACAGATGAAGTAATGGAAGAATACAAAAAAGCAATAGAATATGCACCACTTCATAACCCAGCACATATACAAGGAATAGAAGCTTGTACAAAAATAATGCCAAATATACCACAAGTATTAGTGTTTGATACATCTTTCCATACAACAATACCAGAAGAAGCATCACTTTATGCAATTCCATACGAATATTCTGAAAAATATGCAATAAAAAGATATGGTGCTCACGGAACATCACATAAGTTTATAACAAAAGAAGCAGCAAAAGTATTAGGAAAAAACAAAGAAGATATAAACATAATTTCTTGCCACTTAGGAAATGGATCTAGTATAGCTGCTGTAAAAAATGGAAAATGTGTTGAAACTTCTATGGGATTAACACCACTAGAAGGATTAGTAATGGGAACTCGTTCAGGAGATTTGGATCCAGCTATATTAGAATTTATTATGAAAAAAGAAAATTTAAATATAGATGAAATGATGACAATATTAAATAAAAAATCAGGATTATTAGGAATAACAGGAATAACTGGAGATGTAAGAGACTTAAAAGAATTAAGCAAAGAAGGAAATGAAAGAGCAGAACTTGCATTAAAAATGTTTGGACATAGAGTAAAAAAATATATTGGAGCATATATGGCAATACTAGGACGTGTAGATGCAATAATATTTGAAGGTGGAATAGGAGAACACAACCCAGATGTTATAAATAGATGTGTAGATGGATTAGAAGAACTAGGAATAGAATTTGATGCATCACATAATGATGATGAACAATATCAAGGAATAATAAGCAAGCCAACATCTAAAATACCAATGTATGTAATACCTACAAACGAAGAATTAGAAATAGCAGAAGAGACAATGGAAGTAATAAAATAAAAAAATGGGGATTACCCCATTTTTTTATATACTAGGAAATTTCTCATTTCCTAGTATATAAAAATGCTATAATCGCTATTGCCTTTGAGATTTCTTACAATATTTATTTACAGCTTGTACAACTTGTAATCTTCTTTCTTCACCTAACTTATCATCCTCAGAATAAACGCTAGGAGCATTTGGAAGCCCAGCTAAATAAGTTGCTTCATAAAATGTTAAATTTTTGGGAGACTTATTAAAGTAGCCATAAGAAGCATCATGTATTCCAGTGTAACCATTTCCAAAGTAAATAATATTTAAATATAATTCTAGAATTTCATCCTTTGAATAATTTTTTTCTAAATCAAATGCAACAAAAATCTCTGCAAATTTTCTTATTGGTGATTTTTCCTGAGTGAAATATAATATTCTGCCAACCTGTTGAGTAATAGTACTTGCACCATATGTAATGGAAGAGCTTTTTATATTAACATATGTTGCCCTTAACATAGATATAATATCAATTCCTTTATGAGAATAAAATCTATGGTCTTCAACGGCAACAACAGCATTTTTATAATCTTGTGATATATCTTCTAATTTTACATAGTTTTCTTTAGATTTGATTTGCTCAACTGCGTTAGTTAGACTTAGCTTATCTGTTGCAGATTTATATTTTAAATAACCCAAACCAGCACATACTGAAAAAACAAAAATTAATATAATTAAAATCCAAAGTATCAATTTAAAAATAAATTTTTTCATAAATTCACCACCCTGATTTTGTAACTATTATACAATATTAAGAAAAATGAATCAATAATTGAGATAGGAGAATTCTTAAAACATATTGAAACAACATAAAAAAATGTGATATAAGTAATATAACAAATGGCAAAGAGGTAATAAATATGCAAAACAAAGCAATTGCAATATTTGGAGGAAGTTTTAATCCACCGCTTAATTCACATTTAGAATTAGCAAAACAAATAATTGAAAACTGTGACTATATAGAAAAAGTTATATTTGTGCCAGTAAGCACAAAATATAACAGAAAAAGTAACTTAATAGAAGACGCGCATAGATATAATATGCTTAAATTAATGTGCAATGAAGAAAAAAAACTAGAGGTGTCTGATATAGAGCTGAGATATGGAAGACAGCTATACACAATAGAAACTTTGGACATATTTAAAAATAAATATCCAGAGTATGATATATATTTTATTATGGGAACAGATAACTTAAAGGATTTGCACACATGGATGGAACCAGAAAAAATATTGAAGTATTATAAAGTAATTGTACTAGAAAGAGATGGGGACAATTTAGAAGAAATAATTGAAAGTGAAGAGCTATTAAGAAAAAATAAAGAATCAATAATAAAAATAAAAAAAATAAAGCCTATAAAATTAAGCTCAACAGAGATTAGAGAAAAAATAAAAAACGGAGAGAATGTAGAAAGCTTTTTCAAAAAAGAGGTTTTAGAGTATATTGATAAAAACAGACTGTATAAGTTGTAATTTCATGAAGTACGAAGTGTGATGTGAGAAGCACAATTCTCACATCACATTTTATGCTAAAATTCAATAAATTTATAAACTGCTTCTGCAAAACCACCTTTTTCAACTGGATTTTCAGTTGTATATTTTGCAACATTTTTTAATTCATCATAGCTATTGGCAACAGCAACACCAATTCCAGAATTTTTAACCATGTCCAAATCATTTAAATTATCTCCAATAGCTAAAACTTCGCTGTTATCAATTTTTAAATAATTTTTTAAAATATTTAATGCAGTATCTTTATTTATATTTTTGGGCGAAATATCTAAATATTCATATTCTTTGTTTATAATGCTATCTTTATATTCACCATATTTTCTTATTGTTATTACAGAGATATCTTCTTTTTCTAAGATTTTATCTTTTATTTTAGATAAATCTTTTTCAGCAGAAATAATCAATTTGCATACTTGAGGCTTGTTAAATAATAAGTATTGGTTGATATCAGGTACTATTGTAATTTTTAAAGAACTATCATAAATTTTGCTTTGTTGTAATCTATAATTTCGTAAATCCATATATTGCAAGCTTTCTGTTATAATTTCAGTGTCTGTATATAAGTGAACATGTAAGTGATTTTCTTTTGCAATAGAAATACAAGAACTAATTTGTTCTGAAGTTAATAATTGTTTATAGATTTCTTCACCTGTCTTTAAATTTATAATTTCATTTCCATTACCAAAAATACCATAACTAGCATTAAATTTTGAACACATTCCTTTTACAATAGGATATGTTTTACCAGTACAAATTACAAAATCTATATTTTTTTGATTTAAATCATTTATGGCCTTAAAGTTGTTTTCATAAATTGAGCCAGCTTTATCGATTATAGTTCCATCTAAATCACTAGCAACTAATTTAATCATATTTTTTACCTCCAACAACTCTATTATACCATATACTGGCAAAATAGTAAAGGAAAACAACCAAACTTTATGTAAACAGAACCTTTCTTGAAAAAACAAGAAAGGCTCTTGGCTTATCAAGCTTTTTTTACCCAATATCCCTTTGGGGATTTTGTAAGTATGTACCCAAGTAGAATTAATTGAGCTTCTAGGGCACTAGCTTGACATGGAGACAGATTCCCAATAAAACAAGATTCACCACGATCGAACGATGAGAAATTGGAAGGAGAAATAACAAAATCTATTATTTCTTCAACCCGCTCTTGAGGTGAAAAGTGTGATGATGAGAAGTTTGACAGTTCAAACATTTTAATTCCTCCATTTTTAAGTTATGGTTTTACCAGCAACACATATAATACCATAAAAAGGAAAAAGTGTCAACATAAAGTAAAACCGACCCTGATTAACAAAGTCGGTTTAAGGTTTTTAATTACCATTCGAGATAAGAATGATATATTCCGCGAACAATCTTAAAGCCATTGAATGCAAGCCATTCATCAACAAGAGGAGAATGCTCAAATCCAGTGAGGCACATTCTTAAATCACCCTCTTTCGCTTCTGAAATTGCTGCATTAATGATTTTGTCATAACACTTTTCTTCATGTTTTGACATATCCGTATCTGGACGTGACGGTATACATCTTTTAGGATGCAGTGCTAATGACCGGATCCATAAAGCCGTATTTCCATAACAGGTTTCTATATAAGGCTCGTCTGGATAAAGTTTGTTCTTTTTCAAAATAAAACCTCCTAAAAATTTGTAAACATAATTATATAATTTGAAGAATTAAAAGTCAAGCAATACATCAAGTTATGTAAATTATTAATAATATTACTTGATAAAAAACTATCTTTATAATATAATACAACCAAAAGAAAGAGAGAGTAAAATGTCAAATTTTGTGCACTTACATGTCCATAGTGAATTTAGTTTATTGGATGGAGCAAATAGAATAAAAGATTTACCAGCAAGAGCAAAAGAATTAGGAATGGATTCTATTGCTCTTACTGACCATGGGGTTATGTTTGGGGTAGTGGATTTTTATAAAGAATGTAAAAAACAAGGTGTAAAGCCTATTATAGGATGCGAGGTATATGTTGCTCCAAGAACAAGATTTGATAAAGAGCCTAATATAGACAACCATTATTATCATCTTATTTTGCTTGCAAAAAATGAAACAGGATACAAGAATTTAACGCACTTGGTATCGATGGGATTTACAGAAGGTTTTTATTATAAACCACGTATAGATTATGAAATATTAGAAAAATATCATGAAGGACTTGTGTGCTTAAGTGCATGCCTTGCAGGAAATGTAAATAGAGAAATTTTAAACAATAATATAGAAAAAGCAGAAGAAGTTGCTTTATGGCATAAAAATCTATTTGGAGAAGATTACTATTTAGAAATACAGCCAAATGGACTTCCAGAGCAGGTATTGGCAAATCAAAAATTAATAGAGATGTCTAAAAAATTAGATATTCCATTAGTTGCAACAAACGATTCACATTACTTAAAAAAGGAAGATGCATATAACCATGAGGTTTTACTTTGCATACAAACAGGTAAAAAAATGACAGATGAAGATAGAATGCGTATGGGAACAGACGAATTCTATGTAAAATCACCAGAAGAAATGGCAGAGTATTTTAAAAATGTTCCAGAAGCAATAGAAAATACAGTAAAAATAGCAGAAAAATGTAATTTGGATTTTGAATTTGGTAATACAAAACTTCCAAACTATGAAGTGCCAGCAGAATTTGCAACACATACAGATTATTTTAAAAAACTTGCAAAGGATGGACTTGCAAGAAGATATGGAGATAATCCAAGTGATGAAATAAAAGAACGTTTTGAATATGAATTATCTGTAATAGAAAAGATGGGATATGTAGATTATTTCTTGATTGTATGGGATTTTATAAATTATGCTAGAACACAAGGAATAGCAGTAGGGCCAGGACGTGGTTCTGGAGCGGGTTCAATTGTTGCGTATGCTTTAGGAATTACAGATATAAATCCAATAAAATATAATTTACTTTTTGAAAGATTTTTAAACCCAGAAAGAATAAGTATGCCCGACTTTGACGTAGATTTTGACTACGAAAGAAGAGGAGAAGTAATAGATTATGTTGGTAGAAAATATGGAAAAGACCATGTTTCTCAAATAATAACATTTGGAACAATGTCTGCAAGAATGGTAATAAGAGATGTTGCAAGAGCTTTAGATGTTCCTTATGCGGAAGCGGATAAACTTGCAAAAATGGTTCCAAATGAACTTCATATTACAATAAAAAAAGCATTAGAGCAAAATAGAGAATTTGGAAATCTATATGAACAAGATGAGCAGACAAGAAAATTACTAGATATAGCAATGGGATTAGAAGGACTTCCAAGACAGGCTTCAACACATGCTTGCCGGGATAGTAATTACAAAAGATCCTGTAATAGACTATGTGCCTCTATATGTAAACGAAGGCACAATATCAACACAATATATAATGACAACACTAGAAGAACTAGGTTTATTAAAAATGGACTTTTTAGGGCTTCGTACACTTACAGTTATTTCTGATACAATAAAATTAGTAAAAAAGTGTAGGGGAATAGATGTAAAAATCGATAAAGAAATGAATGACAAAAAGGTATTTGAAGAGACTTGGCAAAGTGGAAATACATCAGGTGTATTTCAATTCGAGAGCCAAGGTATGAGAAACTTTATGAAGGAACTAAAACCAGATTGCTTAGAAGATATAATTGCAGGTGTTTCTTTGTACAGACCAGGGCCAATGGATCAAATACCAAGATATATAAAAAACAAGCTTAATCCAGAACATAGTGAGTACACACATCCAAGTTTAGAGCCAATATTAAATGTAACTTATGGATGTATGGTATACCAAGAACAAGTTATGCAAATAGTTAGAGATTTAGCTGGCTATTCTTTAGGAAGAGCCGATCTAGTAAGACGTGCCATGGGAAAGAAAAAACTAGATGTAATGGCAAAAGAAAGGGAAAACTTTATACATGGACAAACAGATGAAAACGGAAATGTAATAATTCCTGGCTGTGTTAGAAATGGAATAGATGAAAAATCTGCAGATAAAATATTTGACGAGATGGCTGAGTTTGCAAAATATGCATTTAATAAATCACATGCAGCAGCATATGCTGTTGTAGCGTATGAAACAGCATATCTAAAAACATATTATCCACCAGAATTTATGGCGGCAACATTAAATAGTTTTTTAGGAAATTTAGATAAAGTTCCAGAATATATAGATGAATGTAAAAGGCTAAAAATAGAAATTTTAAAACCAGATATTAATAAAAGCTATACAAAATTTGCAGTTTATGGAGATAAAATAAGGTTTGGACTTCGGAAGTGTAAAAAATGTTGGAACAGCTGTAGTTGATACTATTGTAAAAAATAGAAAACAAAATGGAGAGTTTAAAAGCTTTACAGACTTTTGCGAAAGAATGCAAGGAGAATCTGTAAATAAAAAATGTATAGAAAGCTTAATAAAAGCAGGAGCTTTTGATGAATTTGAACAAACAAGAAGTACACTTTTAGCATCATTTGAAACAATAATAGATACAATAAATGATACATCAAAAAAAACAATGCAAGGTCAAGTTACAATGTTTGATTTAGGAAAAACAGAAGATGAAAAAATAGAAAACATGAAATATAAATTTACAACATTAAAAGAATTTGACGAAAAAGAGTTATTATCAATGGAAAAAGAAATGCTTGGAATTTATATATCTGGACATCCATTAGAAAAGTTTAGAAAGAATATAGAAAAAGTTGCAACAATTAATACACTTCAAATGATACAAATGAAAGAGCAAAATGATTTTAGCCAAGATGGAAAACCAGTAAAATATGTTGGAATAATAAATTCTATAAAGAAAAAATATACAAAGAAAAACACTTTAATGGCATTTATGACAGTAGAAGATTTATATGGAAGCACAGAGATAATAGTATTTGATAGTTGCTATAGTAAGGCACAAAATATTTTATTAGAGGAAAATATAGTGCTAATAGAAGGACGTTTAAGCATAAGAGAAGATGATGATGTAAAAATAGTTGCAAATAGTATAACAGAATTTAACGAAAACACAACAATAAATAATGAAGTGGCAGGTCATGAGTTTACTAAAAGACAGACTACAAATAGTATAGGAACAAATGAAACTGTTCGACCTAAAATGATAATAATAAATATAACAAATTTATCAGAAGAACAAAAATCAAAATTAAGAGGAGCAATAAAATTCTTTTCAGGAGATAGAAATAATATAGCAATAAGTGTAAAAAATGAAGATAAAATATTACCATGTGGAGCAATATATTTAACAGAAGAAATTCTAAAACAATTTGAAGAGATAGTAGGAAAAGAAAATATAGAATTGTAAAAAAATTACAATTCTATATTGACAAAAACCAAACAAATGAATATAATAAAAATATAAAAGTTAGGAGAAGCTCAAGTCTTTAAGTGAGCACCATAAAAGAATTAAATAGGGGGCTAATAAAACATAATTTTATAGCCTCTTTTTTTGTATACTATGAAATGAGAAATTTCCTAGTATATAAAAATGCTATAATTGCTATTGCCTTTGATATTTCCTCATTAAATTAGGAAACTCAAATCAGCGAGAAAAAAAGTGTGGCAAAGTCACTTTTCTTGTTTCTAATTTTTTTGAATCTAAATAAATATTTCCAAGAAAACAATTAAAATAATTTTTATAAAATTGACACGTATAAAAAATACGTATATAATATATAGAAAGAGGGAATAATATGAAAAGTTATTCACCAAAAGAAGTAATAGATATATTGTTAGAAAATGGTTGGTATGAAAAAAGAATAAGAGAAAGTCATCATAAATACTAAACAGATTGTAACAGTATCTACTAGTAAAAAAACTGTTCCAATAGGCACATTAAAAAATATATCAAAACAATCTGGAATTGTTTTTAAATAGGAGGGAAAAATGAAAGATAGTTATGAATTTGTTGCTGTATTTGAGTATGCAGAAGATGGAATAAGTATTAGTTTTCCGGATTTACCTGGGTGCTTATCGTGTGCAACAACAACAGAAGAAGCGATAAAAAATTCTGAAGAAGTATTAGGCTTAGTATTATATGATATGGAACAAGAAAAAGAAAAAATACCAAAACCTACACCTTTTGAGAAAATAAAATGCAAAAGTAATGAAAAAGCAATTTTAATAAATGTGTGGATGCCATTAGTGCGAAATGAATTAGACGAACAGTCTGTAAAGAAAACTCTAACAATACCGCAGTGGCTAAATAAATTAGCTGAAAAGGAAAATATAAATTTTTCAAAAGTGTTACAATCTGCTTTGAAAGATTATTTAAAGGTAAAAAGAAAAATATAATCAAACGAATAACAATAAAAAATCTGAATAAAATTAATAAAATCTATTGACTTTTTATATAAATGGGTATAAATTATTAGCAGTCGAATAAGTAGACTGCTAATTTTTAACAAAAAGTGACAAATAATCAAATCAAAAGGAGGAATGTGATTATGATTAAACCATTAGCAGATAGAGTATTAATTAAAATGATAGAAAGTGAAGAAACTACAAAAAGTGGAATTATTTTATCAAGTGGTTCTAAAGAAAAACCACAAATAGCAGAAGTTGTAGCAGTAGGACCAGGAACAGATGATGTAAAGATGTATATAAAAGAAGGTGAAAAAGTCATTATAAATAAATATTCTGGAACAGAGGTAAAATATGAAGACACAGAATATACAATAGTTAAACAGGAGGATATTTTAGCTATAGTAGAATAGAGAAAAACGAATGAAAATATTATAAAAGAAAAGGAGACGATATATATGTCAAAAGAGATTAAATTTGGAGAAGACGCCAGAAAGAAAATGTTAGATGGCGTAAATAAATTAGCTGATACAGTTAAAGTAACACTTGGACCTAAAGGTAGAAATGTTGTATTAGATAAAAGTTTTGGTGCACCACTTATTACAAATGATGGTGTTACAATAGCAAAAGAAATTGAATTAGATGACCCTTATGAAAATATAGGAGCTAGATTAGTTAAAGAAGTTGCAACTAAAACAAATGATATCGCAGGTGATGGAACAACAACAGCAACAGTTTTAGCACAAGCTATAATTAAAGAAGGAGTAAAAAATGTAGCTGCTGGTGGAGATCCAATGGCTATAAAAAGAGGAATAGATAAAGCGGTAGAATCAGCAGTAGAAGGACTAAAAGGAATTAGTTCAGAAATAAATGGAAAAGAAGATATAGCAAGAGTTGCAAGTATTTCTGCAAACAGCAATGAAATAGGAGAATTAATTGCAGAAGCAATGGAAAAAGTTTCAAAAGACGGTGTTATTACAATAGAAGAATCTAAAACAGCAACAACAGGATTAAATGTTGTAGAAGGTATGCAATTTGATAAAGGATATATATCACCATATTTTGTAACAGATACAGATAAAATGGAAACAGTAATGGAAAATCCGTATATATTAATTACAGATAAAAAGATTAGCAATATTCAAGAAATATTACCATTACTAGAAAGCCTAATGCAACAATCAGGAAAACTACTAATAATAGCAGATGATATAGAAAGTGAAGCATTATCAACATTAGTATTGAATAAATTAAGAGGAGTGCTAAATGTTGCCGCAGTAAAAGCTCCAGGATTTGGTGATAGAAGAAAAGAAATGCTAGAAGATATAGCAGTTCTAACAGGTGGAGAAGTTATAACTTCTGATTTAGGATTAGAATTAAAAGATACAACAATTGAACAATTAGGAAGAGCAAAACAGGTTAAAATACAAAAAGAAAACACAATAATAGTAGATGGAGCAGGAGATAAAGAAAAATTATCTGCAAGGGTAAAACAAATAAAAACACAACTAGAAGAAACAACTAGCGAATTTGATAAAGAAAAATTACAAGAACGTTTAGCAAAAATAGCTGGAGGAGTAGCTGTAATAGAAGTTGGTGCAGCAACAGAAGTAGAAATGAAAGAGAAAAAGCTAAGAATAGAAGATGCTTTATCTGCAACAAAAGCTGCTGTTGAAGAAGGAATAGTTGCAGGAGGAGGAACAGCACTTGTAAACATTATGCCAGCAGTAGAAAAATGTTTAAATGATTTATCAGAAGAAGAGAAAATAGGTGCAAAAATAGTTTTAAAAGCATTAGAAGAACCAGTAAGACAAATTGCAACAAATGCAGGATTAGAAGGTGCAGTTATATTAAATAAAATAAAATCAAGTGAAGCTGGAATTGGATTTAATGCAGCAAAAGAAGAATATGTTGACATGAAAAAAGCTGGTATTGTTGATCCAACAAAAGTAACACGTAGCGCACTTCAAAATGCAGCAAGCATAGCATCAATGATTCTTACAACAGAAAGCGTTGTAACAGACAAAAAAGAAAAAGAATGTGGATGCGATCATGCAAATGCAGGAATGCCACAAGGAATGGAAGGAATGTACTAGTAAAAAGTATTGACAACTAATGTGTGGTTATAATATACTCATATTATACAAAAGAAGTATGAGGTGATAAACATGATTACAGATAATGAAGGAAAGATATTTGACGATAGAAGAAAAACAGAAAGAAGAACAATACAAAGAAGAAAGTCAAATGATCCAGTTGAGGTTGATAAGAGAAAAGCTGATAGAAGAAAGTCAGATAGAAGAAAAAAATAGCATATAAAAAAGTTACCTACTTTTGCGTAGGTAACTTTTTTGTACCAATAACTTATTAATAAATGCAATTAGCAACATCCGCCATTATTTCCACCGCAGCAGCAGCAAAGTAATATAAGGATTATTATAATCCAGCAGCAGTCACCACCGAATCCGAAACCGCATCCGCATCCTCCTCTGTTTTCTGGCATGATTTCACCTCCCTTTAAGTAAGTACAACTATTAGTCTAAAGTGTCTTAAATGAAGTACTTAAAACTTTATCTGTGAGTATGTTATATATTATTCAAAAATTAAAAATGTGTTACAGAACACAACATGTCCTATATATTTGACATCACATAAAAAATATAGTATAATTATTTCTAGTTTGTGCCTAAGTTTTAGGACGAGTATGAGATTTTTGTATAAATAATTAATGAGTTTGTAGATAATATTATAAAAATGTATGGAGAGAGAATTACATTTTTTAAAAGATAATATTATAAGATTTATTAAAAAACAGAATAATAATTGTAAAATCATTAATTTAAATATTAAATTTTTTTATTGAATAGAGAGTGATGCAACTATTCAATTTAAAATTTTGCAAGCTAATTTTGGTGTGTAAATTAGTATATATATGAGATATAAAAATGTTATACAAAAGGAAAAAAGAAAAAGGAGAGATATTAAAATGGAAGAAAAATTAAACAATAATGCAAAAACTGAAAAACAAAAAAGAAAATATAGACCAAGAAATAATAAGGTAAACAAGACAAATAATGAAGGAGAGAAAACTAAAAAAACAACAAAAAAATCAAAAAATAAAAAACAAGGAGAACAATTTAGATTTAAAAAAGAAAAATTAAAAATAATCCCATTAGGAGGATTACTTGAAATAGGAAAGAACATTACAGTATTCGAATATGAAAATGATATTATATTAGTAGACTGTGGATTAGCATTTCCAGAGGATGATATGTTAGGAATTGATTTAGTTATACCAGACTTAACATATTTGGAGAAAAACAAAGAAAAAATTAAAGGATTAGTTATAACACACGGACATGAAGATCATATAGGCTCAATACCATACTTACTAAAACAAATTAATGTTCCAATATATGCAACAAAACTTACAATAGGATTAATAGAACACAAATTAGAAGAGCATAGATTATTGAAAAGTGCAAAATTAAATGTTGTTAATCCAGGACAAACTGTTGATTTTGGAGCAATGAAAGTAGAATTTATAAGAACTACACATAGTATACCAGATGCATGCTCACTTGCAATTCACACACCTGTAGGAGTAGTAGTGCATACAGGCGATTTTAAAATAGATTATACACCAATAGATGGGGAAATGATGGACTTTGGAAGACTTGCGGAACTTGGTAACAGAGGCGTTTTAGCACTTATGTCTGACAGTACAAATTCAGAAAGAAAAGGATATACAATGTCTGAAAGTACAGTAGGAGAAGTACTAGACAAGTTATTTATAAATTGTACAAAGAGAATAGTTGTAGCTACTTTCTCATCTAACGTTCATAGAGTTCAACAAATAGTAAATTCAGCAGTAAAATATGGAAGAAAAGTTGCAATATGTGGAAGAAGTATGATTAACACAATAGAAACTGCAAGAAAGTTTGGATATATAAAAGTTCCAGACAATATATTTATAGATATAGATATGATAAAATCATATCCAGATGATAGACTTACAATTATAACAACAGGAAGCCAAGGAGAGACAATGTCTGCACTAACAAGAATGGCTTCAGGAGAACACAGGAAAGTTCAAATTACACCAAATGATTTAATAATAATATCTGCAAATCCAATACCAGGAAACGAAAATGCTGTATCAAAAGTAATAGATGATTTAATGAAAATTGGCGCAGAAGTTGTATACAATGCATTAGAAGATATACATGTTTCAGGACATGCTTGTCAAGAAGAACAAAAATTAATGATAAGTTTAGTAAAACCAAAATACTTTATACCAGTTCATGGGGAATATAGACAATTAATAGCACATAGCGAAACGGCAAAAAAAGTAGGGGTAAACCCAGAAAACATATTTATAATGACAAATGGTAGAGTTTTAGAATTAAATGAATATGAAGCAAAGCTTGCTGGAACAGTACCAGTTGGAAGAATAATGGTAGATGGACTAGGTGTTGGAGATGTTGGAAATATTGTGCTAAGAGATAGACAACGTTTGTCACAAGACGGACTTATTATAATAGTATTAACAATGGATTCTGTAACAGGAACAGTTGTTGCAGGACCAGATGTATTATCTAGAGGATTTGTATATGTTAGAGATTCTGAAAATTTAATGGAAGAAATAAAGAAATTATTAAGAGCAAAAATTTCTGAATTTGAAGAAAAACATATAACAGATTGGTCAACAATAAAATCTTTATTAAGAGAAGAATTGAGAGATTATATATATAAGAAAACAAAAAGGGACCCAATGATCTTACCAATAATAATGGAAGTGTAATAAAAGAAAAACCAGATACTTAATATCTGGTTTTTTATATTGACTAAAAATATTTTTTGTGATAAAAACAAATTAATGGGGGGATTTTAATGGAAAATATTGAAGAAATAAACAAAGAGTTTAATAGTAAAAAACCAAAGAAGAAAGGACTAATATTAGGAATAGCATTATTAGTATTGGTAATAGTAGCATTAATATCAGTGTGTTTGATTAATAGCTCAAAACCAGAAAAAATTTATTATTCAGCAATTGATAAAATTCTTAAAATAGAAAAATCAGAATCAAATTCAATAAAACTTGATACTAAAACAAAGATTACAGCAGAATCAGATGATAATACAAATGAAGAAGAATTAGAAAAACTTGCAAAATGCGCTTTTGGGTTTGGAGTTCAAACAGATGCAGAGAATAAAAAAGAGATTGTGAATTTGAGTTTAGAGTACGAAAACAACCCAGAAATTAGTGCACAATTATATTATAATAATGACGCTGTATATGCATATCTTGATGGTATATTTGATAAATATATAAAAATTGAATTAGAAGATGAACAAAAAGAAGATTTAAAAACTATTTTTGAAAGTGCTAAGTCGACTGCTGAACAAGAAAAACTTGACAAAGCTATAGAAGAAATAAAAAAAGAAATAAAGAAACAAATAAGTGAAATAAAAGATTTTGAACAAGAAAAAACTACAATAAAAATAAATGGTAAAGAACAAAAAATTAAAAAAACATCAGTTAAGCTTACGGATAAACAATTATGTGATATGTTAGCTAATATTTATACAGATTTATCAGAGAATGATAAATATTTAGAAAACTTTGATGAGTCTCAAAAAGATAGCTTAAAAGAAATTGCAAATGCAATAAAAGGAATAGAAACAACTGGGAAAAACACTATAAAAATATCTCTATATACAAAAGGATTATCTAACAAGCTAATAGGAACAAATGTAGAAATATATTCTGCAAAAGAAAAACAAACAGCAATAATAACAATAACAAAAAAAGATAAAAATGTATACAAATATGATATAAGTATGAAGATGACGGGAGTAAAAGCAAACATTGTAAAAGGTGAAGCTATTCTAGAAGAGGAAAAGCAAGAGAATGGAGAAAAAGGAAAAATAACTTTAACAGCAGAAACTTCTGAGCTTATGGAGTTAGGAAAAGCAAAGATAGAGATAGAATATAATGTGGCTTATAATCAAAAAATAGATGAACCTAATGTAGAAAACAATGTGAATGTAAAAGATTTATCACAAACTGATATGGTTGGAATAATGAGTAAAATAATGCAAAAACCATTATTAGGAGAATTTTTATCAAAGGGATTATTTGATCACGTGGAAGATAAAGAAAATGAAAACATACAAAATGATAATATTGTAAGTGATGATTTTATAGACTTTGAAATATAACAAGAAAGTGGCTTTGCCACACAACAATGGGCTATGTAGTTAGCCCATCTCTTTTTGCTTTTTTTCTTTACATTTCTAGGTTTAAATAGTATAATGATAGGGTCTAAATTTATATTAAAGGAGCATAAATATGAAAAAGGATGAATTAATTAAAATAGCCAAAAATTTTAGTATTGATGGAGAGCCAGTAAAAATAGAAAAATGTAATAGTGGACATATAAATAAAACTTATGCTATTACATATAAAACAAAAGAAGATGAGCAAAAAAAATATATTTTACAATATGTTAATACAAATGTTTTTCCAAATTTACCAGAACTAATGACAAATATTAAAAAAATAACAAAATATATGAATCAAAAAGCAACTGAAAAAGGAGAAAATACAGATAGACTTACAATAACGATGATTGATACACTTGACGAAAATCCTAATTCCATATACAACGAAAACTGGAGAATGGAAGAATTTATTGATAATACAAAAACATATCTTACAACAGAAAGTATGGAAATACTAGAAGAAGCAGGAAAAGCAGCAGGAAAATTTCAAAAGAATTTAGATGGTTTCCCAGCAGAGGAATTATATGAAATAATACCTAAATTTCATTATACTCCTAATAGAGTTAATCAATTAAAAGAGGCACTATCAAGCAAAGAGAATAACAATAAAAGAAAAGAGAGATTTGAACTTGCAAAAGATGCAATAGATTTCTTAACAGATGAAAAAAGAATTGGCAGAACAAACATAATAACAAATAAATTACAATCAAAAGAAATACCTCTTAGAGTAACACATAATGATACAAAATTAAGCAATATTTTATTTGATAAAAATACGGATGAAGCAGTATGTTTAATAGACTTAGATACAGTAATGCCAGGGGCATTGGCTTATGACTTTGGAGAAGGACTAAGAACTGGAATTACAACAGCAAAAGAAGATGAGCAAGATGTATCTAAAATACATGCAGATATAAATAGATTTGAGGCATTTACAAAGGGATTTCTAAGCGAAGTAAAAGACATTATAACAGAAGAAGAACTAGAGATGCTACCACTTGGCGTGTGGATGATGACTTATGAAAATGCAATAAGATTTTTAGCCGACTATTTAAATGGTGACATTTATTTTAGTGTTGACAAAGAAATAGAAAACCATAATTTAATAAGAGCAAGGGCTCAAATGGAATTATTAAAACAAATTGAAGAAAAAGAAGAAGATATGAAGGGAGTAATAAAAAAATATGGATTTTAATGATTTAGCAGAACTTATATTTCCGGATGCAAAAGATGTTTCATATTATGAAGAAAAGTATCCAGAAAGAAACTTAAAAGAAGGCGCAATGGTAACTAGATTTGCACCAAGTCCAACAGGGTTTATACATATAGGAGGACTTTTTGGAAGTATTATAGATAGAAAACTAGCAGAACAATCAGAAGGTGTATTTATTTTAAGAATAGAAGACACAGACCAAAAAAGAGAAATTGAAAATGGTGTTGAACAGATTGTAAATGGGTTAAAAGACTTTGGAATAACTCCAGATGAAGGTGTAATATCAGAAACAGAAGAAATAGGAAATTATGGACCATATAAGCAAAGTGAAAGAAAAGAAATATATGAAGCTTATGCTAAAAGTTTGGTAAAACAGGGACTAGCATATCCATGTTTTTGTACTCCTGAAGAATTAGATGAAATTAGAGCAAAACAAGAAGCAGCAAAAATAAAACCAGGATATTATGGAGTATGGGCAAAATATAGAACACTTCCTGTTGAGCAAGCTGTAGAGAAAATTAAAAATGGTGAAAAATATATTATAAGATTTAAATCTATGGGAAGAGAAGACAGAAGAATAAAACATAAAGATAGTATAAAAGGAAATATAGAATTTCCAGAAAATGACCAGGATATAGTAATTATAAAAGCAGATGGACTTCCAACATATCATTTTGCACATGCTGTAGATGACCACTTAATGAGAGTTACACAAGTAATAAGAGGAGATGAGTGGGTATCTTCTTTACCATTACATTTAGAATTGTTTAGAGCATTAGGATTTAAGCCACCTAAATATGCTCATACAGCAACAATAATGAAAGACGAAAATGGAAGCAAAAGAAAAATTAGTAAAAGAAAAGATCCAGAAGCAGCAGTAAGTTATTACCATGAAGAGGGAATTCCAGCAGATGCTGTTGTAGAGTACTTGCTAAATATTGCAAATTCTACTTTTGAACCATGGAGAAGAGCAAATCCAAATAAGCCAGTAGAAGAATTTGATTTACAATTAAATAAGATGAGTGTAAGTGGAGCTGTTTTTGATATGGTAAAACTTTTAGATGTTTCTAAAAATGTAATATCAAAATATACAGCAGAAAAAATATATGAAGAAACTTTAAAATGGGCAGAAAAATATAATCAGGAATTTGCAAAACTATTAAAAGAAAATAAAGACTATTCTATTAAAGTTTTAAATATAGAAAGAGGAAAAGCAAAACCAAGAAAAGATATAGCAAAATGGTCAGATGTAGAAAATACAATAGAGTATATGTATAATGACATTTTTGAAAATATGAATGATTATGAATTCCAAAAAATAAATGACGAGGCAGAGATAAAAGACATATTAAATTCATATATAGAAAAACATTTTAATATATCAGATGACAAAGAAACATGGTTTAATAAAATGAAAGATTTGGCAGAAGAAAAAGGATATGCAAGAGAAGTAAAAGAATATAAAGCAAATCCAGAAGCTTATAAAGGACATGTAGGAGATATTAGTACAGTAATAAGAGTAGCACTAACAACAAGACACAACACACCAGATTTATACGAAATAATGCAAGTACTAGGGAAAGAAGAAGTAGAAAAAAGAATTCAAGATTTTATAGGGTAAATTGGAATTTATCTAAAGGAGAAAATCAATGGAATACAAAATTGGAGACATAGTAGAATTAAAAAAACAACATCCGTGTGGAAGTAAAACATGGCAAATTACTCGAATTGGTGTAGATTTTAAATTTAAATGTATGCGGATGCTCACATGTTATAACTGTAGAAAGACCTAAAGCATTAAAAATGATAAAAAAGAAATGTACGGAGGATTAAATGTCTAGAAAGAATATTGGTTCAAAAATTTCAAATATAATTTTTATAATTGTAGTAGCTTTTGTTATATACAAACTTTTAGGGCTATATAAAATGTATTATTTTAATGGGTTTGTAAAGGCAGAACAAACAGCAGGGATAACTAAGTTTACAAGAGATAATAAAGAAAAGTATTCTGATGATTATAGTTATAAATTAGAGTCAGACCAATTTAATGACGCTATATTTTATAAAACAATTAATGTAAAAAAGAATACTCCATATAAATTAACTTGCATGGTTAAAACTAAAGATGTTGAAAATTCTAGCAAAAAAAATAATGGAGGAGCACATATTTCAGTAGTAGATTCAGTAGAAGCATCAAAATGTATTTCTGGGACGAATGATTGGCAAAAACTAGAGTTTATATTTGATTCTAAAAATAGAGACACAATAAAAATAGGTTTTAGATTAGGCGGAAATGACACAAACAGTAAAGGAACTGCATGGTTTTCAGAATTTAAGCTAGAAGAAGGAATTGAAAGTAATTCAAACAATTGGAATGTTGCATGCTTTGTAATGAAAAACATAGATACAGAATTAAAAAATGGGCAAAAATTAAAATTAAGTATGGAGCTTAAAGACGTTGAGAGCATAAAAACAAATATGCAAAGATTTGTAACATCATGTAAAAGTTTATCAGATGGACAAATGACAGCACAATATGATGTTTATGAAATAGAAGAACCAATAAAAACAATAACATATTCAGAAGAATATGGTTACTATGTTGATTCAGCAGATGTAGAGGATATAATAACACCATATTTAGATAAAAAAGAATATGATTATATATTTGTAGCTGTAAGATTAGGGGATTTGGATAAAAATATAGAAATACCAATATATGACTGGATAGGACTTCGGAGGAATGGATTTACATGGAATAGGGTATTCAAATATAAGATTACCAAACGATCAAAATAGTTATATATATACATATGATTCTAGAGCAAATACATTTCCAGAGGAAGTATTTATACATGAATTCTTACATTCATTAGAAAGAACACTTACAGAATATGAATATGATATACCACAATTACATGATAATGAAAAATATGGATATAAAGAGCAAGGATTAGTTGGATTAAAACAATGGTATAAAGATTATATGACATGTAATATTAATGGCAAAAAAGAAGGATTAGATCCGATTGTATATAAGCTAAAGCCATCACATGAAAGTAATTTTAAATATCCTGTTGAAGTAGAATTTGCAAAGGAACCACAAAACATTATAGAAGAAATGAAAAACTTATTTGGAAGCATATTTAGTATGTTTGGAAAGAAACAAGCTATAGAACAAAATTAATTATAAATATTAAAAGAAGGGAACAGCAATGCAAGTATCAGATTTTAATTATGAGTTACCAGAAGAATTGATTGCACAAACGCCAATAAAAAAAAGAGATGAATCAAGGCTTATGGTATTAGATAGAAGTAAAAGAACAATTGAACACAAAATATTTAAAGATATTATAGATTATTTAAAGCCAGGAGATGTATTAGTTAGGAATAACACAAAAGTAATACCAGCCAGAATTTATGGAAAGAAAGAAACAGGTGCTAATGTTGAATTCTTGTTGTTGAACAATATAGAAGGAGATATTTGGGAAAGTATAGTAAGACCCGGAAATAAGCTTCATGTAGGAACGAAAGTTATATTTGGAGATGGAATTCTAAAAGCAGAAGTATTAGATATTATGCCAGGCGGAACTAGAAAAGTAAAGTTTGAATATGATGGAATTTTTAATGAAATATTAGACAAAATTGGTTTAATGCCATTACCACCATATATACACGAAGAATTAAAAGAAAGAGATAGATATCAAACAGTATATGCAAAATATAATGGCTCAGCAGCGGCACCAACAGCAGGACTTCATTTTACAGATGAACTTTTAGAAAAACTAGAACAAAAGGGAGTTATTATTGCAAATGTAACGTTACATGTAGGAATAGGAACATTTAGACCAGTAAAAGAAGATACAGTAGAAGCACATAAAATGCATTCAGAGCATTTTTATATAAAACAAGAAGATGTAGATAAAATAAATAAAGCAAAAGAAGAGGGAAGAAGAGTAATTGCGGTTGGGACAACCTCTTGCAGAGTTTTAGAATCAGTAGCAGATGAAAAAACAGGCAAAGTAAGAAAAATAGAAGATGACACAGAAATATTTATTTATCCAGGATATAAATTTAAATGTATAGATGGATTAATTACTAATTTTCATTTACCACAATCCACATTGCTAATGCTTGTTTCTGCATTAGCAGATAAAGAATTTATTTTGCAAGCATACAATGAAGCAGTAAAAGAGAAGTATAGATTCTTTTCTTTCGGCGATGCAATGTTAATAATATAGGAAAAGGAGATAAAATGAAACCAGCAATAACATATGAATTATTACATGAAGATAAAAATTCTGGTGCAAGAAGAGGAATAGTACATACTCCACATGGAGATATAGAAACACCAATATTTATGCCAGTTGGAACACAGGCAACTGTAAAATCTATGACACCAGAAGAACTAAAAGAAGAAGTAAAAGCACAAATAATATTATCAAATACATATCATTTATACTTAAGACCAGGACATGATATTGTAAAAGAAGCAGGACGGACTACATAACTTTATGAAATGGGACAGACCAATCTTAACAGATTGTGGTGGATTTCAGGTTTTTAGTTTAAGTGATTTAAGAACAATATCAGAAGAAGGAGTAGAATTTAAATCTCATCTAGATGGAAGCAAGCATTTCTTTTCACCAGAAAAGGTAATGGAAATAGAAGAGGCTTTAGGCGCAGATATAATAATGTCATTTGATGAATGCTGTCCATATCCATCTACATATGAATATACAAAGGATTCTATGGAAAGAACTACAAGATGGGCAATTCGTTGCAAAGAGGCACATAAAAATACAGATAAGCAAGGACTATTTGGAATAATACAAGGCGGATTTTACGAAGATTTAAGAAGAAAATCAGCTGAAGACTTAATTGCACTTGACTTTCCAGGATATGCAATTGGAGGAATAAGTGTAGGAGAACCCAAAGAAGAATTCTTAAAAATATTAAAATATACTACTCCTCTTATGCCAAAAGATAAACCAAGATATCTAATGGGAGTAGGAACACCAGATTATTTAATAGAAGCAGCATTAGCAGGAATTGATATGTGTGACTGCGTACTTCCAACAAGAATTGCAAGAAATGGAACAGCAATGACATGGAATGGAAAAGTGGTAGTAAGGAATGCAACATATGAAAGAGATTGGGGCCCAGTGGATAAAGAATGTGATTGCTATACTTGCAAAAATTATAGTAGAGCATATATAAGACATTTAATAAAAGCAAATGAAATTTTGGGAGTAAGATTATTATCTATTCATAATTTAAGATTCTTGACTAAACTTATGGAAAGAGTTAGAATAGAAATAGAGAATGATAATTTATTAAATTTCAAAAATGAGTTTTATAAAAAATATGGATATACAAAAGAGTAGGAGGAATTTTAAATGGATTTATTAGGACAAGAATACAATAATGCACCAAAACCCAAATCAAAAGGAAAAAAGGTAGTATTAAATTTATTAATAGTATCTATAATACTACTTGTTGTGGTAATTGCTTTAATATACTTATTAAAAGGAAGTCAACCTAAAAAAGCAAGCTTATATGTAAATAATGAAAGTAAAACTGTTATTTCAGGACTAATTATAAATGATGAAGCTTCAGGGAAAAAATATGTATCGTTAAAAGATGTAGCATCTTTAATAGGATATGAATATCAAAATGGAGAATATTTACAATATGAAGAAAGTAAAACAAAAGGTTACTTGGAAAATTCAAATCAAATTATTGGATTTGAACTAGGAAAAAATAAGATATATAAAACGGTTCCAAACACAGAAGTTGAATTTGAATATTATGAAATTAAAAATCCTATAATACAAAATAATGATAAATTATATATTGCTTTAGAGGACTTTGATACAACTTGTGATGCCGTAATAACATATTCAGATGAAAAAGATCAAACTGTTATTTGTACAACAGATTATTTGGCTGATGAGTATGAGAAAAAAGTAGTAGAACAAGGAGTTTACAAATCAGTAAATAAAGATTTCGAAAATCAAAAAGCTATAATATACAATATGCTAATTGTTGCAAAATCAGAAGAGAAAGATAATGACAATAATAATAAATATGGTGTAATAACTACATCAATGCAACAAGTTATAACTCCAAAATACAAAGAAATTAAGTATAATGAATACACAGGTAATTTTATTGTAGCAGCAAGTAATGGGAAATATGGAGTTATTTCAAAAGATGGACAAGAAGTTATTGTAGAAGTAAAATATGACTCAGTAAGAATTGTAAATTATGATCCATTAATGTATGAAGTAAAACTAAATAATAAATATGGAATAATTAATAAAGAAGGAAAAGTAATTGCAAATACTGAATATGATAAATTAGGATATGCTGGAGATAAAACAAAAGAACAAAATGCAGTCTTGATTATCAAAAATGTTTATGACAATAAAGATGGAATTGTGGTTTGCAAAAATAATAAATATGGAATATTGGATATAGAAACAGGTAGAGAAATAACTCCTGTAGAAAGTGAAATAACAAAAATTTATTCAAAAACAGATAATACAGGTAAAAAAGAATACTATGTAGAGCTTTCAAATCAAGAGGTATTATTATCAAAATATGTAGAATATGTAAATACAATATCAGTAAATATTCCAAAAGAGAATCAACAAACAACAAATAATATGGAACAAAACCAACAAAGTAATGAATCGGAAGAACAAACAAGTACTCCAGAACAACAAAATGATGGGCAACCAAATGAATAAAGAAAATAAGTAAATAAAGAAGCTGTACATTTAATGTGCAGCTTCTTTTTGTTACGTTACATGTTTTGTTCGCCAGGGATAAAGTAGTCGATAACACCGTAAATTAATGCACCAATTATTGCAGCAACCCACGAAATAGAGTAACCTGCAACAAAATACTGAGTTACGTAAAGAACAACAACAGATAGAACAAAACCTACAAAACCTTTTCCAAATGGACTAGCATGAAGACCAGTAAATTTAATAATTAAATAATCCAATACAGTAAGAACAACAGCTGCAATTGCTAAAGACCAAATATTATTAATTTGGAATCCAGGTGTAAAAAATGCTGTGATTGCAAGAATAATAGCAGCAGCAATTAAACGGCCAACAATTTGCCAGGCTGTACTTGTACCATTTGAAGTTTGTGCATTCACATTATTGTCATTTCCTGCCATTTAAAAAACCTCCTAACTTAAATATATATATTTAATCTTGTTTGGTTTCCAAGAGTTCATTTAATATTATTTGCATAAAAAAAATTAATATACAAAAAAACGAATATAAGAATATTTTTTGCAAAAATTGTTAAAAATATTCTTAACAAAAATAATTAAATAAAGTGTAATTTGTGTGAGGGGGAATTCTAGGGACTGTCCCTTAAAATCACCAAATCTGGGGATTTTGGGGACTGTCCTGAATTCATCCGGAACTAAACAAATTACAATTTATTCAATTGAAATTTAAAAAAGAAAGGAATCCAAATGATAAATATTTTTGTAAGAGTATTAATAATTTACATATTAGTCTTAATAGTAATGAGATTAATGGGAAAAAGAGAGTTAGGACAAATGCAGCCATTTGAACTAGTAATAGCAATAATGATAGCAGACTTAGCATCAGTACCAATGGCAGATACAGGAATACCGATAACAAATGGAATAATTCCAATTCTTGCGCTATTGTTAGTGCAATTAGTAATATCAATTATAAATCTAAAAAGTATAAATGGAAGAAAAATAATTTGTGGAAAGCCATCAATATTAGTATATAGAGGCAAAATAGATGAAAAAGTAATGAAAAAGGAAAAATTCACTGTTAATGAATTACAAGAAAGATTAAGACAAAATAATATTTTTAACATAGGAGATGTAGAATATGCAATATTAGAAACAAGTGGTCAGGTCACAGTAATACAAAAACCAGAAAAAAGAAATACTATACCAGAAGATTTTGGAATATTGCCAGAATATGAAGGAATACCTTATGACTTAGTAGTAGATGGCAAAGTAATGCATGAAAATTTAAAAGCAATAGGAAGGGATTACAATTGGTTAAAAAAGCAAGTAGAAAAATTTAAAATAAAGCCAGAACAGGCACTAATTGTAACATTTGATGGAAAAGGACAGATATTTTGCCAAGCAAAAGAGGAGAAAAAATGAAAGAAATAATAATTATTATAAGCATTTTAATCATAATATTTACAGGCTCAATAGTTACACAGAAGTATTTAAACAGAACAAGCGACTTGCTTGTAGATGATTTAGAAGATATAAAAAACGATTTAGAAAAAAACAATTTGGATAGTGAAAAATTAGCCAAAAAATCGGAAGATATGTATAAAAAATGGGAAGAAATAAATGCCAAATGGTCAATAATAATTTTACATGATGAAATAGATTTAATAGAAACATCACTAACAAAAATGAAAGCAGAAATAAAATCCGGAGAAATAAAAGATGTTATGGCAGAATTAGATACATCAATATTTTTGATAAACCATATAAAAGAAAAAGAGAAAACAAGTTTAAAAAATATATTTTAGAAGTAATAAAGTAACCAAAACAAAAACAAAAGCATATAATACCTTAAAATGGAGAGGGTGTTATATGCTTGATTTTATTTTAAATGGTATTGTTTGGGTGTTGGCACTGTATGGATTTATAGAAATTGTAAAAACAATATATTATGCGTGTGTATACAGTAAAATAAAAACAGAGGGAATTTATTTTATAATAGCAGTAAGAAATCAAGAGGAACAAATAGAAGGATTTATGCGTTCAATTCTTTTTAGAGTATTATATGGAAAAGAAGAAAATATAAATGATATAATAATATCTGATTTAGGCTCTACAGATAATACGAAAGAAATATTAGAAAAATTGCAAGAGGACTATAAATTTATTAATTTACTAGACTGGAAAACTTGCAAAGATTTAATTGACAATGTAAACGAAAAATAATTTACATAGATAAAGATTTGTGATATAAAATAATAAGAAGTTTGTTAAAACAAGGAGCAGTAGACTTGGAAATTAAAGGACAAATATCAGAAATTATATATCAAAATGAAATAAACAGTTATACAATAGCTGAATTTGAAACAGAGGAAGAATTAACTGTAATTGTAGGCTACCTACCTTTTATAAATAAAGGAGATAGCCTTAAATTAGTTGGAAATTTTATAAATCACCCGGACTATGGAAGACAATTTAAGATCCAGACATTTGAAAAAATTATGCCAGAGACGTTGGAAGCATTAGAGAAGTACTTATCTGGCGGGATTATAAAAGGAGTTGGACCTGCAACAGCAAAAAGAATAGTAGATAAATTTGGAGAAGAAACAATACCTGTTTTGAAGTTTGAACCAGAAAGATTGGCACACATAAGGGGAATAAGCTTAAATAAAGCTCAAGAAATATCAGATGAGTTTAATGAAAAATGGGATTTATGGCAAATTGTAGGCTTTTTAGAGAGATTTGGAATAACAGGACAAAACTGTAAAAAGGTTTATGAAAAGTTAGGGCAAGATGCAATTCCAAAGATAGAAAAAAATCCATATATACTATTAGATATAACTTATGGAGTGGATTTTAAAAAAATAGATAAAATGGCAATGGATTTAGGAATAGACAAGCAGAGTACAAGCAGAATATCAAGTGCTATAAAATATAGCCTAATTTTAGCCGGAAACAATGGAAATAGTGCTGTGCTATATGACAATTTGATTAATTATGTATCTAATTTATTAGGAATAGAACCAGAAATAATAGAAGATGAAATAATAAACTTAAAAGCAAAACAAGAGATATTCTTAGAAGAATATGAGGACAAAGAATGGGTATATTTAGATACTTTCTATACAGCAGAACAGAATATAGCTGAAAAATTAATTGGACTTGATAATGCAAAAAATATTAAACATATAAAGAATTTTAAAACAGAACTAGAAAAAACTGAAAAAGATGAAGAAATTATTCTATCAGAAGAACAGAAAGAAGCAATAAAAGCAGTAAATGAAAACAATGTATGTGTAATTACTGGTGGGCCTGGTACTGGTAAAACAACAATTATTAAATCTATAATAAAATTATATGAAGCAAGAAAAATGAAGGTCGTTTTATGTGCTCCAACAGGAAGAGCAGCAAAAAGAATGCAAGAACAAACAGGCAAAGAAGCAACAACAATACATAGATTATTAGAAATTAGAAAGTTAGATGATGAGAACTTTATAAGTTTAGATTATCCAATAACGCCAATAGATGCTGATGTGGTAATAATAGATGAAATGTCTATGGTGGATATGTTTTTAATGAATCACATATTAAAAGCAATATATTTAGGAACAAAATTAGTTTTAGTTGGAGATATTGACCAATTACCATCAGTAGGGCCTGGAAATGTTTTACAAGATATAATAGAATCAAATGCAATTACAACAATAGAGCTAAATAAAATTTTTAGACAAGCTGCAAAGAGCAAGATAATAACAAATGCACATAGAGTAAATAGTGGAGAGACATTTATTGGAGTGGAAGAAAAAGACAAATTAGAAGATTTCTTTTACATAAACGAAATGTCACAAGAAAAAATGCTTCAAGATGTGATATCACTTTGTACAGGTAGACTAAAGAAGTATGGCGACTATGACTTTTTTAAAAACATACAAGTTTTAACACCAACCAAAAAAGGAATGCTTGGAACAAAAGAATTAAATAAACAATTGCAAAATGCATTAAATCCAAAATCTACTATAGAAAAACAAAATGGAGATAGAGTTTTTAGAATTGGCGATAGAGTAATGCAAGTTAAGAATAATTATGATATTTATTGGGAGAAAAAAACAAATAGTACATTAGAAGCTGGTAGTGGCATATTTAATGGAGAGTTAGGTATAATTACAGAAATTGATGAAGTAAACAAACAAATAGAAGTCTGCTTTGATGATGAAAAAGTTGCGTGGTATGATTTTACAAATTTAGATGAGCTAGAACATAGCTATAGTATAACAATACATAAATCTCAACGGAAGTGAATTTGATGTAGTAATAATGTGTGTACCACAATCAGCACCAATGCTACTTACAAGAAACTTGTTATATACAGGAATAACAAGAGCAAAAAAACTTTTAATAGTAATTAGCAATAAAAATATAATAGAATTTATGATACAAAATACAGACATAAAAAAGAGAAATACAGGATTAAAATATAAGTTAAGCAAATTACAATTCTCATGATTAATTTAAAAGGAGTTTTTAATGTTAGATTTAAATAAAGATGTTAAATACATAAAAGGCGTAGGGCCTGCAAGAGCAGAACTTTTAAACAGTATAGGCATATTTAATTTATATGATTTAATTACATATTTTCCAAGAGACTACGAAGATAGAGGAAAAGAAAAGAATATCGCAGAGTTAGAAGATGGGGAAGAGGCATTAATAAAAGCAATATGCGTTTCTAATCTTATGGAAAAAAGAATAAGAAAAAATATGGTAATCTATAAACTTACAGTAAGAGATGAAACCGGACTTTGCCAAATTACTTGGTTTAACCAAAGATATTTAAAAAACAAATTTAAACTTCGGAGAAACATATAACTTTTTTGGAAAAGTACAGAAAAGAATTGGATTTGTAGAAATGAATTCGCCTGTGTTCGAAGAAGAAAATAAAAACAAAAATACAGGAAAAATAATTCCATTGTATCCTCTTACATATAATTTATCTCAAAATGTTATAAGGCAAATAATAGAAAATGGTTTGAGAGAATTAAATGACGGTTTGGATGAAACTTTACCTCAATATTTAACAGAGGAATATAATTTAGATGATATAAATAAGGCTATAAATGATATACATTTTCCAAAAGATTTTGGAGAATATAATAAGGCTAGAAAAAGATTAGTATTTGAAGAATTACTTATTATGCAACTTGCACTTTTAAATTTAAAGACAAAATATACAGTAAATTCAAAGGGAATCGAGTTTGATGAAAATATTAAAATGCAAGATGCAATAGAGAAACTTCCTTTTAAACTTACAAATGCACAGATAAAAGTACTAGAAGAAATTAATAAAGATATGGAAAGTTCAAAGCCAATGAATAGACTTTTGCAAGGAGATGTTGGATCACGGAAAAACTGCTGTATCTATAATTGCTGCATACAAAGCTGTTAAATCTGGTTATCAAGTAGCAGTAATGGCACCTACTGCAATTTTGAGTAAACAACATTTAAAAAATTTTGAAGAGATTCTTTCAAATTTTAATATTAAATGTGAATTATTAGTAAGTGGCATTTCTAAAAAACAAAAAGAAGATATTTTAAAAAGATTATCAAATGGTGAAATTGATGTATTAATTGGTACACATAGTTTACTAGAAGAAAATGTCGTATTTAAAAATTTAGGACTTGTTGTAACAGACGAACAACATAGATTCGGAGTAAGACAAAGAAGCACGCTAAACAGCAAAGGAGAAAATCCAGATGTATTGGTAATGACAGCTACTCCAATTCCAAGGACTTTGGCATTAATATTATATGGAGACCTAGATATTTCCATAATAGATGAACTTCCTCCAAATAGAAAGAAAATAGATACATTTGCAGTAAGTAAAGGAATGGAAGATAGAGTAAATGGGTTTATAAAAAAGCAATTAGATGAAGGAAGACAATGTTATATTGTGTGCCCATTAGTTGAAGAATCAGAGGAAATAGATGCAAAGGCAGTTTTAAATGTATATAAAAAATATAAAGAAGAGTTTTCTAATTATAGAGTTGAATATATTCATGGTAAATTAAAGCCTAAAGAAAAAGACCAAATTATGCAAGAATTCAAAGATGGAAAAATAGATATTCTAATTTCTACAACAGTAATAGAAGTTGGTGTAGATGTTCCTAATAGCAATATAATGGTAATAGAAAATGCAGAAAGATTTGGACTAGCAACACTTCATCAGTTACGTGGAAGAGTAGGACGTGGAGAATATAAATCATATTGCATTTTAAAATATGAGGGCAAACGGAAAAAATACAAAAGAGAGAATGAAAATAATGTGTCAAACGAACAATGGATTTGTTATTTCTGAAAAAGACTTAGAATTAAGAGGCTCTGGTGAATTCTTTGGAACAAAACAACATGGATTACCAGAATTTAAAATAGCAAACTTATTTGAAGATATCGAAATATTAAAAAAAGTACAAGATGTAGCAATAAAAATTATGAATGATGATCCAAATTTAACAAAAGAAAAGAATTTAGAGCTGAAGAAACAAATAGAAAATAAATTTAAGGATAGAATAGAAATATAAATTACAATTTGCAAGGCGTATAAAATCACTTTTTTTACTAAAAATAGTAAAAGAGGTGGTTTTTTTATGTTTAATTTTAATACTGATTTAGCTGATGAAAGAAGAGATATTTTTAGAAAAGCTAATAATTTAGAAGAAATTCCTGGGATAGAAACAGAAACAATTGAAGAAGACCAAAATATAAAAACAAATAGGGTAAAAATCATAGATAATCAAGGAGCCCAAGCAATTGGAAAACCAATGGGAACATATGTTACCATTGATATAAAAAATTTGAAAATTGCAGAAGATGCAGAGATACAAAAGGCTTCTGAAATTGTTACAAAAGAATTAAAAGAACTAATTAATAAACATGCAGATAAAGAAGGAGATATTTTGGTAGTTGGACTTGGAAATGTATATGTAACACCAGACTCTCTAGGACCAAAAGTAGTAAATGAAATTGATATTACAAGGCATTTATTAAAATATGCTCCACAATATTTGGAAGAAGGCACAAGGCCTGTTAGTGCAATAGCTCCAGGAGTTTTACGGTACAACAGGAATAGAAACAATGGAGGTAATAAAAGGCATAGTGGATAATATAAAACCAAAACTTATAATTGTAATAGACAGCTTAGCATCAAAAAGTATTGAAAGAATAAGCAGTACAGTACAATTATCAGATACTGGAATTGTTCCTGGAGCAGGAGTAGGAAATGCGAGAAATGAAATAAGTCAAGTTACGCTAGGAATTCCTGTAATTGCAATAGGAGTACCGATGGTAGTTGAAGCGGCAACAATTGCAGCAGACAGTATAGATGTGTTTATAGAAAAACTACAAAACGAAGGAGAATCAAATGACTATTTGAACAAATTAAAAGATGAAGATAAATATGGAATAATAAAAGAGGCTCTTATTCCAAAAGAATTTAATCTAATTGTTACACCAAAAGAGATTGATGAACTTATTGAAAATATGAAAGATGTAGTTGCAAGAGGAATAAACTTTGCACTATAGTTTATTTCAAAATTAAATGAATTCCATATAATAAAATTAAGTGAATAGGATAAAATAAATATAGCAAATACTTTGTATCTTTGCCTTTTTTGCCATTGTATGTAGCAAAGAATAAACTAGGAATTATTGTGCCAATAAATAAGTACAAATATTCTTTTGGAAAGACACCATATTTAATGCATGGAATACAATATTTTATCAATGTGGCAAATATAAAGAATATACAAGAGTTAAAAATATTGTTTTTAAAAATATAAAAAATCAATATAATTGCAACTCCATAGGCTCCATAGTCACAATTAGAAAATTGTGCAATAAGGGCAAGCAATATACCTGAAAGAATTCCTATAAATTTATATTTACATTTATCATATATGTATATGCTTAAAAGACCAAGTAGCAAAGTAAAGAATATATTTAAATAAAAGGTATCAGAAATAATTGAGTGGAATAACATAAAGGGAATTTGCGAGATAACAGCAAACAAAAATAATCTTAAAAAATATTTTTTAAGATTTTTTGTATGAATATAACCTTCTGATATTTGAAAAGCAAATATAGGGAAGGAAATGCGACCAATATAATTTAGATATGAGAATTTTCCAAATATGGTATAACCTAAGTGATCTATAAACATTGTAATTACTGCAATTATTTTTAAAACAAAAGAACTCATTAAAATACCTCGTGCGTTTTTGTTTTAATTTATATCACATTAAATATAATATTGCAAATTACAATTTATCTAATTATGAATTTTTTCTAATCTGTAGATTTTGCACAGATTGCAATCATTACAAATATAAACTCTATTATCAAAGATTAGTTTTATAGTATTAATAAATTCGTCCTGAACGTTATCTATAACATGTATATAAATTTTTTCAGGCAATAAAGTAAGTAAAGTATTTAAAGCATAATCATTAGAAGAAAATGTTATATCAGATAAATATTTACTATTTAAAGTACTATCATCAATACTTATAATGTTTTTAAATTCGTCAAGGAGAATTGTTTCTTGATCTTGATATATTAAATGTACTATAGATGTTTTGCTTTCTTTAGAGTTTATATAACATTTTAGTAAATCAACAAATTCATTATATTCTCTATCAATTACAAATTTATTTACTGCTAAATCTACAATATAATCTATAATTTTAATATAATCATTAATTCTAAAATTGATAAAACCATCTAATATAACAGACTTATTGTTTGCAAAATAATCTATAAGAGAAATTTTTAAACTATCTTGTCTAAGAGAAACTTCGTCCAAATCTCCACAATACAAATAGTTCTTGCAGATATCTAGAATTTTTCTTTGTTCTATATCTGCAAAATAAAAATAATTGCTAGAAATTATACGTTTTATAAGATTTTCTTCATAAAGATTTATAATTAATGAAGATAAAATGTCAGCTATAATAGTATAAAAAGTATCTAGTTCTTTACCTTTATAGTGTATTATAAAATTGTTATACAATTTAAATTTGGAAGTAGAGATATATAAATTATTAAGCTTTGCATTACTAAACTCATCTAGTAGATAATTAATAGCTCTATTATTGTTAGTTTTGATACATAAAGATTTAAGCACAAAAATTCTCCTTTCTAATATATGTTATTATCTACTAAAAACTAATTAGATATACATATATTATGTAAGAAAAGGAGAATTTGAAACTTGTTTATTAATAATAAATCATGTAATCAATATCTGGAAAGATTTTATCTAGTTTCATTATTGATTTTAAGAATTCTTCATCAATTTTGTCTGCTTTAATTTGTTCATATAGTTTTGTAAATCTTCCAATATGATCTTTTATTCTTTTCTTTGCATAATCGACCATTGTTCCATTTGTAATAATAAACAACCAATCACTACTTTGGGCTAAAAGCAATTCACGTGCACATTGGTTAAGAGCTTTTTTCTTTAAGCCTTTTGCATTAGGATAAAGTCTAGCTAGTTCACACATTCTGTCGCCAGCTACGTGTAAATGTTTGTGAACATAATCATTAGTAGGGTTAAGCCAAACTTCACTATATCCATTTGCTCCCCAACTAGATCTACAAGGTGAAGCAATTTGCATTCTTGGATATTTATCGATATATTCACCAGGGGTAATTAATTTAAAATTACAATCGTCGTAATAAATTTTCTTAAATAAAACATATAGCCAATAAGGACCTTCGTACCACCAATGACCATAAAGCTCTGCATCATAAGGACATACAACAATAGGTGGGACATCCATAAATTTTGATAAATCATTTATTTGGTTAACTCGTGAATCTAAAAAGTGACCAGCTTGTTTTTCTGCTGAATCTTTTGCCCATTGTACATTATAGTAATCCTTAAATTCCGTTTTACCAGTAATTCTATGATATTTAATACCGGTGTTTACACGAACACCATTTTTTGCAATATATGGTTTGATGTAATCATAATCAGCATCATAACCAATATCTCTATAAAATTCTCTATAATTAAAATCACCGGGGTAGCCACAAATAGAGCTCCAAACTTGTTTAGAACTTTCTATATCACGACCAAATGCAACTATACCTTCTGGAGATACAATTGGAGTAAAAGTTCCATAAATAGGAGTGGGGTCGGCAAATAAAATACCATGTGATTCTGTAATTATGTACTCAATGCCGAATTCTTTTAAATATTTATCTGCTTCTGGAACATAACCACATTCTGGAAGCCAAATTCCTCTAGGCTTTTTACCAAAGTATTTTTCATATGTTTGAACTCCAACAGCAATTTGGGCTTTGACTGTTTTTTCATTAACATATAGAATTGGAAAATAGCCATGAGTAGCTCCACATGTGATTATTTCTAATACACCAATATCTTGAAAATGTTTAAAAGCTTCTATCAAATTACATTTATAAATATCTTTAAAAACATGTAAATCATTTGAATACCTATCTAAATAATAGTGAGATAGTTCATTTAATCTTTTATCATAAGCAGTTCTTACAACTTCTTTTTTACAAAGTTCAATATGTTTTTTTAAATATTTTATATATCTGTTTTGTAATAGTTTGCTATCAAGCATAGAAAGAAGAGGAGGGGTAAGTGACATTGTTATTCTAAAATCAACTTTCTCTTCCTCTAACTTTTTAAAGTTTAATAATAGTGGAATGTATGTTTCCGAAATAGCTTCAAAAAGCCATTCTTCCTCTAAATAATCTTCACTTTCTGGATGATGTACAAAAGGTAGATGTGCATGTAATATGAAGCTTACATATCCTTTTTCAGTTTTCATTATTTTCTCCTTTGTTCTTACATAAAAGTAGATGTAGGGTTATTAATATTAAATATGTTTTCATCTTTATATATTTCTTTGTATAAAGATGTTAAATTATATATTCTTCCAAAATATTTAATGAATTCTAAATTGGCAACATCTTTTGAATATGTTTTATTTGTTTTTACATCTCTATAATAAAGAGTTTTTTGAGCTTTTTCAAAAAGAACGTGACCGTTAGGCGATTCAATTTTGTTCGAAGAAGTAACATATAAGTAATTGTTTGGAATTGATATATTATTATTTTTTGGCCTTCTTCCAAGTTCAACAACATATTCGCATTTTTCATCATTAATATTAAAATACCAACAATTTGCAAAATCATTTATTTCAATTTCAAAGGTATAATTCATTGTGACATTGTGTATTATTAAAACAGGTTTGGTTGTATTAAAAAAGTCTTCTCCATATTGTTTAATATAATTTTTTCTATCCTCATCTGAAACATCCCAATAGACGAAAAGTGTTTTTGGGGTTTGCGCTAATACCTTGACAATTGTTTGATTGTATCTGTAAGGCAAGTCATAGTATTCCAATAAATTAATTTTAGAAGAGGCTACCTTCTTTGTGCTTTTTTTAGCAGTACTCTTTTTTGATGTTGCTTTTGTAGACTTTGCTTTAGTAGATGCTTTTTTACTAGGAGCTTTTTTGGAAGTTTTTGAAACAGTAGCGTTAGTAGATCTTGTTGCTTTTTTAGCAACTGTTTTTGTTGTAGTTCCTTTTTTTGCTACCGGCTTTGTATTAGATTTTTTTTGAATTTTAGAAGTCTCTTTAGAAACTAAATCTTTATTGCTTTTTTGAGAAGCTTCTTTTGTAGCTTTTGGCATTAAAATTCCTCCTTAGTAAAATAAAATATTATTATATATAATATATCAAAAATAGAATTAATTCAATAGAAAAAACAATAAAAATTTTTTTTGTAAATATTGTAAATATGTGTTTACATTTGACGAAAAATCTTATACAATATACAAGAAATATTATACACTAAACTAATGAAAAATTGAAAGGGGCAAATGCCATGAAAATACTAATGCTTACATGGGAATATCCACCAAGAATAGTTGGGGGAATTGCTAGAGTAGTAAATGATTTATCAAAAAGATTAATAAAAGATGGACACGACGTTTACGTTGTTACATATAGGGAAGGAAGCGCACCATATTATGAAAATGATAAAGGTGTTCATGTGTATAGAGTAGATAACTATATGATAAATCCAAATAATTTTATAGATTGGATAATGCAACTCAACTTCAACATGGTAGCTAAGGTAAATGAATTGATAGCAAAAGGAGAAAAGTTTGATGTAATTCATGCTCACGATTGGCTAGTAGCTTATGCAGCAAAAACATTAAAGAATTCTTATGATTTACCATTAGTCAGCACAATACATGCAACAGAAGCTGGAAGAAATGGTGGGATTCATGATGAAGTTCAAAGATATATAAATGATACAGAATGGATGCTTACATATGAATCATCAGAAGTAATAGTAAATAGTAAATTTATGAAAAACGATTTACAAAGACTATTTGGACTTCCATATGAAAAAATAAATGTAGTAGCAAATGGAATAAATAGTACGGCATATAGTGGAGTAGAAAAAGATTACGATTTTAGAAGACAATATGCAGCAGATAATGAAAAAATAATACTATTTATGGGAAGATTAGTATATGAAAAAGGTGTTCAACATCTAATTTCTGCAATGCCAAAAATACTAAAAAACTATCATGATGTAAAACTTGTAATAGCAGGCAAAGGTGGAATGCTAGATGAATTAAAAGCACAAGTAGAGGCAATGGGACTAGGTCAAAAAGTATATTTTACAGGTTACTTAAATGCAAAACAAGTTTCAAAAATGTATAAATGTGCAGATATATCAGTATTTCCAAGCACATATGAACCATTTGGAATAGTAGCGTTAGAAGCAATGTTAGCTGGAGTTCCAACAGTGGTTTCAGATGTAGGTGGATTAAATGAAATAGTAGAGCATGGAGTAGATGGAATGAAATCTTATGCAGGTAATCCAAATTCTCTTGCAGATTCAATTCTTGAATTATTATTCAATCCACAACTATGTGAAAGTATATCAAAAAAAGCAAAAACAAAAGTAAAAAATGAATATTCATGGACAAAAATAGCACAAGATACACACTTTATATACCAAAAAGCTATTTGCCAAACAATGGCAGAACGTCAAGCTCATCAAATAGCGCAAGAAAATGCAAAGAAAGAAAAGAAAATCAAATCAGTAGAAACAGAAATTACAAATTTAATTTCGTTTAATAAGAAGCGTCAAGCTTATGCATAAAGTAATAATAGACAAATGAGACACAAGGAGGAAAGATAAATGTATGTTTATGATGAGGCTAACAATCTAGCAAAAGCAATACAGGAGAGTAAAGAGTATAAGGAATACAAAAAGATAAAAGAAGAGATAGATGCAGTTCCAGAGATGAAAGCAAAAATAGAAGACTTTGAAAAAACAAGATACGAAGTACAAGTTATGTCATTCCAAGGAGAAAAGCAAGATGAAGAAAAAATGAAAAAACTTCAAGAAATGTATAATGTACTAAATGCAGAACCAAAAATAAAAGAGTATTTTGATATAGAAGTAAGATTTAATATAATGCTTGCAGATGTAAACAAAATAATAAGTGAATCAGTAAAAGATTTATTATAAATATTAACTGTAGTGGCGGACCATGTGTCCGCCATAATATATTGCATATATATAATTTTACAACAATTTAATTGCGGGTCGCTGTAGACAGTGCCCCCTACAAATAAAAAATGTAAAAAAAGCATTGACAGCCAAACAATGTTTTGGTAAAATATAAAACACAAAGGAGGTAAAAAATGGAAAACTATAAAAATGAGATTTTAGAAATTGAAGTCGGACCTAATGGAGAACTTGACGAAGAAACAGCAAAATTTGTGATAGAAAAGTGTCAAGAAGCAAGAGATGAGAATGTTTGGTATACACAAGAAGAAGTAATAAAGGCATTGGAAACACTAGAAGAAAAGAATGAAAAATGCATAAAATCATTTATACTAAAAGAGCAAAAGTAGAATTAGAAAACTTATATAACTATATTTATTTTAATCTAGCAAATCCAATTGCGGCAAAAAGATTTAAAGCCAATATTATAAAACCAATTTCTAACCTAGAATATTTCCCATATATGGGAAAGAAAATTTTAAATTCAAAATTCAGATATTTAATTTTTAAAAACTATTTAATTTTTTATTCAGTAAATAATCAAAACGTTGAAATCCAACGAATAATTCACAAAAACCAAAAAGTAAAATATATCTAACGAAAAAAGTATACCAGTAGTAAATACTATTATTAATAGTGCAAAAATAAGAAAAATGGCATTGCCACACTTTCCTATTCAACAAAAAATACGCACTTAAAAATAAGTGCGTATAATAAAATATATTTTTTAAAATTATTTTTCCTTTAAAGCTAATACACAAGTGTTTCCAATTGCAGTAAGTGTAGCTAAAAATGAAAGTATAGACCCTACAAAAGGAATTTTAAATAACAGTTGCAATATTACTGTAACAATAATTAATAGAGCAAAAGAGTTAATGGCTGTTTTGGTCATATTTTTAATATACTCAGTAATTAATATTGCAAATATAGGAGTAGCAATTAGTAATACTACAACATAAAGTAAAGCTAACACAACACCTAAAGCTGAGCCAACACCAGTAATAAGTAGTAATATACAAGCTAGTGGAACAAGTATTAATATTCCTAAACCAATTGCTAGATTTATTAACATATTTTTTGTGCTAACATTAGAAAGTTTATTAAAGAAGTTTGGTATAAATTTTTTGATAATCCAATATGCAACTGATACATATATTAGAGTGGTTAATAAACTAATTAAAAAGCTACCAACACCTTTTAATGGGTTAGAGGCATATTTTGTGAAACTAGAATTACCAGCTACTATATCTTTAGAAACTTCAATTTCATTTTTTGAAGTATAATTAAAATCTCCTACAATTTTACAATCTATACTTTTTCCATCTTCTTCATTTTTAAATTCTATTTGCTTTGATTTTACAGTTGCGTTTCCTTGAACCTTTCCGGAGAAGGTGAATTTGTTAGCACTTTCAACATTTAAATCTTTAGCACATATAAAATTAGAAGTAGTCACTATGCTATCTGAATTTATAAATAAGTTTCTGTATGCGTAACCGCCTATATTTGCATTGCCAGAATTTATGTGCAAATCTCTGTGCACAATTCCATAATAATTCATATTAAAATCTTTACAACTAGTATACAAATCTCCAGAAATTTGACAATTTAAATTTATCTTATTACATACAGCATAAACGTTTCCATGAACTACAGCATTTTTTGATAAAATAATTTCATTTGCACAAATAAATAAATCACCTTTAATTTCTACACCAGGCTCTACGATGAACTTATTTGCTGTAATAAACACATTTCCACTGATTATAGGAAATTTATTTATATTTGATATTTTTTGACTTCCATCTTTATCAATTTCATCAGCATATGAAACATCAGACTTAATAGATACTGTACCAGCTGTTGCGAATAAATTTCCAGAAATAATGTTGCTTGCCGAAGCGCTTCCAGAAGTAGGAGCGATATTAAGATTATCAACACTTGCATAAACATTTCCAACAATAGGATTACTTATATTTGCTTCTTTATCTGAGACATACAAATCATTATTTATAATATCTGAAGGAGAAGATGTATCTACCGGAGTTCCACCTTCCATAGAAATTGGAACCGCATCTGAGTTAGCATTTGTAGCAAAACATATAGATGATATTATACAAAGAATTGTAAATATACAAAAAGATAGTTTGAATTTGTTTTTCATCATAAAAAACCCCCTAAAAATAATAATTATAACAATAATATATAGCTTATTATTAAACTTTGTCAACAGAAAAACAATATTTTGCCAATGGACAAATATCACATTTTGGGTTACGAGCAAGGCATATATTCCTTCCATGCCATATAAAAATGTGATTAACATCTTTAAAGTATTTTGGAGGAATAATTTTAATAAGGTCTTGTTCGATTTTTGAAGGATCTGTATTAGCTGTTAGACCTAATCTTGTTGCAATTCTTTTTACATGAGTGTCAACTGCTATTCCAACAGGGTTATTAAAAGCTTCTAACATTATTACATTAGCACTTTTTCTACCAATACCAGGCAATTCCATTAATTTATCTATATTTTGAGGTAAAGTTCCATTATATTCTTTTAGAACTTTTTCTGAATAAGCTTTTATATTTTTGGCTTTAGTTTTATAAAAACCACAAGGATGAATTAAATCTTCTAATTGGGATAAAGGCACGTTTATAAAATCTTGAGGAGTATTGTAATTCTTAAAAATGTTTGGAGTTGTTTTATTTACTCTATCATCAGTGCATTGAGCAGATAACATAACAGCTATACCAAGTTCGAATGGAGTGGAAAAGTCTAAACTACATTTGGCATCAGGGTAAGTTTTTTTCAATATTTCTATTATCTTAATAATATTATCTACAGCTATTTTATGTTGCAAAAGTATCACCCTTTCGTTAATTAATTAATATATTATAATAATAAACAAGAATCATCTAAAAGTAAATAGAGGAGGTAATAATGTTAAAACTATTTAAAAAAACATTAGCTGTATGCTTAATTGGTTTTGGACTGCGGAGTATTGCTAGTTATATTACTTCCTTTTACAGGTTGGCTATTTATTATAGGTATTACAATTGTGGTAGTTGGAATAGCATGGCTTTCTTGTTAAAAAAATAAATTGTATTATGGAATAAAGGAGAGTGCTTTAAATGACAGTTGTTGTAAAAAAAGTTCCTAAGTTTTTGAGAGGAATAGTAAAATTGATTTTTGGTGTAAAGTAATACATACAAAAAAGCATAAAAAAAATAGGTTATATAAAAAACCTATTTTTATGCTTTTTGTATTTTACCTGAACGTAGGCATTTAGCACATACTTTAACTTTTTTTGGTTGACCATCAACTATTGTTTTAACAGTTCTTAAATTTGGTTTCCAAGTTCTAGTTGTTCTTTTACTTATATGAGAACGAGTAATGCTTAATTTGTTTCCAAAATTTATTGATTTATCACATATTTCACATTTTGCCATAATATTATGAGCACCTCCTATTATTTACCTAATAAACTGACTAAATACTAGTTTAGCATAAATAAAAAAATATTACAAGAGTTTAACTAAAAAAAATTAAAATTTAGGAGGACAAGCATGACTAATTTATTAAATTTAATATATCCAAATGTATGCGGGTTTTGTAATAAAGTATGCAAAAATGAATTTTGTAATAAATGTAAAGTAAAAATAAGAAATAATCAAATAAATGTAATTATAAAACCTAGAAACAAATATTTTAAAGAATTAATAAGCATTTTTAAATATGAAGGAATAATTAGAGATAAAATATTACAATATAAATTTGAAGACAAAGCATATATGTATAATACATTTGCAAAAATAATATTAAAAAATGAAAAAATATGTGGACTTTTAAAAAAATATGATATAATTATTCCAGTTCCAATACATAAGAAAAGAAAAGCACAGAGAGGATATAATCAAACACAGCTAATAGCAAGTAAAATATCAAAATATGTGGGAATAAAACTTTGTGATGATGTATTAATAAAAAGTAAAAATACTATAGCTCAAAGCAAATTAAATAAAAATAAAAGAAAGCAAAATATAAAAGGTGCTTTTAAGATTTTAAATTCAGAAAAAATTCAGGGCAAAAACATTCTGCTATTTGATGATATATACACAACTGGCAGTACAGTGAATGAATGCAGTAAAATTTTAACAAGGGCTGGAGCAAAAAGAATTGGAGTTTTAACAATTGCAAAAGATTAAAACAAAGAGTTAATAAACTTTGTAGAAAGGAGAAACATGGAAGATTTAGTAGAAAGTATATTAGATTATGTAAGAGCAGATTATACAGATTATGCGATAATGATAAATGGTGAATGGGGAAGCGGAAAAACTTATTTTTGGAATAACAAGATAAGAAATAAAATAGATTCACTACAATTGAATGGAAAACAATATACAACAATTTATATGTCTTTATATGGAATATCTAATTTAGAAGAAATAAGCAAAAAAATTTTTATAGAAACCACTCAATTAATGGACAAGAATATGAGAAAATATATGAATGCAACAGGACAGCAATCTATTCCAGAATATGCAAAAACTGGATTAGATATGGCAAATCTTTTTGGAGTTACTCAAAATGGAGATAAAGTAGATTATAGTAAGTTTTTCTCAACAGATGACAAAGTTTTATGTTTTGACGATTTGGAAAGAGCAAATGTAGATGTTATAGATATACTTCGGATATATAAATAACTTTGTTGAGCATGATCATATTAAGACAATAATAATATGCAATGAAAAAGAATTATCAACAAAATTAAAAAGCACAAATTTAGAAATGAAAACATTCATAGCAACATATCTTTTAGATAAAGAAGGAGATTTATCTAAAACAGATAAACCAATGGTAGAAAAAATAAGAGATAAGATTGAATATGTATTTGATAAAGCAAATGACTATGAAAGAATAAAAGAAAAATTAATAGGTGAAACATTTGAATATGTTCCAGAGTTTAGTTATATAATAAATGGAATATTAATGCGTTATGAAAATAATCCAGATCTAATTAGATTTTTGAGAGAAAATACAAATTATATAATATCAACATTTAATAAAAGTGGGACAAGAAACTTAAGAATATTAAAACATGCATTAAATGATTTTAAAAAAATATATGAAATGGTTAATAAATATTATCCAAATACAAATTATAGAGTTTTACAAACTATGCTAATATTTACGATAGCAATATCTTTTGAAATTAAAGCAGGAAAAATAACAAAGGATAAATTTATAAACATAAAGGATAATGAAGAATATAAGTCAATATTAGTTTCATCTAGAGTATTAATGGATAACAGACAGTTTTATATTAAAGAATTTGATAATAATTATTACTATAACTTTAAATCAGAATATCGTTTCTTTAAATTTATAGAAATGTATGTAAGAACAAGAATTTTTGATATGAAAACATTCAAAAAAAATATGGAAACAATTATAAATACAATAGATACAGAGAAACTTCCAGGATATAAAAGATTACTTACAGAAGAGTATTGGAAAATTTCAGATGATCAATTTCCAGGAGTAATTGAAGAAGTAATTGAAGATGTAAAAGAGGGAAATGTTAAGCTATTAGACACGGTAAAATTGTTTATATATTTTACGTACTTTGTAAAAAAAGGATTAATAGATTATGATATAAAAACAATAAAAACAATATTTTTCAATGGAATGAATGTTGCTGCACTAAATTCAGAATATAGTCCAAATGCAGAAAAAGAAATAGAAGATATAATAATAGGAGAGAAAACTCCAGAAATAGAAGAGGTTTTAGCACATTTTTATATGTTGAACACAACATTAAAAGATAAAATGTATATAGAAAAGGCAGAAGAAATATTTAAATGTATACCAATGAAAATGGAAATGTTCTACGAACGATTTGATAAAGAATGTATGAATATACCAATTTTTAAATACTATGATGCATATCAAATGTTTCAAAGGCTTTCTTGTGCAAGCAATGAGGATATAGTAACAATAAAAGAAAAAATGTTAACAAGAGCAGAAAAATATCCGAAAGAAATAGAACCAGAAATGAAGCAAATGAAGAGATTAAAACAAGTTATAGAAGATTATATAAAAGGTAAAGAGATAGGAATAAAAATTGTTATGCTTAAAGAATTTGCAAATGATATAGGAACTATTTTGGAGAAATATAAATAGATTTGTAAGGGATGATGTCCTGTATATTTCATAATGTAGAGACACAAGATTAAGAATACGACAAAACAATAAAGGAGGTTAAAATGAAAGAGTTAGAATTAAGCTACTATTTTAAAGAAATTAATGAATTTAGATTTAAGGATGTATTTAAAAATTGTAAATATCCATGGGAAGCACTAGCAAATATAAATAAATATATAAGAGAATTTATGGATGACAAGAATATGCAAATTAATAAAGCAGAGGTTGGAGAATTTTGCTCAATAGAAGGACCATATTTTATTGACGAAGGGACAGAAATACATGCAAATGTAACAATACAGGGACCAGTATTGATAGGAAAAAATGTAGAGATTCAATCAGGGGCTCTAATAAGACCAGGTTCAATAATAGGAGATAATTGTTGCGTTGGGCATGCATCGGAAGTAAAGCATTGTATATTACAAAACAAATCAAAAGTAGCAAGTTTAGCATTCGTTGGAGATACTATCCTTGGAAAATCAACAAGAATAGGAAGTGGTACAATACTTGCAAATAGAAGATTTGATCAAGCTAATATAAAAGTAAAATTAAATGGAGAAATTATAGACACAAATACAGACTTTTTTGGGAGTATAATAGGAGACAGCTCAAGAATGGGAGCAAACTCAACAGCGGTGCCAGGAACATTTATAGGACCATATACATGGATACTTCCAACAGTTCAAGTAAGGGGCTTTGTTCCGGCAGAAAAAAGAGTATTTCCAAAAGCAGAGTATATGGTAACAGAAAATCCAAAAGTTGAATTAAAATAATAAGAGTAATATATTAAGAAAAAAGAGAAATCCTTGATTGAAGGATTTCTCTTTTTTCGCTAAAACTTCCTAAAATTCATCGAAGGAAAAAATTTCCAAAAAACGTATATATATTGTGTAATAAAATATAGAAGGTTGACATCAACAGATGCCAAGTAGGGACATTGCTCTCAAACGAAGACTATCTTCAAAGAAAGCTTTGTTCCTATACATTAGAAAAGAGGGGAATACAAATGACAAGTGAGTATAAAAAACAAGACAAGCTATTAATTTTAAAAATAACGGAGGAGATTGATCATCACACAAGTGAGAAGATAAGGAAAAGAGCAGATTATGAAATACAAATACATATACCTAAAAAGGTGATCTTTGACTTTGAAAATGTTACATTTATGGATAGTAGTGGAATAGGAATGATAATAGGAAGGTACAAATTAGTAACAATGTTTCGGAGGAACTGTATTGTTAATAAATGTCAAACCAGTTGTAAAGAAAATATTAGAAATGTCGGGAGTTTTAAAACTAATACCAATAGAAGAAAATGAAAATATAGGAGGAAATGATTTTGAAAAATGTATATGATAATGAAATGAAATTAGAGTTTGCAAGTAAATCAAGTAATGAGGCATTTGCTAGAATTGCAGTAGCAGCATTTGCGGCACAATTGGACCCTACAATAGAAGAATTAGCAGATATAAAAACAGCAGTTTCAGAAGCTGTAACTAATTGCATAATACATGGGTATGAAGAAAAAGAAGGAATAATAAAAATAGAATGTAAACTTTTTGTAAATTCGATAGAAATAATAATATCAGATGAAGGAAAAGGCATAGAGGACATAGACAAGGCAAAAGAGCCATTGTATACATCTAAACCAGATTTAGAAAGATCTGGAATGGGATTTACTATAATGGAAAGCTTTATGGACGAGATGAAAGTAGAGTCTATTTTAGGAATAGGAACAAAAGTAACAATGAAAAAAATGTTAGAAGCACAAAGGAGTAATTTATGTATGAAATAGATTCAGAAGAAATAATAAAGGCTCAAAATAATGATGAAGAGGCTATGACAAAAATAATCAAAACAAATTCTGGATTAATATGGAGTATAGTAAAAAGATTTTTAGGAAGAGGATATGATAAAGAAGAATTAGAACAAATTGCGTATATAGGCTTTATCAAAGCTATAAAAAGATTTGATACTACATTAGAATTTAAATTATCTACATATGCTGTTCCGTACATAATAGGAGAAATAAAAAGATTTATAAGAGATGATGGAGCAATAAAGGTAAGCAGAAGTATAAAAGAGCTATCTGCAAAAATAGGGCAAATACAAAAGGAATACATTACAAAAAAAGGAGAAGAAATTACGGTAGAAGAATTAGCAAGAGAATTAAAAGTAGAAAAAGAAGAAATAGTTGTAGCACTAGAATCTCAAAGAACTGTTGAGTCAATAGATAAAAACGTATATGATGACGAAAATGGAGAAAGCAAAATATCAAAGATATCTAATCAAAAAGATGAAACAACTATTCTATTAAATAAACTTTGTGTAGAGGAATTAATAAATAATCTTGAAACGAGAGATAAGAAAATAATTTTACTTAGATATTACAAGAGAAAAACGCAGACAGAAGTAGCAAAAATGTTGGGAATAACGCAAGTGCAAGTCTCAAGATTAGAAAAAAGAATATTGAGTGAAATGAAAGAAAAAATAGTAAGTTAGTAGGTAGTAAAATGAAAAGAATAATATTTTTTATTATTTCTTTTGTACTGATTTGTTTTGTAATTCCAATAATATTTACAAGCAAGTTTAGAACACTAGAAACAAAAGTAGAACTGCCAATAGATGAAGAAAAAAATAACATTGAAACATATGACTATGGACAATATACTACAGTAAAACTATTACATGTAAGTACAGGAGAAATAGAAGAATTAGGGCTAGACCAATATTTATATGGAGTTGTATCAAGCGAAATGCCTGCAAACTTTGAAGAAGAAGCATTAAAAGCGCAGGCAGTTGTTGCTAGAACGTATACCATATATAAAATAACAAATGGAAGCAAACATGAAAATGCAAACATTTGTGATGATTCGAAATGTTGCCAAGCATGGATTTCGAAAGAAGCAAGATTTGAAAAATGGAACGAAAGTGAAAGAGAAAATAATTGGTCCAAAATTGTAAATGCAGTAGATAGCACAAAAGGTAAAATTATAACATATGATGGGAAACCAATTAATGCGTTTTTTCATTCAAATAGTGGAGGAAAAACAGAAATTGCAAGTAGTGTTTGGGGAGGAAAAGATGAACCGTATTTGCAAGCAGTAGAAACAAGTGGAGAAGGCAATTATACCCAATATAGTTCAGAAGTAATTTTAACTAAAAGTGAATTTGTAGATAAAATAAAACAATATCATAGTAACTTTGAAATAGATTTTTCAAATGAAAATCAAATAGAAATATTAGAATATACAGAAGGACAAAGAATAAAAACAATAAAACTAGGAAATTTAGAGTTAACTGGTACAGAAATTAGAAATATATTTGGATTGAAATCAGCAAAATTTGAAATAAGTGTAGATGGCGAAAATGTAAAGTTTAAAGTTATTGGATATGGACATGGAGTTGGAATGAGTCAAACAGGGGCAGATAGTATGGCTAAGGAAGGAAAAAATTATGAAGAAATAATAAAACATTATTATACAGGCGTAGAAATAGTAAATCTTTAAATGAATAAATTTCAAAAATAAGGAAATAATTTTACTAAAGATAAATATAAGGAGGCATACAATGAGAAGAGGAAGAAGAGAACTAAGACAGAAAAGTTATTCTAGAAATTTACTATTTTTGGTTGGGGGATTTTTATTATTAATAATACTTACTTTTGCTATAACATTTGCTGTATATAACAACAAATTAAAAAATTCAACATATAGCACATTAACAGCAGAAAAAATTGCAGAACTTGTGCCAAATGATGTAGAAGGTGATAGCCAAGAGGTAGAACAAGCAAGTACAGAAATAGGAAAAACAATAGAAGAGGCAATAAATACAATGGAAAATAAAATAGAAGAGAATCAGAACAATACAACAGAAGAAAATACGGAAAAAACTACTAGTGTACAAACAGAAGAAAGTAATAAACAAATAGAAGAGGTTGCTGAAAAGCCAGTTGTTATAAAAGATCCAGAGTTTATAAGACCAGTAGAAGGAGAGGTTGCAAGAAACTTTGCAAAAGATACTTTGATATATTCAGAAACATTAGATGAGTGGATTACACACTTAGGAATAGATATAAAAGCAGAAAGAACAACAGTAGTAAAATCAGCAGAAAAAGGGAAAGTAATTGCAATAAAAAATGATCCTAGATATGGACTTACAGTAATAGTTGAACATGTAAATGGATTTAAAACAGTATATTCTAATTTACTTACAACAGAATTTGTATCGGAAGGCGAAGAGATAGAAAAAGGACAAAGCATAGGAACAGTTGGAAATTCGGCATCATTTGAGATATGTGATGAGCCACATTTACATTTTGAGATTTTAAAAGACGATGTAAATGTAGATCCAACAGTATATTGCAAGTAAGAAAAGGGGATTACTCCCTTTTCTTACTTGACACTGCGGTAAAAATAATATATAAAGTATAAAAGAAAACTAATAGAGAAAAGAGAATTTAAAATGAAATATATAATAACATATGTAATAGTAATTAATCTAATAGCGTTTTTAGCAATGTATATAGATAAGAAAAAGGCTCAGAAAGGAAAATGGAGAATAAAAGAATCAACATTATTTATGCTTGTATTACTAGGTGGCGGAATAGGCGGGATTGCTGGAATGTATACTTTTAGACATAAGACACAAAAAATGCAATTTGTAATTGGCTTTCCGGCAATACTAATTATTGAAATTATATGTATAATAATATTTTTAATTAATAAATAAAAACCAAAAGGTTTTTATTTTTTTTGTTATTTTTATTGCCCATAAAGCAAAAAACGTGAATGGCTACTTACAAAAGAAATACAAAGGAAAAAACAAACAGATTTACTGGACACATAATTAATGGAAATAACTGTAAAAATGTAAAACAACTGGTAAAAAAATCCACAACTTGTGAATATAATTGTTAAGAAAAGTTAAGAAAATTAGTTATTAACAAAGTTATCCACAGTTTCCACAGAAACATAATGGTGTAAATAATATGTTACAAGCAGGTAACATAAACAGACAAAAATGTAATATTTACGTTTTAAATCTGTAATATTTCTGTAATATACAGTAAAAACATTGACACAATTCACAATAACGTATAAAATAAAGAACGTAAAATAAAGGAAAAATATATTAAAAGTTTTGAGAGGAGAAAAACTAATGGTAGATAAATCAATGGAAAAGATAGTTAATTTATGTAAAAATAGAGGATTTATATATCCAGGGTCAGAAATATATGGAGGACTTGCAAATTCATGGGATTATGGACCAATAGGTTCTGAGATGAAAAAAAACATAAAAGATATGTGGTGGAAAAAGTTTATACATGAATCAAAATATAATGTTGGAATAGATGCAGCAATAATTATGAATCCAGAAGTATGGGTAACAACAGGACACGTAGGAGGATTTAGTGACCCACTTATAGACTGTAAGGAATGCAAAACAAGACACAGAGCAGATAAATTAATAGAAGAATGGGGATTCAAAAATGGAAAAGATATAACAGGGTTAGATGGATGGACAAACGAACAACTAGTAGATTATATAAATGAAAATAAAATAGAATGTCCAAACTGTGGAAAATCAAATTTTACGGATATTAGAAAATTTAACTTAATGTTTAAAACATTTATGGGAGTTACAGAAGATGCAAAATCAGAAGTATATTTAAGACCAGAAACAGCACAAGGAATGTTTGTAAACTTTAAAAATGTACAAAGAACAACAAGAAGAAGATTACCATTAGGAATAGGTCAAATGGGACGTTCTTTTAGAAATGAAATAACACCAGGTAATTTTATATTTAGAACAAGAGAATTTGAACAAATGGAATTAGAATTCTTCTGCAAACCAGGTACAGACCTAGAATGGTATGAATACTGGAAAAAATTCTGTAAAGATTGGTTGCTAGGAATAGGAATTAAAGAAGAAAACTTAAGAATGAGAGAACATTCAAAAGAAGAACTTTGCTTCTACAGCAAAGGAACAACAGATATAGAATATTTATTCCCATTTGGATGGGGAGAATTATGGGGAATAGCAGATAGAACAGACTATGACCTAACAAGACACATGGAAGCATCAAAAGTAGATTTAACATATTTAGACCCAGAAACAAACGAAAAATATGTACCATATTGTGTAGAACCAGCAGTTGGTGTAGATAGAATTTTCTTAACAGTATTATGCGATGCATATGATGAAGAAGAAGTTGGAGAAGGTGATGTAAGAACAGTGTTACATCTACATCCATCAATTGCACCATACAAAGCAGCAGTACTTCCACTATCTAAAAAACTAAGTGAAAAAGCAACAGAAGTATTTGAAAAACTATCTAAAAAATATATGTGTGAATATGATGAGGCAGGAAGTATAGGAAAAAGATATAGAAGAGAAGATGAAATTGGAACACCATATTGTATAACAATAGACTTTGAAACAGAAAACGATAACTCTGTAACAATAAGAGATAGAGATACAATGGAACAAGTAAGAGTAAAAATTGATGAGTTAGAAAATTGGCTAGAGGAAAAAATAAATAAATAGTACCACAGAAACGAATTGAAAGAACAAAGCAGTTTTGATTGCTTTGTTCTTTTGCTTGTGATATTATTTATATGAATAATTTTTAGGAGGAAAAAATGGCACATAATTGGACACCAAATCAATTACAAGCAATAAATAAAATTGGAAGCAATATTTTAGTCGCAGCAGCAGCACGGAAGTGGAAAAACAACAGTTTTAGTAGAAAGAATGATAAATAAAATAATTAAAGAAAAAATAGATATAAATCAGCTTTTAATAGTAACATTTACAAATGCCGCAGCTTCTGAAATGAGAGAAAAAATACTAGAAGCAATTTACAAAAAAATAGAAGAAGAACCAGAAAATAAAAATTTACAAAAACAAATTGTTTTATTAAATGATGCCAATATTTCCACAATACACTCATTTTGCCTAGAAGTTATAAAAAATTATTTTTATGAAATAGGAATATCACCAAACTTTAGAATTGGAGATAATGCAGAAATAAAGCTTTTAAAACAAGAAACATTAGAAGAGGTATTTGAAGAGCTTTATGAAGAAGAAAACAAAGATTTTATAAAACTTGTAGATACATATTGTGGTTATAGAAATGATAACCAATTAAGAGAATTAGTGCTAAAAATATACAATTATTCTCAAAGTATGCCATTTCCAATGGAATGGATTAGTGAAAATGTAGATAAATTTAATATAACAAACAAAAACGATTTTTCCCAAACAGAATGGGGAAAATTATTAATAAAAAATTTTAAAGAAGAAGCTCAAAGTGCAGCAACTGCATTAAAAACAGTAAAAAATGAATTAAAAGAAGATAGTGAGCTAGAAAAGTACTATATAACAATACTAGAAGATATAGAAAAAATAGAAAAATTATTAAAGCAAGATCCATGGGATGATATCTATAATTTAATTTGCAATTTACAATTTGAAAAATGGCCTATTTCTAGAAAAATACAATCAGAGCTAAAAGACAAAAGCAAGCAAATACGCGATAAAGTAGAAAAACCAATTAAAGATTTTAGAGATACAATATTTATATATAAATCAAAAGAAGCTATTGAAGATATATATGATATGTATAAAATATTAAATATACTAGAAAAAGTAATATTAAAATTTTCTAATAAATATCAAGAGAATAAAAAAGAAAAGAATATAATAGATTTTAGTGATATAGAACATTTTGCATTAAAGATTCTAGTAAAAAAAGATGAAAACGATAATTACATACCAACAGAAGTTGCAAAAATCTATAAAGAAAAATTTAAAGAAATAGCAATAGATGAATATCAAGATAGTAATTTGGTTCAAGAATATATATTAACTACAATTTCTAATGGAAAAAATATTTTTATGGTTGGAGATGTAAAACAAAGTATATATAAATTTAGACAAGCAAGACCAGAACTATTTTTGCAAAAATACAATAGCTATAAAATGCCAGATGAAGCTACAAATGAATGCAAAGAAAACACTAAAATACAGCTGTTTCAAAACTTTAGAAGTAGAAGTAGTGTGCTAGATATAACAAATTTAGTTTTTGATAATATTATGAGCATGGATTTGGGAGGAATAGAATATAACGAAAAAGAATATTTAAACAAGGGAGCAGAATTTAAGGAAGCGGCACAAGAATTAAATGTTGCAGGCAAAGCAGAATTAAATATAATAGATTTAAAAAAAGAAGATGAGGAAAAAGAGGAAGAAACAGAAGAAAAAATATTAGAAAAAAGTGAGATGGAAGCAAAAGCTGTTGCAAATAGAATAAGAAAACTATTTGAAGACAATTATTGTGTATATGATAAAAAAGAAGGATATAGAAAAGCAACATTTAAAGATATTGTAATACTTTTAAGAACTACATCAGATACTGCAAAAGTATATGAAAAAGAATTAACTCAAAATGGATTTCCAACTTTTACAGACACAGGATCTAATTATTTTGAAACAGAAGAAATACAAATAATTCTATCAGTTCTAAAAATAATAGACAATCCGAATAATGATATTCCATTAGTTACAGTTTTAAGATCACCAATAGGAGGATTTACAGATAATGAATTAATTGAAATAAGATTAGAAGAAAGAAATGGACTGTTTTATCAAGCTCTAGAAACAACAAAGGAAAAATCTCAAAATCTAGAATTAAAAAACAAAGTAAATAAATTTTTAAATATGTTAAACGATTGGCAACTGAAACAAGAGTATCTAAGCCTGGATGAGCTTATTTGGTATATATATGAAAGTACTAATTATTATAACTTTGTAAGTAGTAAACCAAATGGAGAATTAAAAACAGCTAATCTAAAATTACTTTTCGAAAAAGCAAAAGACTATGAAAAGGCAAGCTTTAAAGGATTATATAATTTTATAAATTACATAGACAAAATAAGCAAAGGCTCAGACGACATGGGTTCTGCAAAACTTATTCGGAGAAAATGAGAATGTAATTAGAATAATGAGCGTTCATAAGAGTAAAGGGTTAGAATTCCCAATAGTATTTTTAAGTGGAGCTGGCAAACAATTTAATATGCAAGACTTAAATGAACAAATACTATTAGACCAAGATATGGGATTTGGACCTAAATATATAAATTTTGAAAGAAAAATAGAATACAATACAATAGCAAAAGAAGCAATAAAAATAAAATCAAAAACAGAACTACTATCTGAAGAAATGAGACTTTTGTATGTTGCGTTAACAAGAGCAAAAGAAAAAATAATAATAACGGGTGTAGAAAAGGATTTACAAAAAGCATTAGAAAACAAGCAAAAAGAGCTAGATATGTATGACGGCGCACAGAAAATTCCTTTAAATTTGGTAAAAAAATCAAAAACATATTTAGATTGGCTAGAATATGTATATCTATTTAACAAAGAAAAGAACATAATAGAATTCAATAAAATTGTGCTAGAAAACGAAAAAACTAAAGAAGAAAATGATAATAAAAAAGAAAAGAAAATAGATGTAATAAAAGATATATCTAAAGAACAAAAAGAAGAAGTAAACAAAAAATTAACATGGAAATATAAATATATAGAGAGTACAAAAATAGAGGGAAAGACGTCTGTAAGTGCAATTGCAAAATATGGTGAAAAGAATATACAGATAGTAGAAAAACCAAAATTCATGCAAAACATAGAAATACTAAACAAAGCGGAAATTGGTACATTAATGCATTTGATTTTGCAAAAATTAGACTTTAGAGAAAACTATAATGAGAAGACATTAAATGACTTAATACAAAAATTAATATATCTAAACATAGTTACAGAAAAACAATCTCAATATATAGATAAGAAAAGATTATTAGAATTTACTAAAACAGAATTATTTAAAGAAATACAGAATGCCAAAGAGATATATAAAGAACAACCATTCCACATGAGCGTTATAGACGAAAATACAAAAGAAAGTATACTTATACAAGGTATAATCGACTTGTATTATATAAATCAAAATAATGAAATTGTACTAGTAGATTATAAAACAGAATATGTGGAAAAAAATAATGAACAAGAACTTATAGAAAAATACAAACCTCAATTGAAGATTTATAAAAAAGCAATAGAAGAGGCTTTGAATAAAAATGTAGAAAAAGTATATATATATTCTGTTTATTTAAATAAAGAAATCCTAGTAAAATAACCTGTCCTTTACAAAATTACTAAATTATATTATAATTATTAAAGAAAAATAAAAGGAGCAAATATTATGGCAAAAATGAAGAAGTTTTTTAAGTATTTAATATGGCTTATATTATTATACTTGCTTGTAAATGGATTAACATATGTTGCCACAAAAGATAATTATAAAGAATTGAATAATTTTACTATAGCAACAGAGTCGCCAAAAATAGAAGTAACAGAAAGTAAATCTACATATACTCATGGATATATAAAAGGACAAGTAACAAATGATACAGGAAAACACATACCGAAAACATATCTCCAATTGGATTTCTACGATAAAGATGGTACTTGGTTAGGAAAAGAGACTAAAGAATTGGAGAGTTTTAACCTAAATGAAACAATAAAATTTGATATTAATTATGCATATACAAATGTAAATAGAATTAGACTTAGTGTTACAGATGAAATAGTTGAAGCTCCAAAAACAAAAGCTCAAAAAACAGTAGAGAAATGGTGGCCAATTGCAGGAATAATTACTCTTATATATGTCTTACCATAGAACTAAAAAAGAAAATAATAAAAAATAGCAAAATGTTTAAAAAACATTTGCTATTTTTATTTATTTGTAATATAATTGCAACATAAGTGTAACAATAATGAAATAATAACATGAAAGGATAGATGTATACATGTTTGGTTTTGGACAAGATATAGGTATTGACTTGGGAACAGCAACAGTAATTGCATATGTTAAAGGTAAAGGAATTGTTTTAAGAGAGCCATCAGTAGTTGCTGTAAACAATGTTACAAATGAAGTATTAGCAGTTGGTGGAGAAGCAAGAAGAATGCTTGGAAGAACACCAGGTAATATAGTTGCAACAAGACCTTTGAAAGATGGAGTAATTTCTGATTATACAGTTACAGAAAAAATGCTTAAATATTTTATAAATAAAATATGTGGTAAATTTATATTTGCACCTAGAATTATGATATGTATACCTTCACAAGTTACAGAAGTAGAAAAGAAAGCAGTTATAGATGCAGCATCACAAGCAGGAGCAAGAAAAGTATATCTAATAGAAGAACCAATAGCTGCAGCAATTGGAGCAGGAATAGATATATCAAAACCATGTGGAAATATGGTAGTTGATATTGGTGGAGGAACAACAGATGTAGCAGTAATATCACTTGGAGGTTCTGTTGTTAGCACATCTATAAAAGTAGCAGGAGATAAATTTGACGAAGCAATAGTTAAATATATAAAGAAAAAACATAATATGATGATTGGTGAAAGAACAGCAGAAGACTTGAAAGTAAATATTGGATGCGTATATCCAAAAATACAAGATACAGAAATGGATATAAGAGGAAGAGACCTAATAACAGGACTTCCAAAAACAATAACAATAAAATCAAGTGAAATGATGGAAGCATTAGCAGAACCAGCCATGATGATTGTAGATGCGGTACATTCAACACTAGAAAGAACACCACCAGAACTTGCAGCAGATATAAGTGATAGAGGAATATATATGACTGGTGGAGGATGTCTAGTAGATGGATTGGACAAGCTTTTACAAGAACAAACAGGAATAAATGTAATGATTGCAGAAGATGCTGTAAGTTGCGTAGCATTAGGAACAGGAAAAGCTTTAGATAACTTAGATGCATTAGACGGAAAAACAAAAAGATAAAAAACAACCCCTCTTTAATATAGATTAATAAAAAAATGAATAGTGAAAAATAACTATTCATTTTTTAGTAAACAAATTATAATTAGTTATAAGATTTAGGAGAATATAATATGAACAAAGTAGCTTTTTATACGTTGCGGTTGCAAGGTAAATCAATATGAAACAAATGCCATGGCAGAACAATTTATAGATAATAATTATGAAATTGTAAATTTTGAAGAATTTGCAGATGTATATATAATAAACACATGTACTGTAACAAATATGTCTGATAGAAAATCAAGGCAAATAATAAGAAGGGCAAAACAAATAAATCCAAATAGTATATTAGTTGCAACTGGATGCTATGCACAAACAGCAAAGGAAGAACTAGAAAAAATTACTGACATAGATTTAATTGTAGGAAATACTGAGAAAAAAGACATTGTAAAAATAGTGGAAGAATATAGAGATAATAAAAATCGTGAAAGAGTAAAAATGTCTGACATAAACAAGCAAAAAGAGTTCGTCGATTTTGGAAGCGTTACATATACAGAAAAAACAAGAGCAGTAATAAAAGTACAAGATGGATGCAATAATTTTTGCTCATATTGCATAATTCCATATGCAAAAGGAAGAGTAAGAAGCAGAAAATTAGAAAGTGTAGTAAAAGAAATTACCGAAATTGCGGAAAAGGGAATAAAAGAAGTTGTAATAACTGGAATACATGTTGCATCATATGGTATTGATTTTGATAACAATACTAGATTGATAGATTTACTAGAAGCGATACAAAAAATAGACGGAATAAAAAGAATAAGACTTGGCTCACTAGAACCAAACATAATAACAGAAGAATTTGTGAACAGGTTAAAAAAAGTAACAAAAATGTGTGATCATTTTCATTTGTCTTTGCAAAGCGGGTGTGATGAGACTTTAAAAAGAATGAATAGAAAATATACAGCTGAAACATTTGAAAAAGAAGTAAATTTGTTAAGAAAAACTTTTCCAGACGTTGCACTTACAACAGATGTAATAGTAGGATTTCCAGGAGAAACTGAGGAAGAATTCAACGAAACATATAAATATTTAAGCAAGATTAGATTTACAAAATTACATGTATTTAAATATTCACCAAGAAAAGGAACTGTTGCTGCAAAGATGAAAAATCAAATAGATAGTACAGTTAAAGAGAAAAGGAGCCATAAGCTAATAGAATTATCGAATGAATGCGAAATAGAATTCTTAGATAGATATGTAGGGAAAGAACTAAAAGTTCTATTTGAAAAACAAGATGGAGAATATATAAAAGGACACACAACAAATTATTTGGTTGTTAAAGCGAAGGAAACCGAATTAGAAAATCAAATAAAAGACGTAAAAATTGTTTCAAGGGATAATCTAGAATTAATTGGAGAAATGTAACAAAACTGTAACAATTTTGCAACGCAAATATAATATTTTTTTGACAAAAATGTCTTGATAAAAAAATGTATTTATAGTATAAAATGTATATAAGAATTGTTCGAAAATAAAATTGTATATAAATATGAATAGTTCTACGTTACAAAAGAGTGGTATGAAATACATATCAATAAAGGAGGAGAAACGAAATGGGAGAAAATCCATTAAATGAAGGAGTAAACGAAATAGGAAATGGTGCTGTAAAAAACATTGCAGATGCTTTAAAAAATGCAAGTGTTAATTCAGTAGAAGGAACAATAGGAGAAAGTGAAAGCGGAGAAAATAACGCAAGCGGATCAATAGGAAGCGAATTTAAAGTAGCTAGAACTAATTTACCAGAAAAAACAGGATTCTGGACAAAAGTAAAAAATGCTTTATTGTATGATGTTGAAGTTGAATTAACTCCATATCAACAAAAAGTAGAAGATGAAATAAATGATTTCTTACATCAAGAAGTAACATGGCAATCATTTAAAAACTTCTTATTTAAAGAAGTTCCAATTACATATAAAGGAAAAAGAATATTCTAATTTAAAAGTATAAAAAAGTTAAAAAGAACACTTGAAAAGTGTTCTTTTTTGATATACAATTGCACTGTTAAAATATAAAAAGTAGGGAATAATAAAACATAATAGAGTAACTTATTTAATAATATTTAAATGAGAAAACTATGTATATTACCTACAAAAAGGAGAGGATTTAAATGGCAGTTAAAGTAGCTATTAATGGTTTTGGACGTATAGGACGTCTTGCATTTAGACAAATGTTTGGAGCAGAAGGATATGAAATTGTTGCAATAAACGATTTAACAAGTCCAACAATGCTTGCACACTTATTAAAATATGATTCAGCACAAAAAAGATATGAAAAAGCTGATACAGTAGTTGCAGGAGAAGATTCAATAACAGTAGACGGAAAAACAATAAAAATATATGCAGAAAAAGATGCAATAAATCTTCCATGGGGAGAATTAGGAGTAGATGTTGTATTAGAATGTACAGGATTCTACACAACTAAAGAAAAAGCAGAAGCTCATATAAAAGCAGGAGCAAAAAAAGTAGTTATATCTGCACCAGCAGGTAAAGACTTACCAACAGTAGTATTCGGAGTAAATGAAAATATATTAAAAGCAGAAGATACAGTTATATCAGCAGCATCATGTACAACAAACTGCTTAGCACCAATGGCAAAAGCATTAAATGATTTTGCACCTATTCAATCAGGAATAATGACAACAGTTCATGCATACACAGGTGACCAAATGCTATTAGACGGACCACACAGAAAAGGTGATTTAAGAAGAGCAAGAGCAGGAGCTATAAATATAGTACCTAACTCAACAGGTGCTGCAAAAGCAATAGGATTAGTTATTCCAGAATTAAATGGAAAATTAATAGGATCTGCACAAAGAGTTCCAGTTCCAACAGGATCTACAACAATACTTATAGCAGTTGTTAAAGGAGAAGACATTACAGTAGAAAAAATAAATGAAGCAATGAAAAATGCTTCAAGTGCATCATTTGGATATACAGAAGAACCATTAGTATCTTCTGATATAATAGGAATTACTTATGGATCTTTATTTGATGCAACACAAACAATGGTAACAGAAGTAGAAAAAGGATTATATCAAGTTCAAGTAGTAGCTTGGTATGATAATGAAAATTCTTACACAAGTCAAATGGTAAGAACAATAAAATACTTTGCAGAATTATAATATAAGAATTTAGAAGTGTGAAGTGAGAAGTGAGAGGAGTGTGAAGAGAAAAACCAATAAAGGCTAACTCAAATGCACACCTCATACTTCTAACCTCACACTTTATATTATAGTAGGAAATTTCTCATTTCCTAGTATATAAAAATGCTATAATCGCTATTGCCTTTGAGATTTCCTCATTACATTCGGAAACTCAAATCGGCGAGAACAAAGGGCGACTAAAGTCGCTTTGTTATAAGAGAATAGTTTATGCCTTTTGCAGGCAAAATAGTAAAAACATAGAAAGGAATGAATTAATCATGAACAAAAAAACAGTTAAAGATATAGATGTAAATGGTAAAAAAGTATTAGTAAGATGCGACTTTAATGTTCCAATAGATAGCGAAACAGGAAAGATTACAGATAATAGAAGAATTAGAGCAGCACTTCCTACAATACAATATTTACTAGATCATAATGCAAAAGTTATACTTTGCTCACATTTAGGAAGACCAAAAGGAGAATTTAATTTAAAATATTCTTTAAAACCAGTAGCAGAAGAACTTTCTAAATTATTAAACAAAGATGTAAAACTTGCAAAAGATGTTATAGGAGAAAGTGCAAAAGAACTTACATCTAATATGAAAGAAGGAGACATTGTATTACTAGAAAATGTAAGATTTCACAAAGAAGAAGAACAAAATGATCCAGAATATTCAAAAGCTCTAGCAAGCATGGCAGAAATATATGTAAATGATGCGTTCGGAACAGCTCATAGGGCGCATAGCTCAACAACTGGAGTTGCAGATTATTTGCCAGCAGTATCAGGATTCTTAATTGAAAAAGAATTAGAGTTTTTAGGAGGAGCATTAGAGAATCCTAAGCATCCATTTGTAGCAATACTTGGAGGAGCAAAAGTTTCAGATAAAATTGGAGTAATAGAAAATTTATTAGATAAAGTAGATACTTTGATAATTGGTGGAGGAATGGCATACACATTTTATAAAGCACAAGGTCATCACATAGGAACATCAATTTGCGAAGAAGATAAATTAGATTTAGCAAAAAGCATTTTAGAAAAAGCACAAGAAAAAGGAGTAAAACTATTACTTCCTGTAGATAACCATGTATCTTCTGAATATTCAAACAATGGAGAAGAAAAAATGGTTGATTCAACAGAAATTCCAGATGGATTTATGGGATTAGACATAGGGCCAAAAACAATAGAAAAATTTGAAGAAGCAGTAAAAGATGCGAAAACAGTAGTATGGAATGGACCACTTGGAGTTTGTGAATTTGATAAATTTGCAACAGGAACAAAAGCAGTTGCGACAATGCTTTCTAAATTAGATGCAATAACAATAATAGGTGGAGGAGACTCTGCAGCAGCAATAGAAAAATTAGGATTAGCAGATAAAATGACACATATTTCAACAGGAGGAGGAGCATCACTAGAATTCCTAGAAGGAAAGACTTTGCCAGGTATTGCATGCTTACAAGACAAATAAAAAACAAATGAAAATGTACAATCTACTAATTTTGATTTTATATGTAGGGGCGTATTGCATACGCCCAAAATGAAATGAAAAAATTAATATTGTATAGGCGGATTTTGTTTCCGCTAAAAAAGGAGAAAAGTATGAGAAAAAAAGTAATCGCAGGAAATTGGAAGATGAACAAACTCCCAAATGAAGCAATAGATTTTATTATAGAGCTTGAACCATTAGTAAAAAATACAGAAAATGAAGTAGTTATATGTGTACCATATACAGATTTATTCTATTGCTTAATGCATGCACAAGAAACTAACATAAAAATAGGTGCACAAAATATGAATGCAGAAGAAAAAGGAGCATATACAGGAGAAGTTTCAGGTGAAATGCTAAAAGCAATTGGTGTAGAATATGTTATAATAGGACACTCAGAAAGAAGAGCATATTATAATGAAACAGATGAAAGTGTTAATAAAAAGCTAAAAAAAGCATTAAGCTTAGGGTTAAAACCAATAGTTTGCGTAGGAGAAAGCTTAGAAGAAAGAGAAGCTGGAAATGCAAAAGAAATAGTTACAACTCAAACAAAACTTGCATTAGATGGCTTATCTAACGAAGAAGTAGAAAAAACTATAATTGCATATGAGCCAATTTGGGCAATAGGAACAGGAAAAACAGCAACAAAAGAAGATGCAAATGAAACAATTAAATGGATTAGAGAAGAAATTGAAAAAATATATGGAAATTCTGTATCAGATAGTGTTATAATACAATACGGTGGAAGTGTAAAATCTTCAAATGCAAAAGAACTATTTGAAATGTCTGATATAGATGGTGGCCTAGTGGGCGGAGCAAGTCTAAAAGCAGACGAATTCGCAAAAATAGTAAATTACAAATAAAATATTGCATACGCCACTATAAATACAAACAAGAGAAACGGGGAAAATATGATGGATAAAAAATTAACAATGCTTATGATACTAGATGGATTTGGAATAAATGAAAACGAAAAAGGAAATGCAGTAAAACTTGCAAAAACACCAGTATTAGACAAATTAATGAAACAAAATCCAACAACAGTAATAAAGACTAGTGGATTAGATGTAGGATTACCTGAAGGACAAATGGGAAATTCAGAAGTAGGACATACAAACATAGGAGCAGGTAGAATTGTTTACCAAGAATTAACAAGAATTACAAAATCAATTGAGGATGGTGACTTCTTTAGTAATCCAGAATTAGTTGCTGCAATAGAAAACTGCAAAAAGAATCATACCAAATTACATATAATGGGACTATTATCAGATGGTGGTGTGCATAGCCACATAAGACATTTATATGGATTATTAGAACTTGCAAAAAGAAAAGACTTTGAAGATGTATATGTTCATTGTTTCCTAGATGGAAGAGATACTCCACCTGCATCTGGAGAAGGATACATAGCAGAACTAGAAAAGAAAATGCAAGAAAAAGGTGTTGGGAAAATTGCAACAATATCAGGAAGATATTATGCAATGGATAGAGATAACCGTTGGGACAGAGTAGAAAAAGCATATAAGGCATTAGTAAAAGGAGAGGGAATAAAAGCAAATTCTGCAATAGCTGGAATAGAAGAATCTTATCAAAAAGAAGTATTTGATGAGTTTGTAGAACCAACAGTAATATGTAACGATGAAAATCCAATAGCAACAATAGCTAAAAATGATTCTGTAATATTCTTTAATTATAGAAAAGATAGAGCAAGAGAAATTACAAGAAGTTTAGTAGATAAAGAATTTGATAAATTTGAAAGAGAATATTTCCCATTATATTATGTATGCTTTACAACTTATGATGCTACAATAGAAAATGTTCATATTGCATTTAAAGAACAAGAACTAAAAAATACTTATGGAGAAGTAATTGCAAAAAATGGATTAAAACAATTAAGAATTGCAGAAACAGAAAAATATGCACACGTAACATTTTTCTTTAATGGAGGAGAAGAAAAACAATATCCAGGAGAAGATAGAATTTTAGTTCCTTCACCAAAAGTTGCAACATATGATTTACAACCAGAGATGAGCGCAATAGAAGTTACAGATAAAGTAGTAGAAGCAATAGAATCTAAAAAATATGATACGATAATTTTAAATTATGCAAATCCAGATATGGTAGGACATACAGGAGTTTTAGAAGCAGCAATAAAAGCAATAGAAACAATAGATGAGTGCGTAGGAAGAGTAGTAAAAGCAGTAGAAGATGTAAATGGAGTGCTATTAATTACAGCTGATCACGGAAATTCAGAACAAATGATAGACTATGCAACAGGAGAACCTCATACAGCACATACAACAAATCCTGTACCATTAATATTAGTTGGAAAAGATGCAAAGCTAAAAGAAGGACGTTTAGCAGACCTAGCTCCAACAATGTTAGATATATTAGGAATAGAAAAACCAGAAGAAATGACAGGTGAAAGCCTAATAGAGAAATAATAGGTATTAATTTTTAAAAAATATATGAAGCAAATTTTATGAACCACAAATCACAGCAAAGAATGAAGAATAAATAGTGAAGAGTACAAATTTGCTTCGCAAATTTGGAAAGGAGAATATACATGATTTATTCAAAAGAAGTAGAAGAAATGTGTCCAGTTGCAAAAGGAGTGGACCATGGACCAGCACCAATACCAGAAGAAGGTAAATGGGTAAAATCAAAAGAAATTAAAGACATTTCAGGATTAACACACGGAATAGGATGGTGTGCACCTCAACAAGGAGCTTGTAAATTAACATTAAACGTTAAAGATGGAATAATCCAAGAAGCTTTAGTAGAAACAATAGGATGCTCAGGAATGACACACTCAGCAGCTATGGCAGGAGAAATATTAGTAGGAAAAACAATACTAGAAGCATTAAATACGGACTTAGTATGTGATGCAATAAATACAGCTATGAGAGAATTATTCTTACAAATAGTATATGGAAGAACACAATCAGCATTTTCAGAAGGAGGACTTCCAATAGGTGCAGGGCTAGAAGATTTAGGAAAAGGAACAAGAAGTCAAACAGGTACAATATATTCAACATTAGCAAAAGGACCAAGATACCTAGAATTAGCTGAAGGATACATAACAGAAATAGGATTAGATAAAGATAACCAAATAATAGGATATAAATATGTAAATCTTGGTAAAATGATGGAAAACATCAAAAAAGGATTAGAACCTTTAGAAGCGATAGAAAAAGCAAGTGGTCAATATGGAAGATTTGATGAGGCAGTTAAAAAAATTGACCCAAGAAAGGAGTAATAAAAGATGGCATTATTTGAAAGTTATGAAAGAAGAATTGACCAAATAAAACCAGTAATGGAAAAATACGGAATAAAAGATTTTGAAGATGCATTAGCAATATGCAAAGAAAAAGGATTTAATCCTTATGATATAGTAAAAGGAATTCAACCAATTTGCTTTGAAAATGCTTGTTGGGCATATACATTAGGTGCTGCAATAGCAATCAAAAAAGGTTGTACAAAAGCATCTGACGCTGCAAAAGCAATAGGAGAAGGACTTCAAGCTTTTTGTATACCAGGATCTGTTGCAGATGATAGAAAAGTTGGATTAGGACATGGTAATTTAGGTGCAATGTTATTATCGGATGAAACAAAATGTTTTGCATTTTTAGCAGGACATGAAAGCTTTGCAGCAGCAGAAGGAGCAATAGGAATTGCTAAATCTGCAAACAAAGTAAGAAAAGAACCTTTAAGAGTAATATTAAATGGTTTAGGAAAAGATGCTGCACAAGTAATATCAAGAATAAATGGATTTACTTATGTAAAAACAGATTTTGATTTCTTTACAGGAAAAGTAAATGTTGTAGAAGAAATAGCATATTCAGATGGAGAAAGATCAAAAGTTAGATGCTATGGAGCAAACGATGTTAGAGAAGGGGTTGCAATAATGTGGTTAGAAGATGTTGATGTTTCAATAACAGGGAACTCAACAAACCCAACAAGATTCCAACATCCAGTTGCAGGTACATACAAAAAAGAAAGAATTGAAGCAGGTAAAAAATACTTCTCAGTAGCTAGTGGTGGTGGAACAGGTAGAACATTACACCCAGACAATATGGCTGCTGGACCAGCTTCTTATGGTATGACAGATACAATGGGAAGAATGCATTCAGATGCACAATTCGCGGGATCTTCATCAGTTCCAGCACACGTTGAAATGATGGGATTAATAGGAATGGGTAACAATCCAATGGTTGGAGCAACAGTTGCAGTAGCAGTTGCTTGCGAAGAAGCAATGAAATAATAATAATAATAATAAAAACATTGAAAGAGCAGTTTAAAATAACTGCTCTTTTGAATTAATTTACTATAAATTGGGAATATATTAATATAAAGGAGGGGTTTTATGAAAGACTATTTAGCAATCGAAGAAATAAAGGCTTTAGAGGTATTAGATTCTAGAGGAAATCCAACAGTGCAAGTTGAGGTTATTACAGAAGAAGGAACAAATGGAGTAGCAATGGTGCCATCGGGAGCATCAACAGGAAGCTTTGAAGCAGTAGAATTAAGAGATGGAGATAAATCAAGATATTTAGGAAAAGGTGTATTAAAAGCTGTTGAAAATGTAAATAAAATAATTGCAAAAGAATTAGAAGGCATGAATGTATTTGAACAAGCAGAAATAGACAAAAAATTAATAGAAATAGATGGAACAGAAAACAAAGGTAAACTTGGAGCTAATGCAACACTTGGAGTATCATTAGCTGTAGCAAGAGCAGCAGCAAATTCACTTGGAATGAGCTTATATAAATATATAGGAGGAGTGAATGCAAAAACATTGCCAGTTCCAATGATGAACATATTAAATGGAGGAAAACATGCAGATAATACAGTAAATATTCAAGAATTTATGATTATGCCAGTTGGAGCAAAATCATTTAGTGAATGCTTAAGAATGTCAGCAGAAATATATCATACATTAAAAAGAGTTTTAAAAGCAAAAGGATTAGCAACAGGTGTTGGGGATGAAGGAGGATTTGCACCAAATTTATCAAGTGATGAAGAAGCCCTAAAACTTATAGTAGAAGCAATAAGCAAAGCTGGATACAAACCAGGAGAAGACGTAGTACTAGCATTAGATGTAGCTAGTACAGAAATGTATGATGAAGCTAAAAAAATAGGAAAAGAAGGATGCTATTATTTCTGGAAAACGGAAGAATTAAAAACAGAAGATGAAATGATAGAATATTTGGAAGATTTAGCAAATAAATATCCAATAATATCAATAGAAGATGGATTAGCAGAAGAAGATTGGGAAGGATGGAGAAAACTAACCGAAAAATTAGAAAATAAACTACAATTAGTTGGAGATGACCTATTTGTAACAAACATAAAGAGATTACAAAAAGGATTAGACAATAAAATAGCAAATAGTATATTAATAAAATTAAATCAAATAGGAACATTAACAGAAACATTGGATGCAATAGAATTAGCAAAGAAAAACGGATACACAGCAGTAGTATCACACCGTTCAGGTGAAACAGAAGATACAACACTTGCAGATGTGGCAGTAGCAACAAATGCAGGACAAATAAAAACAGGAGCACCATGCAGGACAGATAGAGTAGCAAAATATAACAGATTATTAAATATAGAAGCAGAATTAGGAGATCTAGCAATATACCCAGGGCACAAGGGATTAAACAAGTGAATTCAGGACAGTCCCCAAAATCCCCAGGTTTGGTGATTTTAAGGGACAGTCCCTAGAATTCCCCCTCACACAAATTCAAATTTATCTAATTCTTGATTTATTCAAAAAAAGGTGTTATTATATTTATGCCAATAAAACAAATAGAAAGGATATATCATGCTAGAACTAAAAGATATATGTTTTACAAGAGATAATAAAAAAATATTAGACAATGTAAGTTTAAAACTAGATTCTGATAAATTTATAGTAATAACAGGCCCAAATGGTTCTCGGAAAATCTACGCTTGCAAAGATTATAATGGGAATTGAAAAACAAGATAGTGGACAAGTTATACTAGATGGAAAAGATATTTCTAAAAAGAAAATAGATGAAAGAGCAAAATTAGGAATAGCCTTTGCTTTTCAACAACCAGTAAAATTTAAAGGAATTACTGTATACGATTTACTAAAATTATCTGCTAAAAAAGAAATCACAAGAAAAGAAGCTTGTGAAATATTATCAAAAGTAGGTTTGTGTGCAAAAGAATATGTAGATAGAGAAGTAAATGCATCTTTATCAGGTGGAGAATTAAAAAGAATAGAAATAGCAACTGTTGCAGTAAGAGATTCAAAACTTACAATATTTGATGAACCAGAAGCAGGTATAGACCTATGGAGTTTTAACAGTTTAATAAAAGTATTTGAAGAAATAAGAAAAGAAACAAAAGGAACAACATTAATTATTTCTCATCAAGAAAGAATACTAAATATCGCAGATGAAATTGTTTTATTAAACAATGGACATATAGAAAAAATAGGCAAAAAAGAAGAAGTTATGTCTTCTATCTTAAAAACAGAAAAAAGTGATTGTTGTAAGTTAGGAGGAGAAAGCAATGGATAATGTAGATAAAGACTTACTAAAAGAAATCGCAGATATGAACGAAACTCCTAAAGGTGCATACAATATCAGAAAAAATGGACAAGGAATAGAAAGACAAGTAACTAAAAATGTAAATATAGTAACAAAAAAAGATAAACCAGGAATAGATATATTTGTTAAAGAAAATACAAAGTATGAATTTGTTCACATACCGGTAATTATTACAGAGAGTGGACTAACAGATGTTGTATATAACGATTTCTATATTGGAAAAAATGCAGATGTAGTAATAATTGCAGGATGTGGAATACACAATGACCATCATAAAGATTCACAACATGATGGAATTCATAGATTCTTTTTAGAAGAAGGAGCAAGAGTAAAATATATAGAAAAACATTATGGAGAAGGCTCTGGAAAAGGAAAAAGAATTTTAAATCCAGTAACAGAAGTAACATTAAAAGATGGAAGTTATATGGAAATGGAAACAGTTCAAATAAAAGGTGTAGACTCAACAATAAGAACAACAAAAGGAATACTTGGAAAAGATACAAATTTAGTAATATCAGAAAAAATAATGACACATGGAAAACAAAGTGCAACAACATCATTTGAAGTTGAACTAAATGGAGAAAATGCAAGTACACATGTTACATCAAGATCTGTAGCAGTTGATAAATCAGTACAAGAATTTAAATCGAATGTAAAGGGAAATTCAAAATGTTTTGGACATGTAGAATGTGATGCAATAATAAAAGATAGTGCAAAAGTAATAGCAATACCAGAAATTATAGCAAATAATGTAGAAGCAAACCTAATACACGAAGCAGCAATTGGAAAAATTGCAGGAGAACAACTAATAAAACTAATGACATTAGGATTAAATGAAAAAGAAGCAGAAGAACAAATAATACAAGGATTTTTAAAGTGAAATAAAAAAGGGGTATGAACTCAAAAACTGACATTACTAATTCACAAATGGGGACATAGCTCATACAAAGTATAAGTGACCCAAAAGTAAGCTTTGTCCCCTTACATTAGACATTGGGGTGTCGCCAAGCGGTAAGGCATCGGACTCTGACTCTGACATCTCGTAGGTTCGAATCCTACCACCCCAGCCAAAATAAAGACTAGTTATGGCGAAAGCTATAACTAGTCTTTATTTTGGCTTAGATAGGAGGATTCGAAAAGGACGTGCCCGAAACGAAGTGAGGGTAAAAACAATCCCTTTGGATTGTTTTTAAGACGCGGCTTGCCGAATCCTACTCATGCTGATTAACTGCATATTGAAAATTAACATAAAATATGATATAATATTTGCGAATATTTGAAAGGCTATAGGAGATTGTATAATATGTTAGGAAGAGGAAGAAAAAAAATAGAATTACCAATAGAAGAAATAGTAAAAAAGTGGGAGCAAGGTGTTACGCAGAAAGAACTTTCGAAAGAATATGGAGTTTCAGATGTTACTATTAGAAAAAGAATATCTGAGTATTATGAAAAAGAAGAAAAGGAAAAACCAAAGAAGAGAATAGAATTACCAATAGAAGAAATAGTAAAAAAGTGGGAGCAAGGTGTTACGCAGAAAGAACTTTCGAAAGAATATGGAGTTTCAGATGTTACTATTAGAAAAAGAATATCTGAGTATTATGAAAAAGAAGAAAAGGAAAAACCAAAGAAGAGAATAGAATTACCAATAGAAGAAATAGTAAAAAAGTGGGAGCAAGGTGTTACGCAGAAAGAACTTTCGAAAGAATATGGAGTTTCAGATGTTACTATTAGTAAAAGAATATCTGAGTATTATGAAAAAGAAGAAAAGAAAAAACCAAAGAAGAGAATAGAATTACCAATAGAAGAAATAGTAAAAAAGTGGGAGCAAGGTGTTACGCAGAAAGAACTTTCGAAAGAATATGGAGTTTCAGATGTTACTATTAGTAAAAGAATATCTGAGTATTATGAAAAAGAAGAAAAGAAAAAAACAAAGCAGAGAATAGAATTACAAATAAAAGAAATAGTAAAAAGGTGGGAGCAAGGCACTACACAGAAGAAACTCTCAAAAGAATATGGAGTTTCAAGAGTTACTATTAGTAAAAGAATATCTGAATATTATGAAAAAGAAAAAAAGGAAAAACCAAAGCAGAGAATAGAATTACAAATAGAAGAAATAGTAAAAAAGTGGGAGCAGGGCATTACACAGGAAAAGCTCTCAAAAGAATATGGAGTTTCAGAATATATTATTAGAAAAAGAATATCTGAGTATTATGAAAAAGAAGAAAAGGAAAAACCAAAGCAGAAAATAGAATTACCAATAGAAGAAATAGTAAAAAAGTGGGAGCAAGGTGTTACGCAGAAAGAACTTTCAAAAGAATATGGAGTTTCGAGAGTTACTATTAATAAAAGAATATCTGAGTATTATGAAAAAGAAGAAAAGGGAAAACCAAGGCAGAGAATAGAATTACCAATAGAAGAAATAGTAAAAAAGTGGGAGCAAGGCACTACACAGGAAAAACTCTCAAAAGAATATGGAGTTTCAGGATTTACTATTAGTAAAAGAATATCTGAGTATTATGAAAAAGAAGAAAAGGAAAAACCAAAGCAGAGAATAGAATTACCAATAGAAGAAATAGTAAAAAAGTGGGAGCGAGGCATTACACAGAAGGAACTCTCAAAAAGATATGGAGTTTCAAAATCTACTATCAATAAAAGAATATCTAAGTATTACCAAAAGAAGAAAAGAAAAAAGAATGAAGAAAAAAAAGCTAAAATTCTGAGAAACTCATCAATTATTGTAGAATATTTAAGAAAAGGATTAACTATAGAACAGATAGAATCAATTGCAAGTAAACAAAATATTATAGTGCCACAAGAAGTTAAAGAAAAGGCAATTCAAAAAATTGAACAACTAAAAGAAAATAAAACAAATGAATCAAACGAAAGATAGATAGAAAAAAACAATGTAAAATATTGACAATTGCAAATAAAATATAGTATAATGAATATACTAATATAGATACTTTAAAAGTATCAAAAATGAGAGAGTTCCTGCTTTAGTGGAAGATCAAAAATGAGAGAGTTCCTGCTTTAGTGGAAGATTAAAAATGAGAGAGTTCCTGCTTTAGTGGAAGATTAAAAACAGGGGGTTACTATTAAGTAGCCCTCTTTAATTTTGCAAAGGAGGAGCAATTAGTATGGAATTTGAATTAAAAATAAAAAATGGGCATTTATTGATATATGAAGTAGACTCTTCATATAGAAAGTATTTAGAAGAATTTGAAAACAGAGTATCTCAAAAAGAAGGGAGAAAATTTTATGGAATTATAATAAAAAAGGATGAATATGAATATTGTATTCCTTTTACATCAAAAGTTAAAAAAAGAAATTCTAAATTAACAATTAATATAAAGAACAAAAACAAAATTATTGCGCAATTATTATTAAATAACATGATTCCTGTAACAGAAAAATGTACAAGATTAGTAGAAATAGAAAAGGAAAAATATGTTGATTACTTAAAAAGTGAAATAATTTATTTAAATAATAAAACTGTTACTAAAGAAATTATAACAAAAGTATCAAATATGTTTAAAGTATTAGAAAATAATGAAAATATAGATTATACCTTCTTTAAAGCAATATGTTGTGACTTTAAAAAACTAGAGAAAATCTATAAAAACTATGAATATTAATGCGCATTTTTAATGTAAAATATTGACAATAAATGCCTGCGAAAATATTGCTTTTATTTTTTTATTATGACTAGTTGAATTTTAAGAAATTTAATGATAAACTACTTAATAAAGAGCGAAAGCTCAAATTATTTATTACAGGAGGATAATAGGCATGAAAGTAACTTTGGAAGATGGTCGGGAAATATTAACCATAAGAGTTGATGACGAGGGAACAAACCTCACAGAGGAAGAAGCTTTAGAAATAGTTAAAAACTATATTTCCAATCGAGAAAAAGAAAGAAAAGCTAAAAAAGCTTTAGAAAATGTGTTAAATTAGTTGACAAAATCCAAAGCTAAAAAACAAGGAAAGCACTTGAATAAGTGCTTTCCTTGTTTTTGTTGAATAGGAATAAATATTTAATACTTTTTTATTGCTTTTTAAATTTAATGTGATAAAATAAGTATGAAAAGTATAACAAATCATACAAGGAGGGTTTTTTATGAATAAAGATAAATATGTTGGAATTAGCAAAGTGGGAGAAAAAGGACAGATAGTTATTCCAAAAGAAGCAAGAGATATGTTTGATATAAAACCAGGAGATTCGGTAGTGGTTTTATGTGATAAGAAAAAAGGAATGGCAATAGTTAAAGCTAATGTGTTAGAAGAAAGTATTGATAAATTTATTCCGAAAGGAGACAAATAATATGAATGCAATTGAAATAAAAAAATTAACAAAAAAATTTAAAGACAAAGTTGCAGTAGATAATATTAACTTGGAAGTAAAAGAGGGAGAACTGTTTGCTTTATTAGGAACTAATGGCGCTGGAAAAACTACAACAATAAAAATGATGTCAACATTAATAATGCCAACAGATGGAGAAATAAAGGTATTAGGATATGATACAAAAAAAGACTATATGAAAATTAGAGAAAAATTAAATGTTTCACCACAAGAAACAGCAATTGCTCCTAATTTATCAGTTAAAGAAAACTTAGAATTTATGGCAGGAGTATATAAAATTAAAGACAAAGATATAAAAATAAATGAACTAATAAAAATGTTTAAATTAGAAGAAGTATTAAAGCAAAAAGCAAAAACATTATCAGGAGGATGGCAAAGAAAAGTTTCAATAGCAATAGCACTAATAAATAATCCACAAATATTATTTTTAGATGAACCTACTTTAGGACTAGATGTTATTGCAAGAAAAGAATTATGGAAAATAATAGAAAGTTTAAAAGGAAAAGTTACTATAATACTAACAACACACTATATGGAAGAAGCAGAAAGCTTATCAGATAGAATTGCAATAATGAATAAAGGAAATATAGTTCAAATAGGAACAGCAAAAGAACTTATAGAAAAAACAGGAGCAAAAAACTTTGAAGATGCTTTTGTAAAAATTGCTACTGGAGGTGAATTGTAATGAGAACATTGAATTTTGCCAAGAGAAATTTTAAAGAAATTATAAGAGATCCATTAAGCATTATTTTTGCAATAGTTTTGCCATTATTTTTACTATTTATATTTCAACAATTTAAAATACCAAATGATGCATATAAACTAGAAAACTTCACACCAGGAATTATGATATTTAGTTTTTCATTTATTACACTTTTTACAGCTATGCTAATTTCAAAAGATAGAACAACATCACTGCTTACACGATTAGGAATAAGCCCGATGAAGCCAATAGAATATATATTAGGGTATATGATTTCATTTATACCGATCATTTTATTACAAGATATATTATTATTTATAATAGCAATATTTTTAGGATTACAATTTAGCATAAATATTATCTGGACAGTTTTAGCATCAATTATAATAGCAGTGCTATTTATTGCAATGGGAATACTAATAGGAAGTTTAGTTTCAGATAAAGCAGCATCAGGAGTTTCAAGCATAATAATTCAATTAGTATGCTTTACAAGTGGTATGTATTTTCCAAAAGAAATGTTAGGAGATACATATGCAAAAATCTGTGAGTTTTTACCATTTGACTCTGCATTAACAATTACAAAAGGAATTTTAAATAATAATATAGAAACAATAACAACACAAAATATAATTGTATTTTGTATATATACAATTATAATACTAGCATTAGCAACAAGAATGTTTAGAAAAAATGAAAAGTGACAATAAATAGTATTGACATGAAGAAGAATGACATATAAAAAAATAGATGTAGGGGCAGGCCCTGTGTCTGCAAAAAAAGCTGTATGAGTCGCCGTCCTAGACGACTCGCACTGCGAATAAATTAATAAAACAAAAGGAGAAACACAAATGATAAACTGTGTAACCGTTGGGATCGTAGCACACACAAAAGCTAATCTAATAAAAAATGAAGGAATAAATATAGACGGTATTCCATCAATAATATGGGAAGAAAAAAGTAGTAAAGTCTTTATAGCAGTACATGGAAATATGTCTAATAAAGAAGATGAAGTTATAAAAATCCTAATATTGGGATTACTATAAATATGTTAAAGATAATCCTATAATTAATCGGAATAAAAAAACATATATCTTATATGGAAATAAAGACAATATGCAAAACGAAGATATAATCAAAAACTTTTCAAATAAATTTAATTGCGATTTAACTATACTAGAAAATGGAGAGCACTATTTTCATACGGAAGAACAGCTAAAATTTTACAAAGAATGGCTAGAGAAATTGTAATTTATGTGAGGTGTAAAAAATTTGTGATATTATAAAAATTAGAAAAATAGTAAGTTGTTAAGTAGGTGATGTAATGAAAAAATTGAATTCAAATCATTTAAAAGTAATAGCAATTATAGCAATGACAATTGATCATATTGCAGATTTAATTTACCCAGGAATGCCTAATAATATAATCTCAAATATATTACATATAATTGGTAGACTAACTGCACCTATTATGTTTTTCTTTATTTGTGAAGGTTTTTATTATACTAAAAACTTAAAAAAATATATTTTAAGATTATTTATTTTTGCAATAATATCTCATTTTGCATATTGCTTTGCCTTTGGAATAAATTATATGCCATTTAGTTCAGGAAATATTTTTAATCAAACAAGTATTATGTGGTCTCTTGCTTGGTCAGTAGTTGCTCTTTATATTATAAATTACAAAACTAATTTAAAAGAATGGCAAAAATGGTTACTAGTTATTTTAATAAACATTATAACTTTTTCATCTGATTGGAGTTGTATAGCAGTAATGGCAATTTTATCTATGTATTCCAATAGAGGCAATTTAAAAAAGCAAATTATAAGTATGAGTTTTTGGATTATAATTTATGCAGTTATTTCATATTTATTTGTAAGTAAAACATATGGATTAATTACATTAGCAGTTATATTAGCATATCCATTATTAAATTTTTATAATGGAGAAAAAGGCAAACTAAACTGGATGAAATGGTTCTTTTACTTATATTATCCACTACATTTAGTCATTATAGGAATATTAAGAATAACAATATATGGAAATATACCAATATTATTTAATTAATAAAGTACAATTTATTAAACTCTAGGAACAAAAGGGGTCTGTCCCCATTCGTTTCAAAATTAGAAGATGGTACATTTGAAGTAAGAATTCTTATACCAGATAATTTAAAAGGCAAAGACCTTGTAGCATATTATACTTCAAACGATGGAAAAACAGAAGAATATAAAGTTGAAGTGAAAGATAGATATGCTATATTTAAAACAAATCACTTTAGTGTTTATACATTGGCTGAAAATAAAATTGAAAACAGAAACAACAACAATGAAAATAATGGAAATACAGGAATAAACATTAATACTAACACTGATACTAATACAAAGGTTAACAACACAAGCAATTCAAAAAGTCCCAAAACAGGTGACAATATATTAGTTTTTGTTGGGATGTTAATTATAGCTATTATAGGTATAGTAGTTACAAGTGTATTAAAAAAGAAAAATAAAGTTAAATAGTATTAATAAAAAACAGATAGCTAGCATTGCTAACTATCTGTTTTTGTGATATAAATCATATTAAGAATTAATTTATAAGGAGGTATTTTTGAGAAAATTAAGATTGGATCTCGTAGTAATCTAAAAGAAAGATTATTAGGAGGTAAAGAAATGAATATAGAAGATTATGGATTTAAAAAAGAAAATTATATAATAGATGGAGCAGGAATACCTGCACGAATAATAACAACATATAGGGACAGGTACGAAATTGTTTGTAATAAAGGAAGGACATTTGCTAGACTAAAAAAAGGAAGCTATTACGATAATCCAAATTCAATATATCCTACAATAGGAGATTTTGTTTCGATAGAATGGAATGACTTAGGTGATAGCTTAATTTTAGAAACACTAAAAAGAGAAAGCTCATTTTCAAGAGCTTCTGCTTCAGCAGATAGAAATCATGAGCTACATAAACAACATGAACAGCTAATTGCAGCAAATTTTGACTATGTATTTATAATGCAATCTTTAAATGATAATTTTAATATAAGAAGAATAGAAAGATATTTAAGTTTAGCATGGAATTCTGGTGCGATACCAGTTATAATACTTACAAAATGTGATTTAGTAGAAAATTATAAAGAATACATTTCAGAAGTAGAAGATGTTGCAATAGGGGTAAATGTACATGCTATAAGTTGCAAAGCAAAAGAGGGACTAGAAGACTTAAATAAATATTTTCAAAAAGGAAAAACACTTGTATTTCTAGGCTCATCTGGAGTGGGAAAATCAACTTTGGTAAATGAACTTATGGGAAAAGAAGTAATGAAAACAGGCGAAATAAGAGAAGAGGATTCAAGAGGAAGGCATACTACAACAAACAGAGAATTACTAATGTTACCAAATGGAACAATGATAATTGATACACCAGGAATGAGAGAACTTGGAATGTGGGATTGTGAAGAAGGACTTGATAAAACTTTTAAAGATGTAGAACAATTTTGGGGTACTTGTAAATTTTCAGACTGTACACATACAAATGAGCCAGGTTGCAGAATACTAGAAGCAATAAAAAATGGAGAACTATCTCAAGAAAGATACAATTCTTATTTAAAATTAAAAAATGAAGCAAAATATAATAGTGACAGCGAAGCGTATTTAAAAGAAAAAAGAGATAAATTCAAAGAAATTTCTAAAATAAACAAGAAAAATAAAAATATCGGTTTGGGGAAATAAAAAATGGAAAAAGCTAAAACAAACAAAATATTTGATCTAGGAATTGATTTTTCAAATAAGAAACCAATAGAAATAGCAAGAGATATATTTATATTTTTTATAACTTTTTGCATTTTTGGCTGGATATTTGAAGTACTTCTTTTTATAATAGAAGATCATATTATTGTGAACAGAGGAGTATTATTTGGACCATGGCTTCCAATATATGGGGTTGGAGGTATGGTAATTACATTACTATTTTTTAGAACAAAAAACAAACAAATAAGATTAAAAAGAATTAATATTAGGCCAGTAATTATATATTTAGAATCATGCATATTTGCAACAATGGTTGAGTTAGTATCTACATATATTATGGATTTTACTGGCGGAAATTTTAAAAATCTTTGGGATTATAGCAATGAATTTTTAAATTTTCAGGGACGAATTGCTTTAATACCAGATTTAAAGTTTGGGTTTGCTGCACTATTTGCTATTTATATAGTACAACCTGTTTTAAAAAGTGTTATAGAAAGTAAAAAGCAAAAAACTCTTAATATTTTTACAATTTGTATATTTATATTGTTCATAACAGATGTTATCGCAAGAATATGGCTAGGAAATAATTTTATAAGAGAACAAAATGGATTAGAATTGCCCTTTGGTCTTGCCAATATAAAGCATTAAAAAGAAGGTGATTTAAAAGAAACAATTAAAAACAGGAACATTTCTAATAATTTTAGGTAATATATTATATTTAGAAAAAGTAATATAAACTTTTAAGTAAAACTTGATTAAATAATACAAAAAACATATAATAGTATTGCTTTAATAATTATAGATGATATTGATGGAAATTTGCAATGTATAAAATCTATTAATATTATAGAGATTTATACTAAAAGCAATTTACATATATTTAAAAAATGAATATTTAGACTTAAATATCGTTTTATTTACATTAAGGGGTTATAGAAATGAATATAGTAGTTCAAAAATATGGAGGCAGTTCTGTAGCAGATGGTCCTGGTTTGAATAATGTTTGTAAACATATAATTCGGGGCTAAAGAAAAAGGAAAAGGAGTTGTAGTCGTAGTATCAGCACAAGGGAATATGACAGATGAATTATTAAAAGAGAAAGGAGAAATTTCAACAAAAGAGAATTTAAGAGAGCAAGATGTTTTATTAGCAACTGGAGAACAAATTACTATAGCAAAATTATCAATGTGTTTAAGTGATTTGGGATATAAGGCAATATCTCTTCTTGGTTGGCAAGTTCCAATAATTACTGATTCTAATTATGGAGATGCTAATGTTATAGATATAAAAACTGATAGAATACTAAAAGAATTAAAAGAAGAAAAAATTGTAATAATTGCAGGATTTCAAGGGGTAACTAGAGATAATAATATAACAACATTAGGAAGACGGAGGCTCTGACACTACTGCAATAGCTTTAGCTAAGGCACTTGGATTAAAAGAATGTGAAATATTTAAAGATGTAGACGGAATTTATTCAGAAGATCCAAACAAAAACAAAAGTGCAATAAAATACAAAAAGATATCATATAATAAAATGATAGAGATGGCAGAAGATGGGGCAAGAGTATTGCACTGCAAATGCGTAAAAATGGCTAAAAAAGAAAATATTAAGATAATAGTAAAATCTACTTTTAATTTTGATAGTATAGGAACAGTAATATATGAAGAAGGAGAGATAAAATGATGATAAGAATTGGAATAATAGGATATGGAAATTTAGGTAAAGGGGTGGAACTTGCAATCTTAAATAATAATGATATGGAACTAAAAGCAATATTCACAAGAAGAGACCCCGACAATATAAAAACAATAACAAATGTAAAAGTAAATTCAATTGAAGAGATAGAAAATTGGAAAGATAAAATAGATGTTATGATTTTGTGTGGAGGATCAGCGAAGGATTTACCAGTTCAAACACCAAAATTTGCGTCAATGTTTAATGTAATAGATAGTTTTGATACACATGCAAAAATACCAGAACATTTTAGGAATGTAAATGAAAATGCAAAACTATCTAAAAAAATAGCTTTAATTTCATGTGGATGGGATCCAGGAATTTTTTCATTAAATAGATTGTTATCGGAATGTTATTTACCAAAAGGGAATACATATACATTTTGGGGGAAAGGAGTAAGCCAAGGACATTCTGATGCGATAAGACAAATAGAAGGAGTTAAAGATGCAAAACAGTACACAATACCAATAGAAAAAACAATCGAAAAAGTGAGAAATGGAGAAAATCCAGAATTAACAGCTAAAGAAAAGCATATAAGAGAGTGCTTTGTTGTTCTAGAAGAAAATGCAGACAAAGAAGAAATAAAAAAAGAAATAATAAATATGCCAAATTATTTTGCAGATTATGATACAATTGTAAATTTTGTATCAGATAAAGAGTTAAGAGAAAACCATAATACAATGCCACATGGTGGATTTGTAATAAGAAGCGGAAAAACAGGGAAAAATAATGATTCGAATGAGATAATAGAATATTCTTTAAAATTAGATTCTAATCCGGAATTCACAGCAAGTGTATTAGTAGCATATGCTAGAGCTGTATATAAACTATATCAAAAAGGTGAATATGGAGCTATTACCATTTTTGATATACCACCAGCATTACTCTCAACTAAAACACAAGAAGAATTGTTAAAAGACATATTATAAAGGAGGAGAGGATAGAATGAAAAAAATAATATTTAAAGGTTGTGGAACAGCTATTGTAACTCCATTTACAAAAAATGGTGTTAATTTTGATGAATTTAGAAAATTAATTGAGTATCAAATTAAAGAAGGAGCAGATGCAATAATTGTTTGTGGCACTACAGGTGAATCTTCAGCAATGTCTATGCAAGAAAAAAAAGAAACAATAAAATTTGCTATAGATGTGGCAAACAAAAGAATACCAATAATTGCTGGAACAGGAAGTAATTGCACTAAAAATGCAATAGAAATGTCAAAATATGCTGAAAGCGTTGGTGCAGACGCGGTTTTACTAGTGACGCCATATTATAATAAAACCACACAAAAAGGATTAGTTGCTCATTATAAAGCTATATCAAGTGAAATAAAGATTCCAATAATATTATATAATGTACCTTCTAGAACAGGTGTTAACATATTACCTAAAACATGTTTGGAACTTTCAAAATTAGATAATATAGTTGCAATAAAAGAAGCAAGTGGAAATATATCACAAGTGGCAGAAATAGCAAATTTATGTAAAGATAATTTAGCAATATATTCTGGGAATGATGACCAAATATTGCCAGTACTTTCGGTTGGAGGTATAGGAGTCGTTTCAGTACTTTCTAACATTATTCCAAGGGATGTACATGACATGGTTTATAATTTTTTAAATGGAAATATAAAAACAGCCATAGAATTACAACTTAATACTTTAGATTTAACATCATGTTTATTTTCAGAAGTAAATCCAATACCAATAAAAGAAGCATATAATATTCTTGGATATGATGTTGGAATTCCGAGATTACCATTAATAAGAATGAGTGATGAAACAAGAGAAAAGCTAATCCAAGAAATGAAAAAATACGGATTGATTGAGGTGAAAAAATGAAAATCTTAATTAGCGGAATAGCAGGTAGAATGGGGCAAGAGCTTTTAAAAGAAATAGAAGAAAGTGATGATTTTATTGCTTGCGCCGGATATGATAAAATAAAGTGTAACAATAGAATACCAGTATATGACAACATAGAAAAAATAAAAGAAAAACCAGATGTAATAATAGATTTTTCTAATCCTAGTGCTACATTTAATATTTTAAAATATGCAAAGGAAAATATAATACCAATAGTAATAGCAACAACAGGATTTAATGATAGTGAGACAAAAATAATAAATGAAGAATATGCAAAATTAATTCCTATTTTCAAATCAAACAATATGTCTTATGAGATTAGTTTAATGAGTGAAATTATATCAAATTTAGCAACTAAACTTAAAGAGGCAGATATTGAAATAATAGAAACACATCATAGGAATAAAATAGATAGTCCAAGTGGAACAGCATTAATGCTTGCTGATTCTATAAATGAGACATTAGGAAACAAGTTAGAATATGTATATGATAGACATGATAAGAAAAATAAACGTAGTAATACTGAAATAGGAATTCATTCCGTTAGAGGAGGAACAGAAGTTGGAAAGCACAGCGTAATATTTTTTAGTGAGGATGAAAGCTTAGAAATAACACACAATGTAACATCAAGAAGAATATTTGCAAGAGGTGCTTTAAAGGCAGCTAAATATATTATTAATAAAAAATCAGGAATGTATAATATGAAAGATTTATTAAAGGAAGAAGAAAAATATGAAAAATAAAAAATTAGCAATAATCGGTGCTACTGGTTTAGTAGGGCAGACTGTTTTAAAAGTATTGGAAGAAAAAAATATTCCTAATTTTGAATATGAACTTTTTGCATCTAAAAAATCACAAGGCAAAAAAGTTAGATTCATGAAAAGAGAATATGAAATAAAAGAATTAACAAAGGAAACATTCAATAAAAAATTTGATTATGCAATATTTGTGGCTGGTGCCAAAGTATCAAAAGAATATGTGCCAATTGCAGTTCAAAATGGTACAATTGTAATAGACAACAGTAGTTATTTTAGAATGAACAAAGATGTACCGCTAGTAGTTCCAGAAGTAAATGCTAAAGATATAAAGAAACATAAAGGCATTATAGCTAATCCAAACTGCTCAACTATACAAGCAGTAGTTGCATTAAAACCATTAAATGATGAATATAAAATAAAAAGAATAGTGTATTCTACATATCAAGCAGTATCAGGGGCAGGAAGTAAAGGCGTAAAGGACTTAGAAAACACATTAAAAGGATTGAAAAATCAAAAATTTCCATATGTAATTGCAAATAATTGCATACCTCAAATAGACTCATTTACAGAGGATGGATATACTAAAGAGGAATTAAAAATGATAAATGAAACAAGGAAAATTTTAGATAATCCCAAAATGAGAATAACTGCTACAACGGTAAGAGTCCCAGTTTTAAATTCACATTCTGAATCAATAAATGTTGAATTTGAAAAAGAAATAGATATAAATAAAATAAAGGAATTATTATCAAATAGTCCGTCGATTATAGTTCAAGACGATATAAAAAATGGAATATATCCATTAGCCATAAATTCAACAGGAACAGACGAGGTATATATTGGAAGAATAAGGAGAGATTATAGCGTTAAATCTGGAATAAATATGTGGGTAGTGGCAGACAATATAAGAAAAGGTGCTGCAACTAATGCTATTCAAATACTAGAAAAATTAATATAAAGGAACGATTGGATCTTATATAAGAAAAAAATAACATATATACGTAATATATTCAGTAGTACTACACCAGAACAATATGAAATAGAAGTTGTATTTAAAGAAGAGTATAGCGAAGATTTTAAAAGCATATTTAAAAATGGCAAATTAGAAATAAGAACATCTGTACAGAATAATAAGAAGGACTTGATAAAACTTTTAAAGATGTAGAACAATTTTTGGGTACTTGTAAATTTTCAGACTGTACACATACAAATGAGCCAGGTTGCAGAATACTAGAAGCAATAAAAAATGGAGAACTATCTCAAGAAAGATACAATTCTTATTTAAAATTAAAAAATGAAGCAAAATATAATAGTGACAGCGAAGCGTATTTAAAAGAAAAAAGAGATAAATTCAAAGAAATTTCTAAAATAAATAGAAAAAGGTAAAGGGCGTTTTCAAACGCCCTTTTAATATACTATAATCAAGATTTCCTCATTTCATTCGGAAACTCAAATCGACGAGAACAAAGAGCGACTTAAGTTGCTTTGTTCACTAACATATTAGTTATAGTCTTAGCTACAATATTAATCATTTTTTCATAATCTAATTCCCTATGCTTATGATAAACAATTTCATGACACAAGTTATCTATCATACCAATAGCAACATGCACTTCCTCACTAAGATTTTCAGATTTAAAGCCATTTTCTAAAAGAATGGATGTAACTTTATTTGCCATTTCCATTTCAGAATTATGAAAAATTTGGGCAACTTCTTGGTCAGAATGTGTCATTGCAATTATTTCTTCGTGAGCTGTTTTAGAAATTTTATGATTTTTAATAAATTTATTTATCATATCTCTTAAAATAGAAGAGAAATTTTCCTTATTAATATTTGTTTTTATATTTTCATTTGCAATAAATAACATAGGATAAAAAAGAGAATTTGCATATAATCTAATTCCTTCTATTAAAATGTCATGCTTATCTTTAAAATATTGATAAACAATGCCAGTAGATACTCCTGCAACCTTTGCAATTTCAGCAGTATTAGTATTGTAATAACCTTTTTGGCAAATTAGCTCAAAGCCAGCATTTATAATTTTTTCTTTCTTTTCAATAGAGCGTTTTTGTATTGGTTTTCTTATTTCTGCATTACCCATTAAATTACCTCCACTAAATAGTTTAAAAGTATTATAGAATTAAAAACAAAAAAAGTCAAGAAATGTGAAAAAAAGTTCATATCATATTGACTTTTTTTAAAAGTATAATATAATAACAAAAGAAAATATGAATAATAATTCACATATTAAGGAGGAACTATGAAAAAGATAGTAGAATTAAAAAATGTAAGCAAAATATACAAAACAGGAGAAAAAGAATTTAAGGCTTTAGACAACATAGACTTATCAATAAATAAAGGTGAATTTGTTGTTGTACTGGGACCATCTGGAGCAGGAAAATCTACCTTACTTAATTTAATAGGAGGAATGGACATACCAACATCAGGAAGTATTTTGATAGATGGAGAAGATATTTCAAAATACAATGAAAATAAATTAAGTGAGTATAGAGCAGAAAACATAGGATTTATTTTTCAATTCTATAACATTTTACCAACATTAACAGTTATAGAAAATGTGGATTTAATAAAAGATGTTGTTAAGAACGGAATGGACAGTAAAGAAGCAGTAAAAGCTGTAGGGCTAGAAGAACATCTTAATAAATTCCCAAATCAATTATCGGGAGGGGAGCAACAAAGAGTATCAATAGCAAGAGCAATAGCTAAAAAGCCAAAACTATTATTATGTGATGAACCAACAGGAGCACTTGATTCTAAAACAGGTGTAGATATTTTAAAACTATTAAAAAAGCAATGTGATGGAAATAATGGAGCAAATACAGTAATAATAGTAACACACAATAGCTTATTTGCTGATATTGCAGATACAGTAATAAGAGTAAAAAATGGAAAAATAGAAAGCGTAACTGCAAATCCAAATCCTAAAAGGATTGATGAGGTGAAATGGTAATATGTTAATAAAAAAATGTTTACGTGACATAAAGCTTAATAAATCTCAATTCTTAAATATATTTATAATGGTATTTTTAGGGGTATTTGTATTTGCTGGAATTCATAGTTATATGGACGGAATGAGAAAAAGTGGAGAAGCTTATTACGAAAATAATAACTTACAGGATTTATGGCTTACAGGAGAAAATTTTTCAGATGATGATTTAAAAGAAATAAAAAATATAGAAAATGTAAAAGATGCAGAAAGACTTTTAACAATAGAAACAGACCTTTTAGATTTTAAAAATGTGTCGATAGAAACAAATTTTATAGAAAGCAATAATATTTCTAAAATGTATATTGTTGAAGGAGAAGAATTTGATAAAAATGAATCAGGAGTATGGTTTGATAGCTATTTAGCAAAAAATCTTAATTTAAAAGTTGGAGATGAAATTAAATTCAAATATAAACAATATGAAATAAAAGAAAAAATAGTAGGATTAGTAAACACACCAGACCACATATATACAGTAAAAGATGAAAGTGCTTTGTTTCCAACACATAAAGATTATGGCTACATGTACTTATCTATAAATGAATTCCCAACAGATTTTATTTATGATGAAATTAGAAAAAATATGAAAGAAAAAAAACCATATTTAAAAAATGTAGAAATTTCTAATGAAATGATAGAAAAAAGTATAGACAATTTTAAAATTTCAGATTATTATATTTTTAGTAGTGTAATAGTAGATGTAGATGATATAAGCAAATTAGATGAAACAAAAAGAGAAATAGAAAACAAGATAACCTCTGCAATAGCAGTAACTGATAGAGATACAAATTCTTCTTATGTAACACTTAATGCAGAAATAGAAGAAGGAAATACATATTCAAGTGTATTTACACTGCTTTTCTTATTTATTGCTATGCTATCTGTAATTACAACAATGAATAGATTTGTAAAAAAAGAAAGAACACAAATAGGAACATTAAAAGCGTTAGGAATAAAAAGAAGAAAAATAACAAGACTATATGTAAATTATGGATTTATAATAAGTTTAGTAGCAAGTGCATTAGGACTTTTAGTAGGAAACTTTACAATAGGAAAATTCTTTATGAATATGGAAATGGAATATTTTGAAATTCCTGTTTACAATACAGTTTTATTGCCAATAGTTTATGAATTAGCAATAGGAGTTATTTTAATAGTAACACTTGTTACATATTTATCTTGTAGAAAAATATTAAAAGAATCAGCAGTAGAAGCACTTAGAACAGAAATTCCAAAAGTAAAAACTAAAAATCTTGGAATAACATCAAAAGGAATATTTAAGAAAGCGTCAGTATCTACAAAATGGAACATAAGAGACATTGGTAGAAACAAAGGTAGAAGCATAATGGCAATAGTTGGCGTTATAGGATGTACGATGCTTTTAGTATGTGCATTTGGTTTGCTAGATACTATGAATTCTTACTTAGAATGGGAATTTGATGTAATAAATGATTTTAAATATAAACTTTCGTTAGATGCAAATCATACAGAAGAACAACTTGAAAATTTAACTAATAAATACGGAGAAGCAACAAGTCAAACACTTGGAATAGAAATTCAAATTAATGATAAAAAAGAGACAAATGCTCTTGTAGTAAATGATGCAAAGGATTATTTAAAATATACAGATCATAACAAAAAATATATGACTTTAATTGACAATGGAATATATGTTACAGAAAAATTTGCAAACAAATTTAATTTAAAAATAGGTGATGAAATAAAATTCCATGTATTTGGAGATGACAATTGGTATACATGCAAAATAGAAGGATTTAATCGCGATCCACAAAATCAAAATTTAAATATGACAAGAAAATTCTATGAAAGTTTAGGATTAAATTATAAACCAGATTCTTTATATACGAATGAAGATTTAAGTGAAGTAAAATCTTTGGATGGAGTAAATGTAATTCAAAGTATTACTAACTTAAAAGATGGTATGCAAAGCATGTTAGAAACAACAAAAACAATGGTTGTAATTTTAATAATAGTATCTGCAATACTTGCATTTGTAATAATATATAATCTAGGAATATTATCATTTAGTGAAAAACAATATCAATTTGCTACACTAAAAGTTTTAGGATTTAAAAACAAACAAATAAAGAAAATATTTGTAAAACAAAATTTATGGCTTTCAATTATTGGAATTATTGCAGGTTTACCATTAGGATATTTTATGATAGTATATATATTTGAAAAAGCTTTAGGAGAAAACTATGATTTTGTAGCACAAGTAAATGTATTATCATACTTGTATGCTGCTATTGGAAGTTTAGTAGTTGCAATTTTTGTAAATAAAATTTTAGCGAGAAAAGTAAAAACAATAGATATGGTTTCAAGCCTAAAAGGAAACGAATAAAAGAAAATTTGTAAGGAGGCTACTTTTGGCGCCTTACAAGAAAGAGAGGACTACATGGATTTAGCAATTGGATTAGCAATACCATTTTTAGGAACAACTTTAGGTGCAGCAATGGTATTTTTAATGAGAAACAAAATGAATTCTAAAGTAGAAAAACTGTTGTTAGGATTTGCTTCTGGGGTAATGATTGCAGCTTCTGTATGGTCTTTACTTATTCCATCAATAGATATGGCAGAAGGACAAGGAAAAGTAGCGTGGATTCCTGCAGCAATAGGTTTTATACTAGGAATTGTATTCTTACTCGTACTAGATAGTGTAATACCACATTTGCACTTAAATAATGAAAAACCAGAAGGAATAAAAGCAAAATTAAAGAAAACAACAATGATGGTGTTTGCGGTTACACTTCATAATATACCAGAAGGAATGGCTGTTGGAGTTACTTTTGCAGGTGCTCTTATAGGAAATGCAGGAATAACAATGGCAGGTGCTTTTGCTTTAGCCATAGGAATAGCAATACAAAACTTTCCAGAAGGAGCTATTATATCAATGCCATTAAAAAGTGAAGGAATGTCAAAGCCAAAAGCCTTTTTATATGGAACCCTTTCTGGAATTGTAGAGCCAATAGGTGCCATTATTACAATATTGCTTACAAATGCTATAGTTCCAATACTTCCATACCTTTTATCATTTGCAGCAGGTGCAATGATATATGTGGTTGTAGAAGAACTAATACCAGAATCTCAATCAGGAGAACACTCAAATATTGGAACAATAGGAGTTGCAATAGGATTTGTAATTATGATGATTTTGGATGTAGCATTAGGATAAACGAATTAAACAGAAGGCAGTATTTAAAAATACTGCCTTTTATGATATACTTAAACACATTGAATTAAGAAGGGATTGAAAAATATGAAAGTAATGTGTATATCAGATATTCATGGAAATATAGAGTGCTTAGAAAAAGCAATAGAAAGATTTAGAGAAGAGAATGCAGAAAAATTAATTATACTAGGAGACTTTTCTTCATACTATTTTTCATCAAGTGATTTTGAAGTAGCAGAAATACTAAATAATATGGCAGGTTCAATAATTGCAGTAAAAGGAAATTGTGATAATTCTGAAATTGATGGTATTTTTAACTTTGGCTTAACATATATAAGAAATATAACAGTAAATAACGTAAAAATTACATTAACACATGGACATATATATAATAGAAATAATTTACCAGAAGAATGTGGTCAAATATTTTTATATGGACATACACATGTTGGAAGCATAGAGAGAATAGGAGATAGAATAATTGCAAATCCAGGATCAATATCAAAACCAAGAGGAGGAAGTTGCAAAAGCTATATAACAATTGATGAAGAAAAAACAACCTTAAAGAAATTAGACGGAGAGGTTATTAGAAAAATTAATATAAATAACACTTTCCACATCAATTAAATAAAGAAAGAAAAAAATCAAAAATACTTGATTAATGGAGAAAAAAACAATATAATGTATGCGTAATAAAATTTTAAAGGAGGAAAACCTATGAAAGAGTTTTTTAAGCATTATGGTCAGACAGTAATATTGCTACTTTCTATAATTATAGGGGCAATAATAGGTTTAATATGGAAGGAAGGTGCAACAGTTTTAAGTCCATTTGGAGATATTTTCTTAAACTTGATGTTCGTTATAATAGTACCATTGGTATTCTTAACAATAAGTACATCAATTGCAAGAATAGAACAACCAAAGCGTTTAGGTAAAATAATGGGTTCAATAATTCTAGTAATTGTAATAACATCAATTATTGCAGTAGTAATAGGATTATTAAGTACATTTTTTGTTAAACTTGTAAATGTGGAAGATGGCAAAGCTATACTAGAATCATTAGAAAGTAGCAGTGAAGAAGTAGAAGCTGAAGAAGCAGAAGAACTAAACATATTTGAAAGAACAGTATCTGCAATAACAGTTTCAGATTTTAGTGGATTACTTTCAAAAAATAATCTAATAGCGCTTGTTATATTCTCAATACTATTCGGATGTGCAATTAAGATGTCTGGTGAAAAAGGAAAACCAGTTCAAGATTTTCTTGAATCAGCAACTACTATAATAATGAATTTATTAAATATTGTTATGTATTATGCTCCAATAGGATTAGGTTGCTATTTTGCAGCATTAGTTGGAAGCTTTGGAGCAAACATTGCTTTAGGATATGCAAAAACATTTATTATATATTTAGTAGTATCAGTTTTATACTATTTTATAATGTATACAGTTTATGCATTTATTGCAGGTAAGAAAAAAGGCGTTAAAATATTTTGGAAAAATGCAATACCACCTACAGTAACAGCACTTGCAACATGTTCAAGCGCTGCTTCAATACCAGTAAATATGGAAGCTACAAGTAACATGGGAATATCAAGTGATATAGCAGAAACATCAATACCACTAGGAACAAACTTACATAAAGACGGAAGTATAATTGGATCAGTATTTAAAGTTATGTTTTTAGTTTGCTTATTTGGAACAAATATAGCAACATTTGGTGGAGCTATGCAAATATTATTAGTTTCATTAGTAGCTACATTATTAGTTACAGCAGTTCCAATTGGTGGAGGAACAATATCAGAAATGATGATATTAAGCATGATGGGATATCCAGTAGCAGCATTACCAATACTTACAATAATAGCAACAATTATAGATTGCCCAGCAACAGTATTAAATGTTGTTGGAAATACAAGTTCAGCAATGCTTGTATCAAGAATAGTAGATGGCAAAGATTGCTTAAAAGAAGAAAAATAATAATTGAATATATAAATAAAAATAGAAAGTTACATTGTAACTTTCTATTTTTTCCTTTTAAATTTTAATGTTGACCACAAAATAATTGCAAGTTGAGCAGGAATGCCCAATATAAACAATTGCCAAAGGTTAAACTTAATCAAACACAAATATATACACGCTAATATACTCCAAACAAAAAACGAAACTATAATATAATTATTCCTTCTGTTTCCCCAAAGACTATTAAAAATTAAAAACATAAGTATTGTTAGAGGAACACTAATGTAAAAGACGTACCATACATAAATACCTTTAAAAATTGAAACCAAGCTAAAAATTATTGTAGATATAATCCATATAGGACAAGCAGACAATAATGAAAGAGGAATTTTGTTAAGACCATTTGAATTAGTTTTGCTTTCTACTACAATCAATTTTTCATCTGCTAAATGTTCATTTAAAAGATAATCTATAGTTACTCCAAAAAAATCTGCAATTTGTTTTAGAACTACAACATCTGGAATAGATTCTGCTCTTTCCCATTTTGATATTGCTTTATCAGAATAATTAAGTTCTTTTGCAAATTCTAACTGCGTTAAATTTTTTGATTTTCGAAGATTTGTTATATTATTTGCGATAATTCGCTTTAAATCATTCATAAAGCTACACTCTCCCAACAATTCTACTGACGGTAGAATTGAAAATTAAATACTCTACCAGTATAGCATAAAAGTGTAGAAATAGCAATACCAACAAATTCTTGACTTGCTTAATAAAATGGTGCTAAACTATTGAAAGTAAAAAATACAAAGAACAAATTTGGAGGTAATAAAAAATGAAAAAATTAAACAGCGAAATTTACAAGATTGATGAGATATATAATTTTAGAGATTTGGTAAATCATAGTGCTAGTAAATATTCCAATAATGTAGCATACAAATTTAAGAAAAATTTAGGAAAGCCAAATCAAAAAATAGTAGAAAAAACATATAGTCAAATAAAAGAAGAGATAGAAGCTTTTGGAACAACACTTTTAAAAATGGGACTAGAAAATAAAAAGGTAGCAGTTATAGGAAATAATAGATATGAATGGTGCGTTACTTATTTAACGGTTACAACATCAAATATGGTAATTGTTCCATTGGATAAAGCATTACCAGATGCTGAAATTAAAAGCTTAATAAAAAGAAGTAAAGCAGATGCTGTTGTATATGAGAATAAATATAGTAAAGTTTTTGAAGAAATAAAACAAGAAGATACATCTTTGCAATATTTTATAAATATGGACTTAAACAAAGAAAAAGATGGTATATTATCTTTTAATGAATTAGTAGAAAAAGGAAAAGAAGAAAGAAAAAACGGAAACAAAGCATATGATGAAGTAAAAATAGATAATGAGAAAATGAGTGTTTTAATATTCACATCAGGGACAACAAATACAGCAAAGGGTGTAATGCTTTCTCAAAAAAATATAACATCTAACATAATGGCAATGGCTAAAATGTCAAAAATGTATCCAAATGATGTATTATTATCTTTCTTGCCATTACATCATACTTTTGAATGTACAATCACATTTCTATATGGATTTTATAGTGGAGCAACAGTTGCTTTTTGTGATGGATTAAAATATATTGCAAAAAACTTACAAGAATATCATATTAGTGTATTTGTAGCAGTACCATTAGTACTAGAAACAATATATAAAAAGATACAAAAAGGAATAAAGGATCAAGGCAAAGAAAAAGTTGTAAATACAATGAGCAAAATTGCAAATTTTTTATTAAAATTCCATATTGATATAAGAAGAAAAGTGTTTAAATCAGTTTTAAACCAATTAGGAGGAAATTTAAGAATAGCTTACTTTGGAGCAGCTGCGATGGATAAAAACGTAATAGAAGGATACAACAATTTTGGAATAGATACTGTACAAGGATATGGACTAACAGAAACATCTCCATTAGTTGCAGCAGAAACAGACAAAGAACATTGTCCAGGAAGCGTTGGAATGGCTCCATTCAATATTCAAATAAGACTAGAAGATGTTGATGAAAATGGTGTAGGAGAAATAGTTACAAAAGGACCTAATGTAATGCTTGGCTATTATGAAGACGAAGCAGCAACAAAAGAGGTTTTAAAAGATGGATGGTTCCATACAGGAGATTTAGGATATTACAATAAGGATGGATACTTATTTATAACAGGAAGAAAAAAAGAAGTTATAGTACTAAAAAATGGAGAAAATGTTTTCCCAAGCGATATAGAATTTTTAGTAAATAAATTACCTTATGTAAAAGAAAGTATGTTGTTCCCAAGAGAAAACTCAAAAGGAGAAATTGCTTTGGGAATAAAAGTAGTATATGATGAAAATGAGATAAAATCTCATTTTGGAGACAAAACAGAAAAAGAATATAAAGACTTAGTATGGGAAGATATTAAAGAAATAAACAAAAATCTATCACAATTCAAAAGAATAAAAGAATTGATTCTAACAAAAGAAGAATTAGAAAAAACAACAACACAAAAAATAAAAAGATTTAAAGAAATAGAAAAAATATTAAAAAAGTAAACTAAAAGCAAGGAATTAAAATTCCTTGCTTTATATATACAGAGGGGTTGTATTAAATAAATATTAACACATTACAATATAATTATAACACAGTTTACATAAAAAATGCAAATTGTAATTTATTTAATAAATTTAAAAAAACCCTTTTCTTTATATAATCATGTATGATAGAATAATAACGATAATTTAAAGGAGTGTGTTTTATGAAAGACATAGCATATAAAAGAGTACTATTAAAGCTAAGCGGAGAAGCTTTGGCTGGAGAAAGAAAAAATGGAGTAGATGCAGAAACTTTAGGAAAAATATGTGACAAAATAAAAGAAATAGTAGATATGGGAGTAGAAGTATCAATAGTAGTTGGAGGAGGAAACTTCTGGAGAGGAAGATATGGACATCAAATGGAAAGAACAACATCAGACTATATGGGAATGCTTGCAACAACAATTAATGGATTAGCTCTTCAAGATGCATTAGAAGCAAGAGGAATATACACAAGACTTCAAACTGCAATTGAAATGAGAGAAATAGCAGAACCATACATAAAAAGAAAAGCAATAAAACATTTAGAAAGAGGAAGAGTAGTAATATTCTCTTGTGGTACAGGAAATCCATACTTCTCAACAGACACAGGAGCAGCACTAAGGGCAGCAGAAACAGATTCAGAAGTAATATTACTTGCAAAAACAATTGATGGAGTATATTCAGCAGATCCAAAAGAAGATCCAAATGCAATAAAATATGACGAAATATCATATTTAGATATATTAAATCAAGACTTAAAAGTAATGGACTCAACAGCAACATCACTTTGCAAAGATAACCATATACCATTAGTAGTATTTGGAATAGATGACCCTGAAAATATAGTACGTATTATAAAGGGCGAGAAAATAGGAACAATAGTAAAATAAAGGAGAGAATTTTATGGAATTAAATCATATTGAAGAAAAAATGAATAAAACAATTAGTGTTTTACAAGAAAACTTTTCAGAAGTAAGAGCAGGTAGAGCAAATCCTGCAATATTAAATAAAATAAGAGTAGACTATTATGGAACACCAACACCAATTAATCAAGTAGCAGGAATATCAGTTCCAGAAGCAAGATTAATAGTAATACAACCATGGGATATAAGCTTATTAAAAGAAATAGAGAAAGAAATCTTAAAAGCAGAAATAGGAATAAATCCAAATAATGATGGAAAAGTTATTCGTTTAGCTTTCCCAGAACTAAATGAAGAAAGAAGAAAAGAACTAGTAAAAGAAGTTAAAAAAATGGCTGAAGACTCAAAAGTATCAATTCGTTCAATAAGAAGAGAAGCTATGGATGAAGCAAAAAAACTACAAAAAGATAACCAAATGACAGAAGATGAATTAAAAGGAGCAGAAGACAAAATACAAAAATTAACAGACAATAAAATAGCAGAAATAGATAAAATATTAGCAGAAAAAGAAAAAGAAATAATGAGTGTATAATAAATTAATTCACTTATAACAAAAGATAAAATATAAAAAGAACAAAATGGATTTTACGCCTTTTGTTCTTGCCGATTTGAGTTTCCAAATGAAATGGGAAAATCTCAAAGGTAATAACGATTATAAAAATAAAAATACAGAAAAAAGTGCTTTTGTTAAAAAGCACTTTTTGCATTTTGTGAACCAAAAGCAAAAATAAATACTCTAATATGTAGTGGAGGGATGAAATGTCTAATATAAAACAAGCAATGAAAGGTGATAAACAAGCATTTGTTAAAGTAATAGAAGAACACAAGCTCGCTTTATATAAGGTTATGAAAGCTATTTTGCAAAATGAAGATGATGTATGTGATGCAATGCAAGAGACTTTAATTAACATATATAAAAATATAAGTAAATTACAGAGCGAAAGATATTTTAAAACATGGGCAACAAGAATAGCAATAAATGAATGTTATCACATAATTAAAAAACAAAAAGTTAATCAAGATAAAATTGTAAAAATACAAAACAATACTTCAAATGAAGACATGACTTTGAATAAAGAAATAGAAAAAACAGACATAGAAGTAGCAATTTCAAAACTTGATAAAGAACTAAAAATAGTAGTAGTAATGTATTACTATAATAATTTAAAAGTACATGACATAGCAGAAGTACTAGAAATCCCAGCAGGTACAGTAAAAAGCAGATTGAGTAGGGCTAGAGAGAGTTTATATCAAAATTTAAAACCAGAGGAGGTGAATGTTAATGAAGAATAAAGACATAGATAATTTTATTAGAGAAAAAGCAAAAGAAGATCAAAAAATTTCTAAAAGAGCAGAAGACGTGATTAAGAAATTTGAGAAAAATGTAGTACTAGAAGGAGGTGAACAGATGGAAAAAAGAGTAGTTACAATAAGCTTTGGAAAGTTTGTAACAATAGCTGCAAGTTTGGTTATAGTAGGATTCCTTGGAATAAATTTATATGCGCAATCAAATGGAAAGATGAGTGCAATATCTTCAATACAAGCATTATTTAAAAACGAAGCAAGAATAGATCTAGATGAAACAGCCAAAAGCCTATTTGAAAGAGCTTTTTATGCAGTAAAAGAAACAAATATTTACGAGATAGATGCAAATGAACCAAAAATATACAATAAAAATAATATAGTTTATGTAAAAACAATTAAAAAATACAATAGAGATGAATTAAAAGAAAGATATAACACAATTTTTGATGGAGAAGCACTAGATAAAATAGTTGATGAACTATTTTGTGATGTAGACGGAATGACATATCAAATTGCAACATCAGGAAAATCATATTGGATAAAAAACTCAAAAGTGGAGAATATAAAAGAAGAAGATGAAGAAATAACATATAAGGTAACTTATGAAGAAGAATGTGCTGAAACTACAAAAACAAAAACATGCGTGATGAAAATAAGAAAAGAAGATGATGGCTACAAAATAGTAGAGACAGAAGATTTAAATGTACTTGGAGAAAATAGCAAACAAACAGAAATTACAGAAGATACAAATTCAAAGGAAGACGAAAAAATAACAGAAGATACTGCTAAGAATAATACAAATGGTGGTTCAAATGATAGTAATGCAATTGCAACAAATTTGTGTGGAGATGTAAATTGTGATGGAATAGTTAACGGAAAAGATTTAATTGCATTGCAAAAATACCTACAAGGAAACAAGACTCTGTCAGAGCAAGGTAAAGAAAATGCTGATACGAATGATGATGGAATTGTTGCAGAGGCAGATGTGGAAATTTTAAGACAATACTTAGCGGGAAACTGTGATAGATTACCAAATAGAATTTCAAAAGAGAAATTTATAACTAAAGATATTCCAGGAATGAAAATAAATTATCCAACCAGTTGGAAAGTAACAGAAATAAATAAAAACAAATGGAATAGTCAACCAGGAGAACCATCATGCTCATTTAGTGGAACAGTAAATAATGTAAATGTAACATTAACTGTATATGAACCAACCTTTAATTCAGGCGGATATGAAGAACTATTTAGAAAAGAATGCGAAAAAAATGGAAGACAATACAGCAAAGAAATGTCAGAAGGAGGGTTCAACATTGGTAGCACAGATCCAAACCGTTTGGAATGGAGAGAAGCAACAATTGCAAACAACACTGAGGTGTATTATCATGTAATAGATAGTACTGCAGGTATTGCCGTGAAGATAGAAGCAAAATACGATACTATGGATGAAAGTAGGTTACCTGCATTAAGAGTTGTAGAAGACATGGTTCTTAGTGCAATAATAACATCATATTAAAAACAAAGGAGAGATTTAAATGAAAAAAGGAATAAAATTATCAACAGCCATATTTATATTTGTAATAATAATACTAGTGATAGGGCTAGTATGGATGTATGTTTACTATAACAATCAAAATAATATAGGAAATACTAATACAGAAATAAGCAATAAAGGAAATACAGACAAAAAAATGAATGAAACTGTTTTAAATGCATATGAGAAGTATAGTGATTTATATTGGTTATTCAAGGGAGAAGGTAAAACAGAATATACATGGTATGATGACAAAATAGAAATAAAAGATGGAAAGTTATATGTAAAAGGCAGTGTAGTAGATATTGAAGGAACACCAAAGGCCCTTGTTACATGGGGAGAACAAACTGTACAAAGAATATATGTTTTAACAGAAGAAGGAACAGTATGGAAAACTTCAGTAGTAGAAGGCACAAATGAAAGATTAAATTCTAATTTTGAAAAAATAAACTTGCCAGCCAAGATTCTTGATATGACAGATGGAGGAAATCGCTTAGGAGCTAAGGAACCACCATATTTCTTGTTAGAAACAGGAGAACTAGTAAATGAAGAAGGAAATAAATATGAAGATGCAATCCAAGACTTTGCAACTAGTTTTGGAAATGAGGGAGATAGGATATATGTAAAGAAAGATAATACTATTGTATATTATGATAGAAACAATCACAAATATATTACAATAAAAGATGAAGATGGTAATGATGTAAAGATGAAAAATGCATATGTACAATGGTCATCATTTGATGGAGAGTTAGCAAAAGGAGCAACTGAAAGACTTTTTGTAGTAACTGATGATGGAAAACTATTATATTTTGATGGATATAATACAGCAACAGCTAAAGTATATAAAAAAGCTAAAAATAAAATTGTAAAAAATACAAGAGAAGAAAAACAAGAAAGAGAATATGGAGTTTCAAGAAATAGAATTATAGAATTCACAGATGGAACAAAATTGAAATTACAAGATACTACAGAAAACCTTATGGAAGATTAAATGTTATTTTACTAAAGACTTAAAAGAGATACTTTATGTGTCTCTTTTAAGTCTTTGTTTAAATTCCCTTGACACACTATATATTAAGGTATAAAATTTTAACAAAAAGGGGGACCTCAAAATGGAAAACAAAGGAAAAATAACTATAAGTTTAGGAACAGCAATTTGTATATTCATAATAGTACTATTAGTTATAGCTCTAGTTGGAGTGATTTGCTACAATTCAAATAAAGAAAAAAATGAAATTACTAACAATAAGTTAGAAGACAACATTATTGACAAAAATATAGAAAAAAACAATTTAAAAAACAATTCAGAAATAACATCATCAAAAGAGAAAAAAACTATACAAAAAGTAGGGAAAATATCGGCTTCAGAGATTAAAAAGGCAAAAGAAAATGCATTGTCTTATACATTTTTGCCTGAGCGTGCATCAAATTGTATTGTTTCAGAAGATAAATTTTCAAATGATAAAAAGAGTGTTACTCTTGAATTGTGGGGAACTCTTAAATTTGATAAAAAAATAAAAGAAGTTTGTGACTTTTGGTTAGGACAAGGTAATCTGGATTTTGTTGTAATACTATTTGAAGATGGTAGTTTAAAGTATGAAACTGATAATACTACAGAACCAAAAGATATCAATATAAATCCAGAAGGAAAAATAGTTGAATTATATCCTATGGAAATTACAAGTATAGAAGAAGAGGAAAACAATAAAATAGAGGTTAGAGAAGGAACAATAGCCGGAATAGATGAATATGGAAATTTATATGACCTACAGTTATATAGATAATAAAAGATAAGAAGCTTTTTGAAAATATTTTCAAAAAGCTTTCATTTTTTTTATATAATATGATAGAATAGTATAAATTGAAAAGATATAAAGGGGCAATAATATGGAAAATATAGATATAGATAAAGAAAATTTACCAAAGCATATAGCAATAATAATGGATGGAAACAGAAGATGGGCAAAAGATAGAGAACTTACAACAAGAGATGGACATAAGGAAGGAGCACAAACTTTAGAAGATATATCAAAATTTTGCAATAAGATAGGAATAAAATATTTGACAGTATATGCATTTTCAACAGAAAACTGGAAAAGAAGCAAGAAAGAGGTATCTGCATTAATGGCAATACTTAGAATGCGTGTAGATGCATTTATAAAAGAAAAAGATAAACAAAATATACGAATTAAAGTTATAGGAGATATAAAAGGATTAACAAAAAGCTTGCAAAAATCAATAGAAAAAGCTATAGAAATAACAAAAAACAATACAGGACTAACATTAAATATAGCATTTAATTATGGAGGAAGACAAGAACTAGTTAGAGCCACAAAAATAATTGCAGAAAAAGTAAAAAATAATGAAATAAGCATAGAAGACATAAATGAACAATTAATTTCAGACAATTTATATACAGCTGGACAGCCGGACCCAGACTTACTTATAAGAACAAGTAGAGAGCTAAGAACAAGCAACTTTTTACCATGGCAGTTAGTATATACAGAATTTTATTTTCCAGACAAACATTGGCCAGAATTTGGGGAAGAAGACTTGTTAGAAGCAATACGTGTATATCAAAAAAGAAACAGAAGGTTTGGAGGAAGACCATAGTCTATTAATACAAGCAATGTGGATGAACAACATCACTGACCAAAAAAATAAAATAGTGAAAGGAAAAAAATATGAAATTAAAAAGAGTTTTAAGTGGAGTAATAGGCTTCCCAATTGTTGCATTAATTTTTATATATGGGAATAAATATATAATAGATGCATTTATAGGAATAATATCAATTATGGCAATGTATGAATACTTGAAATGTTTAAGTGTGGATTATAAACCAGTAAAATGGGTAGCATATATACCATGTTTATTAATTCCATTTTTACATGTAATTCCGAAAGAATATTTACTAACTACTATTGCAGTTTCAATATCACTAATAGTGGCATTGCTTTTTATGAAAGTGATTGCAAGTAACATGAAAACCAGTATAAGTGATATAGCAGTAACACTTTTCGGAATATGCTATATAACAGTTTTCTTATCATTTATATCAATGCTATATGGTATGGAAAATGGAAAATACTTAATTTGGTTTATTCTAATTTCTGCTTGGGGAACAGACACATTTGCATATCTTGTTGGAGTAAAATTTGGAAAACATAAATTTAGTAAAATAAGTCCTAAAAAATCAAAAGAAGGATGTGTACGGCGGAACAATTGGTGCTGTGTTGATTTCACTAATATACACCCTTTGCATAAACAAATTTGGCGGACTATCAATTTCATATTTATATATAGGATTAATAACAGCAGTGCTTAGCGTTTTAAGCCAAATAGGAGATTTGTCAGCATCTACATTAAAAAGAACAGAAGGAATAAAAGACTTTGGAAATCTAATACCAGGTCATGGTGGGATTTTAGACAGAATAGATAGCATAATATTCATAGCACCATTTGCATATTTCTTGTTGAATTTATTATAAAGATAAATCCAATTTTCATAAAAAAGGAGGCATAAATTGGTTTCATTTTTAATTAGTGCAATAAAAATAATATTCCTATTAGGATTTTTAATATTTATACATGAAAGTGGACACTTTTTAGTGGCAAAGGCATGTAAAATAAAAGTAAAAGAATTTGCAATAGGGTTTGGCCCAACAATTTGGAAAAAACAGGGCAAAGAAACAAAATATGCATTAAGACTTATACCACTTGGCGGATTTGTGAATATGTTAGGAGAAGAAGAACGTTCTAATGAAGAAGGTTCTTTTAGTACGGCAAGTATTCCAAAAAGAATAGCAGTAGTTTTAGCTGGTGGAGCTGTTAATATAATATTTGGACTATTAGTTTATTTTATATTAGTATCATCTAGTGGAAACTATATATCAAATATAGTTGACTCAATACTTCCTAATTACTCTGCACAAGAAGCCGGAATAGAACAAAACGATAAAATTCTAAAAATCAATGGCAAAAAAATAAGATTAAAAAGTGACATAGATGAAGCTTTGCAAAAATCAAATGGAAATGAAGTTTTAGTAACAGTTAAAAGAAATGATGATATAAAAGAGATAAAAGTAATTCCGACAAAAGAAGAAACAAAAAGTATTGGAATATACTTAGAAGCAAAAGAAGAGAATTTATCTTCTAGTATAAAAGGAGTATATTCAGAAAGTCCGGCAGAAAAAGCGGGCTTACAAGCAGAAGATAAAATAGTAAAGATAGATGGAATAGAATGCAAAGATGACCCATACAAAGTAATAGAATTAATATCTTCAAGTACGAATGAAAAGATGCTAATAGAAGTAGAAAGAAATAACCAAATAAAGAATTTTGAAATTGAACCACAAACAACAGAAACATATAAGTTAGGAATAATATTTAAAGTAGCAGAAAATACATTTGCAAATAATATATATTATGGATTTTGGGATACGGCAGATTTCTCTGTTTCAATAATAGATAATTTAAAAATGCTATTTAAAGGTGAGGTAAAAGCAGATCAATTAATGGGACCAGTAGGAATATCAGAAGTGGTTTCTAAAACAGATGGAATAGTAGAATTTATATATATGTTAGCACTTATATCACTATCATTGGGAGTAACAAACTTACTTCCATTTCCACCGCTAGATGGGGGAAAAATTGTTATTTTAATAATAGAAGCAATAAGAAGAAAACCAATGAAAGAAAATATAGAAGTAGGAATACAAATGGCAGGATTTTGTATACTTATAGGATTATCAATATTTGTAACATATAATGATATATTAAGAATATTCTAAATGAACACATTAACGGAAGGATGAAAAGGATGTCAAACATAGTAAAAGACGTTTTTAAAGATTATAAAGGACAAGGAAATATATTAGAAGCACAAATAGAAAACATAAATCTATTCAAGAAAAGTAAAAAAATAGAAATAAAACTATCAACAGAAAAACAAGTAAAAATTCAAGAAATATCAAGCTTTGAGGAATATTTAAAAACAAGATTTCAAATAAAAAAAGTAGAACTTTATATCGAATTTGGTGAAAAAGGGGTCAGACCCCTTTTTCACCAACAGCTTGCAAATGACTGGAAAGACATAATTGGCTACATTTCTAAAAAGTTTCCATTAACAAAAGCCATTTTAAATACTAGCACAGTTGAAGTGGAAGATAATAAGGTAATTGTTGATTTAAAAACAAAAAGTGCAGATTTTTTACATTCTTATGAGATAGACAAAGAGATAGAACAAGTAGTAAACAATTTATATGGCGTAAAATGTAAAGTAATATATAAAGAAAATGTTACAGAAGAAACAATAAAAAAACAAGAAGAGTATTTGGAGAACTTACAAAAAGAAGCATGCCAAGATTTAATTAATGAAATAAGTATGCAAGAAGAAATGGTAGTAGAAAATGTTCCAGATCCAGAGGAAGAGGAACAAGAAGAAAAGACTCCATTAATTTTTGGAAGAACAGATAAAATAAAAGAACAAATAGTAAAAATTGAAGATTTAACACCAGACTATGGAAGAGTTGCAATAGAAGGAAAGGTAATTAGTACAGATGCAAGAGAACTAAAAAATGGAAAAACACTTGCTATGTTTAATATATATGATGGAACAAGTACAATAACTTGTAAATCATTCGTAGAAGCCGAAAAAGCACCAACTGTTTTGCAAAGATTAAAAGAAGCAAAAAGATTAAAAATATCTGGGAATGCACAATATGATAACTTTGCTAAAGAACTAGGAGTAATTGCAAATATAATTATAGAAATGCCAGATATAGAAGTTATTAGAAGAAAAGATAATGCAAAAGAAAAAAGAGTTGAATTGCATTTACATACTCAAATGAGCCAAATGGATGGAGTAAGTAGTGCAACAGATTTAATAAAAAGGGCAAGTAATTGGGGAATGAAATCAATTGCAATTACAGACCACGGAGTTGTACAAGCTTTCCCAGAGGCAAAAAAAGCAGCAGATAAATATGGAATAAAAGTAGTATATGGAGTTGAGGCATATCTTGTTCCAGATGACAATGCAGTTGACTTATCAAATGGAATGGATAATGAATATATAGTTCTAGATATAGAAACAACAGGACTTTCTTTTAGGACAGAAAAGATAACAGAAATTGGTGCAGTAAGAGTAAAAGATGGAGAAATTGTAGACACATTTGAATGCTTTGTAAATCCAGAAATACCAATTCCACAAAAAATAGTAGAAATAACACATATCACAGACGATATGGTAAAAGATGCAGAAACAATAGATAAGGTTATGCCTAAATTTCTAGAATTTATAGGAGATTTAAAGCTAGTTGCACACAATGCAGATTTTGACGTTGGATTTTTAAAATACAATGCAGAAGAACTAGGACTTACAATGGATAACGAATACATAGATAGTTTGGCATTATCTAGACAATTATTCCCAGATTTTAAAAAACATAAATTAGGAATAATTGCAGAAAAGCTAGGCATTAAAGTAGAAAATGCACATAGAGCTTTAGATGATGTAAAAACATTGGTAAAAGTATTTTTAAAAATGCTAGAAATACAAGCAGAAGAACCAAAAAAAGGTAGAGGTAAGAAAAAAGAAGAAAAGAAAGAATTATATAAAACACTTCCTTCATATCATGCAATAATACTTGTAAAAAATCTTAAAGGTTTAAGAAATTTATATGAATTAATATCAGTTTCACATTTGAATTATTTCTATAAGAAACCACGTATTTTAACAAGTGTATTAGAAAAATATAAAGAAGGTTTAATACTAGGTAGTGCATGCGAACAAGGAGAATTATATAGAGCGATTGTTGCAGGAAAATCAGAAGAGGAAATAGAAAGAATTGCAAAAAGATATGATTATTTAGAAATACAACCACTAGGAAACAATGAATTTATGCTAAGAAACGGAACAGTTGGAAGTAAAAAAGAATTACAAGACATAAATAGAAAAATAGTTGAATTAGGTGATAAACTTGGCAAAAAAACTGTTGCAACATGCGATGTTCACTTTTTAGACCCAGAAGACGAAATATATAGAAGAATTTTAATGGCAGGACAAGGTTTTTCAGATGCAGACGAACAAGCTCCATTATATCTAAGAACAACAGAGGAAATGCTAAAAGAATTTGAATACTTAGGCAGAGAAAAAGCGTATGAAGTTGTTGTTACAAATACAAATTATATTTCAGATTTATGCGAAGAAATAAGCCCAATATCACCAGAAAAATGTCCACCAGTATTGGAAAATGCAGAAAGAGATATTCAAGATATTTGTACAAGCAAAGCAAAAGAACTATACGGAGATCCACTTCCTCAAGTGGTACAAGATAGATTAAAAAGAGAACTGGACTCAATTATAAAAAATGGATTCTCAACATTATATATAATTGCTCAAAGGCTAGTTTGGAAATCAAATGAAGATGGATATTTGGTAGGTTCCAGAGGATCTGTTGGATCTTCGTTTGTTGCAAATATGCTTGGAATTACAGAAGTAAACTCACTTCCACCACATTATAGATGTCCAAACTGCAAATATTCAGACTTTACTGATTATGGAATAAAAAACGGAGTCGATTTACCAGATAAAATATGTCCTAAATGTGGAGCAAAACTATTTAAAGATGGAATGGATATACCATTTGAAACATTCTTGGGATTTAATGGAGATAAAGAGCCTGATATAGACTTAAACTTCTCTGGAGAATATCAATCAAAAATACATAGGTATGCAGAAGTAATATTTGGAAAAGGAAAAACATTTAAGGCTGGAACAGTTGGTACGATAGCAGATAAAACAGCATTTGGATATGTAAAAAATTATTTTGAAGAAAGAAATATTCCTGTTACAAATGCAGAAATTTCAAGAATAGTTATGGGATGTACAGGGGTTAAAAGAACAACAGGACAACATCCAGGAGGAATTATAGTTGTACCACATGGTAGAGAAATATATGAATTTACTCCAGTGCAACATCCAGCAGATGACCCAAATTCGGATATTATAACAACACACTTTGACTATCACTCAATAGATAAAAATCTACTTAAACTAGATATGCTTGGACACGACGATCCAACAGTTATAAGAATGCTTCAAGACTTAACAGGAGTTGACCCCAAAACAATTCCACTAGACGACAAAAAAACAATGAGCCTATTTACATCAACAAAAGCACTGGGCGTAGAACCAGAACAAATAGGTTCAAAAACAGGTTCATTTGGAATACCAGAGTTTGGAACAAAGTTCGTAAGAGGAATGCTTGAAGAAACAAAACCAACAACATTTGAGGAATTAATAAGAATATCTCGGATTATCACATGGTACAGATGTGTGGCTTAACAATGCAGAAACTTTAATAAAAGAAGGAAAAGCTACATTAAGTGATGCAATATGTACAAGAGACGATATAATGACATATTTAATAAAAAAAGGATTAGATCCAAACCATTCATTTAAAATAATGGAAGCAGTTCGTAAAGGAAAAGTAGCAAAAGGTGCAGAACCAAAATGGGAAGAATACAAAGAAGAAATGAGAGAACACAATGTACCAGAATGGTATATAGATTCTTGCCAAAAAATAAAATACATGTTCCCAAAAGCACACGCTGTGGCTTATGTAACAATGGCATTTAGAATAGCATGGTTTAAGGTTAATTACCCACTTGCATATTACTGTGCATATTTTAGTATAAGGGCAGATGACTTTGATAGTGAACTTATGATATATGGAAAAGAAAAAGTAAAAGCAAAAATGAAAGAACTAGAAAAACTAGGAAATGGTATGTCAGTAAAAGAAAAAGGTGTATATACAATATTAGAAATTGTACTAGAAATGTATGAAAGAGGTTTTAAATTTTTACCAATAGACTTATACAAATCACACAGTAACAAATTCCAAATAGAAGATGGAGCAATTCGTCCACCACTTTCTAGTATACCAGGGCTAGGAGGAGTAGCGGCAGAAAGTATATACAATGCAGTACAAGCAGAACATGGAAAATTTATGTCAATAGACGATTTTCAAATAAAATCTAAAGCAGGAAAATCAGTAATAGAAATGCTTACAAAATTTGGATGCTTTGAAGGAATGAGCAAAAGTAATCAGCTTAGTCTATTTGGATAAAAATAAAAAAACAATTGACATGAGGAAAAACAACATATAAAATAATGCATGTACAAAGAAAGAAGAAAAACCACAAAGGAGGAAAACAAATGAAAAACAAAAAACGGAATCACATTAATAGCATTAATAATAACAATAATTGTAATGCTAATACTAGTAGGAGTAACAGTAACAGTAGCAATTAACGGAGGACTATTTGAAAAAACAAAAGAAGGAGCAAAAGGAACAACAATAGAAAGAGTAAAAGAACAAATAACAGCAGACATAGTAACAAAAATTGCGGACAAAGAAGGAGAAAAAATAACTAAAAATGACTTTAAGCAAATAGTTGAACCTAAATATGGAACAATAGATGCAAGTGGAGAAAATTTAATTTTAAAAGATAAAAATTACACTATTCCATTAACAGAAATTTGGAATGATTTTGACGGATTAAAAATAAATGACCATGGATATTATGAAAATTGTATATATGGAACAGAAGTATATAAAAAATATAGACAATATTTTACAGAAGAACAACAAAAAGAATTAGATCAATATGTACCAGAATTTGAAACAAAGCTCTACTATGCAGATAATGCAGGTATAGAAGGAGGAGTTAACGAAAGAGAAGATATTGATAAATGGTATAGCAGTGAAGAGTCTCTACGAGAAAAAGGACTTGCATATTTTGCAGTTTTTAAAGGCACAGAGATGGATATGTATTATGTTTTTGATACAGAATCCGATAAAGGAGCAGGATATTCAAATACGGTAAATTATCAAAAAGATGATAGAAGAAAAGGTGTGCTATACGTAATGGATGGAGTTAAGTGGTGTAGTTTTTTTGAAAACGAGGGTAAAGATTTCTATTTTATAATTTTAGGCTCATAATATGATATAAAAAATTAAATAATCAAAAAAGAACTAAGAAATCAACTCTTAGTTCTTTTTTGCTACATAGGAAAAATGCTATTCGCCAAAACTAGACAAAATTTTCAAAATTTGATATAGTTCATAATAAGTTCATATTTATTTGATAAGATAACCAAGATTAGAAGTGGCACTAAAAATATATCCAAGCATCATCCCCTTTTGAGTATATATTGCCACTTCTAATACGGCCAAAAGAGGTGGAAAAATGTTTAAAATATTAGTAGTAGAAGATGACAAAAATTTAAGAAAATTAATAACTACATATTTACGAAAAAACGAATATATCACATATGAAGCCACAAATGGGGAAGAAGCATTAGAGGTTATAGATACAAATTACATAGATTTAATAATTAGTGATATTATGATGGAAAAAATGGATGGCTATGAACTTACAAAGTCTTTAAGAGAAGCAAATTATACTATTCCAATTTTGTTAGTTACAGCAAAGTCTACAATAGAAGATAAAAGAGAAGGATTTTTGCTAGGAGCAGATGACTATATGGTAAAGCCAATAGATATGGAAGAATTGCTACTTAGAGTTAAAGTATTACTAAAAAGAGCAAATGCTGCAAATGAAAAGAAACTTATAATAGGAAACTTAGTATTAGACTACAAACAAATGTCGGTAACATATAAAGGAAAAAATTATCAACTAACACAAAAGGAATTCTTGCTATTATACAAATTTTTAAGTACTCCAGACACCATTTTTACAAGGCAAGAACTAATAGAAGAAATATGGGGATTAGATAATGAATCAGATTTTAGAACAGTTGATGTCCACATAAAAAGAATAAGAGAAAAATTGAGTGATATAAAAGAGTTTGAGATTTTGACAATTAGAGGAATAGGCTATAAAGCAATAATAACAAAAAATAATTTATAAAGGAATTAAAAATGTTTACAAAACTTTTTACAACAATATTTGGAAAAAAGGAATCAATACAAAGAAGGATTATAAAAACAGCAATATTATATATTTTAATTGTTATTGCAATTGCTGCCTTTCTTTTTTATGTTTTTGTACAAAGATCTATCAATATAAAACTTATTGAAATCAATGAACAACAAGGACAATCAATAAAAGATTTACTTAATATTTCTAGCAGGAGCATTAGGGTATCTATAGTTAGTATATTGTTAATAACCATAGCTTTAATGCAAAACATATCAAGAAAAATAGTAAATCCAATAAAAAAAATAACTGATGCAACAAAAAAAGTAGCTTCAGGAGATTTTACTATAGAACTAGAAACAAAAAGAGATGACGAAATAGGAGAACTAACACATAATTTCAACAAAATGGTAAAAGAATTAAATAGTATTGAATGTTTGCAAAAAGATTTTATTAATAATGTATCACATGAAATAAAAACACCAATTAGTTCTATACAAGGATTTGCAAAACTTTTGGAAGCTGATGATTTAAGCAAGGAAGAAAGAAAAGAATATGCAGAAATTATAAAAGAAGAATCAGATAGACTCCTATATTTATCTACAAACATCCTAAAACTTGCAAAACTGGAAAACCAAGAAAGAATAATGAATAAAACAAAATTTAATATAGCAGAGCAGATAAGAAGAACAATAAGTGTATTAGAACCAAAATGGAAAGAAAAAAATATTAAGTTTAATGTAAGCTTAAAAGAACAGGAATTTTTGGGCGAAAAGGACTTAATGTATCAAGTTTGGATGAATATAATAGAAAACAGTATAAAGTTCTCCAAACAAGATGGGCAAATAGATGTAAAAATGAAAACAAATCAAGACAGCATTATTGTAGAAATAAAAGATTATGGAATCGGAATGGAAGAAGAAGAGGCTAAAAAGATATTTGATAGATTTTATCAAGTAGATAAATCACATACCAAGCCAGGAGCAGGTCTAGGAATGACAATTGCTAAAAAAATTGTTGAATTATCAGGTGGAAAAATAGAAGTAACAAGTAAATTAAATGAAAGCACAACATTTATAGTAACATTACCAATTAAATTGTAATTTGTTAGGGGCGATTTCTACGATGCATTGCGGGTCGCCCAGGAGTGCGACCCCTACAATGTTTGCAATATGTTCCTCAAAAATTAAAATATTAAAAATGAAAAAAATTGTGAATGGAGTTAGCTTGAATTAGAAATTGTTCTTCGAGCGCAGTAGGGAATCTCATTTTTAATGAGGGCGCTGCGGAGCAAGAAGGTTTACAATTTCTATGAAAGCGACATGACCTGAGCGATTTTTTGAATTTTAATATTTTAATTTTGAATTTAATTACAAATTCCAATTTATATAAACAAATCTAATAATAAAGGGGAAAGAAGATGAAAAAAGAAAAGAAAACATTAAAAATTGCAGGAATAAGTATCTGGAGGATTTTAACATATTTTATTATATATAGCATAGCAGGGTATATTATAGAAACATTATTTGGACTTTTTACAAAAGGAATGCTAGAAAGTAGAAAAGGATTCTTATACGGCCCATTTTGCCCAATTTATGGGGTTGGGGCAGTAGCAATGATATTAGGACTTCAATGCTTTAAAAAGAACAATTACACACTATTCTTTGGTGGGTTTTTAGTAGGTTCTATTGTTGAATACATTATAAGCTACCTTGGAGAAGTGATTTTTAAAGTAAATTGGTGGGATTACTCAAACAATTTCCTTAATATAAATGGAAGAATATGCTTTACATTTTCACTATTTTGGGGTTTGCTTGCATTATACCTAATAAGGCACTTTAATCCGATAATAGATAAATTAATAGACAAAATAAAAGCAAAAGTTTCAATTAATTATTTAAAAGCATTAGTAATTGTAGGAATTATATTCTTAGCAATAGATGGAATATTAACTGCATTTGCATTAAAGTTGTTTTTTGAAAGAACAGTATATTCTTACAATTTAGATGTAATAAATAAAGAAAAATATATAAATAGCTATGAAAGAGTGCTTGAAATGGAAAACACAGCAGAACTTGCCAATAAAGTATTTTCAGATAAAAAAATGCTAAGAACTTTTCCAAATCTAAAACTTAAAGCACAAGATGGAGAGCTCATTTATATGTCTTCAATTTATACAGACATACAACCATATTATTACAAATTTAATTTTTAAAAGAAAAGAAGGGAAAATATGATACATATTGGATTAGACGTAGGTTCAACAACAGTAAAAGTAGTTGTAATGGACGAAAATTTAAATACAATTAACACAAGCTATCAAAGGCATTTTTCAGATACCAGAAAGACAGTATGTGAATGCTTAGAAAAATTAGCAAATGAATATAAAGATGAAGAAATGACCATTGCATTAACTGGTTCACGGAGCTTTATCTGTTTCGGAACTTCTAGGAATGACATTTATTCAAGAGGTAGTATCTTGCAAAAGATCGATAGAGAAATATATACCAAGAACAGATGTAGCGATTGAATTAGGTGGAGAAGATGCAAAAATAATTTATTTTGATAAGTCAATAGAACAACGTATGAATGGAACATGTGCAGGTGGTACAGGAGCATTTCTAGATCAAATGGCAAGTCTTCTAAACACAGATACAATGGGATTAAATGAGCTTGCTAAAAATTATAAAACAATATATCCAATTGCTTCAAGATGCGGAGTGTTTGCAAAAACTGATATTCAACCACTTTTAAATGAGGGAGCAGCAAAAGAAGATATAGCAGCATCTATTTTCCAAGCAGTTGTAAATCAAACAATAAGTGGACTAGCATGTGGTAGACCAATCAAAGGAAATGTTGCATTTTTGGGTGGACCATTAAATTATTTGTCTGAACTTAGAAAAAGATTTATAGAAACTTTGAATTTAACAGAAAAAGAAATAATATTCCCAGAAGATGCACATTTGCTAGTTGCAAAGGGAGCAGCAATAGAATCAGCAAATCACAAACCAATAAGTGTACAAAAATTAAAAGCAAAAATAGAATTATTAAAAAACTATAAAGATGAAACAAAGAACCATTTACCACCATTATTTACAATAGAACAAGAGTACAAAGATTTTAGAAAAAGACATGGACAAGATAAAATAAAAAGAAAAGATTTAAAACTACATAAAGGAAATTGTTATTTAGGTATAGATGCAGGTTCAACAACAAGCAAATTAGTTTTAATAGATGAAGAAGGAAATCTTCTATATTCTGCATATAAAAATAATGAAGGAAAACCATTAGAGAGCGTTATAAATATGCTAAAAAAACTGTATACTAAAATTCCTGAAGAGGCAAAAATTGTATATGGCGGTGTAACTGGATATGGAGAAAAACTAATTCAGACAGCACTAAATGTTGATGTAGGAGAAATAGAAACAATAGCACATTATACTGCAGCAAAAAACTTTATGCCAGAAGTTAATAGTATAGTAGATATTGGCGGACAAGATATGAAGTACATAAAAATAAAAAATCATGCAGTAGATAATATTATGCTTAATGAAGCATGCTCATCTGGATGTGGTTCTTTTATAGAAACATTTGCAAAAAGTTTAAACTTGAGCTTAGATGAATTTGTAAGAGAAGCTATCATGTCTAGAAAACCAGTAGATTTAGGTTCAAGATGTACAGTATTTATGAATTCAAAAATAAAACAGGCACAAAAAGAAGGGTATAGTGTAGGAGATATATCTGCAGGACTTTCATATTCTGTAATAAAAAATGCAATACAAAAAGTTATGAAAATAAGAAATGTAGATGATTTAGGAGAAAACATTGTTGTACAAGGTGGAACATTCTATAATGATGCAGTACTTCGTGCTTTTGAATTAATAGTAGGAAAAAATGTAATAAGACCAGATATTGCAGGATTAATGGGAGCTTATGGGGCTGCTTTAATTGCAAAAGAAGCATATAGTAAATTAGAAGAAAAGCCAGCAGAATCTACAATATTAAAATCAAAAGAAATAGATGAACTAAAAACAACAGTAATACATACAAGATGTAAAGGGTGCGAGAACAGATGTCTACTTACATTTAATGAGTTTTCAAATGGAAAAAAATTCATATCAGGCAATAGATGTGAAAGAGGAGCGGGATTAGATAAATCTAGAAAAGAAATTCCTAATTTATATCAATATAAATATAATAGATTATTTGGATATAAACCATTAGAAGAAAAAGATGCTAAAAGAGGAACAATAGGAATACCAAGAGTTCTAAATATGTATGAGGATTATCCATTTTGGTTTACCTTATTTACAAACTTAGGATTTAGAGTAATACTTTCTGAAAAAACAAATAGAAAAACTTATGAAAAAGGTATGGAGAGCATACCATCAGAATCTGTATGTTATCCAGCAAAATTATCGCATGGACATGTAATTAGTTTAATACAACAAGGTGTAAAAACAATATTTTATCCATGTATAATGTATTCTAGGAAAGAAGACGAAAAAGCAAATAATAGCTTCAACTGCCCAATAGTAATATCATATTCAGAAACACTAAAAAATAACATAGAAGAATTAAAAGATGTAGAATTTATAAATCCTTTTTTACCACTTGACAAAAAAGGACTTAGCAAAAGATTTATGGAAATAGAGGAATTTAAGAAATATAAGTTTACTAAATCAGAGCTAAATAATGCAATAAAAAAGGCAGAAGAGGAATATCAAAACTTTAGAGAAGATATACATAAAAAAGGTATAGAAACTTTAAAATATATTAATGAACATAATTTAAGAGGAATTGTTTTAGCTGGAAGACCATATCATTTGGATGGCGAAGTTAATCATGGTATAGATAAAATGATTACAAGTCTAGGAATAGCGGTACTTACAGAAGATAGCGTAGCGCCTTTAGGAGAGGTAAAAAGACCAATAAGGGTTGTAGATCAATGGATGTTTCATTCAAGACTATATGCAGCAGCTGATTTTGTTGGGAAACAAAAGAATCTTGAGCTAGTTCAACTAAATTCATTTGGATGTGGAGTGGATGCTATAACAACAGACCAAGCTGAAGAAATTTTAGCAAGTTATAACAAAATGTATACTTTAATAAAAATAGATGAAATAAATAATCTAGGTGCAATAAGAATAAGAATACGTTCTTTACTTGCAAGTATGAATAACAGATGTGAAGATAAAAATGATGATGAAAATGGAAATTACGAAACAGTAAAAAAACAATTCACAAAACAAATGAAAAAAGATTATACAATATTAATTCCACAAATGGCACCAATACATTTTGAATTGTTTGAATCAGTATTAAATTCGGAAGGATACAAAGTAGAAGTTCTAAAAAAATGTACAAATAATACTGTAGAAACAGGATTGAAGTATGTAAATAATGATGCTTGCTATCCATCAATTTTGACAACAGGACAAATGATAGAAGCACTTCAAAGTGGAAAATATGATATAAATAAAACAGCACTTATGATTTCTCAAACAGGTGGTGGATGTAGAGCAACAAACTATATAGGATTTATAAGAAAAGCATTAAAAGATGCAGGATTTTCAAATGTTCCAGTAATATCATTTAATATGGCAGGACTTGAAAAAAATTCAGGATTCAAAATAACTTTAAAATTATTAAGAAAACTAATAAAAGCTACAATTTATGGAGATTTATTACAAACTGTATTACATAAAAACAGAGCTTATGAAGTGAACAAAGGCGAAACTAAAAAAGTATATAATAAATGGATGAAAAAATGTAAAGAATTACTTAAAACTGCAAGTACAAAAGAGTTTAATAAGAGTTTATATGAAATAGTAAATGATTTTGAAAAAATCGAACTAGATACAAGTATAGAAAAACCAAAAGTAGGAATTGTTGGAGAAATATTAATAAAATACCATCCTTATGGAAACAATTTTGCAGAGGAAATTTTAGAAAAAGAAGGTGCAGAAGTATATATGCCAGAATTAATGGGATTTGCCAAATATGCTTTAAAAAACAACCCAATAAAGCATGAGCTATTAAAAACTTCTAAAATGACATCAGATATATTTGAGCTAGGGCTAGACTTGTTAGACAAAATAGAAAAAGATTATGGAAAAGCATTAGCAAGTTCTAAAAAAGGATATATGAAACCATGCAATATAAATAAACTTGCAGAAGAAGTACAAGAAATATTATCTACAGGAAATCAAACCGGAGAAGGTTGGCTTTTAACAGCAGAGATAATTGAATTTATGAATGAAGGAATACAAAACATCATTTGTTTACAACCATTTGCATGCTTACCAAATCATATTGTAGGAAAAGGTGTAATTAAAACTATTAGAGCTAAATTCCCAGAAGCAAATATAACTCCAGTAGATTATGATCCAGGTGCAAGTGAAACAAACCAAACTAATAGAATAAAATTGCTTATGACAGTCGCAAAAGATAATTTAAAAGCAAACAAAAAGAGAAATAAAATATTAAAAGAAGAAAATAATTTAAAAGATTTAACAAAAATGATAGTATAATTTAAAACTTGACGACAAAATGATGAGAATATATAATACATAAAAAAGATATAAATAAAGGGGGATAATATGCTAAGAACAATAGAATTATATTTCTTACTATTCTTTACATATTCAGTATTGGGCTGGATAATGGAGGTAACAAAAACTTTAATTGATAAGAAAAAATTTGTAAACAGAGGATTTTTAATAGGACCATATTGCCCAATATATGGTTATGGAGTAATATTACTTACAATATTACTAAAAAGATATCAATCAGATATTCCAGCAACATTTATATTTTCAATATTAATATGTGGTACATTGGAGTATTTTACAAGTTATTTTATGGAAAAAATATTTCATGCAAGATGGTGGGATTATAGCAAAAGAAAATTCAATATAAATGGCAGAATTTGCTTAGAAACTTTATTGCCTTTTGGAATAATGGGATGCCTTATACTTTATATAGTAAATCCTGCATTCCTTAATATATATGAAAAGATGCCCAATATAGCATTACACATTATATGTGGAATACTATTGGCTGTATATATAACAGACAATATAATATCAGGAAAAATAATATCAAACTTAAAAGAAATTTCTGTAAGTGTTAAAGACAATACAGAAGAAATATCAAAAAAAGTGAAGAAAATTATAACACAAAAATCAGGATTACACAGAAGGCTTGTTGAAGCTTTCCCTAATATAAAAGCAAAAGTTAATTTAAAGGATTGGATAACAAAAGGTGAAGAAAAAATAAATGAACTAAAAAACAGAGAATAAAATTATTTCTATACAGGACGCACTACTTGCGTCCTTAGTGTATTAAATAAATATAAATTTTCACCTAGTTAGGTCAAAAAATGTCTACAAATGTCGATATTTTCTAATCTTTAACGTTTTACAAATCTTTACAATTTTATCATTTTAGTGTATATTATATAAAGATTATATGAAAGAAGGGAAAATATGGAAAAATTTGAAGAATTAAGGAAAAAATATAATTGTTTTATTTTTGATGATTATAAAATTATTCAAGAAGATAATGATACAATTGAAATAACATTTTATTTTGAAATATTTGGATTAAAAAAATTTAAACCAATAATAAAAATAAGTAAATTAGATATAGATTTTGACAAAATAAATACAAAAACATTAAAAGCTATAGCATTCAATATGGGAATGATAGAGTTAATTAGCTATTGGAAAGCAGCATGCCCAAAAAGAATACTTATAGAATGTGGTAAATTAACTCAAGAACAAATAGACTGGTTTAAAAAAATATATTATAATGGACTTAGCGAGTTTAGATATATTAATCATATAGAAAAAATACCTATGGATGAATTATTCCAAATAGAATGTAATTGTCGACCTGAATATGCTAATACAAGTAGGTATAATGAGACAAGCATGGAATATAAAGGCGCATTAATTCCAGTGGGCGGAGGAAAAGATTCCTGCGTTACATTAGAATTATTAAAAGAACATGAAAAAGACAATTTATGTTTGGTGATAGGAGATAAAGCTCCGCAATTAAAGGAAATAAAAAAAGCAGGGTATAAAGATGATCAAATAATACACATAAAAAGAACAATAGATAAAAGATTGTTAGAGTTAAACGAAAAAGGCTTTTTAAATGGGCACACACCATTTTCTGCAATGCTTGCTTTTACATCTTACTTTGTTGCATACTTGTCAGGAAAAAAATATATAGCAGTTTCAAATGAGCAAAGTAGCAATGAAAGTAATATAAAAGGAGAAAAAATAAATCACCAATACTCAAAAAGCTTTGAGTTTGAAGAAGAATTTAGATGGTATATAAACAATTATTTAGAGGATCATGTACAATATTTTAGTATGCTAAGACCATTAAATGAATTACAAATAGCTGAATTATTTTCAAACATGAAAAAATATCATAAAATATTTAGAAGCTGTAATATAGGTAGTAAAGAAACTCCTTGGAAATGGTGTTGCAATTGTTCAAAATGCTTATTTGTATTTATAATACTTAGTCCGTATTTATATAAAAAGAAATTAGTAAAAATATTTAAAAAAGATTTATATGAGAATAAAGATTTGCTAAATATTTTTATAGAATTATGCGGTTATGGAGAAGTAAAGCCATTTGAATGCGTAGGAACACCAGAGGAAGTAAATTATGCAATAAGTAGAACCATTAAACAATTAGAAACAGAAGGAAAAGAACTACCATATTTACTAAATTATTATAAAGAGAATTATAAATTGGTAGATACAAATAGTGATATAGAAAAAAGATATAATGAAGAAAATAATGTACCAAAAGAATTTGAAAAGTTATTAAAAGATTTGATTTTTAATGATGAAAATGAAAAAATATAAGGAGCAAAAAATGTTAAATCAATTTTCAAGGACAGAAATGCTTATAGGAGAAGAAGGAATAAATAGATTAAACGATTCCAAAGTTGCTATATTTGGTATAGGCGGAGTAGGATCATATGTTGCTGAAGCACTAGCAAGATGTGGAGTAGGAAAGTTTATACTAGTAGATAATGATAAAGTAACAATTACAAATATTAATAGGCAGATAATTGCAACAACCAAAACAATAGGCCTGTACAAAGTAGATTTAATGAAACAAAGAATATTAGATATTAATCCAGAAGCAAAAATAGAAACATATAAAACTTTTTATATGCCAGATTGTAATGAAAAAATATTGGATAGTTCAGTGAGTTATGTAGTAGATGCAATAGATACAGTAACAGCTAAAATATTCTTAGTAGAAGAAGCTACAAGGCTAAATATTCCAGTTATATCAAGTATGGGAACGGGAAACAAGCTAGATCCTAGTAAGTTTGAAATAACAGATATATACAAAACAAGTGTATGTCCACTAGCAAAAGTAATGAGAAAAGAATTAAGGCAGAGAAACATAAAAAAACTAAATGTTCTATATTCAAAAGAAGAACCTGTAAAACCAAGAAAAGAGAGTGAAGAAAAAACAGCCAAAAGACAAGTGCCAGGTAGCATAGCTTTTTCACCATCAGTTGCAGGGCTTATGATTGCTAGCAAGGTAGTAAAAGATTTAATAAATATTTAATTAAAAGGTGATAATAGATGCAAAAAGAAAAATTAGAAGAAATAAAAAATATGCCAAAAGTTGTTTTACACTTGCATTTAGATGGTTCCTTAAGACCAGAAACTGTATATAATTGGCTTAAACAAGGAGAAAATAATGTTACATTAGAAGAGGTAAAAGAAAAATTAATGGTAGATAAAGACTGTAGAGATTTAAATCAATATTTGCAAAAATTTGATTTACCATTAAAAGTTTTACAAACAGAAGACCATATTGAACAAGCTACATATGAATTGTTTGAAGATTTAGCAAAACAAAATGTAATATATGCAGAAGTGAGATTTGCTCCAAGTTTACATACACAAAAGGGATTGCCTTATGAAAGAGTAGTAGAATCAGCAATAAAAGGAATGAATAGAGCTAAAAAAGAGTTTAAAATAGAAGGCAATTTGCTATTATGCTGTATGAGAGGAGAAGATAATACATTAAGTAATTTAACTACAGTTGCAACAGCAAAGAAATATTTAAACCATGGAGTATGTGGGTTAGATTTGGCAGGGGCAGAAGCATTATTTCCAACTTCTGAATTTGCAGATATATTTAAAGTAGCTAAAGAACAAAATATACCATTTACTATACATGCTGGGGAAGCAGCAGGCCCAGAAAGTATAAAAAATGCTTTAAAAATGGGAGCAAAAAGAATTGGTCATGGAGTAAGATGTTTAGAAGACCCAAAATTAGTTGGAGAATTAATAGAAAAAGAAATACCATTAGAAATATGTCCAATAAGTAATTTGCAAACAAAGGCAACAGGAGAACATCATCCAATAGAAGAACTTTATAAAAAAGGAATTAAAGTATCTATAAATCCAGACAATGACACAGTATCTAATACAAATATAATTGAAGAATATAAATGGGTTATAGAACATACAAATCTAACAATAGATGATATAGCCAACATGAATAAAAGTGCAATTAGAGGAGCATTTATATCACCACAAGAGAAAGCTAGTTTAATAGCTAAACTTAATGAATATAAAAAAGACCATAACAAAGTTTTATAAAAAAAGAATAACCCCCTAAAATATGAATAAAATTAAATAACATATTTTAGGGGGGTTTTTATGTTTTGGGTAACAAATAAAGATAGATTAGTATCAGTTGGAATAGCATTAAGTACAGTACTTGTATTGTTTTTGTTAGCAGCTACATTTAAAACTCAGAATATAGGAACAAGTATTCAAACATCTGCAAAAACTTCTAAAATGCTACCAATATATAATGTAGATACAGAAGAAAATAAGGTTGCTCTTACAATAAATTGTGCATGGAACGCAGATGATATAGATTTAATATTAGGAACTTTAACAAAAAATCAAGTAAAAGCAACATTTTTTATGGTTGGAGATTGGATAGAAAAATTTCCAGAAGCGGTAAAGAAAATATATGAAAGTGGAAATGAAATTGCAAATCACTCAGAATCACATCCACATGTAAATAACCTTCCATATGAAAAAAATGTAGAGCAAATAACAAAATGCTCAGAACGAGTAAAACAAATAACAGGTAATCCAACAACGTTATATAGAGGACCTTATGGAGAATATAACGATACAGTACTAAAAGCAGCAGAAGCATCAAATCATATTACAATACAATGGAACATAGATTCTTTAGACTATAAAGGTCTTACAGCAGAACAAATGTGGGAAAGAATAGGACCTAAATTGCAAAAAGGAAGTATAATACTTATGCATAATGGGACAGAAAATACAGCATTAAGCTTAGATACATTAATAAAAAACATAAAAGGAAAAGGATATGAAATAGTTACAGTATCAGATTTAATTTATAAGGATAATTACACAATAGATAACAATGGAGTACAACATAAATTGTAATAAATTAAAAATACAAGCATAAGATTAATTAATAAAATTACAAAGGAGAGTGCTTGTATGTGGCAAACAATAAGTGTTAGAGAAACATGTGAAAGATTAAAAACAAATTCTGTTAACGGACTTACAAAAGATGAAGCAGAAGAAAGAATAAAAAAATATGGAGAAAACAAATTAACAGAAAAGAAAAAAGAGAGTATATTAGTAAAGTTTCTAAAACAGTTTAATGATTTTATGGTAATTATACTAATAATTGCAGCTGCAATATCTGCTGTGATGTCATATGTGGAAGGTTCTAATGATTATCTGGATTCTGTGATTATAATATTCATAGTTGTCTTGAATGCAATAATGGGAGTTATACAAGAAGCAAAAGCGGAAAAGTCATTAGATGCTTTAAAGAAAATGTCGGCACCAACTGCAAAGGTAAAAAGAGATGGAATAATACAGACAATACCTAGTGAAGAGGTAGTTCCAGGTGACCTAATAATAATTGAAACAGGTTCATATATCCCAGCAGATGCTAGAATTGTAAAATCATATAATTTAAAGGTAGAAGAGTCAGCATTAACAGGAGAAACCATACCTGTTTTAAAAGATGAACGAGCATTATTAAGCGAAAAAGCACCAATAGGGGATATGATAAATATGGTATTTGGCGCAACTATTGCTGTGGCTCGGACATGCAGAAGCAATAGTAACACGGAACAGGAATGAATACAAAAGTAGGAAAAATAGCAAGTTTAATAATTTCTGATGAATCACCAGAAACACCTTTGCAAATAAAACTTCGGAGAAGTAGGAAAAAAACTAGGACTTGCTGCTCTTGCAATTTGTTTTTTGATATTTGTAATAGGATTATTTAAGAGAATACCTGTAAATGAAATGTTTATGACTTCAATTGGACTTGCAGTAGCAGCAATACCAGAAGGATTACCAGCAATAGTAACAATAGTGCTATCGATAGGTGTTACAAAAATGGCAAAACGAAATAGTATTATAAGAAAACTACCAGCAGTAGAAACTTTGGGAAGTAGTACAGTAATATGTTCAGATAAAACAGGAACACTAACTCAAAACAAAATGAAAGTAGTAAAAATAGAAGACCTAAATACAAAAATTACAGAAGAAAACAAAAAGAATATTCTAAAATTGGCATGTATGTGTACAGATTGCACAATTAATGAAAAAAATGTAGATGGAGAGCCAACAGAGGTAGCAATTGTAAATGCTGCATTAGAGGTTGGAGAAAATAAAAATAATATATATAAAATAGAAAAAAGAGTAAACGAAATACCTTTTGATTCAGAAAGAAAGTTAATGACAACCATACATAAAGTCGGAAATAGATATAGAATTATAACAAAAGGCGCACCAGATGTATTAATTAAAAAGTGCAAAAAGATATATAACAATGAAAAAATAGAAGATTTAACTAATAACAATAAAGCTACTATATTAAATAAAAACGACAAAATGGCAAAAGAAGCACTAAGAGTAATTGCTGTATCATATTTAGATATAGATATTTTGCCAAGCAAAATAGATAGTAATTTAGAAAACAATTTAATTTTTGTTGGATTAATTGGAATGTATGATCCACCAAGAGAAGGAGTAAAAGAAGCTGTACATAAATGTGAACAAGCTGGAATAAAAACAGTAATGATTACAGGAGATCACATTATTACAGCAAAGGCAATAGCAAAAGAATTAGGAATTTTAAAACTTGGAGGAATAGCAATAACAGGTGAAGAATTAGATAGAATTTCACAAAAAGATTTAGAAAAAGAAATTATGAATTATTCCGTATTTGCAAGGGTTTCGCCAGAACATAAAGTAAGAATTGTAAAGGCATTTCAAAGTAAGCGGAAATGTTGTAGCAATGACAGGAGACCGGAGTAAATGATGCACCTGCTTTAAAAAATGCAGATATAGGGATATCAATGGGAAAAGGTCGGAACAGATGTTGCAAAAAATGCGTCTGATATGATTCTTGCAGATGATAATTTTGTAACAATAGTTGAAGCTGTAAAAACTGGAAGACACATATATGCAAATATAAAAAAGGCAATTCATTTTTTAATTGCTACAAACATAGGAGAAATAGTAGCAATATTTTTTGGACTTTTATTAGGACTAGAAACTCCATTGTTAGCAATACAACTATTATGGATTAATCTAGTTACAGACTCATTTCCTGCAATAGCACTTGGAATGGAGCCAGCAGAAAAAGATATAATGAATAGAAAACCAAATGACAGTAAAAAAAGTATTTTTGCAGATGGTTTATGGGAAAAAATATTTGTTGAAGGATTTATGATAGGAATACTTACATTATTTGCATTTAGTTTAGGAAACAAATTGTATGGGTTACAGGTTGGAAGAACAATGGCTTTTATATCACTTAGCATGTTGGAATTAGTACATAGTTTTAATGTGAGAAGTGAAGAATCATTATTTAAAGCTGGATTATTTAAAAACAAATATTTAATTGGAGCATTTTTAATAGGAACAATTTTACAAGTAGGAGTAGTAGTAATTCCTAAAATAGCAGATATATTTGATGTAGTGCTATTAAATAACAAACAATGGATATATACAGCTATAATATCAATATTACCATTAGTTATAGTAGAAATACAAAAAAAGATAAACACAATTAGATTTGAAAGGCCAGTATATAAACCTGTAATAAGATAAAGTATATTAAAATCTATTGTAAAAAAAATAAAAAAATGATAAAATTTCATGTGTGTAAATATTTATAATAATATTGAATAAGTATTCTTAAAAGGAGAATTATGACAAACGTATATAATGATTTATTAATAAAAATAAATGAAAAACAAATATATTTAAATGAGCCAATGAAAAAACATACAACATTTAAAATAGGTGGACCGGCAGATATATTTGTAAAAGTAAAAACTATTCAAGAATTAAAGTATGTGATAGATGTAGCAAAAAAAGAAAATGCACCTGTAACAGTTATAGGAAATGGAAGCAACATACTAGTTAAAGATGGAGGAATAAGAGGAATAGTTGTAAAACCAGAGTTTAAAGAAATAGAATTTATAGATGAAGAAACAATAAGAGTAGGAGCAGGAGTACTTTTATCTAAAATAGCAAATGTGGCATATGAACATGAGTTGACAGGACTGGAATTTGCAGCGGGAATCCCAGGAACTATGGGCGGAGCAGTAAGAATGAATGCTGGCGCTTATGGAAAAGAAATAAAAAGTGTTATATATTCAACAACATACATCGATAAAAATTCAGAGGTTAAAATAGCAAATAAACTTGAACACGAATTTGATTACAGAAAAAGTAGATTTGCAAAAAATAAAGACGAGATCATAGTAGAAAGTATTATAAAGTTAGAAAAAGGGAACAAAGCAGAAATAAAACAAAAAATGGATGATGATAAGAAATCAAGAAAGCTTAAACAACCTTTACAATATCCAAATGCGGGAAGTGTTTTTAAAAGAGGAAATGATTATATTACTTCAATGCTTATTGATAAATGCGGATTAAAAGGTTATAATGTAGGAGATGCGTATGTATCAGATTTACATGCTGGATTTATAATTAATAAACAAAATGCAACAGCAAAAGAAGTATTAGAATTGATAGAATACATAAAGAAAAAAGTATATAAAGAATTTAATAAAAAAATAGAATTAGAAATTGAAGTTTTAGGAGAAGATTAATTATGAAAAAATTTTTAAAATGGTTTAAAAACAGTACTAAAATTAAAAGATGGCTCTTTTTAATACTAATAGGCATAGTTTTAGCATGTTTTGGATTTTCTAAAATATTAGTTACAGATAAGCTAGAATTAAAAGATTTAATAGAAATAATTCTTACATTTGTAGCTGGATTTGTATTTTTAGTAATTGGTATTGTCTTTATACAAAGAAGAACTTTGGAGATAGTAATAGAAAAAAACCAAATACAACTTAACAAAGAAAGTGGTAAATCAGGAATAACAGATTTAGTTTCAGAGAAAGGTATATATAAAAAAGGACCTAAAATTGTAGTTATAGGTGGAGGAACAGGATTAAACAATATACTTGCCGGCTTAAAAAAGTATACAAGCAATTTAACTGCAATTATCTCGGTAACTTCTTATGGAGAAGAAAAAAGCAAAGCACAAAAAGAATTAAAATTACAACCTGCTGATAACTTAAAAGATGGAATTATAGCACTTGCAAATAGTAGCAAAAGTATGGGCGCTTTAATGAACTATAGATTTAAAGAAGGAAAGTTAAAAGATTTTTCTTTTGCAGACATATATTTATCTGCAATGCAAAACATATATGGAGATTTTGCAAATAGTATAGAAAAAACAAATGAAATTTTATCTATAACGGGAAATGTTTTGCCAATAACATTAGATGAAATGAATATATGTGCGGAATTACAAGATGGAACAATAATTACTCAAAGAAGTAAAATTGCTCAAACAGTACAAGACAAAGTAACAAAAATAAATAGAGTTTATTTAAATCCTGCAAATTGTAAAACTGCACCAGGAGTATTAGAAGCTATAAAAGAAGCAGATGCAATAATTATAGGACCAGGAAGCATTTATACAGATGTAATTCCTAACTTGCTAGTAAAAAATGTAGCAAAAACAATAAGAGAAAGCAAAGCATTAAAAATATATTTATCAAATATAATGACAGAGCCAGGACAAACAGATGATTATTCTGTATCTGAACACATAAACAGTATAGTTGAACATTGCGGAAAAGGAATAGTAAACTTCTGTATATCTGACCTAGGTGAAATTGTTCCAGAGTATATTAGAAAATATAATTTAATGGGATCTAGTACGGTAGAAATAGATTCAGATAAAATAAAAGGAGAAAATGTACAGCTAATAAAAGGAGAACTTGCTTCAATAGATGGAACACATATAAGACATGATCCAGATAAGACAGCACAATTAATAATAGAACTAATTTGTACAGATTTAAGATTTAAGGACAAGCATAATGATGAACAATACATGCTATTGAATTCAAGATTAAAACAAGAAAAGAAAAAAGCTAAAATAGCAAATAAGAAAGCTAAAAGAATAAAAAATAATAAATATGATAAACATGACAACAAAAGCAAAGAAAGAAGAAAAAGCAAATTTAGCGATAAATACCAAGAAAGAATACAATCTATAAAAGAAAGTGAAAAAACAAGACTAGAAAACAGAAAGATTCAAGAAAAAGCACAAAAATTAATTGAAGAAGAAGAGGCAAAAGAAAAAGAAAGATTCTTAAAAGAGACATATAGTAAAAAAACAAAAAAATAAATAATTAAAATATTCTACTATTTAAAGGAGAAATATACAAATGAAAATAGAAACAAAAGAAATGAAATTAAAAGATGGAATAGAAAAAGAATGGTTAATTACAAATGGAATAGGTGGATACAGTTCTTCTACAGTATTTGGTATAAATACAAGAAAATACCATGGATTGTTAGTTGCACCGCTTACACCACCAGCTAGAAGACATTTAATACTTTCAAAACTAGATGAGAGCATTGTTATAGAAAATAAAAAATACAATTTATACTCAAACATGTGTAGGGACTTTATTGCATCAGGATATAAATACTTAGAAAGCTTTGAAAAGGATTATATTCCAATTTTTACATATAAAGTAAACAACATAACTATAAAAAAACTAATATGTATGCAGTACGGAAAAAACACTGTATGTGTATTATATAAAATAGATAATCCAGGAAAACAAGCTAAATTTACAATCACGCCAATAATAAATTTTAGAGATTTTCATACAATGACAACAAATTGGGAATTTAGCTTAAAACAGAACATAAAGAATAAAAAAGTAAAAATAGAAATAAATGATAAGCCAGAAACTCCAATATATATGTGTATATCTGACGGAAATTATATAGAACATTATAATGATGTTTTTAGAAATATGTATTATATAGAAGAAGAAAAAAGAGGCTTTTTCCCAGAAGAAAATTTGTCTGTTCCAGGAAGCTTTGAAATAGAAATACCACAAGAATCACATAAAGAAATTTCTTTTGTTTGCTCATTAGAGGAAAATATAGAAGAAATTAATGTGAAAAAAGTAATAAACAAAGAAATTATAAGAATAAATGAATTGATGTATGAGTCTGGAATGATAGAAGAAAAGCAAGATATAGAAAAACTACCTAAGGAAGAGTTAAAACAAAGAAAATTATTAAGAGATTTTATTATAGCAACAGATAATTTTATAGTATATAGACCTAATTTTGGACTTCATACAATAATTGCAGGGTATCCATGGTTCTTAGACTGGGGAAGAGATAGCTTAATTTCATTTGAGGGATTATTGTTAGAAACAAAAAGATATGAGATAGCTAAAGAAGTACTTTTAACAAGTATAAGAGACATAAAATTTGGACTAGTTCCAAATGGATATTCTGGTTATGATAATAGGCCATTATATAATAGCTCAGATAGTTCTTTGCTATTGTTTGAAGCAGTTTACAAATACGCAAAATATACAGGAGACTATAAATTTATAGAAAAAAACATATATGAAAAGTTAGTACTAATAATAAATAACTACTGCAAAGGGATAGATTTAGATGATAATAACATTTTCTTGGATATAGATGGGCTTTTATCGGCAGGAACAGAACATACACAAAATACATGGATGGATGCTAAATATGGAAATCATTGCTTTACACCAAGAAATGGAAAAACAGTAGAACTAAATAGTTTGTGGTATAATGCTTTAAAAATATTAGAAGAATTAAGCAATAAATTTGGAAATAGAAAGGATGCAAAAGAGTATGCAAAAAAAGCTATGGAATGCCAAAAAGCATTTATAGAGCAATTTTATAACAAAAAGAAAAAGTGCTTATATGATGTAATTGGAGATGCAAAAGTAAGACCAAATCAACTATTTGCAACAGCTCTTAGCTATCCGGTGTTAGAACCAAATTCAGAAATTGCAAAAGAGATGCTTGAAACAGTTACTAAAAAACTGCTTAATAAATATGGATTGAAAACATTAGCAAAAGGCGAAAAAGGTTATGTTGACATTTATGAAGGAGATGCTTTTAGAAGAGATTCAAGCTATCATCAAGGAATAACATGGCCATGGCTTTTAGGATTATATTATGATACTTTAAGAAATATGATTAAATCAGAAAAGGATAAAACGAGCAAAAAAGAATTACAAGCTAGATTAAAAGAATTTGTAGAAAACACAAAAAAGACGTTTACAAAGGAATTATATGAAAGAGGTGCAATAGGAAGTATTGCAGAAATATATGATTCAAAAGCTCCATATTTACCAAAGGGAACAATAGCACAAGGATGGAGTGTTGCAGAGATTTTTAGAATAATAAAAGAAGATTTACAAAAATAATGTATTCCATACAAAGGAGATAATATAAATGCGAATATTAGGAATAGACCCAGGATTTGCGATAACCGGATATAGTATAATAGACTACCAAGGTAATAAATTCAAATTAATAGACAGCGGTGCTGTTACAACAAAAGCAGGAGAGTCATTTCCATTAAGACTTACAAAAATATATGATGATTTATCTATGATAATAGATGAATATAAACCAGATGCAATATCAGTAGAAGAATTGTTTTTTAACAACAATGTAAAAACAGCAATAAATGTAGCACAAGCAAGAGGAGTGGTATTAGTAGTTGGATGCCAGAAACAGATACCAACATATGAATATACACCACTCCAAATAAAACAAGCAGTTGCAGGTTATGGACGAGCAGATAAAATTCAAGTACAAAAAATGGTAAAAGCAATATTAAATGTAGAAAAGTTACCAAAATTGGACGACACAACAGACAGCATGGCAGCAGCAATTTGTCATGCACATAGTGCTAGGTTTTCAGAAAAATTGTAATAAAACAAATGAAAAGCAGCATCTTGCACATTTTAATTCAATCGTAAAATCCTCAACGTACAGCGTACGCCTCCGGTTTTACTCATTTATTAAAATGCACAATGTACTACTTTTGATTTGTTTCATAAAATTGGAGGTATAATGACAGTAGAAAATTTAGAAAAAGAATTGAAACAAGAAAAATTACATAGCATATATCTGTTTTATGGAGAAGAAACTTACCTTTTAGAAAATGCAGTTAAAAAAATAAAAAAAATCTTTGGAGATTTAATACTAGGAATAAACTACATACAAATTAATGAAACAAATGTGAATGGGCTGATTTCTGATATAGAAACTCCTGCATTTGGATATGATAAAAAATTAATAATAGTTAAAAATTCAAACATACTAAAAAAAGAGAAAAAATCAAACACAAAATCAAATACAGATTTACAAAAAAAGATTAGTGAATACATAAAAGAAAACATAAAAACTATAGATCAAACAACAGTGCTAATATTTATAGAAGAAGAACTAATTAAATGCGATTTTACAAACACTATTCAAGAACTTGGAGAAGTGTGCAATTTTGAAAGATTAAAGCCAATAGAATTAAAAAAAAGATTAAAAACAATTTGTAATATGTATCAAGTCAATATAGATGAAAATACATTACAATATTTTATAGAAACATGTGGCACAAATATGCAAGTGTTAATAAATGAAATAAGAAAACTTATAGAATATGAAGGAAAAAATGGGACAATAAAAAAAGAAGATATAGATAAATTATCAATTAAAGAATTAGAAAGCAGAATATTTGATTTAACTGATAATTTGGGAAAAAGAGATATTACAAAGGTTTTAGAAATGCTAAAAGAATTATTGTACAACAAAGAACCAATACAAAAAATATTAGTAACATTATATAATCATTTGAAAAAACTATATATGGCAAAATTAGCAGAAAAGTATAATAGAAATATTGCAGAATGCCTAAAATTAAAACCAAACCAAATGTTTTTAGTTACTAAATATAAAAAACAATCAGAATTCTTTAAAGAAAAAGAACTAAGAAAAATATTGCAAGAATTAATAGACTTAGACTATAATTATAAAAATGGTTTAATAGACATAAATATTGGATTAGAAGCAATACTTTGTAGGTATTGCTAAAAGGATGTGAAACAATGAAATTTTTATTTGGATTAGGAATGGTAATTGCAACTGTAGGAGTAATACTAATATATGATGCTAGACCAATAACAAAAAAGATGTTTAGCTTTGGTGACCAAAACGATGGGGCACTAGGACTAAAAGTAACAGGGTTTTTAATAATTGTTATAGGAGAAATTTTAGCATATTGCAATATTTAACTACTTTTTAAAAAAACTTGCAAAATATAAAGTTATTATGTATAATATACTCGTGTTATTGTAGAAATGTTACAATAATTACAATAATATTATTTATATGTTACAATTATATTATTTCTATTGACATATTAGAAAAATAAAATAAAATATAGATAATCAAAGAAGAGGTGTACTTATGCGTGTTATAAGTGGCACAGCAAGAGGAAAGAAATTAAACACATTATCAGGGCTAAATACAAGACCGACTTTAGATAGAGTTAAAGAAGCAGTATTTAGCATAATTCAATTTGACCTAGAAGGTAAAAATGTATTAGATTTATTTTCGGGAAGTGGAGCATTAGCAATAGAAGCATTAAGTAGAGGTGCTAACAATGCTGTGATGTGTGATAATTCATATGAAGCTATAAAAATAATCAAACAAAATGTAAAAGAAACAAGATTGATAGATAAAGTAGAAATAATAAATAAAGATTATGCAGAGGCTTTAAAAAAATTAAATAAAGAAAATAAAAAATTTGATATGATATTTTTAGATCCACCATATAAATCAGACTTTGCAATTAAAGCAATGGAGTATATCTTCAGAAATAACATGTTATTAGATGATGGGATCATAATATTTGAAACAGATGATAAAAATAAAGAACAAGAAATTTTAAAATATAAGGAAATGAGAATTTTTGACATAAGGAAATATGGAAGCGTATATGTCATATTTATTCGAAAGGGGTAAAATCATGGAAATTTTTACATTATTAGAAACATTAGAGGATATAATGGAAAGGAGTAGAAGCCTACCATTTACAGACAAAGGAATTGTAGATAAAGAAGAAGTACTAGAAATAATAAAAGAAATAAGACTAAAACTTCCAGATGAATTAAAACAAGCTAAATGGGTAAAAGAAGAAAGAGCTCGTATTCTTGAAGAAGCTCAAAAAGAAGCAGATGGAATAGTAAAAGAAGCAGAAAATAGAATAATAGCTATGATAGACGAACATGAGATTACAAGAAAAGCTTATGAACAAAAAGCAGAAATAATAGAAACAGCAAATGAAATGTCAAGAGAAATATCAAAGGGAACAAAAGATTATGCAGATAGCATACTTGCAAATCTTGAATCTGCAATAAACAATGTTAGTGTAACTTTAAATGAAGCAATAAAAACTATAGAACAAAATAGAAAAGAACTTAAATAAGAAAAAATACCAAGGAAGTCAGAAATTTTAATGGAAGTCAGAATTTTTAAATTTATAGATTTCCTGTAATTTCTGGCTTTTTTAGATAAAAAATTATATGCAAATTGGAATTTGTGTGAGGGGAATTCTAGGGACTGTCCCTTGAAATCACCAAACCTGGGGATTTTGGGGACTGTCCTGAATTCATCCGGAACTAAACAAATTCCAATTTATAGAGAGTCCAATTAATAAAAGGAGAAAATATGTCAAGAGGAAAAAGAAGTAAAAAGAAAAACAGAACAATGTTAGATTTACAAGTTGTTACATTAATTATTGCAAGCATTTTACTAACAATATTAATATACACAAAAGCTGGATATATAGGGCAAACATTAAGCCCAATTTTAGGAGGAATAATGGGTTGGATAAAATACATTATTCCAGTAGGAACATTTGCAATTGCTATTTTTTTGGCATGCGATGAAGATAAAGACAATTTTATGAAAAAAATATTGCAATATGCAGTTTTTTTATTATGTATTACAACAATTATTACAGTAATTCAGATTTCACAAGGAAAACTTAGCACGGCAAATGGCTTCGAAGAAGCTATTAAACAAGCATACTATAATGGTAGTAAAAATATTGGAGGTGGAGCAGTAGGAGCAATTTGTGCAATAGGATTAATAAACTTAGTTGGAAAAATTGGAACAGTAATAATTGCAATAGGAATAGCTATAATAGATTCAATCTTTTTATTTGGAATAAAGCCAGCTGAATTATTAAAAGAATATATTGAAACTAGAAACGAAAAGAAACAAGAAGCAAAAGCGCAAAGAATAGAACAAAGGAAACTAAGAGCAGATAAAGAAGTAATTCCAAAAGAAAAAGAAGAAAAAAAGAAAAAATCAAAAATAATGCCAGAAGATAATATAGTAACAGAAGATCAAATAAATATAAAAATGGCAAATAATAATGAAGAACAAACATCATTATTTAAAAAACAAGAAGAAATAAAAGAAGATAAATCAAAAGAAATTTTAACACTAGAGCATGCTCTAACTGTTGAAGATGAAAATTATGAATTCCCACCGGTAGAATTTCTAACACCTGGTAAAACTGCAACAAAAATGGGAAAAAAGGCTGTAACAGATACAGCAAATAAATTACAAAAAACTCTATATAGTTTTGGAGTATCTGCAAAAGTAGAAAATGTGTCTGTTGGACCAACAATAACAAGATATGAATTAAAACCAGCAGAAGGAGTTAGAGTTAGCAAAATAGCAAATTTGGCAGATGACATTGCACTTAGCCTTGCAGCAGAAACAATAAGAATTGAAGCACCAATTCCAGGGAAACAAGCAGTAGGGATAGAAATACCAAATAAGGAAAAAGAAGTTGTACATTTAAGAGATATTATAGATAGCAACGAGTTTAAAAATGCAAAATCTAAACTATCATTTGCACTAGGAAAAAATGCAGCAGGAGAAGCAATCGTTACAGATATAGCAAAAATGCCACACGTTTTAATAGCAGGAAGTACTGGATCTGGTAAGAGTGTTTGCATAAATACATTAATTACAAGTATAATATATAAAGCTAAACCAAGTGAAGTAAAACTTGTAATGGTTGACCCAAAAGTTGTTGAACTTTCTGTATATAATGGAATACCACACTTATTAATACCAGTTGTAACAGACCCTAAAAAAGCAGCAGGAGCACTTGCTTGGGCTGTTCAAGAAATGGTAAATAGATATCACTTGTTTGCAGAAAAAAATGTTAGAGATATAGCAGGATATAATGAGGCTCTAGAAAAAGAGGGAGCAGAAGGAAAGTTGCCACAAATAGTAATAATAATAGATGAGCTTGCAGATTTAATGATGGTGGCAAAAAATGATGTAGAAGATGCTATATGTAGATTAGCACAAATGGCAAGGGCGGCTGGAATGCATTTAGTAATTGCAACACAAAGACCTTCTGTAGATGTAATTACAGGTATTATTAAAGCAAACATAGCAAGTAGAATTTCTTTCGCAGTAACATCACAAGTAGATTCAAGAACTATTTTGGATTCTGCGGGAGCAGAAAAGCTACTTGGAAAAGGAGATATGCTATTTTTCCCAACAGGAGTTTTAAAACCAATAAGAATTCAGGGAGCATTTGTATCTGACAGCGAAGTAGAAAAAATAGTAAGTTTTTTAAAGGAAAACGGTGGACCTACATATAGTGAAGATGTATTGGAAAAAATAGAAAGAGCAAATAGCACAGATAAAGAACTAGATGAACAAGATGATGATGAAACAGATCCATTTTTAATGGAGGCAATTGATACAGTTGTTGACTTAGGACAAGCATCAGCATCATTTATTCAAAGAAGATTTAAAGTAGGATATGCGAGAGCAGGAAGAATTATAGACCAAATGGAGGCAAGAGGAATAATTTCTGGATATGAAGGAAGTAAACCTAGACAAGTATTAGTTTCAAAAGAACAATGGCAAGAATTGAAAATGGCAAAACCTGTAGGACCAGAGACAGAATCAGAAGAATAAATATTAACGAAAGAAGGGTATAAGTATCTTGGGAAGAGAAGAGATTTTTTCTAAATTAAATATAAGAGACTATAATAATGAGTTAGAAAAAATATTAGAAAAAAAATCTTTTTCTGAAGGTACTAAAAATATCCTTCTTAATATTTTGTATAAAATGGAAACAGCATATGATGATTATAACAAAGTAAAAGTTTACACAAATAGCAAGAAAGATATGCTAGAAGAAATGCTAAAAATAATAAAAGAAGACTGTGATGAGATAGAACTAGTAAAACCAAGGTTGAATGAAGAAACCAAATTAGGAGATAAAAAGTTTATTGCAGAAGAAAATAAAATAATTTCATATCCTAATGAAAAAACAGTTTGCTATGGACTGTATAATTTAATAAAAAATAGAGTGAGTATTAAAGCAAAATACGGTTTTTTAAAGAGACCATTAGAAAAATTACTAAGCAAAGGCAAAATAGTTGATGAAGAAGAAATAGTAAGAGATTTTGATGGATGGTCGTGGAATGTAGTGACAGAAGAAATCGAAAACTATATATGCAACATAGTATATCAAAATATAAAAATATTAGTTGGAAATGAATTCTTGCAAGAACAAATAAATAAAAGTAAAGAATTAGATTTTATAGAAGAATTAGAATTAAAGCTAAAATTAAATTACGGAGAAGAATTAGCTCAAAAAATTTTGAATGATATATATAAAATAAGCATTCTAGAAGAAATAAAGAGTGATAATAAAAAATTAAAAGACTTTATAAAAATAGAAAATATAATGAAAAAAGACTTAGAGAAAATAAGTAACAAAGAACAATATTTGCAAGAATTAGACACTGAAAAGAAAAAAATAGGTAAAGAAATAAAAAGAATTGACGAAATAATGAATGACACTCAAATACTAAGAAAAGAATTTATGCAAGGAAATTTAAGAAGAGAAAAAAAGATATTTAGCCTTAGCGAATATACGGAATTACTTCAAAACAGAAGAGAAAAATTATTAATAAAATTAAAAAAATGTAGTAAATTAATGGAACCATTTACCTATGTTCAAATGAAGTTAAAATTAAATGAAAATGTTAAGCTATTTGAAGAATTAGACTTAAATCAGTACAATGAAGAAAAAATATTTAATGAATTAATAAACTTACAAAAGAGCTTTTTGAAAGCATTTAACAAAACACTAAAAAATATAGAAAATAAAAAAGAAATTATAGAAAAAATATATGTGTTTAGATATTATAAGCTAATACCAATAAATAAAACAGAAGAAATAAAAGATATTAAAGATTTAAAAACAGAAATTAAAAGAACAGAAAAATATTTAATAACAAAAGCTTGCAATTTACGAGCAATAAATATATTATGTAATAACGTTGAGAAAAATTATGAAATAACATCAGACATATTAAAATATAGAATAATTGATTTAGAAGATATGATTTTAGAAGCTCAAAAAAACAATGATAAATTCATTTTAAAGGTATATGACGATAATGCAATAGCGGGAATCTTACAATATGAAACTAATGAAGATTTTAATATAAAATTAAATAAAAAAACTAAATTATTTATATGAAGGAGCGAAGTTTATGAATATTACTTTTTTAGGAGCAACAAAAACTGTTACAGGTTCAAACTTTTTATTAGAAGGAGCAGGAAAAAGAATTTTAATTGACTGTGGACTTTATCAAGGAAAAGCAGCAGAAGAAAGGGAAAATTATGAGGACTTTGCATACAACGTAAGTGACATAGATTATCTATTACTTACACATGCACATATAGATCACTCTGGAAGAATTCCAAAATTATATGTAGAAGGATATAGAAATCCAGTAATTGCAACAAAAGCAACATGTGATTTATGTTCAATAATGCTTCCAGATAGTGGACACATTCAAGAACAAGAAAATGAGTGGCAAAACAGAAAAAGAAAAAGAAAAGGACTTCCAGAACTACCACCACTATATACAGCACAAGATGCAATAGATTGTTTAAAAATATTTAAACCAGTAAAATATGATGAAATAATTGAGTTATCACCAGAAATACATGTTAGATTTAATGATGCAGGACACATGCTTGGGTCTAGTATTATTGAAATATGGGTAAATGAAAATGGAGAAGAAAAGAAAGTAGTATTCTCAGGTGACTTAGGCAACAGTGATATGCCACTTTTAGATTCTCCAACAATGATAGAAACAGCAGATTACTTAGTTATGGAATCAACATATGGAGGAAGACTTCATATAAGGAACGACCAAAAAGCAGAAATGTTTTTGAATATAGTAGCAGAAACATTAGATAAAGGTGGAAATGTTGTAATACCATCATTTGCAGTAGGAAGAACACAAGAAATTTTGTATGAGTTAAACAATTTAAAAGAACATAGAACAGATAAGGAATTCTTAGAAAAATATGATAAATTAATGAAAGTGCCAGTATATGTAGATAGCCCACTTGCAATATCTGCAACACAAATATTTAGACAAAATACAGAATTATTTGATGAGGATGTAAGAAAACAAATAGAAAGTGGAGATAATCCATTAGAGTTCCCAGGGCTACAATTTACACAAACAGCAGAAGAATCAAAAGCATTGAATGAAAATAAAACACCATCAATAATAATATCAGCTAGTGGTATGTGCGAAGTAGGAAGAATAAAACATCACTTAAAACATAATTTATGGAATCCAAATAGCACAATATTATTTGTTGGTTATCAAGCACCAGGAACATTGGGAGCAAAGCTTGTTGCAGGAGAAAAGAAAGTAAAAATATTTGGAGAAGAAGTAGCTGTAAATGCTAGAATAGAGTACATAGAAGGATATTCAGGACACGCAGACCAAGAAGGACTTTTAAACTTTGTATATTCATTTATAACAAAACCAAAGCACATATTCTTAGTACATGGAGAACCAGAAGGACAAAAGATATTAAAACAAAAACTAATGGAAACAACAGAAATACCAGTAACCATACCAGATTATGGTGAAGACTATAAACTAGATGATAAAATATCAGTAGAATCAAAAGTTAATATGTATGATAAACATAGATATTTAAGATTAGAAGTAATAGATAGATTATCTACATTAAAAGAAGAATTAGAAGACATGAGTTCTATGATAAAAGATGATATATTTGATGAGGATAAAAAAGACGAAGAAATAATGGCAATAAACGAAAAGATAAAAGAATTAGAACAACAAATAGTAAAAACAATTTCATAATTACAATAAACGTAGGGGCAGAACCTTTGTCTGCCCTGAATAATTTTGAAGGAGATACAAATGGAAAAATATTATAATGATGCAATTATAGGTAATAAAGAAATAACAGCAAGTTATACAAAAAAAGGAGAATTATTGAGAGTATTTTACCCAAACACGGATTACAGGCAATTTGTAGATTATTTTCATACAGGAGTAAAAATAAATGATTCAAACATGATTTATTTACATGATGACATAAATAATCAATATGAGCAATATTTTACAGAAAATACAAATATATTAAACACAAAAATATTAAATACATATTTTGAATTAAATATTTTACAAACAGATTTTGTATGTATAAATAAAAATGTAATTGTAAAAAAATATAAATTCAAAAACCAAAACAATATAGATTTAAATGTAAGCTTTATAATACATTCTGCTTTACTTACAAATGACAATAATCAAGTAAGTGGCTACTATGTTAATGACAGCCTAGTTCAATATATGCATGATTATACATTTTCTATTTGCTCAAATAATAAAGTCAAAGCTTCACAAATAAATAATAATGAAGCTAACATAGAAAACGGTGTAATTTGGGATAAAGATTATATAGGAATGTCAAATGATTCAAGTATTTGCTATGACTTAGGAACACTAAAACCAAATGAAGAAAAAGAATTATATATATATATAACAGTTTCTCAAGGTTCATCAATAAAAGAAATAGAAACAAAAATTGCAGAAGCAAAAAATATAGATGTAAAAAAGGAATTAGACAAAGCAAAGAAACATTGGGAAAAATATGTAAAAGAACATGATACAATAAAACTTCCAGAATCTAATACTAAATACATGAAAAAACTAGAAAAAATATATAAAAGAACAATATTACTTTATCCATTACTTACAAACGAACTAACAGGAGGAATATCAGCAGCAGTAGAGATAGATGAAAACCGTACAAAATGCGGAAGATACTCTTATTGTTGGCCAAGAGATGCAATATTTATAACAAATTCATTAGATATATTAGGAATGACAAAAGAAACAGAAAAATACTACAAAACATTTTGCAAAATGACACAAAGCAAAAATGGAATGTGGGAGCAAAGATTTTATACAGATGGAAGTTTAGCTCCTTGCTGGGGATATCAAATAGATGAAACAGCAAGCGTAGTATATGGAATTTATAATCATTATGAACATACAAAAAACACCAAATTCTTAAAAGATACGTTAAGAATGAGTGAAAGTGCTATAAAATTCTTAAAGAAATATGTACAAAATGTTTTAGATGAAAAAGAAGAAGAATATAAAAGCTATGATTTGTGGGAAGAAAACGAGGGAATACACACATATTCACTTGCAACAATCTTTTCAAGTTTTGATGCAATGATAAAAATATATGAAATAGTAAAACCAGAGTTCGAAAAAAATAGATTAAAAATAGAAAAAATTGAAAAGGAATTACAAATATTAAGAAAATATCTAGTAGAAATTAAAAACTACATATTAAAAAATTTATATGATAACAACAAAAAAACATTTATAAGAAATAAAGATCAAAAAATGGATATAAGTTTACTAGGATTAGTTACACCATTTAAAGTAATAGCACCAAAAGAAAAGAAAATGCTAAACACATTAGAAAGAATAGAACTAACATTAAGAACATATACAGGTGGCTATTTAAGATATGAAGGAGATAACTATGCGGGAGGAAATCCATGGGTAATAGCAAACTTATGGATGGCAGAATATTGCTTAGAAGCAGGAAATAAAAAGAAAGCAAGAGAATGTTTTGAGTTTGTTGTAAAAACAGCAACAGAACATGGATATTTGGCAGAACAAATAGACAATAGCACAATGCAAGCAAAATGGGTAATAGGATTAGGATGGTCACATGCGATGTTTATTGATGTATTGCAAAAACTATACAAATAAAAAAAATGAAAATCAGTATCTTGGCAAAATGCACAATCTATTAATTTTGATTTGTTTAGAAATGTGATTAATATTTTAATTAAAGGAGAATTGTATGGCAAAACCAAGTACAGTATTTGTTTGTAGCAATTGTGGAAATGAATCTTCTAAATGGTTTGGAAGATGTCCAGCATGCAATGAATGGAATACTTGTTATGAAGAAAAAATTAATTTAAAATCTAGTGGAAAATCAGCTAGCAAAAAAACAGCGACAACAGTAAAATTAGACGATGTAAAGAAACAAGATATCGTTAGAACAAAAACAGGATTTGATGAACTAGATAGAGTATTAGGAGGGGGACTTGTTAAAGGCTCCCTAACTTTACTTGGAGGAGAACCTGGTATTGGTAAGTCTACTTTAATTCTGCAAATATGCGATAAAATTAAAGGGGAAGGACAAGTTTTATATGTATCAGGAGAAGAGTCTGCTCAACAAATAAAAATAAGGGCAGATAGATTAGGAATAAAAAACAATGATATTGTATTTTTAGGAGAAACAGATATAGATGTAATAGAAGATGCAATATTAAAAACAAATCCAAAATTGGTTATAATAGATTCTATACAAACAATGTATTCAGATGAAATAACTTCAGGACCTGGTAGCGTTAGCCAAGTAAGAGAGATAACAGCAAGAATAATGAAAATGTGTAAACAGGAAGAAATTACAACAATAATAATTGGACATGTTACAAAAGATGGTAATATAGCTGGGCCAAGAGTTTTAGAGCATATGGTCGATACAGTTCTATATCTAGAAGGAGAAAGATATTTTGCTTATAGAATTTTAAGAGGAGTAAAAAACAGATTTGGTTCAACAAATGAAATTGGAATGTTTGAGATGAATGATATAGGTATGTGCGAAATTGACAATCCCTCATCTGTACTATTATCAGAGAAAAATGAAAATGTAGCAGGCTCAATTGTTGTAGCAAGCATAGAAGGTACAAGACCAATACTTGTAGAATTACAAGCATTAACGGCTACAAGTGTATTTGGAATGCCAAGGAGAACTGCGAATGGTATAGATTATAATAGATTAACATTATTAATTGCAGTATTAGAAAAAAGAACAGGACTGCCACTTGGAAATCAAGATGTATATTTAAATATAGTTGGAGGAATAAAAATAAATGAACCAGCTTTAGATTTAGGCATAATTCTTGCAGTAAGTTCTAGTTTTAAAAATATACCAATACCAAATGATGTAATTGCAATAGGAGAAGTTGGACTAACAGGAGAAGTAAGAAGTGTAAATCAAATAGAAAAAAGAATAAAAGAAGCAGAAAAACTAGGATTTAAAAAATGTATAATTCCAGAAAGCAATAAAAAACTATTGAAAGATACATACAAATTAGATATAATAGGTGTGCAAAATATTTCGGAAGCGATGAGATGCTTAGAATTAAAGAGGTGATAGTTTGGCAGAGAAAACAAAAAATGATGAAGAACTAATCAATATACTTAAGATTATAGCTCCAGGTACTTTATTTAGAGAAGGTCTAGACAACATATTAAAAGCAAAAACAGGTGCTTTAATTATAATAGGAGATACAAAAGAAGTCTTAGATTTAGTAGATGGAGGCTTTAGAATTGATGAGGAGTATACTCCTGCTAGACTATATGAGCTTGCTAAAATGGATGGAGCAATAGTATTAAGCAAAGATTTAAAACGAATTCTTTTAGCAAATACACAAATAATACCATCACCAAAAATATTAACACAAGAAACAGGAACAAGACATAGAACTGCAGAACGTACAGCAAAGCAAACAGGAGAGCTTGTTGTGAGTATATCTCAAAGAAGAAATATAATAACAGTATTTAAAGGAGACTTTAGATATACAATAGAGGACAGTAGTAAAATAGTAACAAAAGCAAATCAAGCACTTCAAACTTTAGAAAACTATAAAAGAGTCTTTGATACAAAACTAAGAGTATTAAATGAATATGAATTTAATGATATTGTTACTCTTGACAATGTAATTACATGCATACAGAGAGCTGAAATGGTAAACAGAGTTGCAGAACAAGTAAAACGTTCAATATATGAATTAGGAGCAGATGGTGTTCTAGTAAAAATGCAATTAGAAGAATTAATAGAAGATTTACCACAAGAAGAATTATTAATTATAAAAGACTATATAGCACCAAGTAGAAGATTATTACCAGAAAAAATATTACAAAACATACGATTATGTTCACAAAATGAATTGATACAATCAGAAATTATTGCTAGATTTTTAGGTTATGAACAATTCGACAACTATGAAGAAGTTGCTGTATATCCAAGAGGATATAGAATTTTAAATAAAATACCAAGAATGCCTAATAGTATTGTTACAAATTTAGTAAAAACATTTAAGTCTTTCCAACATATTTTACTTGCAGATGTAGATAAGTTGGATGAAGTAGAAGGAATAGGAGAAGTTAGAGCACGAACGATTAAGCAATCATTAAGGAGAATGCAAGAACAATTTGTATTTGATAATTTAATGATTTAAAGAGGTGAAAAATTTGAAAAATAAAAACTCACAAAAAGGTATTACTATAATAGCATTAGTAATAACAGTTATTATGCTTTTAATCTTAGCATCTGTTGCTACATATACAGGAATAGAATCATACGATAAAGCTGAACAAATAAAATTTGTATCACAAATGAAATTAATTCAAACAAAAGTGGACGAAAAAGTTCAAGAAGATGGTTTTACTCTTGAAGGATATGGAACAATATTAACAGATGAACAAAAGCAAACAATAAATAATGCAGTAGCTAATGGAGAAATATTATCACCAACTGAAGATGACTATAGTAACTATGTAAGATACTTTTCAAAAGAGCAGTTAAGTACACAATTAAGTCTAGATAATATAGATGAGGGCATAATTATAAATTTCAAAACTAGAGAAGTTATAAGCACAGTAGGATTTGAATATGGAGGTACAATATATTATACTCAATACAAACTGCCAAAAGGGGAAAAGTTAACTCAATATGTAAAGCCTAATACAACACTATCTGTTGAGTATTCTAAAATTTTGCAAGATTTATCTTGGGTAATAAAAATAGAAGAAGTGAAAAGAATAGAAAAAGATAATACAGACGGGACAGAATTAAAAACAGAATTAAAATTAGATACATTGAAATATGAATTAGGCAAAAAAAACTCGAATGGAGCTGAGTATACTTATTTAAAACAAACGAATCCAAATGAAATTCTAATTTCAGAAGCCGGTGACTATAGTATAAAGGTAATAGACAATGCCGGAAATGAAACTGAAGAAAAATTTACCATTAAAATTGCAAACCCACCAATGATTAAAGACAATTGGGTCAAATTGAAAGAGAAAAAAACAATAAACGAAAAATATGAAACAATTTATGCATTTGAAGAAGAATCTGAAAAAGATATATGGTATGATTATTCAAATGATGCTCAATTTGCATATGCAAAGAATGAAAATAAGGATATTTTTGTTTGGATTCCACGATATGCAAAAAACAATTCAACAAATAAAATTAAGTTCATAAAAGGAAATTCGAATATATTTGAAGATAATACAAAAATGGACAATAATTGGACTGTGCCTGAAGAGTTTTCACCCAATGGAATTAAGCTTACTGGATTCTGGCTAAAAGTAACGGCTCCAAATCCGGAAGGAAAAGGCATAGATACATTTTTAACAAATATAAATAAAAATGATATAATATATGTTTATGAGCAATAAGGAGGAAATATAGATGAAAAACAAGTTAACTTATAGTATAGCAGCATTAATTATAGTAATTATATTAGGAGGCTTTTTAGCATATGGATATTACCAAAAGGCAACATATAAATTACAAAGACCAATAGTTTCTATGGAAGTAGAAGGATATGGAACAATAAAAATGGAATTATATCCAGATATGGCACCAAATACAGTAAAAAACTTTATTAAATTAATAAATGAAGGATATTATAATGGGCTAACATTCCACAGAATACAAGAAAGCTTAATACAAGGTGGAGATAAACAGGGAGATGGCACAGGTACTACAGAATACAGTATAAATGGAGAATTTTCTAAAAATGGATATAAAGAAAATACATTAAGCTTTGAGAGAGGAACAGTAGGATTAGCAAGACAAGATTATTCATATTATGCATCTATGGATTCTAGCTTAACAGCAAAAGGATATAATTCAGGATATGCACAATTCTTCATAATGGCACAAGACCAAAAAGAATATGATGGATATTATACAGCATTTGGTAAAGTTATAGAAGGAATGGATGTTGTTGACAAACTAACAAAAATAGAAACACAAACAAAAACTGATGAACAAACAGGAGAAACATCAACAACTACTACACCAGTAAATGCACCTGTAATAAAAAATATGACAGTAGAAACATTTGGAGTAAATTATGGAGAACCAGAAACACATAAATCTTTTGATATAAATTCTTGGTTTATGAGTTTATATGGATTATCACAACAATAAATTGGAATTTGTTTAGTTCCGGATGAATTCAGGACAGTCCCCAAAATCCCCAGGTTTGGTGATTTTAAGGGACAGTCCCTAGAATTCCCCCTCACACAAATTGCAATTTGTATAAAAAAATTTCAAAAAAAATTAAAAAAATGAAATTTAGTATTGACATATTAATTAAAATCTAGTATACTTATTTTCGTCCTAAGAAATGGGCGCATAGCTCAGCTGGTAGAGCATCTGCCTTACAAGCAGGGGGTCATAGGTTCGAGTCCTATTGCGCCCACCATTTTTTTGGCCCGGTAGTTCAGTTGGTTAGAACGCTAGCCTGTCACGCTAGAGGTCGTCGGTTCGAGCCCGATCCGGGTCGCCATTTTTTTATTATATATAGTTGGCTCGATAGCTCAGTTGGTAGAGCAGGGGACTGAAAATCCCCGTGTCAGTGGTTCGATTCCACTTCGAGCCACCACAAAGCACAGCAAAAGCTGTGCTAATTTTTTTGAACTGTGGAATCGAAAAGGAGGCTGCCAAGTTTCAACTGGTCAGGAGCCAGTTGAAACGCAGGCAAAAATAGTCCAGTGGACTATTTTTCCGACGCGGCTTGCCGATTCCACTTCGAGCCACCACAAAAGCACAGCGAAGGCTGTGCTAATTTTTTTTGAGCTGTGGAATCGAAAAGGAGGCTGCCAAGTTTCAACTGGTCAGAAATTTCCATAAAAAATAATTGACAACAATACAAAATGGTACTATAATAAATCCTGCTTAATTTTTATAATCCTGTTTTCAGGTTGATATATAGACATAAGAATTAAAAAGAATTTTTTCAGGAGGAAAAGGTAATGAGCAAAAAGGACTTTGTTTTTAGCGTGATGTTGGGCTTTTTCATTATGGCAACACTATTGAATTTAATAATTTCAATAGTAACCGGAGATATAATGGTATGGATGTGCACAGTATTGGATGCTGTTACATTAATACTGTTTATAATATGGAATAAACTTAACAAAAAAGAATAAAGTATTAAAAGAAAGAGCTAATATTAACTTATTATTAGCTCTTTTTGCTATTATATTGATTTTATAAGAGTTGATAAAACTAAAATAAAATGATACAATTCAATAATAAAATAAGATAAACAAGGAATGATAGAAATAATGGAAAAAATTTTAGACAGAATAAATAAACCTGACGATTTGAAAAAATTAAATTTATTAGAAAAAAACAAACTAGCAGAAGAAATAAGAGAATATATACTAGAAGTGGTATCTAAAAATGGAGGACATTTAGCTTCTAATTTGGGCGTTGTAGAACTTACAATTGCACTTCATAGCGTTTTTGACTTACCACAAGACAAAATAGTATGGGATGTAGGACATCAAAGCTATGTTCATAAAATTTTAACAGGAAGAAAAGAACAGATGCAAACTTTAAGAAAATTTGGTGGCATATCACGGATTTCCAAAAATATCGGAATCTGAATATGATAGTTTTGACACAGGACATAGCAGTACATCAATATCAGTGGCATTAGGAATGGCAAGAGCAAATGCTTTGGAAAATAAAAACAATCATGTAATAGCTGTAATAGGTGATGGGTCACTAACAGGCGGAATGGCTATGGAAGCTCTAAATGATGCCGGAAGTAGTAATTCTAATATAACAGTAATATTAAATGATAATGAAATGAGTATATCTAAAAATGTAGGAGGAGTTCCAGCATTACTTACTAAAATTAGAATTAAAAAAACATATAAAAGGTCAAATAACTGTATAAAAAGATTTTTTAACAAAGCGCCTTTAATAGGAAAACCAATAGTTTCGTTAGCTCACAATATAAAAAGAAGCATAAAACAGTTGGTTATTCCTAATATGTATTTTGAAGATATAGGATTTACATATCTAGGACCAGTAGATGGACATAACATAGAAGAACTAGAAAAAATTTTAAAACAGAGCAAACATCTAGAAGGACCTATTTTAATTCATGTAATAACTAAAAAAGGAAAAGGGTATAAGTTTGCAGAAGAAACGCCAGATAAATTTCATGGAATTTCTAGCTTTGATATAAAAACAGGAGAGAAAATAGCAAAACCAAAAAAAGATTATTCAAAAGTGTTTGGAGATAAATTAGTTGAGCTAGCTTCAAAAGATGATAAAATAGTTGCTGTAACAGCTGCAATGAAAGATGGAACAGGATTAAAAGAATTTGCAAATAAGTTTCCTAGTAGATTCTTTGATGTTGGAATTGCAGAACAACATGCAGTGGGTATGATTGCAGGAATGGCTGCATCAGGTTTAAAACCGGTATTTGCAGTATACTCATCTTTTTTACAAAGAGGATATGATCAACTTATTCATGATATTGCATTAGAACAAATACCTGTAACTATATGTGTTGATAGAGCTGGAATTGTTGGAGCAGATGGAGAAACACACCAGGGTGTATTTGATTTATGTTTTTTAAACTCTATACCAAATTTAGTTGTTATGGCACCAAAGGACTTTAAAGAACTAGAACAAATGTTAGAATTTGCAGTTAACTTAAATAAACCAGTAATTATTAGATATCCAAGAGGAGGAGAAGAAGGAAGCTTTAAACAACATAATGATATAGAACTTGGAAAATCAGAAATCATAAAAGAAGGAAAAGATTTAAGTATAATAGCAATAGGAAAAATGGTAGAAAGGGCACAAACAGTTGCTGAAATTTTAGCTAAAAAAAATATTGATGCGGAGATAGTAAATGCAAGGTTTTTGAAACCATTAGATAAAGAAACAATATTAAAATCGGTAGAAAAAACTAAGAATGCTGTAACAATAGAGGATGGATTAATAGAAGGAGGCCTTCGGAACAGCTGTTATAGAAGCAATTAATGATAGCAAACTAGAAAATATAAAAACAAAGAGATTTGGATATAATGATTGTTTTATAAAACACGGAAGTGTAGAAGAACTAGAAAAAGAATATGGACTAGATAAAGATAAACTAGCAGAAGATATATTAAAAAAATTAAATAAAAAGAAAAATGTGTTGTAAAATATTTTACAACACATTTTTTATCTTTCATTTTCGTTTTTTTGGATCTTTTGAACTGCACTAACAGAAGCCTTATTAGGATCTCCACCATAAACATATCTTTTTGCATATTCCTCTTCTGTTAATAAACCTTCGCTTAAAAGTGACTTTAAAAGTATATCATTTGTTGTTCTTGAAACATATACTGAAGTCTTAAATTTGGCTAAGCATTCATCATAAGTTTCTAATCGCAAATATGTTTCTGAATTTTCATAACTGTCCAACTCTTCTTGAGAAGCATTAGGATGCCTTGCAGATATGTTCCTTTTATATAAATCTTTACTTTGTTCCGGAGTTAGATATATCTCATTTAAAACTCTTTGGACATAAGCTTCTTTTACTGAATCTGTTATAGGTACGGTAGCTTCTAGCTTTTTTATATCTTCTTCAAATCTTTTTCTCCTAATGGTTACCCTTGAAGTTTTGCCATTTATAACTTCATCTATTTCTTGGCGTACATTTTCTTCTATGCCTTCTTTTACAATTTCAGAAAACATAGTGTTTGAATTTTGGTAAGTTTTAGAATCTACAGTTTCTAAAAATCTATTTTTATAAAAATTAGAATTTGAAACTTCTTCAGGAGATTTATGTTCAACTAATAAGTTAGAATAAGAGTCAATTAATTCGCCTGTTCTTTCAGGGAGAATATCATTTAATTTCCTTAAAGTAGGTTTAATAGATTTTTCGTAGTTTAACTCTCTTAATTGATACATTAAATTGCCAACATTAGGACTCATTCTAGCTCCATCTATTCCTTTAGAATTTGCGGTCAAATTATCTCTAAAAAAACGAGTAACTCTTTTTACTATTTTATTTTTTTTCTCATTAGGATCTAATGCCCAATTATCAAGTTCTTCTTTAGAGATTCCCATTTGAAGAAAAAGTTTTTCATAGTCTGGATCGTTTACATCAATTGCACCGCCTTTTATTACACCATCTCTAAAATCCTTTGCAACATATGATATAGGATCACAAAGTAATACTATAACACCCTCTTTTGATCTGCTACGAGTTTTTCTGTCTAACCCTTTTTTTACCAAAGTGTCTTTATATTCTTTTTCAATATCACTATCAGTTTTATTCCTATTAGTTTGCACTTCTAGTAAATTGCTTTCTCCATTATGACAAACAGCAATATCTGAAATTGTAAGGTAGGTAGAATAAAGTTCCTTTAATTTGCGTTTACTTAAAGGTTTGCCTCTTTTTTCTTCCATTCTTTTAATTACCTTAGAATGTATTCCTTCTAATTCTAAAGTTGGCCTTACCATAGAACTATGGTGCATTTCACAAATTCCATTCTTTTCTAGATACTTTGATATAGTCTGTTCACCGTCATGAGCAAAAGGAAAATGTGCTATATCGTGTATTAAGCCGCCTACAAATGCTAAATCTTCATTTAATAGTTGGTCTCTTGCAGAAATTGAAGCATTGGTAGCAGTATCTAAAACATGAAGAGGCCTTGAATTTGCATGATCTTCAACTCCGGGTTCATTTTCAGCACTCATATTTGTTTTTTGAAGAGTAATCCATGCTTCTGAAAACTCTATTAGTTCTTCTTTAAAAATGCTTAAATATTCAGGATCTGCATATGTAGCAAATTTTGAATGATCAGCATAAAAAGAATTTTTCTGCCTGGCATCTCTAACTAATTCCTTTAATTTAAGAATATACTTGTTTTCTACTTTAAAATCAGCAGATGAAGCTTGATTTTTAAAACTTCTCATTATAATCACCTTTATAATTATTTATAATTATTTATATTTATTGTAACATCTTTAAATTAATTTGTGAATGCCTGAACAATAAAAAAGTCGAAAAAGAACAAATTAGGACGTTTGCATATTATAATAGATACTTGAAGTAAACATAAAAAGATGATACAATTTAATTGTATTCATTTATATAGTCTTCCTTGCGTGACATCAAAGCTACAGCAGGAGACAAATATGAATATGGACATGGAAAAAATTTATGAGGCGCTAAACAAACTTAATCAAGGCAACAACAACTTAAGACGGTGGACATCTTTTATAACAAAAGGAAGTCATGATGAGATTTCAAAACAGGCATTAAATAGTGCAATATGTTATATGCTGGCGGTAGAAGTGCAAAAAGCAGGGTTAAAAGTTAATTTTAATTTGTTTCCCAAAATTGCTATTTATAGGTCTTTTCAAAAAGTTTATGTGAATTATGACATTCCAGAGCATATACTTGAAGAAATTTGTTATTTGGGAAAAATTGATTTTAATGAGAATTTTAAAACTGCAACACTTAATACAATCAGAGATGTCGCAGGAGAAGAGTTTGCAGAATTTTTAAAACAGGGTTGTGACACTTTAGAGGAACGCATTTATAAAGCGGCAACTAAAATCGCTACATTGTTAGAACTGAAAGAAATTAAAAACAATGTAAATGGTGATTATGACGAAAAATATGAAGAGATTATTTCATCTATGACCAAATACGAAGATATTCCTGGATTTGAAGATTTAAGAGATCAAAATGGTGGATATTGGAAGGTATTTAAAGATATTTCAAAATTGAGATACCAAAATAGATGGGCTTCATATTCATATCAGGTTGAATGTTCTGTTTTAGGACATCTTTTTGAAACCGCAGAATATGCGTATTTTATGGCACTTGAAAAAGGATATACAGAAGATGTTGCAACAAAATGCTTTTTTATGGGAATATTTCATGATATTCCTGAAACCTACACAAGAGACATTCCTTCACCAATAAAAGATAGCATACCTAATTTTAGAAAAGTTACAGAGGTTTATGAGTTGGAAATGATGAGAAAAAACATGTATCCTTTTGTATCTGAGAAAGGAAAAGAGGCGCTTGAAAATGTTATGTTTGAGACTGATGAAAACGCGATTTTTAAAAGCTTGATAAAAGGTGCGGATTATATGTCTGCAATTGCTGAAATTTGGCGCCAGCTTAAAGCTGGAACACGAGACGAGGATTTTGTTTATGCTATGGAAGGGCATTTTCCTAAATTTAAAGCCGGATTAGCCGAGTTTACTCCAGGCACAGAAAAATTTGCATATAAAATGTTTTCGTATGCACAGTCTCTAAATTTGTAATTTTGTAACATGTCAGAATGCAGTGGATGGCTCTTGTCATTCACTGTTTTTATATACTAGGGAATTTCAACAAACTCTTATTGTTCTTGAAATTAAAAAACTTTTGAGATATAATGTATAAGTCAATAAAAAAATGAGGTGTAAATATGGACAAAGAAAAACGTAAAATATTAAATACAATGTTAAAATTTTTTGAAGAAAAAGGATATAAAAAAGAGGAAATAGAGGAAATAGAAGAACTAGCAGAAGAAAAAAAGAAAAAAGGAAAACTACATCCATTCGAAAAAATTACAGATTTAAAAGATATGTTAGAAAAAACAGAAAAAAAATTTGGTGATAAGCCTGCTTTCAAATATAAAACAAAAGAGCCAGGAGTTTTTGATGTAATTACATATAAAGAGTTTATAGAAAAAGTAAACGCATTAGGGACTAAATTAATAGATTTAGGTTTAAAAGGGAAAAGAATTGCAATAATATCAGAAAATAGATATGAATGGTGTTTAGCATATTTAGCAACATGTTGTGGAACAGGAGTTGTTGTACCACTAGATAAATCTTTGCCAGCAAATGAATTAGAAAGTTTAATAATTCGTTCGGGAGTAGAAGCAATATTTTATTCAAGTAAATATGATGAAGTTATGCAAGATATAAAACAAAGAAGAACAACAGATTTAAGATATTATATATCAATGGACTTAGAGAAAATGGAGAATGGCATATATTCAGAACATGAACTTGTAGAAAAAGGAAAAGAATTAATAAAAAAAGGAAACAAAAAATTCTTAAATGCAAAAATTAATAATGAAGAAATGACATGCATGCTATTTACATCAGGAACAACAGCAATGTCAAAAGCTGTAATGCTATCACACAAAAATATATGTTCAAATTTAATGGATATAGCAGCTGTATTAAAAATTGATGAAAAGGATACTTTATTATCATTCTTACCATTACACCACACATTTGAATGTACAGTTGGATTCCTTTATGTTATGTATACAGGAGCTTCAATTGCATATTGTGAAGGAATAAGACATATTGCAAGTAATATAAAAGAATTTGAGATTACTGCAATGATTTCTGTACCAGCACTTTATGAAAATATCTATAAAAGAGTTATGAAGTCAATTGAGAAAAAAGGGAAACTAGCAGAAGTAGAAAAAATAATGAAATTAAGTGGAATGCTTTCAAAAGTAGGGATAGATTTTAGAAAGAAAATGTTCAAGGAAATTCACGAATCGTTAGGACCAAAACTAAGACTTATGGTAAATGGTGGAGCAGCATTAGATTATGAAGTAGAAAAAGGATTCAATGAATTAGGCTTCAGAATTGTTCAAGGCTATGGATTAACAGAAACATCTCCAGTTATAGCTGCAGGAACAGATTTTGCTCAGAGATTAGGATCAGTAGGAAAAGTATTTCCTAGTTTAAAAGTAAAAATAATAAATAAAGACGAAAATGGAATTGGAGAAGTTATTGTAAAAGGACCAAGTGTAATGCTTGGATATTATCAAAATGATGAAGCAAATAAAGAAGTATTTGAAAAAGGTTGGTTTCATACAGGAGATTTAGGATACATTGATAAAAAGGGATTTCTATTCTTGGCAGGTAGAAAGAAGAGTGTAATAGTTTTAAAGAATGGTAAAAATGTGTATCCAGAAGAGATTGAGAGTATAATAAATAGAATTGATGGCGTAAAAGAATCTTTTATATATGGAAAACCAGAAGAAAATAACGAAGACGACTTAAAACTTTGTGTAAAAATAGTATATGATAAAGATTTGATGAAGGAATTATATAACGCAACTACAGAAGAAGAAATAAAAGAAGCGTTATGGTCAAAAATAAAAGAAGTAAATAAAACAATGCCACCATACAAGTATATTAAAGAAATAATTGTTTCAGAAGAAGAACTTATAAAAACTACAACATTAAAAATAAAAAGACACGAAGAATTAGCAAAAATCGAAGGTCAAAAATAAAGAAAAAATATAAAAAAATATATTGACTTTTGTAATATTAATGTAATAAAATTGTAACGAAATAGATAAATTAAATTTTGCAAATCCTATTGTAGTTTTTTCGCAAAGAATGTATAATTATAAACAATAAAAGTACATAGGACAAAGGAGGGTGAGTTTACGGTGCTATTTTTTCATAAGCCAGGCATAGTAAACGTGAAAATGATAATTACAGAAGAAAAAATTTTATCAAATATTGACAAAGTTCAAAAAATGATAAATCCAAATAATAAGAAGCAAATCGTTCAATTAGATGAGGATGCTTATTTTAAAGATTTAATAGATTCAATTAAAACATATTTAACAGAATATCCAAAAAAGAAAAACTTCCCAGCAAGTGTATATAAAGCTTCATATGGACTAGTTGAATATGCTACAAACCAATTTGAAGAAAACACAAAACAAATTGAAAAATTAATAAGACAAAGAGAAGATAACATTGCAAAAGCAAATGAATTAAAAGCAGTATTTGAAGCAGTTCAAAATAAAGATAAAGAATGGAAAGTAAAAGTAAAACAAATTAGTAATGTTATGTCAGAAGATGTAATAGAAGCTTTAACTATAATTGGAAAATGCAAAACAAAAAAACCAGCAAACTATGAGGATGCTTTAAAATTAATAAGAGCTAGAATTTCAAACCTAGAAGGAAATTTACATATTGAAATAGATATGGAAAGAATAGAAGATAGATCAAAAGCTTTAAGTTACATAGGAATAGAAATAGCAGAAGCATTAAAAGGAATTCCTACACCAGTGGAAGAACCAGTAAAACAAGAAAAAGTAGAAGCTGTTAAAGAAGATATAGTAGAAGATTCATTCATAGAAGAAACAAGATTTGAAGTAAAACCAACATTATGGGAAAGAATTAAAAATAGCAAATTAGTAAGAGCAATATCATATGTAATGAAAATAAGAGTTGTATTAGATGTTCCAGCACTTCCAGAAGGTAGAGGAGAAAGAAATTAAAAATAAATCTATTATGAGATAGGACGGAAGCTATTCCGTTCTATTTTTTGCAAGATAATATATGGAGGAAGATATGAGTAAATATGATGAACAATACCTAGATTTGGTAGAAAGAATTTTAAAAGATGGATATTATGATCAAAACAGAACAGGAATAGCTACATACAAGTTACCACACCAAATTTTGCAATTCAATTTGCAAGAAGAATTTCCTATACTTACAACAAAATATGTTGCATATAAAGCAGCAATAAAAGAATTGCTATGGATCTTTCAAAAACAATCTAATAAAATTAGTGATTTACATGAGCAAAATGTTCATATATGGGACGAATGGGAAATGGAAGATGGAACAATAGGAACAGCTTATGGATGGGTTGTAAAGAAATTTAATCAAGTAGATAAATTAATACATCAATTAAAAACAAATCCACAAGATAGAAGAATGGTACTAAATCTTTGGCAAATACCATATTTAGATACAGGAGCTCTATATCCATGTGTGTTTAACAGTTGCTGGGATGTAACAGATGGAAAATTAAACTGTATGCTTACAATAAGATCAAATGATATTCCTTTAGGACATCCGTTTAATGTAACACAATATGCTGTATTTGTTCATTTGTTAGCACAAGTAACAGATTTAAAACCAGGCTTACTTACAGTATGTATAAGTAATGCACATATATATGAAAATCAAGTAGAAGGCATGAAAGAACAATTATCAAGAAGGGATAAAGCATATCCAGCACCAAAACTTTGGATAAATCCAGAAATAAAAGACTTTTATGATTTTAAACCAGAAGACATAGAACTAATAGATTACAAGCATTTAGGAAAAATAAAAATGGATGTAGCAGTATAAATAAAAAGAGAAAGGAAGATAAATATAATGCTAAGTACAATAGTTGCAATAGCAAATAATAATGTAATAGGAAAAGATAATAAACTAATTTGGCATTTACCAGAAGACTTAAAGAGATTTAAACAAATTACAACAGGAAAAAATATAATAATGGGAAGAAAAACATTTGAATCATTAGGTAGAGTTTTACCAAATAGAAAACATATTATATTATGCAATGATATGGAAATGGATATAGACAATGAAAATGTAGAGATTTTAGATGATATATCAAAATTAGATAAATATATAAATTCAGGCGAAGAAAACTTTGTGATAGGTGGAGCAACAATATATAAATTACTAATGCCTTATGTGAATAAATTATATATAACAAAAATAAATCATGATTTTGAGGGAGATGTATATTTCCCAGAAATAAAAGAAACAGAATGGAAAGAAATTTCAAAAGAAAAGGGATTAAAAAATGACGAAAACCCTTACGATTACGAGTATATAACATATGTTAGAAAATAATTTTTAAAAAAATTAAAAAAATTGAAATTTTGTATTGACAGAACGCGAAAAATATCTTATAATAAATTTCGCGTTGAACAAATGCTCCCTTAGCTCAGTTGGTCAGAGCAACCGGCTCATAACCGGTGGGTCCAAGGTTCGAATCCTTGAGGGAGCACCAACGCAAAATTTTTTTATAACTAAATATGGGTAGGTGGCCGAGTGGCTAAAGGCGGCAGACTGTAGACTTTGATTTTCAAAGAATCATAAATTGCAGCCCATACAAGTGATTGTATGGTGAAAACTAGGCTAATTCGGGGAAGTCTTAACAGATTATGCTGATGATAATCCCGAGCTAAAGAAGTAATTCTTGAGTGTAGAGACTTTATACCTGGCATCTTAAAGAAGATGAAGAGAAAGTCCAGACTACAAACATTTTAAATGGTAACGAAAGTTATAGTAGTAAGAAATCTGTTCTCATACGAGTACGATGGTTCGAATCCATCCCTGCCCACCAACTAAAAAAGTCATAGTAAAACTATGACTTTTTTAGTTACGCATAAATTATATAAAGATACTTGACAAAAAAAGAAAGAAGAAATATTATAATACAAACAGATATTCGAAAAGGGGAGAGAAGAATATGCTATTTAACACTAATAAAGAAAAAGGAAACAGCTCATTAGGAATAGCAATTGCATATTATGCTTCGAATGGTTACATAGTATCAATACCACTAAATGATACACAAGATTATGATTTGATTGTAGATAATGATAAAACATTAAAAAGAGTTCAAGTAAAATCAAGTGGATGTAAAACAAAATATGGAAACTATCAAGTAGCTTTAAAAAGCTGTGGAGGAACAAAAGGAAAAACATATAAAACTATTATAGAGACTAATGTTGATGAAGTGTTTATTTTGTTAGAAAATTTAGAGAAATATATAATACCAATTGAAAAAATAAAAAATAAATCAACAATAACAATATGTAATAAATATAAAAAATATAAAGTTTAATAAATCAGATAGCTTTAGAATATAACAATGCCATAATAATATTAAATAACACATTTCCCCTTGACATTAAGCGATTTTAAATATATAATTATTAAAAATAAATAGTGAGGAATTAAATATGAGAAAATATATATTAATTAATTGTTGTTGCAGATAATACTCTTACCTATGTTGTAGGTACGAGTAAATTTTGTGCCTGCAATAATTAATGTATATTTTATATATTAAGTTATGCAGGTTGCATAACTTTTTTTGTTGAATAGGAAAAATCGAAGATTTTCCTATTCAACAAAAAGGCTATAATTGCTATTGCCTTTGAGATTTCCTCATTTTATTCGAAAACTCAAATCGGCGAGAAGAAAAGTGTAGCAAAGCCACTTTCCTTGGTTGAATAGGGCAAAATTGGTTCTATTGTAATTAGTAGCTAATTATGATATATTATATAAATATTAAATAAAAAATAGCAATAAAATTAGTAATATATAATTAAAATTCTTATCTATAAAGTAGGAGGTAATATTATGAAACTTTATAATTCAATGACTGGACGTAAAGAAGAATTTATTCCATTGGACGGTAAAAATGTAAAAATGTATGCATGTGGTATTACAGTATATGATTTAAGCCATATAGGCCATGCAAGACAAGCGATTGCATATGCTATGGTAGCTGATTATTTACGTTATAGAGGATATAATGTAAAATATGTTAGAAATTATACTGATGTAGATGACAAAATTATTGACAGAGCAAATAAGCTTGGAAAAGATCCACTAGAATTTTCTAGGGAACAAATTGAAGAAACTGAAAAAGATATGGCAAATCTTCATATTACAGATGCAGATGTAAAGCCAAAAGCATCAGAAAATATAGAAAATATTATTGAATTCGTTCAAGGACTTATTGATAAAGGCCATGCATATCCAGCAGAAAATGGAGATGTTTACTTTAATGTAAGAAGTTTTCCTGGATATGGAAAATTATCACATAGAAAAGTTGATGAACTTTTAAATGGAGTTAGAAAAGATGTAGAAGAAGGAAAACATGATCCAATAGATTTTGCTTTGTGGAAGGCAGCAAAACCAGGAGAGATTTCATGGAAATCACCTTGGGGAGAAGGTAGACCAGGATGGCATATTGAATGTTCTACTATGGTTTTAAAAAACCTTGGAGAAACAATTGATATTCATGGAGGAGGAAAAGATTTAATATTCCCTCACCACGAAAATGAAATTGCACAAAGTGAAGCTTTAACAGGAAAACCTTTTGCAAAGTATTGGTCTCACTGCGGATTAATTAAAATTAATGGAGAAAAAATGAGTAAATCATTAGGAAACTCATTAAGCATTAGAGATGCACTAAAAAAATATAATTATGAAGTAATTAAATTTGTAATGTATTCAAAACACTACACATCAGATATGGACTTACTAGACAAAGATTTTGCATTAGCAGAAAAACATTTATATTATTTTTATAATACAATAAAAGCAATGAAAGAATTTATTAATTTATATAATGGAAATAAAGATGGAGAAGCATTGGAAGATGATATTTCTGAAAGCATTATACCAAATTTTATAGAAGTTATGGACGATGACTTTAATAGTGCTGCAGCACTTTCAAACTTACACAGCATTTTTAAATATGTAAATGTAATAATGAAAAACGCTAAAAAGAATAATAGAGAGAAAACAGCAAATACATTAGCTAAAATACTTGCAAATGTAAAAGAGGTTTATGGAATTCTTGGATTATTTGAACAAGAACCAGAAAAATTCCTTACAGAAATGAAACAAAAATATGTTGCAAATCTTGATATCACAGAAGAAAAAATTGATGAAATGATAGCTAAAAGAAGTGAGGCAAAAAAAATAAAAGATTTTGAAACAGCAGATGCAATTAGAAGCGAATTAGATAGTAAAGGAATTATATTAAATGATACAGTAAATGGAACTACATGGAATGTTAAAGCGCTTTTTAATATTGATTAATGAACAAAAGGAAGCAAGAGAATATTAAAATCTTTTGCTTCCTTTTTATTAGAAGGTCAACTTTATTGCGGGACCTTCTAAAACCAGGTTACAGGAAAAATGAAAACATTCTTCCTCAGACTCAATCCATTCAAGACCGAACAGGGTATTTGTAAGAGCCCTCATCCTGTACCGAACTTCTCCTTCTTGGAAAATTCCTAATTTGGAATCATCTAAAAATGGTAAAAGCCTATCGTGAACGGCTGTAGAAACAAAGATATGTTTACAACCTTTCCATTCAGGACAATGCCCATTTAAAAGAGATATTAGAGAAATTTCTTTTCCCTCAAAAAGAAGAATTTCCTTGCACATTGTAACCACTCCTAATCCATAAAATTTATGTGCAAAAGTGATTATACTACTATCAACTCAAAAAATCAACCATATATATATAGACATAATATAATATAAAAAATACAAAAAAACCTTTTAAAACTATTAGAAAAGATATATAATATAACAAATGTTTATTTTAGGGAGATATTATGAATAAAAAATGGGAGTTTTATGGGGAAAATAGTGAAGAAATAATTGATATAGCAAAAAAGCATAATATATCAGAATTACTAACAAAAATATTAGTAAATAGGGGAATAACAGATGATAAAGAGATAGACACTTTTCTAAATCCCACAAGAAACGATTTTTATGATCCATATTTAATGCCAGATATGGATAAAGCAGTAGAAAGAATAATTAAAGCAATAAATAACCAAGAGAAGGTTATGATTTATGGGGATTATGATGTAGATGGAATAACTAGTATAACTGTTTTGAAAAAATTCCTAGAAGAAAGAGGATTAAAAACAGGCCATTATATTCCAAACAGATTAGAAGAAGGATATGGGTTAAACGAAAATGCTATAAGGTCAATAGCAGAACAAAAGTATACTTTAATGATAACTGTTGACTGTGGAATATCTGGAATAGAGGAAGTTGAATTAGCTAATCAACTGGGAATAGAAACAATAATAACAGACCATCATGAACAGTCAGAGAGTTTGCCAAATGCATATGCAATAATTAATGCCAAAAGGAAAGATAGCCAATATCCATTTAGAGGACTAGCCGGGTGTGGAGCGGTATTTAAATTAATACAAGCAATATCACTAAGATTAGGTTTAGAAGAAAAAGAATTTTTAAAGTATTTAGATATAGTATGTGTAGGTACAATATCAGATATAGTTCCATTAGTTGATGAAAATAGAGTAATTGCAAAATTAGGATTAAAGTTAGTAGCACAAACAAGAAATATTGGATTAAGAGAATTAATATTGCAATCAGGGTATAAAAAAATAGATTCAAATACAATATCTTTTGGCGTAGCTCCAAGAATAAATGCTTGTGGCAGAATGGGGTATCAAGAAGAAGCTTTAGATTTGTTTTTAACAAACAATATAGAAGAAGCAAGAAAAATAACGGCAAGATTAAATAGCTATAACCTAGAAAGACAAACAAAAGAAAAAGATATATTTGAGCAGGCAATTAAAGAACTAGAAAAAGAAGATATAGAAAAATTAAATACTATAGTTTTAAGCGGAGATAATTGGCACCATGGTGTAATTGGAATTGTTGCCTCAAAATTAACAGAAAAATTCTATAAACCAACTATACTAATATGTTTTGAAGATAATATTGGAAAAGGTTCTGGAAGAAGCTTACCGGGATTTGATTTACACGAAGCCTTAGTAGAAACAAGTGCTTATCTAGAAAAATATGGTGGCCATGAAATGGCTGTTGGACTTTCACTAAAAAAAGAAAAATATAATGATTTTAAATTAGCTTTTGAAGAAATAGCAAAAAGTAAAAATATACAACAAATTATACCAGTTATAAAAATAGATAGCATAATTACAGCAAAAGATGTAAATAAAAAAACTATACAAGACTTAGAAATGCTAGAACCATTCGGAGAGAAAAACAAAAATCCTATATTTGTATATAAAAATTTAAAAATTGATTCAATTAGAGCACTTTCAGAAGGAAAACATTTAAAATTAACATTAAAAGATGATAATTTATTAATAAATGCAATAGGATTTAATTTAGGATATTTGTCAGAAGAATATTTAATAGGAGATAAAATTGATATAGCAGGAAACTTAGAAATAAACAAATATGGGCGGAGAAGAGATAATCCAAATAAATATAAAAGATGTTATGAAATCAATATAGAGAAAGGAAATTTATATGCAAAACAAAGAAAATGTAACAATAGATAAAATAATAGGTAAAATGAAAACAAACAATCCTAATTCAAATACTGACTTAATAAGAAAAGCATATAACTATGCATATGAAAACCATAAAGGGCAAAAAAGAATATCTGGCGAACCATATATTATTCATCCATTAGAAGTAGCATATATATTAGCAGAATTAGAATTAGATGATAGTACAATTTGTGCAGCACTATTACATGATGTTGTTGAAGATACACCTATTACACATGAGGACATTGTAAGAGAATTTGGCGACGAAATTGCAGAAATGGTAGAAGGAGTAACAAAACTTCGGAAAAATTAAGTATACAACAGTTGAAGAGCAACAAGTAGAAAATTATAGAAAAATGTTCTTAGCAATGGGAAAAGATATTAGAGTAATATTAATAAAACTTGCAGATAGACTTCACAATATGAGAACATTAAGCTATATACCAAGAAACAGACAAATAGCAAATGCAAAAGAAACAATGGATATATATGCACCACTTGCAAATCGTTTAGGTATTTATTCTTTGAAATGGGAATTAGAGGATTTAAGCTTTAGATACTTATATCCAGAAGAATATAGAGAATTAGTAGCAGGAATAGAAAAGAAGAGAGAAGAACGCTTAGAGTTTATAGACAAAATAATGGAAGAAATAAAAGTAGCTCTAAAAAAAGAAGACATAAAAGCAGAAATTACAGGAAGAGCAAAGCATTTATATAGTATATATAGAAAAATGAAAAGAGATAACATTACATTAGACCAAGTATATGACTTGTTTGCACTTCGTATAATAGTAAATTCTGTAAAAGATTGTTATGCAGCATTGGGCGTAGTACATGAGTTATATAGTCCAATGCCGGGAAGATTTAAAGATTATATTGCAGTTCCAAAACCAAATATGTATCAATCAATACACACAACTTTAATTGGACCAAATGGAACACCATTTGAGGTACAAGTAAGAACTTGGGACATGCATAGAATAGCAGAATTTGGTATCGCTGCACACTGGGCATATAAAGAAGCAAATAACAAAACAGGTAAAAAATCAAATGTTGTAGTAGCAGAAGATAAATTAGCATGGCTTAGAGAAACTTTGGAATGGCAAAAAGATATGCAAGACCCAGATGAGTTTTTAAAAACATTAAAGACAGAACTATTTGAAGATGAAGTATATGTATTTACTCCAAGAGGAGAAATAAAAGTTTTGCCTAGAGATTCAACACCAATAGACTTTGCATATGCAATTCATGCAGAAGTAGGTCATAGAATGATTGGTTGTAAAATAAACAGTAAAATGATGCCAATAGTAACGAAGTTAAAAAGTGGAGATATAGTAGAAATAATAACATCAGATACTCCAAAAGGACCAAGTCGTGACTGGCTAAAATATGTAAAAAGCTCAAGTGCTAAAACAAAAATTCAACAATGGTTTAAAAAATCAGAAAGAGAAGAAAATATAATAAGAGGAAAAGAAATTCTAGACAGAGAAATAAAAAGAATAGGAATGACTCACAGTGATTTATTTAAACCAGAATGGGTAAATAGTGCATTAGAAAGATATAATTATGCAACTACTGATGATATGTTTGCAAGTATTGGATTTGGAGCAATATCACCAGGAAAGATAATTACAAGATTGTTAGAGGAATACAAGAAGGAACATGAAGAAGAAGTTATAGAAGAAAAAATTCAAGAACTAACCGATTCTAAAAATAAAACAGTTAAAAAAGCACCAAAATCAGGTGTTATAGTAAAAGGAATTGATAACTGCTTAGTTAAATTTTCAAGATGTTGTAATCCAGTTCCGGGTGATGATATTATAGGTTATATAACAAAAGGAAGAGGAGTATCTATCCATAGAACAGACTGCAAAAACATGGAAGACTTGCTACAAGACAAAGATAGAATAATAAATGTTGCGTGGTACAACGAAGAAACAGAAGGAACATATAATGTAGACATAGAAATACTTTCAAATGATAGAACAGGACTACTTTCTGATATAGTAAGAGAAATTACTTCTCAGAAAATTAATATAATGGGAGTAAATACTAAAACAAGTAGAGAAAGAATTGCCACAATAGAAGTAACAGTTGAAGTAGAAAATATAGAACAATTGAACAAGGTTATAAAGGCAATTAGAAAAGTAGATAGTGTTTATGAGGTAAATCGTAAAAAATAACTAAAGAAAACAAAGGAAGATGAAAACAATGATGATTTTAAAAAGGATTAAGATTGACATACCAGCAGTTGGAGGTACTAATTGCTATATTGTTCAAGACGAAGAAACAAAAGAAACAATGGTAATTGATCCAGGTGGAGATGTAGACAAAATAGTAGAAATGTTAAATACGATCCATGCAAAAGTAAAATATATACTTCTTACTCATTGCCATGGCGACCATATAGCAGGAGTAAATGAACTAAGGCAAAGAGTAGGAGGCAAAGTTTTAATTCATAGATTAGATGAAGAGGGATTAAAAAATCCAGATGTAAACTTAGCAGAGTATGTAGGACTTGGAAGAGTTATAGTTCAAGCTGATGCTAGATTAGATGATGGAGATTTAATTCATATAGGAAATCTAGAATTTAAAATATTGCATACACCAGGACATACAAAAGGTCGGAATTTCAATTTATTCAGAAGAAGAAAAATTGCTATTTTCAGGAGATACATTATTTAGAGGCTCTTGGGGAAGAACAGATTTGCCAACAAGTAGTTTCGAAGATATAATAAAATCTATAACAGAAAAATTAATGGTGCTTCCAGAAGATACAATAGTGTATCCAGGGCATGGAAAATCAACAATGATAAAAGAAGAAGAACCAATTTATTTAGAATTAAAACCAAAAGAATTTTAATAATATACGAAACTAAAATACTGACATCAGTAATTCACAGTAGGGACATACCTTAATCTATGAGGAATGCCTGTGAATAAGGTGTGTCCCTATACATTAGAAACAAGAAAGGATGAGAAATTTATTTATGAATAAAGTACAACCAAAAACATTATCAGGGTTTATGGAGTTACTTCCAAATGAACAAATATTATTTAACCAAATGCAAGATAAAATAAGAAACACTTATGAGAAATTTGGCTTTTTACCAATAGATACACCAGTAATAGAAAGCTCAGAAGTATTACTTGCAAAAGCAGGTGGAGAAACAGAAAAACAATTATATTCTTTTAGTAAAGGAGATAGCAATTTAACACTAAGATTTGATTTAACAGTGCCACTTGCAAAATATGTTGCAGAATACTATAACCAAATTACATTTCCGTTTAGAAGATATCAAATAGGAAAAGTATACAGAGGAGAACGTGCTCAACGTGGTAGATTCCGTGAATTTTACCAATGTGATATAGACGTAATAGGTGATGGAGAATTAAATATAATAAATGATGCAGAAATACCAGCAATCATGTACGAAACATTTAAAAGCTTGGGATTAGATGATTTATCTATACATATTAATAATAGAAAAATATTAAATGGACTATTTGAAGATGCCAATGTACAAGAAAAATCAGCAGACATTTTAAGGACAATAGATAAAATAGAAAAAATCGGAAAAGAATTAGTAATTGCAATATTTAAAGATGATTATAATATGCCAGAAGAAAGCATAAACAAAATAATTAATTTTATAGAAATAAAAGGTACAACAGATGAAAAGCTATCAAAATTAGAAAAGCTTGAAATAGAAAATGAAACATATAAAACAGGATTAAGTGAATTAAAAGAAGTAGTAAAATACATGAGAGCATTTGGAATTCCAGACAGCTGTTTTGAAATTGATTTAAGTATAGCAAGAGGACTAGATTATTATACAGGAACAGTATATGAAACATTTTTAAATCAATATAAATCAATAGGAAGTATATGTTCGGGTGGAAGATATAACGATTTAGCAGGATATTACACAGACAAAAATTTACCAGGAGTAGGAATGTCAATAGGACTTACAAGATTATTCTTTATATTGAATGATATGCAATTAATAAAAACAGATAAAAAATCAATATCAGATGTTTTAGTAATTTCTATGATAGAAGATTCAAGTAAATCAATAGAAATAGCAAATGAATTGAGAAAAGCAGGAATAAATACAGAAATTTATTTTGATAACAAAAAAATGAAAGCAAAATTCAAATATGCAGACAGATTAAATATTCCATATGTATTAGTAATAGGAGAAGATGAAATAAAAACAGGAATGTATACAATAAAAGATATGGCAAACGGAACTCAAGAACAAATGGAGATAGAAAAAATAATAGAAAAATTAAAATAGTATAATAAAACAAAATCAAAAGAATATATTTAAATAGGTTAAATTCAAAGGAGAAAATTGCAAATGAACATAGCAGTAATAAATGCAAAGGACCTATTTAGGTATATTCTTAAATTTTTGGTTATAGTTTCTATAACTTTTTTTATGATAAAACTAGTAAAAACAGTAGATTTAAAAAAACAAGAGAAAAATATAAAAGAAAACGGAAATAATATAAAAAAGCAAATAAATGAATATTCTTTTACAAAGTGTTTGGATATTTCAATTCCGCTAATGGAATATGGAAAAAAAGAAAGCGAAAAAGAAAACTTTTTTACAAATAATAAAATACTTGCAATGGGAGCAAACATTTTAGATGAAGCAATTTTAGAAAATGCAGATTTAATAATAAATAAAAATGACCTTACAACAGATGATACAGAAGAGCTTATAAATAAAGTAGCAAAACTTCCAGAAAATGCAACAACAGAAGCTGTACAAGAAAATAATATAACACCTAAAGTAACTTCATCATATGGCAGTGTACAAATAAATAATCAAAGTGATTATGAAATTACAGAAGATATGTTGGTTCCAAATGTAGAAATTACAAATAAAAAAGACATATTAATATATCATACTCACACATGTGAAAGCTATACACCAAGTGCACGGTTATGAATACGAAGCAACAGGAAATTACAGAACAACAGATTTAAATTATAGTGTTGCAAGAGTGGGTACTGAACTTACAAATTATTTGAAAGAAAAAGGATTTAATGTAACACATAATACAACCTATCATGATTATCCAGCATATTCTGGGTCTTATGCAAGGTCATTAAATACATTAGAAGGTTTGCTGGAAGGGAAAAATACTCAATTAGTTTTTGACCTTCATAGAGATGCAGTAGGAAGCAGTAATGAATATGCACCAACAATTAAAATTAATGATAATTATGTGGCACAAATTATGTTTGTAATAGGAACAAATGGAGGAGGTTTGGAACATCCAAATTGGGTACAAAATTTAAAAATGGCTGTAAAAATTCAAGAAAAAGCAAATGAAATGTATCCAGGTTTGTTTAGACCAATTATAATAAGAAATTCAAGATATAATCAACATTTAACAAATGGTTCTAGTATAATAGAAGTAGGTGCAACAGGTAATACAATGGAACAATGTATTTTAAGTATGCAATGTTTATCTAATGTACTTGCAGAAATTTGTAAGTGATACTTATAGAAAAAAATAGTAAAAAACTGTTGTAAAATGATATTTTAATTGATATACTAGTATAGAAATTATATTAAAACATTATTGTTTTAGGAGGTAATAAGATGGAAGAAGAAAATAAAGATACAATAGAAAAAAATGAAACAGTTGAAATTTCAGAAGCAAATAATGAGGAGATAAAAATAGCAGATGATGTAGTTTCAGTAATTGCAGGAAAAGCAGTTTCAGAGATTTCTGGAGTAGCTGGAATGGCTGGCGGATTTGCTGGAGGAATTTCAGAAGTTTTTAGTGGGAAAAAGAACTTATCAAAAGGTATAAAAGTTGACGTAGGTGAAAAAGAAGTTAAAATAGATGTTAATATAATAGTAGAATATGGAGCAAGAATTCCAGATATTGCATTTGAGATACAAAACAGAGTAAAAAAAGCAGTAGAAACAATGACAGGATTAACAGTAACAAGTGTTAATGTACATGTACAAGGTGTGAATATACCAGAAGAAAAAGAAGAACCAAAAAATGAAGAAGAAGAGGAGAAATAAAAATGAAAGGGTTAGATAAATTTAATTTAATATTATTTTCAATAATAATTTTAATAATATCAGTATTAGTTTGCTTTTTACAATTTGGATGGATTGATGTTATTTTAGCATATAACGGAATAAGCTTTTTAGTAGAGAATAGTGTTGCAGGAAACATTTCTTTAGGACTAGCTATAATATTAATACTATTATCAATAAAATCAATTTTCTTTAACTCTTACTCAAGTGAAAGTCAAGGAAAAGATGGAATTTTATTAGAAAATGATAATGGTAAACTATTAGTATCAAGAGATACAATAGAAAGCTTGGCAAATACAGTTATAAAATCTTTTGACAGCGCAGAAACAGTTATGACAAAAGTAGAAGTGGATGAAGAAAGCCACATAAAAATATATATTACTTTATCAGTACATCCAGATGCTGTAATTAAAGATTTATCTGCTAAATTACAAAGCAACGTAAAAGAAGCAATTAAAAAATCATTAGACTTAGATGTTACAGAAGTAAACATAAGAGTAAAAAATATAAGTGTAAAGAAAGAACCACAAATTAAAGAATAAGGGATGTTGAGTTATGGAAAAAGTTAAACAATTTCTAATTAATTATAGAGGTGCAATAATTGGCGGAATAGTAGCTATAGTTGCTTTATTACTAAATCTTCACAAGGCATTAATAGTTATTCTAATAGTAATTGCGGGAATTTTGTTAGGAAACTATGTTCAACACAACAAAGAATTAGTAAAAGAAAAATTAAAATCATATATAGATAAACTATAATAAGCTTTATGGAGGAATTTATGAACAGATCACAAACAAGAGAATTAGCATTCAAACTACTATACCAAATAGAAATACAAAAAGAAATAAATGATGAAGATATGCAATTGTTTTTTGAAAACAATAATATAGTTTCGGAAGAAGCCAAAAAATATATAAAAGACATAGTAAATGGCACAAGTAAAAATTCAGAAGAAATACTAGAATTAATAAGAAATAACTTGAAAAAAGATTGGAACTTAGAAAGAATATCAAAAGTGAATCTAGCATTATTAAAACTTGCAATTTATGAAATACAATATAAAGAGATTCCTTTTAAAGTAGCAATTAATGAAGCTGTTGAACTTGCAAAAACATATGGAGAAGAATCTTCACCAGTGTTTATTAATGGAATTTTAGCAAGTATAGTTAAGGAGAAATAAATTGAAAATAGAACCAATTACTGTATCTTACTTAAATAAATATATAAAAGAAAAAGTAGCAGAAGATGAGTACTTAAACAATGTTTATGTTAGAGGTGAAATATCTAACTTCAAACATCATTATACAGGACATATGTATTTTACATTAAAGGACGAGGGTTCTTTAATAAAATGCATAATGTTTAAGAGCTCTACTGCTACTTTAAATTTTACCCCAAAAGATGGAATGAAAGTATTAGTTCTAGGAACAGTTTCCGTATTTGAAAGAGATCGGAATATACCAGATATATGTAAGAGCAATGAAAGAAGATGGGATTGGGGACCTATATAAAGAATATGAAGAACTAAAAAACAAATTAGAAAAAGAAGGATTCTTTGATAATAGCCATAAGCAAAAAATACCGTTTATGCCAAAAACAATAGGAGTGTTAACATCGAAAACAGGTTCAGTTATAAAAGATATTATAAACGTATCTACGAGGAGAAATCCAAATGTTCACATCAGATTATTTCCAATACCAGTGCAAGGCAAAGGCGCTGAACTGGAAATTGCAGATGCAATTAGAATAATGAATGAAAAGAAACTAGCAGATGTTTTAATTTTGGCAAGAGGCGGAGGCTCAATAGAAGACTTGTGGCCATTTAATGAAGAGATAACAGCAAGAGCAATATATAATTCAAAAATACCAATAATCTCTGCAGTAGGTCATGAAACAGATTTCACAATAGCAGATTTTGTAGCAGATTTGAGAGCACCAACTCCTTCCGCTGCAGCTGAACTTGCAGTTCCTGATATAGAAGAAATAAAGAAAAAATTAGAAACATATAATCAAAGATACAAAATATCTTTAAAAAAGAAAATAGAATTCATGAAATTAAGATATCAAAAATCTATGTCATCAAAAGCGTTTACAGACCCAACGGCAAAAATAAAAGAGCAATACATTAATTTAGACATAATAATTAAAAATCTAGAAAACTTAATAACAAACAAAGTAAAAGACTCAAAGACAAAATCAATTGAATTGATTTCTAAATTAGATACATTAAGCCCTTTAAAAACATTAACAAGAGGGTATTCAATAGTTCAAAAAAATGGTAAAACAATTAAAAGTGTTAAAGAATTAAAAACAAATGATATGTTAGGTATAAGATTTACAGATGGAGAAGTAAAAACAAAAGTACTATGAGGTGAAAGTTATGGAAAATAAGAAAAAAATAATTATAATAGCAGTAACAATAGTTTTAGTAATACTAATAACCTTACTTACAATAAAACTAATAAAAATCGAAAAAAACAAAGGAAAAGAAGTAATAAATTTAAATGAAAATGCGATAGAAAATAATACAGTTGAAAATAATGTACAAAACGAAAATATAGAAGATAAAAACAATGAAAATGTAAATGAAGAAAATAATAACCAAACTAATACTATACAAAACACCGCTTCTAATGCAGGCGAAGAAGTTACAAAAACAGAAATAGAAAAAGAAGAAACTGATAAAGAAAAGGCACTAAACCTTGTGAAAAAAGACTGGGGAGAAGACGTCAATGTATATTTTACAGTTGAATCAATAGATGGTAATGGAAATTATACAATATATGTAAGAGAAGGCGAAACAACTAGAGAAATAAGCGTATATACAGTAAATCTAAAAACAGGAAAATTTACAAAAGAATAATATATATGTTGTAAATCACACAAGCATTGAGTGACTTGTAATAAAACAGGATAGGGGGTAAAAAATGAGTAAGGAAATAAATTTTGAAGAAACAATGCAAGAACTAGAAAAAATTGTACAAGAATTAGAAAAAGGAGACTTAAATTTAGATGATTCTATAAATAAATTTGAAGAAGGAATGAAACTTTCAAAAAGTGCAAGTGACTATTTAGAAAAAGCAGAAAAGAAAATAACAGTTTTAATAAATGATAATGATAACAATATAGAAGAACAAGATTTTTAATAAAGAAAATTTATAAAAAATATTTAGGAGGTAAAAGATGGAAGATATCGATATCGCAAGACAAGCAAAATTACAAAACATAACAAAGGTAGCAGAAAAACTAGGAATAGAGGAAGATTATTTAGAACAATATGGAAAATACAAAGCAAAAATCTCAAACGAATTATATGAAAAACTAAAAGATAAAAAAGATGGAAAATTAATACTTGTAACATCTATAAACCCAACACCATTAGGAGAAGGAAAAACTACTATATCAATAGGACTAGCTGACGGACTATCTAAAATAAACAAAAAAGCTATACTTGCGTTAAGAGAACCATCTTTAGGACCAGTATTTGGAATAAAAGGTGGAGCAACAGGTGGAGGATATGTTCAAGTTGCTCCAATGGAAGAAATAAATCTTCACTTTACAGGAGATATACATGCAATAACATCAGCAAACAATTTACTTTCTGCATTAATAGATAATCACATTTTCCAAGGAAATGAATTAGGATTTGATAAAGTAATTTGGAAAAGATGTGTAGATTTAAATGATAGAGCATTAAGAAAAGTAGAAATATGTTTATCAGGAGAAAAAAATGCAGTTCCAAGAGAAGACGGATTTGATATAACAGTTGCATCAGAAATAATGGCAATATTTTGCTTAGCAGAAGATTTAAACGATTTAAAGAGAAGAATTGGAAACATAGTAGTAGGATATAATAAAAATGGAGAAGAAATAAGAGCAAGAGATTTAAAAGCAGAAGGAGCAATGACAGTGCTTTTAAAAGATGCTATTAAGCCAAATCTAGTTCAAACATTAGAAAATACTCCAGCATTAATACATGGTGGACCATTTGCAAATATTGCACATGGATGTAATAGCGTAATAGCTACAAAAATGGGTATGAAACTTGCAGATTATTGTATTACAGAAGCTGGCTTTGGTGCAGATTTAGGAGCAGAAAAGTTTTTAGATATTAAATGCAGAAACTTACCTAAAACACCAGATGCAGTTGTGTGTGTAGCAACAATAAAAGCATTAAAATATCATGGCGGAATGCCAATAGAAGATATAAAAGAAGAATCTATAGAATATTTAGAAAAAGGAATTCACAATTTATTAAAACATATAGATAATTTAAAAAATGTGTATGGATTAAATGTAATAGTTGGAATCAATAAATACATAACAGATACAGATAAAGAAATAGAATACTTAAAAAATAAGTTAGAAGAAAAAGGTGTAAATATAAGTTTAGTAGAAGCTTGGGCAAAAGGCGGAGAAGGAGCAATAGATTTGGCAGAAAAAATAGTAGACTTATGTGAAAAACCAGCAAACTTTAAGTATTGCTATGAATTAAATGACAGTATAAAAGAAAAAATTGAAAAAATAGCAACAAAAATATATGGAGCAGAAGGAGTAGAATATAGTGACGAAGCAGAAAAAATAATACAAGATTTAGAGAAAAATGGTTATGGAAATATGCCAGTTTGCATAGCAAAAACACAATATTCATTCTCAGATGATGCTAAAAACTTATTATGTTTAGAACCATTTAAAATACATGTAAAAAATGTAATACTAAAAACAGGAGCCGGTTTTATAGTAATACTTACAGGAAATATATTTACAATGCCAGGACTTCCAAAAGTTCCAGCAGCAGAAAAGATAGATATAGACGAAAACGGAAACATAGTAGGAATATTCTAAAATTAATTAAAAACACATAAAAATACCATTTTTGGAGAAAATATTTTTTATATACAATGAAATTTTCTTTAAAGGTGGTTTTTTTATGAAGAAAATTATAAAAAATAAAAGCAATATTATTGCTATACTTATATTAATAGTATCTATAACAGCTTTTTTATCATACAACATATTTTTTAGAGAAGATACCAATTCTTCATATGCGCTTTCTAAATATGGTTCTAGAAGTGATGAAGTAAAACAAATACAAACCAAATTAAAAAGATGGGGTTATTACTATGGAAATGTGGATGGAATTTATGGCTCACAAACACTTTCTGCAGTAAGATGGTTTCAATCTAAAAACGGCCTAACAGTAGACCGGTATAGCAGGACCTAAAACTCTTTCGGCAATGGGAATAAATTCTTCAAGTTCTTCAAACACAACAACAAATTCTAGCTCAGATTTAAACTTACTTTCACATTTAGTATACGCAGAAGCAAGAGGAGAGCCATATTCTGGGCAAGTTGCAGTAGCATCAGTTGTATTAAATAGGGTGAAAAATTCATCATTTCCAAATACAGTTGCTGGAGTAATATACGAAAGAGGTGCTTTTTCAGTAGTAAGTGATGGACAAATAAATTTAACTCCAAATGAAACTGCAAAAAAAGCAGCACAAGATGCAATAAACGGATGGGATCCATCTTATGGGGCAATATATTATTTTAATCCAAACACAGCAACAAGTGCATGGATTTGGTCAAGGCCAGTAACAGTAGTAATAGGAAATCATAGGTTCTGTAAATAAATTGCAATTTGTGTGAGGGGGAATTCTAGGGACTGTCCCTTAAAATCACCAAACCTGGGGATTTTGGGGACTGTCCTGAATTCATCCGGAACTAAACAAATTCCAATTTATCTAATTGTTGACTTTTAACTAATATATTGATAATATATACACATAAATGGAGGAATAAATGATACTATACCCAGATATATATTTAACAAATGTAAAAGAAATTACAGTAGAATTATTACATAAAAACAATATTAAAGGATTATTGTTAGACGTTGATAACACACTAATTGATTTTGAATTAAAGATATTAGAAGGTTCTAAAGACTGGATTAATAACTTAAAAGAAAATAATTTCAAATTATGTATATTGTCGAACACTAACAAGATTGAAAAGGTAAAAATGGTTGCAAAAGAGCTGGATATACCGTACATATTTTTTGCTAAAAAGCCATTTAAAAAAGGGTTCAAACAAGGAGCTGAATTGTTAGAGTTAAGTCCAAACCAGATAGCTGTTGTAGGGGACCAAATAATGACAGATGTGCTTCGGCGGAAATAGAATGAAAATGTTTACAATTCTTACAAAGCCATTAGGTAAAAAAGATATATTTATTACAAGAGTAAAAAGGCCTTTAGAAAATATGATAATTAAAAGATATTTAAAAAGGCAAGAAAGAAAGCAGGAGAAGAAAGATGTATTTTAATGATGTACATATATTATATTATGTTTTATTTATATTAGTAGGAGGAACAATAGGTCAATTTATAGATTATGTAAGTAAATGCTTCATCGAAGAAAGAAGAATATTTGCAAAAGAGAGTTTTAGTAAATATAAAAAAACTGTGCTTCCAAACTATATATTAATTTTAGGGATAGCAATTGCATATGCAGGATTACTATATAAATTTGGATTACACTCAGGCTTTAAAGAGAATTTGGATTTAATAAAATATGTAATACTAATTCCAATGCTTGCATGTGCTTTTTATGTAGATTTAAAAGAACAAATAATACCAAACAGATTAAATTTATTAATATTTGAAATAGGATTAGTGTTCTTATTTATATATGGCTTTATAAATATAAATATTTCGTTAAATTTACTACTTGGAATGCTAGCAGGAGGAGGAATTTTCTTAATTATAACATTAATTGGAGGTCTTATTGCAGGTAAAGAAGCAATGGGAATGGGAGACGTAAAATTAATGGGAGCACTTGGATTATTCTTTGGACTACAAAATATTGTAGTAATTTCTGTTTTGGCATTTCTAATAGGAGCAATAATTAGTATTGCTATAATGATAATAAAAAGAAAAGGTACAGATACATATATACCATTTGGGCCATTTATTGTAATCGCATCAGTTATAACAATATTTGTACCATTTAGTATTTTATTTACAATGTTAATGAAAATATTTACATTAGGAATGTATTAAAATATTTATAGAAAGAAGGTGGCTCTATGAACTATAAAATGCGTGCTTTAAGAGAAAGAATGAAAAGTTTAAATTTAGAAGGAATGATAGTAACTAATCCAATCAATATTAGATACTTAACTAACATTACTTCAGAAGGAACTTTATTAATAACGAGAAAAGAAAATATATTTATAACATATACAATGTACATAGAAGCAGTAAATAGTGTTCTTACTATAAATGATGACATAATAGTAATGGATTATAGAGACATTACAAAAGAAGAATATGAGAAATTTTTTACATTCTGTGAAAATGTAGGATTTGAAGAAAACTATGCAACATATGAACAATATAAAAATATAAAGCAAAGGTATAAGGCGAATAATTTAGTAGAAACAGAAGGGATAATTGAGAAACAAAGAATAGTTAAAGATGAAGAAGAAATAAATAAAATTAGAAAAGCATGTGAGATTACAGACAATTGTTTTACTCATTTATTAAGCTATATAAAAACGGGAATGACAGAAAAACAAATTGCTTTAGAAATAGAAATGTATTTTAAAACACATGGAGCAGATGGAGTTTCTTTTGAACCAATAGTAGCAATAGGAGAAAACTCATCAATTCCGCATTGGATTCCAGGAAATAGAAAAGTAGAAATGGCAGATCCAATATTAATAGATATGGGATGTAAATATGAGGGATATTGTTCGGATATGACAAGAACTATATTTATGGGTTGTATCTTAGAAGAAATTAAACCTGTATATGATTTAACATTAAAGAACCTTGAACTCTCAACAAAAGAGATAACAGATGGGTATACAATAAAAACAGCTGCCAATATGGTTGAAAGCGATTTTAAAGTAAATGGCTACAATTTAATTCATGCATTAGGACATGGAGTAGGATTAGAAGTACATGAGCTACCATTTATTAGACTAAAAAATGAAGCAAACTTTAAAGAAAATATGGTTATTGCTGACGAGCCTGGAATATATTTGCCAGGAAAATATGGAATAAGAATAGAAGATACACTATTAGTTACAAAAGATGGCTCAGAAAGATTAACAAAATCAGAAAGAGGATATGTTGTAATATAGTAAAATAGATATAAGTAGCACCTTCAAAATTAGCAAAAAGCTAGTTGCTTGAAGGTGCTATTTTAAAAGGCGACTAAAGTCGTTTTGTTTCCAATACTTGCAAAAATCTCCAAAAAGAGTTATAATATTTACATAATGCGTTCAAATAATCTAAATATATTAGGAGGTTTACATGAAATCAATAGATAACCTTACATTAATTCAAATAATAAACAGATACAAAGATATAATTGGAGACGATTTAGAAAGTTTTATATATTCAAAAATTTTTGATGATAAAATAATACAAAGCATTGAAGAAAGTATTCAAAATAGAGTTATTTTAAATACTGATGAAGAGAGACAAAGAATAGTATATCAGTTACTTATGGAAATTTTAAAAAACCCACAAAATAGTCTTAATACAGATAACTCAATAAAAAGACAATTCATTGCAGAAATAATGAAAACATATCCAGATAGAATAAAAACAGGAACAAAAAAAGAAATGAAGGACCTTATTTTAGATGGAAAACCTATTGCAATTTATGAATTTCCAAGCCAAAAGTATAGAGGAATAAGAGAAACTTTAATATTCACAAAAGAAGAACCAAAAAGTATAGATTCTATATATGATGAGAAAAAAAGAAAATTATTTAAAGAAATAATGGATACAATTACAATAGAAGACATAAGTTCAATTATAAAGCCTGAATATAAAGATGCTGTGCTTGGGGCAATAATGAAAAAGATAACAATGCAGTATTTTGTAGATAAAAAAGGAATGAAACCTCAAGATTTTAAAGAAATGTATTTGGATAAAGTGGCTGAAGATAAAGAAACTATTGTTAAATTAGATGATAAAGATGCAGGAATATGTATAACAGAATTATTACAAGAGTATGTATCAGAAAATTTTTATTTAATGGACAGAGAAGCAATATTATTAAATGCAGCAGCAAGATTAATGCTTGGGGTTAGAGTTTGCGAAGGAGAGCAAGTAGGAGACTTAATTTTAAGAAACAATGATGAAAGTAAAAAGCAGATACTAATAGAATGTAGTATATTAGAAATAAGAAAGATTCTTAAAGAATTAAAAACTGGAAAATATACAAATACAAAATATAAAGTAGTTGACAATGATGGAGAGACAATTATAGAAGCAGATGAAAAAAATATAGAAGAGTTTTTAGCAAGGTGTACAGATACAAGATATCTTTCAGATTTGTATATAGATAAATTGCATGCAAATTTGGCAGTTGGTACTTTCCCGGAAAATTTAGAGGAACTAAAAATAGCGGGAGTTGGACTAGAAGATGTTACACATATAATAGGGAGTTATGAAGAAGCTGAAGACAAAGATGAAAAAGAAAAACTTTTAACTTCTGCAAATGCTCTTGCGAGCTATTTATTAAGAAATACGGAACTAAAAGAGGAAGATTTTATAGATTTATATGTAAATGGAAATGCAAATTTAGAATTAATAGAACAGATGAAACTAGGTGAAATGCCTAAAGAGTATTTTGATACTAGATTTATGGAACTTTTTAGTGAAGATGTATATTTTGATACAAAGGAATCAAATACTAAATTAAAAAGATATGCAAATTTATATTCTGTATTAAGGGAGCAAGAACAAATAGATACAACAACTGATGATTTAGTAGTAAAACTTTCTGGTATGTTTGGAGAAGAGTTTATACCAAATATAATGGGAGAATTATATAAAACAGGAATTGCAGATATTGAAGAGGCAATGCAATGGTTAGGAGGAGAATTTATAGCAACTCAATACAAGCAAGGAATATTAAAACCAGTGGAAATACGAGGAATATACGATAAAGGAATGATTAGTTTAAAAGAATTAGCAACAATGATTAATTCACTAAATGATAATACAGAAAAATTTATGATTATAAGTAGTATATTTTCAGATGCAGAGAGTATGGAAACAAGACAAAGCCTTTTAGAAGAATGCATGAAATTGGAAGAATTAGAAAGAAATAATACTTCAAAACGTGAAAGACCAGATAGAATTGAACCAAGAATTATAATAGAACATAATAAATATACAAGTGATCCAATAGCAAGATTTTCAGTAATGAAATTATTAGATAAAGAATATGAACTTGAAATTACAGAAGATGGACATGCATTAGTGCATTTACCAAATTTAAAAAAGGTAATAATAGAAAAGATGCTATCAAAATATGGAGAACCATATTATGGAGCTGCTACATATATAGTAGATGAAGATTATTTTGAACAATATAGAGAAAAAATAGTTACTGATAATAAAATAAATAGAAGCAAACTTAGTGATGATATAATATTTAGAGGAGTGGATAGAGTTATACATTCACCAACAGGATGGGGAAAAGGAATAAAAAAAGTCTTAAATATTACTGAAGAAACAAAAACTCCAGAAGAATTACAACAAATAGATGAAGCAGTAAAAGCAGTAGAAGAAAGCAGAAGAAAAATTGAAAGGGAATAAAATGTTTGAAATTTTAGAATATAGTAATAAAATAAAAGAGCTATATATAGGAAAAGACACGATCAACAAAATTATTGAAACTTATAAGAAATCTATTATAGAAAATGAAGAATCAATAAAAAAAATATATGATATTGATAAAAAAGATTCTAGTATAAGTTTTGATATAAAAAGGACAATAAATTTATTAGAAACATATAGAAATAAAGAGCCAATTCAAAATGTAAATAAACAAGTAATATGTGTTACATATTATGCTAATCCATATATAACAATAAATTTATGTATGCAATCGTTATTAAAAAAGACAGCGATAATATCATTAACAGAAGATGGATTAGTTAATACAAATATGATTTTAATAAAAATATTTAATCAAGTACTAGAAGATTTTAAAATATGCAAAATGATAGAAAATAGAGAACTTAATAAAGAGGAAAAAGAGTACATATTAAAACATCAAATAAAAATAATATGTGTTGGAAATACTAGCACATATTTCTATTTTAAGAAAAACAACAAAAAAGAATTGGAATATGTTCCTTTTAGAAATATGGCAATATATTGTGACGACAAAGATTATTTAGACTTACAATTTGAATTATATAAATATGCAGTAAAAAATGGAATAGAAGCGGAAGTATATGAGGATTTAGATGAGTTTATAGAGTGCACAAAAAATGATTATAAATTGGAATTTTTAATTGCATTTATAAAATATAAAAAAACAAGAGAAACATTGGAAGAAGAATTAGAGAGTAAGAAGCTATATATTAATAAAAATCCATTTAAAAATGAGACATTTAAAATAGATATAGTATAATACTTGATTTTTTCCATAAAATATATTAAAATAAATAAGATTTATAGTAAAAAAATAGAAAAGAGGTATAAAATATGGCAGAAGTTTATATGGCAGGAGATGTAAGAAATGGAACAACATTTGAATTAGATGGTTCAGTATTTAAGGTAGTAGAATTTCAACATGTAAAACCAGGAAAAGGAGCAGCTTTTGTAAGAACAAAATTAAAAAATGTAATAACAGGAGCAGTTTTAGAGAAAACATTTAACCCATCAGAAAAATTACAAGGAGCAGAAATAGAGAAAAAAGAAATGCAATATTTGTATAATGATGGAGGATTATATTACTTCATGGATAATGAAACATATGATCAATTACCATTAAACAAAGAAGATTTAGGAGATACTTTAAAATACTTAAAAGAAAATATGATAGTAAAAATTCTATCTTTTAAAGGAAAAGTATTTGCAGTAGAACCTCCTATATTTGTTGAATTAAAAGTTACATATACAGAACCAGGATTTGCTGGGAACACAGCAGGTGCAGGACAAACAAAACCAGCAGAATTAGAAACAGGTTATACAATAAATGTCCCACTATTTGTTAACACAGATGATGTTATTAGAATAGATACAAGAACTGGCGAATATATGGAGAGAATCTAGAACTGAAAGGAAAACAATAATGTCTAACTTAAATGTAAAATTTAAAAAAGTTTTGGAAGATTTGGAAAAGAATATTCAAAACAAAGAGGATTTAGAATATATAAAAGTACAAATATTTAATTTGTATAATATGTTTTTTGATGAAGTAAACAGAATGGAAGAAATGTCAGCAACAAGAATGGAAACATTAGCACAATCTCAAGCAGTATTACAAGAAAGAGTTGAAAAACTAGAGAATCAATTAAAATCTATGGAAAAAGAACTTTATATAGATGAAGAAAGTGATTTTGCTATTACTTGTCCATATTGTAATGCAGAATTTGTAGTTGACTATGACGAATTAAAAGAAGAAATACAATGCCCAGAATGTAATAATATAATAGAGTTGGACTGGGGAGATGAATGCGAAGAACATGATGGATGTTGTGGACATGATTGTTCACATTGTAACCATGACGAAGATGATGAAGAAGATATGTAATTAAAAGAAATTTAAAGGATTGACGGCTTTGCCGTCTTTTTTTATTGCAAAATGGAGATGCGGACCAGTTGTTGCTCCATTAGTAGGATTTCCATTACTATCTTTGTATGGATTATTATAAATACCATAAACATTTTTGGGGCCAACTTTTGCAATAACTTGTCCTTTATTTACTATTTGACCAGAATATACTAGAAAACTCGGGGATACATGAGAATAAATGAAAACAAGATTTCCAGATTCTACTTTTACAGTAAAACCATTTGCACCATAAAAACCTAAATAAGAAACAACACCAGTTGATGCAGAAATAATATTTGAACCTGTGGGGACTGCAATATCTACTCCACCATGATATGAACCAGCACCAGAAGTTGGAGATTTCCTATAACCAAAATTAGAAGTGATATTGTTATAACCGGGAACAGGCCAAGTAAAATTAGATGTTGATATAGATAAATATTGTTGCTGATTAGAATTTGGAGTATATGCTAAAACAAATCCGGACGTATTAAAAATTGGAATAAAAAAGCATAAACTAAAAATAAGAACAAGATAAAAAACAATAATTAGAGAATAAAAAGAATAAAATTTCATAAAGAACCTCCAAAAAAATAATTAGAAAAAATAAAAATAAGAGCGAATAATAAAAAATACAAACTCGCCCCAATATTTATATTTTGATTTAAGTTATATATTCTTAATTATTCACTCTTAAGCCTTGCCATTAAGCAAGTTTTGATGGCAGGGGTAGAAGGACTCGAACCCTCACAGGCGGTTTTGGAGACCGATGTGCTACCATTGACACTATACCCCTAAAAACAAAGTACTTATTTATATTAGCACATATTTTAATTATATGCAAGTAAAAAATAAAAATTCCTTGACTTATACGAACCTATGTTCTATAATGACCTTGGTGATAATATGGAGAGAAAAATTATGCATATAGACGTAAATAATGCATTTTTATCTTGGTCAGCTTTAGATTTATTAAGCAAAGGTGAAACAGTAGATATACGAACTATTCCAGCAATCATAGGTGGAGACGAGAATAGAAGAGCCGGAATAGTTTTAGCAAAAAGTAATATAGCAAAACAATTTGGAATAGTAACAGGAGAAACCATATACCAAGCAAGAAAAAAGTGTCCAAGTATAAAAGTTTTTCCAGGAAATTATAAAATATATAGAGAATATTCAAATAAATTATATAATCTTCTATTAAATTATACAGATGAAATAGAAAGATATTCAATAGATGAGTGCTTTTTAGATATGACCAATTCTTTAATGAAATCTACTCTAGAAGAAAAAGCAATTGAAATACAAAAAAGAGTAAATGAAGAACTAGGTTTTACAGTAAATATAGGACTAAGCAACAACAAATTACTAGCCAAAATGGCTTCAGATTTTGAAAAGCCAAACAAAATACATACTTTATATCCAAAAGAAATTCAAGATAAAATGTGGCCATTACCAGTAGGCGAATTATTTATGCTAGGCAGAAAAAGTGTTCCTAAATTATATAATATGCATATAAAAACAATTGGAGATTTAGCAAAAGCAAATATTAATGAATTAACTAATAAATTTGGAAAACATGGCAAAATGATGTGGGAATATGCGAATGGTATAGATGAGTCAGAAGTTATATATAATTATGGACCACCCAAAAGCATAGGAAATTCTACAACTCTTGCAAAAGATGTTAGTAATGTAGAAACTTTAAATGAAATATTGCTAACACTTGCAGAGCATGTTGCATATAGGTTAAGAAAACACAAAATGGTTGCAAATGTTGTAAATGTTGGCTTAAGAACAAAAGATTTTAAAGATTTTTCTCATCAAAAAAAGTTAGATTTTGCAACGGCAAATACAAAAGATATATATCTAAAAGCAAAAGAGCTATTAAAAGAAATGTATAATGGAGAAGAAATTAGGCTTGTTGCTTTAAGAGTAGATAAATTAACAAATAAAAATGAAGCACAAATTTCATTGTTTGAAACAGAAAAAGAACGAAAACAAGAAAAATTAGATGAAGTTTTGGACAACTTAAAGGAAAAATATGGTTACGAAAAAATTACAAGAGCTGGCAAAATGGGAATTGAAAAGAATATAAAATTGAAGTAATGCTATTGTAATATTCCTGTAACATAAATGTAATATTACAAAAAATCAATACATATTGACTTTAAATATTGGTTAAGATAAAATACTTTTAAACCAAAAAACGGCATACATTTTTTTTAAGCAAAAGGAGATACGCAAGTGTTGTAACCCAAGTAGCTGTAAGTGTATAACCATCATGTACAAAAGAAAAATATAAGAAGTAATAGTTGTAAAAGGGGGATACTACACATGCAAGTTATTAAAAGAGACGGAAGAATATCAGAGTATAATGATGAAAGGATTATTAAGGCTATAACACTAGCAATGTCACACACAACAGGTGGAGTTGATATAGATTTAGCTACAAAAATAGCAGATAGTGTAAGAAATCAATTAAAAGATAAGGTACAAGTATCTGTTTATGAGATTCAAGATATAGTTGAGAAAAAATTAATGGGTTCTTCTAGAAAAGAAGTAGCTCAAGAATATATTACATATAGATACAACAGAGATGTTGCAAGAAAAGCAAAATCAAAAGATATGTTTTTAGAGATTATAGAAACAAAGTCTAATGATGTTACAAGAGAAAATGCTAATATGAATGCAGATACCCCTGCAGGAATGATGATGAAATTCGCATCAGAAACTACAAAACCATTTGTTGATGATTTCTTATTGTCAACAGAAGCAAGAACAGCAATAAAAAATGGATATATTCATATACATGACAAAGATTATTATCCAACAAAAAGTTTAACATGCTTACAACATCCACTAGATAAAATTTTGGAACATGGATTTAGAGCAGGACACGGAAGTTCTAGACCAGCAAAGAGAATTGAAACAGCAAGTATTATTGGATGTATATCGCTAGAAACAGTCCAAAACGAAATGCATGGTGGACAAGCAATACCTGCATTTGATTATTACTTAGCTCCTTATGTAAAAAAGACTTTTGTAGAAGAAGTTAAAAAAATAGAAAAAGTAATTGATGAAGATTTATCAAAACTTTATGATTACAAAGTGGAAGACTATATTAAGAAAGATACAAAAGAATTAAAAGGTGATAAAAAATACATACAACTTGCAATAAATAATACAGTAGAAAGAGTTCACCAATCAATGGAAGCATTTATACATAATATGAATACAATTCATTCAAGAGGTGGAAATCAAGTTGTATTTAGTTCTATAAACTATGGAACAGATACTTCTGCTGAAGGTAGATGTATAATTAGAGAAATGCTTGCATCAACAGAAAAAGGTGTAGGAAATGGAGAAACTCCAATATTCCCAATTCAAATTTGGAAGAAAAAAAGAGGCGTAAATTATTTACCACAAGATAAAAACTATGATTTATATAAATATGCATGCAAAGTTACAGCAAGAAGATTCTTCCCTAACTTTATAAATCTAGATGCTACATTTAACCAACATCCAAAATGGAGAGAAGACGATCCAAATAGATATTACTATGAATGTGCAACAATGGGATGTAGAACAAGAGTATTTGCAGATAGACACGGAGAAGATACATCAGTAGGAAGAGGAAACTTATCATTTACAACAGTAAATATTGTAAAGATAGCAATAGAATCAGCAAGAGAAGCACAAGAAAATTTAGGAATTAACTTTGAACTTGGTAAAGGTAGCGAACAATACATGACAGAAAAATATAACAAAGAAGTTAAAAAGATATTCCTAAATAAACTAGAAAAATATACAGATATTGCAGCAAGACAATTATATGATAGATATAAATTCCAATGTAGTGCAGTTGCAAAACAATTTCCATTATTAATGTCAGGGCTATGGCAAGGTAGTGAAAATTTAAAACCTAATGACAGAGTAGAACCAGTATTAAAACATGGAACATTAGGTATTGGATTTATAGGTTTAGCAGAATGCTTAACAGTACTTACAGGAAAACACCATGCTGAATCAGAAAAAGCACAAAAACTAGGAATAGAAATAATCACACAAATGAAAGAATCATGTGATAAATATTCGGAAAGATATGATTTAAACTATTCAGTACTTGCAACACCAGCAGAAGGATTATCTGGAAGATTTACAAAAATGGATAGAAAAGAATATGGAACAATATTAGGAGTAACAGACAAAGATTATTACACAAATAGCAACCATGTTCCAGTATGGTATAAATGTACAGCAGAAGAAAAAGCTAAAATAGAAGCACCTTATCATGCATTAACAGCAGGTGGACATATATTCTACATTGAGTTAGATGGAGATGCTACACACAATCCAAATAGTGTAGAAGCAGTTGTAGATTTAATGGACAAATACAATATGGGGTATGGATCTATAAACCATACACGTTCTAGATGTTTAGATTGTGGATTTGAAAATGCTGATGCAAATTTAAAAGTATGCCCAATGTGTGGTGGAGAAAATATTGATACAATTCAAAGAATAACAGGTTATCTAGTAGGTACAACTTCTAGATGGAACAAAGGAAAATTAGCTGAGCTACATGATAGAGTAACTCATACAGGTAAATAAAACAATAATTTAGGAGATGACTAGTATGAAAATAGCTGGTTTTTATGATGAAAGTATATCAAATGGTTTAGGTTGGAGAGCAGTCTTATTTGTAAGTGGCTGCCCACACCACTGCCCAGGATGCCATAATAAAGAAGCACAAGACTTTAATTATGGTGAAGAATTTAACGAAGAAGAAATTTTAAAAAGAATAAAGGAAAATTCTATTTTAAACGGAATAACTATAAGTGGAGGGGAACCTCTATGTAAAGAAAATGTTCCAGGGGTTTTAAAATTTATAAAAGATGTAAAAGAAATAAGACCAGAATTTAATGTATGGTGTTACTCAGGATACACATTAGATCAACTTATAGATAGAAACGATGAAGAAACAAATAAATGCTTAAATGAAATAGATGTATTAGTTGATGGAAGATTTGTAGAAGAAAAAAAAGACCCAACATTAAAATTTAGAGGATCAAGTAATCAAAGAATATTGGATTTAAAACCAAGCTTACAAACTCATAAATTTATAGAATATAAACTATAAATATAATATTGTAAAATACTACAATTTTGATTTTAAGTTTATTTTAATAATTTATATATAAAATAATTTCAATAAAATTATGCTCAGATAGAGCAATAAAAAAGGAGCGTACTTATGGAAGAAGAGAATGTTATTAAAGAAGAGAAAAAATTAGTTTTTGCAAAAAAAGAAGTTTGGATTTCTGGTGTAATAGGTCTATTATTAGGTGCAATAATTATGTTTTTATTATATATTACAGGAGTACCTAAATTCGGAAATGAAACAATTGCAACAGTAAAAGGTGGAAGCGTAAAAAAGAATGATCTTTATAATGAAATGAAAAAAGCATATTCAGTAAATTATGCTTTAGATGTTGTTGATAGTGCAATATTAAAAAATAAATATAAACTTACAAGTGACCAAGAAAAAGAAATACAAGATCAAGCTGATTATTATATTTCAACATATCAAACATATTATGGTTATGAAGAAAAAGAATTCTTAAAAGAAAATGGTTTTGAATCAAAAGAAGATTTTATTGATTATTTAACATTAACTTATAAAAGAGATTTATACTATGTAGATTACTTAAAAACAAAAATTGATCAAGATGAAATTCAAAAATATTATGATGAAAATGTATATGGAGAAATAAATACAAAACATATATTGGTAGAAACAAGTGATGAAGTTACAGATGAACAAGCAAAGGCAAAAGCAAAAGAAGTAATAGCAAAATTAGATTCTGGAAAATCATTTGATGAAGTAGCAAAAGAATATGGAGATGCTGTTGTATATGAAGATTTAGGATATAATGGTTTTGATTCTGGCTTAGCTACAGAATATGTGGAAGCAAGTAAAGCACTAGAAAACGGAACATATTCAAAAGAACCAGTAAAAACAGATTTTGGATATCATGTAATATATAGAGTAGACCAAAAAGATAAACTATCATTAGAAGAAGCTACTAACAGTATTGTTAAAATACTAGGAAAAAATTTAGAATCTGAAGATTCATATATAAAATATAAAGCACTAATAAAAATGAGAGAAGATAGCAAATTAAAATTTAAAGATAGCAAATATAAAGAAGAATATAAAAAATATTGCGAACAAATAAATGGTGAAGAAGAAACCACAAACCAACGATAAGTAACAACACTAAGAAAGCCTAATATTGTATAGTACACGTAAAAAGGACAGTAGAAAGTAATTTTTTCTACTGCCTTTTTTGATACCTTATTCTTGATTACAACGGTAACTTCCGCACATAGATTCATCTTCTGGATTTCCATTATTACAATTTTTGCAAGGTCTTACAATTATATCCTCTAATTCACATTTTTGAGTTTTTTCATTATTAAAAGCACAACTGCAAACCGTACAATTAATTAACTGTTTCTTTTCCATAAAAATAATCCTCCTTAAATCAAGATATTAATATTATTTCCAAGAATAAATAAAATTATTAAAATTAATTAAATTATTTTTTTTCTGAATTTTTACAATTTAATTTTTTTGTTTCAGAACTTGAATTAATTTGAGCTTTGCAGTCAATAGGCTTTTTAAAACTTAAATACCAACTAATACCATTTCTATTTTCTTTTATTTCTTTAACTCTTCCAGTTAATTCATTACAAGTTTTAGGTGCAGGAACTATAATAGGGTCACCAGGTAGCCAATTAGCTGGAGTAGAAGCTTTATTACAATCTGCTGTTTGCAAAGCTTCTATAATTCTTAAAATTTCAGGAATGCATCTACCTACATTTAGTGGATATACTAAAATAACTCTTATAATTCCTTTATCATCAATAATAAATACATTTCTTACAGTTTCGGTATTACTTATTTCATTTGCGACCATTCCATATCTTCTAGCAATTTCTCCGCTTCTATCAGCTATTACAGGAAACGGAACTCTTACACCAGTACGCATACAAATATCATATAACCAAGCTAAATGTGAAGCATTGCTATCTATGCTAAGACCAAGCAAACAGGTATTTAAATTTTCAAAGTATGTATTCATTTTAGAAAAAGCAATAAACTCTGTTGTACAAACGGGGGTAAAATCTCCAGGATGAGAAAAAAGAACAACCCACTTTCCTTTATAATCAGAAAGTTTAATATTTCCCATTGTAGTTTGAGCTTCGAATTCAGGTGCAAATTCACCAATTTTAACATTACCATTCATCATAATTTCATAATTATTCATAAAAAATCCTCCTACATAATCTTCGTATATAATATGTAAGTAAAATAAAATATGTTAAATAAATAGTGTACATAAATATTGAAAAGTACAAAAAAATATTATATAATGCAAATGTTAGAATTTGTTCCCATTAAAAAAATTTTTTGAATGGAGGGAAACTCATGGGAAACAAAATTAAATTGTATTTAGACATAATGGCTTGTCATCCAGAAGTTACAGGAAGTTGCTTTCTAGCAGTTTTAAAACTTCCAAATCGGGAAACTGTCAAATTCGTAATTGATTGTGGACTTTTTCAAGAAAAAGAATATGATTCATTAAATAATGAGTTGCCTTTTGATTGTGATGAAATATCATTTGTAGTAGTAACTCATAATCATGTGGACCATATTGGTAGACTACCACTATTATTTAAAAGAGGATATAATGGAAAAGTATATTGCTCAACTCAGACTAAAATATTACTTCCATTAGCATTAAATGATAGTCAAAAAGTACTTGCTGATGTATGTAAAAGAAAACATCAATCATCACTTTATAATGTGAAAGATGTAGAAACAACATTAAATAATGTTGTTGGAGTTGATTTCAATAATAAAATTAAAGTTACTCCTAATATAGAAGTTACATTTTTAGAAAATGGACATCTAATAGGGGCGGCAATGATACTTATTGAAATCAATTATCCAGGGGAAGAACCCATAAATGTTTTATTTACAGGAGATTATAACAATAAAAATGAATTCTTAAACTTGCATGAACTTCCAATGCGGGTTAGGAATAAGAGAATGTCTGTTGTTATAGAATCAACATACGGAGATACTTCTGTAGAAGAAATTAATCACGGATTCTTTTCTGAAAAGGTATTAGAGGCAATAGAGGAAAGAAAAACTATTATTCTTCCAGTTTTTTCACTAGGAAGATCACAGGAGATTCTATTAAGGTTAAAAGAATTACAAGATACTAATAAGCTTGATGTAAATATTCCAATTTATTTTGATGGGAAACTGGCACAAGCTTATACAGCATTGTATTGTAATTCTAAAATATTAATAGATGAAAGCAAAAAAGACTTTTTTCCACGGAATTTAGTTGCTGTAAATTGTGAAATAAGAGAAAAATTATTACAAACTGATGATTGTAAAATAATTGTAACAACATCAGGAATGGGAACATATGGACCAGCGCAGGTCTATATACCATATTTTATTTCTAAAGAGAATGCACTAATACTTTTTACTGGATATACAGCAGAAGGGTCTTTTGGAGCAAACTTAAGAAATGCAGAAGAAGGCGAGATTGTTAAAGTCGGCGGTTTGATATGCAAGAAATTTGCAGATGTATCTTATTGTAATGAATTTTCTGCTCATGCAAAATCAGAAGAATTAATCGAATTATTGAAGAAGTTTAATAATTTAAGAGGTGTTCTAATAAACCATGGGCAAACAGAAACTAAAGATGCATTTGCAGAAAAAATTCTAAAAGAAATAGATATTAGTGAAGTTGGAATTTTAAACCGTGAATATTTCTTTAGAATAGGAAGCTACGGAATTATAAAAACTTTGTCAACAAAATTTAAGTAATGTTTTCCAAGAAAAGGTGCCAAAATATTTTGGTACCTTTTCTTTTATTCTATTGACATGAAAAGATTTTAGAAATAAAATAACAATATAAAAAATAATAAAATTTAGGAGGTAATATTTATGCCATTAGTAACAACAAAAGAAATGTTTGAAAAGTCAATGAAAGAGGGGTTTGCAATAGGTGCATTTAACATAAATAATATGGAAATTATACAAGGAATTGTAGATGCTGCACAAAAACAAAATTCACCAGTAATTCTTCAAGCTTCAAGTGGAGCAATAAAATATGCAAGAATAAAATATTTAATGAAAATGGTAGAAGCAGCAGTAGAGGAAACAAATATTCCAATAGCAATACATTTAGACCATGGTCCAGATTTTGAAACATGTAAAATGTGTATAGACAATGGATTTACATCAGTTATGATAGATGGTTCTAAATATAGTTTTGAAGAAAACGTAGCATTAACAAAAAAAGTTGTTGATTATGCACATGAAAGAGGAGTAGTTGTAGAAGCTGAATTGGGACAACTAGCAGGAATAGAAGATGATGTAAATGTTTCAGAAGAAGATGCTAAATATACAGATCCAGATCAAGCAAAAGAATTCGTAGAAAGAACAGGATGTGATTCTTTAGCAATAGCAATAGGAACAAGTCATGGTGCATATAAATTCAAAGGTGAAGCACGTTTAAGAATGGATATATTAAAACAAGTAAAAGAAAAAATACCAAACACACCAATAGTGTTACATGGAGCTTCGACAGTAGTACCAGAACTTGTAGAAACATGCAATAGTTATGGGGGAGATATACCAGGAGCAAAAGGCGTTCCAGATGAAATATTACATGAAGCTAGTTTGTCAGGAGTATCAAAAATAAATGTAGATACAGATTTAAGACTAGCATTTACAGGAGAAATAAGAAAATCACTAGCAGAAAATCCATCTGCATTTGATCCAAGAAAATATTTAACTCCAGCAAGAGAAAAAATAACAGAAGTAGTAGAACATAAAATAAAAGACGTATTCGGATCAAGCAATAAAGCATAGGGAACAAAGCGACTTTAGTCGCCCTTTGTTCTCGCCGATTTGAGTTTCCGAATGTAATGAGGAAATCTCAAAGGCAATAGCGATTATAGCATTTATATATACTAGGAAATGATAAATTTCCTAGTATATATAAATAGAGAAGAGCTAATCTTTAGCTCTTCTCATTCTCATTTCAGCATCTTTTTTTGCAATTTCTCGTCTTTTGTCATATATTTTTTTCCCTTTACCTATTCCTAATTCAACTTTTACAAAGTTACCTTTGAAATACATAGAAATTGGAACTAGGGAATATCCTTTTTGTTTAATTAATCCAACAAGTTTATTTATTTCTCTTTTATTTACTAATAGTTTTCTATCACGTAATGGATTTTTATTATAAATATTTCCAAACTCGTAAGGACTTATATGTAATCCATAAATATATAATTCACCATTTTTTATATTAGCATAGCTGTCTTTTAAATTAACTTTACCGATTTCTAATAGATTTAATTTCTGTGCCAGACAAAACAATACCAGTTTCTAAAGTATCAATAATCTCATAATTGTGTCGTGCAACAGGATTTTTTGCAATTTGTTTAGACATTGTAAATACCTCTTTTTAATTTGATATACATATTATAGCATAATAATTAAAAAGAGAAAATAGATAAAATGTAATTTGCAAAGCAAATTACATTTTATCTACATGATTATTTTGAGAAGCATAATACCAGATAAGTCCTATAATTACTACTGAGGCTACTGCTAAAATTACCCATGTCCATAAAGTACTGTTCATGCCATTTGTAGTTGTTCCTGTTGTTGCAGTCCTTGTAGTAGTATAGCCATTTGTATTGTCATGATGGATTGCATTACCGATGTCTTTTGCACCATTTTCTACAGTGTTTTCTATAGCACCAACACCTTTTCTAGCGTCATTTACTAAATTTGAAGCACCATCAATAACAGTATCAGTAGCAGAATGAACTCCATCTTTAATATCGTTATTTGCAAAAGAAATAGTAGATATAAATAAAAGTGCAAATAATATAGATAAAATTATAAGTGTTTTTCTTTTCATTGTTTTACCCTCCTAAATTTGTTTATAATCTATCTATATTATTTATAAAAAACAAAAAAATATACAATAAAAAATGCTTTTTATATAAAAAGCATTTAAAAAATAAAACTATTTAAAGCGTACAAAAATTGCAATTCCAAAAAGAATTAAAACTATTCCTATAGCAATTAAAATTATTGATATAATATTATCTATTGTAAGAAAATTATTACTATTGGATGTTGTAGTAGTAACAACCGAAGGAGCATTTGAAGGAGTATATGTTTCCTCTGTGTTGCTTTCGCTATTTTGAACAGATGTATCTATTGAATTATTATTTTCTGCATTTACTTCATTTGTCTGAACCTCTAATTCATTGTTTCCTGCCTGATTATTCATTGTTAAGTTCATATCAATTGCAAAACAATAGGTATTTATTATTAAAACTAAAAACATTGTAAGAATAAACAAAAATTTAATATTTTTTTTCATTAGTAGCCTCCTCATAAAACAACTACAATAATAATATACAAAAAATGTGCATTTGTCAATGTAAAGAAATTATAAATAATATTGCAAACATTTGTGCTCTATGATATAATACATAAGATATATTAGGAGGAAATATGTTTAAATTACATTCAGACTATAAACCTACTGGTGACCAACCACAGGCAATAGAATATCTTTCAAAAGGAATTGAAGAAGGTAAAAAATTTCAAACTCTTTTAGGAGTTACAGGCTCAGGTAAAACATTTACAATGGCAAATGTTATTCAAAAAGTACAGAAACCAACATTGATTTTAGCACACAATAAAACACTAGCTGGACAACTGTATTCTGAGTTCAAAGAATTCTTCCCTGAGAATGCAGTCGAATACTTTGTATCATACTATGATTATTATCAACCAGAAAGCTATATTCCTTCATCAGATACATATATAGAAAAAGACTCTTCTGTAAATGATGAAATAGACAAGCTACGTCATTCTGCAACTCTTTCACTTTTTGAAAGAAAGGATGTAATAATAGTTGCATCAGTTTCATGCATATATGGTTTAGGAGATCCAGAAGATTACCAAGAATTAATGCTTTCTTTAAGACCAGGAATGCAAAAAGGCAGAAATGTCATTATGAAGAAACTTGTTGAAATGCAATACACAAGAAACGAAATAGATTTTAAAAGAGGAACATTTAGAGCAAAAGGTGACATACTAGAAATATATCCTTCAAACCAAGAAGAAAGTGCTTTAAGAGTAGAATTTTGGGGAGATGAGATAGAAAAAATAGCAGAAATAAATCCTTTAACAGGAAAGCCAATAGGAATTAGAAGTCATGTTTTAATAGGACCAAATTCACATTATGTTGCAGGAGAAGGCAAGCTAAAAAATGCAATAAAAACAATAGAAGAAGAATTAAAAGAAAGAGTAGAATATTTTAAATCACAAAATAAATTAATAGAGGCACAAAGAATAGAAGAAAGAACAAATTTTGATATAGAAATGCTTATAGAAACTGGATTTTGTCAAGGAATAGAAAATTATTCAAGACACATAAGTGGAAGAAAGCCAGGTTCTGCACCATACACTTTATTTGATTACTTCCCAGATGATTTTCTTTTATTTATAGATGAATCACATGCTACAATACCACAAGTAAGAGCAATGTATAATGGAGATAGAGCAAGAAAAGAATCATTGGTTAATTATGGCTTTAGATTACCATCAGCATTTGATAATAGACCTCTTAAATTCAATGAATTTGAACAAAAAATTAATCAATGTGTATTTGTAAGCGCAACACCAGCTGATTATGAAAAAGAAAAATCAAAAGGAAATATAGTTGAACAGATTATTAGACCTACAGGATTACTAGATCCAAAAATAGAAGTAAAACCAGTAGAAAATCAAATAGATGATTTAATTAATGAAATAAGAATAAGAGAAAAGAAAAAAGAAAGGGTACTAGTTACAACACTTACAAAAAAACAAGCAGAAGATTTAACAGCTTATCTAAAAAGTTTAGATATAAAAGTAACCTATATGCATTCAGATACAAAAGCTCTTGAAAGAATGGAAATAATAAGAAATTTAAGACTTGGAGAGTTTGATGTTTTAGTTGGAATTAACCTTTTAAGAGAAGGCCTGGATATTCCAGAAGTGTCGCTTGTTGCAATATTAGATGCGGATAAAGAAGGATTCCTTCGTAGTGAACGTTCTTTAATACAAACAATAGGAAGAGCAGCAAGAAATTCAGAAGGAAAAGTAATAATGTATGCAGATGAACTTACAGAAAGTATGGAAAAAGCAATAACAGAAACAAATAGAAGAAGAGAGATTCAAGAAGTATATAATAAAGAACATAATATTGTACCACAAACAATTAAAAAATCTGTAAGAGAAGCTATAAAAGCAACAATTGTAGAAGATGTAAGCTCAAAATATGAAATTCAAAAAGATGAGAGTGTAGAAGATATAATTAAAAAATTAACAGATGAAATGTTAAAACATGCTGCAAATATGGAATTTGAAAAAGCGGCAGAGCTAAGAGATAAAATTAAAGAGTTGGAAAAGCTATTATAGAAAAAAGTAAAAAAGAAAACCCCCTCTTACAGGAAGAAGGGGTAAAAGCTGAGCAAGCTAGTGTGTTCTTACGGTACTAACAAATTTTAAAAAGTGTTAGCTCTTTTGGCAGTAACATAAAGTCTCTGCGCAAAAGTTGATATTTGGGATTCAGGAAATGTGTTAATGGATCCGGTAGTATATGAATAAACTAAATACGGAATAACATTTTTGTACGCATTTCCCCAAGAAATTGTAACATTAAACAACTTCCTGTTTTCATCAAAGGGCGAACTCACATGAACTGTGAATCCATCTTTTTCAAGCTTTCTTATTTCTGCCAAATACAAGCAATCTCTCCGAGAGAATTCACCTCTTTCAGCAGATTGAATAAGTAATGCCTCTCGCTTTTCAGAACGGGTTGGAAAATCCATTGTAATAAATACCTCCAAAAAAATGGTTCTTGCTCAACTTTTTTGGCAAATTAGGTAATAGAATTTACAAATACCATATTAATATTGCCATAACAAAATACTAACACATTATGTAAAATAAATCAATAAATTTATCAAATTAAACATATAATTGTAGAAAAATGAACTAAACTATGTTAAAATATTTATGTTAACAAAAACAAAGTAATTATTAGAAAGAGGGATTTTATGAATAATAAAGCTATTTTAATGTTCTGCGATTTAGAAGGAACACTATTAAATGAAAAAAATGGCACTTTAGATGCCAGAAAGCTTTTTAGATTTTTTGATCAGATAAATAAAATACAACAAACTACTAAATCAACAGTTTATATGCATTTATTATCTCCAATTCCTTTAGATATAATGGAAAAAGTCCTAGATAAATTAGACACATATATAGCAAAATATAATAGAGAAAAAAGAACATTTATAAGAGACATTCAAGGTGCAACTGCCAGCTATCCTGCAGGAATAAGTCAAGAAGAAAATACTTATGATCGAATCGCTCCATTTCCTGAAAGAGCAACAAAAGATGCTTATGACATTGCAGCACAAGGAAAACTAGAATATGTAGAAAAATGGATTAGAGGAATTAACAATTTAGATTTTTGCATATATGCAGGCAATGGAAGAAACGATTTTAGAGCAATAGATTATATTAGAAAGAATTCTAGAGGATACTCTATTTGCCCAGATAACAGCAGAAAAGCAGTTAAAAAAATAGCAACTTTTACTAGTGAAAGCACTGACATAGAAGGAATAATAGATGGACTTGATAGATTAAATCAATATTTAATTCAAAAAAATAGAAATGAGGATACGAGAGATGAACGATAGTATAATAATAAAAGGTGCTAAAGAGCATAACTTAAAAAATATAAATTTAACAATTCCAAGAGATAAATTAGTTGTAATAACAGGACTTTCTGGTTCTCGGAAAATCTTCTCTTGCCTTTGATACATTATATGCAGAAGGTCAAAGAAGGTATGTAGAGAGCTTATCTAGTTATGCAAGACAATTCTTAGGCTTAATGGAAAAGCCAAATGTAGAGTTAATAGAGGGACTATCACCAGCAATCTCAATAGATCAAAAAACAACTTCTAAAAACCCACGTTCTACAGTTGGAACAGTAACAGAAATATATGATTACATTCGTTTGCTATATGCAAGAATTGGTGTACCACATTGTCCTAATTGTGGCAAAAAAATAGAAAAGCAAACAATAGACCAAGTTGTAGATTCTCTTATGGAATTAGAAGAAGGAACAAAAATACAAGTCTTTGCTCCTGTGGTAAGAGGTAGAAAAGGTGAGTATACAAAACTTTTAGAAGACTTTAGTAAAGAGGGATTTGTTAGACTAAGAGTAGACGGTCAAATTTATGAATTAACAGACGACATAGAAATAGATAGAAAGAAAAAACACAATATAGATATAATAGTGGATAGATTAGTTATAAAAGATGATATTAGGAGCAGATTAACAGAGAGTGTTGAAACTGCATTTAAATATGCAAATAATCTTGTACTAGTTGGAATAGGCGGAACCACAGAAACTAGGGATGTTTTGTATAGCCAAAATTATGCGTGTCCAGATTGTAATATTAGTTTTGAAGAATTGTCTCCAAGAATGTTCTCTTTTAACAATCCATTTGGGGCATGCCCAGAATGCTTGGGAATTGGATATTTAATGAAAATGGATGAAGATTTAATAATTCCTGATAAAAATAAAACATTATATGATGGTGTAAAAGCATTTGGAGCTAGCACTATGAAAAAAGGCGATACTATGGCTAAAATGTATTTTGAAAGTATTGCAAAACATTATGGCGTAAAAATAAAAGATGTTCCAATAAAAAAATTACCAAAGGAATTTTTAAATAAAATACTATATGGAACAGGAACAGAAGAAATAGATTTTGAATATCAGTCAGCTGCAGGAACAAGAAAATTTACTGCTCCATTTGAAGGAGTAATACCAACATTAGATAGGCGTTACAGAGAAACAAAATCACAGGGAATGAGAGACTTTTATGAAATGTATATGAGTAACAGCCATTGTGATAGCTGTAATGGAGCAAGATTAAAAAAAGAAAGTTTGGCTGTAACTGTTGGAACAAAGAATATTCAAGAATTAACAGATATGCCAATAAATAAAATAAAAAAATACCTAAATGACTTGCAATTAAGCAAAACGAAAAAAATGATAGCAGAGCAAATTTTGAAAGAGATAGATGCAAGACTTCAGTTCTTAATAGATGTAGGTTTGGAATATTTAACACTTTCTAGGTCAGCCGGAACATTATCAGGAGGAGAAGCACAAAGAATTCGTTTGGCAACACAAATTGGTTCAGGATTAACAGGAGTGCTATATATATTAGATGAACCAAGTATTGGATTACATCAAAGAGATAATGATAAGCTTTTAGCAACATTAAAAAGATTAAGAGATTTAGGAAATACTGTAATTGTAGTAGAGCATGATGAGGATACAATGTATGCTGCAGATATGGTAATAGATATAGGACCAGGTGCAGGTGTACATGGAGGAAATGTAATAGCGCAAGGAACTGCAGAAGAGATAAAAAATGTTCCAAATTCTATTACTGGTCAGTATTTAAGCGGAAGAAAGAAAATACCAGTACCTAAAAAAAGAAGAAAAGCAAAGCCAGTTTCTATTACAATTAAAGGCGCAAAAGAAAATAACCTTAAAAACTTAGATGTAAAAATACCACTAGGTGTATTCACATGCGTAACAGGTGTTTCAGGGTCTGGCAAAAGTTCACTTATAAATGAAGTATTATATAAAAATTTAGCAAAAAAATTATATGGTTCATCAGAAAAAGGTGGAAAATGCAAAGAAATAGTTGGAATAGAAAATATAGATAAGATAATAAATATAGATCAATCACCAATAGGTAGAACTCCTCGTTCTAACCCAGCAACATATACTGGTGTGTTTGACTATATAAGAGACATATTTGCAAATACAAATGAAGCAAAATTAAGAGGATATCAAAAAGGAAGGTTTAGTTTTAATGTTGCAGGAGGAAGATGTGAGGCTTGCCAAGGCGATGGAGTTTTAAAAATAGAAATGCACTTCTTACCAGATGTTTATGTACCATGTGAAGTATGTAAAGGAAAAAGATATAATAAAGAAACATTAGAAGTGAAATACAAAGGGAAAAGCATATCAGACATACTAGAAATGACAGTAGAAGAAGCTTTAGAATTTTTTGCAAATATACCTAAAATTAAACAAAAAATTCAAACACTATACGATGTAGGACTTGGTTATATTAAACTTGGACAACCATCAACAACACTTTCAGGAGGAGAAGCACAAAGAATTAAATTAGCTACAGAGCTTTCTAAAAGGCCAACAGGAAAAACTTTATATATATTGGATGAGCCTACAACTGGACTTCACATAGCAGATGTCCATAAACTAGTAGATATTTTGCAAAGACTAGTAGATACCGGAAATACTATTGTAGTAATTGAACATAATTTAGATTTAATAAAAACAGCAGACTATATTATAGACTTAGGACCAGAAGGCGGAGACAATGGAGGAGAGATAATTGCAACAGGAACACCGGAGCAAATAATAAAAAATGACAAATCATATACAGGAAAATTTTTAAAAAAATATTTAGAGCCATAAGATTGACATAACCAGTTTAATATTATATAATTAGAAAAAAATTAGGAGGCAATACATTATGTCACAAGCAAAATTAATTAGAGTAGAAGAAGCTGAAAATGGAATAAAGTTAACTTTTTTAGATTTTGATGGTAACGAAAAAACAGGAGTTTACAACGGAAAAAAATTAAATTTAGAAAATTTTGAAAAAATGATAGGACATCACATAAGTTTTAGTGAATCAAATAAGAATGTAGACAATACTAGTTTTATAGATGTACATAAAGCTTGGGGAGAAAATGATAGACCATCATTTTGCGATAATCCTAAACATGGAATGGATAGATAATATGTAAAAGAGCAAGATTTAAATTTTAAATTAATCTTGCTCTTTTACATATTATATTATTTGCAATTATTATTGTCTATTCTTTCATTTCTATTGTTGTTTTTGTTTTCCTTGTTTTGTTTATTTTCTTTATTTTCTTTATTTTTCTTTGACATAAAAACACCTCCAAATTTATTTTACGATAATATTATTTTCAAAATTATAAAAAATATTCTAATAAAAATTGTTAAATATGATATTTTGTTATATAATTTTAAAGAGGTAAAAAATGAAAAAAATAGTAGAAATTTTAAAAAATAAAAATCAAACAATATCTTGCATGGAATCATGTACTGGAGGAATGCTTGCAAGTGAAATAACCAACATAGATGGCTCGAGTGATGTTTTTAGTTTAGGATTAATAACATACTCAAACGAATGGAAAGAATACTTTGGAGTAAACAAAAAAATAATAGATGAATATACTGTATATAGCACAAACGTAGCAAAAGAAATGGCAAAAACTATTTCAAATTTTGCAAAATCAGACTGGGGAATAGGAATAACAGGTCAATTAGGAAAAAAAGATTTAAAAAATAATAGTGATGAATTAAATACCGTATATTTTGCTATATATAATAGCAAAGAAAATAAATGTTTCGACTATATGATACATCCAGGTGGAAAGAACAAATTAGAGAAAAAGCAGGATGTAATAAAAAATATAAAGGAGAGATTTTATGAAATTTGTAAATAAAAAATTAGAAGAATTTAATAATTACATAAAAGGAAAAAAAGTTGCAATAATTGGTTTGGGAGTAAGCAATATTCCATTAATAGATGAATTATATAAATTAGGAGCAAATATAACACTGTTCAATAATAAAGATGTAGAAAATTTAGATAAAACTATATTAGACAAAATTTATGAATATAAACTAAAATTTTTCTTTGGAGAAAACTATTTAAACAAATTAGTAGGATTTGATGTAATATTTAGAAGTCCTTCTTGTAGGCCAGACACACCTCAAATAGAAGCAGAAGTAAAAAGAGGAGCACTACTTACTTCAGAAATAGAATTAGTATTGGAAATGTGTCCAGGTACAACTATTGGTATAACAGGAAGTGATGGAAAGACAACAACTACATCTTTAATATATCAAATCTTAAAAGAACAAGGATTGAATTGCTATTTAGGTGGAAATATTGGAATCCCATTATTTACGAAAATAAAAGAAATGAAACCAGAAGACTATGTTGTGTTAGAACTAAGCAGTTTTCAATTAATGACAATGAAAGTAAGCCCACAGATTGCGGTAATTACAAATGTTACACCAAATCACTTAGATATACATAAATCTTACGATGAATATAAAGAAGCAAAAGCAAATATATTCAAAATGCAAAATGAAAGTGATTTACTTGTATTGAATTATGATAATGATATAACAAGAAATTTTGCAAAAGAAGCAAAAGGAAATGTTGTATATTTTAGTAGTAAGGAAAAACTAGATAATGGTATTATCTTAGATGATGGAATTATAAAAGATTGTGAAAATGGACTTAGAAGACATATAGTAAATACTAAAAATATAAAACTAAGAGGAGTACATAATGCTGAAAATATATGTGCTGCAGTAGCTGCGACAAAAAGATTTGTGAGTCCAGAAATACAAGCAAAGGCCGTAAGTGAATTCTCAGGAGTAGAACATAGATTAGAATTTGTAAAAGAAATAAATGGGGCAAAATGGTACAATGATTCAATAGCATCTAGCCCAACAAGAACAATAGCTGGATTGAATTCTTTTGATGAGAATATAGTTCTAATAGCAGGTGGATATGATAAGCATTTAGATTATACACCAATTGCAAAACCAATTGTAGAAAATGTTGGAGCATTAATATTACTAGGCCAAACAGCAAACAAAATATATAGTGCAGTAACATATGAATTAAAATTTATAAAAAAAGATCTACCAATATATAAGGTAAATACATTAGAAGAAGCAGTAAATAAAGCAAAAGAAGTAAGCAAAAAAGGTGATGTGGTGCTATTTTCACCAGCAAGTGCAAGCTTTGATATGTTTAAAAACTTTGAAGAAAGAGGAAACAAATTTAAACAAATAGTAAATAAACTGTAATTTGTATTTATATTCAAAATTAAAATATATTACAAAAAACAAAGATTATATCAAATATAATCTTTGTTTTTTTGCAATAAAAATTTACCTTCTGCATATAATATAACATGCAAAAAAGGAGGTTTAGTAATGAATTATCAAAACTATGAAGAATACATGAGAAATGTACTTGGATATTCTCCATACCCGGAAAGGAACTATACATATACAGATGCACAAGAAGATATGTATACTTATACAGATGAAATGCCCATTGCAGAACGACCAGCACAAGATTTAACGGCATTTTATCCAGAAATATATAGAATTATATATCCAATGGTGTGCAAGACTTGTAATATGAATTCTAACCGTGAAATTACAAAAGATTTATTAGAACAAATGACAGATGAAATATATAGAAACGTTGAACCAGAAGACCAACAAATAGGACAGCGTGCAGAGGTTCAACTAAAAAATGGAGATGTAATAAATCCAAATGCAAAAGAACCTGAACAACAAACAAGAGAAACTAGACAAAACAATTTTTTACTTAGAGATTTAATAAGAATTTTATTATTAAGAGAATGGGGAAGACCTAATAGGCCACCTGTTAGACCACCATTTCCACCAGGAGGAGGAAGACCACCAATGGGTCCAGGGCCAGGAATGCCACCACCTAATAGACCACCAAGACCTCCAATGGGACCACCACCAAGGCCAAGATATTTTTAAACTAAAATGAAGTGTGAGGTGCGAAGTGAAATTTCACCTTTCACTTCACACTTCGTGAAGCTTCAATTTCTGTGCATAATTACCTATATTTTACATATAATTATAGTACAAGCTATTGTAAGGATGTGATTAAATTTTGGTAGTTGATATGAGCTATTTTACAAAAGTTATAAAGAAAGTACTAATACTGATTCTTACACTTGTAGCAATTTATTTATCTTTTAAATTAGCTTTATTTTATATGCCTTTTTTAATTGGTTTTATTATATCCTTATTAATAGAGCCCCTCATTAAATTTATAAATAATAAAACAAAATTAACAAGAAAAACAAGCGCTATAATTGTTTTAGTGTGTATTTTTACAATTCTAATAGCCTTGATTAGTTGGGGAGTAATTACTCTAATTACAGAGTCTTCTAATTTACTTCAAAGTTTGAATATATATATAGAAAAAATATATATTCAAATTCAAAGATATATAAATAACATAGATTTTGAAAAAGTAAAAATACCAAAGCAAGTAATTTCAATAGTCCAAAATGCAACTAGTAATTTTTTAGAATTATTAACAAAATGGATAAGTAATTTTTTAACTTCAATACTTCAAAACATAACTTCTCTTCCAATAATAGGAATATACATTGTAATTACAATACTCTCAACATATTTTATGTGTGCAGATAAATTGTATATGTTAGATCAACTAGAACATCATTTTCCAAAACTATGGGTAAAAAAATTTGGAATGCATCTGAAAAAATTAATAGCTACATTAGGAGGATACCTAAAAGCTGAAGCTACTTTAATACTTATATCTTTTATAGAGGTATTGATAGGATTGTATATCTTTAAAATTTGTGGCTTAAATGTTCCTTATCCTTTTTTGTCTGCACTTCGGAATAGGTTTTGTAGATGCACTTCCTATACTTGGCTCGGGAACTGTAATGATTCCATGGGCTATTATATCTGCTGTAAATGGAGATTTAAAATTGGGTATTGCAATATTTGCTTTGTATGTGATAATACTCGTGGTTCATCAATTGTTGGAGCCAAGAGTTGTTGGAAATAATATAGGAATACATCCAGTATTTACATTAATAGCAATGTATACAGGATTCAAGTTTTCTGGAATAATAGGACTATTTATTGGCCCAATAGTATTAATAATTTTACAGAATGTATTTGAAACTATGATAGATAATGGAATAGTTAAAACTATATTAGATAGAAAATAATGAGAGGCAGGTGCCTCTCATTTAAAACGCAGCAGAAGTAGGAACATATGTATCATCAGGAGGATAAACATAAATATTATCTTTTGGCTTTTCTATTTGTTTGATCTCTTTTATTTTAATTATTGGCATATCACCATGATATGAACCTTTTGTAATTTCACCTTTTATTTCGACCCAAGAATTATCAGCAAAATTTTGGGCATTTTTGCAATCACACAAAAAACCAACAATTAATGTTTGCATATCTGAACTAATTATCATATCTCGTGCAAGGACAAATTCTGTTTCTTTGAAATCTATCAACCTATAAATATATCCAGAAAAGCATATTTCTTTACCTACATAAGAATCTATATCATCATGTACAGACTTTAGAATGTTAGTATAATTATTATTAGAAATATTAATCATGTTGGAACTATTTACTTCATCTTTTACTTTAAAACTATTGCTATAAATCATATATGCAGAAATTGCGAAATATATTGTTATTGCAATTGCTATAATAACAAGAAATATCTTTACTAGTTTTTTTCCATTTAATTTAATATTCCATACAAACATGATATCAGTCCTTTCAATTTATCTAATTAAATTCTATGTTAAATTCTTGCAATATATTACAGTTCATGATATATTATTTAAATGTATGGTAAACTCAGTTTGCCACATCATACACATTAATTGAAAGAAGGAAATTAAATGGGTTTATTTAGCAAAATTTTTGGCACATATAGTGAAAAAGAAGTAAAAAGAGTAATGCCAATAGTAGATAAAATAAATGGACTAGAGCCAGAAATATCAAAACTTTCTGATGAAGAACTAACAGGTAAGACACAAGAGTTCAAAAAAAGGTTAAATGAAGGAGAAACTTTAGATGATATATTACCAGAAGCTTTTGCAGTAGTTAGAGAAGCTTCTAAAAGAGTTTTAGGTATGCGTCATTTTGATGTTCAGTTGATAGGTGGAATTATTCTTCATCAAGGAAGAATTGCAGAAATGAAAACTGGTGAAGGTAAAACTTTAGTTGCAACACTTCCTGTATATTTAAATGCACTAACAGGAAAAGGTGTTCATGTTGTAACTGTAAATGATTACTTAGCAAAAAGAGATAGTGAATGGATGGGAAAACTATATAAATTTTTAGGACTATCTGTTGGACTTGTAATTGCTGGCATGAACAGTGAGCAAAAGCAAAAAGCATATAACAGTGATATTACTTATGGTACAAATAACGAATATGGTTTTGATTATTTAAGAGACAATATGGTTATATATAAAAATGATATGGTTCAAAGGCCATTAAATTATGCAATTGTAGATGAGATAGATAGTATCTTAATTGATGAGGCACGTACACCTTTAATTATATCTGGTACAGCAGCAGAATCTTCTGTTTTATACTCACAAGCAGATGATTTTGTAAAAAGATTAAAATCAAAAGTATTAGTAGAAGAAGATATTAAAGATTTTGATCAAGAAGAAGATAATGAAAAATATGATTATATAGTAGATTTAAAAGCAAAATCAGCAACATTAACTCAAAAAGGTATCAAGAAAGCTGAAGATTATTTTAAATTAGAAAATCTAAATGATTTAGATAATTCTGATATAGTTCATCATATTAACCAAGCATTACATGCTCATGGAATTATGAAAAAAGATATTGACTACATAGTTAAAGATGGAGAGGTATTAATAGTTGACGAGTTTACAGGAAGAATTATGTATGGAAGAAGATACAGTAATGGTCTTCATCAAGCAATAGAAGCAAAAGAACATGTTAAAATTGCAAATGAGTCTAAAACTCTTGCAACAATTACATTCCAAAACTATTTTAGAATGTATGATAAATTATCAGGTATGACTGGTACAGCTATGACAGAAGAATCTGAATTTAGAGAAATATATAATTTAGACGTAATATCAATTCCTACAAATAAACCAATGATAAGAATTGATAATAATGATGTTATATATAAAAATGAAAATGCTAAATTTAGAGCAGTAGTAGAAGATATTAAAAGAAGCCATGAAAAGGGTCAACCAGTGCTAGTTGGTACTGTTTCAATAGAGAAATCCGAAAAATTAAGTAGCATATTAAAAAGAGAGGGAATAAAGCATGAAGTATTAAATGCTAAATACCATGAAAGAGAAGCTCAAATTATTGCACAAGCTGGTAAATTTGGTGCCGTTACAATAGCAACAAACATGGCTGGTCGTGGTACTGATATTATGCTTGGTGGTAATAGTGAATTCTTGGCAAAACAAGAAATGAAAAAGCAAGGATTTTCAGAAGAATTAATAGAACAATCAACAACACATAACGAAACAGAAGATGAGGAAATATTAAAAGCAAGAGAAACTTTTAGTAAATTAGAACAAAGATTTGATAATGAAATAAAAGAAGAAAAGCAAAAAGTTGTAGATGCAGGTGGACTAAAAATTATAGGTACAGAAAGACACGAATCAAGAAGAATAGACAATCAGCTTCGTGGACGTAGTGGACGTCAAGGAGACCCAGGAGAATCAAGATTTTATATTGCACTAGATGATGACCTAATGAAAATATTTGGTGGAGACATGGTAACATCAGTATATAACACATTAGGTGCAGATGAAAATATGCCATTAGAAATGGGAATACTTTCAAGAGCTGTTGAATCAGCACAAAAGAAAGTTGAAGGAAAGAACTTTAGTATTCGTAAGCATGTACTTCAATATGATGACGTTATGAATACTCAAAGAGGAATAATCTACAAACAAAGAAAACAAGTTTTAGATGGAGAGAATATTCACGAAAATATATTACACATGATCAATAGCGTGGCAGAAGAAACAATTCAAGAATATGTTGGAAATGGAGAAGAGGTAAATAAAGAAGGATTATTACAAGAAATAAAAACAATATTTAATGTAAATGACTTAGAATCCTTATCTAAAAAGCATTTAGATGTTCAAGAAATAACAGATGAATTAAAAGAAAAAGCATTACAAAATTATGATAAAAAAGCAGAAGAAATTGGACAAAATGAAATTGGCGAAGTTGAAAGAGTTGTTATGCTAAAAGTAGTAGATCAAAAATGGATGGATCATATAGATGCAATGGATGAATTAAAAGACGGTATTGGTCTTCGTGCATATGGTCAAAAAGATCCAGTAGTTCAATACAGAATTGAAGGATTCGATATGTTTGACAAAATGGTTAATGACATTAAGCATGACGTAGTAAAAATTTTACTAAATATAAATAAAGTTAATAATGTTGAAAGAAAACAAACTGTAAAAATAACAAGTCAAGGACTTGAACAAGCAGTAAATGCATTAAAAAATTCTACACCTCAAGAATCAAAAGAGGTTTCACATATACCTGTTACAAACGAAGGCCCAAAAGTTGGCAGAAATGACCCATGTCCATGTGGCAGCCGGTAAAAAATATAAAAATTGTTGTGGTAAATAATGTGTTAAAGAAAGGTGAATAATTTGATATATCCTAGTTTTATTAAAGAAAATGATTGCATAGGTGTTCCTGCTCCATCTGCTGGAGCAGACTGTGCAGAAAGAATAAATAAATCCTTAAATGCTAAAAAAACATTAGAAAAATTGGGATACAAATTGATTTTATCAGAAAATCTTTTAAAATCTGAAAAAGGAAGAAGTGCAACAGCAAAGGAAAGAGCAAAAGAAGTAAACGATATGTTTAGTAATAAAGACATAAACATGATTTTCTGTGCTGCAGGCGGAGAATTTTTAGTTGAAATATTACCATATATAGACTTTGAATTAATAAAAGAAAATCCTAAATTTATAGCAGGATTTTCTGACCCAACAGGATTGTTATATCCAATAACAACAAAATGTGATATTGCAACTGTTTATGGGCAGAACTTTACTTCATTTGGATCCGAGACACTTCATCAAAGTCAAATAAATTTCTTAGAATTCCTAAAAGGTAATTTAAAAGAAGAACACAATTATGATTTATATGAAAACGAATATGTAGAGAAAAAAACAGGCTTAGAAAATTACAATCTAACAGAAAAAGTATATTGGAAAACCTTGGATGATGAGCCAGTAACTATAAAAGGAAGAATTATAGGTGGATGTTTTGATATAATTTCAACTCTTGCTGGGACCAAATATGACGGAATAAATGACTTTAATGAAAAATACAAAAATGACGGAATAATTTGGTATTTTGATAATTGCGAATTATCAAAAGAAGAAACTATTCGAGTATTATGGAAAATGAACGAATTAGGATACTTTAAATATACAAAAGGAATAGTTTTTGGAAGATTTGGAGTTGATGTATCGTGCTACGATTATGATGTAAAATCATGTTTAGAAGATAGCATATTAAAAGGGCTTAATATCCCAGTTATTTATGATGCAGATATTTCTCATAAAGCACCTTGCTTAACAATAGTAAATGGTGCAATTAGTGAGATTAACGTTAAAGATGGCAAGGCTAAAGTATTATTTAAATATGAGTAAACAGGTCGATATTTATTGGCTTGTTTTTTATTATTTTTTAGTTTAAATATGCAAAAAAAATATTGAAAAAGAAGTATGTATATGTTAATATGTAATCGGTTAAAAAGTATATTATTATATAAATTTGAGATATACTAATAGTTATATAATAAACAATTTTAAGGAGGCAAAAAATGGCTGAAAAATATGAAGTCGTAGATAGTATTGAGAGTTTACAAAATACTATTACAAGAGTTAGAAAAGCACAAGAAGAATTCTCAAAATTTTCACAAGAAAAGGTTGACCAAATCTTTAAAGCTGCTGCAATTGCAGCAAATCAAGCAAGAATACCTCTTGCACAAATGGCAGTAGAAGAAACTGGTATGGGAGTAGTAGAAGACAAAATTATAAAAAATCATTATGCTGCTGAATATATTTATAACAAATACAAAAATGAAAAAACAGTTGGAGTTGTTGAAGAAGATAACTATTATGGCATAAAAAAAGTGTTAGAACCTATTGGAGTAATTGGGGCAGTTATACCAACAACAAACCCAACATCAACAGCAATATTCAAAACATTAATTTGTTTAAAAACAAGAAATGGAATTATAATAAGCCCTCATCCAAGAGCTAAAGCTTCAACAATAGCGGCTGCAAAAGTTGTTCTAGAAGCAGCAGTAAAAGCGGGAGCTCCAGAAGGAATTATAGGATGGATAGATGTTCCTTCACTAGAACTTACAAATACATTAATGCAATCAGTAGATACAATATTAGCAACAGGTGGACCTGGTATGGTTAAATCTGCTTATTCAAGTGGAAAGCCAGCACTTGGAGTTGGTGCAGGAAATACACCAGCAATTATAGATGAAAGTGCTGATATTATATTAGCAGTAAACTCAATTATACATTCAAAAACATTTGATAATGGTATGATATGCGCTTCTGAACAATCTGTAATTGTATTAGATAAAGTATATGACGCAGTAAAAGCAGAATTTGCAAAAAGAGGTTGCTATATATTAAATAGTGAAGAAATAGAAAAAGTAAGAAAAACAATAATTATAAATGGTGCATTAAATGCAAAAATAGTTGGACAATCTGCTTATAATATTGCTAAACTTGCAGGTTTAGAAGTGCCAGAAACAGCAAAAATACTAATTGGCGAAGTAGAAAGTGTAGACCTATCAGAAGAATTTGCACACGAAAAATTATCACCAGTTTTAGCAATGTATAAAGCAAAAGATTTTGAAGATGCTTTAGCTAAAGCAAAACAACTTATAGCAGATGGAGGATTAGGGCATACTTCATCATTATATATAAATACACTTACACAAAAAGAAAAAATAGAAGAATTTTATAGCAATATGAAAACTTGTAGAGTACTTATAAATACTCCATCATCACAAGGAGGAATAGGAGATTTATATAACTTTAAATTAGCTCCATCTTTAACACTTGGTTGTGGTTCTTGGGGAGGAAACTCAGTATCAGAAAACGTTGGAATAAAACATTTATTAAATATAAAAACAGTTGCCGAAAGGAGAGAAAATATGCTTTGGTTTAGAGCACCTGAGAAGGTATATATAAAAAGAGGTTGCTTACCTGTAGCCTTAGAAGAATTAAAAAATGTAATGGATAAGAAAAAAGTATTTATAGTAACAGATACATTCTTATTTGAAAATGGTTATACAAAACCAATAACAGATAAATTAGATGAATTAGGAATAGCACATACAACATTTTCAAATGTAGCACCAGATCCAACACTTGCTTGTGCAATAGAAGGAACAAGAGCAATGAATGAATTTAAACCTGATGCAATAATTGCTGTTGGTGGTGGTAGTGCAATGGATGCTGGTAAAATTATGTGGGTTATGTATGAACATCCAGAAGTTGACTTCTTAGACATGGCAATGAGATTTATGGATATAAGGAAAAGAGTTTACACATTCCCTAAAATGGGTGAAAAAGCTTATTTTATAGCAGTTCCAACATCAGCAGGTACTGGTTCAGAAGTTACACCTTTTGCAGTTATAACAGATGAAAAAACAGGAACAAAATATCCTTTAGCAGATTATGAATTATTACCAAAAATGGCAATAGTTGATTGTAATATGATGATGAATGCTCCAAAAGGATTAACATCAGCATCTGGTATAGACGCTGTTACACACTGCTTGGAGGCTTATGCTTCAATGATGGCTACTGAATATACAGATGGACTAGCTATTGAGTCTTTAAAGAATATATTTAAATATTTACCAAGAGCTTATGAAAACGGAGCAAATGACCCAGAAGCAAGAGAAAAAATGGCAAATGCAGCTACAATGGCTGGTATGGCTTTTGCAAATGCTTTTTTAGGAGTATGCCATTCTATGGCACATAAACTTGGTGCTTTTCATCATATACCTCATGGAATTGCAAACGCATTAATGATTGATTATGTTTTAAAATTTAATAGTGCTGAAGTACCAACAAAAATGGGAACATTCCCACAATATGACCATCCACATACTTTAAGAAGATATGCAGAAGTTGCAGAAGCTTTAGGACTTGGTGGAGCAAATGATGAAGAAAGCTTGAATAACCTAATAAAAGCAATTAATGAATTAAAAGAAAAAATAGGAATTAAGAAAACTATTAAAGATTATGGCATTGATGAAAAAGATTTCTTGGATAGATTAGATGAAATGTCAGAGCAAGCATTTGATGACCAATGTACAGGTGCAAATCCAAGATATCCATTAATAAGTGAAATAAAAGAAATGTATCTAAAAGCTTATTATGGAAAAGAATAATTTCAAAAGAAAGGATGATAAATATGCATTATAATCTAGATAATCCAATAGCAGAAAGAAAAACCAAAACTGTTTATAAAGATAGTGACAAAACTATAAAATTATTTGTAGAGAACTACTCAAAAGCAGATATACTTAACGAGGCTTTAAATCAAGCTAGAGTAGAGGAAGGAACAACTCTAAATGTACCTAAACTACTAGAAGTAACAAGAATAGATGGCAGATGGGGATTAGTTTCAGAACACATTGAAGGTACACCTCTTAATAAACTAATGGAAGAACACCCAGAAAAAGAAGAAGAGTATTTAAATCTTTTTGTTGATACTCAAATAAAAATATTATCAAACTCAGTTCCTTTGTTAAATAGAATAAAGGATAAATTTAGAAGGAAATTGAGTAATGCTGTAAACATAGATGAAAATACAAGATATGAATTAATGCAAAGATTAGAAGGAATGAAAAATCACACAAAATTATGTCATGGAGATTTTAATCCAAGTAATGTAATTATAAAAGAAAATGGTGAAGTATATGTAATAGACTGGTCACACGTAACACAAGGGAATGCTTCGGCAGATGCAGCTAGAACATTCTTACTATTTTCTATAGAAGGAAAAAGCGAATTAGCAGAAAAATATATCAATCTATTTTCAGAAAAATCTGGTATAACAAAAGCAAATATTCAAAGATGGATACCAATAGTTGCAGCAACTCAAATGACTAAAGGAAAAGAAGAAGAACAAGAATTTTTAAGCAACTGGATTAATGTTGTAGATTATGAATAAAAAATTAAGGAGGCATTAACAATGAAAAAAAACACTGTAATTTATCTTGTAGCAGGAATAGTAGCACTTATAATAATTGGGCTTTCAATATATTTTGCTGTTGCACACAACAACACATCTGATAACAGATATGATACTAAAAATATAACAATAGAGAAATACAATGAAAATGGCGAGCTAGAAAAAACAGTAGAAATAAAAAGAAAAAAAGATATAAATGAACTTTTAGATATATGTAAAAATATATCATTAGAACAAGACGACACTTCAAAAAGTTTAGGAATAAAAACAGATGTAAAAATTAATTTACAAAACGGAGTAGAATTATATTTACAAGATGAAATAAATGATTATTGTTTCTATAAAACTGATGATGTTAAGTGTACAATAAAAATGCCAGAAGGATTAGTAGACTTTGTGAATGATGTTTTAAAAGATTAGAATGGAGAGTGAATAATGTTAGAGTTAGAAGAAAACAAGTTTAAAATCACAGCATTAAAAGAGAATTTAAAAAAGATTGGTGATTCACTTTGACATATCTAAAATCCAATTAGAAATAAACGAACTTGAGCAAAAGGTTAATGCCCCTAATTTCTGGGATAATCCAACAATGTCTACACCAATAGTTACAAAGTTAAAAAGACTAAAAAATGAAGTAGAAACATTCAGAAAATTAGAGCAAGAATTAAATAATATAGACGAAATGTCATTATTACTAATTGATGAACCAGATGAACAAATGTCTTTGGAAGTTCTAGAAGCTACAAAAAAAGTAGAAAAAGAACTAAATGAACTTGAAATAAAAACCTTATTATCTGGAAAATATGATCAAAACAATGCAATTCTTACCCTTCATCCTGGGGCTGGGGGAACAGAATCTCAAGATTGGGTTCAAATGCTATATAGAATGTATTCAAAATGGGCTTCTAGTAATAACTATACCGTAAAAGAACTAGATTACTTAGAAGGTGATGAAGCTGGAATAAAAAGTGTTACATTCTTAATTTCGGGCGAATACGCGTATGGATATTTAAAAGGGGAGATGGGAGTACATAGACTAGTAAGAATTTCTCCTTTTGATAGTGGAGGCAGAAGACATACTTCATTTGCTTCTTTAGAAGTATTGCCAGAAATATCAGAAGATATTGTATTAGATATAAATCCAGATGATTTAAGAATAGACACATATAGAGCATCACGGAGCAGGAGGTCAACACATAAATAAAACTGACTCCGCAGTTAGAATCACACATATTCCAACAAATATAGTAGTTTCTTGCCAATCAGAAAGATCACAAGTTCAAAACAAAGAAACAGCTATGAGAATGTTAAAGTCCAAACTTCTAGAATTAAAAGAAAGAGAACAAAAGGAAAAGATAGAAGATTTAAAAGGTGTACAAAAAGATATCGCTTGGGGAAGCCAAATTCGTTCATATGTATTTTGTCCATATACAATGGTAAAAGATCATCGAACGAATTATGAAGTTGGAAATGTTGAAGCTGTAATGAACGGAGATTTAAATGGCTTTATGGAAAGCTATTTAAGATGGAGTAAAAAATAATAGGAGGTTGTTTGTATTGAAAGCGTTAATTAGTGTTTCTGATAAAACAGGAATTGTAGAATTTGCAAAAGAATTAGAAGAATTAGGTATTGAAATAATTTCAACTGGTGGTACATATAAAAAACTAAAAGAAGAAGGCGTTAAAGCTATTGAAATTTCAGATTTAACTGGATTTCCAGAATGTCTAGATGGAAGAGTAAAAACTCTTCATCCAAAGGTACATGCAGGAATTTTAGCTATGAGAAGCAATCCAAAACATATGGAGCAATTAAAACAATTAAATGTAGACACAATAGATTTTGTTGTAGTTAATTTATATCCATTTAAGCAAACAATATTAAAAGAAGGTGTAACAAGACAAGAAGCAGTTGAAAATATAGATATAGGTGGCCCTACAATGCTTAGAAGTGCTGCTAAAAACTATCAAGATGTTACAGTAATAACAGATCCAAAAGATTATGAAAAAGTTTTAACAGAATTAAAAGAAAATGGAAGAGTTTCTTTAGACACAAAATTCTATTTAATGAATAAAGTCTTTGAACATACAGCAAGTTATGATGCGATGATTTGTAATTACTTAAAACAAGAAAGAAAAGATGAAAGTTTACCTCAAGAACTTACTCTAACGTATGAAAAAGTTCAAGAAATGAGATATGGAGAAAACCCTCATCAAATAGGAGCTTTATATAAAGAAATTGGAAAATGCGAAGGTTCTCTAACAATTGCAAAACAATTAAACGGAAAAGAATTATCATTTAACAATATAAACGACACGAATGGAGCTTTGGAATTATTAAAAGAATTTGACGAGCCAACTGTTGTAGCATGTAAACATGGAAATCCATGTGGAGTAGGTAGTAGTACAGATATTTATGAAGCTTGGAAAAAAGCATTTGAAGCAGACAAAACATCAATATTTGGTGGAATAGTAGTCGCTAATAGAGAGATAACAGAAAAAATGGCAAACGAAATGAAGGAAATCTTTTTAGAGGTTATCGTTGCACCATCATATGAAGAAAAAGCATTAGAAATATTAAAACAAAAACCAAATCTAAGATTACTTTTATTACCAAGCATTACTGTAAAACAACCAGAAGGTTCTTATGATATTAAAAAAATAAATGGAGGAATAATACTTCAAACTATAGATTCTAAGTTATTAGACGATTACACAGTAGTAACTGATAGAAAACCAACAGATAAAGAATTAGAAGATATGTTATTTACTTGGAAAATAGTAAAATATACTAAATCAAATGGAATAGCACTTGGAAAAGATAAACAATCAATAGGAATTGGACCAGGTCAAGTAAATAGAATTTGGGCAACAAAGCAATCAATAGAACACGCAAATGAATTAATAGGCGAAGGCGTAACAAAAGGTGCAGTACTTGCCTCTGATGCATTTTTCCCATTCTCAGACTGTGTAGAAGCAGCCCATGAAGCAGGAATAACAGCTATAATACAACCAGGCGGAGCAAAAAGAGACCAAGAATCAATAGATAAATGTAATGAATATGGAATGACTATGATATTTACAGGAATGAGACATTTCAGACATTAGAATTTAAATATTTAATATTAAAGAAGAGATTTTAAAATCTCTTCTTTTTTGTTTTTATCGTTCTAAATTAGACAAGACCTGAATATATATATTTATGTACCAAGATTTTATTAGGAGGTCGATGTTTTATGGCAATAGAAGAAAGAAAAGCATTAAATACAAATGTTATTCAGAATCTAGTTTTAGAGAATAGAGAAAAATTAAGTATTTCTGGAGTATTAGATGTTTTAAGCTTTGATGATCAAATAGTAATAGTTGAAACTGAATTAGGACTTTTGAGTGTAAAAGGAGAAAATCTAAGAATTAATAAATTAAGTATAGACACATCTGAAGTCGTTGTTGAAGGGGATATATTTAATTTATCATACTCCGAAAAATCAGCAGATAAAAAAGGTGGTTCCTTAATAGGAAAAATATTTAAATAAAATAGGGTGAGATATTGAATAATCAAGCATATATATTTTTTATTTTTATACTTAATGGATTAATTATTGGAATTCTATTTGACATTTTTAGAATTATGCGAAAATCATTCAAAACATCAGATTTTAGAACAAATTTGCAAGATATACTTTTTTGGATTTTTACAGGATTAATTCTTCTATATTCAATTTTTAGATTTAATAATGGAGAACTAAGAGCCTATATATTTTTAGGAGTATTTATAGGGGTAGCATTATATATGTTGCTATTTAGTAAAATTTTTATAAAAGTAAATTTATTTATTGTAAAAATAATAAAGCAAGTATTTAAGTATATTCTTGTTATTCCTATAAAATATATTTTTAAATTCATAAGGAAAATACTTTTAGCACCAATATCATTTGTATTTATTAACCTAAGAAAAACTTTGTCAAATTTTAAGAAAAAAATTATATCTTTGCATAATAAAAAGAAAAAAAATGAATTTAAGAAGGATTTCACTTAATTTTGTTGAAATATATATTATAAGTATTGAATTTACATATTTTATGGATAAATTGGAGATAATTACTGATGAAAAAACTTTTAAAATCAAAAAAAATCTATAAAAACCTATTATTTGTAGCAATTTTTGCTTATGTATTATATATTTTTATAGGTCAACAAAAAACTTTAAACTCATATAAAAATACTAATGAATATTATACAGAACAAATAAACAAGCAATTAGCATATCAAGAGTCTTTAACAGCTAAAAGAGATAACATCAATTCGAAAGAATATATAGAAGATGTTGCTAGAGAAAAACTAGATATGTATTTGCCAAATGAAAGAGTATATATAGACAAAACCAAATAATAAGCAGTAGGCTTTGCTTTAAAAGCCTACTTTATAAATTTTCTATTTTTTTTAGATTCTTATAATAAATTTCCAAATGATTTTAAATTATATAAATTAATAAAATATTAGGGGGCTTAATTATGAATTTTGAGGGGCTAACACTTACAGAATTAAAAGATATGGCAAAAGAAAAAGGAGTTAAAAATATTTCAAAGCTAAAAAAAGAAGATTTGATACAAATTTTATCTAAAGAAACAAATACTATACCAACTGAAGAAATAAAAAAAGAAGAAAAAAATTCCTCTGTAACTTCTGGAGGATATAAATTAACAAATGAAGGTGATGAATTTGTAGAAGGAATTCTAGAAGTTTTACCTGATGGATATGGATTTTTAAGAGGTGATAATTATTTACCTACGCCAAAAGATGTATATATATCACCTGTACAAATTAAACGTTTTAGACTAGATACCGGTGACGTTATAAAGGGAATTAAAAGAACTCCAAAAGAGGGCGAAAAATTTCCAGCCTTAATATATGTAGGAGAAGTAAATGGAGAACACCCAGAAAAAGCTATGAAAAGGCGTTCTTTTGATGATTTAATACCAATATACCCTAATAAAAGAATAAAATTAGAAACAACTCCAAATGAATATACAATGAGATTAATGGATTTATTATCTCCAATAGGAAAAGGGCAGAGGGGAATGATAGTTGCTCCACCAAAGGCAGGAAAAACAACTATTTTAAAGAAAATAGCAAATAGTATTACAACAAATAACCCTGATATTGAACTTATAGTTTTATTAATAGATGAGAGACCAGAAGAAGTTACAGATATGAAAAGATCTATTAAAGGTGATGTTATATATTCTACATTTGATGAACTTCCAGAACATCACGTTAAAGTAGCAGAAATGGTTCTAGAAAGAGCTAAAAGACTAACAGAACAAAATAAAGATGTAGTAATATTGTTAGATAGTATAACCCGTTTGGCAAGAGCATATAACTTAGTAATACCGACATCAGGAAGAACATTATCTGGAGGACTTGATCCTAGTGCTTTACATAAACCAAAAAGATTTTTTGGTGCTGCTAGAAATACAGAAGATGCAGGAAGTTTAACAATTCTTGCAACAGCATTAGTAGATACAGGTAGTAGAATGGATGATGTTATATTTGAGGAGTTTAAAGGAACAGGTAATATGGAAGTTCATCTAGATAGAAAACTATCTGAAAAGAGAATTTTCCCAGCTATAGATATAAATAAATCTGGAACAAGAAGAGAAGATTTACTATTATCAAAAGAAGAATTAGAAACTGTATTTGCTTTAAGAAAAGCAATGGCAAATATGTCTGTCCAAGAAATGACTGAACAATTAATTGATCAAATAATTGCTACAAAATCTAATGAAGAATTTATAGAAAGAATGAAATATTTCTTTAAAGATAATAAATAAAATGTTTTTAAAAATATGTAGATTAATGAGAAGAGAGAAGCACTAATCTATATATTTTAAAAAACATAACATTGCGCAAAATGAAACTTTTGCGCAAATAAGAATAGGAGAAAAACCTATTTTTATATAGAAGGCCTCCTCTTCCGCCATTTGTAGGGGTCGATGCCCACATCGACCCGTTCTATAATCAACAACTTATATTATCATTTTATTAAAACCTCTTAAAATTAATTTTCATGCGTCATTTTTTTATACATTTATAAATTATTTATATTTATTATAAAAATTATTTTAAAATTATAAAATTTAAATTTCAATTTTATAATTTTTTCAAAAATCTCTAAACTGTTCATATATCAGCATTTTCTCACATTTTATCAACAACAAACTATATGTCTAAAGAATAAAAACGTCTTAAAATTGATTCTCGTGCGTCGTTTTTTGGGCCATTTTTCAGTAATTTTTATAAAGTCCAACAATAACAATTATTTGAGGAATTTTATCAAAATTTGTATCAGATCATTAATAATATAATTATAATTTTAAACATGTAACAATGTTAGATAAAATATTAAAATGTCTTAAAATTGATTTTGAAAAAAATAAATTATATATAAAATAT